>Ga0315295_10000012_pt1 | contig 241804 bp, 184 predicted proteins | sample YL17G14_0_MG_FD_204453 | JGI IMG/M metagenome (GOLD analysis project Ga0315295, IMG submission 204453) | Sediment microbial communities from Yellowstone Lake, YNP, Wyoming, USA - YL17G14_0 | ecosystem: Environmental > Aquatic > Freshwater > Lake > Sediment | place: USA: Wyoming | collected...
GGCAGGCACCTGCCGCCGCTTGGCGAGCATTGCCCGCCGATCGGCCCAGGTCCGCCCGCGGACAACAGCATAACCCGAACGGAGCGAGCCCGAACGAACGTTTCCCCCAGACCAGTTGACACGCACCAAACGCGGCGTGCCCTTGTGCGCGGCGCGCGGGACGTGTAAGATGAGATCAAGACAAGCGCAGGCGGGGAGGTCGGGGCATGGTCAGTTTTGAGGTCAGCGAGGAGCAGCGGGAGCTGCGCGACCTGGCGCACCAGTTCGCCGAGCGCGCGATCCGCCCCGTGGCGGCGGAGTGCGATGAGCGCGAGGAGCTGCCGTGGGACGTGGTGAAAAAGGCGCACCAGGCCGGGCTGATCAACCTCGACGTGCCCCAGGAGTACGGCGGCGGGGGCCTGGACCACCTCACGACGGCGATGCTCATGGAGGAGCTGGCGTGGGGCTGCGCCGGCGTGGCCACGATCCTGGGCGCGAACTCCCTGGCGCTGACGCCGCTCCTTGTCGCCGGCACGGCGGAGCAGCGGCGGCGGCTCATCGCGCCCATCTGCGCCGCGCCGCGGCTGGCGGCGTTCTGCCTCACCGAGCCCGGCGCCGGCTCCGACGCCGGCGGGGTGGCGACGCGGGCGCGGCGCGACGGCGACCGCTACGTCCTCAACGGCACGAAGTGCTTCATCACCAACGGCGGCGTCGCCGACCTGTACCTGGTGGTGGCCTCGACTGACCCGAGCCGCGGGCCGCGCGGGCTCTCCGTGTTCGCCGTGCCCAGTGGCTCGCCCGGCCTGGGCGCGGGCAAGAAGGAGCGCAAGCTGGGCATCCGCTGCTCGCAGACCGCCGAGGTCGTCTTCGAGGACGTGTGCGTCCCGGCGGAAAACCTGGTCGGCCGCGAGGGGCAGGGGTTCCGCATCGCCATGCAGACTCTGGACATCTCGCGGCCGGGGGTCGCCGCCAACGCCCTCGGCGTGGCGCGGGCGGCGCTCGAGGTGGCCCGTGACTACGCCAAGGGGCGGGTGCAGTTCGGCAAGCCCATTGCGTCATTCCAGGCGATCCAGCTCATGCTCGCCGACATGACGACGCGCCTGGACGCGGCGCGGCTGCTGGTGTGGCGCGCGGCGTGGCTTCTGGACCAGGGGAAAGACGCCGAGATGGCCGCGGCCGAGGCCAAGTACTACGCCGGGGACGTCGCCATGCAAGTGACGTGCGACGCGGTGCAGATCCTCGGCGGCTACGGCTACATGCGCGACTACCCCGTTGAGAAGTGGATGCGCGACGCCAAGATCATGCAGATTTACGAGGGCACAAACCAGATCCAGCGCCTGGTCGTGGCGCGCGAGGCGTTGAAAGGGCGGCGCTAGCCGCCCCGGCGCGCGGCCTCCGCGGGTGGCCGGAGACGACGCCGGAGACGACGCCGGGGACGAGGGGGTGGCGGGGTTGACGATGGACCGGAGGGGCGTCCTGCCCTGGCGCGGCGGCCTGCACATCGTGCGCGGCCGGCGGCCGCCCGAGCGCGGCGCCCTGCTGGTCGTCGCCGTGGGCGAGGTCGAGGCCGACCTGCTCAAGGACCTGGTGGGCGAGCTGGGTCGCTGCCTTGGCGTCCGGGTCGCCGAGCGCCCGCCGCTGCCGCTGCCGCTTTCGGCGTTCGACGCCACCCGGCGCCAGTTCTACGGGCCGGCCGTCCTCGCCGCGGTCGCGGCGCTGGCCAGCGAGGGCGGTCGCTGCCTGGGGGTCGCCGACGTCGACCTGTTCGCGCCGGGGAGCAACTTCGCCCTCGGGATCGCCGACGCCCGGGCGCGGTCGGCCCTGATGTCGCTTTACCGGCTGCGGCCGGAGCGCTACGGCCTGGCCGCCGACCCGCGGCTTCTGCGGGCGCGGGCGGCGAAGGAGGCCGTGCACGAGGCCGGCCACGCGTACCGCCTCGGCCACTGCCCGCATCAGGCCTGCGTCATGAACTTCTCAAACACGCTGGAGGACACCGATAAAAGGGGTGCCGGGCTGTGCCTGGGGTGCAGGTTGCGCCTTGACCGCGCCCTGCACGAGGGCCGCTAGGCACTCTGCCTTCGCTCTCAGGGGGAATGGGCCATGGCGGGCAACGGTCGCCGGGTGGGCATCATCGGGGCTGGCAGGTTGGGCAGCGCGCTGGCGATGGGGCTTGCCCACGCCGGCTTCACCATCGCCGCTGTGGCCAGCCGCACGGAAGCCAGCGCGTCGCGGCTGGCCGGGCTGTGCGGGGCGGCGTGCGCCGGCCCGGCCGCGGTCGTGGCGCAGAGCGACATCATCTTCCTGACCGTCCCCGACCGCGCCATCGCGCCGGTGGCCGAGACGCTCGCCGCCGCGTTCGCCGGCGGCGAGGGCCTGGTGGGCCGCTGCGTGTACCACACCTGCGGCGCGCTGGACGCCGCGGTGCTCGAGCCGCTCAAGCACTGGGGGGCGGCGGTCGGGTCGCTGCACCCCCTGCAGTCGTTCGTCGACCGCGATAGCTGGCGCAACCTGGAGAACTGCTACGTCGCCGTCGAGGGGGACGAACCGGCCGTGAAATGCGGCCTGGAGGTGGCACAAGCCTTCGGCGGCCGGCCGTTTACCGTGCCCAGCGGCAAGAAGATGCTGTACCACGCGGCGGCGGCCATCGCCTCCAACTACCTGGTCGCGGTCGAGACGCTGGCGCGCGACGTGATGATGGCGGCGGGGGTGGCGCCGGAGCAGGCGCTGGAGGTGCTGCGGCCGCTGGTCGAAGGCACGCTGCGCAACGCGTTCACCGTGGGCGTCCCGCGGGCGCTGACGGGCCCCATCAGCCGCGGCGACGTGGCCATCGTGGACGCCCACCGCGACGAGCTCCTGCGGGCCATGCCGCAAAAACTCGGCGTCTGGGGCGCCCTGGGCGAGCTGACGCTGGAGTGCGCGCAGAGGAACGGCACGGTGGCGGATGACGTGGTCGCCAAGATGCGGGCCGTTTTCGCCGGTTGCCGGGCAACCCCGGCCGCCGGCCGGACTCCGGGTAAAGGGGGGGACGCCGCTTGACGAGCGACGAGCGTGTGACCGCTTCCGGGCTTGCGGCGATGAAGGCGCGCGGTGAGAAGGTCACCATGGTGACAGCCTACGACTTTTCCAGCGCCATCCTGGCCGAGCGTGCCGGGATCGACGTGGTGCTGGTCGGCGACTCCCTGGGCATGGTCGTCTTGGGCTACAGCTCCACCCTGCCGGTGACCATGGACGAGATGATCCACCACACGCGGGCCGCGGCGCGGGGCATCAAGCGGGCGCTCCTGGTGGGCGACATGCCGTTCATGTCATACCACGCCGGCGAAGAAGCGGCGGTCTTGAACGCCGGCCGCTTCCTCAAGGAGGCGGGCGCCCACGCCGTGAAGCTGGAGGGCGGGCGCACCATGTGCCCGCTCGTGCGTCGCATGACGGCGTGCGGCATCCCGGTCATGGGCCACATCGGCCTGACCCCGCAGTCGATCAACCTGGTGGGCGGGTTCCGCCTGCAGGCGACGACATCCCACGCCGCCGAGGCGCTGCTGGAGGACGCCCTGGCGTTGCAGGAGGCCGGCGCGTTCGCCGTCGTCCTCGAGCTGGTGCCGGTCGAGGTGGCCGGGCTCGTCTCGAGGCGGCTGTCGGCGCCGACCATCGGCATCGGCTCCGGGCCGGAGTGTGACGGGCAGGTGCTGGTGTTCCACGACCTTCTGGGGCTTTACGAGTGCTTCGTGCCCCGCCACACCAAGCAGTACGCCCGGCTGGGCGAGACCGCCATCACGGCGCTTTCGCAGTACCGCGACGAGGTCCGCGCCGGGCGCTTCCCCAGCGACGAGCACAGCCGGCGCCTGAAGGCTGACGAGTGGGCGGCCCTGCGGGCGCGCGTGGGCGAGAAGTGAGCGCGGGCTAGACGGCCTGCTGGTGCCCGGCCCCCAGCCCGGCGGGTCAGGACGAAACCGTCGGAACCTGCGGCTGTGCCTGGGCCGGCCCTTGGGGCGCCTGCCGCGCCGCCTGCCGCGCCGCCCAGATGTCCGCGGAGACGCGCTCCCAGTCGGCGGCGCGGCTGTCGATGAAGCAGCACAGCTTCTCATCGCGCACCACGCCGTCGGCGCCGGGGTGCGTGGGGCGGGCGCCGCTCTCGCGGATGATGTCGCGCAGGGCGCCGGGCACGTCGATCAGCGGGCACGGTCGCAGGAGGTTGTCGCTGAACGGCTGCCGCTTCTGGTAGGCCTTGAACAGCGGCGACTCCAGCGCCTGCAAGAGCGACACGTCGTTGATGTTGTCGACGGCGAAGTGCACGAACGCGCACGGCTCGACGTCGCCGCGGGCGGCGATGTGGAAGTAGCGGCGGCCGCCGGCGATGCAGCCCAGCGTCATCTCACCGTCGTTCCAGAAGTCGGCGAACAGGAGCGGCTTCTTGGCCCGTATCTCGGGCACGCGGTGGGCCAGCCAGGCGCGCTGCGCCGGGGTCACCAGGAGGTCGGTGTTGACGTCGGCGCCGATGGGAATGTAGTGGAAGGTCCAGCCGTAGCGGCAGCCCTTCTCGATCAGCCAGTCGACGAACTCGTCGCCCATCAGCGTCTCACAGTTCTGCCGGGTCAGCGTCAGCGAGAACCCGAACGGCACGCCGCGCTCGCGCAGGAGGTCCATAGCGTGCGACACCTTGTCGAAGACCCCCGCGCCGCGGCGGGCGTCAGTCATCTCCCGCGGGCCCTCGAGGCTGAAGGCGGGGCTGACGTTGCCGCACTCCAGGATGCGGTCGGCCCTGTCCTCGTCGATGAGGGTGCCGTTGGTGTACATCATGAACGCCATGTCATTGTGCTTGGCGCAGAACTCCAGCAGCCGCGGGTACAGGAACGGCTCGCCCCCCGACATCACGAACCAGTAGATGCCGAGCTCCTTCGCCTCCCCGGCCAGGCGGTCCAGGCGCGCATACGACAGGGTGTGACACTTGTCGTACATGCCCGCCCAGCACCCCGTGCAGCGCAGGTTGCAGGCGCTGGTGGGGTCGACGAGGATCACGGCGGGCACGTTGACGCCCAGCCGCTCCGCCACGCGGCCCTGCCGCGGGATGCCAAAGAGGAGCTCGTTCAGGAAGAAGTTGAACAGCAGGTGGCGCTGGACGTTGGGATGAGTCCCCCGGAGCAGGCGGGTGACATACGCGTGCAGGACGGGGTTGCCCAGGACAGCCTGGCGGACGGCGCGGATCTGCTGCTTGTGCCGCTCCAGGAGGGCGAGCCGCTCACCCAGGTCGATGAGCCGCGGCAGGTTGCGCTCAGGGTTCTTGCCGACGTAGCGCAGCACCCGGCGCAGCAGCTGCCCGGCCACGAACTGCTTGGCGAAGCCGAGGCGCGTGCCCTTCAGGAAGCGCCTTCCCCTGTAACTGGACACCGCCCTCCCTCCCTTCAGGATTATTATAGCCACCGGGCGACCCAAAAGACCAAGAAGCGGGGTCGATGCTATTGTATGCCGGACCCCCGGCTGGTGGTGACGGGGAACTGGGCGGTCATCATGCTTTCTTGAGCGCTGAGGATGCACGAGGGTTGCACGTGGTCAGGCAGGCGGTGGCCGGGCGGCTGACGGTGGGCGATGCCTCACGTGTCCTGGCTGGGGGCCTATATAGTGACTGCAGGCTGCTCGCGCAGCCTGCAGATCGTTATATCGAGGCCGCGGCTTTGCCGCAGAGTCTCGTGGTGGCCCCTAGGCTCCGAGGAGCATAGCTCGCTTGACCGCGGGGGCTCACTCGTAGAAACCATCATGGAAATGGGAAATGGCCGAACGGAATCAACAGGCCGATCGCTGACGCCAGAACGTATGGGGCCATGCCCGATAGCCAGTGGAGTAGCCGCATCGTCTATGTCCCTCCTTCTATGTAGCGGAGTATGTCGCTGGCCACGACCTGCGATTGACTCATGCCGCATTCGGTGAGAACCTGCACAGCGCGCCGCAGGTGAGATAGGGCATCTTCGCGCCGGTCCAGGCTGACCAGGGCCTGCCCGAGCACCAACGATGCCCGGCCTTCATCAATGCACGACTGTACCTTGAGGGCTGCCTCCAGCGCCTTGCGGGCGTGCTCCAGGGCCGCGGCCGCCTGTCCCTCTTCAAGGTCCAGGCGGGCCAGCTCGTGGTAGGCATCGGCTGTCTGCGGTATGACCTCGCCGTTCAGCGCGCACAGGGCTTGTTCGTAGCTTGAGCGCGCCGCGCAGCGGTCGCCGCGCCGGGCGTGGATCGAACCGATGGCGTTGTGCACGTCCGCTGCCTGCTCCAGATCACCGGCCACCTCGAGCACTGAGAGCGCGTTCACCTCGAGCCCGAGGGCCTCATCAAGGAGGCCCCGCCCGAGTGAGCTCATGCCCATGGCATGGAGCAGCCTTCCCCGCTCACCCAGGCTCAGGAGGTCCTTACCACACTCTATGGCGATCGTTGCATGCTCATGCGATTCCTGGAACCGCTCCTGGGCGCCAGCGGAGCTGGCCATGCCCCAGTGGGCCAGGGCGAGCAATCTCTGGTTGTGCGAGGTGGCCAGCATCCGGAGCGCCTTTCTGTACAGGACCTCCGCTGCCGGGAACCTCGACTGGACGCCCTCAACGCTGCCCAGGTATATGGCGGCCTCGGCAATGTCATCTGGGTGGCCGCAGTCCTGCAGTCGGTCAAGGGCGCGCAGGCCGTGTCTTCGCGCCTCGTCGAAATCGCCCCGCAGCGTGTCCAGGCGGCACAGGGCGATCTCCACGCGCCCCTGGAGCCTCTTATCGTCACCAGCGCTCTCCGCCGCCCGCTGCAGCAGCGCGTGCGCCCCGTCGAAGTCGCGCGCCTCCGCCACCCGGAGCGCTCTGGTGCATAACAGAGGGATATCGCTCGCCACTGCAAACCCCTCCCCATCCCTGCCCTTACGGCACCAGTATACTACAATTTGCCTATTGGATCAATGTGTTTACAATCCTTCTGTCGTCAGACACTAACACTGTTACCACTCGGATGAACCGCGGTCGGCGCCAAGAACGCCCACCGCCCCAGGACGCCCTCCAGGCGGGGAAACGGCGCTGCCCGGCCCCGCTCGCGGCGCGCGTCAAGGTAGTATCCGGCTGGAGGGGATTGCCGCACCCATGGCGAATAGAGTATGGGCCCGCGCTGGCAGAAAAGTCAATTGCAGGAGAGGGTGGGCCTTTGTGGGCAGCACCGCGCACGGTTCAAACCCCGCCGCCGGCGATGACATCAAGGCTTGCGCCCACACCCTGGCCCCTGAGATGATCGAGATCCGCCGCGACCTGCACCGCCACCCGGAGGTCGCCTTCCACGAGGAACGGACGGCGGGGCGGGTCGAGGACTTCCTGCGCCGCCTGAACCTTGAGCCCCGCCGCGCCGCCGGCACGGGCGTCATCTGCGACATCAACCCCGCCGGCGCGTCCGGCGCCGGGCGGCGGACGGTGGCGCTGCGCGCCGACATCGATGCCCTGCCCATCCAGGACGGCAAGGACGTCCCCTACGCCTCGACCGTGCCCGGCGTCGCCCACGCCTGCGGCCACGACGGCCACGTCGCCATGCTCCTGGGGGCGGCGGCCGTCCTCGCCGGGCGGCGCGACCGGCTGCCGGGTCGGGTGCGCCTCATCTTCCAGCCCGGCGAGGAGCTCATACCCGGCGGCGCCGCCCTGATGATCGACGCCGGGGCGCTCGACGGCGTCTCGTCCATCCTGGGCATGCACCTGTGGACGCTGCAGCCGTGCGGCCGCGCGTGGTGCAACGCCGGGGCGATGATGGCCGCCGCCGACGAGGTGAGGATCGCCGTCTTGGGCCGCGGCGGGCATGGCGCCGCGCCCCACGACACGGTCGATGCCCTGCTCGTCGGCGCCCAGGCGGTGGTGAACATGCAATCCATCATCGCCCGCCGCGTCGACCCGCTCAAGCCCGCCGTCCTCAGCATCTGCACCTTCCGCGCCGGGTCCTCGTACAACATCATCGGTGACCGCGCCGAAATGACCGGCACGGTGCGCACCCTCGACCGCGGCCTGCAGGACCAGATGCCGCGCCTCATCGAGCAGGTGCTGAAGGGCACGTGCGACGCCCACGGGGCGACGTACGAGTTCGAGTACCGGCGCGGCTACCCGCCGGTGGTCAACGACGGCGGGGTCGCCGAGGCGGCGCGGGCGGCGTGCGTCGCGGCGCTGGGCGCCGGCGGCGTGGTCAGCCTGCCGCCGGTCATGGGCGGCGAGGACTTCTCACTGTACCAGGCACACGTCCCCGGCGCCTACATGTTCCTCGGCGCCGGACCGGCGCCGGGCGCGGACGGCCGGCTGGAGGCCGTCCCGCACCATCACCCGCGGTTCGACTTTGACGAGCGCGCCCTGCCGCTCGGCTGCGAGGTGTGGGTGCGCGCCGCCCTGCGCCTCCTTGAGGGCTGATCGCGGGGCGCGGTACGCACGACCGGGGAGGGATTACACCTGCAAAGGCACAGCGAGGGCTTCACAACCGCCGCGGCGCGGGCGGCGGACTTCCTGGCACACGTTGAACCGACCCGGGCGACGGAGCTGGGCATCCACGACCTTGACGACCGCTTCGCCGACTACAGCCGCGAGGCCGTGGCCGGGGTCGTGGCGCGCCTGCGTGAGCTTGCGGCCGAACTGCGCGGGTTTGCCGGCACGGGCCTCGGCCCCGACGATGAGACCGACCGCCTGATGCTGATCGCGGCGCTGGAGGGGCTCGCGCGCCGGGTCGAGGACGTGCGGCCCTTCCGCAAAAACCCGTCCGAGTGCTTGACCATCGCCATCAGCGGCTGCTACCTCCTGTTCTGCCGCGACGAGGTGCCGCAAAAAGACCGGCTGCGGGCGCTCGGCGCGCGCCTGCGCGCCATCCCGCGGCTCCTGGAGCAGGCGCGGGCGCGCCTCGACCAGCCGGTGCCGCAGTTCGTCGAGCTGGCGCTGGGCGACCTCGATGGCTGCGCGGCATTCCTGCGCGAGGCGGTGCCGGCGCAGGCCGCCGCGTGCCCCGACCTGGCCGCGGAGCTCCTGGCGGCCAGCGCGGTGGCGATGCGCGCGCTTGAGGAGTACCGGGAGTTCCTGCGCGAGCTCCTGCCGCGGGCCGCATCGCCGTTCGCCATCGGCGCGGCGGCGTACGAGGACCTGCTGCGCAAGACGCTCCTTTTGGGCTGGGGGGCGGAGGAGACGATCGCCGCCGGGCGGCGCTGCCTTGAGGCCACAGAGGCGGAGCTTGAGCAGCTGGCGCAGGAGAGCGGCCGGCCATGGCGCCACGTGCTGGAGGAGTGCCTCCTGGAGGAGGGGGCCGCCGGGCCGGACGTCGTGACGCCGTACCACAATGAGCTCGCCCGGCTGCGGGAGTTCATCATCAAGGAGGGGCTCGCGCCCCTGCCGCCGCCAGACACGCTGCGCGTCGTGGAGACGCCGGCCTTCGAGCGGCAGCTGGTGCACCTCGCCGCCTACCTGCCGCCGCCGCCGTTCGAGGCGACGCGGCTGGGGCTGTTCTGGGTCACCCCGCCCGGTCCGGGGGCCGGGCCGGGGCTGCACAACCGCAGCTCGATGCTCGTCACGGCCATCCACGAGGCATACCCGGGCCACCACGTGCAGGCCCTGGCCGCGCTGGGGCAGTCGCGCCCGGCGCGCGCCGTCGCCGAGAACATCCCGTTCATCGAAGGCTGGGCGTTTTACTGCGAGGAGCTCATGGAGCGCGCCGGCTACATTACCGACCTGGGCGCCCGCGTCTGGCGCCGCCGCGACCAGCTGTGGCGGGCGGCGCGGGCGGTGGTCGACCCGTCGCTGCACCTGGGGCGCATGAGCCTCGCGGAGGCGGTCGAGTTCCTGCAGCGGCGGGCGTGCCTTTCGCCGTCAGCGGCGCGCGCCGAGGCCCTGCACATGGCGAGTGAGCCCGGGCAGTCGGTGTGCTACCTGATGGGCCGGCTCGGCATCGACGAGCTCGCGCGGGCGTATGCAAAGCGCCGCGGGGCGGCGTCGCTGGGCGAGTTTCACGCGCGGCTCCTGGCGCTGGGGTCGGTGCCGCCGCAGCTCGCCGCGCGCCTGCTTGACGCCGGCGAGGCGTAGCCCGCATGGGCCGCGCGAGGCGACGGGCCTAGCGGGACTCCTCGCCGCCGCGACCGGCGCGGCGCGCGGCGGCCAGGCGGCGGCCGTGAACGACGGCGAGGGCCACGGCCACGGCGATGGCGACCGGGACGGCGAGGAAGCCCAACGCCCCCTGCCCGCGCGACTGCAGGGCGGCGGCGAGGAACGTCACGTACAGCGGGCCGCCGACCAGAAGGACGGCGGGCGGCAGCGACCTGCGGGCATAGAGCCAGCCGTAGATGAGGCCCGCCGCCAGGAGGGCGATGCCCGCCGACAGGAGCCCTAGCCCGCCGATGCGCCACGGGGTCGCGGCCATGCCCAGGGCGGGCAGGATCGAGCCCTGGAATACCATGGCACCGGTGATGTTGCCCAGCGCGAGCGTGTCCTTGCCGCGCCTGACCCACAGCAGGCTGTTGAACTTCTCGGGGAGCTCGGTGGCGATGGGGGCGATGATCAGCGACAGCACGAAGGCCGGCATGTTGAGCGCCTCGGCCACCCCCTCCACGGCGGTGATGAACAGGCGGGCGCCGCCGACGATGAGCCCGAGGGCGATGGCCACCTGCAGCGCCACGAAGCCCAGGGCCGGCGCGGTCGACCGCGGCGCCAGGTACAACGGCCCCATCTGCTCGCCGGAGATGGGTTGACCGCCCCGCACCGTGCGCACGACGTAGACGGCGTAAGCGGCGACCAGCGCGGCGGCGACGATGAGGCGCAGCCGCCCCAGCGGCAGGACCGCGCTCAAGAGCGTCACCGCGTATACGGCCAGGAAGAAGCCCAGGTCGCGCCGCATCACGGTGCTATCGATGAGCATGGCGGCGCGCGGCCCCGACGGCGTGCGCCAGGCGATGGCCGCCAGGCCGGTGATGAACATGGCCAGGGTGGCGAGCATGAACGGCGCGCCGAGGATCGCCCCGATGCCGATGTCGTAGGACGCCGGGTCGCGGCCGAGGATGATGGCGATGACCGGGATCGTGGTTTCAGGAAGGGCGGTGCCCACCGCCGCCAGGAGGCTGCCGACGGTGCCTTCGGACAGGCGCAGGCGCCGGCCCAGCCACTCGACGCCGTTGGTGAAAAGCTCGGCGCCGCCGAGCACGACGGCCAGGCTCGCTACCAGGAGCAAGATGAGTGTCACAGCGATTCCTCCTCAAGAAAGCGGGCGAGTCAAAGAGTTGCTGGAAATTGCTTGCCAGAAAGTGCAACTTCGCTGTTATGGGCGACGATCCCTGCTTGCGCAGGGCGAGCCCGGGAATCCCCGGGCATACTATGCCCCAGGGCTTGGCGGGCGTTGCGGGACGGGGGCCGGAGCCAGCCGCGATGGGGCGACGAGGGGGGTGTCCGGTGGCGACCATTGAACCCGAAACGGCCACCCAGGTGCTGCGCGAAGCCCTCTCCCGCGGGGCCGGGTGGGCCGAGCTTTTTTGCGAGGAGTCCACGGCCCTGACGATCAACTACGAGGAAGGGCGCGTCGACCGCGCCGTCGCCGGCCGCGACCGCGGGGCCGGCATCCGGGTCGTGTGCGACGACCGGTCGGCGTTCGCCGTCTCCGACGACCTGGATGTCGCATCCCTGCTCGCCGTCGCGCGCGCCGCCGCCGCCGCCTGCGCGGCGGGGGCGGCGGGCTCTTTGGCCGTCATCCGCGAGCGCGTGCGGCTGCCGGCGTTCCAGGTGAAAGAGCCGCCCCAGACCTGGGCGCCGCCGCAGAAGGTCGCCCTGCTGGAGCGGGCGGATCGCGCCGCGCGCGGGCACGACCCACACGTCACGCAGTGCGCCGGGTCGTACCGCGAGCAGGTGCGCAGGCTGAAGCTCTTCAACAGTGACGGGCGGTGGGTCGAGGACGAGCGGGTGTACGTGCGGCTCACCGTGAACGTCGTGGCGGCGAAGGACGGGGTCGTCCAGACCGGGCTGCGCACGATGGGCATGATCGCCGGCATGGAGCTTTTTGACGGGTCGTCGCCCGAGGCGGCCGGGCGCGAGGCGGCGGCGCAGGCCGTCGTCAACCTCTTCGCCGCGCCGGCGCCGTCGGGGCCGATGGCCGTGGTCATGTGCCCCGGCTGGGGCGGGGTCCTGTTCCACGAAGCCAGCGGTCACGCCCTGGAGGGCGACACCGTGGTGCGCGGCTATTCGGTGTTCGCCGGGCGGGTGGGCGAGGTCGTGGCCTCGCCGCTGGTGACGGCCATCGACGACCCGACCCAGCCCGGGGCGTGGGGCTCGTACTACGCCGACGACGAGGGCGAGCCGGCGCGGCCGATCGTGCTCATCGAGCACGGGGTGCTGGTGGGCTACCTGTGGGACCGCCGCAACGCCGCCCGCTACGGGGTCAAGAGCACATCCCACGGGCGCCGCCAGTCGTACCAGTACCCGCCCATACCCCGCATGGCCAACACCTTCATCGCCGCCGGGGATGTCGACCCGGCCTCGATCATCGCCGCCACCGGGCGCGGGTTTTACGCCAGGGACCTGCGCGGCGGCCAGGTCAACCCCGTCACCGGCGATTTCGTGTTCACCGTGTCTGAGGGCTACCTCATCCGCAACGGCAAGGCCGACGAGCCGGTCCGCGGGGCGACCCTCATCGGCAACGGCCCCGAGATACTCAAGCGCATCGACATGGTCGGCGACGACCTCAGCCTGGCGCCGGGCCTGTGCGGCAAGGGCGGGCAGAGCGTGCCGACGACGGTGGGCCAGCCCACGCTGCGCATAAGCGAGATCACGGTCGGCGGCACCGCGGCCGCCGGCGGGGGGTGATGGTGGTGGCTGAGGTGCGCTTGCCCCTGGATGGCCAGGAGCTCCTGAACGAGGCGATCCGCCGCGGCGCCGGTGAGGCCGAGATGTACCTGGAGCTGGCGCGCGAGACGGAGATCGAGGCGTACAAGGGGCGCGTTGAGTCGGCGGTGGTGGCACGCAGCACGGGCATCGCGCTGCGGGTGATCCGCGGCGGGCGGCTGGGCTTCGCCTACACCACCGACACCGGGCCCGCCGCGCTGCGCGACGCGCTCGCCGCCGCGCTGGCGACCGCCGAGGTCACCCCCGCCGACCCGCACCTGGCGCTGCCCGACCCCGCCGCGGCGGTCGTGCCGGGGGACCAGTTCTACTCCGCGGACGTCGAGGACACGCCGGTGGAGGAGAAGGCGCGCCTGGCGCTTGAGGCCGAGCGTCTGGCCCTGGCCGGGGACCCGCGGGTGAGCCAGGTGGCCGAGACCATCTACAGCGACTCGTGCCGGTCCATCACGGTGCGGAACTCGCGCGGGGTGAACGTCAGCTTCCGCGTCTGCAACGCCAACCTGGTGGTCGAGGTAGTGGCGTGCGAGGGCGAGAGCCGCAACACCGGCACGGGCTTCGGCACCGCCGGCAGCGTGCGCGCCCTTGACGTGGCGGCGATCGCCAGCGAGGCGGTCGCGGAGGCCACGCGGCTTCTGGGGGCGCGGCCGGTGCCGTCGGCGAAGGTGCCGGTGGTCCTGGCGCCGCGCGTCATGGCGCAGTTCATCAACATCGCCGGCCGCGCCCTCAGCGCGTTGCCCGTGCAGCGCGGGCGGTCGATGTTCGCCGGCCGGCAGAACCAGCAGGTGGCGTCGCCGCTGGTGGAGATCGTCGACGACGGCCTCCTGCCGGGCGGGGCGCGCTCGGGGCCGGTGGACAGCGAGGGCGTGCCCAGCCGGCGCACGGTGGCGGTCGCGGGCGGGCGGCTGCAGGCGTTCCTGTACGACATGTACACGGGCCGGCACGACGGGGTGCCGTCGACGGGCAACGGCTACCGGTCGTCGTTCCGCACCGTCCCCGAGGCCGCGCCCACCAACGTGTACCTGGCCGCCGGGTCGGAGACGCCGGCGCGCATCATCGGCGGCGTCGCCAACGGGCTGTACGTGGTGGACGTCACCGGCATCACGACCGGCGGCGCCAATTCGATATCCGGCGACTTCTCGGTCGGCGCGACCGGCATGTGGATCGAAGGCGGCGAGCTCACGCGGCCCGTGCGCGAAGTGACCATCGCCGGCAACATCCTCGAGCTTCTGCGCGACATCGACGGGGTCGCCGACGACCTGCGCTTCACCAATATCATGGGGTTCAGCGGCGCGCCCACGGTGCGCGTCTCAAGCCTCGCCGTGAGCGGCAGCGGCCAGTAGCGGAACGCGCCGCCGCCGGTTAGAGGGGCACATGCACCGGTTAGAGGGGCGCCACCCCTGGTCACACTAGCCCCGCCGGGGCCGGGCGGGCCCGGAAACCAGGACGGCGGGGGGTGGCGGCGTGGGCGCGGGTGATGCGGGCGGTGGGGGTGGTGCGGGTGACGGTGACGCGGGGCGCGGGGGAGGCCGGGGCCGCGCGGGACGGCGGCCCTGGACGTCGGCGCGCGGGCGCGGGGGCGATGGCGCCAGGCCCGGCGGGCGGCGGCCGGGGGCACTCGTCGGCGGCCTTGACCTGGAGTACTTCGAGCGCGAGGTCGCGGACGAGGTCGGCCTCGAGCCGGGCGCGGTCATCGGCCGGCACGGCGTGCCGCAGGGGGCGCGCCCGCGGCCGCACGACGAGTGGGCGCTCGGCGGCCCGCGGCGCGACGGCGGCTGAGCGTTGCGCTGAGACAGACGGCCAGGCGCATTGCGCAAGGGGGTGGCGAGGGTACGCCTGCAGTTTGGCGGCGCGGCGGGCGAGGTGACGGGTTCGGCGCACGTGGTGACGTGCGGCGGGGCGGTCGGGCTCCTGGATTGCGGCCTGTTCCAGGGCGGGCGCGAGGCGCCGGAGAAGAACGCCCAAGAGTTTCCGGTGCGGCCTGAAGACCTCGACTTCGTCATCCTGTCCCACGCCCACATCGACCACTGCGGGCGGCTGCCGCTGCTGTGGCGGCGGGGGTTTCGCGGGCCGGTCTTCGCCACGCCCGCGGCGTGTGACCTGTGCCGCGTGATGCTGCTTGACTCCGCCCACATCCAGGAGGCGGACGCCGAGTGGACAAACCGCAAGCGGAAACGGGCGGGGCGCGAGCCCATTGAGCCGCTGTACACCGTTGAGGACGCCGAGGCGGCGCTGGCGCTTCTGCGCCCGGTCCCGTACGGCGAGACGGCGCCGGCCTCCGGCGAACTGCGCTTCCGCTTCCAGGACGCCGGCCACATCCTGGGCTCGGCGTTCGTCGAGCTCTTCCACGGCGCTGACCAGCCGGACCTCCTCTACAGCGGCGACGTGGGCAACCAGGGCAAGCCGATCATCCGCGACCCGGCCCGCGCAATGGGGGCCGAGGTCCTGGTCATCGAGGCGACCTACGGCGACCGCGCGCACGAGCCGATCACCGAGGCGCGGGCCAGGCTCCAGGCGGTCGTCGAACGCGCCCGGCGGGTCCAGGGCAACGTCATCATCCCGGCGTTCGCCGTCGGCCGCGCCCAGGAGCTGCTCTACCTCCTGAACGACCTGCGCGAGTCCGGCCGCTGCGACCTGCCCGTGTACCTCGACAGCCCGCTGGCCATCGCCGCCACGGAGGCCTTCGCCAAGCACCCCGAGTGCTACGACGCCGACGCGCTCCGCCACCACCGGGCGGGCGACGACCCGTTCGCGTTCCCGGGGCTGACCCTCGTGCACACCGCCGATGAGTCGCGCCGCCTGAACGACGTGTCGGGGGCCGTGATCATCGCCGCCAGCGGCATGGCCGACGCCGGCCGCGTCCGGCACCACCTCAAGCACAACCTGTGGCGGGAGGAGGCGAGCGTGCTGCTGGTGGGGTTCCAGGCGCAGGGCACCCTGGGCCGCGAGCTCCTCGACGGGGCCAAGATGGTGCGCGTCCTGGGCGAGGAGATCGCCGTCCGCGCCCAGGTCCACGTCATCGGCGCCCTGTCCGCCCACGCTGACCGGGGCGGCCTGCTGTCGTGGGTCGACGCCATGCGGCGGCGGCCGCGCCGCGCAATGATCGTCCACGCCGAGCCGCCGGCGGCGGAGAGCCTGGCGGCGGCCCTGCGGGAGCGGGGCATCGACGCGCGGCCGGCGCGCCCGGGCGAGACGGTCGAGGTCGAGACGGCCGAGGCGTGACCGCCGCCCGCCCGCCCGCTGCATGAATCCGGTTCCTGGCGCTGGGCGAAAGAGGGAATCGCCCCGCGCCGGGGGAATCCACAGTATGATCGAGCTGGTTTTCAGGGCAAAGACCACCATTCTGTGTCGCCGGGGACTTCCAAACCAAGGAGGGATTAGTGCGTGGGCGTGAGACGCCGGGTATTGACGGCGGTGCTCGCCGTCATCGTGCTGGCGGCGGTGGTGTCGGGGATAGCGCTGGCACACGTGATCGAGTCGTGGGAATGGGCCGACGACCCCAGCACAGGCCAGCCGCGCCGCAACCTGCGGATATTCTGCGGCGCGGGCACAAACGAGCAGTGGCAGGCGTGGCTGCGAGAAGCGATTGCGAACTGGGAAGGCGAGGACACCGGATGGACGTTCGAGATCGTCGATGAGCAGGCCGACGCGGACGTGACTCTCACGGTGGGCGAGATCGCGAAGCCGAACGTCCTCGGACAGTACGCGCCCCGTTTCTGCCCCGGGTGCGGACGCATGGTCGGAGGCACTCTGACGATGGACAGCGAGTGGCCCTGGGGCACCAGCGGAGACGCCAACTACGACCCGGTCAAGATACTCAAGCACGAGCTGGGGCATGCCATGTGCTTGGACCACTCCGCGGCCGGGAACGTGATGCCGCCCGAGTTCGGCGCCGGCGATCACAATGCGACGCCCAACGCCGACGACCACCAGGAGGCCACGGACTCGGCCGCCAGAGGGGCGCGGGAGGCCACCCCGCCGGAGCCCCAGCCTGACGGGCGGCAGCGGGCGACCGTAGGCGACTGCTCTCTGACCGTTGACCCCACGGGGCTGGACATCAGCTTGGCATACCTGACGCTTGTTCCCCTTGGAGGCCCGCTCCTGCCCCTGCCGCTGGAGGTACCCGACGGGTTTGAGCGCGTCATCGCGGCGGCCGGCGTGTTCCCCATCGACGTCGCGTTCGCGCATCCCGCCGACCTGGCGCTCAAACTTGACCCGGCAGTGATTTCCGGACTGGGGCTGACCGGCGACCTGCATGCGCACCCGCTGCCGCCGGTCGACCCGGCCGGGGTCGTGGCCGTGCGCTATGTTGAGGATGCTGACGTCGCCGGCGGCGGCCGCTGGGTGGAGGCGCCCGTCGGCTGCGCCGTCGACCTCGCCGGCGGCACCGTCGTGCTCAGCATCATCCAGGGCGGCCTCTACGGCGTGGCGGCGCCGGCCGTGGAACAAGAGCAGGCCGCATACCAGCAACCGTTCTCCGACCTGCCGGCGGGCGCGGTGGGTTCAAGCCTGGTCGAGCTGCGCGCACTGGGGGTGTACATCGGCTACCCCGACGGCACAGCGGGGCCGGGCCGCAACCTGACGCGGCTTGAGTTCTTCACCATCGCCGTCCGCCTGGCGGGGGGCGAGGCCGAGGCCAAGAAGCTTGAAGATCAGCGCCCCGACTTCGCGGACGACATCCCGATCTGGGGCTGGGGCTACGCCAACGCCGCCGTCGCCCTGGACCTCGTCCGCGGGTACCCCGATCACACCTTCCGTCCCCAGAACAACGTGAACGGCAACGAGGCGACCGCCGTCCTCCTCCGGCTCTTGGGCGGCAACGAGGATGCCCTGGCCAGCGAGAAGCCATGGCCCGAGGGCTACCACGAAACCGCCGCAGGGCTCAAGATGCTGGAGGGACTGCGCGCGCTTCTGGGCGGCGACCTCGCCAACTGGTGGGGCTCGGCGGTCAGCCGCGGCGAGATGGCCGTCCTGACCTGCGACGCGGCCTGGGCCGAACTGCGCCACGACGCCGCGGGGGCGGTCGTGCCGGCCCCAAGCTTCCTGGAGGGCCAGGGCTGGTGGCGCCGGGCGGTGACGGTGGCGACCATGACCGCGGACGGGCGGCGCTGGGTCCTGCGCAACGTCGTCTCGCTCCCCGGCGAGGAGTTCGTGATCCGCGTTGACGTGGCCGAGGTCGTGTACCGGGGCGCGGATCGCCCGGCCGCCGGGCCCGCCGGCGGGGCGGCGCTCACGGCCATGGGCTGTGGCAGGACGGTGCGGGCCGTCTACTGACGGCGTCAGCGCATTGAGGGCAGCATTGCATTGAGGGTTTCAGAACGTTGAGGGCAGCATTGCATTGAGGGCGTCGGCGCGGCGGGGGAGGGGCGCGGGCCCCTCCCCCTCCCCTGCCGCCGGCGCCCCGGCCGTTCCCGCGCCGGTTGCCCGGGACGTGCACGGCCATCCCCGCCGCGACTACGATGGGGTGGCGGGGGGTCACCAGCCCACCGCCAGGAAGCGGGCAGGGGAGGGGTGGCCGGTGGCGGAGGCGAAGATACGACGGCTTTTCTTGGGCGGCAACACCGCGCGCGGGTTCCGGGGGTTTCCACACTCGATCGCCGATGATGGGCTGAAAAGGACGTTCGTGATCAAGGGCGGCCCGGGGGTCGGCAAGTCCACGTTGATGCGGCGCATCGCCGAGGGGATGCGCCGGCGGGGGTACGACGTCGAGCTGTTCTACTGCTCCTCGGACCCCGGCTCCCTGGACGGGGTGCGGGCGCCCGGGCTCGGGGTCAGCCTCGTCGACGGCACGGCGCCGCACGTCCTGGACCCGGCCCACCCCGGGGCGGTGGACGAGATCGTGAACCTCGGCGAGCACTGGGACGAGGCGGGGATGCGCCGTGCCCGGGTCGAGGTGGTGCGGCTTTTCAGCGAGGTCGCCCGGCTGTTCCGGCGCGCGTACGCCTGTCTTGGGGCGGCGCACGCGGTGCGGGAGCAGCTGCGGGCCGGCCCCACGGATGCCGGCGCGCTCGACACCGGCGGGCTGAACGCGGAGGCCACCGCCCTGTGCGCGTTCCTCCTGGACGGGGTGCCGGAGGCGGGCCGGGGCGAGGAGAGACACGCCGGCCGGGGCTGCGCGCCGGGCCGGGTGCGCCACCTCTTCGCGACGGCCATAACGCCCGACGGGCTCATGGGGTTCCTGGATGACGTGGCGGCGCCGCTTGCCCGGCGGGCGGTGCTCCTGGGGCCGCCGGGCACGGGGAAGTCCCGGCTTGCCGCCAAGCTGGCGGCGGCGGCCCAGGAGCGCGGCCTGGACGTGGAGGTCTTCCACTGCGGCCTTGACTCCGACCGCGTCGAGCACGTCGTCATCCCCGCCCGTGGCGCCGGCCTGATCACCGCCGCCCCGCCGCACCATTACCGGCCGGACGGCGGCGACGTGATCGTGGATACCTCCCGCTTCCTCGACCCGCTGCCGCTGGCGGCGCTGGCGCCGGAGGCGGACCAGCTGTCAAGCCTCTACGAGCGCGCCCTGGACGCCGGCGTGGGGTTTTTGGCCCGCGCCAAGCGGGCGCACGACGAACTGGAGACCCATTACGTCCCGCACATGGACTTCGCCGCCGTCGAAAGCACAAGCCACGGGATATTGAGCCGCATCCTGGGGTCGGTCCCGGCGGAGGCGGGGGCGGCAGGATAAGCGGGGGGTTGGGAGAATAGTAAACAAGGGGCATGGGCTCGTGGGGGCTGGGGACGCCAGCCGCGCCAGGCGACGCGTTCACGGCCCCTGGTATTGCCTGCTCCAAGCCTCGCGCGGCCGGGAGGAGTGCGCGTGGACGTGTACGCCCTGGTGGGGGCCAGCGGCACCGGCAAGAGCCACCGCGCGTCGATAATCGCGCATGACTACGGCATCGAGGTCGTTATCGACGACGGTCTGCTGATAAAGAACGGGAAGATCCTCACCGGGCGTTCGGCCAAGCGGGAAGAGACGAGGGTGGCCGCCATCCGGCGGGCGATGTTCTCCGAATCGCGGCACGCCGCCGAGGTGCGGGATCGTATCCGCCAGCTGAACCCCGAGCGCGTGCTGCTCTTGGGGACGTCGCGGGGCATGATCCACCGCATCGCCGACGCCCTCGACCTGCCGCGCCCGATGCGCTACATCCCCATCGAGGACATCGCCACCCCGGAGGAGATCCGGCGCGCCGTGCGCATCCGCCGCGAGCAGGGGAAACACGTCATCCCCGCGCCGACGTTTGAGGTGAAGCGGACCTTCTCCGGGTACCTTGTGGACCCGCTGCACCTGCGCCTGCTGCGCCGGGCCCGGCGCGCGCCCAGCCTCAACGTCGAGAAGTCCATCGTCCGGCCGACCTTCGGGTCGCTGGGCCGCTTCTACATCGCCGATAGCGTCGTGGCGGCCATCGCCGCGCGCGCCTGCCGCGAGGTCGACGGCGTCGGCCGCGTCGGCGGCGCCGCCGTCGCCAGCTGCGCCGAGGGGGTGCGCCTGAGCCTGGGGGTCGGGGTCAGGTACGGTTACCACGTGACGCGCACGATGGAGGCGGTCCAGGAACACGTCAGGGCCGTGGTCGAGCACACCACCGCCCTGAACGTGCTCGAGGTCTCAGTCATCGCGCGGTGGGTCAGCTTGGGCTAGATGCGGGCCGGCGGGGTGGGATGCGCTACGGGCGTGCCGATGGCGTTCGGGCTCTTGGGCGGGCTGGGCATGTTCCTCTATGGGATGCGGCTGATGGGCGACGGCCTGCAGAAGGCGGCGGGGGACCGCATGCGCCGGCTCCTGGAGGTGCTGACTAATCGCCCCGTGTTCGGCGTGCTGGTCGGTGCCGTCGTGACCTCGATCATCCAGTCGTCCAGCGCCACCACGGTGATGGTGGTCGGCTTCGTCAACGCCGGCCTGATGACCCTGCGCCAGGCGGCCGGGGTGATCATGGGCGCCAACATCGGCACAACCATGACCGCCCAGCTCATCGCCTTCCGTCTCACCGACTTCTGCCTGCCGGCCATCGCCCTGGGCGTGGGCGTCATCTTTTTCGGCCGGCGCAAGGTGTACAAACACGTCGGCGAGATCATCCTCGGCTTCGGCCTGCTCTTTTTAGGCATGAACACGATGTCCGAGGCCATGGTGCCGCTGCGCGACGCGCCGTGGTTCACCAACCTCATGCTGACCTTCGGCCGCCAGCCGCTGGCCGGCGTCGCCGTCGGGCTGGCGATGACGGGCATCGTCCAGTCGTCCAGCGCGACCATCGGCATCCTGCAGGCCCTGGCGGCGCAGGGCCTGATCGACATCCACATCGCGCTGCCGATCCTTCTTGGCGACAACATCGGCACCTGCGTGACCGCTCTTTTGGCCAGCATCGGCACCTCGACCACGGCGCGCCGCGCGGCGGCCGTCCACGTCACGTTCAACGTCATCGGCACGGCCCTCTATCTGTGCATCCTGCCGCTGGTCGTCCCCGCCGTGGTGTACACCTCGCCCAGCACCGTGCGCCAGATCGCCAACGCCCACACCATGTTCAACGTTACGAACACCCTCGTGCAATTGCCGTTCGTGCGGGTGCTGGTGACCATCGCCACCCTCGTCGTCCCCGGCCGCGTGGAGGTGATCGAGCGCGGCGCCAAGTACCTGGAGCGGCGCTTCCTTGATAGCCCGGCCATCGCCCTCGCCCAGGCGCGGCGCGAGCTCGGCCGCATGGGGCAGATCGCCGCCCAGACCCTGGAGGACGCGATCAGCGGGTTCTTCAAGAACGACGACCGCGCCCTGCGCTCGGCGCACGAGCGCGAGCAGAGCGTGAACGAGCTCGAGCGCGAGGTCACGCACTACCTGGTCGCCCTGGCGCAGCGCGACCTCACGCCCGAGCAGTCGGTCGACCTGACGATGTTCCTGAACGCCGTCAAGGACATCGAGCGCGTCGGCGACCACGGCGAGAATATCACCGAGCTGGCCGAGTACAAGGTCGACCACCAGCTGCCGTTTTCAGCCCAGGCGCTGGAGGACCTGGACTTCATGTGCCGCCGCGTCGTGGACACCTTCAAGCAGGCGCTGGCGGCGCTGGCGACGGGCGACACCGCGGTGGCGGCGGAGATCATGAAGAGCGAGGACGTCATCGACGGCATGGAGAAGGACCTGCGCCGCGCCCACATCCGGCGCCTCAACGAGGGCAAGTGCTACCCCGGCTCGGGCATCGTGTTCCTTGACATCATCTCCAACCTCGAGCGCGTCGGGGACCACGCCACGAACATCGCCCGCGGCATACTGGGCGAACAGTAGGGCGGGGCGTCAGCTGGAGAGGAAACGGGCGCCGCGCACAGAATTAGTCCTCGCGACGGCGCAGTACGGGCCGGAGGGGGCGTGCGACGTGGAGCAGGGCCTCGAAGGAAGACAGCTCCTCGAAGGGCGGCAGCGCCTGCTTCTCACGCAGCGGATGCGCCTGGCCCTGTCCATGCTCCAGGCGCCGTTCCAGGAGCTGCGCTCCATCATCGACCGCGAGCTGACCGAAAACCCGCTCCTGGAGGCCGCGCCTCCGGACGCCGAGTGGCCGGACTACCTCGCCGGACGCAGCGACCCCGGCTACCCCGCCGGCGACATCCCGGCCCGCCCGGTCGAGGATGTGCCGGCCCCCGCGCCCTCTCTGTTCGACCTCCTGGTCCAGCAGCTGGACATGGCGGCGCTCGCGGCCCCGGAGCGGCGGGCGGCGGAGTTTCTGGCCGGCTGCCTCGATGAGGCCGGCTACCTGGGCTGCCGCCTGGACGAGGCCGCGCGCGCGCTGGACATAAGCCGGTCCGACGCGCTCTCCGCCCTGCGCCGCGTTCAGGACCTGGATCCGCCGGGGGTCGGGGCGCGCAATCTCGCCGAGTGCCTGACCCTGCAGCTCCGCCACGTCGATGCCGGCGCCGCCCTGCTCAAGCTCGCCCGGCGCATCGTCCGCGGCCACCTCCCCGACCTGGCCGGGGGCCGGCTGGCGGGGATCGCCCGCGCCCTGGGCGCCCCCGTCGGCGATGTCCGCGCCGCCGCCGCACTCATCCGCTCGTTGAACCCGCGCCCCGGGGAACGGGTCGGGCCCCAGGGGCCAGCGGGCTGCCCGGCGCCTGATGCGCTCATCGAGCGGGTGGGCGACGAGTTCGCGGTCGCCCTCAACGAGGGCGACCTGCCGCGGCTGGTGCTGAGCCCCTCGTACCGCCGCCTCCTGGCGCGCCGAGAGGGATTGAGCGCCGCCGAACGCGACTACATCCGGGACAAGATGCGCGGGGCGACGTGGTTCCTTCGTTGCCTGGATCAGCGGCGACGCACGCTGCAGCGCATCCTGGACTGCGTGGTCGCCCACCAGCGCGCGTTCCTTGAGGTGGGGGTCAGGGGGCTTGCACCCCTCACCCTGCGCCAGGTGGCCCGCGAGCTGGGGATGCACGAATCGACGGTGGGCCGTGCCGTGGCACGCAAGTACATCACCGCGCCATACGGCACCTTCCCACTGCGCCTGCTGTTTGCCGGCGCGGCCATCCCGGCCCCGGCGGCGGCGGGCCAGTCGGCGGCGGCGGGCCAGTCGGCGGCGGCGGGCCAGACGGCGGCGGCGGTGAGCGCCATGATCCGCGACCTGGTCGCCGGGGAGGCGGCGGGGCGGTCGCTCAGCGACGCCGCCATCGCCCGGCTCCTTGGGCAACGTGGCGTCGCGGTGTCGCGCCGGACGGTGGCGAAGTACCGTGACCGCATGGGCATCGCCAACTCGCGCCGGCGGCCCGGCGCCCGGCCCGGGCGGTCCCAGGGTCAGCGCCAGTGAGCCCGCCCGCGCCAGCTGGAAGGAATCAGCATTTCCGGGGGAGAATTCTTTGGGGCGTGCCCGTTGCTCATGAACGGCTTGCCCCGCACGCATACTAGGCTCGCGCCGCACGGGCGCGGCAATGGGGGGACATGGTCGTGAGCGTGAAGATCGGCATCAACGGGTTCGGCATCATCGGCCGGAGGTTCGTCCGCATCGCGCGCGATCGCCACCCGGAGTTCGAGGTCGTGGCCGTCAACGACCTCAGCGACCCGGCGGCGCTGGCCCACCTGCTCAAGTACGACTCCACCTATGGCACGCTGGGCGCCGAGGTCACGGCCGCCCCCGACGCGATCATCGTGGACGGCAAGCCCATCCGCGTGCTGGCTGAAAGAGACCCGGCCAAGCTCCCGTGGCGGAGCTTCGGGGCCGAGGTCGTGCTTGAGGCCACCGGCCTCTTCCGCGGCCGCGACCAGGCCGGGCTGCACATCACCGCCGGCGGCGCCAAGAAGGTCATCATCACCGCCCCGGGCAAGGACGAGGACATCACCATCGTCATGGGGGTCAACGACGACGAGTACGACCCGCGGCGCCACCACATCATCTCCAACGCGTCGTGCACCACCAACTGCCTGGCGCCGGTGGCCAAGGTCCTGGACGAGCGCTTCGGCATCGTGCACGGCCTGATGACCACCATCCACGCCTACACCAACGACCAGCGCCTCCTGGACATGGTGCACAAGGACCTGCGCCGGGCGCGCGCCGCGGCGCTGAACATCATCCCCACGACCACCGGCGCCGCCGTGGCCGTGTCGCAGGTCCTGCCCAAGCTGAAGGGCAAGCTCAACGGCTTTGCGCTGCGCGTCCCGGTGCCCACCGTCTCGATCACCGACCTCGTGGTCACGGTCGGCCGCGACACGACGGAGGCCGAGGTCAACGCGGCGATGCGCGAGGCGGCCGCCGGCCCGCTCAAGGGCATCCTCGGCGTGTGCGAGGCGCCCCTGGTATCATCCGACTTCAAGGGCAGCTGGGAATCGGCGATCGTCGACGCCCCGTCGACCATGGTCGTCGGCGGGCGCATGGTCAAGGTCGTCGCCTGGTACGACAACGAGTGGGCGTACAGCGCGCGCCTGGCCGACCTCGTCGCCCTCATCGCCGGCCGCGGCATGTGAGCGGGGCGGTGGACGTGGCCGGGGGAGGCCTGAGGAAGAAAACGGTCGCTGACGTGGACGTGCGCGCCAAGCGCGTGCTGGTGCGCGTCGACTTCAACGTGCCCCTCGACCCGGCGGGCGGGGTGGCCGATGACACGCGCATCGTGGCGGCGCTGCCGACCATCCGCTACCTGGTCGAGCGCCGGGCGCGGGTCGTGCTCGCCTCGCACCTGGGGCGCCCCAAGGGTGAGCCTGACCCGAAGTACTCGCTTGCGCCCGTGGCGCGGCGGCTGGGCGAGCTTCTGGGGACGCCGGTGGCGCTGGCCCCTGACTGCGCCGGGCCGGCGGCGGCGGCGGCGGTTGACGGCCTGAAGCCGGGCGGGGTGCTGCTTTTGGAGAACCTGCGCTTCCACGCCGAAGAGGAGAAAAATGACCGGGACTTCGCGCGGGAACTGGCCGCGCTGGCCGACCTTTACGTGAACGACGCCTTCGGCACCGCCCACCGCGCCCACGCCTCGACGACAGGCGTCGCCGCCTTCTTGCCCGCCGTCGCCGGGTTTCTGATGCACAAGGAGATCGCTGCCTTGGGGCGGGTCCTGGCCGACCCGGCGCGGCCGTTTGTGGCCGTGCTCGGCGGGGCGAAGGTATCCGACAAGCTGGGCGTGATCAAGAACCTCCTGCGCCTCGCTGACACCCTGCTCCTGGGCGGGGGCATGGCCAACACGTTCTTGCGGGCGCGGGGCCTGGAGACGGGCACGTCGCTGGTCGAGGCCGAGCGCGTGGCCGAAGCGGCGGCGCTCCTGCGGGAGGCCGGGCGACGCCTGGTGCTGCCGGTGGACGTGGTGGTCGCCGAGACCATCGCGCCCGGCGCGGCGCACCGCGTCGTGGCCGCCGCCGAAGTGCCCGCCGGCTGGGCGATCGCCGACATCGGCCCGCGCACCCAGGGGGTCTACGCCGCCGCCATCGCCAACGCCGGCACGGTGGTATGGAACGGCCCGCTGGGGGTCTTTGAGGTGCCGCCGTTTGACGCTGGCACGCGGGCGGTGGCCCAGTCGTGCGCCGCAAGCCCGGCCATGACCGTGGTCGGCGGCGGCGACTCGGCGGCGGCGCTTGAGGCCGCCGGGCTCGCCGCGCGTGTCACGCACCTGTCCACCGGCGGCGGGGCGTCGCTGGAGTTCCTTGAGGGACGCGAATTGCCTGGCGTCGCCGCCCTGCTCGACCGCGCGGCGCCGGAGGCGGGGTGATCGGGTTGCCGCGGCGGCTCATTGCCGGCAACTGGAAGATGAACATGACCGCGACGGAGGGCGCCGCCCTGGCGCGCGCCGTCGTGGGCGGGCTCGGGGCGAGGACGCGAAGCGAGGCGGCGCCGGCAGCGGAGGTCGTGCTGCTGCCGCCTTTTACCGCGCTGGGCGCCGTGGCCGGGGCGCTTTCAGGTTCGGATGTGGGGCTTGGGGCGCAGAACCTGCACTGGGAGGCCCGCGGCGCGTTCACGGGCGAGGTGTCGGCCGCGATGCTCCTCGACCTCGGGTGCCGCTATGTGCTGATCGGCCACTCCGAGCGCCGGCACATCATGGGCGAGACGGACGAGATCGTTGAGAAGAAGCTCGGCGCCGCGCTGGCGGCCGGGTTGCGGCCCATACTGTGCGTCGGTGAGACCCTCGCCGAGCGCGATGCTGGAAGGACCGAGGCCGTGGTCGGGCGGCAGCTTGCGGCACTGGCGGCGCTGGCGGCGCCGGCACCGTCGGGCCGCGACGACGACGGCGCGCGCGCCGCCCGCTCCGCGCGCCTGGTGGTCGCGTACGAGCCGGTGTGGGCGATTGGCACCGGCCGCGCGGCGGCGCCCGCTGACGCCGCCCGCGTCCTGGAGTTCGCGCGCCGGGAGCTTCTACGCCACGCCGGGGCGGGCGCGGGCGAGGTCCGCGTCCTCTACGGCGGCAGCGTGAAGCCTCAAAACGCCGCTGAGTTCTTCACCGGCGCCGGCTTCGACGGGGCGCTGGTGGGCGGGGCGAGCCTCGATTCCGCCTCGTTCTGCGCCATCGTGAGCGCCGCCGGCTAGGATCGCTCTAGATCGCCGCGGGAGGGGATCGTGATTCCCGGACCAGTCGCACTCATCATACTTGATGGCTGGGGTCTTACGGACGAGCTGCGCGGCAACGCCATCGCCGCCGCCAAAAAGCCGGTCGTGGACGAGCTCTGGGCCACCCGCCCGCGCGCGCGGCTGCACGCCGCCGGCGAGGCGGTCGGGCTCGGGGCCGGCCAGATGGGCAACTCCAACGTCGGGCACCTCAACCTGGGCGCCGGCCGCATCGTGTACCAGGACCTCATGCGCATCAACGGCAGCATCGATCGCGGCGAGTTCCTGGAAAACCCCGTCCTGGCCGGCGCGGCCAGGCACGCCGCGTCCGGCGGGGGCGCCCTGCACCTCCTGGGACTGGTCTCCGACGGCGGCGTGCACAGCGCCATGGGGCATATCCACGCGCTCCTGGAACTCTCGCGGCGGGCCGGGGCGCGCACGTTCGTGCACCCTTTCCTGGACGGCCGCGACGTGCCGCCGCAAAGCGCCGCGGGGTACCTTGAGGACCTCGAGGCGCACCTGGGCGCGGGGGGCGGCGCCGCCCGCATCGCCACCGTGACCGGCCGCTACTGGGCCATGGACCGCGACCAGCGCTGGGACCGCACTGAGAAGGCGTACCGGGCGATGGTCGCCGGGGAGGGCTTCCTGGCCCCGTCGGCCCTGGCCGCCGTGGATGCGGCCTACGCCCGCGGCGAGACGGACGAGTTCGTCGCGCCCACGGTCATCGCCGGCCCCGGCGGCGCCCCGGTGGGCAGCATCGCCCCCGGCGACGCCGTCATCTTCTTCAACTTCCGCGCCGACCGCGGCCGCCAGATGTCGCGGGCGTTCACCGATCCCGCGTTTGGCGCGTTTTCGCGCCCGGGCGGGCTTCTGCCCCTGTACTTCTGCTCCATGACCGAGTACGACGCCCATTTCACCTTCCCCCACGCGTTTGCGCCCCAGTACCTGCGCGATACCCTGGGCGAGGTCGTGGCGCGGGCCGGCCGGCGGCAGCTGCGCCTGGCCGAGACGGAGAAGTACGCCCACGTGACGTTCTTCTTCTCGGGCGGGCGCGAGGAGCCGTTCCCCGGCGAGGACCGCCGCCTCATCCCGTCGCCCAAGGTGGCGACCTATGACAAAAAGCCCGAGATGAGCGCGTTTGAGGTCGCCGCCGCGGCCGTCGAGGACATCGCCGGCGGCGGGCACGACCTCATGGTGGTCAACTTCGCCAACCCGGACATGGTCGGCCACACCGGGGTCATGGACGCCGCCGTGCGCGCCATCGAGGCGGTCGACCGCTGCCTGGGCCAGGTGGTGGCCGCCCTGCGCCGGCGGGGCGGGCTGGCGCTGGTGGTGGGCGACCACGGCAACGCTGAGATGATGGTCGAGCCGGGCACCGGCAAGCCGCACACGGCGCACACCACCGGCGACGTGCCGTGCATCCTCGCCGGCGACGGCGGCCGGCGGGCGGCGCGCCTGCGCGACGGCATCCTGGCCGACGTCGCCCCCACCATCCTGGACATCATGGGCCTGGACCAGCCGGCGGCGATGGATCGCGCATCACTCCTGGAGTAGAAAGGCAGGTGCGGCATCGTGACCACTATCGTCAGCGTCGACGCGCGCGAGATCCTTGACTCCCGCGCCAACCCGACGCTTCAGGTCGAGGTGCGCCTGGCCGGGGGCGGCTACGGATGCGCCGCCGTCCCCTCCGGGGCGTCGACGGGGACGCACGAGGCGCTGGAGCTGCGCGACGGCGGCGCGCGCTTTGGCGGCAAGGGCGTGCAAAAGGCGGTGGAGAACGTGCGCGGCGAGATCGCCGCGCGCGTCGTCGGGCTGGACGCCCTCGACCAGGCCGCCCTCGACCGCGCCCTCGTGGAGCTCGACGGCACCGAGAACAAGGGCCGGCTGGGCGCCAACGCCATCCTCGGCGTGTCGCTGGCGGCGGCGCGGGCGGCGGCCGACGCGGTGGGGCTGCCGCTGTACCGCTACCTGGGCGGGGCGGCGGCGCACGCCCTGCCGGTGCCGCACATGAACATCCTCAACGGCGGCCGGCACGCTGACAACAACCTCGACATCCAGGAGTTCATGGTCCTGCCGGCGGGCATGGCGACCTTCGCCGACGCCCTGCGCTGCGGCGCCGAGGTGTACCACGCTCTGCGGGCGGTGCTCAAGGAGCGCGGCCTGTCCGTGGCCGTGGGCGACGAGGGCGGGTTCGCGCCCTCGCTGCCCACAAACGAAGACGGGCTGCGCGCCATCCTGGCGGGCATCGAGCGCGCCGGCTACAGGCCGGGCGAGCAGGTCTTCTTGGGCATCGACGCGGCGGCCAGCGAGTTTTACGGCGACGGCCACTACGTCCTGAAGGGCGAGGGGAAGCGTCTTGACGCCGGCGGCATGGTCGACCTGTACCGTTCCTGGGCCGACCGCTACCCGATCATCAGCATCGAGGACGGCCTCGCCGAGGACGACTGGGAGGGCTGGCGGGCGCTGACCGCGGCTCTGGGCGGCCGCGTGCAGCTGGTCGGCGACGACCTATTCGCAACCAACCGCGCGCGCCTTGAGCGGGGCATCGCCGCCGGCGCCGCCAACGCCGTGCTGATCAAGGTCAACCAGGTGGGGACCCTCACCGAGACCTTCGAGTGCCTCAGTGTGGCGTGCGCCGCCGGGTACGGGGCGGTGGTGTCGCACCGCTCCGGCGAGACGGAGGACACGACCATCGCCGACCTCAGCGTCGCCGCCGGCACGGGCCAGATCAAGAGCGGCGCCCCGGCCCGCGGCGAGCGGGTGGCCAAGTACAACCGGCTCCTGGGCATCGAGGCCGAGCTCGAGGCGCCGGGCTTTTCCGGCCGCGACATGCTGTCCCGGCTGCGCCGCGCGGGTCCGCGCGCGCACTAGCGGCCTGAGCCGCGCGCGCTTTGACAACGCGGCGGGCCTGATCTACAATATAAGCGCGTGGGTTTCCGGTTCGGGTAAAGGCTCCCCGTGGACAGGCCCACGCCCAGGGACTGGGGTCGCCGTCCGCGGGATACGGGGGTGATCGGGTGCTGCACAATATCCTCTTGATCTTCCTGCTGGTGGCGTCAGTCGGGCTGGTGGCAGTGGTCCTGCTCCAGTCGGGACGCAGCGCCGGGCTGTCGGGGGCGATCGCCGGTGGCGCCGAGTCCCTGTTCGGCAAGAAGAAGGGGCTTGACGCCTTCTTGAGCAAGCTCACCACCGGGTTTGCCATCGGGTTCATGCTTTCTGCCCTGCTGCTCACCATTATCGGCGCGTAGGTCTTCGCGGGGGCCCGGCGCGGCGCGCCGGGCCCTTCCCCTGTCACTGGGGGTTGGGGCCCAAAGCGGCCGCCTGGAGGGGGTTTTCGAGGGGAAGGAGGGGTTTTAGGTTGGAGCGGCTGGTGTTCTTGGCGCCGCTTGCCGGTGTTCTGGGCCTGGCGGCGGCGGCCTACTATGCTCTGCGCGTCTTGCGTCACGACCCCGGCAGCGAGCGCATGCGCCAGGTAGCGGCGGCGATCCAGGAGGGCGCCATGGCGTTCTTGCGCCGCGAGTACATCACCCTCGTGTGGTTCGTCCTCTTTGTCGCCGGGGCCATCCTGGCGGTCGGCATCCTCGCCCCGTCCGACATGATGCGGCCGGACACGGCCATCGCGTTCGTGCTCGGCGCCTGCTCCTCCGTGGCGGCGGGCTTCATCGGCATGACGGTCGCCACCCGCGCCAACGTGCGCACGACCCAGGCCGCGATCACGAGCCAGGAGCGGGCGTTGGGGGTGGCCTTCTCGGGCGGCGCGGTCATGGGCCTCACGGTGGCGGGCCTGGGGCTTTTCGGCCTGGGCGTGCTATACTACATATTCGGTGACCCCCGCGACCCGACCACGTTCTCGATCCTCAACGGTTTTGCCCTCGGCGCGAGCTCCATCGCGCTCTTCGCCCGCGTCGGCGGCGGCATCTACACCAAGGCGGCCGACGTCGGCGCCGACCTCGTGGGCAAGGTCGAGGCGGGCATCCCCGAGGACGACCCGCGCAACCCGGCGGTCATCGCCGACAACGTCGGCGACAACGTCGGCGACGTCGCGGGCATGGGCGCTGACCTGTTCGAGTCGTACGTCGGCTCGATCGTGTCCGGCATCGCGCTGGGCGCCGCGACATTCGGCGTTCGCGGCGTGGTGCTGCCGCTCCTCCTGGCGGCGGCCGGCGTTTTATCGTCGATCCTGGGGACCTTCTTCGTGCGCGGCAAAGGCGACCCCGCCGCTTCGCTGCGGCTGGGGACGTTCGCCGCGGCCGGCGTCACCGCCGTCCTGGCCGTGTTCCTGTCGCTGTGGTTTGACGGCACCCTCAACGTCTTCTGGGCGGCGTTCTCCGGCATCGCGGCCGGGATCGCCATCGGACTTGTGACCGAGTACTTCACCTCCGCCGCGCGGCGCCCGGTGCGCGAGATCGCCGAGGCCTGCAAGACGGGGGCGGCGACGAACATCATCGCCGGCATGGCGGTGGGCATGCGCAGCACGGCGCTGCCGGTGCTGATCATCGCCGGCGCGATCATCGTCGCCTTCAAGTTCAACGGCATGTACGGGATCGCGCTGGCGGCCATCGGCATGCTGGCCACGGTGGGCATGACGGTGTCGGTCGACGCCTACGGCCCCATCGCCGACAACGCCGGCGGCATCGCGCAGATGGCCGGGCTCGGCCCCGAGGTGCGCGCCGTGACCGACACCCTCGACTCCGTGGGCAACACCACGGCGGCCATCGCCAAGGGGTTCGCCATCGGCTCGGCGGCGCTCACCGCCCTGGCGCTTCTGGCCGCCTACGCCACCACCGTCAAGCTGGAGATCATCAACCTCCTGACGCCGCAGGTCGTGGCCGGGCTGTTCATCGGCGGCATGCTGCCGTACCTCTTCTCCTCCATGGCCCTGCAGGCCGTGGGCAAGGCGGCGTTCGAGATCATCGAGGAGGTGCGCCGCCAGTTCCGGCAGATCGCCGGCCTGATGGAGGGCAAGGCGCGTCCCGACTACGCCCGGTGCGTGGACATCGTGACCTCGGCCGCGCTGCGCCAGATGATCCTGCCCGGCGTCCTCACCGTGGTCAGCCCGCTCCTGGTCGGGTTCATCCTGGGCAAGGCGGCGCTGGGGGCGTTCTTGGCCGGCACCCTGGTGACCGGCATGCTGGTCGCGGTGCAGATGGCGAACTCGGGCGGCGCCTGGGACAACGCCAAGAAGTACATCGAGTCGGGGCAGCTGGGCGGCAAGGGGACCCCCGTGCACGCGGCCGCGGTCGTGGGCGACACGGTCGGCGACCCGTTCAAGGACACCGCCGGCCCCTCGCTCAACATCCTGATCAAGCTCATGAGCATCATCGCGCTCGTGTTCGCGCCCCTGTTCCAGTGACCAAAAGCCACGGAGGTGGTCGGCAGGCATGGACCGCAATGAGGCCCTGGCCCTGGTCAAGAGGGAGATCGCAAACGCCAACCTCGTCAAGCACACGCTGGCCGTAGAGGCGGTGATGCGCCGCTGCGCCCGCCGTTTCGGCGCCCCCGAGGAGCGCTGGGGACTGGCCGGCCTGCTCCACGACATAGACTACAGCAAGACAGCGAATGACCCCGACCGCCACAGCCTGCTGGGGGCCGAGATGCTGTCCGGGCTGGGGCTGGACGACGAGCTGGTGGCCGCCGTCAAGTCGCACAACGACCGCCACGGCATCCCCCGCGAGACCCTGATGGCCAAGGCCCTCTATGCCGCCGACCCGCTGACCGGTCTCATCGTCGCCGCGGCGCTGGTCCACCCGCAGAAGAAGCTCTCGGCCATCGACGTCGACTTCCTCTCAAACCGCTTCCGCGAGAAGTCGTTCGCGCGCGGGGCGCGCCGCGACGCCATCGAGTCCTGCGGCGAGATGGGCCTGGCGCTTCAGGAGTTCCTGGGGCTGGGCCTGGAGGCCATGCAGGGGATCGCCGCCGAGCTCGGGCTCTAGAGCGGGGAAGGCGGGCCCGCGCGCGGGAATATAGCAGGCGGGAATGGCAAGAGGACGGGGCGGGTCCACTGGACCCGCCCCCGTTTTTGTCCCTGACCCCGGCTCGCGGCCGGATTCAGTGCTCGGCTAGGTACGCGTACTTGAACTCCACGGACGGGCCGAACGGCGGCTTGATGATGCCGCGGACGTACGGCAGCTGCATCCACGGGTCAGTGTAGAAGTAGATGGGGATGATCGGCATCTCAGCCATGAGGATCGCCTCGATCTGGTGCATGTTGTCGAAGCGCGCCTTCTGGTCGCCCGTCTGCTTGGTCTGGGCGATCAGGGCGTCGTACTCGTCGTTCCACCAGAAGGTGTTGTTGTTGCCGTTGCCCTTGGTCCACATGTCGAGGAAGGTCATGGGGTCCATGTAGTCGGCGCCCCAGCCGGCGCGCGCGACCTGGAAGTTGCCCTCGTCGCGCGTCTGCAGGTAGACCTTCCACTCCTGGTTGGTGAGGGTGCAGTTGGTGGCGCCGACACCCTGCTTCCACATCTCCTGGATGGCCTCGGCGATGGCCTTGTGGCCCTCGCTGGTGTTGTACAGGATCTCGATGGCCGGCAGGCCGGCGCCGTCCTTGAACCCGGCCTCCTCCATGAGCGTCTTGGCGTTCACGACATCGTTGTCCGTGAAGTAGTCGCCGCCCTCCTGGCGGAAGTCGGTCTTGGTGGCCGGGTTGGGGATGCCGTAGGGCACCATGGCCATGGCCGGCCGCTGCCCGCCCTTGGTCACGTAGGCGACGATGTCGGCGCGGTTCAAGGCGAAAGTGAAGGCCTTGCGCACCCGGGCGTCGCCGAACGGGGCCTTCTCCACGTTGAAGATGTAGTAGTAGGTGGCCAGGTCGGGACCGATGATGACCTTGTTCTCCGCCTTGAGCCGGTCAAGCTCGGGCAGCGGCGGGTTATCCCCGACCTCCAGCTCGCCCGTCTCCCACATCGTCAGCTCCGTGCTCGCGTCCTCGATGGTGTAGAACACGAGTTCGGTCAGGAGGATGTTCTTGACGTCCCAGTAGTTGGGGTTGGGGGACATCTCGAGCACGCTCTGGTGCTCCCACTTGTCGAGCTTGAACGGGCCATTGGAGACGATCGTCGCCGCCTCGGCCGCCCAGGCGGGGTTGGCCTCGACGGTCGCCTTGTGGACCGGGAAGTACGTCGGGAACGCCATCAGGGACAGGAAGTAGGGCGTCGGGGCCGCCAGCGTGACCTTGAGGGTCCGCGCGTCGACGGCCTCGATGCCGATCTGGTCGGCTGTGCCCTTGCCCTCGTTGTAGTCCTGGCCGCCCTTGATGTAGTACAGCTGGTACGCGTAGTCAGCGGCCGTCTCGGGGTTGAGCACGCGCAGCCACGCGTACTTGTAGTCCTCGGCCGTCACCGGGTCACCGTTCGTCCACTTGATGCCCTTGCGCAGGTGGAAGGTCCAGACGAGGTTGTCGTCAGTGACCTCCCACTTCTCGGCCATCGCCGGCTGCGGCAGCAGGTTGGCGTCGAGCCGCGCCAAGCCCTCGAACAGGGCGTTGATGGCCGTGTTCTCAGGCTGGCCCGTGGCCTTGGCCGAATCCAGGGTCTCGGGCTCGGTGCTCAGGTTGTAGCGCAACGCCTGGTCCGCGGCCAGGTCGCTGGGCTTGGCGGCCGGCTTCTGGGCGCACGACACGCCGAACGTGGCCACCAGCGCCAGCGTAACCACCAGTGCCAGGATCCTCTTTCCGTACAACATAACCCAGCACGTCACTCCTTTCACGACTTGGTGTTCGCGACCCCCGTCATCGTGGTAGCCTACCCCATTGCCACCCCCGTGTTTCACGATCCGTCCGCGGGCACGTGACCACCTAAACATTCGACCGCCTGGGCCGGTGTTCCTTCTTCTTGCAGAATCCCCGCGAAAGCCGGGGATATTCCAGCCGCGTGAATCACGGTGAGCCGCGACGTCTGCGTCGAACGCCGTCGAAGCAAGCGGTATCCTGGCCCAACCTGTCGGGTCTTGACGTAAGTTGCCTGATTCAGGTATAATAGAGCTGTGAAGCCAGATGGTTCGCATATTTGCATCCTGTACTAAGTATGCTATTCTAGCCGCCCCACATCAGCAATTGCACTAGCGTCATTGGGTCACCTGCAGTGGCACGGGGCGCGGGAGGTAGTAAGCTGATGGCCGCCGGCGAAGGCTTCTCGGTCACACCGGAGCCGTTACGGGGCGGCATCGACCGATGCCCGGGGGATCGGGGCTTGACGCGGGGGACGGGGATGGCGGGCGACCGCCTCTGCCGTCCCCTGTTGTCGTGTGCCGGCGGCGGGGGCGGGCTCGGCGAGTTGCGCGACCTGGCCGTCCGCGCCCTGCGCTCGTCGCGGGCCGCATACGCTGAAATCCGCTACGAGGCCGCCGGCGAGTGCCACGCCAGCGCCCACGGGACCCGCCTCGCATCGGCGTTCTCGACCGCGGACGAGGGCGGTTACGCGCGGGTGCGCGTCGGGGACGCCTGGGGCTTCGCCTCCTTCGCCGGCGCCGCCGACCTGGTCCCGGCGCTGCGCCGGGCCGCCGCCGGGGCGCGGCTGGCGGGCGTGCCCGCGGGCGCCGGCGGGCGGCCGGCGACGCCCGTACCACGGGCCCCGCGCGGGGCGGGCGGGGCGGTGCCGGCGGTTGCGGCGGTTGAGGGCGAGACGGCCGCGCCGTGGCCCGCTTCGGCCGGCGAGGCGGCGGACGCCCTGTGCCAGATGGCGTTCGCCTTCCCGCCGCGCCCGTCTTTGAGCGTGCCCCGGCTGCGCCTTCTGGCCCGCACGACGCGAGTGCTTCTCGCCAACAGCGACGGATGCGTCGTCGAGTCCTGCCGCAGCCTGGTCGAGGTGCGCGTCGCCCTCGCCCTGCTCGACCAGCGGTGGCGCGCCGGGTTGACCTGGCACGTGCGCGGCACCCTGGACCGGCCGTTGTCGGCGGGCGTGCTCCGCGACGCCGCCCAGGCCTTCGCCCGCGAGGCCCTGGACATGGCGGCGGCGCGGCCGGTGCGCGCCGGGCGGCACACCGTGGTGCTGCACCCGGAGGTCGCGGGACTCCTGGCGCACTACGCGGGCCACTGTTTTGAGGCGGACCGCCACCTCGTGCCCACCGCGCGGGGCAACCGCCCGAGCCCCGGCCAGCGGGTGGCCGGGGTGGCGGTCACGCTTGTTGACAGCGGCCTGGTGCCCGGTGAGGCGGGGAGCATCGCCGTTGACGACGAGGGGGAACCGGCGGGCGTCACGCACCTGGTGCGGGAAGGCGTGGTGACGGGGCACCTGCACTCTCGGGAGACGGCGCTCGCGGAGGGCGCGCGGCCCACCGGCAACGGGCGCACCGCCACCTGGCGTTTCCCCCCGCTCCCGCGCATGACCAACACGTACTTCGAGCCCAGCGCGTTGCCGGCCGGCGACCTCGTGTCCGACGCCATGCGGGGCGTGTACGTGCGACGCGCCAGCGGCGGCCGCGACGGCGGCGCGTTCGCGATCACCGCCACCGTCGCCTACGCCATCCGCCGCGGCCGGCCGGCGTGGCCGCTCAGCGGGGTCATGCTCCGCGCCGACCCCCTGGGCATCCTGGCGTGCCTGGACGCCGTCGGCGATGACCTCGGCTGGAGCGGGCGTGCGACGTGCAATCGCGGCGCCCAGCATTGTCTGCCGGTGGGCATGGGCGGCCCACACGTGCGCCTGCAGGGGGTGTACCTGGGATGACGGCCCACGGACGAGGCGAGGGGCCGGCCGCCCCGCACCCGGAGCTGCTCGACCGGCTCCTGGCGGCGGTGCGGGGGCGGGCGCCGGCGGCGGAATCATTCTGGCGCCGCTGCCGCCGGGTGCGGGTCACCCTCGACGGTGGCCGACCGGCGCGCGCGTCAGAGTCGGTCACGGAGGAGGTCGCCCTGCGCGCGCTGGTCGGCGGGCGCGCCGGTTTTGCGGCCGCGGGCCGCGCGGGGCGGGACGACGCGGGGGGCGACGCGCGGGAGGCCGGACTGGCGGCCGCGGATGCGGATGACCGGGAGGGCGAGCGTTGGGAGCGGCTGGCGGGGCTGGTCGAAGGGGCCGTCGCCGCGGCAACCGGGGGCCCGGCGGCGGGGTTCGGGCTGGCGCCGGCCGCTCCCCCCACGCCGGTGAGCATCTTTGACCCGGCCCTGGCCGGGTCCGGGGCCCGCCACGTCGCCCGGCTCGCCCAGAGGCTCAGCGCCGCCCTGGGCGACGCCGGCGGCACCGGCGACGCCCCCGGGACCATGTCTGTCGAGGTGCAGGACATCAGCGTCGCGCTGCACAACACCGCCGGCGCCCGCGCGGGTTACCGCAAGACGGTGCTGTGCTTGTCCTGGGACGCCCCGCGGGGCGCGGGCGGCGCCAGCCGAGGCCCGGCAGGCGTGGCCCTGGCCGTCTCGACGCTTGATGCCGCCCTGCGCGAGCTGGGGCGGCGCCAGGATGCCCCGGCGGCGCCGCGCTCGCGCCACTGGCGGCCGCCGGCAAAAAGGCTGCGGGTCATCCTGGGACCGGCGGCGGTGGCGGTCTTCGCGCGCGCCCTGGCCGCCGCCGCCTGCGGCCGGCGGGCCGCGGCGAGCGCCCCGGCGCCCGGCGCGCCACGCTTCGACCCCGCCCTGACCCTCTGGGATGACGCCACCATCGACGGCGCCGCGCAAAGCGCCCCCTGGGACGCTGAGGGCGTGCCTTCGCGCCGGACGGCGCTCGTGCGCGGCGGGGCCATCGTGGGCGCGCTCCACGACCTGCAGAGCGCCGCCCGGACCAGGGCCGCCACCAGCGCCAGCGCGCGGCGGGCGTGGCTCCGGCCGCCGGCGCCGCGCCCGTCCAACATCATCGTCGACGGCGGCGCGCGCGACCTGGCCGATCTCCTGGCGGACATCGGGGAGGGGGTCGTGGTCCTGCGCCTGGCGGGGGCCCCGGATGCCGGCGGCGGCTACTTTCTGCCCGCCACCCTGGCGTACCGCGTCAAGAACGGGGTCGCCGCCGGACCGGCCGCGAACTTCGCCCTGCGCGGCAACCTTCTCCGGGACTTCTCCTCCCTGGCCGGCCTGAGCCGCGAGGTGGCCTGGGCCGGGGGCGACGTGCTCGCCCCGTACCTGGCGGTGGACGGCCTGGAGGTCGTGCACTGGGGCTGATCGCGTCCGCCGTCGGCCGCCCCCGGGCGCGCGCACACCTGTCCGCCCGGTTGGCCCCGCGGTCCGGACAAACACTGCCGCAGGGCGGCGGGCGACCAGGAAGGCAACGGTAAAGGACATCGGCGCGGCGGCGCCGAATCACCAGTCAGGGTTCCAGATCCCAAGGGGGGTACGGCAGTGACGCCAGAGCCCGGTTCGGCTCAGGTCCACGTGGTGACCGACAGCGTCTCGGACATCCCCGACGACATGCTCTCACGCCTCAAGATCGGCTTTGTGCCGGTGACCGTGCGCTTCGGGATCGAGCAGTTCAAGGACCGCGTCGAGATGAGCGTGCGCGACTTCCTGCGCCGCCTGCGCACGAGCACCCAGGTGGCCAAGACGTCGCAGCCCTCACCGGGCGAGTTCGCCACCGCCTTCCGCGAAGCCGCCGCCGGCGGCCACAGCGTCGTGTCAATCCAGCCGTCGGCGAACCTCAGCGGCACGTACCAGGCGGCGTGTGTGGCGCGGGACGTGCTCGTGCGCCAGGGCCTCGACATCGAGGTCGTCGACTCGCGCTCGGGCTCGATGGGCCAGGGCTGGGCGGCAATCGAGGCCGCCCGCGCGGCGCTCGAAGGCTGCACCAAGGCCGAGGTCCTGAGCCGCGTGGCGCGCGTCGTCAGCCGCGTCAAGCTCCTGATCACCGTCGACACCCTGGACTACATCCACCGCAACGGGCGCATCGGCCGCGCCCAGGCCCTTTTGGGCTCGCTCCTGCACATCAAGCCCATCCTCACCCTGACCGACGGCGAGCTCGATGCCGTCGACAAGGTGCCGGGGGCCGAGCGCGTGCTGGGGCGCCTGTTGCACCACCTCCAGCGGATGGTGCCGGAGGGGGCACGGGTGAGGTGCGCGGTGATGCACGCCGACGCCGCCGAGCGCGCGCAGCAGCTCGCTGAGGCCCTGAAGCGCCTGTTCGACGTGTGCGAGCTGCTCATCACCGAGACCGGGCCGGCGATCGCCGCCAACGTGGGGCCCGGCGCCTACGGGGCGACACTGTACGAGGCGACGTAAGAAAACGCCGTAGCGAGGCGACGTGGCAGCGAAGGGGTGGGGCCATGGACGAAAAACCCCAGCGGGGCATCGTGCGGGTTGTGACCGACAGCCTGGCGGACATCCCTGACGAGCTGATGGCGAGTCTCAAGATCGGCTTCGTCCCGCTGACGGTCAGGTTCGGGGTCGAGCAGTTCAAGGACCGCGTCGAGATGAGCGTGCGCGAATTCTTTCAGCGCCTGCGCGCGACGCCCCAGGCCCAGGGAATACGGACGTCGCAGCCGGCGCCGGGCGACTTCGTCAGCGTCTTCCGTGAGGCGGGCGCTGGCGGCGCGAGCGTGGTCTCGGTGCAGCCGTCGGCGAAGTTCAGCGGCACGTACCAGGCGGCGTGCGTGGCGCGGGACGTGCTCGCGCGCCAGGGCTACGACATCGAGGTCGTGGACACGAGTTCGGCGTCGATGGGCCAAGGCTGGGCGGCCATCGAGGCGGCGCGGGCGGCCCTGGCCGGCTGCGGCAAGGCCGAGATCCTCAAGCGCATCGCGCACGTGGCCGGCCGCGTCAAGGTCCTGATCACGCTGGACACCCTCGACTACGTCTACCGCAACGGCCGCATCGGCCGCGCCGCGGCGCTCCTGGGCACGCTCCTGCACATCAAGCCCATCCTCACCGTGACCGCGGGCGAGCTCGACGCGGTCGAGAAGGTCGTCGGCGCCGAGCGCGTCATCGGCCGCCTCGTCGAGAACTTCAAGCGCCTCCTCCCCGGGGGGGCGCGGGTGAAGTGCGCGGTAATGCACGCCGATGCCGCCGAGCGGGCGCGCGAGCTGGCCGCCGCCCTGGGCCGCGCCTTCAAGATCGACGAGCTGATCACGACCGAAACCGGCCCCGCCCTGGCCGCCAACGTCGGCCCCGGCGCCTACGGCGCGATGATGTACGAGGTGGGGTAGGCGCGGGTGCGCTCACTTCTTCCCGCCGAGCTCCTGCAGCATGGCCTCCGCCGCCTGGCGCGCCTCCTGGTCGTCTGAAAGCTCCAGGAACCGCTGCAGGGCGGCGCTGGCCTTGTCGTCAGCCCCCTGCTGGATGTACGTGAGCCCATAGCCCCAGTAGACCTGCGGCATCTCGGGGTCCAGCGCGGCGGCGCGGTCGAAGTCGGCGATGGCGTGAGCGAGGTCGCCCTGCTGGGAGTAGGCCATGCCGCGGTTGCAGTACAGGTCGGGCACCTCGAAGTTCAGCGCGGCGGCGTGGTTGAAGTCGGCGATGGCGGGGCCCAGCTCGTCCTGCAGCGCGTAGGCCGTGCCGCGGGCCAGGTACGCCCCGGCGTTGCCCGGTTCGAGGGCGATCACGCGGTCGAAGTCGCTGACCGCCTGGGGCAGGGCGCCCAGGGCCGCGTATGCCCGCCCACGCTCGTAGTACGCCGCTGCGTGGGCGGGGTTGAGGGCGATGGCGTGGTCGAAGCTTTCTATGGCCGAGGCCGGGTCGCCCTTCTCGCCCTGGGCCAGGCCGCGGGTGTAGTGGGCTTCAGTGAAGTCCGGCTGGAGGGCGATGGCCTGGTCCAGGTCGGCGATGGCCTTGTCGAGGTCGCCCAGGCCGCTCCAGGCGAACGCCCGGTCGTAGTACGCCACGGCCAGGTCGGGCCTGGCGGCGATGGCCCGGTCGAAGTCGGCCAGGGCGCGCTCGAGGTCGCCCTGAGAGCCGTAGATCGTGCCCCGCGTGCACAGGGCCTCGGCCATCTGCGGGTCGAGGGCGATGGCCTGATCCAGGTCGGCGATGGCGCGACTGAAGTCGCCCTGCTGCGCATAGGTGACCGCGCGGTCGTGATAGAGCACGGCCTCGCCGGGCTTGAGGGCGATGGCCCGCTCGCAGTCGGCCAGGGCGCGCGCGAGGTCGCCCTGGGCCCCGTATATCATCTGGCGCAGGCCCAGCGCGGTGAGGCAGAGATCCGTTGACGTGGACTGGTCCAGGGCGGCGGAGAGGCGCTCGATCGCCCCCGTCCAGTCGCCCATCGCGTAGCGCACGGCGCCGGCGGCCAGCAATGCGGCGGGCCGTAGCTCGCTCTTCAGCGGCACGGAGATGGCGAAGCTCTCCATCAACCCCTGGCGGGGCGCCTGCTCCGCGGGCCCGCCGCCCGGCGCGCCTGTCAGGAAGCGCAGGAGCTCGAAGTGCACGGTCGCCACCACGTCCTGGCCGTCTACCCTGTAATCCCCCCACAGCACGAGGGCGGCCTCAAGCCGCTGGCCCTCGGCGCAGGCGTCGCGGCTTCCCTGCCCGGCGTCGATCGCCCGGCCCAGGCCCCGCACCCGCACGTCACGGTACTGCCGGGTCTCCCGCCGCACCTGGTCGATGACGGCCTCGGTCACGCGGTGCTTGGCCGGGTCAGGGCCGGCGAAGTCCGCGACGAGGATGATCGCCGTTCCCGCAGCGCCGCCCTGGGCGCGGCTGCACCCGGCGGCGCCGGCCACCGCCGGCAACAGGATCCCGATTACGGCGGCCACGGCCAGCCACCTGCGCCACCTTCCCCGCGCCAACGCGCTTGCCACGGGTATTCCTCCTTTGATCGCCCCGGATCCTGCGAGCCATCTTAGGAAGATAATTCCACGGCGGCGCGATCCTTCCTGCCAGGGGGTAGGGGGGGTAGGGTGGCGGGTGATGGTGGTGGTGGCCGCCCCATTGACAGCGGACACTGCCTCTACGGCCTGAGCGCAAGCCGTCAAACCCGTAGCTCTCGCGTCTTGGCCGCACGGCCGCGCAGTCTGACGCGCGCTACGCCGCCCCGCCACCGTGCAGCCGCCGCCGCAGCCCCTCGCCCAGAAACGAGAAGCCGAGGATCGCCGCCAGGAAGCCGCCCATGGCCGGCAGGAACATCCACGGCGCCTGGCGCATGAAGCGGCGCGCCCAGGCGAGGGAGCTCGACCACTCGCCCGTCGCCGGTTCGATGCGGATGTCGAACCAGGTGAAAACGGCGCCCGAGCCCGCCAGGTCGACCCAGCACTCCATCTCGAAGCTGCGGCCGATGAATATCCCGAAAAGCCCGAGCTGGCCGATCAGGCCGAGCACGTTGGCCGCCTCCAGCGGGAACGCTACCAGAAGGCGCGGCACGAGCCCAGGCAGCACGTGGCGCACGGCGATGCGCGCCGCGGAACAGCCGGTGGCCTGTGCGGCTTCGATGAACGGCTGCACCATGATGCCGCGCCCGGCGCGCCGGATGTCCTCGGCCAAGCGCGGCGCCCCCACGACCCCGAGCACGCCGATGAAGACCAGCACTGACCACACGATGTCACGCGCGAACGAGGCCAGCACGCTGATCACGATCAGCGACACGAACAGCGTCGGCACCGCTCCGCCCAGCGCCGCCGCCCCGGATACGAGCCGCCCCAGGAGTGAGAGTGCCGGCTGGGTGGCGAGCAGCCCGAGCGGCACGGCGAGGATGAAGCGCACGAGCACCGCCCCCAGCGCCAGGAGCAGGGTGTAGCGGCAGCCGCTCAGAAAGCGGCTCATGATGTCCCGACCCAGGTAGTCGGTGCCCCACGGAAACTCTGCGCTGGGGGGGAAGGGCGGCGTCTTGAGCGCCAGCTTGCCGTCGGGCGCGGCAAAGTACCTGGTCGTGTGCATCTCCGTCGGGTCCTGCGGCATGAACACCGGGCCGCAGGCCGCCAGAGCCAGCAGCAGGGCCAGGAGCGCGACGCCGGCATACAATGGCAGCCCGCCGTGACGCATGCTCACACCCCCCTCAGCCGCGGGTCAAGCGCCGCCTGCAGGGCCGTCGCGCCCAGGTCGACCGCGACGTAGGTGACGGCGAGGAACAGCGCCAGCCCGACGCACAGGGGGCCGTCGGGGCCGCCCCCGGAGGTCGTCCCGAAGGCGGCGCGCAGGAGGCCGCCGCCGGCGCCCGGCCAGTACAGTATGAACTCGACCACCAGCAGGTTGGAGAGCAGGAGCGCCCACTGGCTGGGCAGGGCGGCGACGATGTCGCCGGCCGCGCTGCGCAGGGCGTGCCGCAGCACGGCCCACCGGCCGCAGCCCTTGGCGCGGGCGGTGCGGATGTAGTCCTCTTTCAGCACCGCGTCAAGTGACGCCGCGGTGATGCGCGCGAAGTAGCCGGCGGGGAAGACAGCCAGCACCAGCGCCGCTGAAAGGATGCGGTGCGGGGAGAGCACTGGCAGCAGCACGCCGTGGCCCGCAGCCGCGGACACGCCCCACATCGCCAGAAGGGCGAGCAGGAAGTCGGGCACCCCCGCCAGCCCGAGCGCGGCCGCAAACGAAGCGCCGCCGCCCCGGAAGCCCGCCCGCCGGCTGCCGTGCACGCCCAGGGCCACCCCGGCGACCGACCCCATCCCCAGCGCCAGCAGGAGCAGGGCGAGGCTGCGCCTGTACATGGGGACGGCCATGTCGATGACCGGGATCCCCCGGACATTGCGGCCCAGCTCGCCGCGGGCGAGGTGGGACACCGTCTGGACCCAGAAGCGGCCGTACTGCCGCACGTCGAACTCCGTCGGCTGCGTGCGCGAGAAGCGCTTGATGCCGCTGGGCAGCGCCGCCAGGCTGACGACGAACAGGACCAGCACCACGGCGAAGACGAGGCGCCGGGCCAGGGCGAAGGCGACGCGCGTGAATGACCGCGGGTGGTTGCGCTTGCTGTCCGGAGCACCGCGGGTTTCATCCAGGCCGACCACCCCCCTGCCGTGGTTCCAGGTCCCGAGGGGGTTTCGCCCCCGACCGGACTTTTACCTTCAGAGTAAGGGGATACCAAAGTGGGGGTTGCGCCGGCGGGCAACGACCCGGCCCAGGTCGCGGATCCAGGAAGATTGCGGAACGGGCTGCCGGTCCTGCCATCAAGCGTGGCCTGAGATACCTCGCAGGATTTTAGTCACGCTATGACGAACCCTTTTTTCCAGCGGAGGTACAATGTGCCTCGTCATCCTGTGCAAGTGTTGACCACGCCGGTTTCTCACGTCGCGACTGGGGGGCGGGGGTGGAAATGAGGGAATGGTGACGGGCGCCGCCGCACACACAATCTTCAGCTCGCAAGGAGGTACGCGATACTAGATGACTAAGCGGGTGTTGGTTGGCCTGCTGGTGGCCGCGGTGCTGCTGGGCACGGTTAGCACCGCGTTCGCCGCCAGCTTCAGTGACACAGACGGAACCAAGTACGAAAACGCGGTGGGCCTCCTGTCCAACATGGGCGTCCTGAACGGCTTCCCCGACGGGACGTTCCGGCCCGCCGCCACCATCACGCGCGCCGAGTTCGCGGCGATGGCCGTGCGCGTCCTGGGGCTTGAGGCCGCGGCGGAACAGGCCAAAGGCGCGACCAAGTTCTCAGACGTGCCGGCGACGCACTGGGCCTCGGGGTACATCAACATCGTGGTCGACCAGGGCTTCATGCACGGTTACCCCGACGGGACGTTCCGGCCTGACGCGCCGGTGACGTACGCCGAGGCCCTGGCGGTCATCGTGCGCCTCCTGGGCTACGACCCGATCGTCAAGGGGACGTGGCCGATGAACTACCTCGTCAAGGGGGCCGAGATCGGCGTCACCGACGGCCTGAACTTTGACGCCGGTGCCCCAGCGACGCGCGGCGACGTTGCGTTGATGCTGGAGAACGCGCTGGCCATCGGCATCATGGTGCAGGTCACTGCCGGCGACCTCATCCAGTACGAGGTTTCTGAAGACACGCTGCTGGACGGGCTGGGGTTTGAGGAGGGCGAGGGCCGGCTCATAATTACCTCCAAGATCTTCGGCTTTGAGTTTGACGATGACGAGGTTATCATGCTCGCCGGCCCCGCGGGGAACTGCGGCGGCCTCTGGCACCTCGCCGCGGGATTGAACCTCGACGACCAGCTGGGCCTTGAGATCTGGTTCTGGTTCAACGAGGACGATGAGATCGTCTTCACCAAGACCCTGACCAAGGCGTCGGACATCATCAGCGGCGAGATCGAGGACATCACGGCGTACGCCGACGAGGTCGAGATCGATGACAAGACGTACCGCGCCCAGGAGTTCTGTAACGTCTGGAACCTGACGTGGCTGTTCCCGAGCGACATCGAGGATGACGATGAGCGCTACGAGGGCGGCGACGCGACGCTGGTCCTCGACGGCGACTACATCGTCTACATGATGACCACCCAGTTCGACGGCTCAATCGTCGTCTCCGACGTCAACGCCAAGTTCGAGCGCTTCGACGGCTGGGACTTCGAGGGCGACGACGTGCGGTTCGAGGCGGATGACTTCGACGACATGCTCCTGGTCAAGGACGGCGAGGCGATCGCGCTGGAGGACATCCAGGAGCTCGACGTCGGGCACTTCTTCATTAGCGGCCCCGACACTGGCGCGCCGCACGACGGGCTTGAGGGTTTGGGCGTGCCCCTGGGCGGTGACAGGGGCCGGTTCCTGTACATGGAGTTCTACGACGAGAAGGTCTCCGGCGAGGTTGAAGCGGTCGAGGCGGACCGCGACGACAACGTCATCGTGACCGTCGACAGCGAGGAGTACACGCTGGCTGACGACGCTACGATGTCCACCGACGACAATGATACCGTCGGCGCGGCGACAGAGGATGGCAGGGAGGACTGCGTCGGCAACGAGGCGACCCTGTACCTCAACCGCGACGGCGACGCGCGCCACATCGTGGGCGACTTCACGGTTGAGGAGACCGCGTTCGCCGGCGTGGTCAAGACGGAGTTCTACGCCCTCGAGCCGGCTGACCCGACCGACGATGTGCGCTACTTCGTCAAGATCTTCAAGGTCGACGGCACCACGGTGCGCTACGAGTTCGACGACGACACGCTGTTCACCGCGCTCGAGTGCGCCAACCACGGCGATCCCGGAGAGTTCGACGAGATGGCCAACGGCGAGGCCATCGGCTTCCTGAGCGACGAAATAGGGATCGGCACGTACGTTGAGTTCGCGCTCACTGACGATGGCCTGCTGGAGACGCTCGAAGAGGTCGACCTCGGCGACGAGAACGTGCACCTGAACCTCTGGGAGGACGACATCGACGCCGACCACAACCTGGTCTTCGATTGGCGCGCCCCAGCCGGCATCGTGATCGTCGACACCGGCGAGTGGGAGCTCGTGCCGTGGTCATCGTTTGAGGAGATGTCCATAGAGGGCGAGCCCGTCGACGGTGTCAAGGTCGACAGCGGCGGCGACGCCACCGCCGAGGTGCTGGTCTTCGACAGCACTGAGCACGGGGTCGACTATGACATCGCTGCGGAAGACGTGGGCATCGTGCTGGCGCGCAAGGTGACCGCTGACGGCATCGCCGTCAAGGTGCTCGTCGAGGACGAGACGGCAACGTACCAGGTGGCCGACGCCGAGTACGGGGCCATCGACCTTAGCAACGAGGGCTTCGAGAGCGACAGCTTGTCGGACATCGACGTCGGGGACCTCGTCTCCTTCGAGTACGAGGGCGGCGAGTTCACCAGCCTGTATGAAGAGTGGGCGCAGTGGGTCTTCTGGGAGGGCGTCGGCTCGTACTGGGTCGACGAGGTCAATGAGGACGACCTCATCGTGACCGTCCGCGACGACGAAGACCCGGACGAGGCCAATTTCGAAGACCTGCTGCTCGACGAGGACTGCATCGTCTACGACGTGACGGGTACGCCCGTCCAGGCCGAGCTCGGCGACATCGGGGCCGACCAGCCGATCCAGGCCTTCGACCTCGACGAGGATGGGCTCATCGAGTTCATCAAGATCGTCGAGGAGGTCACGCTGCCGCCGGTATAGCTACGGCAGTTGACGACGTGGCGTGAGGGCGTGACATCGAGGTGACGGTCGCGCCGGGCGCCCTAGGGCGCCCGGCTTGCTTATGAGGACGGGCGCGACGCGGGGTTGGTTCGGGCCTCGCGCTGGTACTGTATTTACACCGTCGCCAACCCGGCGTGGCTGAGACGCGATGTCCTCGGCCAGCAACGCGGCCTGACGCGGCAGATAATCTGAGCTGGGCAATGGCGGCCCATGGCGGACCCCCAATCCCTACGCGCCCCCCTCTAATTGGCAGGAATATCTCTCTGCGGCAGCGAACTAGAGGCAATTGGCACTGCTGCAAGATGTGCCCGTAGCCTCTGGGAGCGCGTGGCGCGGGCTGGGGGGGGGAACATGGGGGCGGTGATCGAGCGTCGCACCCTGCGCGTGGTGAGCCCGCTGTACATGGGCAGCGCCGACCCCGGCAAGCCAGAGCTGCGCGCGCCGAGCGTCAAGGGGGCGTTGCGGTTCTGGTACCGCGCCCTGTACCCCGACGACGGGCCACAGGCGGAGGCGCGGGTCTTCGGCGGCGTGAAGACCGGCCAGGGGCAATCCTCGTTCCTGCTGCGGGTCTCTGGGGATCAACAGACTGACAGGTCGTTTCGCGGGCGCTGGAGCCCGTCGGTGGCCTACCTCGGCCGCGGCCTGGGCCTCTCGGGGGGCGAGAAGGAACGGTGCTTCATCGTCCCCGGCGGCGGCATCGAGCTCACGTTCGTCTTCCGCCCCGCCGGGGCGGACGACCAGGCGCGCCTGGATCGTGACAAGGTCTCTGCGGCGCTGCAGGCGCTCACGCTGCTCGGCGGCCTGGGGGCCCGCAGCCGGCGGGGGTTCGGCTCGGTGGTCGCGGCAGACTCGCTGCCCGGGACCGTCGATGAGCTGACGGGCCAGATCAAGAACCTGTTCGGCGGCCTCGCCGGCCTCGGCGGGCGGTCGGCGGCGACCCTCTGGCACACGGCCCTGTCGCGGGAGACGCGCGTGCTGGTCGGCGCGCCGCGGTCGAAATGGGATGAGGCCCTGGGCCAAACAGGGCAGTGGCTCAACGACTTTCGCAGCTACCGGCGCCTGAAACGGTTCGTGACCGACCACGATATCATCTGGGCCGCCATGCCCCGGGACGGAACCCGCCCCGTGGGCCAGGTGCCGGTCGGGCCGCGGCGCGTGGCGTTCGGCCTCCCCCACAACTACTTCTTCAGCGGCCGCAAGCACCCGCAGTACAACATCGCCGCCATCGACGCGGTCCTGCCCCCCGGAGCGGGAAACCAGCGCGCGGTCGAGCTGACCCGGCGGGCGAGCCCCTTGTTTATCCACCTGCACCTGCTGCGGAGTGGCGCTGTCGTCCCAGTGTTCACCTTCATGCCGGCCACATTTCTCCCCGCCGGCGCCAGGTTGCGCCTCCAGGTGGGCGCGCAGTACCGGGACATGCCCAAGCTGCCTCCGAAGACCAGCGAAGGCGCCCTGCCCGGGAACCCAGATGACCCGCTGTCCATCCTCGAACCGGTGCAGGGGTTCCTGCGGTACTTGCTGCAGAACGGGGCGCAGGAGGTGGCCGTGAGGTGAGCGAGAGCAGCGCCTCCATCCACGTGCGGTTCACGCCGGTCCAGGACTTCATCGCCGAGGCCCGCCGCACGCGCGACCTGTGGGCCGGCTCCTACCTCCTGAGCTACCTCGCCGGGAGGGCGCTGCATGCCGCGGTGGCCGCGGGCGGCACGGTCGTCTCACCGGACACCGCGCAAAACCAGATGTACGCCCAGGTCGGCGCCTCCCTGGCCGGCCGCTCGGCCCCTGATGCCGCCTACCCCCGGGTGGGCACGCTCCCCAACCACTTCGAGATCGAGGCCCCCCCGGAGGGGGCCGTGGGCGTGGCCACCGGCGCCGCGGAGGCCTGGAACGCGGCCTGGCTTGCCGTCGCGCGGGCGGTGTGGTCCGCCGCCATCGGACCCTGGGCGGATGAGGTGACAGAGGGCATTTGGGCTCGTCAGGTGGGTGGCGACGGCGACGGCGCCGCCTCGCCCTGGGAGGGCCACTGGGTCGTCGGCGACTACGGCGACCTGCAGCGCCGCAGGTGGCTGCGCGCGTTCGCGCGCCCGGCGGAGGCCGGGATGAAGTGCACGATGTGCGGGCGGCGCGAGGCGCTGCGCACCAGAGACAGCGACCCACGCGCCTTCTGGGCTGCCGTCCACGAGCGCCTGAGGGCGCAGGGCCGGGCGTTTGACATCGACGCCGACGGCCGGGAGAGGCTGTGCGCCGTGTGCGCCGTGAAGCGCTTTTACCCGACCGTCAGGGACGCCCTGCCGTGGCGCATCGCCGAACAATACCCGTCGACGGCCACCATTGCCACCCTGCCGTGGCGCCGGGCCGTGCTCGAGGCCGTGGCGCAGGGCGACGGCGAGCTCGCGGCCGCCCTGGGGGCGCACCTGGGGGCATTGGCGGCGGCCAACTCCAGGATGGGTGGTTTCCTCGCCTTCGGTGCCGCGGCGGTGTTCCCCCACCTGGCGGGGCTGGTGGCTCAAGGCGGACCGGCAGACCTCCTGGCGTACGACGGGGGCCTCTTGTGCCCCGAGGTCGTCGGCAACCCGCGGACTGAGCTGCCTGAGGGCGACCGGCCGGTCATCCTCGACAAGCTCGGGGTCCTGCTTGAAAAGGCGCGCCGCGCCGGGATCCGTCCCCCGTCCCGCTTTTTCGCGCTTCTGGCCATGGATGGCGACCGTCTCGGCCAGCTCATGCATGTCGCCGGGGCGCGGAAAGCCGCGGTGTCGGCGGCGCTGCAGGGCTTTGCCGACCACGCCCGCGATGTCGTGGAAGACGTGGCGCCGGTGGCGGGCGGACCCGTGCTCGGGCGCGTGGTGTACGCCGGTGGCGACGACCTCCTGGCCCTGTTCCCGGCCGAGACCGCCCTGGCGGCCGCCGACCGCTTGCGCCGCCTGTACTCGGAGCTGGTGGGCGCGCCGGCGGGCGCGGCGCGGCCCACGATCAGCGCCGGCCTCGTATACGCCCACATGCACACGCCGCTGCAGGTCGTCGTGCGCCGGGCCTACGCCGTCCTCAACGACGAGGCCAAGGAGGCCGCCGGCCGCAACGCCTTTGCCGTCGAGGTGTGGAAGCGCAACGGGGCGACCCTGAGCTTCAGCCGGCCGTGGGATGCGCCCGGGGCGGGCGGCGTCGACTACCCCGATCTGCTGGCCGACCTTGCCCGGCAGGTGGGGGAAGAATACACGACCGGCTTCCTGCATCATACCGCCGAGGTCATCGCCACCCTCGCGCCGTCCCTCGATCGGCTCACGCTGGTTGCCGTCCTGACGGCGGACTACATGAAGGGCCGCACGCACGGGGTCGACGCCGCCACGGCGCGGGAGCGCGTCGAGGCCCTGCTGCGGTTGCTGACCATGCCTGAGGGCCACGCCCGCCGCCGGCGCGACCGCGACGGGGCGGCACTGGAGCCCGACCCAGCATTCTTCGCCCAGTTCCTGGCGCAAGAGCGGCCCTGGGAGGGCGGGGGGCGAAAGGGGGAGTAAGGTCGTGGAATGGCGGCTTGCGCCGCTGGACACGCTGTTCTTTCGCGGCCCGGAGCCGTTCAACGCCGGGGAGTCGATGCACGTGTCATCGGTCTTCCCGCCAGTGCCGGAGACGATGCAGGGCTTTGTGCGCACCGCCATCCTGGAGGCGCACTGCCCGACCCCCGCGCTTCACGCTCATGGCTGTGGCGGGGATGATGGCCGCTGCGGCGCTGCCGATTGTCCCGTCCTGCGCTTTGCCGGCCCGGCCGGGTCGCCGGTCAGCGCCATCCAGTTGCGCGGGCCGTATCTTCTGCGGGCGCCGGACGGAACGCCTGACGGCGCGCCGGGCAACGCCGCCCCAGCCCCGACCGGGAACGCCCCGGCGGTTGGTGTCGAGCGCTTGTTCCGCACGCCGCTTGACATCGTCGTCACCGCGCCGGGCGGCGGCGGGGCTGGCAAGGCGACCTTCCTGCGGCTGGGCGACCGCGTCCGCTGCGACCTGGGCGACCTGAGCCTGCCGCAACTCGACGTCACGCCTGGCTGGCAGGCGTCGGCCACGCCGCCCTGGCTGGGCGAGTCGCACTTCGCCGCGTACCTCGCCGGGGACGCCCCACCGCTGGCGGGCCTCGTTGAATCAACGGATCTGTGGGCGGGCGAGGGCCGTGTCGGGATCAAGGTGAACGAAGCCACCCACGTTGCTGACGAAAGCATGCTTTACAGCATCGAGGTCGTGCGGCTGCGCCCGGGTGTCAGCTTGGCCGTGCGCGTCAGCGGCCTGCCCGGGGCCGTGGAGGCCGCCGCCGCCAGCGGGCTCAGGCGGCTGGGCGGCGAGGGCCGCCTGGCGGTGACGAGCCTCGCCCCAGACGCGGACTTGCCTCTGCTGTCAATGCGCGAGCGCGTCATCGCCGGTATCGCCCGGCACCGGCGGTTCAAGCTGGTGCTGCTGCAGCCGGCCTACTTCCCCGCGCCGGCGCCCAATGCAACTGCCCGCGACGGTGACGGCGACGGCAACGGCGACGGTGGCCGGATGGCTGCCGCCGGCCCATGTGCCGGTGCTCGCGGCTCATGGCTGCCGTGGTGGCACGATGCCCACGGCCAACCGCAGTACCCGCAGCCCGTCAACGGCGCTGGCACGTGGCGCACGCAGGCCGCCGGGGTTGACCTCACGCTGCTTGGCGCTGTATTGGACAGACCCGCGTACATCGGCGGGTGGGACATGAAGGCCAGGGCCCCCAAGCCGCTGCGGCCGTGCGTCCCCGCCGGCGCCGTGTACTGGTTCGAGATGAACGTCGACGCCGCCGGTGCCGCGCGGGCGGCTGCGGCGATATATGAACGGTTCAATGACGCCACCATCGGTGAGGGCGCGGCGGCGGGATTCGGCCACGTCGTGGTCGGCGCGCCCCACGCCGCGCCGGACGGGCACGCCGATCCGGCCTCGAAGGGAGAGGACTGCTGATGGGTCGCGACCAGAGCCGCGGCTGCAACAGCGTGACTGCGCGGGTCATCGGCCTGTACACCGAGACGCTCCTGCACCTGGGCACCGGGCAGAGCGCCGGTGACGTCGACCTGCCCGTGCAGCGGGAGCGGCACACCGGCTACCCGGTCATCCCGGCGTCAAGCCTGAAGGGCAGCCTGCGCGACGCGGCGCGCAACCGGTGGGGGCCATCCGATGGCCGCATCGCCGTGCTGTTCGGCCCGGAGACGCAAAGCGCCGACCTGCACGCCGGCGCCCTGAGCGTCGGGGAGGGCCACATCGCTGCTTTCCCCGTGCGCAGCATCCCGGGCCCCTTCCGTTGGGTGACGTGCGCCACGGTCCTCAGCCGGCTGGCGCGCGACCTCGGGGCGGCGGGCGCCCTGCTCGCACCCGGGGGCGCTGCGGGGGCCGCGGGGGCCGCAGGAGCAGCGGGGGCCGCGGGCGCGGCGGCGGCGCCTGCCCCCGTCGCGCGAACGATGGTCCTTGAGGATTACGAGATCAGTGGCCAGGAGCTGCCGCGGGCGATGACAGGTGGGCGCCGCGCCTGGGGCCAACTCGCGCCCCTGCTGCCCCCGGAGGGGCCGTACGCGGCCGTGGCCCACGACCTTGGCGAGCGGCTGCTGCTCGTCCCCGACAAGGGCTTCGAGTACCTGTGCCGGGCGGCGACCGAGGTCGCGGCGCGCGTCGCCCTGAACGAGCACAAGACCTCGGAGAACCTGTGGTTTGAGGAGGCCCTGCCGCGCGACTGCCTGTTCTACGCGATCATCAGGGTCGGGCCGTCGCACGTCCCGCCCGGCGCCCGCGACGCTGGCGCCGCCGACCCGGCCCGCGCCTTCGACGACCTGCTGCAGGACGTCCCGTACCTGCAAATGGGGGGCAACGAGACGGTCGGCCAGGGCTGGTGCCGCATCGTCGCCGCCCCGCAAGCGGCGCTGGCCGCGGCTAGCGTGGCTGCAGCCCTCACCGGGTCGCCCACGGGCGAGGGGGTGGCGGCCCGGTGATCAGGCAGCTTGAGCGCGAGCGCATCGAGTACGCCCTGGCGGCGGTGCGCGAGAGCGACCCCGACAGCGTGGAGGCGCAGTACGCCGCCAAGTATCGTACCATGCTCGTCACCCTGCCGGCGATGATCCGCACCTGCGGGCTGGGCCAGTCGCTGGCCCACCTCCAGGCGGAAGCCGCCGACGCCGCCGGCGAGCAACGGCCGCCGGCCCACCTGGTCTACGACCAGATCGCCGGCTGGCTGACGAGCCGCCGCGGCATCTACCAGCCCGACGGGGCATCCCTGCTCGAACAGGTGAGGTCCGGCGGCTTTGAGCGCTCCGCCCAGGCGACGGACGAGGCCCAGGCGCTACTGGCGTGGATGACGAAGTTCGCCGACGTATTCCTGCCCCGCGCCGAAGGGGGGCCGGCACAGTGAGGGTCAAGGTGGGCGGATTCTCGCCGGTCCGCGGGTTGGGCCCGGAGCTTGACTACATGGGCAACTTCGGCCTCATCTATGACCGCTACGCCGACGTCTGGTCGCGGCCGTCGGGGGCGGCCGCCGGCGGCGATGGCGCCGGTGGCCACGCCGCCGCGGTGCGCTTTGACCAGGAGACGCTGAAGGTCTGGCTCGACCGCTTCGCGGCCTACGCTGGGGAGCGGGGGCGGGAGCTTCAGGGTCTGCTCGACAACCTGCACGCGCGCCGCCAGAGGCTCCTTGAATGCCTGGGCGGTGAGTGCTTCGAAATGACCGTCTCCTGGCGCTTCGCCAGCGGCCTCGGCAAGGCGCATTGCCTGGAGAACGGCGTCATCTGGGACAGGAACCTGGGCATCCCGTACCTGCCCGGCTCGTCGGTCAAGGGCGTGATGCGGGCGTGGGCCGAGCACTGGGGCGGCGACCCCAGCCTGGGCAGGGCCGACGTTGACCGCCTGTTTGGCAGCGCCAGGCCCGACAACCGCAGCATCGGCGCGGTCATCGTGTTCGACGCCTACCCGTGCGCCGTGCCGGCCCTGGAGGTCGACGTGGTAAACGTGCACTACAAGCAGTACTATGAGGATCCCGACACCACCGCACCCTCGGACTGGCTGGCGCCGGTCCCGGTGCACTTCCTGGCCGTCCCCCCCAAGACACGCTTCAGCTTCGCCGTCGCGCCCCGGTCACGCGGCCGGCGGGAGACTGCGACCGGGCCCGGCGGCGCGGCCTCCGACCTGCACACCGCCAGGCGCCTGCTGCAGGACGCGATCTCGACCATCGGCATCGGCGCCAAGACCGCCGTGGGCTACGGTGTGTTCCAGTGAGTCGCTTGCCGCAGCCCCACGACCCGGCCCGCGAGTACGCCCCGGGGGTGAAGAGGATGCAGGGCGTCCGGCCCCGCGTGTTCATCAGCTATACGCACCACGGTGGGCGCGAGCTCGCCGAGGACATTGAGACCGAGCTGCGCCTGAGAGGGGTCGACGTATGGCGTGACGTCCGGTCGGCCAACCTGGGCATGGGGATCAGGGAGACCGCGGAGACGGTCATGGCGGAGCCGCGAACCATCGCCTGCCTCATCTTGTTCACAGAGAAGACCGCGGAACGCCCCAGCGTCAGGCACGAGGCCCGCGTCGCCTTCGACGAAGCCCGGAAGCGCCCCGAATTCAAAGTGATACCCGTCACGACCAGCTCGTTCGAAGACCTCGAACGCGTTCTCAATGAATCTGAGTTTCCGCCCGTGTGGAAGGAGCTGGGCACGGCGGTGCCACCTGAAGAGCCCGCCCGGATGCGGGCTGTACAGGGCCTTGCGCGAGGGGTCTTGGGTCACGTCGTGGGCCATTGCCTCCCCGTGGAAGCGGGCGCCGTCACCATCCAGCTTAACACCCGCGATGGAGTCGACCCCGCCCCCGGTATCTGCTGTTCCTCGACTGGCGGTCGCTTTTCCCCGGCGACCGGCCCCCCGATCAGGCCACGTGGGAGGCTCGCATCGTCCCGGCGCTGGCGGACCTAAGGCGGGCCCTGGCGGGCTACCGGCGTCTCACGTTCAACGTTGTGGGTTGGGCGCACCTCTGCGCGGCGTTCGCCCTCGGCTACACGCTGGGGCGCACGGCGGGCTACCAGCACCGGCTGGGGGTGGTCCAGCACCCCCTCGACTGGGGCTGCGAACCCCAGGACCTGGAGGCGGGGGGGCTGGACATCAAGTGGTCGGGACCCCAACGCGCGCCATCGCTTGTGGCTTGCGCCAGCCTCGCCAACGAGGTTGCACTCGGGAGGCTGGACCCGCGCCTGCTGGGGGAGGCCCGCATCCTGGTCGCGCAACCGGTCGACGGCCCCTCCAGGGAGTCGGTGCCGGACGGGCGGGCGTTGTGGGCGATGGCGACGCAGTTCGCCGACCACATCCGGTCGGCCCAACCGCTGGCCGGCTCAGTGACCCACGTGTTCATGGCCGCCCCGTTTGCGTTTGCGTTTGCGGTGGCGCTGGGCCACCTGTCGAACGCCGCCGGCAGGTTCGTGCTGTACGATTACCGTGAATCCGAGGGCACGTACATCCACGCCGTGGAGCTGCGGCGGGAACTCCTGGCCGCCGCGCCCGTCGTGTAGGCCCCGGAGACCCTTTACAGGCAGTCAGACGCCCCGCGGGCGAGCCCCCGCGGGGCGTTGCTGTCGTGTGGTTGTCCACGCGGCTCCTACGCCGCAGCGATGGCAAGCCGACCTGCCTAAGGCGTCGATAGAAGGTCACACGGCGCCAATGCGGCTCTGCATCTGCCTGGCCTCACGGCCGGCCCGACTCCCCGGGGACGCATCAGGGAAGGCGCAGACACGGAACTAGATGGCTAAGGAGCTGTGAAGCGTTTTAATCCCACTATGGTGCGATTAGAACCCCTCCCCGACCTGAGGCTACCCTTCAGGCACGGCGCGGGGAGTGGGAAACGCCCGATCCCGCAAACGGCCCTCTTCCGCCGTCGACCCCTGCAGGGCCCGAGAACCTGGGGGCTCGACGGCAGCCATCAAATGCAGGGCGCTTGCGCGCTGAGGCCGTCTTGGCAGCTCAACCCAGGTCCGATTCCCTATCCGCTGTACCGAGATCGACGGCACCTTCCCATTCAATGGTACGACAGGAATGGGCTTTCTCCTTCTTGTCGCCTTTCTGATTCCAGCCGCGGGACTTGCTTGTCGCCGCCCGCGGTCCCTTATTGTTGCTGCCCGCCGGTCGCCACTTTCCACGCGTCCGTCCCTGCTGTCGTACCACCGCCAATCGCACCGGCCCCGCGTCGCGCCGGGCCTCAGATGTGAGCCGGGCGCCCCGCCGTGGTGCGCCCGCTCCCTTCTCGACTTGTTCGTGCCCAGGTGCGCTCGCGGCATGTGCTGCCAACGCAGCACCGCAGGCGCTGGGCCGGGTCGTCGGCCCCGCAGCTCAAGTCGGTGCCTCGATCGCCAGCGTCGCCGCCCGCACCGCGGTCGCGGCATCCCGCCGGGCGCGCTCGGCGTCCTCCTGGCCGTATGTCAGTTCGGGTATGAGGTCGATGTCTCCGTAGAACGCGAATTCCCGTTCCTTGCGCAGCCAGAGCGAGATGCGCGCCAGATCCTCCGCCTGCGCGGCCACGGCGGGGGGCAGGCGGTCGCGGTACTCAACGAGCAACGCCCCCACGTCGTGCTGCTTGGGCGGTTCCACGCCGACATGACGCAGCGTGCCCTTCAGGGCCAGTTCGACGGCCTCCTGCGCCTGGCGCACGACGTCGGACCACGCCCCCTCGTTGAACAGGTGGTCGAGCATCTTGAGCCGTACGCGGGCCTTCTTCAAATGACTCTGGGCCAGGGTCATGTCGCTCAATCCGGGCCGCCTCCATTCGCCAGCTTCTCGGGGTCAAACACCCAGTGCCAGCGCTGACCGCGCTGGACCTTGCGCCCCGCCCCTGCCTTCAGGCGCCGCCCCAGGTCAGCGAGGTATGAGACCAGAAAGCCGTCCCGGTCAACGAGCACCCGCGCGTCCTCCACCATGTCCAGGAAGAGCAGGCTGCCCCGGCGGACCTCTTCCGGTGTCTTGAGCACGGGGGAGAGAAACGTGTCAATGCCCTGCGCCTTCAACTGCAGTAGCCGCGGCGCCATGGCCTGCTCGACCTGCTCGAAGCGCTGCATGCGAGCCAGCCGCCTGGCGGGCAGCCCGGCGGCGACGAGCAGAACGTCGATGTCGGAGGTCGGGCCCGGCGTGCCCCGGCCGACCGAGCCGTATACGGCCACGGCGACCAAGTCGTCCCCGTAGACGTCCCGGCACGCCTCAGCCAGCCCCTCCAGCGCTGCCGCGAACGCTTGGCGCAGCATCCGCCCTCTCCTCCCCGCAGTAGCCTGTGTCCATTATACCACCTGGCAGGGCGCGTCCACCAGCGGGGTCGCCGCCGCAGTTGTCGCAGCGTCGGTCCGGCCACCTCCGTGCCCCCCGCCCCCTGGCCCGGCCGGTCGCCGGTGGGACAAAAAGCAAGCCCGGGTGCCGCTGTGACAGGAGGCTGAATGGAGGCGGCGAATGAACTAACTGACTGAGCCCGCGGGGCGAGACCGCCTGGGCCTCCGCCACGGTCGTGCGGGTGAGGGTGATGCAAGGTGCGGCTGCGGGTCGAGCTTTCCGCTCCCGAGGCTGTGGTCATCCCCTGGGACTACGGCCAGTACCTGATGGCGGCCGTGTACTTCAACGTCGGGCTGGCCGACCGCCAATTGCAGCGGTTCGTGCACGAGCACGGCTTTTCGGGGGGCGGCAGGCGGTTCCGGCTGTTCACATTCTCCTACTTGTTCCCTGAGCGCCGCGAGACCACCCCGGCGGGGCCCCGGCTCTGCGGCGGGGCGCGCTGGTGGTTCTCGTCGCCGGTCAAGGAGTTTGCCCGCGCCTTCGTCGACGGCCTCCAACGGCGCGGCGGCGTCGCCATCGGGCGGCACTTCCTAACCCTGCAGGGGGTCGCGCCGGAGCCCGAGCCGGAGCTTGCCGGGAAGGTATGGCTGGAGACCCTGTCGCCGCTGGTGGCGTCGACCGGCTACCGGGAAGCCGGCGACCTGCGCAAGAGGTTCCTCCAGCCCGGCGACGCCGACATGCCCCGCGTGCTTGAGGAGAACCTGCGGCGCAAGTACGCGGCCCTCCACGGTGACGCGGCGCCGGGCGAAAAGATCTCGTTTGACTTTCCAGGGCCGTTCCACTCGCGCCTGTTCCGGGTGCGGGGCACGGGCGTGCGTGGGTGGGAGATGCGTTTCGGCGTCGAGGGCCCGCCCGAGCTTCTGGCGGTGGGATATGGGGCGGGCTTCGGCGAGCACAACGCCGCGGGGTTCGGCATGGTGCGGCGCTGCCAGCCGCCAGGGCCGTGGGGGGCATCCAGCCCGCCAACAGGGTGACAATATCACAGGCCGACGACAGACGGTCGGGGGCAGCCTTGACAGTCCTGCCCAGCGCGCTTATAATCGTAGCGCAGGCGCCGCCGGGTTGATCCGGCCCGCGCCGCGGCTTCAAGGCTGGAGGGGGCGGCTGCAGTGAGCGCGGCCAAGGGCATGCCCACAAAGCAGGTAGGACGGCCCGGGGCGAGGGCAGGGGCCGGAGCCGGGGCTGGCCGCAAGGGCTCGCCCGCCGATGGCTTCAAGGTCGTGGGCGTCAATCGCCGCGCCCGCTTCGAGTATCACATTGAAGAGACGTACGAGGCCGGGCTGTCCCTCGCCGGCAGCGAGGTCAAGTCGCTGCGCGCGGGCCGGGTCAGCCTGCAGGACAGCTTCGCCCGCGTCGAGAACGGCGAGGTCATTCTGCACGACCTGCACATCGCCACCTACGATGAGGCGCACCAGTTCAACCACGAGCCCAAGCGGCCGCGCCGCCTGCTGCTGAACCGGCGCGAGATCGGGCGCCTGGCCGGGCGGGCGAACCAGGCCGGCTACACCCTGGTGCCGCTGCGCGTGTACTTCAAGGGCAGCTGGGCCAAGGTCGAGCTCGCCGTAGCGCGCGGCAAGCGCCTCTATGACAAGCGCCAGGCGATCATGGAGCGCGACGCCCAGCGCCAGATGGACCGCGCCGTGCGCGGGCGCGACCCCGACCAGCGCCGCAGACGGGGCGGGGGCGGCGGAGGCGGCGGCGCCGGCGGCGGCGGGTAGGGCCAAGGCGAGTGGCCCGGGCAGTGGCCCGGCATTCATTGAACCGTGCCCCCCGTTGTGCTATACTGATAGTGCCGTGAAGGGCGTCGGCGCCCTGGGGCTTTCGGGGGCGAATTAGGTTCGACGTGGGCAGGTGTTGGTCGGGACTGCAGGCCGAGCACCCGCGACTCGTTAATCCGTGGGAACGGCACAACTGCCAACAACGAGAGCTACGCTCTAGCCGCCTAGTCGGCTACGTCCGCCCGTCTTCCTCCCGTCGGGGCGGCTCCGGGCGTCAAACAGGCGGGATACTCTGGCGCGCGAGCCCCGGTGCGCCGGTAGGAAACTAAGGGGCTGGCGGCGCCAACGACCCTGCCGCTGGGGGCGATGGCGCGGCGAGAACTAAAACAGCGGCTACGCCTGTAGACGTCCCCACTGGCAGGCTCGCGGACGAGGGGTGCAATTCCCCTCCGCCTCCACCAGACTTGAACCGCCCGCCGCCTTGAATGGCGGCGGGCGGCGTCCTTTTCGTCCGCTCCTGCGCGCGCGCGCAGCCACGCATCCTGGGGGCCGGCGCCCCTCACGCCCCGGCCTTAGCACGCCCCGGCCGCCGCGACGAGTGTCACCGCGTCCCCGCGGCACTCCACGAGGTTCACCGACCCAGTCGCCACGCGCACCTGGGTGGGCAGCGCCGCGTCCGTCGCCGACGCCGACCCGAGGGCCCGCAACACGGCGTTTATCAGCGCCCCGTGCGACACGGCCACGACGCGGCCGCCGGGGTGGCGGCGGGCGATGGCCGCCAGGGCGGCGAACGCGCGCCGCTCGACATCGGCCCGGCTCTCCAGGCCCGGTATGCGCGACTCCGGGGTGAAGCGCGCCCGCACCTCGTCGGCGGTCAGGCCGCTGAGCGCGCCCATGTCACGCTCGATGAGGCCGTCCTCGACCACCGGCTCGAGGCCGGTTTGGGCGGCGATGGCGGCGGCGGTCTGGCGGGCGCGGGTCAAGGGGCTGGTGTAGAGCGCGTCCCACTTCTGCCCGGCCAGCCGACACCCCAGCGCCTCGGCCTGGCTCAGGCCTGCCGGGCTCAGGGGCACGTCGTTGTGGCCCTGCACGCGCCCTGCCTCCGTCCACGCCGTTTCGCCGTGGCGCATCAGGGCAATGAGAACAGCGGCCCCGTCGCCGGCTGCAGTGCCGGTCGCACTGCCAGCCGCGCCGCGGCTGCCGGGCCCCCCAACCCCTCCCATGGCACTCCCTCCCGCGCCCACGCTAGCCGCGCACGATCATGCTCTCGCGCTCCGGACCGACCGAGACAAAGCGGATCGGCCGCCCCACCAGCTCTTCGAGGCGCAGCACGTAGCGGCGCGCCGCCGCCGGCAGGTCGCCAAAGCGCCGCGCGCCGCTGATGTCGCTGTCCCAGCCCGGCAGCTCCTCGTAGACCGGCAACGCCCGCTCCAGGACCGGGTTCAGCGGGAAGTCGGCGAGCGACTCGGCGCCCACCCGGTACGCCACGCAGACCTTGAGGCGCGGCTCGCCCGAGAGCACGTCGAGCTTGGTCAGGGCGATCTCCGTCGCCCCCTGCACCCGCGTCCCGTAGCGCGACCCCACGGCATCGAACCACCCCACCCGCCGCGGCCGCCCCGTCGCCGCCCCGTACTCCCCGCCGCGCTCGCGGATGGCCGCGCCGCGGGCATCGTCAAGCTCGGTCACGAACGGCCCCTCGCCGATGACCGTCGAGTACGCTTTCATGACGCCCACAATGGTATCGATCGGCCCCTCGAACAGCCCCCCGCCGACGCGGGCGAACGACGCCAGGCACGACGACGAGGTCACGTAGGGGTAGATGCCGTAGTGCACGTCGCGCAGCGCCCCCAGCTGGCCCTCAAAGAGGATGCGCCGCCCCGCCTGCGCCGCCTCGTCGATGACCCGGCCCGTGTCACCGATCCAGCCCGCAAGGCGCCCCCCGAACCGCTCGGCCCAGGCAAAGACCTCGTCGGGGTCGATGGCCGGCCGGCCGTATACCCGCGTCAGCAGTAGATTCTCCCACTCCACGACATCGGCGATGCGCCGCCTCAGGTAGGCGGGGTGCAGGAGCTCCCCGACCTGCACGCCCTTCCTGAGGTAGCGGTCGCCGTAAACGGGCGCGATGCCACGCTTGGTCGAGCCGTGGTGCCGCGCGCCCAGCCGCTCCTCCTCCAGGACGTCGATCAGGCTGTGGTGCGGGAACAGGATGACGGCGCGGTCGGATATGCGCAGGTTCTCGACCTTGAGCCCCTGCCCGGCGAGGTCGTCGATCTCCTGGCACAGCGCCTCGAGGTTGATGGCCATGCCCGTGCCCAGGACGTTCACCACGTGCGGGTGAAACACCCCCGACGGCAGCAGGTGCAGCCTGAACTTCCCGCATTCATTGACCACCGTGTGGCCGGCATTGTTGCCGCCCTGGAAGCGCACGACCACGTCCGCATCCGCGGCGAGATAGTCGACGATGCGGCCCTTGCCCTCGTCACCCCAGTTGATGCCCACCACGGCCCTCACTGCCACGATACCACCCCCACCCAGCGCTGTCGGGCCCCACTCATGCCTCCCACCTGATTCTTTAGACGCGGGGCGTGGTTCTTCCTCCTAGGGTATCCGCTGGGTCGGCCACACCCCCCGGTCTAGGCATCGAAAACGCTCCCGGTATGGCGCCACTAGCCTTCACATCAAGTCACACTAGGAAGGATTCCCAGCAAGATTGATGAAGTATCGTTATTCGGAAGGGAAGGGGGGAGTTGACCCGTGTTGGCTGATGCCAGCGTCCTGCTCGGCCACGAGCGAGACCTGCGATACTACGAACATCGCGGCGGGCCGCCCGGGTTCGTGTTCTACATCACCGTCGAGGTAACGCACCGGTGCAACCTGCAGTGCCGGCACTGTCACATCGGCGCCAACGGGCGAGCGGAAGACATGGACACGGCGGAGGCACTGCGTCTTTTCGATCAGGCCGCCGCCCTTGGCGTGCGGCGAGTTTACTTCACGGGTGGCGAGCCCACCGTGCACCCGGATCTCCTGCGCATGATGGCGGCGGTCACCCAACGTGGCATGGAGCTTGGCCTCATTTCGAACGGCTTCTCCCTGGATCGGGGGCTGGCGCGTGAACTCAAGGAGGTGGGGGTCAAGGTCGTCGCTGTCAGCCTCTTGCGCAGCGATGCCAAGGCATTTGATGACTTCACGCGTACGCCCGGCGCCTTTGCTGCCGCGGCACGGGCATTGGCAAGCCTGAAGGAGGTCGGTGTCCCGCGGGTCGTCATGTTGACCATCGGGTCTCAGGTCGGCTTGCCCGACGGGGAGATTGACAGGCTGATTGACTTGGCCACCTCGCTGGGCGTTGAGCTCGGCGACGAGCGGATGATGCCGATCGGGAGGGCGGCGGAGGCCCAGCATCCCCTGATCTCCGACAAGGCCAGGTACTACCAGTACTGCAGCCACCTCCAGCAGAAGCGCCAGGAGATGCAAGGCAGGACGCCGATCTCATCAGCCGACCCCCTCTGGTTCCTGATCGACCCGAACGGCCCGTTCAGCTTCCGCGGCCAGGACAGCGTGCCCGACCGGACGGCCCCGTTCTGCGTCGCCGGTTGGCATATGGCGATAACCCCCAATCTCGATGTCAAGCCCTGCGCATTTCTCCACATCCGTGCCGGGTCGCTCAGGACGGAATCCCTGGATCACATCTGGCACGAGGCACCGGTCATGCGAGCCATCCGCTGCAAGGACAACCTGAAGGGGAAGTGCCGACGCTGTGAGTTTCGTCACCAATGCGGAGGATGCCGATCGACGGCGTACTCGATCACTGGCGACCTCTTTGCCGAGGACCCGCTTTGCTGGCGTGAGGTGTGACCCCTTGGCGTAGGGGACACGGCATCGAGAGGAGGGTTGGGCATGTGGGCTAAGGTCGTCGGCCGGCTCCACGACTTCACCTGGGCCGTTGTCGCCTAGAACCGACTAGGGGCCTGGATCCGGTTTCTCGTTTCCCCCGCCCCTACGCCATCAGGAATTCTGTACGTGTGGGATGATGACATGACCGACATCGACAATGTTGTGTACGGGCCGAGGAGGCCCTATAGCGCTCCCCTCGTGGCGAACTGGGACGTCACGGCGGCGTGTAACGCGGCGTGTGTGATGTGCTACTCCCGCTCGGGACGCCGGAACCCCGGCGAGCTCACGACGGATGAGTGCATCGCCGCGGCACGTCAGTTTGTGGCCATGGGCGTGCTCCACGTGGCCATCGTGGGCGGCGAGCCGTTCTTGCGCCCCGACCTCGTCCCTGTCCTCGCCGAGCTCTTGCGCGGCCGGGTGTCAGTATCGATCTCGACGAACGGGCTCCATGTTCCCGATGACCAGCTTCGTGCCCTGGCGACCATGAACCTGTCCCGCCTGTGTGTCAGTCTTCATGCGGCGGATAAGGTGACTCACAACAGCATCATGAGAGAAGACGCGTTCGATTCCGCCGTCAATCTTCTCCAGCGGGCCCGTGCGATGGGGGTGCGCACCGGCATCACCACGTGTCTCATGTCCATCAACTACGCCCAGGTCAAATCCATAATAAAGCTTGCCGAGGAACTGGGCTGCACGTTCCACAGCACATCCCTGTACGTGGCGACCGGGCGCGGGCCTATCGATCTTGACCTGAGCGTGGACAAGTACCGCGAATTCTTCGAGTTCTGGCGCGACGAGCGCCGCCGCCTGGCCGGCCGGGTCGAACTTGCCACGCACCACGAGACGCTGTACTGCCTCGTTGACCCGGACTACGGCAAAAACCCGTTCGTGATCGGCTGTACGGCGGGGTGGTCAACGATGCGCCTCACGGAGACGGGCGACGTCACGCCCTGCAACCTCATGCCCCTCGTCGCCGGCAACATCCGCACGCAATCGATGGCCGAGATATGGCGCTCCTCGCCGGTGATGCTCGGCCTGCGTGACCGCGAACGCCTCAAGGGACGCTGTGGCAGGTGTGAGTACCGTCACGTATGCGGCGGGTGCCGGAGCACGGCCCTGGCCTATAGCGGCGACGTACTCGCGGAGGATCCGCGGTGCTGGTACTCACCCACGGCATGCCAGCCCGACAACAAAACCCCGCTGGAGGAGAGACTGTGAAGTACTACCGGGTGAGCCCCGACATAACCTGGCGCGTTGAGGGTGAAGCGGTCCTCGCATACAACCGTGTGACGACCCTCGTCTACCAGCTCAACAAGGAATCCGCAGCCCTACTTGAACTGTGCGATGGTTCGCGGGCCGCGGATGATCTTCAAGCCGGATTCGTCGCGGCCACCGCGCGCGGCGACCTCAAGGACGAGATCGAGCCGTTCTGCACGCAACTCACCGAGATGGGCGTCCTGGTCGCCGAGGAGCGCCAGGCGTGAGCGCGCCGAAGGGGAGCCCGTGGCGCAACCAAACATATGCCGCTATCTGGCTTGCCAATGCGGTATCCGTCCTGGGCGACTGGCTTCATGCCATGGCCCTCATGGTGCTCGTTTACGACTTGACGGGGTCTGGCCTGGCAGTCGGCGTCATGCTGGCGAGCAAGGTGCTGCCGGCCCTGTTCATGGGCGCGGTAGCCGGGGTTCTGGCTGATCGCTGGGATCGCAAATGGATCATGATCGGCTCTGACATGGCACGGTTTCTACTGGTGTTGGGTTTCCTGTTCGTGCGCACGCCGGCGGGGGTATGGTTGGTCATCGCGCTCAACATCCTGCTTTCGACCGCTTCGTCCCTGTTCAGGCCCGCCCGGGCAGCGGCCGTTGCCTGCGTCATGCCCAAGGACCAGCTCGTGACGGCCAACGGCTGGCTCGAGGGGACAAGCAACATCGTCATGCTCATGGGCACGCTGGCGGGCGGGGTCCTCGCCGGCGCCATCGGCCCGTACAACGTGTTCCTCCTCAACGCCGCCTCGTTCCTGACCTCAGGGCTCATCCTTCTCGTCATCCCCGGCCAGCGGCCCTTACCGGTCCCCGGCACCGGCCATGACTTGGGCCCCGGCGCCCCCAGCGGCGGCATGTGGCGCGAATTCGTCGCAGGCCTCCGCCACGTGGTGCAGGACAGGGTCACTCTTTTCCTCATCGTGTTCTACTCCCTCTGGATCCTCGGCGTGGGGATGTCGAGCGTGGTGATGGTCGTCTTCGCAAGCGATGTCTGGAATGTCGGCACGGCGGCGGTATCTTACCTTTACGCCGCCGTCGGCGCGGGCTCGATCATCGGCGCGCTGGCCACGCGCGCGGTGTCCAACCGCCTCCAGCCGATCCCGCTGCTCATCGGCGGTATCGCCTTCGTCGGTGTACTTGACACCCTTTTCGGCCTCTCCAACACGCTGGTCATCGGGTGCACCCTGCTCTTCCTGGCCGGTATATGCGATGGGTTGCTCACTGTCGCCAACGATACCACTCTCATGAGGCGCATGTCCCAGGCGTTTATAGGCCGGGTGTTCTCCGTTTACGGAGCGTTGACGACCACCAGCAATGTAGTCGGCATGCTCGTCAGCGGCGTGGTCAACGACACATTCGGCGCCCGCGCGGTCATGATCAGCTCCGGATTGTACATGCTGGTGCTGGCGGTGCCGGCGCTGCTGGTCAGCCGCCGCATGTTGAGGCGTGGCCGGAGCGAGGCGGGGACGGCAAAGGAGGCCTGAGACGTGGGTTTCTACGAGGTATTCGCCGAACACTATGACCTGCACTACGCCCTCTTCAACCAGGACCTGCCCTTCTTCCTCCAGCACGCGAGGGACGCGGGCAAGGAGCTTTTGGAGTTCGGGGCGGGCACGGGGCGGCTGACAATAGACCTGGCGCGGGAGGGCTTCTCGGTCACCGGGGTCGACCTGTGCCGGCCCATGCTCGAGCGCGCCAGGAAGAAGCTGGCCGGCCAAACGGCTGCGGTGCAGCAGGCGGTGACGCTGGTCGAGGGCGACGTGAAGGCGGTGTCCCTGGGCAAGGTGTTCGACATGGCCTATGTCTCCCGGAACGTCCTCCTTGAGTTTCCCACCGCGGAGGATCAGCGTGCCGTGCTGGCCAACGCCCGCCGCCACCTGAGGCCCGGCGGCAAGCTGGTTCTGGACCTGCGACCGGGGAGCGGCCGGGCGACGGACGAGGGGGTGCTGCACCTGGATAGCATGATCCTGAACCCGGCGACGGACCAGACCATCTTGACGACTGTCAGCCGGCGCTCCGAACGCTTGACCCAGACGGTGAGGCTTTTCTATGTGGTCGAGGAGATCGACAACAGCACAGGTTCGGTACGAAAGCACGCGACCATCATGACGATGCGGCCCCTGTCCCTGGCCGAACTGACCTTGATGCTTGAAGCGGAGGGCTTCAAGGATCCCTCGTTCTATGGCGACTACGACCATTCCCCGCTCACCGGGCAGTCGCCGAGCATGCTCGTGGTCGCCCGCTCTCCCTGACCTACCCCTCGCGCCACACCACCGAGAGGCGGGCGATGAGGGTGGCCGTCAGCGACACGGCGCCGCCGACGCAGAACAGGACGGGGACGGGCACGGTGCGGGCGGCGATGCCCGCGAGCGCGGCCGAGACGACGCCGAACCCCGGCGCAATTGTATCCCAGACCCCAAACGCCTTGCCCAGCTCATCTGGGGGCACCTTGTTCTGGATGATCAGCTGCGAGCTCAGGGGGACCAGGAAGCCGCAGCTCTGCTGGACGGAGTACGCGATCGCGGCCATGCCTGGGCTGGTCGAAAACCCGACCGCGAAAATCGCCAGCGCGAACCCCAGCCAGCCGCCCGCCAGTATCGTGCCGTAGCGCGCCACGCTCAGGTACTGGCCGGCCAGGATGACGACCAGCAGCGACATGCCTGAGCCCGCCGCCTGCACGAAGCCCAGCGTGCCGGCGTCCCCGCCCAGCGACTTGATCAGCATCGGCAGGCCGACCATCAGCGGGCCGTGGGCGAACGTGAAGTACAGCCCGTCGAGGGTGAACACGGTGCGCAGGAACGGGTTCTTGAGCGCCGCCCGGAAGCCCTGGACGAGGTCGGCGGCGACGGCGCGCACCAGGTTGGGCTGGGCCGCGGCGCGCGCGCGGGCGAGCTCGCCCGGCCCCGCCGTCACCTCGCGCGGCGCGCGCATGGTCGAGGCCGCCACGGCGGCGACGGCCATGCAGGCGCCGATCAGGGCGTACAGGTTGATGAGCCCGAACGCCCGCGACAGCAGGCCGACCAGCCCCGCCCCGACCGTGTTGCCCAGGCGGAAGGTGACGCTGTTCAGGCTCACCGCCGAGACGTACGCGTCGCGCGGCACTACGCGCGGCACCAGCGACCGCCGGGCCACCGAGGAGAACTCGCGCAGGGTGTCAAAGGCGAAGCCCAGCGCCACCGCCGTCCACGCCCCGAGAAGCCCGGCCCCGGCGAGAACGGGGAACAGCAGTGCGACCAGGGCGGTGAGGCCGTCAGCGACGATCATCGCGCGGCGCCGGTCGATGCGGTCGGCGGCCACCCCGGCCAGGGCCGAGAACAGCAGGTAGGGTAGACACCGCCCGGAGATGAGGATGCCCAACATGGCCGGGCCGCCCTGCTCCAGCACGTACCACGTGAGGACGACGGAGCTGAGCCCCTGGCCGATGTCCCCCGCCGCCTGGGAGGCGAGTATCGTGGCGAAGTTGCGATTCCCCCACAGCCTGCCGTAGCCGCGCCGATTGCCCATGTCAAGATTATTTCACGCCTTGGTGAAACAGTCAATGGTGGCTATACCGCTGCCTGAGTCGTCCGCGGGCGCGGCCCCGCCCGCGACGCAAAGGACACAAGCGACGCAAGCGACGCAGGATTTGGCGAGGGTCTCCAGAAACCCTATTCGTGTGGCGCCGGGACGAGCGGCTGCTGGCGGCTGCCGGCTGTTGCCGCCGCCCCGGATGCGCGGGGGGAGGGTCATGGCTTGACTCATGAGACGCCGGTCATCGACTTTCACGCCCACCTGCCCGTGGGCTGGACGGGGGGACGCGCCAAAAAGCGCGGCCGCGGCCGCCGGGCAGAAGACCCGGTAGCCGCCTACGCCGAGAAGCGCTGGGAGCGCATGAAGCGCGAGTGGGGCCTGCCCGAGCCTGACTGGAGCCTCACGGCGGAGGAGCTCATCGCGCGCTGGGCGGCCGAGGTCGACCGCCATGGCCTGCGCTGCGTCAACTTCGTCACCGGGGGCGGCAACGACTCCCTGGCGGCGGCAGTGCGCGCCCACCCCGGCCGCTTCCGCGGCTTCGCCCACCACGACCCGGAGGCGCCGGGGGCGCTCGACGAACTGCGGCGGGCCGTGGAGGAGCTCGGGCTCTGCGGCTACAAGATAATCGGCCCCGAGGTACGCTCCCCGCTCCAGGACGAGCGCTTCGAGCCGCTGTGGCGCTACTGCGAGGAACGCCGCCTGCCGGTGCTCATCCACTTCGGCCTCCTGGGCCACGCCGGCGGCATCGTGAGCGGCCAGAACATCAGCCCGCTGGCCGTGGCGGGCGTCGCCGCCGCCCACCCGGCGTTGCCGCTGGTGGTGCCGCACTTCGGCTGCGGCTACTGGCAGGAGCTCCTGCACCTCGCCTGGGCGTACCCCAACGTGTACGTAGACACATCGGGCTCAAACCAGTGGATGCGCTGGATGCCGTATCCCCTTGACCTTGAGTCCCTGTTCCGCAAGGCCTACGAGACCCTGGGGCCGGGGCGCATCCTCTTTGGCACCGACTCAAGCTGGTTCCCGCGCGGGTTTGCGGCGCGCTACCTGCAGGACCAGCTGCGCGTCTGCCACTGGCTCAACCTGCCCGCCGCTGACATCAGGAAGATGTTCCACGACAACGCCGCCGCCTTGCTGGGGCTGCCTCTGGCGCCATGAATTGGCACGGTGACAATTGACTCCCGGTGCAGGATAGGGCTGGGGAGCCGTTGAATTCCACTTGACGGCGGGCCGGTGACGGCCCGACCCGGCATTAAGTGGGGGCCCTTTTGGGGGGAGAGACATGAATGCGCGCCGCTTGCGCGTATCTTTGGCCGTCCTCTGCGCAATGATGGTGCTCCTGGCGCCCGCCGCGGGGAAGCCCGCCGCGGCCTCCGCCCCCCAGATCGCGCTGGTCATCGACGGCCGCGCCGTCACCACCGACGTGCCCCCGCTCCTCCGCGACGGCCGCACCCTGGTGCCCATACGCGTCATCTCGGAGTACCTGGGCGCCCGGGTGACGTGGGACCCAGCCGCCCGCCGCGTCGACGTCGTGGCCCCGGGCGGCCGCACCGTCGCCCTTCGCGTCGGCTCGAAGGACGCGCAGGTCAACGGGGCGCCGGTGACCCTGGATGTGCCGGCGCAGATCGTCAACGGCCGCACCATGGTGCCGCTGCGCTTCATCGGCGAGGCGCTGGGGGCTGAGGTGACCTGGGACGAGCCGGGCCGCGTCGTGCGCGTCGAGAGCGTGCGCGTGACGGGCATCAACTGGGCGCGCGAGGCTTCGTGCTTCCGCATCACCGTGCACGTCACCGGCCCGGCCAAGTGGTCGGCGTCGGCGTCGGACGCCGCCGAGAGCGGCCTCCCGTACATCAGCCTCGACCTCGACGGCGCGCGCCTGCAGTACCCCGACCAGGTGCTGCCGATCCAGGACGGCAACGTCCTGCAGATCCGCACCGGCATGATGAGCCTCGACCCGCCCCTGTCGCGCGTCGTCATCGACCTCAACGAGCCCGTGCGCTACCGCGTCGTGCCCGTCTCCGGCTCGAACGACCTCGCCGTCGAGGTCGGCTACAAGGTGACGCGCGCCGCCCTCGAGGCGCGCGCTGACGGCCGGGCGCTGGTGATCGAGGCCACCGGCCCGATCACGCCCACGGTGAGCCTCGTGTCGAGCCCGGTGCGGCTGGTGGTTGACGTGCCCAACTCGTCGTTGAGCCCGGGCGTGCCCGCGGAGACCGTCGTGAAGAACGAGGTCGTGCAGCGGATCCGGGCGTCGCAGCAATCCGTCGCGCCGGACGTCGTGCGCGTCGAGGCCGACCTGCGGCGGCCACTGGGCTACGAGGCGTTCCCCACCCCCAATGGCGTGGACATCTACTTCCTGAGCCGCGTCCAGGACGTCGCCTGGGAGAAGTCGTCATCCGGCGTGCGCGTGCGCATCGAGGCCGACATGCCGGCGGGGGCGACGACGTTCATCCTCAACGACCCGCTGCGGCTGGCCGTGGACATCCCCCACGCCACACTGGGCATCCCGCCGGGGGAGGTCGTGGTCGATTCGGGCCCGCTGCAGAAGATCACCTGGGCGCAGTTCTCGGCCGAGCCAGCCGTGGTGCGCGTCGTGCTCCAACTCACCGCGTACTCCGGCCACGAGATCGCCATCACCGGGCGCGGCCTGGACGTCAACCTGTTCCGCTCCGCGCCATCGGGCAAGCGCATCGTGCTCGACCCCGGTCACGGCGGCACCGACCCCGGCGCCATCGGGCCGTCGGGCACGTACGAGAAGAACATCAACATCGCCATCGCGCGCGAGCTGGCGGCCATCCTGCGCGCGGGCGGGGCGCAGGTGACGCTCACCCGCTCCGCCGACGAGACGGTTGACCTTTATACCCGGCCGCAGATCGCCGACGCCGCCGCGGCCGACGTCTTCCTCTCGATACACTGCAACTCGTTCAAGGTCCAGGCCAAGGTCGGGGTCGAGGTCTACTGGTACGAAAACAACCCGCAGAGCGCGGAGCTGGCGCGGCTGGTGCACGAGGAGATGCTGACTGTGGGCGTCCCCGACCGCGGCCTGCGCAGTGAGGATTTCGCCGTCCTGCGCGAGGGCCACGCCCCGGCGGCGCTGGTCGAGGTGGCGTTTCTGTCCAACCCCGGCGAGGAGCGGCTGCTCCTGGACCCCGCCTTCCGCAAGCGCGTCGCCGAGGCGCTTGCGCGCGCCCTGGAGCGCTTCCTGGGCAGCCTGCGCGGGTAGCCGGGGAGCCGGGTAGCCCGCTGGTGCGGGCGATTCCCTCGCCGCGCGTTGGCCACAACGCAATCAGCCTGCTGGGGCCGCCGGAGTCACGGCGGCCCCGGTTATTTCCTTTCACCATCCCCCCGGCGCAGGGTGCGGGGGGCTGGAGGTCGAATCGTCTGGGAGGGGAGGTGCTTTCTGCTTGGAGGCGCTACTGGGCTACCTGTTCATTTTCTGCGCCCGCGTGTGCGATGTCTCGCTGGGCACCGTGCGCATGCTCATGACCATGCGCGGCCAGCGCGTGCAGGCGGCGATCATCGGCTTCTTCGAGGTGCTCATCTTCATCACCGCCCTGGGCCAGGTGATGCTGCACCTCGACAACTGGGCCAACCTGGTCGCCTACGCCCTGGGCTTCGCCACGGGCACGCTCACCGGGGCGCTGCTCGAGGAGAAGCTGGCGCTGGGGTTCTTGACGGTGCAGGTGGTGCTGGCGCATGGCGAGGCCGGACAGCTCGTCGACGAGCTGCGGCAGAAGGGCTTCGGGGTCACGGTGGTCGACGGCGAGGGGCGCGACGGCCCGCGGCAGATCCTGTTCGTCTCGGTGCGGCGGCGGCACGTCGGCGCCCTGCTCAAGCTCCTGCGCGAGCGCGAGCCGGAGGCGTTCGTGACCACCTTCGAGCCGCGCCGCGTGCTGGGCGGCGTGTTCGCGTACCGCAAGGGGAAGTAGGGCGCGGGCTGTCGGCGCGGGGATTGACAGTTCATCGCGACTGGCATAATAGTCGGGGCGGGCGACGGGGGTGGGCGAATGGCGAGGATCGACGGCCGCGGCGCATCTGACATCAGGCCGCTGCGCATTGCCCGCAACTACATAAAGTTCGCCGAGGGGTCCGTCCTCATCGAGCTGGGCGACACGCGCGTCGTGTGCACGGCGTCTTTGGACGACAGGGTGCCGCCGTTCTTGCGCGGGGCGGGCCGGGGCTGGGTGTCGGCCGAGTACGGCATGTTGCCGCGGGCGACCCCGGAACGCGGCACGCGCGAGGCGACGACCGGCCGCGCCACCGGGCGCACGTACGAGATACAGCGGCTCATCGGCCGCGCCCTGCGGGCGGTGACGGACCTTGGGGCGCTGGGCGAGCGGACGGTGTGGATCGACTGCGACGTGCTGCAGGCCGACGGCGGCACGCGTACGGCGGCGGTGACGGGCGGGTTTGTCGCCCTCGTCGACGCGCTTGACCACCTGCGGCGAGTCGCCGACCTGCCGGCGCTGCCGGTGCGCGATTTCCTGGCCGCCACCAGCGTCGGCGTCGTCGCCGGCGAGCTGCTCCTCGACCTGCGCTTCGAGGAGGACGCGCGGGCGCACGTGGACATGAACGTGGTCATGACGGGCAACGGCGCCCTGGTTGAGGTTCAGGGCACGGGCGAGGGCGGGCCGTTCAGCCGCGAGCAGATGGACGCACTCCTTGAGCTGGCGCGCCGCGGCATCGTGGAGCTCGTCGCCCTTGAGCGCCAGGCGCTGGGGGCCTTGGGGAACGAGGTGGCGCTGCGGGCGGCGGCGACCCTCGCCGGGGCGCGGCAATGAGCGCGGGCGCCGCGGGCGCGCCTGACGCCGCGGGTGGGGCAAACGCTCGCCCGCGCCTCCTGCTGGTTACGACAAACCCCGGCAAGCGGGCCGAGATCGCGGCCATCCTGGGCGACCTGGGCATCGAGTTCGCCACGCCGGCTGAGCCGCTCGACCTCGGGCCCGAGACAGGGGCGACCTTCGCCGAAAACGCCGTCCTCAAGGCGCGCGCGGCGGCCGCCGCCTCGGGCACGTTCACGCTGGCCGACGACTCGGGGCTCGTCGTCGACGCCCTGGGGGGCCGGCCGGGGGTGCTCTCGGCGCGCTTCGCCGGGCCTGACGCGACCGACGCCGAGAACAACGCCAAGCTCCTCGCCCTCATGGCCGGGGTAGCCCCGGCGGCGCGCTCGGCGCGCTTCGCCTGCGCGGTGGCGTGCGCCGCGCCCAGCGGCGATGTCGTCCTGGGCGAGGGCGAGTGCCGCGGCCGTATCGCCGCCGCGCCGCGGGGCACATGCGGCTTCGGCTACGACCCACTGTTCGAGGTCGAGGGACTGGGCCTGACGATGGCGGAGCTTGAGAGGGCGCAGAAGAACGCCCTGAGCCATCGCGCCCGCGCCCTGCGCGACCTGAAGCCCAAGCTGGCGGGGGTTCTGGCCTTGCCGGCGCGGGGGGCGGGCGAGGCGGCGGGGGGCCCGATGCGGTAGGCGGGGCGGAGTACGAGCTGGGCGGGGGGTGCGGGCGTGATCCGGATCGGGGTCATGAGCGATACACACGGCAACCTGCGCTTGGCGGTGCAGGCCCTGGACGAGATGGCACCGGTCGATTTCCTGGTCCACGCCGGCGACAACTACGAGGATGCGTCGCGGCTGGCGGCCACGCGCGACGTGCGGGTGGTGGCGGTGACGGGCAACTGCGACCACCACGTCGACGGCCCGCCGGAGAAGCTCCTCGAGGTCAACGGCCACCGCATCTTCGTCACCCACGGCCACCAGTACCGGGTCAAGCGCGGCCTGCGCGTGCTGGCCAGCCGCGCCCTCGAACTGAAGGCCGACATCGCCATCTTCGGCCACACGCACCTCGGTCGCGCCATCGCCGTCCACGGCGTGCTGCTTTTGAACCCCGGCAGCCCGCACGCGCCCGTCGGCCCCCACCCCTACGCCTACGCCATCCTTGAGCTCGATGGCCCGCGGGTGCGGCCACATCTCGCCGTGCTCGGCCAGCCGAACACCGCCGCCGCGGACCAGGGATGAGCCGCGGTCGCGGACCAGGGATGAGCCGCGGTCGCGGACCAGGGATGAGGCGCCGTCGCGTTGACTTGCCGCCGCACCTGCGGTATACTGGGTGTGCCGCAAGGTGTGGGGCATGGCCCCGGCTGATTGCCTGGGGAATAGGCGGACGGGGGCGAGGCGCGGGGTCGTGTTCCTCGTACTTCAGCGACGTTCCGGCGGGGCGTGGTGCAGCTTGGTAGCACGCTTGCTTTGGGAGCAAGAGGTCCCCGGTTCAAATCCGGGCGCCCCGACCAATTGAAAACAAGGCGCCGCAAGCGATTGCGGCGCCTATATCTTTGCCGCGTCAGTCGGCCGCAGGGCCTCTGGCCGCACGGTGTCGCAGCCGGTGCCAAAATGATCGATTAGAGCCGCGCCACGACAGTTATCAGAACCTCAGTTCCTGCTTCGCGAGTGCGAGACTCAAGACAAGTCTTCAACATTGTTCGTCCTACAGTCTATGTATCGCCAGCCTGCCCCATCCTCAAGAGAGTCGCCTGAGGGCCTTGCCTGCCCCTTCTGGATGGCGTCGGTCGGCAGCAAGAAGCGGGGTGGAGTACCGTTGTCGATGACGGTTCCAGTCTGACTGCCCGCACCCAGCGCCACCAAGGAGCGAGGATGCCCAACACGCCTATTGCGTCCCCCGAAAGTCCTTGCCGTGCGCCGGTGGCCAAACCCAGTCGATGAGGATCGGCCAGGGCTTCGGGACCGGCCGCGGGATCGCGCGCACCCGGATCGAGAACGTGAGCGAGTTAGAGATTGGCGCCGCGCCTGCCCTCTCTCCCCCGACGCCCGGCGGCGCGACCGCCACCAGCGCTACCAAAATGATCAGGAGTGCCGTGACCCGGGCCGTTACTCTGCCGGCCACCGGCCCCACCTCCGGGGAAGGGCGTGCCAGCGGCCGCCGGCACGCCCCCGCGCGTCCTAGTTGGCGCAGTCCTGCAGCCCCATCGATACGCTGAAGCCGCCGATACGCAGGAACTGCACGCCGAAGTTCACCGTCTGCGGGTCACTATCGGGGACCGGGATGGGGGTATACCACCACTGGTAGCTGGCGTCCCAGGTCCAGGTGTACCCTGACACGAAGGCGATGCTGGTCGGCTCCACAGGGAGCCCGTTTTCGAGGATCCTGACGATCAGCACCGCATCGGGGTAGCCCCCGGGCGGGAACCCCAGCTGCGGCGTGATGTTCAGGGACACGGGCACCACGCCGCCCTGGCCGACCGTGTCAAGAGGCGGCGCGGCGTAGTCGATGAGGATGAGTGGCGTGAGGGTAACGTTAGGGTTCCACGTCGTGAGCCAGTTGGAGATCCCTGTCTGCGCCGATACTCCCGTGCCCATTACCAGGAGAAGCCCCAATGCCAGGGCTATGACGAGCCCGCGCTTGTACACGATGACCCTCCTCCTGCACTATCGTGCGGCGGAATGAACCGTAGGCCGGCCTCACCCGTGCATCTGCAAGACCTCATTCCCACCCCAGCACCGGTAGTCGCCGCCCTGCCGCCCCCCGGCCATAGGGACTCTGCCCATCAGTTATATCGTTACTCGACAGCGCCTTGTTTCCAGCATGGCACAGGGCAGTTCAAGAATGGCTGTTTCAGGGCGGCTGGGCTGCGCGCGCGGCTGACCGTGAGCGGGCTGGGGACGCAACGCAACAGCGGGGGTGGGGCGTAGCACAACAGCGGGACTGGGGACATGGCGCAATTGAAGGGCCCCCGCGCGGGGGCCCTCCTTGAAGCTATACCAGGTGCCTCATCACCGCGCCGGCTCCGCCGGCTCCACCGGCTGGCCGATGGTGTAGGCGCGGATCCACTCCTGCTGCTCCGGGGCCTTGCCCGCCTTCACCATCCCCTGCCACGCCTCATCCGTGAGCCGGTCGGTGATCGGCCACTGGAACTCGTGGTACGCGAACATCGCGCCCCGGCCGATGTACAGCTTGCCGTCGAAGGGGAACACGACGTAGATGTGCTTGGCCGGCCCGACGCCGACCTCCAGGCACGTGCCGCCGGAGGTGCCGACGTCGGCGATCACCGCCATGTGCTTCTCCACGTCGCTGAGCAGGTTCCCCCAGTGCCCGTACGGGCCGATGGTGCTGATCGACAGGCGCTCGATGACGCCGCCCAGGTCGCGCAGGTGGTTCAGCTCATCCTCGCTGAGCTTGCCCGCGGTCAGCTCCCTTTCTGCCACGTCCCGCACGAAGACGAGCTCGTCGCGGAAGCCTGCCAGGACGCTGGCGGTCTTCTCGGTCAAGAGGCCCCGCGCGGCCAGGCCGCAGCCGGTCTGGTTGACCAGCCACGTCAGGCGGTTGAAGAACTCCGGCTCGGGCTCGACGTACTGGGGCGTAATCTCCCAGCCATCCCCGGCCTCGGCGGCCATCGCCTTGCCGTAGAGCAGGGTGTCGTGCCGCAGCTCCGACCAGCTACCCAGGTAGGTCTCCAGGGCCTTGGCCGGCCACGCCGCCGACCGCATGAAGGCGGGCGCGCCGGCGGGCTTCTCGGCGACAAGCGGCCCAAGCGCCCAGAGCCAGCCGTGATAAAGGTTCGAGCGCCATGTCTCCCCCGGCAGGGCCGCGAACTGCTGCTGCAGCCTGGGGAACTTGACGGCGTAGTCCGGCCATGCGTCGGGCTCGCGGTACAGGTCGAACAACAGGTTCTCGGCGCGCGCGGACCCCAGGACGCCCGGCACGTCGAGCCCCTTGGGCAGGGGCCGCTGCGGCCAGGATGAAAGCTCCTGCAGGATCTCCGAGTCGGGGAGGTAGCGCTGGCCCATGAACCGGAACTGCACGCTGGTGGGGATGCCCTCCAGCACCTGCTTGATGCGCGGCTGGTTCTCCGGCTTCTCCATCTCCGCCACGAGCCGGTCGAGGCTGGCCCCGTCGGCCAGGGCGTCGAGCTGCGGCGAGCTGCCCCAGATCGCCGCCATCATGCGCCGGGCTTCGGGCATGCTGAGGTCGTCGGTCTTGCCCACAAAGAACACCGTGGGCTCGTATATCTTCTCCCACAGGGCGCCCACGCCCGCGTCCGCGGTGGCGCGGGCCATGAGCAGGGCCTGCACCAGCTGCTCGTCGGCCCGGACTTCCTGGCCGTCCTTCAGGCAGCGGGCGGGGAACGGCGCCAGGCCGTACCACATCATGGCGCGGAAGTAGCTCTCCAGCTCCGGGGTGCGCGTGTAGTGGCCGCGCGGGATGAACTGGGTGTAGTCGAGCTGCCAGGGGAAGAGCGCCGACGGCAGGCGGCCGGCGTGAGCCATGACCAGCGCCGTCTCCCGGTCAGCCAGCGCGCGGGCGTCCCCGGGGAGCCCGGGCAGAGACGCCGGGGGGACGCCGAGGAGCGCCGCGGCGGTGGCGAAGTACGCCGCGTTCTTGCACGATGCGGCCTTCACCAGCGGGTCCTTCGCCGCCGCGTAGTCTTGGACCGAGCGCTGGAGCATGGCGACGGTGAGCTCCTCCGCGGCCGGCTTGAGGAACAAGAGCTCCATGTCGCGCAGGGCGAAGTCGTAGATGAGGTGGTAGAGCTGCAAGAACACGTCGGTGGTGTAGAAGCTGGGGACCTGCCGGTACTTGTTCGCGTCATAAACGAAAAAGAGCTGCTCGTCCTGGCTCTGCGCCGCCACGAACAGGTTCTCGGCGAGGTGCCGCCGCTGCTCGGGCGAAAGACCGGCGAAGCTCTGGAGGTTGGCGAGGTTCGAGAGGTCGGGCTTCACGGTATAGGGCACCACGGCGGGGCGCACTGCGACCGGGGCGTAGCCGGGATCCTGGGAGAAGAAGACGCCCTGGCCCTCGGGGAGGGTTATGCGGTACCCCCCGGACTCGGCGGTGACCTTGGCCGGCCGCGTCCAGGCCCCGACGTAGGCGGTGTACGGGTCCTCGCCGGCGGGCGGTTCCACCCCGGTCCCGGGCTCACCCGCCGGTGGGGTTGAGCTGCCGGGCGTAGCGGTGGGCGGCACGGGGGCCCCGGTCTCGGGCCCGCGGCAGCCGTTACAGCCGACCGGGCTCACCGCCAGCACGAGGAACAGGATAAACAGCAGGACAGGACGAACCCGCTTAAGGATCCTGGCGCAGGACGTCACGCTTTCCTTCCCCCCGGTTGATTGTCTTCACTAGGGCCGCACCCTCCGGCAGCGGTCCCTCCAGGGTTCCCGGCCACGCGTCAAGCCCAATCTCAGGGACTCCGGCGTCTCGCGCCGCGGCCGGGGACAGGGGCGGCACGGGCACGAACCTGAACGCCCCGGCACCGGGCAACAGCACCTCCGGACCGCGCACGGTCAAGCCCGCTTGCCCCGGCCGGGCCGGGCTCATCGGCCCCGGCGCGGGGAAGGTGGGCGAGAGCGCCTCGCCGAGAAAGCCGAAGCCGCTCCAGCCGAAAGCGGCGACATAGACATCGCCCCCGGGCGCCAGCATCAGCGCCACCAGTTCGGCCCGGCCGTCCGCGTCGACGTTGCCGGCCGCGAGGTCGGCGAACGGGCCGGGCAACTGCGAGCCCAGCCACTTCGCGCGCGGCTGGATGCGGCCCTCGTCGACTCCCAGTTCATAGACGAAGGGCCGGGGCGCGAGGTTACGGTCGAAGGGGGTGGTCTTGTACACGCCCACCAGCAGGTCGACGCGGCCGTCGCCGTCAAAGTCCCCGGCGGCGACCTTCCACGGCCGCTTGTCCCCCAGCCCCCTGTACGCGCGCACTGTGGAGCCTGACGGCGTCGCGGGGTCTGCCACGGCGCGGATGTCCAGGCACGTCCCTGCCTGGGGGCCCAACCCCCCGCCCAGCACCGTGGCCCGCGCCATCGTGCCGTCCGGCAGGCGGAGGTCGACCTGGCTCAGCGCCCGCCACGGGATCAGGGCCCAGGCGGCCAGGGTGGCGGCCAGGACGGCGGCCAGGGCGGCGAGCAGCACGACGACACCAAGAAGCCGGGCCTGACGCACGGGCGACTCCTCCTGCCGGGCAGCGGCCCCCGGGGTCCTGTTGACGCCATTGACCGCGCGGGCGCGAGTGCGAAGATCACGTGTAGGGTATTGGATGTCCCGGGGGCGTGTTCCTTCGTGGGCAGGGGCGCAGGCTGCCCCTGTTCGACAATGAGTCCCCCGCGCGCGCGGATGGTGCCGCAAGTTGCGAACGATTTTCGTTGGTTGATGGAAGGATATGGCAGCCCAGTTGCGAATCATCTCCATTGAGGGCGGCCCCGCGGCGCGCCTTGAGGTCCGCAGCGCCGTGCCGGCCTACAGTCACGCCGCCGGGCACGCCTGAGTACCACGCTGAAAGACAGGGGTGATTAAGGTGTATCTCACGTCCAAGCTGGGCAGCCGTACCATGGCTACGCCCATGACCTGTGGCGTCTTTGATTGCCAGTTGGGCTGCGGCCTCAGCTGCTCCGCGCGCTGCGCCGACGGCTGCCGCACCGTGTGCAGCACCAACTGCACGTCGAAGGTCGGGTAGGCCTGCGGTGCCGGGAAACCGCAGGTTGATCGGGCCGGGCCCCGTGGGGACGCTCCCGCACCGGGCGGGCTGGGCAGCGGTTCCGGTCGCCCGCGGCCGGGGTGCGTCCCCGGTGGGGCCGCTGTCTTTTGCCCCTTAACCCGCGACGAGCCGGTAGATGACCAGCAGGAGCGTGACCACGCCCTCGCCGACGATCAGGCCCGAGGCCAGGCCTTGTCCACGCTCCACGAGGTCGGCCGCGTCGCGTCCCGTCGCGCGGGCCCTGCCCTGGGCGCGCGTGAAGGCCAGCCGCAGGGCGGCGCCGGCGAACATGGCCAGGCCGTACGCCGGCGACACGATCATGCCCACGCCCAGGCACACGGGCGAAATGCCCCGCCATTGCAGGAGGGCGGCCACCAGGGCGGCGCCCAGGGCGACCCTGAGGTCCAATCCCAACGGCACCCTCCCCGCTGAAAGGCCCTCAACCAGCGTGCCCCACGCCACTGAGACCGGCGCCGGCAGCGCCTCTGAGCCCAGGCCGTAGACGCGGGCCAGGGCGTATATCCCCAGCGTGCCGGCCACCACCCCGCTGGCGGCGCCGATCCCCTGCGCCGCTGCGAGCGGGGCGGGCGGGGTATGCAGTATGTCTCCGGCGCGGAACGTGTTCATCATGGTCAGGGTGGCCAGGCCGGTGGCGCTGACGAAGGCCCCCGTGAACAGGAGCCCCTCCCAGCTGCGGATGACCACCGCACCCAGGAGGAACGTCATCACACCCAGTGAGGCCGCGGGGACCAGGCCCGTCTCGCCGGCCGCGCGGGTGCAGAAGACGCCGCCCGCCGCGCATAAGGGGAGCAGCACCGCTAGAATGAGGAGCGTGCGCGACACATCCCGGCTCAGGACGAAGAATAGACCCGCGGCCGCCAGGGCGGGCACGGCCAGGCCCCACCAGGGCAGCGACGGAGCGCGCCGGAGCGCCCCAGGTGCTTTGGCCGGAAGCGGCGCCGGGGCTTCACCACTCGTCGAAGCGGGCCGGCGCGGGCGCAGGGCACGCTGGCCGGCGACCATCGTGAGCAGCGCGCTCATCACGAGCAGGGTCGTGCCGCCGCTCAGCACCACCGGGTGCAGCACGTGCGCGGAAAACGGCAGATCGCAGCGTGCCCCCTCCAGGGTCAGCCACACGACCGCCGAGATGAAAGACCCGCCGGCGACCGCGGCGCCGTTTCGCCAGCCCACGATGTAGCCCATGCCGAACAAGATCGGCGAGAGCGCCAGCCCGATCCACGCCGGGGCGGGCAGAAGCGGCCCGGGCAGGGTGGCCGGGACCCAGCCCAGCCCCACGACGAGGGCGATGGCGGCGCCCGCCAGGGCGCCCAGGAACAGGTAGCGCGACCGGCCGCCGCCGGCCCGGTCCAGCGATAGAATGAGCTCAGCCGCGGCTGTGCCGGTGGGGAAGGGCAGTCCGCTGCCGCCGATGAAGCTCTCGCGCCACATCACGGCCATCATGATGCCCAGCGCCACGGCCGCGAGGTTGAGGCCCAGAAACAGCGGCCAGGGCAAGAGCACGCCGCGCGCAAGGTAGTGGGCGGCGAGGGCGCTGTCCATGGCAAAAAGCGACAGGTACGCCCCCGATGCCGCGGCCTGGATGATGTTGTTCTCGCCCGTCGAATAGCCGCCCGTGGCCCGCAGCCAGAAGTAGCCGGCCAAGGCGGCGACCTGCGCGCCGCCGAAGCCCAGCCCGCTCTTGAGCGCGACCATGACGTTGACCACGCACAGGAAGGCCCCGAGGGCCGAGCCAGCCGCCAGGGCGCGCAGGGTGAGGAGCCGCTCCTTCACGCACGCATCACTCCCCGCGTCACTCCCCGCGTCACTCCCCGTGTCACTCCCCGCGTCGACCGCGTCGACCGCATCACTCCCCGCGTCACTTCGGCGCACTCCGGCATCATTCGTCCTCGTCCCGGCCCGGCGTAACCATGACCCGTCCCAAAAGCCTGGTGCGCGAGTTGCCAACGATCAAGGTCGAGTATGGGTGTACCCGTGGCAGTACCACCCGCTCGAACTCAGCCAGGGTGGTGACCACATCTTCGCCATCGAGGGTGACTACCCCTATCGGCGTCTGGGGTCCGCGGTGGCGGCGCAGGCAGGAGATGGCCGAAAGGAGCCGCGCCCGACTCCGTTCGGCGATGGGGTGCGCCTCGGGGTAGCGCTCAGGCGGGTAGAGCTCGGGGAACGCCACCGCCTCGTGCACGGGCAGGTAGATGACGATGACCATGTCGGCGGCTGCGGCTGCTTCTACGCGGGCCGCCGCCAGCGCCTCGGGCAGGTGCTGGTCGTAGAGCCCGATCACCGCGAAGGCGTCGCGCAGGGGGGCGCCCAGCCGCGCCGCCACCGCCGTGGCGGCGGTGATCCCCGGCACCACGCGGGCCCGCACCCCGGCGGCGTGAGCGGCCCGCAGCACCGGTTCGGCGTAGCTGTAGACCCCCGCATCCCCGGAGCAGACGTAGGCCACCTTGCCCACCCGCCGCGCCGCGTCCATGGTCCGGGCCAGCCGGTCGGCCCGCAGCGCGGCCAAGTCGGCTGCTCGTTCGCGGCTCTCGGCGTCATCCAGCACCTCGACCCCCGGCGGCAGGTGGGCGGCCACGGTGCGCAGCACGCGTTCGTGACCCATCACCGCGCGGCACGACCCAAGCTCCTCGGCCGCCTCCGCGGTGACGTGGCCGGGCGCAAAGCCGACGCCGATGATCACGACCTCGGGCGTCCCGCCCCCTCCCGGTCGGCCCGGCTTGCCCTCATAGAAGCTTGACCCGGAAACCTCGTCCAGGGCCCGCGTGTACCGCGCGTAAAGCCGCTCAAGCTCCGCCGCGGGCAGGCCGGGCAGTTCGATCATCGACCTGGTGCGGCCGTAAGCGTCCCAGTTCCCGCGCGTTCCCTCGACCCACCGCGCGCCGGCCTCGCCCCGCTCGACCATCCGCCAAAGCTCAGTCTCGGGATAGGCGTCGACCAGGTTGTAGTAGTATTCGACGCCGTAGGTCCGGCGCAGGTGGCTGGCAAACGCGAACGTGCGCTCCGCGGATGCGGGGGTTTCGCCTGGATGGCCGAGGATGAAGCTCACCTTCACCGTCAGTCCACCTTCGACCGCCACGCGCACCCCCTGCTCGGCCTCGGCGACGCTGTGCGGCTTGCGCATGCGCTTGAGCATCTCGTCATCGCCGCTCTCCAGGCCGAACGACACCATGCCGCAGCCGGCCGCGCGCGCCAGTTGGACCATCTCGGCGTCCACCAGGTGCGGCCCGGTGTCGATGTTCCACGACACGTTGCCCGCCAACCCCCGGTCGAGGAGCAGCCGGCACAGTCTCATGAATCGCGGGCGCACCAGCGTGGCGTTGCTGTCGGCGAGATCGAAGTGCCTGGCACCCCGCCGCGCCAGGTTCACCGCCATCTCCTCGACGATGCTCTCCGGGCTGCGCAAGCGCACCCGCCCGCCGTGCACGGGGGAGCAGAAGGTGCAGGAGTAGGGGCAGCCCCGGCTGCTGTTCAGGTGACACAGGTGGATCGCGCCCCAGCGTGACGGGATCGCCAGGTAGCGTTCGTAATCGAAGAGGCCCCAGTCCGGGAACGGCAGGCGGTCGAGGTCGGCGATCGGCCGGGGCGGCGGCGGCTCGGGATGGCCGCGCAGGTGCATGCCGGGCCGCCCGACGAGGGCGGCGACCCCGCCCCCGTCGAGGGCGCGGGCGATCTCCACCACCGCCTCCTCGCCCTCGCCCGCGACCACGACGTCGGCGGCGGGGCATTCTTCAAGCGTCCGCCGCGGCAGCAGGGTGGGGTGGACCCCGCCCAGCACGATGAGCGGCGGCGGATCCTGCTCGCGCACCAGCGCGGCGGTGTGGAACGCCACCCCGGCGTTGAAGGTCATGGCCGTGATCAGGACCACGTCCGGGCGCAGGGCGACCGCCCGCTGCGCGGCGGCCTGCTCGTCGAGCCCCTCCAGGGCGGCGTCGATGACCGACACGCCCAATCCCTCCCGCGCCAGCACCGTGGCCAGGTAGGCCAGGCCATTGTGGGGATAGGGCTTGGCGATGGCGCGGTCGCGTTCAAGGTACCGCCGGCCGGGGTCGATCAGCAGCGCACGCATGGCGAAAAACCCCCCTCGCGAATCGCGGGTATCCGCCGTCATTGATAGTACGTATGGGCGGGCAAGGCCCGGATCACGGCCACCCGCCGCTCGAAGGCGTCGGCCAGCTCCGCCGCGGAGAGGTCGCCCAGCGCGAGGCTGGGGACGGATCGCAGGACGACCGCCCAGTCATCGCGCTGCCCCGGGCACCAGCGCGCTCCGCCCCGGCCGCGGTCGGCCATGGCGTGGACGGGGGTGGCGGGATAGGGGTCAATGAGGTTGAAGTACAGGTCCATCCCGTAGGTTGCGCGCAGATTGCGGGCGAAGTCCAGGGTGCGCTCCAGCGAGGCCCGCGTCTCGTAGGGGTGGCCGATAATGAAGCTGGCCTTGGTGCGCAGTCCCGCCGCCGTCGCCCAGATTACGGCCCGCTCAATGGCCGCAACGGTGATGCCCTTGCCCATTCGCGCCAGTACCGCGTCGTCGCCGGACTCGGCGCCGAAGCACCATAGCTCGGCGCCGGCCGCCCGGGCCGACCCCAGGACCTCGGGGTCGACGAGGTCAACGCGGCTCTCGAAGTTCCACGACAGCTCGCGGTCGAGGCCGCGCGCCACCACCTCCCGGCACAGCGCCAGGAAGCGTTCCCGGTCCAGGGTGGCGTTGGAGTCAGTGAAATCAAAGTGCCGGGCGCCGTGGCGGTCCAGGTTGAGCCCCATCTCGGCGACGACGTTGGCCGGGGGGCGCGGCCGGAAGCGCCGCCCCTGGGACGGGAAGCAGAACGAGCAGCGGTACGGGCAGCCCCGGCTGCCAGCGATGGGGTAGAGCCAGATGCGCTGGCGAAAGCGCGGGCTGGTGATATCCACGTAGCGGCCGTACTCGTACATGCCCCAGTTGGGCGGGGCGAGCTCGTCGAGGTCAAGGCGCCACGCGCGGCGCGGGGCGCGGGCCAGGGCGCCGCCCTCCGTGCGCCACACGGCGCCGGCGACGAGGGTGAGGCCGTCGCGGAAGACGCGCCCCCCATCACCACAGCCGCGGGCGCCGCGCCGCGCCAGGCGGGTCAGCTCCGCCAGCTCAACGATGGCGTCCTCACCCTCGCCGCGCACAACTGCGTCGACGACGCCTGGCGCGGCCAGGAACTCGTGCGGGACGGCGCTGGCGTGGGCGCCGCCGACCACGATGCGCAGCCCCGGGTCGGCGGCCCGGCACGACGCGGCCAGTTCGAGCGCCTCCCCGGCGTGGAACGCGACGGCCGTAATGCCCAAAAGGTGCGGCCGCAGGGCGAGGACCCGCGCCGCCGTCTCGGGCCCGGACAGCCCCGCGGCGGCCTGGTCGATGATCGCGACGCCATGGCCCGCCCGCTCGAGGGCGGCGGCCAGGTAGGCGAGGCCGATGTGCGGGTAGGCGCGCTGCGCGACCTTGCCCTCGATCCAGGCCGCACCGGTGTCAACCAGCACGACCGGCGCGACCGGCACGACCGGCGCGCGCGGCGTCATCGTCCCGTCCCCTTCGCCTCGTCCGTGAACTCCTGGTACAGGGCCAAGAGGCTCGCGGCGTCGAGGTCGTCAACCTCCACCATCGGCCGGCTGCGGCAGTAGCCGGCCCAGTTGCCCCGCTGGCCGGCGATCCAACGCGTGCCGCCCGCCCCCCGGTCGACCATGGCGAAGAACTCGGTGCCGGGGTAGGCGTCGATGATGTTCAGGTTGACCGCCACGTCATACTCAGCGCGCAGCCGGCGGGCGAAGTCCAGGGTGCGCCGGGCCGCCGCCCGTGTCTCGTAGGGTAGGCCGATGATCAGGCTGATCTTGACCTTGAGCCCGGCCGCGCGGCTCAGCCGCACCGCCGCCTCGGCGTCGGCGCGGGTGGCGCCCTTGGCGACGCGGACCAGGACCTCGTCGTCGGCGCTCTCGACGCCGTAGCAGACCATCTGCGCCCCGGCCCGGCGGGCACGGTCAAGCAGCTCGGCGTCCACGAGGTTGACCCGGGTTTCGAAGTTCCAACTGACCTCTTGGCTCAGGCCGGACCCGACAAGAAGGTCGCATAGCTCCAGGAAGCGGGGACGGTTGACGGTCGCCGTGCTATCGGTGAAGTCGAAGTGCCGGGCGCCGAAGCGCTGGTGGACGGCGGCCATCTCGTCCACGACCGACCGCGCCGCGCGGTGGCGGAAGCTCCGGCCGTGCAGCGGGAAGCAGAATGAACAACCGAAGGGACAGCCGCGGCTGCCGGCGATCTGGTAGAGCGGGGTGCCGGGGCCGAAGCGCGGCGAGTCAACGCGCGCGTAGCGCTGGTACTGGAATGCCGACCAGTCCGGAAAGCTCAGGCGGTCGAGGTCTTTTATCGGCGGGCGCGGCCCGCCGTTGCCGCGGCGCGTGTACACCCCGGGCAGGCGGGCCAGGCGGCGGACGGCCTCGTCGCGCGTCAGATCGCCCGCCTCGTTCAGTCCCTGCGCTACCACCTCGCAGATGTCGGGGAAGGTGATCTCGCCCTCGCCGCGCACAATAGCGTCCAGGGGCGCGACCTCATCCAGGGTCGCCTCCGGCAGGGCCGTGGCGTGGGCCCCGCCGAGGACGGTCAACGCCGCGGGCGCCAGGCGTCGGGCGGCATCCAGGACGCGGGCGGCCTCCCCCAGGCAGAAGGTCATCGCGGTAACGCCCACGACGTGCGGCTGATAGGTGGTCAGCGCCTCTTCAACCGCCGCCGGCCCCTCTACCGCCTCGTCCACCGCCCGCACCTCGTGGCCGGCGTCCCTGCAGGCGGCGGCGATGTAGGCGATTCCGATGTGCGGATAGGGCTTTGGCGTCGCCTGGTCCTTCTCCAGGAAACGGACGCCGGGGTCGATGAGCAGTGCTCGACAGGGCGCGGTCACGTGCGGGCCCCCCTTGTGCAGCGCGGGTCAGCGGCCAGAAGGTCGCCGGTCGCAGCGTACGCCCGCGCCCGGCAGCCGCCGCACGAGTAGCGGTAGTCGCACCGGCCACAGGAGCCGCCGAGCTCGTCGCGCCGGCGCAGGCGCTCTAGCGGCGGCGAGAGCCAGATGTCGGCAAGGGGCACCGTTTCGACGCTCCCCAGCGGGAGGTGCATGAGGTTGCAGGGGTGCGCCTCTCCCGCGGCGTCGATGTGGAACCGGCTGAAGGCGGCCAGGCAGCGGGACACGACGAGCGAGGCCTCGCGGTCCGGCGGCCGGTCGCCCTGGGCCCCCGCGCCCTCCCAGGCCAGCTTGATGCGATCCCCGTGGCGGCGGCGGAGGTCGGCGAAGAGCGCGATGAGGCGATCGTAGGTCGGCTGGTCCACCGGGCCGGGTTTTCCGGCGCGCGCGCGGCCGGTCAGGATGAGGTCGTTTATCGTGAACGCGGGGATGCCGAGTTCCAGCGCCAGCTCCACGGTCGGGGCGACGAGGTCGGCATTGGCCGAGGTGATGGTCATGGTGGCCACAACCGGGATGCCGGCGCCAAGCAGAAGCTTGATGCCGGCCACCGCCGCCTTGAACGCCCCGGGGGTGCCGCGCATGTGGTCGTGGACGCCGGGGGAGGGGCCGTCAAGGCTGGTCTGCACCATGCGCGTGCCCAGCGACTTCAGCCTGGCGGCGATGTCGAGGGTGACCAGGGTGGCGTTGGTGGCGACGGTGAACCCTATCGTGCGCCCGCCGGCGGCCTCCAGGATGGCCATGAAATCGCGGTGGAGCAGGACTTCGCCGCCGGTGAAGGCGATGCGCTCGATGCCGAACGCCGCGAGGCGGTCAATGATCGCGAGGGCACGCTCCCGGTCCATTTCCAAGGCGGCAGCCGACCCGGCGTCGGAGCTGCAGTGGGCGCAGTTGAGGTTGCAGCGGGCGGTAACATCCCACGTCACCCGCCACGGGGCGACCACCGGGCGGTGGTAACCCCAGCGGGCGATGCCGCGGGCAATGGCCCGACGCCGCGGATCGGGGTCGCCCGCCAGGTCGGCCACGCGCCGCGCCACTTCCGCAGGCATCCCGTCACCGGTTGCGGGCATGTCTTGCGTGCTCATCCCCTCACCCGCCGAACGAGGCTGCATGCCGTCCGCACCGGTATGCACCCTCGTTCTGGTCTGCGGTCTACAGGCTGTCGATGCACACGACCTCGGCGACGTCAATGCAGACGACCTCGGCCATATCCATACACTTCACCCCCTCTCTGTCGATCAGCATACAACGATCCGCCAGCTGTGTCAATCCCTGCTAACCCCATAATTATCCGCAGGCACCGCTTCTGTCGGTCCCAGCCGAAGTCGCGCACAGGCGCAACCGGACCGGTGGGGGAACGACCGGCCGGTTTGGCGCCCGCCTGGGTCGGGATGACCGCCGCTCCAGTGCGAGGTGATTGAACGCCGCCTTTGACGGCGCCCGCGGCTTGTGCTATACTTTGTTACAGGCACGCGGGTGTAGCCTAGTGGCAGGGCAGGGGCCTTCCAAGCCCCTTGTGTGGGTTCGATTCCCATCACCCGCTCCACTAGGCATTGTCCGCCCGCCGGCGGGCCGCGGGGTGGGCGGTGGCATGACGGCGAGCGCCCGTAGCTCAGGGGACAGAGCGACGGACTTCTAATCCGAGTGTCGCAGGTTCGAATCCTGCCGGGCGCGCCATGATCTTGGCACAAAGCTTTTGTGGTGGATGTAGCTCAGTTGGTTAGAGCGCCAGGCTGTGGCCCTGGAGGCCGCGGGTTCAAATCCCGTCATTCACCCCAGGTTGCGGCGCGGGAGGAGCGCCAGGGCTTTTGGGGCGTCGCCAAGCGGTAAGGCAGCGGCCTTTGGAGCCGCTATCGTAGGTTCGAGTCCTACCGCCCCAGCCAGGTGTGGGCCATTAGCTCAGTGGCAGAGCCCCCGCCTTTTAAGCGGGCTGTCGATGGTTCGATCCCATCATGGCCCACCAGTCTTGAAAGCAGACGCCCACGGGCCGGCGGGCGCCGCATGCAGCGTCGCGGGGCCCCGGTGCCCAGCGCGGTCGGGCAGGAGCGGGCGTGGCGGAACGGCATACGCGCCAGACTTAGGATCTGGTGGGCAAACCCTTGGGAGTTCGAATCTCCCCGCCCGCACCATCACCGAAGGCAGGCAGTCGCAGGCGCTGACGCTTCCGCCGTTGGCGCCTGTATCACTTCGCGGGGCGGCTCCCCTGCAGATCCGAGTCCTTCAGCGCCCATCCCTGTTGCCCGCCGCGCGCGCCGCGTGATATAATATTACGGCGCCTGGGCGCGACAGTCCGGTCCCTGAAGCGTGCCCAGCGCCGTCAGGCACATCGCGCCAATGCCCCCTCAGCCGGGGGGCCGGTCGGCCCCCAGCCGGGGCGCCGGTCCAGGGAGGAGCTGGATAGATGCAGACCCAGGTGGAGAAACTCGAAGGTGGCACCGCCGTACTCGCCGTCTCGCTAACCCCCGACGAGGTCGAGAGGGGCATGGACCGCGCCTACCGGCGCCTGGTCCAGCGCGTGAACATCCCCGGCTTCAGGCGCGGTAAGGCGCCCCGCGGCATGCTGGAGCGGCACGTGGGGAGGGCGAAGCTCCTGGAGGAAGCGGTCGAGATACTCATCCCCGAGGGCTACCAGACCGCGGTGGACGAGGCGCACCTGGAGCCGGTCGACCGCCCCCACATCGACATCACCGAGCACCCCGAAGAGGCCAACGCGCTGAAGTTCAAGGTCACGGTCACCGTCAAGCCCGAAGTCGAGCTGGGCGAATATCGTTCGGCGCGCGACGGCGTGCCGCGCGAGGAGCCCGAGGTCACCCCGGCCCAGGTCGATGAGCAGGTGGAGGCGCTGCGCGAACGCCTGGCGCGGCTCGAGTCGGTCGAGGGCGGCGCCGTGGAGAAGGGCAGCTTCGCCATCTGCGACATCAAGATCGTGCGCGACGGCGAGGCCGGCGAGAAGAGCGGGGCCGGCAAGAAGGCCGCGGCTGACAAGGCCGCGGCTGACAAGGGCGACGGCGAGGGCACCACCGTCGAGGTGGGCTCGGGGACGCTCCTGCCGGGCATCGAGGACGCGCTGATCGGCGCCCACGCCGGCGACGTACGCGACATCGAGGTCGACTTCCCGGCCGACCACCGCAACCGCGGCGTGGCCGGCCGCCGGCTGCCGGTGCGCGCGACGGTGCGCGAGGTCAAGCGCAAGGTGCTGCCGCCGCTCGACGACGAGCTGGCGAAGCAGTCCGGCGGCCCTCAGACACTGCAGGAGTTGAAGAGCGATCTGGCGAATAGGTTACTGCGCCTGGCAGGGGCCAAATCGCGCCGGGAGTACGAGGATCGCGTCGTGCAGGCGGTGGCTGACCAGGCGCGCCTGGAGGTTCCCGGCGTCATGGCCGAGCGCTACATCGAGGCGCTGTGGCAGGAGACGCTGCAGGCCCTCAAGGCGCGCGGCGTGACCGTCGAACAGTACACGGCGACGCGCGGCAAGCCTGAGTCCGAGTTGCGCGAGGAGATGCGGCCGCGGGCCGAGGCCGCCGTGCGGCGGGAGCTGGTCCTGGAGGCGGTCGCGCGGCGCGAGGGGCTGGAGGCGACGCCCGCCGACCTGGAACGCGAGGCCAAGCGGCTTGCCGCCGTCTACCGGCAGCCGCTCGACGTGATCAATAAGGCGCTCCTGGGTTCCAGCGACCTCGACGCCACGCGCGATAACATAACCCACCGCAAGACGATCGCCTTCCTCGCCCACGGCACGGCGGATGAGGCATGGCCGCCCGTGGACGAGGCTGAACCTTCTTCCGCCACGCGCGATGACGCCGACGCAGGCGCTGACGCCGACGCAGGTGCCACTACTGACGCAGGCGCCGCCGCCGGCGCAGGTGCCGCCACTGACGCGGGTGCCGTCGCCGCGGGCGCCGCCGCCGACGCAGGTGCGGGCGAAGAGGGTGCGGGCAAAGAGGGCGCGGGCGACGACAGCCAGGGAGGGAATTCACGGTGAGCTACCTCGTACCCATCGTTGTCGAGCAAACCAGCCGGGGTGAGCGCGCCTACGACATATACTCCCGGCTGCTCAAGGACCGCATCATCTTTCTCGGCTCGCAGATCGACGACGCCATCGCCAACCTGGTCATCGCCCAGCTCCTGTTCCTGGAGAGCGAGGACCCGGAGCGCGACGTGCACATCTATCTTAACACTCCGGGTGGGTCGGTCGATGCTATGTTAGGGATATACGACACGATGCAGTACATACGCCCCGACGTGTCGACGATATGCGTGGGCCTGGCGGCCAGCGCCGGCGCGCTGCTCCTCGCCGGGGGCGCCAAGGGCAAGCGCTTCTCGCTGCCGCACTCGCGCATCATGATCCACCAGCCGGCCACGCACGGCGTCGGCGGGCGGGCGACGGACGTCAAGATTTACGCCGACGAGATCCTGAAGCTGCGCGAGGTCGCCCAGTGCATCCTGGCCAAGCACAGCGGCCAGCCGCTGGACCGCATCGAGCGCGACACCGAGCGCGACTTCTTCATGAGCGCCGAGGAGGCCAAGGCGTACGGGCTGATCGACGAGCTCCTGGTCTCGCGCCCGCCGATCGTGAAGCCGGGCGAGCGCAAGTAGACAGCCGCGACCGGCGGGCCGCCCGGCCCCAGGGGCCGGGTGCGGCCAGGGAGGGGTGGGAGGGTGTTCAAGTTCACCGACGAGAAGGGCCAGCTCAAGTGCTCGTTCTGCGGCAAGTACCAGGACCAGGTCCGGCGCCTCGTCGCCGGGCCCGGCGTGTACATCTGCGACGAGTGCATCGAGCTGTGCAACGAGATCATCGAGGAAGAGCTCTCCGAAGACGCGGAGCTTGACCTGAAGGACCTCCCCAAGCCCCAGGAGATAAAGGACTTCCTCGACCAGTACGTGATCGGCCAGGAGCGGGCCAAAAAGATCCTGGCCGTGGCCGTCTACAACCACTACAAGCGCATCAACATCGGCGGCCGCGCCGACGACGTCGAGCTGCAGAAGAGCAACATCGTCATGCTCGGCCCCACCGGCTGCGGCAAGACCCTGCTCGCGCAGACCCTGGCGCGCTTCCTGAACGTGCCGTTCGCCATCGCCGACGCCACCTCGCTCACCGAGGCCGGTTACGTCGGCGAGGACGTGGAGAACATCCTGCTCAAGCTGATCCAGAACGCCGACTACGACATCGAGAAGGCTGAGAAAGGCATCGTTTACATCGACGAGATCGACAAGATCGCGCGCAAGTCGGAGAACCCGTCGATCACGCGCGACGTGTCGGGCGAGGGCGTGCAGCAGGCGCTCTTGAAGATCCTCGAGGGGACGGTGGCCAGCGTGCCGCCGCAGGGCGGCCGCAAGCACCCGCACCAGGAGTTCATCCAGATCGACACGACCAACATCCTGTTCATCTGCGGCGGCGCCTTCGACAGCATCGACAAGATCATCCTGAACCGCGTGGGCAAGAAGGGCATCGGGTTCGGCGCCGACATCAGGTCGCGCGGCGACCCGCAGATCGGCCGCGTCCTGGCGCAGATCATGCCCGAGGACCTGCTCAAGTACGGGATGATCCCGGAGTTCGTGGGCCGGCTGCCGATCATCGTGACCCTCGACGCCCTGGACGAGGAGGCGCTGGTGCGCATCCTGCTTGAGCCCAAGAACGCCTTGGTGCGCCAGTACCAGAAGATGTTCCAGCTGGACGGCATCGAGCTTGAGTTCAAGGACGACGCGGTCCGCGCCATCGGCAAGGAGGCCATGAAGCGCGGCACCGGCGCCCGCGGGCTGCGCGCGATCATCGAGGACGTGATGCTCGACGTCATGTACGACGTGCCGTCGCGGCCGGAGATCGCCCGCTGCGTGGTGACCAAGGAGGTCGTGTTCAACCACGAACAGCCGCTCTTGGTCACGGCGGACCGCGCCAAGCACCCGCGCAAGAAGGAAGAGACGGCGTAGCCGCGCCGACCGGGCGGGTCGCGCGCGGTGGCTCGAGGACGTTTGGCGGGCGGGGCACCTTGCCCCGTCCGTTTCGCATTTCCCCTGCATCATTGTGCGCCGGGCGCAAATACTACCTCGCGTACGGGTCCGGGGGGGTCAGGAGGCGATGGGCTCGGGGGTCAGCGTGTTCACCATCATCCAGGTCGTCCTCGCCGCCGTCATCGGCCTCTACTTCTGGAACCTCCTACGCACGCAACAGGGGAACAAGATCAGCGTGGAACGTGAATCGCGCAAGGAAATGGAAAAGCTGAAGAAGATGCGCGCCATCTCGCTCACTGAGCCCCTCTCCGAGAAGACGCGGCCGACCACCTTCGACGAGATCATCGGCCAGGAGCAGGGGCTCAAGGCGCTGCGCGCCGTGCTCTGCGGCCCGAACCCGCAGCACGTCATCATCTACGGCCCGCCCGGCGTCGGCAAGACGGCCGCCGCGCGGCTGATCCTGGAGGAGGCCAAGCGCAACCCTGACTCGCCGTTCAGCGAGACGGCCAAGTTCGTCGAGGTCGACGCGACCACGGCGCGCTTCGACGAGCGGGGCATCGCCGACCCGCTCATCGGCTCGGTGCACGACCCGATATACCAGGGCGCGGGGCCGCTGGGCATGGCCGGCATCCCGCAGCCCAAGGCGGGGGCGGTCACCAAGGCCCACGGCGGCGTGCTGTTCATCGATGAGATCGGCGAGCTGCACCCGGTGCAGATGAACAAGCTCCTGAAGGTCCTGGAGGACCGCAAGGTCTTCCTGGAGAGCGCCTACTACAACTCCGACGACTCCAACATCCCCAGCCACATCCACGACATATTCGAGAACGGGCTGCCGGCGGACTTCCGCCTCGTCGGCGCCACGACGCGCCTGCCACACGAGATCCCGCCCGCCATCAGGTCGCGCTGCGTCGAGGTCTTCTTCCGCTCGCTCCTGCCCGACGAGGTGGCGCTGATCGCCGCCAACGCCGCCAAGAAGATCGACTACGGCATCGACGTCGACGCCCTGAACGTGGTGAAGAAGTATGCCACCAACGGCCGCGAGGCGGTTAACATCATCCAGATCGCCGCCGGCCTCGCGCTCGGCGAGGGGCGGCGCGAGATAAAGGCCATCGACGTGGAATGGGTGATCAACAGCGGGCAGTACTCGCCCCGCCCCGACCGCAAGATCCCGGCCCAGCCGCAGATCGGCTTCGCCAACGGGCTGGCGGTGTATGGGCCGAACATGGGCACCCTGGTCGAGATCGAGGCCGCCATCGCCGCCGCCAAGAAGGGCGAGGGCCGGATCACGGTCACTGGCGTGATCGAGGAGGAGGAGATGGGCGGCGGCGGCCGCATCCTGCGGCGCAAGAGCACGGCCAAGGGGTCGGTGGACAACGTCATGACCGTGCTGCGGCGCTACCTCGGCGAAGCCATCGACCCGCGCGATTACGACATCCACATCAACTTCCCGGGCGGCGTGCCGCTGGACGGCCCGTCGGCCGGCGTGGCCATGGCCACCGCGATATACTCGTCGCTGAAGACGATCCCCGTGGACAACGAGGTGGCGATGACGGGCGAGGTTTCAATCCGTGGGTACATCCGGCCGGTGGGCGGCGTGGTGGCGAAGATCGAGGCGGCGCGCCAGGCCGGCGTGCGGCGCGTGATCATCCCGCGCGAGAACTGGCAGGAGATGTTCAACGAGGAGAAGGGCCTGGAGATCGTGCCCGTTGATACACTGGAGCACGCTTTCGCGCTGGCCCTGCTGCCGGAGGGGACGCGGTCCGCCGCGGGCGCCCCGGCCCCCGCGCCGGCCGGCGTCGCCACGGCCCCGGCACCCGCGTCTGAACCCGCGCCCACGCCGGCGCCCGAACCCGCACCGGCGCCGGCGGTCGGCCAGCCGCCCGCGGCCTCGGGGGGCACCGGATGAGCGATCCAGCTGCATTCCGGGCGCCAAAGCCGCTTTTTGACGTTGGTGACTCACCACACTCTTCCCAATTGCAGGATTATCCACCCCCGGCGTTGAATATGATGAGCGTCCTGGCAGGACGCTGACGCGGGGAAGTCGCGGCCCGCCGTCCCGCCGGTGCCGATGGTTCCGTGGTGCGCCGCGCCCGCGGCGCCACGAAGATGATTGTTACTATTGGAGACTATAGAGGCATTGTGGTGGCATTGTGCTGGATCAGACCCGGCTTTCGCGGCGGCGGTCTAGCAGTGGTCGTAGGCCCTTTGAGGCGTGTGTAGCAGGGCAGTTCCTGATGTTACATACGCCCTTGATACTGCCAGGTAAGGAGGCGAATGCATGCCTGACGAAGAGGGTGGCAACCGCGGGCGCCGGACCGGTCGGTCCCGCATGGCTGCCGGCGGAAGGCGCGGGCGGCGCGCGAGGGATGCGAGGGAGACGGGCCGGGTGGGCGGCGCTTCGAAGCGCGCGCTTACGCCGCAGGCGGCTGTGGCTGAGGCGCTGATCGAGCTTCTGGAACAGTGCGGAGACGCTCTGGGGTTCGACGTCGGCCGCAACTGGCCGACCGACCTGGGTCCGGTGGACCTCGTCTGGTTCCACGACCTGGGCATCCTGGTGCCGGAGCTTGGCCGCATACCCGCCCTGGAGCGGCGGCTACCGGTCGTGGCCTTCGAGATCGAGGGTGGCGGCACGTCCCCCAAGCGCGTGAACGCGGCCTCGCTGCGGTTGGCCGGGCTTTCGCCCGCCCTCGGCGTCGTCGTGCTGGGGCCGGACTCCGGCGAGGACGAGCCCACGCACGCGCTGCAGGAAGCGGCGCGGAACTGGCTCCACCGGCTGGGCGCGCATTCGCTGGCGGTGTGGACGTTCGAGGACGTGCGGGCGCTGGCGGCGCTGGTCGTGGCGAAGCTGCGCGCCGTGAGGCGCCGCGCCGAACGCGGGGCGGCCGCGGGCGAGGCGCGCCGCGCCGAGCAGCTGGTGGCGCTTGCCGGCGGCGTGAAGGCCGGGGGGCGCCGTGGACGGCGGGCGGCGGCCGGGGCTCTGACCGACCGCGCGCGGCCGGCCCGGCCCCTGCCTGACCCGGCGGCGGTCGACGCCGTGGTGGCCAGATCTGACATCAACAAGTCAGAGAAGATCAGGCGGCTCACCGACCTCGGCGTGCCGCGCACGCGGATCGCCGAGCTCCTGGGCATCAAGTACCAGTTCGTGTACAACGTCGAGAAGCGCTACCGCGAGCAGGGCGCCGCCGGCGGCGGGCGCAAGCGCCGTACGCGGCGGTCGCGCGCCCCAGCCCCTGCCGGGACCAAGCGGGAGCGCCGCGTCCGGAGGCAGGCCGCCAAGGCTCCCGCGGCGGGCGCGGTCGAATCAGGCAAGCGCCGGCGCGGCCGGCCGGCGAAGCGCCGGCGGCCGCGGATCAAGGCCCCGGCCGTGGGCGCGCAGGCCCCGGCGGAGAGCGGGGGCCAGCCGGCGCCGGGGGCGCCGGCGGCCGGCGAGGGCGCGGCGCGGTAGGATCGGGGTCACGATCAGGGCCACGACGAGGATGAAAACGGGGCGGCGGCGGGTCTTCTACCCGCGCCGCCCCGCGCGTTTCGCCGATCCACAGGCAGGCCGCGACGGAATTGTGCCGGCGGGTGTATCCCGGCGCCGCCGCGGGGGCTGGGGGGGTACGGCCGGACCGGGTTGCCGCCGGGGTCGTGCCGCGATAACTCGCGCTCCGCCGCGGCCGATCTCATTGTAGCACAGGGCGCCTTGTCTGTCAAGTTTTTCCAGATGCGTTCCCGTTTGCCTCGTCCCGGTCTCCCCCCGCGACGGGCTCCCCGCCTGCGCCCCGTGCCCCCTCCCCGTACTCGTCGGAAGGCTCGACGTGGATGACCACGTGGGACGCCGGAAACAGCAGCTTTATCTCGTCCTCGATGCGATCGCACACCGCGTGGACGTCGACGACGTGCCTGTCCTGCGGCACCACCAGGTGCAGGTCGATGTGGCGCTCGGCCCCCGCCTTGCGCGACCGCAGCTGGTGGAACTCGACGTACTCGCCCTGGTGGCGCCGGATGATGTCGACGATCCCCTGCTCCTCCTCGCGCGGCAGCTTGATGTCCAGGAGCGGCGCGAACGCCTGCCTGGTGAGCTCCCACGAGGCGCGGATGATCAGGGCCGCGACCGCGATCGCCACCAGCGGGTCGAGAAGGTGAATCCCCGTCAGGCTCATCAGGCCCAGCCCCAAGAGCACCCCCAGCGATGTCACGACATCGGTCGAGAGGTGCATCGCGTCTGCCTTGAGCGCGATCGAGTCCTTGGCCCGGGCGACGCGGAACAGGTACCGGGAAACGAAGATGTTGACCACGGCCGAAATGCCCATGACGGCCATGCCCAGGCCCAGGGACTCCACGCGCCCCCCCGTGACCAGCCTCTTGTATGCCTCGATGATGATCCAGATGGCGGCGACGAATATGAGCAGGGCCTCGATCACGCCGGAGACGTTCTCCACCTTGCCGTGGCCATACTGGTGACGCTCGTCCGCCGGCCTGGCCGCCGCGCTGAGAGAGAAGAAGGCGATCAGCGCCGCCACCAGGTCGAGCCCGGAGTGGATGGCTTCAGATATCACGCTGACCGAGCCCATGGCCAGCCCCACCGCCAGCTTCATCCCGACCAGGGCGGTGTTGCTCATGACCGAAACCCGCGCCGCCTTGACTCTTGGGTCCACGAATCGGCCCCCCAGTGCAAAAAGAAATGGGACTCATCCACACAAGTCCCACGGGGTAGCCCGGCGTTCCCGCTGCCGTCAGGCCCGGCGGCCGCGCTGCCGCCTGACACTACGATTCGGTTTTTGCCCCCGCCATTAATGTAGCACATGTCGGCGTTTCGCGCAAGAAGGTTGCGGGATCGTGCCAGCGGGCCCACCGCCACGGCAAGGGATAAATGGAGGGAATGTCGCGGTCGTGGTAGAATCTTCCCCTTGGTAGTGGACTGCTCGACTCTTCCCAAGAAGGAGGATCGTGCATGAAGAGGGTCTTGGCAGTAATGGTGGCCGCGGCCCTGCTGGCGCTGGTCGTGGCGCCGGCGATGTGCGGCGGGGTCGCGGCGGGGTCGGGTGGGGGTCCCCACCACCCGGTCCTGGTCTTCGTGAGCGACGGCATGCGCCAGGACCTGGCGCGACAGTTCGTGGATGAGGGCGGCCTCCCGCACCTGCGCCAGGCGTTCCTGCAGGGCGCCACGACGCCCAACGGGATGACCCCGGCGGTGCCGCCAAACAGCGCCGTGGGCTGGAGCACGCTCCTGACCGGCGCCGGCGCCGGGACGACGGGCATCACCAACAACGTCTACCACGTCACCAGCGAGGACTTCGCGTGGTGGGAGATGACCGGCGACGGGTTTGACCCGTCAAACCGCCAGGCGCAGGACATCGTGAGCGCCGCCGAGGCCGCCGGCCTCGGAGTCGCCGTCCTGGGCTGGGTCGGCTATGCCCCCTACTGGGGCGACCCGGCGGCGGCCGGGCCGGTGCTGGACTACTACCCTGACTGGCTCACCGGCCGCGGCATCGTGGCCAACTACGACGTGCCCGGCGTCGATCCGATGTACCTGTCAAGCTGGCTCACCAACACGCGGGTGAGCCTGGAGCCGGCCGGCGACTGGACCGCCGCCCCGTCAAGCTTCAGCCCGGCCACGTCGTTCGACTTCACCGTCGGGCCCCTGCCGTACTACGCCTACGTTTACGACTCCAGCGACGACGGCGCGGTCAACTACGACCACGTCCTGATCGCCACCGGCCGCAGCGGGAAAGCGGCGGTGGCCGAGCTTGAAGCCGGTCAGTGGTCATCGGGCGTCGCGGCGACGGTGGAGGGCTGGATGGGGCCGGAGACGGGCGGCCTGTACTTCAAGCTCTTGGACCTTGACCCCGACCTCTCGCGGCTCCGGGTGTACTTCACGCCCGTGGTGCGGCCGCGCGCCTGGCCGGCCGAGCTTGAGTCCGACCTGGTGGCGCGCTTTGACCCGTTTGTGCCCGACGACTACTGGCCGTACCTGGCCGGGCTCGTCGACGCGCGCACGCTCTACGAGCAGGTCGAGCGGTGGTACGAGCTCGTCGGGCAGCGCGTCATGCCGTACATCGTCGAGAAGTACCGGCCCGACCTGGTGCTTGCCGGCAGCGTGGGCATCGACTCGCTGCAACATCGCTTCCTGGCCCAGGCGACGCCGGGGACGCCGGTCTGGGACGCCGATCGCGGCCCAGAGCTCTGGGGCTTCATCAGCGGCGCCTACGGGCTGGCCGACGGGATGCTCGGGGCGCTGGAGAAGTCCCTTCCCGGCTGCGACGCGTTCATCCTGTCCGACCACGGCTTCTCCAGCACGTGGCGGGCGCTGGGCGCCGACCAGGTGCTGCAGGACGCGGGTCTTTACACCGGCGACCTGGCCACGTCGCAGGCCCGCGCCTACGTTTCAGGCGGCACGGCGCAGATCTACATCAGCCTGGCCGGCCGCAACCCGGGCGGGGTCGTGCCGGCGGAGGACTACGAAGCCGTGCGCCAGCGCATCGTTGACGCCTTCCTGGCGCTCGGGCCGGAACGCGTGGAGCGTGTCCTGGTGCGCGAGGAGGCCGCGGCCATCGACGTCGGCGACGGCCTGACCGCTTCCATGTATCACCCTGAGCGCACCGGCGACGTCATCGTCTTCGCCGCGCCGCCGTACCAGTTCGACGCCGCGCCGTGGGGCGCGATCGAGGGGCCGGCGCCGATCTATGGCCAGCATGGCTTCGTGCCCAACGGGTCGCCGGACCGCTACGCCACGTTCGTCGCGTGCGGCCCGAGCATCCGCAAGGGGCTCGTGGCCGGGGCGGTGACGGCCGCGGACATCGCGCCCACCGTGGCCGCGCTCCTGGGCATCGAACCGCCCGCGCAGAGCGAGGGTCGCGTGCTGGGCATCCTGAAGTAGCGGCGCGCGCCTGAGTAGCGGCACGGGAGCAGGGATCGCGGCGGGGGCGGCGTCATTGTGGCGCCGCCCCCAGTCGGTCCGCTCACACCTCCACGCCGCTACTCGGGCCATCGTGAGCGCGCGCGTTGCCGCCCGCGCACGCACCGGCGGGGGCGTCGACGCCCGCGCCGCGGAAATGCTCCAGCGTCGCGCGCGCCAGGAGCCCCCTGACGCCGCCGCCCGCGACGGCCGCCGCCAGGCGGGCGTGGACCGCCGGGTGCCGGCGGAAGGCGACGTTGCACAGCTCGGCGTCGCGGACATCGGCAGGGTCGGGGTCGGGGCCGGCGCGCCCGGCGGCCAGGGGCGTGCCCGGCAGGGGCAGGAACGGCAAGAAGTGGGCGACGTCGGGGCCGGCGGCTGCGGCCAGCTCCACGGTGCGCTCGCGCAGCGCCGGCGACTCCCCCGGCAGGCCGATGATGAACGAGGCGATGGAGAAGACCCCGTGCGCGGCCATGCGCTGGAAAGCGGCGCGGTACGTCGGCAGCGGGATCGGCTTGGCGGCCCGCGCCGCCGCGCCGGGGTCGAGGGTTTCGACGCCGACCGTCACGCGCTGGATGCGCGCTGCGGCCATGGCCGGTATCACGCGCGGGTCGGCGAGGAGGTCGTCGCCGCGCGCCGAGGCGAGGATGAACGCCGGCAGCGGGCCGCGCCGCAGGCGCCGGCATATCTCCAGCACCCGCCGCGGGCTGGCGCAGAAGTTGTCGTCGGCGAAGTGGATCATCCAGGCGCCACATGACTCGACCAGCAGGCGGACCTCGTCGGCCACGCGCGCTGGCGGGTGCGGCCGCCAGCGGCGGCCGTAAAAGCGCGTCGTCTCGCAGAACGCGCACGCGTGAGGGCAGCCGCGGCTGGTCTCCATCAGGTGGACGCCGTCGGGCGGCGGCGGCATGAGGTCGCGGGCCGGCAGCGGCAGGCGCTCGAGGGGCTGAATGGGCGGCCGCGGCGGGCCGCTGACGGTGCGCCCGTCCCGGCGGCACGCGACCCCGGCGGCGCCCGCGTGGATGCCGCCGGCGACGACCTCGCGCAGGGTCTCTTCGCCCTCGCCGATGACCACGGCGTCAGCGCCGGCGTCGAGGAGGGGGTCGGGGGCCATTGACGCCCCGTGCCCGCCGGCGATTATGGCCGCGGGCCTCGCGTCGTCGCCGGCCGCGGCGCGCAGCTGCCTGATGAATGCCGCCGCCGGGACCACCGACCGCAATCCCATGGCCGTGACGCCGACGAGGTCGGGCCGCCGTGCCCAAACCGCGGCGGCGGCCGCCTCGACCCCCAGCGCGGTGGCGTCAAGGATCGTCACCGCGGCGTGGTCGCGGATCGCCGCCGCCAGCACCCCCAGGCTGAACGTGCCGAAGTTGAACCGGCTCGTCTCCGGGGGCTTGACCAGCACGACCCGCCGGTATGTCGCGGCGTTCGCCGCGGCGCTCGCGTTGGCCACCGGGCCTGCGTTCGTCACGGCGCTTGCGTCGGTCACGAGTCATCACTCCAGCAACGCGGCGTCAATGAGCCCGGCGTCGGCGACGCCGGGGATGAAGGTCAGAAGCCGGCGCGGGTCGCGGCGGCGCAGGCGGTTGACCAGCCACACGGCGGCGCGGGCGTCGGCCAGGGTGTACTGGCAGTGCGCGGCCACCGGGCGGCCGTCGCCCGGCCCGAACATCTCGGCGCAGGCGTAGCACGGCCCGCCGCACAGCGGCGCGCCCCAGCACGCGCGGCACGGGCCGCGGCCCTGGTACGGCCGGCCCGGCCCGCGCTGGAAGGCGTTCGTTCGCGCGGGGTCGGGGCCAGCCGCCACGTCCCCGAGCCGGTACTCCTCCAGGCCGATGAACCGGAAGCACGGGTAAAGCCCGCCGTCGGCGCCGGCCCCCAAGAACGACCGCCCAGCGCCGCAGGGGATGGCGACGTTGCCGTAGCCCATCGCGCGGGCGACGCGCGCGGCGAAGCGGATGAGGATGGGCGGGGCCTCGCCGTCGCCGGCCGCGGCGTAGCGGCGGGCGTAATCCAGAACGAACGCCTGGTAGCGCTCGATATCGGCGCTGGCGGGCCTGACGGCCGCGTCGCGGTGGGCGACGGGCACAAGCTCGATGCGCTTGACCCCGAGGGCGGCGGCGGCGGCGAAGACCCGGTCCGGGTCCGCCCCGCGGCAGAGCACCGCCGTCACGCTGACCCGGTCGGGCATCAGGCGCACAAGACGCGCGACGGCCTCAGTCACCGCGCCCCAGGTGCCGTCCCCGCCGGGCCGCTGGCGCCAGGCGTCGTGGGTGGGCTGCGGGCCATCGAGGCTGACCTTGACGTAGAAGCCCGATGCAAAAAGCCAGCTGGCGGTCGCGTCGTCGAGCAGGGTCCCGTTGGTGGTCAAGAACAACAATGGCCGCCGGGCGCCACCGCCGTTGCCGTCGCCGTTGCGCCCCCCGTCGCCGCCCCCGCCGCCCTGCCCGTCCCCCAGGAGCTCCACGACCCGGTGCAGGAGCGGCAGGGCCAGGAGCGGCTCGCCGCTGCCGAAGCGCAGCGACGCGCCGGGACCGAGCGGTCCGCCGGCGCGTAGCAGCGCCAGGGCGGCGTCAAGGAGGTCCGGGGTCATCGGTTGCCGCCGCGGCATGGTGGCCGCCTCAGCGCAGTAGCGGCAGGCCAGGTTGCAGCTCCCGGAGACGTCGACGGCCAGAGACGTGACGCGCCACGGCCCGTCGCGCAGGGGCCGGGGGGCGACGTCGCGAGGGTCAAAGCCCGGCGGCGCGGTCCGCAGCGCCCGCGCGCCGGCACCGGCTCCTGTGGCGACCATGCCCACGCCCCCTTCCCGCGCTTCGTCACCAGGTGCCTGTCGTCACCCCGCGTCGCGTCACGTGATGCCGGCCAGGGCGAGCAGGGCCTCCTGCCGCCCCCGGAAGTGCTCGAATATCGCCCGCGCCACCTCGCAGCTGCGCCGCGTCATGTCGCACTCGTCGTCGCCGCACACGGGCAGCATCGCCGGGCAACCGCCCCCGCACAGAGGCAGGGCCGCACAGCGGCGGCACTCGGCGCGCACGCGGCGCCGCGCCCGCCAGCGCCGGCCGGCGCGCAGCCACGCCGCCGGGTCGCCGTCGACGCGCCCCAGCCGGGCCTCAGCCGGGTCCAGCAGGACGCAGGGCAGCACCGTCCCGTCGGGCGCGATGCCGAACCCGGTGCGGCCGGCGCCGCAGAACGCGCGCCGCCGCTCACCCTTGAGCAATTGCAGCACGCGGCTGGAGAAGCGGTCGTCGCGCGGCATGCGCCCGGCCTCAAGCTCGGCGATGACCTTCTGGCCGATGGCCCCGAGGTCGTCAAGGTACGCCCGCCTCTGCGCCTCGTCCAGGGCATACCTGGCCCCGCGCGGCAGCCGCACCGCCTGTGCCTTGATCACGTCGACCGGCAGGGTGCAGAGGTAGGCGTACGCCTGGGCCAGGCCCCAGCCGGAGCGGACCACGGCCGACCCGCGCACCCAGCAGTGGGTCCGGGAGCGCAGCGCGTCGAGGAAGCCCAGCACGCGGGCGTGAGTCGGGGTGCCGTCTGGGGTGCGGCGGCACTCGTCGTGGATTTCGGCAGGCCCGTCGATGCTGAGCACGACCTGGAACCGCCCCGCCTCCAGGAGGTCGACGGCCGCCGGCGAGGCACCGGCGCCGTTGGTGGTGATGGCAAAGCGAAAACGGCGCGGCCGCTTGCGCTGCGCCTGGGCGAGCAGCGCCTCCAGGGCGGGGAGGTTTAGAAGCGGCTCCCCGCCGTAGAGGTGCAGGCATATAGACTCCACGCTGGCGAGGCCCTCGTCCAGCGCGTCGATGACGCGCGCCGCCAGGGCGGGGGACATCCGGCCCGGCGCCGCCCCCAGCCGGCGGTGGCGGACGAAGCAATAGGAGCAGGCGAGGTTGCACTCCCACGTGGTCGCGACCAGGACCTCTGCCAGGTGGCGGGGCGCCTCAGGCAATGCCGCACGGCCCCCCGTTGGCGCACAGGAGCTCCTCGGCCAGAGAGCCGATCTGGATCTCGACGGTCTTCACGAGGTCCAGGATGTGGCCGATCTCCTTCTGCATCTCCGGGGTGATCGGCTTCTTGCACAGCGCCCGCGCCGGGTTGGCGGTCAGGGACGCCCTGAACTTGGGGTCGGTCAGGGCACGCAGGATGATCTTCTTCTGGCGCCGCGCGTGGGCCACCGGCTTCTTCTCCACTTCATCCGCCCCCCATTCCCATCGTTGGCGCCTCTGGGGCGCCCCACCGCTTTCTTCTTCTTGCGGTCCCACTTTCCTGCTTCTGCAGCGGGGGATTCTGGGGAGGCGTATTGGCGGGAGGGCGGGGCAGCGGGCGGTGGCAGGCGCAGCGGCGGGCCGCCAGGCGTGCGTATCTGGAGCGCCGCCTCTAACTGCCGCGGGCCGCTCGCGCGGCCCGCGACGAGAAGTCTCTAGTTCACCCCTTCAGCCGCAGCAGCCCCGTGGCACCTGCCCCTAGTCGCCTGCCTCACGGATACTGGTTGTGAAGCGGGGTGACACCAAGGACGAGGATCAGGGCGAAGGTGCCTAGGACGAAGCCCAGCAAGCGGTGGAAGAACCGCATTCCCTATGCCCCCCCTTCTGCCTGGCGTAGGATGTCGGTGGCCACGATCTCCGATTGTTGCATGCCGCACTCGCTGAATATGGCCTGTGCCCGGCGCAGGTGCGGTATGGCGTCGGGAGGCCGATCGAGGCTCATCAGTACCTGGGCGAATACGAGCGCTGCCCGCCCCTCTTCAGCCGGTGAGCGCAGTTCGCGGGCCAGCTGGAGGGCCTTCTGGGCACTCTCCAGCGCCTCATTCGGCTGGCCCTCTTCGAGCTCCAAGCGCGCCAGCTCGTAGTATGCTTCCGCCGCTTCGGGCGCCACCTCGCCGTTCAGGGCGGCCAGCGCCTGCTCGTAGCTCTTGCGCGCCGCGCGGCGGTCGCCGCGGCGGCCATGGATCGACCCGATGACGTTGTGGACGTCGGCGGCCCGCTCGGGCTCCCCGGCCACCTCGAACGCGTGAAGGGCCTGGGTCGCGCGGTCCAGCGCCTCGTCCTGGACCCCGCGGTCGCGGCAGTTGATGGCCGCCGTCTCCTGCAGCCTGCCCCGCTCAGTCAGCGTGAGCAGGTCCCTACCACATTCTAATGCGATCCGGAGGTGTTCATATGCCTCCTGGAAGCGTTCCTGGTCGGCGCAGGTGCTGCCCATCCCCCAGTGGGCGAGCGCGAGCAGGCGCTGGTTCTCCGAACCGACCAGCAGCCGCAGTGCCCTCTTGTACAGGGCATCCGCGGCACGGAAGTTAGACCGCACGCCCTCGACGCTGGCGAGGTAAATAGCGGCCTCTGCTGTGTCCTCGGAGTCACCGTGCTGCTGGAGCAGTTCAAGGGCGTGACGGCCCTGCTTCTGGGCCTCGCCGAGGTCGCCGCGGAGCCGCGCCAGGCGGCACTGCGCCACGTCGACCCGGCCTTGCAGCCGCCTGTCCTTTCCGGCAACAGCCAGGGCCTGCCGCAGAAGCGAGCCAGCCTGCTCAAACCCCTTGACCTCGGCCACCCGCAGCGCCCGGGCACACAACAGGTCAATGTCCGCCCGCACCAACCCCGCCCCCTCCAGCTTCCTCCTAGTCACCATTATATCATATCATACCATATCGGTATATACCCACCATAAGTGGGACGCCGCCCGCCCCATCTTCTTCCGCTCTCTGGCGCCGCCCCTAAACGCCACAGGCCGCTCGCGCGGCCTGCGGCGACACGTCTCTAGCCTGTAGCCTGATCGCAAGGAACCTCAGCGGCGCCAGCGTGCGGTTGCGCTGCCCCTGGCGTCGCCTCACGGGTATTGGGCGTGAAACGGGGTGACGCCGAGGACGAGCATCAGGGCAAGGGCGCATAGGGCGAAGCCTAGCAGGCGGTGGAGGAACCGCATTCCGTGTGCCCCCCTTCTGCATGGTGTAGGATGTCAGTGGCCACGATCTCCGATTGTTGCATGCCGCACTCGCTGAATACGGCCCGAGCCCGGCTCAGGTGAGGTATGGCGTCGGCTGGCCGCTCGAGGCTCATCAGTACCTGGCCGAGAATGAGCGATGCCCTGCCCTCTTCAGCCGGCGACCGCAATCCACGGGCCAGCCCGAGGGCCTGCTGGGCACTCTCCAGCGCCTCATTCGGCTGGCCCCCCTCGAGCTCCAAGCGCGCCAGTTCGTAGTATGCTTCCGCCGCCTCTCGTGTGACCTCGCCGTTCAATGCCGCTAGGGCCTGCTCGTAGCTCGACCGTGCCGTACATCGGTCGCCGCGTCGGGCGTGAGTGGATCCGATGAGGTTATGCACGTCGGCTACCCGCTCCGGCTCCCCGGCCACCTCAAGGGCGTGCAGGGCCCGAATTGCAAGGTCCAGCGCCTCGTCGTAGAGGCCACGGTCAAGGTGGTTGATGGCCGCCGTCTCGATTAGCCTACCCCGCTCAGCTAACGTAAGGAGGTCCCTACCACATTCTAATGCGATCCTGAGGTGCTCATGCGCTTCCTGGAAACGTTCTTGGTCAACGGCCGCGCTGCCCATCCCCCAGTGGGCGAGCGCGATCAGGCGCTGGTTCTGCGAATTGGCCAGCAACCGCAGCGCCCTCTTGTACAGGACCTCCGCGGCGGGGAAGTTGGACCGCACGCCCTCGACGCTGGCCAGGTAAATGGCGGCCTCCGCAATGTCCTCGGAGTCGCCGTGCTCCTGGAGCAGTTCAAGGGCGTGACGGCCCTGTCTCTGCGCCTCGTCGAGGTCGCCGCGGAGCCGTGCCAGGCGGCACTGCGCCACGTCGACCCGACCCTGGAGCCGCTTGTCCTTCCCAGCGACAGTCAGGGCCTGCTGCAGAAGCGAATCTGCCCGCTCAAACTCCTTGACTTCAGCCACCCGCAGCGCCCGGGTACATAACAGGTCAATATCCGCCCGCACCAACCCCGCCCCCCTCCAGCTTCCTCCTGGTCAAAATTATATCATATGCTACCATATCGGTAAAGCCCCACCATAAGTGGGATGTCACTCGCCCCCAATTCTGGGGTGGCGCCTGGATAATTGGCTGACCGGCCTGACCTGCCACAGGCTCAGGTCGGGGACGTGCCGGGCGCCGGGCGCCGGGCGCGACGCCCGGGCCGGCGCCAATCTCTCCCAGTAAGAAATCGGACTCTTGATGTGGGTTGATTACCCCCTGCCTGTCGTGGTATGATATGGGTAACCGAATAGGGGAAAACGCAGGGGCCTCGCCCGAGGCGACGGGGAATCAGGTTCAAAGCCTGAGCGGTCCCGCCACTGTATCCGGGGAGCCCGGCGGCACAATCCACTGTCCCCCATTGACAAGAAGCCTTGAAGGGGGGCGGGAAGGGGCCGCCAGGGCGGTGATCCGGGAGCCAGGATACCCGACCCTGCGACGTTTCGACGGCCTTCGAGGGAGAGGGGCGGACGACTGTACTGGACTTCACGCCGACCCCGGCCCGCACAGGCCGGGGTCGTTTTCTGCAGTGAGCGGGGCAATGAGTGGCGCGTGGTGAACGGGTTGGCGCAATGGTATTTCAACCATAGCGGGATGCTGAGGGGGCGGGGCAGGCATGACGGGCAGGACGGGCGGGACGGGCAGGACGGGCGGGGCAGGCATGACGGGCAGGACGGGCGGGACGGGCAGGACGGGCGGGACGGGCAGGACGGGCGGGATGGGCAGGACGGGCGGGACGGGCGGGGCGAGCAGGCGCGGGGCGGCGCCGGTGGTGGCCGTGCGGGCGGTTGCGCTGCGGGCAATGGCCGTGCTGCTGATGCTGGCGGTGGTCGCGGCGGTGACGCTCGCCGGCGCGGGGTGCCGGTTGGGCGGGCGGGGCGGCGACGCGGCGGGCACGGGCGGGACCGGCACGGGCGGGGGCGGTGCGGGCGGGAGCGGGGTGGCCGCTGATACCGGGGCCGAGTTCCCGCTCACGGTGACCGACGCGCGCGGCAGGGAGCTGGCGTTTGGCGTTGCCCCGCGGGCCATTGTATCATTGGCGCCGTCAGTGACGGAAATCCTGTTCGGCATCGGGGCCGGCCCCCAGGTGGTCGGCATCGATGACTGGAGCAACTACCCGCCTGAGGCCCAAGGCAAGGCGCGGGTCGGCTCGTACTGGCCGCCAACCGTCGAGAAGGTCGTGGAGCTGCAGCCGGACCTGGTCGTGGCCGCCGGCGAGCAGCTCGACTGGGCGGGGATGCTGGAAGGTCTGGGCCTGAAGGTGCTGGTCGTCGACCCCCAGACCGTCGACGAGGTCGAGGCGGCGATCACGCTGCTGGGCCGGGTGACGGGCCGGGCGTATGACACGGCGCGGGTCGTGACCGACATCAGGCTGCGCGTCAGCGCGGTGGCAAGCCGCGTCGCCGCCGTGCCCGAGTCCGCGCGCCCGCGCGTGTTCTACGAGCTGTACTGGGACCCGCTGATGACCGTCGGGCCCAACAGCCTGATCGGGCGGCTGATCGAGGCCGCCGGCGGCCGCAACATCGCCGCCGACGCCGCCTCGGACTACCCGGAGTACAGCCTCGAAGCGCTCATCGCGCGCGACCCGCAGGTGATCGTCATTGGCGCCGGGCACGACCCGGGCGCGCCGGCGGCCGCGGACCTCAAGGGGCGGCCTGGATTTGCCCTGCTCAGCGCCGTGCGCGAGGGGCGGGTGTATGCGGTCGACCCCGACGTCATGTCGCGGCCGGGGCCGCGCATCGCCGATGCGCTCGAGCAGCTGGCGCGGCTGTTCTACCCCGAGCTGTTCCAGTAGCGGCGGGAGGGGGGCGGTGGCATGATGCCACGGAAGGGGGCGGCGGGGGACCTGGCGGCGGCCGTGCTGCGGCGTCGTCGCGCGCGGCGCGCCCTGATCGCGGCGCTATCCCTGGCGCTCTTGGCCGTGGGGGTCGTGGCGCTGACCGTCGGGGCGGTGGCCATACCGCCAGCGACCGTCCTGCGCTGCCTCTTCGGCTTCCTGCCCGGGCCGGGGCCGGCTCCTGACCCGGCCCAGATGGCGATCATCGTCATGCTCAGGCTGCCGCGGGTGATCACCGGCGCCATAGTGGGGGCGGCCCTGGCCGTGGCCGGCGCCATCCTGCAGGCGCTGTTCCGGAACCCGCTGGCCGACCCGTACGTCATCGGGGCGTCGTGGGGGGCATCTTTAGGCGCGGTGGCGGTGATGGTCTCGGGCGTCAGCGTCAGCTTTTTTGGGCTGTCGGCGGTGCCCATCGCCGCTTTTTTGGGGGCGATCGCGGCGGTGCTCGTCGTGTACCGCCTCGCCCGCGAGGACGGGGCGCTGCCGGTGCTGACGATGCTCCTGGCGGGCATCGCCGTCGGATCAATGCTGTCGGCGGCGGTGTCGCTCCTGGTGTACTTCGCCGACCGCCGCCTGCACCAGGTGGTGTTCTGGATGATGGGCGGGCTGGGCGGCGCGACGTGGGCGCACGTCGCCGTGGGCCTGCCCTACCTGGCCGTCGCGCTCGGCGTGGCGTTCTTCTACAGCCGCGAGCTGAACGCGATGCTCCTGGGCGAGGAGACGGCGCAGCAGCTGGGGGTCGAGGTCGAGCGCGCCAAGCGCGTGATGCTCGCCGTCACCGCGCTGCTGACGGCGGTCGCCGTGTCGCTTGGCGGGCCGATCGGCTTTGTCGGCCTGGTCGTGCCGCACATGGTGCGCCTGGGCAGCGGCGCCGACCACCGCCAGCTCCTGCCCGCGGCGGCGCTGGCCGGGGCGGTGCTTCTGGTGGCCGCCGATACGCTGGCGCGCACGGTCATCGCCCCGACCGAGCTGCCGGTGGGGCTGGTGACGGCGCTGGGCGGCAGCCCGTTCTTCATATATATCCTGCGCCACCGCCGGCGGATGCGCTTTTTCGCCGGCCGCGGGGGGTGAGGGCGTGGCCGAGGATGCGCGTGGCGCCGAGGGCGCGGGGGCGGCAGGGCAGGCCGGGGGCGCGGGACTGGCCGTCGAGCTTGCCGGCGTGACGTTCAGCTACCGCGCGGCGCCGGCCCTGGACGGCGTGAGCCTCAAGGTGCCGCGGGGCGGCTTCTGGGCGATTGTCGGGCCCAACGGGTCGGGCAAGACGACGCTCCTGCGCTGCATGAGCCGCGCCTTGCGGCCGCAGGCCGGGGTCGTGCTGCTGGAGGGCAGCGACGTGATGGCGCTGGCGGCGCGGGACGTGGCGCGGCGGCTGGCCGTCGTGCCGCAGGCGACGCCCGGCGAGGGGGCGGAGTTCACGGTCGCCGAGGTCGTGCTCATGGGGCGGCAGCCGCACCTGGGGCGCTTTGAGACCGAGGGGGCGGGCGACTGGGAGGCGGTGCGCCGCGCCCTGGAGCAGACGCAGACGCTGGGGCTGGCCGACCGGCGCTTCGAGGAGCTGAGCGGCGGCGAGCGGCAGCGGGCGGTCATCGCGCGCGCGCTGGCGCAGGAGCCGCGGGTGCTGCTGCTGGATGAGCCCACGGCGCACCTGGACCTGGCCTACCAGGTGCAGGTGCTGGGGCTTCTGCGGCACCTGAACCGCACGCGCGGGCTGACGGTGCTGGCGGTGATGCACGACCTCAACCTGGCGGCGCAGTACTTCGACTCGTTCATGTTGCTGGCGCGCGGGCGCGTGTGCGCGGTGGGCGCGGCGGAGGAGGTCCTGACGGCGGCGAACATCGGGCGCGCCTACGGCGGCGACGTGCTGGTGAGCCGCCACCCCGTGCATCAGCGGCCGCTGGTGACGCTGGTGCGCGGGGGCGGGGAGGGGGGCGGTGAGGGGGGCGGGGAGCAGGGCGGGGACGCGACTGCGGCTGCGCCCGGGCCCGCGCCCACCCATGCATCTGCGCCCGGGCCGGCGCCAGCGGAGGATGCGTTCACCGTGCACGTGATCGGCGGCGGCGGGGCCGCCGGCCACCTCATGGCGGAGCTCTGCCGGTGCGGCTGGCGGGTGACCGCCGGCGTGCTGAACCGCGGCGACAGCGACGCCGAGCGCGCCGAGGGGCTGGGGATCCGCGTCGTGACCGTGCCGCCGTTCACGCCCGTCGGGCCACGCGAACATGCGCAGAACCTCGCCCTGGCCAGGGCCGCCGATGCCGTCGCAGTGGCATCGGTGCCGTTTGGGCCCGCGAACGTCATCAACCTCGAGGCGGCGCGGGCGGCGCTTGCGGCGGGCCGGGCGGTGGTGCTGGTCGACGAGGCGCCGGTGTCAGGGCGCGACTACGTCGGCGGCGCGGCGGCGGCGGCGCATGAGCGACTGGTGCAAGGCGGCGCTATCGTGGCTGGCTCAGTGGCGGAGGCGCTGCGCGCCATCGAACGGGCGACGGGAGGGACGGGGCCATGGACGGAGTGACGCGCGGAGCAGGGCGCGGAGTAGCGCGCGGACCGGGCACGATAACCTTCATCATCGGTGGGGCGCGCAGCGGCAAGAGCAGCTTCGCCGAGCGTCGCGCGGAGGAAAGCCGCGGCGGGGGAGGCCGCGCGGCCGGGGGCGGCCCGAGGCGCGTCGTGTACGTCGCCACGGGCGGGGCGGGCGACGCCGAGATGACCGCGCGCATCGCGGCGCATCGCAGGAAGCGCCTGCCCGGCTGGCAGACGGTCGAGGAGCAGTGGCGGGTGGGCGACGTGATCCACAAGAGCGGCGGCGCGGATGCGGTCGTGGTCGTGGATTGCCTCACCCTGCTCGTGTCGAACCTCGTGCTGCGGGCGGTCGGGCCGGGTGCCGAAGCGGCGATGCCCGAGCAGTTGACCGACGAGGCTGCAACGCGCGCGCAGGACGCGGTGGAGGGCGAGGTGGCGGCGCTCCTGGACGCGGCGCGGTCGACGCGGGCGGCCGGGGGCGATGTCATTGTAGTGTCGAACGAGGTCGGGCAGGGGCTGGTCCCGCCGTACCCGCTGGGGCGCCTGTTCCGCGACCTTTTGGGCTGGGCGAACCAGGCGCTGGCCGCCGCCGCCGACGAGGTGTACCTTCTGGTGGCCGGCATCCCGCTGTGCCTGCGCGGCGATGGGGCGCCGGGGGGGGCCGGGCGTGAGAGCGGGACGTGACGGCGGGGCGTGAGGGCGGGTGGGATAACGGGGGGGGCTTGAGGATTCGGCGGCACAGGGACAATTGAAGCATGGATGGGGAGGGTTCGCGGCAATGGCAGTAAGGACTGGCAATTGGAGCACGCGGCGGCTGGCGCGGATGGCGCTCCTGGTGGCGCTGTGCGCGGTCGGCTCGTTCATCAAGATACCGGCGATCACCGGCACGCCGGCGCTGGACTCGGCGCCCGGTTACTTCGCCGCGCTGGCATTCGGCGCCGGCGATGGGGCGATCGTGGCCGGCATCGGGCACCTGTTGACGGCGCTCACGGCGGGCTTCCCCCTGGGCGCCATCCACCTGCTCATCGCGGTGGGCATGGCCGGGTGCGCCGCGGCGGTGGCCGGTCTCTTTCGCGTAGCCGGCCCGTGGGCGGGCTTCGCTGGCGGCGTGCTCCTGAACGGCTTTGCCTTCCCGGCCCTGTTCATCGTCATCCCGGGCTTCGGGCCGGGCTTCTTCGCAACAATGCTTGCGCCGCTCTTTATCGCCAGCGCCGTGAACGTGGGCCTGGGGTGGCTGGCGTGGCTGGCGATGTCGCGCGCCGGCCTGGTGCGCACGTGGACGGGGCCGCCGGCGCCCATCCCACGGCGGCGAGAGCCGGAGGCCGAGGTTCAGGCGGAGCTGGAGGGCAAGGGCGAGAGTGACGAGACGACGCATTAGCCCGCAATCGGGTGCCGGGGAGGCATGGGCGGCGTGAGTACGGCACAGGACGGGGCGCCGCTGCTGACGGCGCTGACCGGGGGCGCCGCGTACAGCATGGCGCGCTACGGCGATGTCACCGTGCTGACACCAGCGGGGCAGAAGGAGGGGGCGCTGTACCAGGTGGCGCCGCTTCTGGCTGTGGCTTGTGATTCTCTGGGCGCCATCGGGCCCAAGGCGCACGACGTCCTGCACGTCCCGGGTTACGTCGTCGGCCGCTTCGCGTGCCGCGTGCCGCTCATGGAGCTCATCGCCGTGGGCGCCGAGCCGCTGCTGGTGGTGTGCGCGCTGTGCGTGGAGCCCGAGCCGGCGGGGGCGGAGATCATGGCCGGGGTGCGCGACGAGGTCGAGGCGGCGGGGCTTGACCCGGCGGCGGCGATCACCGGCAGCACGGAGAAGAACATGCCCACGGCCCAGACCGGCGTCGGGGTGACGGCGCTGGGGGTCCTGCCGACCCCGGCGACCTTGCGCTGGGGGCGCGGGCGGCCCGGCGACGTGGTCGTGGCCGTGGGGCGGCCCAAGGTCGGAGCGGCCGTGACGCTCGATGACGCCGAGCTGGCGGACATTCCGACCCTGAGGCTGGCCCTGGCGCACCCCGCCTGCGGTGACGCCGTGCCCGTGGGTTCGCGCGGCATCGCCGCCGAGGCTGAGGACCTGGCGCGGCGGAGCAATTGTAGCTTTGTCGCCTCGACGGATGCCCCAATCGACTTGGCCATCTCGGCCGGTCCCGCCACGTGCTTTCTCGTCACGGTCGCGGAGGCCGGCCTTCCCGCCCTTGACGACCTGGCGGCGGCGGGGCGGCCCTGGGCGGCGGTGGGGCGGCTGGCGGCGAGCGGCAGCGGTTCCGGGCCCGGAGTGGCGCCGTGCCGGACTGCGGCGGAGGGATGCAGGCAATGACAGCCGGGCCGACTCAACGGGGGGAGTCACCGCGCTCAGGCCGGGGCGGCACGCTGCCGCGCCTGTGGCAGGAGCTCGTTCTGGCGTTCAAGGTCCTCACCATCCTGCCCCTGGCGCCGCGATCCACCGGGCACGATGAGGCCTTGGCACGGTCGGCGGCCTTCTTCCCCGTCGTGGGGGCCGTCTTGGGCGCCGCCACATGGGGGCTCGACCTGCTACTGGCGCACATCTTCGGCCCCCTGGTGCGCGCCGGCCTTCTCCTCGCCTTCCTTTCCTTCGTGACTGGCGGCATGCACCTTGACGGCCTAGCCGACACCTGCGACGGGCTTTTCAGTCGGGCGGGACGCGAGCGCGCCCTGGAGATCATGCGCGACAGCAGGATCGGCGCCCTGGGGGCGTCGGGGCTCATCATCACGCTGCTGCTGAAGTTTTCGCTCCTTGCGACGCTGACAGGACCCCTGCGCGCACCGGTGCTGTTCCTGATGCCCATCGCCGGGCGACAGGCGATGATCCTGGCCATGGCCATGTTCCCGGCAGCCCGACCCGGCTCAGGGCTTGGCGGCGTCTTCACGCAACGCGCTGGGACGCGGGCGCTCATCGGCTCGCCGTGCCTTTGGTCGGTCGCGCTGGCCTTGGCGTGGGCAATGCTTGGGACTGGCAGCCCGGTGGGCCTCGCGACACGGGGGCTAGTCTTCCTGGCGACTGGCGCTGCGGGTGCGCTGGCGTGCGGGGCGGGCGTCGCGGCGACGGCGGCGCGCCGCCTGGGCGGGCTCACTGGCGACGTCTATGGGGCCGCAAGCGAGGTGGGTGAAGTGGGGTTCCTCCTGGTCATCACCGGACTCTTATCGTTGGTGTAATAAGCAGTCGAGACAACAGCCGCTTATGCCTCCACATGAGCCCCTATTCCAGGTTTCGGGCTCGTCTCACCTTCGGCAGGCTGTCGGCGGATATGTCCCAGGCCCCGCGGGCATTCTCGCGCAAGTCGTTGTCCTCGAATGCCCCGCCGCCGTTCTCGCTGACCCGGATTGCCCAGCGTCCGTTCCTATTGATGCGGTTGCGTCGCAGCGTAGGGTTGCCGCCCTGGCGTATCTCAACCCCAGAGTATGCGTTGCCGAAGATGTCGTTGTCCTCAAGGGTCCCCTGACCGTTGGCGTGTACGTATACGCCGCCCGTCTTTCCGTCGTGGATGCGGTTGCGGCGGACTGTTGGGTTGCCGCGATCCCTGATCTCAATCCCACTAAAGGCGTTGCCAAAGACATCGTTATCCTCAAGGGTTCCCTGACCGTTGGTGTGTACGTATACGCCGCACTGCTTTCCATCGTGAATGCGGTTGCGGCGGACTGTTGGGTTGCCGCCCTCCTTGATCTCAATCCCACTTAAGGCGTTGCCGAAGATATCGTTATCCTCAAGGGTGCCCTGACCGTTGTCGTATACCCACACGCCGCCCTGTTTTCCATCGTGGATGCGGTTGCGGCGCAGACGAGGGTCGGCGCCGCCATGGATTGCGACACAGGCGAGACTCTGACTCGATATATCGCAGTCTTCAAGCTCAAGCCGGCCCTGCCTTATGTCTACCGCAAACCAGGTGCCCAACTGGCGGAGGGTCATGTTGACCACGCGGCCCATCGTAGTCGCAAATAAGATCACGTCGCTGCCAGTGGCCTGCACCGTGACATCCCCGGCCGCGCCGTCGCCGATTATCTCAAGCGGCTTATTGATCACTATGCCCTCCTGGTAAAGGCCTGGTCGCACTAGAATCCGGTCCCCCGGCTTGGCCTTCCGTATGGCCTCCGCCAGCGACGTGTGGTGGCCGCGGCCCATCTGATCCACTACACGTGTGGGCGGCTCAGTCTTGGCGGTCGGTGGACTGTGTCCGCCGGGACTTGGGGCACCTCCTGACTCTTCCGCCGGGGCGACCTCAGCCAGCCTGGCTCGCCGCTGATCCGTCACCGCTGGAACCGCAGCCTGGGCCAGCTGTCCCCCGACGGCATCCCTGATCTGCTGGGCCAGCCTGGCTAGCGCACTACGCACCTCCGGCGAGGTGAACGTGCTAAGCCGCAGGTCACGCCAGTCGGCCCACTGTCTCTTGTGGAGCTCTTCCGCCAGGGGGTCGGTCTTCCGCAGGTTGTCGTCATCCAGCAGGGGGCACCCCACGTAGTAGACCGGCAGGACCAGGTCTTCCCGGTTCAGTCCTCGTTCCCGCTCTAGGAACCTCCCCAGCTCCTCGCGGCACGAGAGGCTATTGAAGAAACTCGGGGTGACGATGGGGATGAAGAACGTCGTGGTATCGATGGAGCCTTCAATTCGCTGCCTCCAGGCCTGCCCCCACCTGATGTCCTCGCGGTCCTGGAAGATGGGGAATTCCTTGCCCGTCTGCATCTGCACCTCGGCGCTCAGCCGTTTGCAGAACTCCGTCAGCCGCCCGTCATCATGCTCGTCGTCGCTGCGGGCGTAGCTCATGAACGCTATTGGTTGCTGCTGCTCGTTGGCCACCTTCCCCACCTCCCGGCCCGTTCTCCGCAGAGACTACTTGCTACTTCTCGCTGTGAACCCAGTTCCTGCCGCGCCAATCAAGGAGATGGCTCCGTCCGGCGAAGGGTCAGCCGCGAAGGGCGGGTCTCATCCGGTCTTGATGCCTCGGTCGTGTCGCCGCAGGCGCGTCGCGGCCATGGGTCGAAACACGGCTGGGCGCCCCTTCCTTGGGAATCGGGATATCGACCGGCGCGCGACTCGGTCCCAGTCGTCGCTCCGCAACTTGAGATAACCGGATCGCCGTATGCTGCCTCAAGTGCGGTCTCGCTGGCTGACGAGAATCAGCTGAGATCTGACTTGACACGGCGGAAATATCCATGGTAGAATACGACAGTAGCGTGAGGAGGTGGGATGAGTGGCTAGATGTCTGAGGATCGGCCTGGGGGTCGTGGTCATCGTCGTGCTTCTGTCCGGCGTGGCCCTTGCGTCCTACGATTCCGAGATCCCCACGGCGGTCCGGCCGGCGATCGTATCGACCTCGGGGGAGGATCCGGTTTCCTGGCCGTCCGTAGCGTCCCTCACCCGGACGACGAACCGGGACGACCCGGACACTCAGTACAAGAGGCTGCTTTACAGCAATAGCCCCGAGACCTTCACCGTAGCTAGGCGCATTCTCTACAACAGCAACTCCCTGTCTTCAGGGAACTCCCCAGACCACCGCATCGTCTACCATCATCAGAACGGCACAGGCGCGACAGTCAAGCTGGCCGTGGTGGTCGAGAACACTAGCGGCTCTGGTCAAGCGACCGTGTACTCGCCACGGTACGGGAAGTACGTCAACAGTGCGCCTGATTATGCTGGTGCGCTGGCAATCAGACGGTACTTGAGCTGGGGGTACTGGTTCTCCAGTCTGACCATACCGGTGGGCGGCTTCGTGGAGCTTACCAGTCTCTCGCAAAGCGTTGGGAACGGCAACGTCGCCAGCCTCCTGTGCGACATCCATTACAGCGGCAGCATCCGGGTCTACGTGGCCGAGGTAGGCTCCGCAGAGAATGCTGCGGCTTTCGTGCAGGCATACAAGAACAACTCCTCCTACTACTCTTCGATGTCCCCCGGCACCCAACGCGGGGACTTCACGACAACGGACGTCTTCTTCGATGGCACCTTGACGCCTGACACTAAGGGCGATTGGCAGATCAAAGCCGGTAACGGTGCCCCTGACTCGTACTGTACGGGCTACGACTACACACTGTACAACAGTGGCGGTTCGCAAACGTTGTACGGAAACTACGGCGTATTATACACATTCGACTACTCTACGCCCACCTGGAACAGCTCTAACCGCGTGTTCATCGGGCTGAATCCGAGAGGGACCGCCGGTAGAGCGGCGATGTATGGCACCCACGACTTGAATACTGCTGAAGATGACTACATCTTCGGTGCACTAGCGGTCAAGACGCAGTGCGGGGATGGGGGCAACTACGGCGGCGCATACAAGTATATCTGGTGGCAGTGGGTTCCACCGTTGGGTACAGGCTTGCCGTTCCTGATGCTCCACACCTCGTATTAGACGGGAGGCTGACTCTCTGTGAGGCAGAACAAGGTCCTCGCCGCAATCGGTTCAGCCATGCTGGTAGCAGCCTTGCTCGCGTGTGTGGGGCTGGCGGCGGCAACGCCCCCCGACTTGCCCGAGTCCGGCCCAGCGCCGGGCTCCCGCCTGGCGCAGATTGGCCTCGATAGCCAGGGCCACGCCACGTATGGGTATATGCCAGCCGTCGAAGAAGAGCCGCCCTTGGAAGTGGCCAACGACGAATGCGTGCGTGCCGCCCAGAAGTATCGGGACGAAGTCCGCGGCTGGCTAGAGGTGGAGACGCCCTACGAGTACTGGAAAGTATATGCCTATCCAGAGGGCTACCCAGCGAGTTCGCCCCCGTTCGCATTCAAGGCCGTGAGCATCTATGTCTTTGTAACGCGCGACAAGATTGTTGCCACGGTGCGGCACATCGCCGAGGTCACGATGAAGCACGACTCCAGACTGGAACGAATCGACTACATTTTCTGCTCGCCTACGGCGATGTATGGGGAAGGGCTCGTGAGGGCCGAGGACATGGGGCACATAGATTGGGAGAAAGCCGCGACGGACCTTCAGGAGCAGGGGAGAGCGCAGCTCGGGGGGCAGGGGAACATCGTCATTTACTGAGAATCCAGCACTGCTGGGTCGCCAGTTCGCAGAAGGGGTTCGCCGGCGGGGCCCATAATATTCCATATGTGGGCGGCCACCTGTTCCCACCGGGAGGTGAGACGATGTTCCTGACGTCGAAGACATCCGTCAAGAAGGACCTGGTTCACGTGACCTGCGACTGCACCTCGACGTGCATGGACTGGTGCTGCGACTCCCCGCGTTACGACCCACACCCCGTCTAGGGAATGGGCGTGACGAGGCATGAGGGTGCGTGGGGGCGTGCGTGAGGGCGCGTGAGGGCTGCGCCTGAGAGGGCACGGGGGGGAACTCGAGGGGCGCGCCTTTAGCAAGAAGCGGCCCGCCGCTGCAAAGCAAGTGGCGGGCCGTCACTTCGCCCACTCGTCCCACGCCGGGCGCGGTGTGCCGTTGGTGCGGCGCAGGCCCATACTATTGAAGGGCACCACCGTCCGCACGTCATACATGAAGCTCCAGACGGCCATCTCCGGCCCGCACGGCGCCGCAAGCTCGAAGAACCGGCGCGCGAACTCAGCCTGCTCGGCCTCGCTGCTCTCCCAGCCAGCGGGCTCAGTACCGCTGGACCAGCCGACCTCGGTGAAGGCCACGGGCTTGTGCGTGTGCCCCCTAATGTCGCTGTAATAGTCGGCCGGGATATCGGCGGGCGACTTGTAGATGAGGCCGGGGTAGGTCGTGAACGCGACGAGGTCAAGCTTGGGGAAGCGGTCGAGGAGCGCCCACTGCGCCGCGGCGGGGTCGTTCGTGCCGCCGAACAGGCCGCCGCCGAGCCCCTTCATGCGCTCCAGCTGAAACACGGTGAACACCTTCGTCTCCGGCGACTCGGCCTTGACCGCGTCGTAGACCTCGCCGAAGAACTCGACAAACGCGCCGAAGTCGGCCGGCGCCTTCTCGTGAAGGATGTTGACCTCGATGCCCAGGCCCAGGTAGGGCGGCTTGAACTCGCGCGCGAACGCGGCGGCGTAGCCATTGTAATTCTTGCGCGTCTCCCGGCTCAGGGGGCGGAGCAAGCGCCCCGTCGACTGCGAGAAGAACTGTGCCTGGATGACGGGCAGAAGGCCGTAGCCCGGCGCCAGCTCCATCAGCACCCGCGGTGCCCCGCTGACCACGTTGCCGAGCTCGTTCCAGTCCCCGGCCCAGGTCACGACCTGCCCAGCCTCGCCGGCCTTGACGAAGAAGTCGGCGAAGTCGGCCGGCTCGAAGCTGCGCGGTGAGAGGCTGATGCCTTTGAGCAGGGACGGGGTGCCTGGCCCGAGCTGCGGGGCGGGCGCGGCCGGCCCAGGGGCGGGCGCGGGCGTCCCTGTGCCCCACCCGGCGCACCCACCGACCACAAGCCCCGCGCCGACCACAACCGCGCCAACCGCGCCGATCAGGAACACCGCCACGACGGGCCGCCAGCGACCTAGCCATTGCCGCCCGGTCCCTCTCTGCCCGGTCCGTCTCCCCCCGGTCGTTCTCGGCACCGTTCCCACCCCCTCAGCATCGCCTCGCGCTGATCTTGAATGTGGATTCTACGCCGTGCCCGTAGCCCCTCCCACGGCCTGGGACGGGCCCCGCTGAACGGGGCATGCACCGCAAAGCCGGTGGGGCACGTACCCGCGACCCGGTCGGGGGCTGTCTATTGGAACGCATCTTGATATTACCACACCTGGTGTATATACTGGCATTTGGAGCCATTATCGGCGATAATGTTATTGAGGGCCCAGCGGCAGCCGTGCCGCCTGGCGAGGGCTTCTCAACCGCCGCCGGCGGCACTGCCTGAGAGGGGATGCAGCGATGCGGAGACGTGCCTGTTGTGCCGTTGTCCTGGCGATGCTGCTCCTGGCCTTCATTGGCGGGGCGGCTGGCGCCGGGGGGCTCACCCCGCCCGGCGCGGGCGCGGCCGGGCCGTGGGCCTGTCTTTACGGGCCGGGCTACGCGCGCTTCGTGCCCGGCGTCGCCGAATGGCAGCTGGGGCTGGTCGTGGTCGGCGACGGCTGGGGCAAGTCGCCGCCAGCGCTGCAGTCGGTCAGCGTCACGCTTGACGGCCGGCCGTTGGACGCCGCCCGCGTCCAGTTCGTGGACGCGCCGTGGGTCCGCGCCAACGGCGCCCTTGATGAGGCCGACGCGCTGGCCGTGAAGTCCGCCATGGCCGCCGCCATTATCGGCGAGCCGCCGTCAGCCGGCGTCTTCCGACAGCTCGAGGCGCCGGCGGCCCGGCTTGCCGCCGTGCTCGCCGGGGCTCAGTCCGCGGGCCTCACCCTGACCGGTATGGCCAGCATCCGCGGCGACGTGCACTGGGTCGACGTCACCCTCGACTATCAGGGGGCCGGTCGGTTGGTCAGGTTGGTCCAGCGGGTCCAGGTGGTGACCGCCAGAATCCCGCGCGAGCCGGGGTGGTTCTCATCCGACCTGCACGAGCACTCGACCTTCTCCGACGGCAACCAGACCCCCGCCGAGCGCCGCAAGGGCCTCGCGGCCAGCGGCTACTTCATCGGCTACCTCACCGACCACACTGACCTGCTCATGCAGCACGGCAGCTTCGCCGACATGAGCGGCCCGTACCCCGCGGCGTGCCGGGACTGCAGCGATACCACGACATCGATGTTTCCCGGGGTGGAGATGACGGTCGTCGCGGCGGGTTCGTCGGGCGGCGCATTGGGGACCGCATCGGGCGGCGCATCGGGCGCCGCGCCGGCCGGGGATTGCCTGGGGTATGGCGTGAAGGGCACCGCCGGCCTTGACAACAAGAAGTGGCCGCCCCAGGCGGGCCTTGACCGCGTCGACGCCAGCGACGTCCCGCTGTCCAGCGTGGGCATCGCCCACCCCTACGGCAGGCCGACGTGGCAGGATTGGACCGTCCAGCGCTATTATGGCATTGAGCTGATGTCCGGGATCCAGACCAACTTCGCCATTGGCAGCTCGCCCGTGGAGAAGTGGCGCAGCGAATGCCTGCGGCTCGCCGCGGCGGCGCCCGGTGCGCGACCGTCGGCGCGCACCGGCAGCGACTTTCACAGGTACTTCGGCGAGTTCTACGTCACCCACATCCTGCTCCCGTCCGACGCGGCGTGGTTTGACGCCGCATGGGACGGGCGCTGGCAGGCCGTCAGCGCGGCGCTCCGCGACGGCCGCACGGCGGTAAGCCGCAAGGGCTCGCTGGCGTACATCACGGCCGACGGCCAGCCGGTGGGCAGCTCCCTCACGCGCCCGGCCGGCGGCGCGGTGACGTTCGCGGTCTGCTTCAAGCCCATCACCAAGGCGAAGTACACGCTGGCGCTGTACCAGGACAATAGTACCACCGCGCCGGTCTGGCAGCTGGCGGCGCGGGGGTTTTCGGCCGACAAGCTTTTCACCCAGACGCTGCCGCGCCCGGTGGTGCAGGGCCTGCACTACTACTGGCTTTACGTCAGCGGCGGCGACTACTGCTACACCACGCCCATCTGCGTCACCGGGACGTGAGGCGGCGGGGTTAGGGGCGAACGATCTAATTGAAGCAGCAACATAGCCGCCATGGAGGGGTGCCGGAGCGGTCTAACGGGCCCGACTGATAATCGGGTGAGCCGCAAGGCTCCGGGGGTTCGAATCCCCCTCCCTAAAAGCAAGGGTGGCCGCTTGGCCACCCTTTACGGTTGCCACAGGACAGTCGGTCCAGGTAACCCGTGCTTGAGGCTGGTCTTGCCCTTAGCACAGGGGCGCTCTACCCCACCGCCGCCCGCGATATCGCGATCACTACGCGCTCGCCGTCGACCTCCCAGGCGCGCGCGAATGAGTCCGGCCCCGTGGGCACGGGCACGCCCTCGCCCCGCGCCGCCTTTGCAGTCCCCGCGTCCACGCCGCCGGCCGTCCCCGCTCCTCCCGCGCCCAGCGCCCCCGCCGCTCCCGCCCCCTGGCCCAGCGCCGTGGCCAGGCCGTCGGAAGCCGCCTGCAGCACCCGCGACAGAGTCTCGTGGCGGATGTAGTCGTCATGGCGCGTGAATGCCCGCGCCGCGCGGCTCCCGGCCACGTAACGCGTCTCAATGTGGTCCTCGACCTCCAGGCCGAACTCCTTGCGCATGCGCTCGATGCGGTTCACCATCTCGCGCGCCAGGCCCTCCAGCACCAATTCCTCGGTCAGCTCGGTGTGCAGGGCCACGTGACGGCCTTCCGGGCCCTCGACCTTGTAGCCGGGAAGCTCGCGCGACTGGACCTCGACCTCCTCGGCCGCAAATTCGACCGTGCGGCCGTCGTCGAGCGCGACCGTGACCTTGCCGTGGCGGTCGAGCGCCGCCGCCACCTCGGCCGCCGGCCGTGATTGCAGGGCGCGCGTCGCTGCCTGCAGGTCGGCGCCCAGCCGCGGTCCGAGCTTATCCCAGCGCGGCTTGACGGCGAACTCGACGTAGCCGTCGAGGTTCGGCGCGTAGATGATGCGCTTGATGTTGAGCTCGTCGAGCAAAAGGTCCTCAAGCCCCGAAAGCTCGTCGGGGCTTGAGCCGACCACGGTCACGGCCGCCAGGGGCTGGCGCACCTTGAGAACGGCGCGGTTGCGCGCCGCCCGCGCCAGGCGCACGTACTCGCGCAGGGCGGCCATGCGCGCCTCCAGGGCCTCGTCGCGCAGCGCCGCGTCGACCGCGGGGAAGGGGCACAGGTGCACGCTCTCCGCCACATTCGCCGCGCCCGCCGCCGCGGCCTGCGCCTCCCCCGCCTGCGCCGCCGCGCCCGCCGCTTGCCCGGCCTTCGCCTCCGCGTCGGCCCCGCGCACGAGGTTCTGGTACATCGCCTCGGTCATGAACGGCACGAACGGCGCCAAGAGGCGGCACAGCGTCGTCAGCGCCTCGTGCAGCGTCGAGTACGCCGCGACCTTGTCCTCGTCCAGCGCCGACTTCCAGTAGCGGCGCCGCCCGCGGCGCACGTACCAGTTCGACAAGTCCTCGATGAACCCGGCCAGGGCCCGCGCCGCGGCCGTGACCTCAAACGCGTCCAGGTTCTGGCGCACCTCGCCGACGACGGCCTGCAGCCGCGACAGGAGCCACCTGTCCAGGAGCCCGCGCTCTTTGGCGGGCAGGCGGTGGCGCGCCGGGTCAAAGCCGTCGATGTTGGCGTAGAGCACGAAGAACGCGTACACGTTCCACAGCGTGCCCAGCGTCTGGTTGTGCAGCTCAGCGATCGCCTTCAGCGAGAAGCGCTTGGGGTGCCACGGCGGGCTCGACGCGACCAGGAACCAGCGCAGCGCGTCGGCGCCGCGGCTGTCGAGCACCGCCGCCGGGTCGAGCACGTTGCCCTTGTGCTTGGACATCTTGATGCCCTGTTCGTCGAGCCCGTGCTCGGCCACGAGCACGTTCTTGTATGGCGCCCGCCCGAAGAGCAGCGTCGAGATGGCCAGCAGGCTGAAAAACCACCCGCGCGTCTGGTCGATGGCCTCGCTGATGTAGTCGGCCGGGAAGTTCTTCTCAAAGACGTCGCGGTTCTCAAATGGGTAATGATACTGCGCGAACGGCATCGAGCCCGAGTCAAACCAGCAGTCGATGACCTCGTTCACGCGGCGCATGTCGCTGCCGCACGCGGGGCAGGCCAGGACGGCCTCGTCGATGTACGGCTTGTGCAGCTCCAGCGGCTCGGGCAGGCGCCGCGCCATCTGCCTGAGCTCGGCGATCGAGCCGACGCAATGGGTGTGCCCGCACGCGCAGCGCCAGATGGGCAGCGGCGTGCCCCAGTAGCGCTCGCGACTCAGGCACCAGTCGACCAGGTCTTCGAGGAAGTTGCCGAAGCGCCCGTCGCGGATGTGCGCGGGCACCCAGTTGATGCGCGCGTTCTCGGCCAGAAGCTGCTCTTTGATCGCCGTCGTCCTGATGAACCACGACTGCCGCGCGTAGTAGATGAGCGGCGTGTCGCAGCGCCAGCACATGGGGTAATTGTGGGCGACCACCTCGCTGCGCAGCAGCAGGCCGCGCTCGCGCAGGTCGGCGATGATCTGGGGGTCGGCGTCCTTGACGAACATGCCCGCCCACGGCGTGACCGCGGCGCTGAAGCGCCCCTGCGCGTCGACGGGCTGGATGACCGGCAGGTCGTTCTCCACGCCCAGCCGCATGTCGTCGTCGCCGAAGGCCGGGGCGATGTGCACGATGCCCGAGCCCTCCTCCAGCGACACGAAGCTGCCGGCGACGACGCGGTGCGCCGGCTTTTCAAGCGGCACGAACTCAAACGCCGGCCGGTAGCGCCGGCCCAGGAGGTCGCGGCCCCGCGCCTCGCCGACCACCGTGTACTCGCTGCCTAAGACGGCCTCGGCGCGCGCCGCCGCCAGGATCAGCCGCTCGCCGCCGCACGCCACCGTCAGGTAGCGCTCGTCGGGGTGCACGGCCAGGGCGGCATTGCTGATCAGCGTCCACGGCGTCGTCGTCCACGCCAGGAAGCTTGTGCCCGGCTCATCCAGGAGCGGGAACCTGACGAACACCGACGGGTCGTGAACCTCAGTGTAGCCCTGGGCCAGCTCGTGGCTTGACAGCGCCGTGCCGCAGCGCGGGCAGTACGGCACGACCTTGTGGCCCTCATAGAGCAGCCCCTTGTCCCATATCTGGCGCAGCGCCCACCACACCGACTCAATGTAGGTGTCGTGGTAGGTGACGTAGGCGTCGTCGAGGTCAAGCCAGAACGCGATGCGCTCGGTGAGGCGCTCCCACTCGACCTTGTACCTGAACACGCTCTCCTTGCAGCGCTTGACGAACTCCTCCACGCCGAAGCGCTCGATCTCAGGCTTGCCTGAGATGCCGACCTCTTTTTCGACCTCGAGCTCCACCGGCAGCCCGTGCGTGTCCCAGCCGCCCTTGCGCGGCACGTGGCAGCCGAGCATGCTGTGGTAGCGCGGGATGAGGTCCTTGAGCACGCGCGGGATGACGTGGCCGATGTGCGGGAGGCCGTTGGCGGTGGGCGGGCCCTCGTAGAACACGTAGCGCGGCCCGTCCGGGTGGCTGGCCATGCTCTTGGCGGCGATGTCATTGCGGCGCCAGAACTCGAGCACCTCCAGCTCCAGCGCCGGGAAGTCGACCTTCGTGCTGACCTTCTTGAACACGTCCCACCCCTCCCCGCCCGCGGCCGCCACAGCTCGCTCCAGGCCAAGTTATTAAGGCTATTCTATCATGACCGGGGGCATTTGCAAAGCTCCAGGAAGAGCAAACCCAGGGTGCTACCGCAAAGCCTGTCGTGGAGCAGCAGCGTCCGGCGGGCCCCGGCAACGCGGGCACTTGCCCCGGGCGTCACACGTCGCGCATCGTTGGGCGGAGAGAGCTTCTTGACCCATTGCATAGTGTACCGATATACAGCGCGTGCAGCCAACTTGTGGCAGGAATCCTTGCTATATGGTAGAATGGAATTCCCTGTGCGGTGCCGCGCTTGCGGGGAAGGTGACCGGCTCCGAAGATGCCGTCCTTGAGAATCTGGTTGAGGTTTCTCGCACGTACGCGGAGCGCCCGCTGGAATCCCCCATCGAGCTGGAGCTGGGCGTCCCGGCCGGCACGGAGGACGTGAAATTGGTCTACGAGCGTCTGTCCTTCGATGAAGTGTACGAGGTGCCGGCCACCCTCTTGGACGGCGTGGCACGAGCCATCATCCCGGCCAGCCATACCTCCCAGCCGGGAATCGACTACTACTGGGTGGTAAGCTTGAGCGGCAAGACCATCACCACCCCCGAATTCTACGTCCCGTTCTTCGAGGGGGCCGGCCCGGCGTCAGCGGTCAACGAATGGGTGGACACATGATATCGAGAAGGCAGGGGGCAAGCTGCCTGATGGCTACTCCGTGACCTCCGGCCAGGGACGGATACCCCACAGCCTCTCGCACTATGCGGACCTCTCGCAGGAGTTCATCACCGACGGGCAGCAGGTGCACAAGGGGGACGTCATCGGCAAGTCGGGCAACAGCGGCAGCGGTGAGTACCACCTGGATGCCGGGTACGACCGCCTGGGGTACTTCCCGAGTATCAGGTTTGCGAGCGGGAGGGGCGGTTGCACAGGTCACCCAGCCACATGAGGAGCCGAAGAAACAGGGCGGGGATTGTCATCACGAGTATGCCGGCCAGCATGTTGAAGACGACAACCGCAGTTGAGGCTAGTGCCGGGTAGGGGTCCAGCAGGTGGCCCAGGGTCGAGTAGGGTGAGCCCTGACGCGTGAACAGCCGGACCCCAAAGCCAAGCGTCCAGGCCAGGATATCCATGCCCAGTGCGTGCGGCAGATAAATAAGCTTGAAGAACCCCGGTGGCCAGTCCGTCGAGAAGTACCGGACAATCAAGGAGTTATGAGTCGCGTAGTACTCGGGGCAGGTCACAATTTCGTGTATGAAGTCGCTAGGCGCGGTCCCAAAGAAAGTCCACACCCCGACACTCGCCACTCCCCATAGCGCACCCACTATGACCCAGCCGATCCAGTATCGCATGTCGCTTCCCCCTGCCAAACATACTCTTCGCTTCGCCGGATCCAGTTCCTCCTAGGGAGGCAATGCGGCCGCCCACGTCCCTGGGCAGCCGCACTATGCTGGACCCCAAGGAGGGGCAACCGGCAGGGCGTAATCTAGGGGGGCGAGCCCCCTGCGCCCGCCGGAGAGCGAACACGGCCGGGGGTGGTGCACTTCGGCCCGGCGCTCGATATAGGATGTAGGCAGGGAGCCCCGGCGCCCGACCAAAAACCGTCTGCCGTGGGAGGAACTGGGAGGCCAGCGGCGAAGCATTACTGGGGGCCGCCCGCGCAACCGCTCGCCATGCCAAACTTTCCTTGCAGGATTTGTCCGCGGCGTGGTCGAATACCCTAGCGCAAAACCCAGGGCGGACCTTGTGCCGCGTTTTTTCTTGCCATCCGGCGCGATCACCGCTCCGGTCCTGAGGTCACCGACCCCGGTCCGGTGGCCACCGCTCCGGTCGTGAGGGCACCGCTCCGGTCTTGAGGTACGGGGGGTGAAAACGTTGCGGGAAAGCATGGGCACGACCCGGGAGATTCCCCTCCTGCCGCTTCGGGGGGCGCTCGTGTTCCCCCATACCGTCGTGCCGCTGAACGTCGGCCGGCCACGGTCGGTCCGCGCCGTGGAAGAGGCCGTCGCGCGCGAGCGCTGCATCGTGCTCGCCTCACAGCGCGAGTTCAAGGTCGACGAGCCCGCCGCTTCTGACATCTTCCCCGTGGGCACGGTGGCGATCATCAAGCAGGTGACGCGCGCCGCCGACGGCACGGTGAAGGTCGTCGCCGAGGGGCGCAACCGCTGCCGCATCCTGCGCTTCGTGCACGAGGAGCCGTACCTCCTCGCCGTCGTCGAGGAGGTCCAGGAGGGCCAGGAGCACACGCGCGAGGCGGAGGCGCTCATGCGCGGCCTGATCCAGCAGTGGGAGCGCTACGTGCGGCTGTCCAAGAAGCTCCCGCCCGAGGCGCTCCTGACCGTGGTCAACGTCGAGGACCCGGGCCGCGTCGCCGACATCATCGCCGCGCACCTGGCGCTGAAGCCCGAGGACAAGCAAGAGGTGCTGGCGGCGATCCCCGTCAAGGAGCGGCTGGAGAAGGTTTCAACCATCCTCGGCCGCGAGATGGAGCTTTTAGAACTTGAAAAGCGCATCAGCGTCAGGGTGCGCAAGCAGATGGAGAAGACACAGCGCGAGTACTACCTGCGCGAGCAGTTGAAGGCCATCCAGCGCGAGCTCGGCGAGCGCGACGAGCATGGCACTGAGGCAGAGGAATACCATGAGAAGATCGAAGCCAAGCAGCTGCCCAAAGACGTTGAAGAGAAGGCCATGCGCGAGCTCGACCGCCTGGAGAAGATGCCGCCGATGGCGGCCGAGGCGGTCGTGGTGCGTACGTACCTCGACTGGATGCTTGAGCTGCCGTGGACCGAGGCGACCGCTGACAACAAGGACATCCGGGCCGCCGAGCGCATCCTCGACGAGGACCACCACGGCCTGAAGAAGGTCAAGGAGCGCATCCTGGAGTACCTGGCCGTGCGCCAGCTGGTGGAGGATTCAAAAGGGCCGATACTGTGCCTCATCGGCCCGCCGGGCGTGGGCAAGACCTCGCTGGGCAAGTCGGTGGCGCGGGCGCTGGGCCGCAAGTTCGTGCGCATATCCCTGGGCGGCGTGCGCGATGAGGCTGAGATCCGCGGGCACCGCCGTACCTACGTCGGCGCCCTGCCCGGCCGCATCATCCAGGGCATGCGCCAGGCCGGCTCCAAGAACCCCGTGTTTTTGCTTGACGAGGTCGACAAGATGAGCTCGGACTTCCGCGGCGACCCGGCATCGGCGCTGCTCGAGGTGCTCGACCCGGAGCAGAACTGCCGCTTCAGCGACCACTACCTGGAGCTGGCGTATGACCTGTCGCGGGTGCTGTTCATCACCACGGCGAACGTGCGCTACAACATCCCGCGGCCGCTTTTGGACCGCATGGAGACGATCGACCTCCCCGGCTACACCGAGGAGGAGAAGGTCAAGATCGCCGAGCGCTACCTGCTGCCGCGGCAGATCCGCGAGCACGGCCTGGGGGCCGGCGAGGTGCGGGTGTCGGAGGCGGCGGTGCGCCGGATCATCCGCGAGTACACGCGCGAGGCGGGCGTGCGCAACCTGGAGCGCGAGCTGGCGTCGATCCTGCGCAAGTTGGCGCGGGAGCGGGCGACGGAGCTGGGGGCGTCGTCGAACGGCCAGCGGCGGGCGACGGGCAACGGCCACGGCGCCCAGGCTGGCGCGAAGGATGAGGCGGAGGCCGGCGCCCAGGCTGGCGCGAAGGATGAGGCGGAGGCCGGCGCCCAGGCTGGCGCGAAGGCTGAGGCGGGGGATAGCGCGGGTGCCGCCCCGGGCGCGGGTGCGGATAGCGCGGGCGACGCGGCCCCGCCGGCCGCGGATGCAGCCGCCGCGCAGGGCTCCGGCGAAGGCGAGGCGCCCAAGGCCAAGGCGCGGGCGCACCGCTGCGTGCGCATCGCCGCCGCCGGGGTCGGCCGCTACCTCGGCCCGCCGCGCTACCACTTCGGCGTGGCCGAGAAGCGCGACGAGGTGGGCGTGGCCCTGGGCGTCGGCTGGACCGAGTTCGGCGGCGACGTGATGCCCATCGAGGTCACGGTCATGAAGGGCAAGGGCAACCTGACCCTCACCGGCAAGCTGGGCGAGGTCATGCGCGAGTCGGCGCAGGCGAGCTTAAGCTACGTCCGGTCGCGCGCCAAGGATTTCGGCATCCCAGAGGACTTCTACGAGTCGCTCGACGTGCACGTGCACGCGCCGGAGGGCGCGGTGCCCAAGGAGGGCCCGTCGGCGGGCGTGACCATGGCCTGTGCCATGCTGTCGGCGCTGTCGCGCCGGCCGGCGCGACACGACGTGGCGATGACGGGCGAGATCACCCTGCGCGGGCGGGTGCTGGCGGTCGGCGGCATCAAGGAGAAGGTGCTGGCCGCGCACCGCGCCGGGGTCAAGACGATGATCCTGCCCGTCTCAAACCACAAGGACCTCGAAGAGGTGCCGATGCGGGTGCGGCGGCAGATAAGCTTCGTCGAGGTCGACCACATGGACCAGGTGCTGCGCGTGGCGCTGGCCTGCGCCAAGACGGCGCCCGTCGAGATGCCTGAGGTGCGCGACGAGCCGGCCGTCGTGGGCGGCCAGCCGCGGATCACCCCCCCGGCTGAGCCGCCGCCGCTGGTGTAGCGGGCGGGTTCTGGCGGCGGGCACGGCGCATACGCCGATGCATGGCGCGCACGGCGCGCACGGCGCGCACGGCGCGCACGGCGCGCACGGTGGAAGGTGCGGAGGAAACGCGGGCCCCTGCTCCGCGGGGAGCGCGGGCCCGCTTGTCTTTGGGGCCGCGTGGCGGTCGGGGACGCCGCGACCAGGGACGCCGCGGCTGAGGACGGGTCTACACGCGCGCCTTCTTCCAGCGGCCGGTGTTGAAGCGGTACATGATGACCAGGGTGCGCACGAACTGGTCGATGGCCATCGCCGCCCACGCCCCGGGCAGCCCGAAGCCGAGGTGGACGACGAACAGCTCGGCCAGGGCGACGCGGAAGCCCCAGACCCCGACGCTAGTCGCGTAGAGCGGCCAGCGCGTGTCACCGGCCCCGCGCAGGGCCCCGGCGAGCACGAACGCCGCCGCCTGGGCCGGCTGCACGATGGCCATGATGCGCAGGGCGATGGACCCCTGCGACACGATGACCGGGTCGCTGTTGTAGATGCGGATGAGCCACGGCGCCAGCGCCATGCAGAGAAAGCCGATGACGCCCGACACGATCATCGACAGGCGGCTCGCCTCGCGCGCCGAGCGCTCGGCCCAGTCCGGCCGCCGCGCGCCCAGCGACTGCCCGACCATCGCCGTGGCCGCGATGGCGAACGCGAACCCGACGACAAACGACAGGCTCCACAGGTTGATGCTGATCTGGTGTGCGGCGTAGATCGCCGTGCCCAGCGACGATACCACGCGCGCGAACTGCAGCTGGCCGCCGCGCAGGATGAACTGTTCGAGCGCCGCCGGCAGCCCGACGCGCAGGATGCGCGGCGCGAGGTCGAACTTGAGGTTCTGGCCGTCGTGCAGGGTGATGCGGATCGCGTGCTGGCCGCTGGTCACCGCCGACAGCGCCATGGCCGCCGAAGCCACGCGGGCCACAATGGAGGCGACGCCCGCGCCCGCCACGCCGAGGCGGGGCAGGCCGAAGAAGCCGTAGATGAGCGGCAGCCCGATGACGACGACCAGGACGTCGGCCAGGACGTTGATGCGCATGGGCGTCACCGTGTCGCCCGCCCCGCGCAGCACGGCCGACAGGCACATGCCCAGGCCGTTGAAGGCCAGGGCGATTGCCGACAGTACGAAGTAGGACCGGCCGGCGGCGATGACGTCCGGCCCCGCGCCCATGAACAGCAGCACGTGGCGGGCGAAGACGGCGCCGATGGTCGACAGGACGACGGCGATGGCGGCGGTCATGATCAGCGCCTGGCGCGCCGCGGCGTTGGCGTGCTGGGGCTCGCCGGCGCCCACCGACCGCGCGACGACGGCGGTCGTACCGACGTTCAGGGCCATGAAGCCCGCCGTGGCGAAGAATATCGGCTGGTTGGACAGCCCGACGGCGGCGGTGGCCGCGGCGCCGAGGCGGCTGACCATGACCATGTTCAGTATGTGCATCAGGGTGACGAGGATCTGCTCGGCCAGGGCCGGCCCGGCCAGGGCCATGACGCCGCGCCTGATGTCGGCGCGGGTGAGCGGGCGCCCGGCGACGCCCATCAGCATGCCGAGGGCGGACGCGGGGGCGCGGGCGACGGCGCCTGCGCCCGCCTCTGTGCCTGCGTCTGCGCCGGTGACGGGGCCCGACGGGGGCGCGCTGGCCCCAGCCGCCGCGGGCGTGCCGCCGGCCGCAGCCGGCGCGACGGGTGCAGCCCGGCCGCTGGTTTCGCCGGCCTCGTAGAGTCCATCAACGTGCTTGTCCTCAGCCAATAATATCGCCTCGCACCGCGGCCCATCGGCCTATCCGGCTACTGGAAAGGCGCGGGGGCCCCCGGAAGGGAGTCCTCGACGCGCCGTATTCATTGTACATCGTCGGGGGTCAAAGCGTCAAACCGCGGGGCGGCGAAAGACCGGGTTGACATTCGGGCCCAAAAGCGTTATAAAGGCTATTGGATGCTTCTTCAAGGAGGGCGGACGGACATGCCGACATACGACTACGAGTGCTCCAAGTGCGGGCGGTTTGAACACTCCCAGAGCATAAAGGAAGATCCGCTGCAGGCGTGCCCCCGTTGTGGGTCGGCGGTGCGCCGCCTCATCTCGGCGACGGCGGGCATCGTGTTCAAGGGCGGGGGCTTCTTCCTCACTGATTACTCCGATGCGCGGTCGTCGTGGGGGACGGGCCAGAAGAAGGGGTCTGACGCCCACGAAGGCTCAGCGAGCGCCGCTGCCGCAGGGGCCGGCGAGACGAAGCCGCCGGCGAAGGCGGAGAAGGCCGAGAAGGCCGAGAAGGCCGAGAAGGCCGAGAAGGCCGAGAAGCCGGCGAAGACGGACAAGGCGGCGACCTAGCCGCCTGGCGCCCGACGGCGTGTGGCCCCCCGTCCGGGCAGAAGCTCGGCCAGGAGCATCCCGGCGATGATCAACGCCCCGCCCGCCAGCGCTTGCGGCCCCATCACCTCGCCCGTCAGCGCGCGGCTGAACAGGGCGCCGAAGACCGGCTCGGTGGCGAATATCAGCGCCGTGCGGGTGGGCGAGGTGAAGCGCTGCATGGCCGTCTGGACCAGGGTCGTGCCCGCCGTCGCCAGCACGCCGGTGAAGAGCAGGGCGAACCACACCGCCGCGGGCAGCGGCAGCGGCAGCAGGGCGGCAAGGCCCGCGCCCCCTGCCCCAGCAGACGCCACGCCGCCCGCGCCCGCCCCGGCCGCACCCGCACCCGCCACCGCCACCGTCAGCCCGGATACCGGCCCCGCCGCCAGCGTCAGCCCCACCGCCATGGCGCCGCTGAGCGTGGCCACCGTCCCCGTCTGCGCCAGCGACAGGGCGACGGCGTCAAAGCGCGCGGCGAAGCGCCCGACGATGGCGATGTGGAAGGCGAACGCGAAAGCGCAGACCAGCACCAGGAGGTCGCCCGCTTCGGGCACGAGGCGGCCGCGCAGGGTCAGAAGCCCCATCCCGGCCGCCGCCAGCGCGACCCCGGCCCAGGCGGCGGCGGGCGGCGCCTGGCGCGCCACGCGCCGCGAGATCAGGGGCACGATCACCACCGACAGGCCGGTGATGAACGCCGCCTTGGCCGGCGTCGTGAACTGTAGCCCGACGGTCTGGAAGACGAAGCCGGTGAACATCGCCAGGCCGGCGGCTGCCCCGGCGACAAGGAGCGACGGCTGGCCCGGACCACCTGGCCCGGCCGGCTGGCCCGGCGCGCCCGGCCGGCCCCGCCTCCCGGCCCGCCGCCGCGCCCCGGCGAGGACGAAGGGCAAAAGACACGCCGAACCGACCACGAAGCGCAGGAAGATGAAGGGCAACGGGCCGATGCCGGCGGTGGCGTCCTTGACCAGGACGAACGTGACGCCCCACACCAGCGAGACCATGAGTAGTCCGATGTCCACCTGCCACGACTGCAAGGGCGGCCCTCCTTCCGCGGCGCCGGCGCGCCCGGGCGGCGTTTCAAGGCGGCGCCCGGGCGGTGCACTCACCCTTTCAGTATAGCACCGTCTCAGCGAGGGAGGAAGGGCCGGACATGTAAGTAACGTCAGCGGGGGGGTGAAGGAACATCGCTCCTAAGATCACGTCCGCGATCACTCCCAAGGGGCAGAGCATATTCAACATCTGTGCGGCCGGATGTGCCTAGCTCTGGTCCACCATACCCAGCAGGCCTGGGCCCGAGCCCGGGCCTTTAAATACTTGTTGAGCTCAGGAACAGAAAGTGTACTTGACGCATTGATGCTGATGCTATAGCATGGTGCTAGTGGCATGTGCTGTCACACCCAAGAGGAAGTGGGGGTTTGCTGGGTGCATGCTCTGGCGCGGAACCGCGGATTCGTTGCCCTGTGGTTGGCAAGTTGCGTTTCGACGATAGGTGATGGCATCTTCCTTGTGGCCTTAACGTGGTGGATAGCGCTGCTCACGGGGTCAGCTTTGAGTGTGGGCGTCGCCCTCATCATCGATGCCCTTCCCATGCTGCTACTAGCCCCCTTTGCCGGTAACATTGCGGATCGGCTAAATCGCCGCTTGCTGCTGATCATCGTGAATTTCTTGATGGCACTGCCACTCGCCATCGCCGTGCCCGCCTGCTGGTCCGGTCGGTTGTCAGTGCCCTGGACTTACGTGTTGTTGTTCTGCCTCTCCACTATAGGCACGCTGAAGTTTCCGGCCGCCAACGCACTCCTCGTTGACCACCTCACTATGGAGCAGCGGCAGCAAGGGAACGCCCTGATGCAGTCAACATATAGCATCTCAAGACTTCTGGGACCCGCAATAGGGGGATTGCTGCTCGCTTGGGGCGGGACTTGGTTGGGATTCTTGGCCGACGCGCTCTCCTTTATTATGGCAGCATTGATACTGTTTAGTCTCCCTGCCACCCAAACCCCGATGGAGGCATTGGCCCGTGCGCCGGGCCAACAGCAGGGGTTCTTCCCTAACCTCAAGGCCATGTGGCGGGAACCGTTGCTGCGTGACTTGCTCACATTGACGTGCGTCGGCCAGTTCCTAACTGGACCGATCGTAGTCTTGCTGCCAATCCTTGTCGAACGTGTTCTAGACGCGGGTCCGCAAGCGTTTGGAACCATGTCGTCATTGATTGGCGTTGGAGCGGTACTGTCTGGCTTAGGCATGCTACCTCGTGGTTTCAGTCCCCACACCCTGCTGCGGTTGACACTGCCGCTGGCGCTGGGAGGCATCGCGATAGCAACCGCCACGCTTGCCGCCAGTCAAGGTGTGGCGATGGCAGCTGTTGCCTCCCTTGCGTGGGGCGTTTGCGATAACATCGCCGAGTTGAGCCTGCTGACCATCACGCAGAAGGCGATACCACTCGACCGACGGGGGCTGTTCTTCGGGGTGCTCGGCAGCGCCATAATGGCCGCGCGTCAGATCGGTTTGGCCACGGCGGGACTCGTTGCTGACGCGGTTGGGACGCGGGTCGCCTTGATGACGTGCGCCGCGCTGCTACTGTTGCCAGCGTTGTTCTCGGCCACCAGGAAGCTGGAGAAAGGAACCGACAACGTCACTGCGGACTGATCGTTAGACGCCGGTGCTGAGCATGCGCCGGGGGGACGAGGGTGGCGTTGTTCGTCGAGACCGACGGGGTGTGACGTCGCCCCGGTGCCGAGGTGGGCAACGCCGTGGCGACCTGCCCGGAGGTCGAGCCAGGCGTGGCCCAGGGACTTCTGGCGGGGTTGGGCGCGGCGGAGGCGACCGTGAGGTGTGACTCACACGGGCCGGATCGGGGTCTGTCGGGGTCGTTGACAGCGGCGCCGGCCATTGTATAATTGACGTGAGCACCAGGACGACCGGGAGTGCCGACTTCAGCCAGCCGGCATGATCCGGGCGAGCAAGGGGCGATGGCGCGTGCGCGTTGCGCTACTGTTCAACCTGAAGGTCGAGGGGGACGAGGCGGAGGTCGAGGGGGCCGCGGCGGAGGCCCACGTGGGGGCACAGGCGGACGCCCCGCCGGACCGCTACGCCGAGTGCGACAGCGCGGCCACGGTCGAGGCCGTCGGCGACGCGCTGCGTGCCGGCGGCCACGACGTGGCGTACATCGAGGCTGACCGCGAGGCGTACGAGCGGCTGCGGCGCGCGGGCGTGGACATCGTCTTTAACCTCGCCGAGGGGCTGTGCGGCGAGAGCCGCGAGTCGCACCTGCCGGCGATGCTGGAGATGCTGGGCATCCCATACACGGGCGCCGGCGTGATGGGGCTGGCGGTCTGCCTGGATAAGCCCACGTCCAAGCGCCTGCTGGCATACCATGGCATACCCACGCCGCGCTTCTGCGTCGCCGTGCCCGCAGCCGAGGGCGGCATGTGCACCGTCGGGCCCGAGCGCCTGGCCGACCTCGCTTACCCGCTCTTCGTCAAGCCGGCGGGCGAGGGGTCGAGCATGGGCGTGAGCCCGGAGTCGGTGGTGCGCGACCCGCGCGCCCTGGCGTCGCGCGTCGCCGGGCTGCACCGCCTGTATGGGGGGGCGGTGCTGGTCGAGGAGTTCCTGGAGGGCCGCGAGTTCACCCTGGGCATCGTGGGCAACTTCGACGGCCAGCGGGAGCCGCGCGTCCTGCCGCCGCTGGAGGTCAACTTCAGCCTGTGCCCGGCCGACCACGGCGCCGTCTACTCGTATCACTTCAAGAAGGCATGGGACGCCGACGAGTTCTTCCTGTGCCCGGCGCCGGTCGACGCCGCGCTGGGCGAGGCGCTCCGCCGGCGGGCCCTGGACGCGTTCTCCGCGCTCGGCTGCCGCGACGTGGCGCGGGTCGACCTGCGCCTGGACCGCGACGGGGTGCCCAACGTGATCGAGATCAACCCCCTGCCCGGCCTGCGCCCCGCCTTCAGCGACCTGCCCCGCGCCGCCAACGCCGACGGCACCACGTACGAGGAGCTCGTGAACGCCATACTCGATGCCGCCGCCCGGCGCTACGGCCTGCCGCGGTAGCGTCGCCCGCGCCCCCCGCCCCCGAGGCCGCCGCCCAGGACGCCTCGCACTATCATGGTTTTCTAGTAGATTTTTTTTAGCCTACCTGAAGGAATATGTCCCCTTTGGTCGAATAACTTGTGTTAATTACATTTTACAGGGACGGTCGCGCGCACCGGTAGGCGAACTGGCGCCGATCTGGCGGCACGGCCGGGAGAGGAGGGGGTGATTATGGGGCCAGACGGCGACGGCTATGCGTGGTTATGGTCACAGCTTTTCTGCACTACCAAACACGACCGCGGCACCGCGCCTTCGGGCCCGCGCCGCAACGCTGAAAGGAGACCTGGCTGAGTTGACTACAAATCGTTATGTGCCCGTCGTTGCCGCTGCTCTCATCGTCCTTCTTGCCCTGGGCATGCTCTCCGGCTGCTCCTCCAAGCCCGCCGCCAAGGCGCCGCTCAAGGTCGGCGTCGTCGCCCCCATGACCGGCCCCGTGGCCACCTTCGGCGTGTCGTACGCCAATGGCGCCAAGCTGGCCGCCAACGAGCTGAACGCCAAGGGCGGCATCAAAGGGCGCCAGATCCAGCTGGTCGTCGAGGACGACAAGATCGACCCCACCGAGGGCGTCAACGCCGTCCAGAAACTGCTGAACCAGGACAAGGTGCTGGCGATCATCGGTCCGGTCGGCTCGGCGGTGGCGCTCGCCGTCGCGCCCATCTGCCAGGCGGCCGGGGTGCCGATGATCACCGGCACCGCCACCACCGACAAGCTGAGCGATTCCGGCGACTTCATCTTCCGCGCCTGCTTCAAGGACTCGTTCCAGGGCCTGGTCATGGCCAAGTTCGCCAGCGAGAACCTCAAGGCCAAGAAGGCCGCCGTGCTCTACGACCTCGGCAACGACTACAGCAAGGGGCTGGCCGAGAGCTTCCGCGACGCCTTCCAGGCCGCCGGCGGGCAGGTCGTGGCGTTTGAGACCTACGGCAAGGATGACGTCGACTTCCTGGCCCAGCTGACCACGATCAAGGCCGCGGCCCCCGATGTCGTCTTCCTGCCTGACTACTACAACAAGGTCGGCCCGATCGCCGCGCAGGCGCGGCAGCTCGGCATCACCGTGCCGCTCCTGGGCGGCGACGGCTGGGACTCGCCGGACCTCGTGACGCTGGCCGGTCAGGCCGTTGAGGGCTGCTTCTTCTCCAACCACTACTCGGCTGACCTGGAGAACCCTGAGGCCACGGCGTTCCTCGCCAACTTCAAAAAGGCGTTCGGCAAGGACCCCGACGCCCTCGCCGCCCTGGCGTATGACTCGGCCAACATCCTGTTTGCGGCCATGGCGGGCGCGGCCAGCCCCGACGATAAGGCGGCCGTGCGCGACGTGATGGCCAAGACCAGCGGCTTCCGCGCCGTGACCGGCGTCATCACCTTCGACGCAAACGGCGACCCGGTGAAGTCGGCGGTCGTGATCACGATCGAGAACCAGTTGCAGAAGTTCGTCACTTCCGTTGCGCCGTAAAGCGGGGTACAAGACGGGCGGGGCGGCGCCGTGCCGCCCCGCTCGCCGCGCCCGGCGGGGGGAGACGCTGTGCTCTGGGTCAACGTGCTGCAGCAGCTGGTCAACGGCCTCCAGATCGGGAGCATCTATGCCCTGCTTGCCCTCGGCTACACCATGGTCTACGGCATCGTCAAGCTCATCAACTTCGCCCACGGCGACGTGTACATGGTGGGCGCGTTCATCGGCTTCTTCCTGGCGCCGCGCCTGGGGAACTCGCTTCTTTTGACCATGGCCGCCTCGATGCTCGGCTGCGCGCTCCTGGGGGCGTTGATCGAGCGCGCGGCGTACAAGCCCCTGCGCACGGCGCCGCGCATCGCCGCCCTCACCACGGCCATCGGCGTCTCGCTGTTTTTGGAGAACTTCGTGCGCCTGGTGATCGGCCCCAACCCGCTGCCCTTCCCCAAGCTGGTGCCCATGGTCACTTACAAGCTCGGCGGGGTGTACGTCTCCAACATTCATATCATGGTGTTCGCCGTGTCCATCGCGCTCGCCGTCTCCCTGCAGTATGTGGTCATGAAGACGCGCACCGGCAAGGCCATGCGCGCCGTCTCGTACGATAAGGACACGGCGCGGCTGATGGGCATCAACGTGGACAATATCATCAGCGTCACCTTCGTCATCGGCTCGGCCCTGGCGGCCGCCGGCGGCGTGCTGGTGGGCCTCGCGTATATCGTCATACAGCCGTACATGGGCATCGTCCCTGGGCTGAAGGCGTTCGTGGCCGCGGTCCTGGGCGGCATCGGCAGCATCCCCGGCGCCGTAGTGGGCGGCCTGCTGATGGGCGTCTCAGAGACGCTGGTGGCGGGGTTCCTCTCGTCGACCTACCGCGACGCGGTCGCGTTCGCCATCCTCATCCTGGTGCTCTTGGTGAGGCCGGAGGGGCTTCTGGGCCGCTCGACGGGAGAGAAGGTGTAGTCATATGACCAACCACGGCGGGTCGGCACTGGCGGGGCGGCCGCGCCTCCTGGCGGGTCCGCTGCGCAGCGGCGTCACCCTGGCGCTGGTCGGCATCCTATATGTGGCGACGGTCGGGCTGGCGGGGGGCAACCCATACTACATGCTCATCCTGTCGCTATCATGCATCAATGTCATGTGCGCGGTGAGCCTGAACCTGATCAACGGCTGCACCGGCCTCTTCTCCATCGGTCACGCCGGCTTTCTGGCCGTCGGGGCGTACGTCGCCGCCTGCCTGACCAAGTACTTCGCCGTGCCGCTCATCTTCGCTCTCCCTGTCGGCGGCCTGTTCGCGGCGCTGGTCGGCGTCCTGGTCGGGCTGCCCACCCTGCGCCTGCGCGGCGACTACCTGGCCATCGCCACGCTGGGCTTCGGCGAGATCATCCGCGTGATCATCGTCAACATCAGCACGCTGAAGGTCGGCGGGGTGGTCATGGACATCGGCGGGCCGCGCGGCCTGATGGCCGTGCCGCACGCCGCGTCGTTCGCGTGGGCGTTCCTGGGCGCGGCGGTGACGATAAAGTTCGCCGTGAACTTCATCAACTCCAGCCACGGCCGGGCGTGCCTGGCCATCCGCGAGGACGAGGTGGCCGCCGAGGCGATGGGCGTCAACACCACGTTCTACAAGGTCGCGGTGTTCGCCATCGGGGCGTTCTTCGCCGGCTGCGCCGGGGGGCTGTACGCGCACCTGTACTGCTTCGTGCACCCGGACTCGGCCAGCTTCCTGCGCGCCGTCGACTACGTGGTGATGATCGTTATCGGCGGCCTGGGCAGCACCACCGGCGCCGCGCTGGCGGCGGTGTCCCTGACCGTCCTGAGCGAGGCGCTGCGCAAGGTCGTGGCGCTGCGCATGGTCACGTACTCGCTTCTTCTCGTCGTGGTCATGCTCGCGCGGCCGCAGGGGCTTCTGGGCGCGCGGGAGCTGACGCTGGACGGCATGTACGGCGCCGCGCGCACGGCGTGGCGCTATCTTGTGAGAGCCGCCCGCTGGGCGGGGGCGGGCCGGGCGAGCGCCGGCCGCGGGGCGAGCTCCGCCCGCGAGGCGAACGGGGCCCGCGGGGCGAGCGCGGAGGGGGGTGACGGCGGTGGCGATGCTGGAGATTGAGGGCCTGTCGATTCGCTTTGGCGGCCTGCAGGCGGTGATGGACTTCAACCTCACCATGGAGCCGGGCGAGCTCCTGGGGCTGATCGGCCCCAACGGCGCCGGCAAGACCACGGTGTTTAACATGCTGACGGGGCTTTACCACCCCAACTCCGGCCGCATCACGTTCCGGGGCCGAAGCCTGCGCGGCCTGAAGCCCAACCGCATCACCAGGCTGGGCATCGCGCGCACGTTCCAGAACATCCGCCTGTTCGGCAACCTGTCGGTCCTGGACAACGTGCGTGTGGCCTACCACTTGCGCAGCCGCGTCGGCATGCTGGCCTCGGTGCTGCGCACGCCGGGGTTTTCGCGCCAGGAGCGGGAGTTTCTGGGCGAGGCGCGGCGGCTCCTGGGGGTGCTCGGCCTTGAGGGCCGCGCCCTGGAGCTGGCCAAGAATCTGCCCTACGGCGAGCAGCGGCGGGTGGAAATCGCGCGCGCCCTGGCGACGGGGGCGCCGCTCATACTGCTGGATGAGCCGGCGGCGGGGATGAACCCCCAGGAGACAGCCGAGCTCATGAACACCATCCGGCGCCTGAACACCGAGTTTGAGAAGACGATCCTGCTCATCGAGCACCACATGGAGGTCGTCATGGGGGTGTGCCGGCGCATCGTGGTCCTGGATTACGGCCAGACCATCGCCTGCGGCACGCCGGAGGAGATACGGCGGGACCGCCGGGTGATCGAGGCGTACCTCGGCGAGGAGGTGGCGTGATGCTGCGCGTGGAGAACCTCGACGTCTTCTACGGCGCCATTCACGCCCTGCGCGACGTGTCGCTGGAGGTCGGCGAGGGCGAGGTCGTGGCCATGATCGGCGCCAACGGGGCGGGCAAGAGCACCACGCTCAAGGCCATCTCCGGGCTGGTGCGGCCCAAGAAGGGCGCCATCCTCTACCGCGGCCAGCCGATCACCGCGCTGCCGGCGCACCGCGTCGTGGCGCTGGGGGTATCGCAGGTGCCCGAGGGGCGGCGCATGTTCGGCAACCTCACCGTCCAGGAGAACCTGGAAATGGGCGCGTACGCGCGCCGCGACCGCGCTGGCATCCGCGCCTCGTTCGAGGCCGTGTACAGCAAGTTCCCGCGCCTGAAGGACCGCCGCCGCCAGCCGGCGGGGACGCTCTCCGGCGGCGAGCAGCAGATGCTGGCCATCGGCCGGGCGCTGATGGCCAAGCCGCGCCTGCTGCTGCTGGACGAGCCGTCCATGGGGCTGTCGCCGCTCCTGGTGCGCGAGATATTCGACACCGTGCGCGACCTCAACCGCAGCGACGGCGTCACTATTCTGCTGGTGGAGCAGAACGCCCACATGGCGCTGCAGGTGGCCAGCCGCGCCTACGTCATGGAGACGGGGCACATCGTGCTCTCTGGCCCGGCGGCGCAATTGCGCAATGACCCCGCCGTCAAGGCGGCGTACCTGGGAGGATAGGGGGGCGGCGGCATTACGCGGCCGCGACCGCCCCCGGCCCGGGGGCCGCTAGTTGGGGGCCGCCCCTTGCCGCTCCCCAAAGGCCTTCACCTTGGCCTCCAGGTCGATGCCTTCCTTCTTGAGTATCCTGGCGACCACGTAGTACCCGCTGGCCGCCGCCGTGGGCACCCCACCACCGGGGTAGGTCCAGTGGCCGGCGAAATACATGTTGTCAACCGGCGCCTTGAACGGGATGAAGCTGCCAAACCCCTTCTTGCTTGGCTGCCACCCGAAGATGGCGCCGCGCTCGTTGTTCGTGTACCTCTCGAAGGTCAGCGGCGTGGCCGCAACCGAGTACTTGATGGCCTGCCTGAACCCCTCGCCCATCCCGGCGCACAGGCGGTCAACGATGGTGGCCTTGACCTCCTCCTTGAGCCGGTAATACTCCTTGCCCCTCTTCTTAGTGCCGCCCGTGAGCCAGCAGTCGCGGTACTCGTAGGGCAGGATCGCCCCCACCGCCACGGAGTAGTCCTGCTCGCCCTGCAGCCGGGGCGAAACCATCAGCATGATCGGGCAGTCCTCCGATGTCAGCGCCCGCTCGTCAGTATCAATCTGGGCGTCGGCCGCGCGGCGTCACGGCACAGAAGAAGCGGCGACCCTCGGGCCGCCGCTCCATGTCCCCAGCGATCTCAGGCAGCTAGGCCGGCTTCAGTCCGCGGATGCCTTGTGTTGAAAGCCAGCCCCGGCGCCACCGGATGCCTCCGCGCCCTCGATCGTGTCGTACCAGCCCCACGAGCGGCCGAGCTTCTGCAGCCGGTTCCCGGCGGCCGCCCGGCGCGCGCGGGCCACCTGGCGCCGCCGTTCGGTACCCCGGTAAGCTGTCCAGGCGAGCAGCATGCCGGCGCCGATGCCGACCAGCACGCTGGCCGCCCCGGGGATGAGCAACCGCGACGGCTCCCTGCCGGCGTAGTCATTGAACAAAGGCAGCAGCCACGCCGTCGGGAACAGGGCCAAGACGAACGGCGCCGCCCCTCCCAGGGCCGCGCCGACGGGGTCACGCAGGGACGGTATCATGAGCAGGCCAAAACCCGCCATGCCCCAGATCTCGCCGAGCAGTGCCCCCAGGATGAGGCGTAGTCTCATGCGCTTGTCAACCTCCGGTAGAAGAACGTTTGCTGTCGATCGGCGCTCGCCAACCCAGGTAGCACAGCCTATCGCGGCGCCTGGGCCGCCCTTCCAGTCACTGCGACAAGTATACCCCATTGTCTAATTGTATGTCAATACCCCAGGTGCGTGGCTCTTGACGGTCCAGTAGGGTTATCGGCGGCGACGAGCCGGACGTGAGGACCCCCCGGTGCATCCTTCCAGGTCGCCGCCGGCCTTTCCCTGCCTTGATTTACATAGAGGAAGGATGCCGCGTGCGGCGAAATCCCTTCTCCACACGAGCCCGAGAGGGTCGGTGGTGGCGGGCGGCGCGGCCTCTGGGCGGCGCGGGGGGTGGCGATGGTGGAGAGCAGCGGACGGGTTTCCCTGCGGCCCCTGAGCCTCGACGACGTAGAGCAGATGAGGGAGTGGAGCGGCCCACACGAGATCGAGAAGTACATGGGCCGCAAGTTTGACGGCGATTCGGCGCAGTCGTGGCTCGAGGCCGTGACGGGCGACCCCACCCGGCGCGCCCTGGCCATCCTCGACGAGACGGGCCGGTTCATCGGCGACATCGAGCTGGAGCACCTGAGCTGGGGCAGCCGCTCCGCCGAACTGCGCATCTGCATCGGCCTGCCCGCCTACTGGGACCGCGGCTATGGCACCGAGGCCGTCCTCACTCTCCTTGGCGACGCATTCGGCCGCATGAGCCTGGCCCAGGTGTACCTGCGCGTCCACGCCGAGAACAGCCGGGCCATCCGCTGCTACGAGAAGTGCGGGTTCCGCAAGGAGGGCGTCCTGCGCGTGGGGGGGCGGCGCCGCGACGGTGAGGAGGAGCTGGTGCTGATGACGATGAGTCGCGCCCGGTTCTTCGCCATGGAGGCGGTGCGGCAGGCGCGGGCGGCGGTGGCGGCGGCGGGCGAGGGCGGCGGCGGCGTGGTGCATTGAAACCGGGTAGGGTTTGCCGCCCATCTGGCGAATAGTAGGTCCTGGGAGCCCGCAGTTGCAGCGCAGGGGCACGGCCCACGGCCGCTTCGGCGGCCAGACCCTCCTTTACTCCTGCAACCTCTTCCGGGCGGCGATGCTCGTCGTTCTGGCGGTTTCTCCGACGCCGGCCATGATCCTGGTGGTGGCATTCCTGGCCGGGATCGGCCACGCCCTGTTCTTCCCCGCGCTGAACGCATTCCTGCCGCGCCTCGTCGGCGGCCGGGACTCCGCCGTGTCAGCCAACACCTGGCTTTCCCTGTCGCAGACCGCGTGCGGCGTGGTCGGGCCGGCGGTGCGCGGCCGGGTGGCGGGCGTTTACGGGGCGCTGGTGTGGGCCAGCTCGATGGTCGGCATGGCCGTGACCGGGCGCGTGGCTGACGTGGCGGGCGCGCCGGTCGCGGGCGCCCAGCGGGGCACAACTAGTTCGGGAGGGGGGTCGCAGGGGTGCCTGATGCCAGCTTCTTCCGCGTCCTCGGTCCCGTCATTGCCCTGCAGCTGATCCTGATGGTCGTGGCGATCATCGACCTTGTGCGCCGCGAACCGGAGCGCGTGCGCGGGCCGAAGTGGGCCTGGGCCCTGATCGTCGTCGTCGCCGGTTTTGTGGGCCCGATCGTGTACTTCATCGCCGGGAGGAAGGAATGAGGCGCATATGCCGCCGATCGTGGCCTGCACTGACCTGAAGAAGCGCTACGGCGCGGTCGAGGCCCTGCGCGGCCTCACGTTCTCAGTCGCGGCGGGCGGTTGCGTCGGCCTTCTGGGGCCGAACGGTGCTGGCAAGACGACGACGCTGCGCATCCTGACCGGGCTTGCGCCCGCCAGCGGCGGGCGGGCCGAGGTCGCCGGGCAGAACCCCTGGCGGCAGCGCGACCCCGTGCGCCGGCGCATCGGCTACCTCGCCCAGCAGCCGGCCTTCTACAATTGGATGACGGGGCTGGAGTTCTTGCAGTTCGTCGCCGCCTTCTTCGGCATCAGCGGCCGGGCGGGGCGCGACCGCGCCGAGTCGCTGCTGAAGCGCGTCGGGCTGTGGGATGCGCGGCGGCGGGCCATCGGCGGCTACAGCGGTGGCATGAAGCAGCGGCTGGGCATCGCCCAGGCCCTGATAAACCAGCCAGAGATCGTATTCCTGGACGAGCCCATATCCCAGCTTGACCCGGTGGGCCGCCACGAGGTCCTGGAGCTCATCGCCGGGCTCTCCGCCGAGACGACGGTGTTCATGTCCAGCCACGTGCTGGCCGACGTCGAGCGGGTCGCCGGCCGCGTCATCATCATCAACGCGGGCCGGGTGGCGCTCGACTCGGGCATGGACGAGCTGCGGCGGCAGCACGCGGCGCCGGTGTATGAGATCGAGGCCCAGGGCGCGGGGGTCGACCTCGGCGCCGTCCTGCGCGCCCTGCCATACGTGGCCGCGGTTCGCCGCGAGGGGCCGGTGTGGCGCGTGGCGGTGAACGACCCGGCCGCGGCGCGGGCCAGGCTGCCGCGCGCGGTGCTCGACGCCGGCGCCGAGCTCATCCACTACGGCATCAAGGCGCCGACCCTGGAGGACGTGTTCCTCAAGGTGGTGGGCGAGCCATGAGCTTTTTCGTCATGGCAGCCAAGGAGCTGCGCGAGCTGTGGCGCTCGAAGAAGATCGTGTTCGTGCCGCTGGTCTTCGCCCTCCTGGCGGTGGGTCAGCCGGCGGTGTACAAGATGCTGCCGTCGCTCCTGCAGGGCGCGTCGAACCTGCCCCCGGGGGCGGTGATCGAGATCCCGGTGCCCAGCCCGGGCCAGGTCATGGGCGGGGTGGTGGGGCAGCTCAACCAGGTCGCGGTGTTGCTCCTGGTGCTGGTGGCGATGGGCTCCATCGCCGGGGAGCGGGCAAGCGGCGTGACGGCCACGGTGCTGACCAAGCCGGTCAGCCGCGGCGGCTACCTGGGGGCGAAGGCGCTCGCGTTCTCGGCCCTGGCCGTGGTGAGCCTGGGCCTGGCGGCGCTCCTGGGCGGCTACTACACCGGCGTGCTCATCGGCCCCGTGGACTGGGCGGCGGTGCTGCGGGGAGGCCTGCTGTACCTGCCGAACCTCCTTTTGGCGGTGGCGGTGACGCTTCTCTTCTCGGCGGTGCTGCGCGGGCAGGTGGCCGCCGGCGGGGCGGCGCTGGTGACGCTGATCATGCTCAACACGGTGCCCGGGCTCTTCGGGCGGCTGGGGCGCGAGGCGTTCCCGGGGGCGCTGACGGCGCGGGCGACGGCGGCTATGGCCGGCGCGCCGCTGCCCGCGGGGGCGCTGCCGCACGTTGTGCCGCTGGCGGTGACGCTGGGCCTGGCGGCGCTGTTCCTCGTTGTCGGGTGGCAGGTGCTGAAGCGGCAGGAGATATAGGGCCGATAGGCTGGCGGCGGCGAGCAGTCGCGGGCGGGGCCGCCTCACCCGCGGCCGGCGGCGGCAAAGAAGGAGAGGAGCAGCGCGGCGAGCGCCCGCGGCTTCTCCAGCATCGGCAGGTGGCCGCAGCCGGCGATGACCTCGAAGCGCGGGGTGGGTAGGCACGCGGCGAGGTCGCGGCCGACGGCGGGCGGCACAATTGTATCATTCTCCCCGCACACGACCATTGCCGGCACCGCCAGCCCCCGCAGCCCTGAGCTGAGGTCGGGCAGGCGCGGGTCGATGCCCGAGCGCATGATCCGCGTCTGGCGCAGGGCACGGCCCATGTCCCAGCGCAGGCCGCGCGGCATGGCGCCGGGGTTGCCCACCAGGCGCCGCCCAAGGATGCGCGCCCCGAGCGGCGAGGCGAGGACGGCGACCAGCAGCGCGCGCGTGACCCGCAGGCCCAGCAGGAACGAGGCGGCGCGGCGGGCGTGCACCGGCAGCCGCCGCGCCCGCGGCCTGGCCCCGGTGCCGTCCCCGCGGCGTTCGGGCGCGCCCAGGCTGCAGATGAGTGTCAGGCTCAAGGCGCACGCGGGGTAGCGCAAAGCGAGGTCCTGCGCCACCAGCCCGCCGAACGACTGGCCGACAATGTGGGCGCCGCGCGGGAACCGCTCGCGCAGGAGGCCGGCGAGGCTATCGGCGAAGTCGGCAAAGAGCGCCGGCTGGGGGCCGTCGCCGGATTCCCCGAACCACGGCATGTCCGGGGCGATGACGAAATAGCCGGCGCCGGCGAGGGCGGGCAGGGTCAGCTGCCACTGCACGGACGAGCCGCCGATGCCGTGCACCAAGAGCACGGCCGGGGGGTCGCCCGCGCCCGCCGCCGCGGCCGCCGGTTCGCCCACCGCGCTGCCCGCCGGTGTGCCGGCTGGCCCCGCCACCAGGTACGCCAGGCGCACCTTCCGGCCCCGGATGTTCACGTCAACGCTTCCCGGCTGGACTTTTGCGCCCCCCGACTGGGCTTCCGCCGCCACGCGCGCGCCTCCCTTCCAGCCCGCGGTTCTGCTGTCCGGGTTTCTCTTTCGCCCCCGGCGCCCCGGTTCCTGCGCCGGTTCCCGCGCCGCGGTTTCTGCGCCACGTGGGTTGACTTCGCCCGGCAATGGGCTATAATGTAGGTATATATCGCAAGCGCATATCCCCGGCGATGACGGGGAGGAGTAGCGGGAGCGGGGCACAAAGAGAGGGAGGCGCGAATGGTGTAAGCCTCCCGTGCCGGCCGCCCGCGAAGGTCGCCCCCGAGCCGCCCGGCTGAAGAGGCGCTAAAGAGCGCCGCCCTAGGCCGGGCCGGGTCCGCCCGATACAGCGTGCTGAGCGCCCGGGCGCGCGGGACTTGCCGCGCCGCGGCGGCCACGGCCGGTCGTGGACCGTCGCCGGCGTCATAGCCCGGGAAATAAGGTGGTACCGCGGGAGTGACCCTCTCGCCCTTGGGGCGGGAGGGTTTTCGGGTTTCTGGGCCATGAGAGGAGGGGGCGCCGTGAATGACAGCGATGACCGTTGCGCGGGCGAGCGCGCGGGCGACGAGCGCGCGGGCGATCCCGCGACCGGGCGGAGACTGGAGGCTATCCCCAGCACCTACGACCCCGAAAAGGTCGAAGCGCGGTGGTACCGCTTCTGGGAAGAGGGCGGCTTCTTCCGCGCCGAGATCGACGCGGCCAAGACGCCGTTCACCATCGTCATCCCGCCGCCCAACGTCACCGGCTCCCTGCACATGGGGCACGCCCTGGACAACGCCATCCAGGACACGCTGGTGCGCTGGCACCGCATGCGCGGCGACGCCACGCTGTGGCTGCCGGGCACCGACCACGCCGGCATCGCCACCCAGCACGTCGTCGAGAAGGCGCTCTCACGCGAGGGCCGGACCAAGGAGGACCTCGGCCGCGAGCGCTTCGTCGAGCGCGTCTGGGAGTGGAAGCGCGAGTATGGCGGCCAGATCATCGACCAATTGAAGCGCATGGGCGCCTCGTGCGACTGGTCGCGGCTGCGCTTCACCCTGGACGAGGGCTGCTCGCGCGCGGTGCGCCGCGTCTTCGTGACGCTATACAACAAGGGCCTCATCTACCAGGGCGACTACATCGTCAACTGGTGCCCGAAGTGCGGCACGGCCCTCTCCGACCTCGAGGTCATCCACAGCGAGGTGCCGGCGTCGCTCTACTACGTGCGCTACCCGCTCGCCTCCGGCGACGGCTTCATTGAAGTGGCGACGACGCGGCCAGAGACGATGCTCGGCGACACGGCGGTGGCGGTGAACCCGGGCGATGAGCGCTACCGGCGCCTCGTCGGCCAGAAGGCCCGCCTGCCGCTGGTGGGGCGCGAGCTGCCGATCATCGCCGACGACGCCGTTGACCCGGAGTTCGGCACGGGCGCGGTCAAGATCACGCCGGCGCACGACCCGGCCGACTTCGAGATGGCGCGGCGCCACGACCTGCCGCTGGTGGTGGCCATCGGCGCCGACGGCCGCATGACCGCCGCCGCCGGCGAGTATGAAGGCCTGGACCGCGAGGAGTGCCGCATCCGCGTGGTCGAGGCGCTCAAGGCGCAGGGCCTCCTGGCGCGCATCGAGGACTACCGCCACGCGGTGGGCCACTGCTACCGCTGCGACACGATCGCCGAGCCGCGCGTGTCGCGGCAGTGGTTCGTGCGCATGAAGCCCCTGGCCGGCCCGGCCATCGAGGTCGTGCGCTCGGGGCGCATCACGTTCTGGCCCGAGCAGTTCGGCCGCGTGTACATCAATTGGATGGAGAACATCCGCGACTGGTGCATCTCGCGCCAGATATGGTGGGGGCACCGGGTGCCGGTGTGGCACTGCGAGAAGTGCGGCAACACCATGGTCGAGGAGGTCGACCCCAGCCGCTGCGACAAGTGCGGGGCGGAGTCGCCGCGCCAGGAGACGGACGTGCTCGACACGTGGTTTTCGTCGGCGCTGTGGCCGTTCTCGACCCTGGGCTGGCCCGACCGCACGCCGGACCTGGAGTTCTTCTTCCCGACGTCGGTGCTCGTGACCGGCTACGACATCATCTTCTTCTGGGTCGCGCGCATGATATTCACCTCGATGGAGTTCATGGGCCGCGAGCCGTTCCGGCACGCGCTGATCCACGGCATCGTGCGCGCCGACACCGGCGAGCGCATGTCCAAGTCGCGCGGCACGGGCATCGACCCGCGCGAGGCCATCGACAAGTACGGCGCCGACGCGCTGCGGCTGGGCCTCTTGACCGGCAACACGCCGGGCAACGACATGCGCTTCCGCTGGGAGCGCCTCGAGGGCAGCCGCAACTTCTGCAACAAGCTGTGGAACGCGGCGCGGTTCACCCTGGCCAACCTGGGCGATTTCACGCCGCCTGATGACGGCGGGCTGACGGGCGACGGGGCCGCGGGCGCTACGGCCACTGCGGCGGGGCTGACCCTGGCCGACCGCTGGATCCTGAGCCGGTTTGAGCGCACGCGGGCGGCGGTCGAGCGACACCTGGATGGGTTCGACCTCGGCGAGGCGGCGCGGACGATATACGACTTCGCGTGGGGCGAGTTCTGTGACTGGTACATCGAGCTGGCCAAGCCGCGCCTCTACGGGCGGCTTGACCCGGAGACGGCCGGCGCGGCGCGGGCCTCCCTGTGGCGCGTCTTTGAGGCCATGCTGCGGCTCCTGCACCCGTTCGCCCCGTTCATCACCGAGGAGCTGTGGCAGGCGCTGCCGCACCGCGGGCCGAGCATCATGGTAGCGCCGTGGCCCCAGGAGCACGCGGAGTGGCTCGATGACGCGGCCGAGGCGCAGATGGCGCTGCTCATGGACGAGGTGCGCGCCATCCGCAATCTGCGCGCCGAGATCAAGGTCCCGCCGTCGCGCCAGGCGCGGGCGGTGATAGTGGCGGGAAGCGACGCCAGCTACGCCGCGACGCGGTCGATGGCCGGCTACGTGGGCGCGCTGGCGGCGGCGGCGCCGCTGGAGATCGTGCCGCCCGGCGAGGCGAGAAAACCGCGCCAGGCGCTGGCGGCGGTCGTCGCCGGGGCCGAAGTGTACCTGCCGCTTGAGGGGCTGGTGGACGTCGAGCGCGAGCGGGAGCGGCTGCGGCGCGAGCTGGCGGGGGCCGAGGACGACCTCGGGCGGGCGCGCGCGCGGCTGGACGACCCGCGGTTCGCCGAGCGCGCGCCGGCCGAGGTGGTGAGCCGCGAGCGCGAGCGGGCGGCGGCGGCCACGGAGCGGGCGGCGGGCCTGAGGCGGCGCCTTGAGGAGCTGGCTGACTAGGGCCTTCGAACCGCCGCGGGCGACCGCAAGGCGGCGGCGGGCGGGCTGCTGGGGGCGTCTGCGGGGGCGGCTGTGGCGCGGTTGAAAGAGGAGGTGGCTCCCCCGGCCAGAATATAGAGACCTAGCAGGTTTCCCAGGGGGAGCAGGCATGGACGAGGGGTCTCGCGAGCGCGGCGGCCCGCCGCTGACCACTGGCGCGCCCCGCCGGGCCAACCGGGCCGTGTTGCGCCCGCGCCGGCGGGGTGCGGGCCCGGCGCTGGCGGCCGGGCTCATCGTGCTTGCCGCCGTGGCCATACTGGGCGGCTACGTCCTGGGACGGCTGGCCATGGAGGCGTTCCTCGCGCGGCGCGACGGGGAGCCGCCGGCGTCGCCGCCGGGGGTGACCACGCCGGCGCCGGGCGTGGATGACGGGGGCTCGCCGCCACCCGCGGATCAGCCCCAACCACAGCCCGAACCCCAGCCGGAACCGCCGGCTGACCAGACCAACCCACCGGCGCCACCGGATGGCGCCCAGGTCGTCACGCGGACCCTGGCGCCGCCTGCGTTTACCCTGTACCGCGTCCAGGTCGGCGCCTTCGCCGCACCCCAGAACGCGGCGGCGCTCGTCGAAGACCTCATCGGGCGCGGGTTCGCGGCGTGCGCCTGCCCGGGCGGCCCGCCGTACCGGGTGGCGGGCGCGGCGGCCACGGACCGCGCCGCCGCATCGTACTTCGCCGGCCCGCTCATCTCCGCTGATTACGAGGTGTACGTGCGCGACTGGGCGTTCAACCCGGCGCCGCTGCAGGTCGCCGGCCCCGCCGGGTACCTGGACTTTCTGGGTGGCAACGGGTCGGTTGGCGGGGCCTCTGGCGGCGCCCTGGCGGACATGACGGCGTTCGCCGCGCGCTGCGGCGATGCGTGGTCGATGTGGGGGCGGGGCGAGCGGGCGGCGTTCGCCACCGCGTGCCCCGACGTCGAGGCGCGGGCGCGGGCGCTGAACCTGGCCCTGGGCGGCTGCACGCCGCCGGCCCAGTTCCAGGCGGCGCACGCGACCCTCGTCGCCGCCGCCGCCGCCGCCGTGCGCGCGGCCAACGAGATGCAGGCGCTTGCGCAGCGCGGCGACGCGGCGAACCTGCGTGCCGGCATGCACTACTACCTCGAGTTCCTCGCCGGCTACGAGGCGGCCTACCTCAAGCTGCGCGGCTAGCGGCGGGCGTGCCCCAGGTGCGCGCCCCGGGTGCGCTCCCCAGCTGCTCGTCGCTGCGCCGGTCACTTGGAGCCATGCTGGGCTTGTCCATCAGGGTCAAGCACCGCTTCCCGCTCCGCCGGGGCGCGCCGGGGGCCCAGGGGCCGCTCATCGCCGGCGGCGTGCCGGCGAAAACCCCCGCGCAGGACGCCGAGTCTGCGCCTCCTCAGGAACGCCACGCGAAACCGCAGGACCCCCTTCAGCTCCAGCCACGCCAGGTAGAGCAGCAGGCAGAAGCACACGGCCGGGACCGACGCGTAGTAGTACGCGGCGGGGGCGGCGGCCCGTTTCCCGGCCCCGAACACCACGATGACGATCAGGACCCAGAACGCGAACGCCACCGGGCTTTCGACGCGGAGCTCGCCGAACGGTAGGGTGAGGACCGCCCGTACCTGGCGCCGCCACATGGGCGAGGCCGCGACCGGCCGCGGTCGGCGGTCCCCGGCGGGCCTGTCCAGCTGCGGCTTGGCCTCGCGCCGATCATCGGGCATTGCCGCTCGCCCTCCACTGCCCGGCCTCGATGGCGTACGCGATGACCAGCCACAGCGAGCAGAGGAAGATCGGCAGCACCATGATCGGGCGCATCTCAAGGCGCCCCGTGAAGATGCCCAGCCAGAGAAGCCCTGACGTGCCCGTACCGGCGCCGCCCATTACGAGAATGGTGCGCCCCATCGCCTCGGCCGCGCGTGCCCTCCACTTTGCCACTTCCGGCACCCCCCGGGTCGTCTCGGGGACGGGTGCCGCTTCCTTCGTCGCCGACGCGGCCGGGGTCCCCTCCAATTCATATGGCAGTGTGGCCGGATCGGTGCCCGGAGGACAGGGCAGGGCCGTGACGGTGCCCAGGCGCGCGTTGGGGATGGGCAGGGCAGAGCCGGCGCCGGGGGCGTAGGCGATGGCGGCCGTCGGGGCGGCAGCAGCGACAGCACCGGCGACGGCAGCGGCGGCGCCGACAGCGGCAATGGCGGCGTGAGGCGCGGGGGCTGAGGGCAGGGCGTGAACCCCCGCGGGAATAGATGGCGCCTCGCGCGCGACGGAGTCGAGGTCGGCCTCTGCCTGCATCCCGCTCACCCTCCCGGCCCGGACGTGTGGCCGGGCGTAGTGGGCTCCGGCGCGCGCAGGCAAAGGCGTTGGCCGTGGCGCGTGGCGCCCGCAACACAATTGTATGGGTGGAGGGTAGGGGATATGCCAGCGGGCCGCCGGCGTGGCAGGCTCAGGGCAGCCTGTACTTCTCGATGATCAAGTGCGTCGCGGTCGGCCACATGGTGTACAGGTGCCCGGCGCCATCGGTGGCGACCGCCGGCCGCTCGGCCGGCAGCGCAAACGACCACGCTGCGCCGTTGGCGGCGTCATAGAGCAGGAACGGCTGTTCGCCCCGAGGGGTCGCCGGCCCGAGGAACAGGAAGCGGTCGCCGGGGAACGCGCCCGTTATCGTCTGGCCAGCCGAGACGATGCCGCCGACGAGCTTGAATTCCAGCCCGTCAATGCGGAAGCGACGGGTGAGGGTCGCCCCACCTGCGGCCGGCGATGGGGCGCCAAGCAGGGTGCCATCGGCGGCGAAGACGAACCCCGCCGGCACCGGGCCCGAACCGCAGCCCAGGAGCCGGCCGTCCGCGTCATAGGAGGCAAACGCGGTCAGCCCGCCGTCCGCGTCATACTTGAGCGCCGGCGCGCCCGCCTGCCCGCCGCCGCCCTGCCCGCCCTGCGCGGCGGTGACCATGCCGGGCGGGAAGTGGAAGCAGGCCACCGCGCCGCCGCCCGGCAGGACCAGGCACCAACCGCTGATCGTCTGCGCGGTCGCATCCGGCCCGGTGGCAAGGGTCAGGTCGAAGTGGCCCAGTATGTCCCCCGGCGGGTCGGCCTCCCACAACTGCTTGCCCATCGCCGTGAAGCAGCGTAGGCGGTCGCCGGCGGTGTAGAGCCGGTCGGCCGCATCAAAGCCGGCGGCGAAGCCCGGGACGGTGCGCAGCGGCTGCCCCGATGGGTCACACAGCAGGGAACGGTCGCGATCGCCGAGGGCCACTCGCCCCAAGCTGTCGGCGTACAGGGCGGTCGGGGGGACGGCGCTGCCCTCGGGCAGCGCGCCGCCCGGCGGGGGCGGCTCGTAGGCCGGGGCGCCGCCCAGGCCGTCCGCGCCAGGACCCCAGGCGAGCCGGAATGTGGCCTCCAGCACGGCCTCCCCCGGCTGGGCGGCGATGCCGTCCAGGCGCAGGGCGTCGGCGGGCTCGCCCCACATCTGGCCGAGGTCAGCCTGGCCTGATCCGCCGCCCTGCCCCGGCCCACTGAATCCGATGTCGGGCGGCGGCGGGAGGTTCACCGGCCGCGAGGTCAGCACCAGGCCGACCGCCGCCGCGACCACGAACAGCCCCACCGCGAGGCTGTAGAATACCCGCGTCCGTCCCTTTGCCTTTACCGCCCCGCTCGCCGTGTCCGTCGTTTTCCGCATCCTCGCCATGGCCCGACCCCCCTCGACCCGGGTGTCCCCTGGTGATCTATCGATCATCATTCGCCAGGGATTCAGGGACAACCTGCAGGACCCGCGCCAAGTCCCATCCCATGGCTGGGGAGTATGACCAGACAGCTCCTGCCCTGCCAATTCACATACCTCGAAAGAGGAACTTGGTTCACCACCCCAGAAGAGACAGGACGTCAATGTGTGCCACGACAACAATAGGTATTGGGTCCACCCTTTCGGCTTGGAGGGGGACTGCAGCCGTGACGCCGACCTTTGACGCCATCACCAACGAACTCATCACCGCGCTTGATGAGGAGATCGAGGCCACGCGCCGCGCCACTTCCAGGCGCCGTACCACCGCCAAGCAGCGCAGCCGCCGCCTACGATCATGCACCTCAGGCCGCCCGTCGCAGCTCAGCACGACGTTGTCCATCTCGCGGTCCACGAAGTCGACCGCCCCGCCGCGCAGGAGCAGGGCGTTAGTGGTCAGGGTGAAGGTCACGCGCTTGCCCGCCGCCTGGGCGCGCCGTCCGCCGTACGCCCCGTCGCCCGAAAAGCAGTAGTCGCAGGCCATGTTGCAGTCGTGGGCGACGTTGAGGCACAGGGCGCGCAGGCCCCGTGGCGCAGATGAGCCGAGGTCGTCGCGATCGGGCGTGAACAGGGCGCCCGATGCTCGCAGAGCGGCCAGCTCGTCGAGGGCCACCAGACGCTCGCCCGTCGCGGACGCGCGCGCCGCGTACCAGCCCTCACTGAGCACCGACTTGAGCGCCGCGTGCGCCGCGGCCGACAGGCGGTGGCGGGCGCTGCTGACCGGGTCGTAAGCGTAGCGGGCGCCGGCGAACTGGAAAGCATGAACGTTCGTCGGCCCGACCGCGCGCCGCTCGGCCGCCACGCCTACCGGCTCGGCGAGCCCCGCCCCCGGCTGTAAACGGCGGTAGGCTCGCAGGGCTGATTGCCCACCGTGCACGAGGTCTTGCACGCCGACTGGCACGACGCCGCGCAGCCGTCGCATTCGCGGCCCTCAAACAGGTGGCCCGCGATCACCGTCTGAACCTGCCGCGCGCGGGACTGCTTCTTGCCGAACTGTCATCGCGCACCCCTCCCGAGGCTGAGTATGCAAGGCGGCGCCGGCTGGCTGGCGCCGGCCGGACCCGGCGCGACACGGCGCACTCGCCCCTGCCGGCCCCTTCCCTATTCGACCCCCTGCCCCGCCGCCCCCGCAGGGACAAGGCGCCTGCGTGCATGCGCGCGACGCGCGGGCGGCCAGGCAGCCGCCCGCCAGCGCAACTGCTACCTGAAGGCCTCGATCCGGGTCGGCGTTGGGCGAGCCACCTGGTCGCCGTGGCCCAACTGGCCCATGGAGTTCTGCCCGAAGGAGTAGACCTCGCCGCCGGCCGTGAGGACCAGGCCATGGGGGGACCCGGCGGTGATGGCCGTGGCCGTCGGCAGGCCGGGTATCTTAGTGGGGCGGCGACTTCACTGAGCAGACGTCTCCGTTGCCGAGCAGCAGCAGGGAGTGCGAGGAACCCGTGGCCACGGCCGTAACCCCCGCCGCCGACCCCAGGCGCGCGGGGCTGGACCGGTACTCGTTGTCCCCGAGGCCGAGGCACCCGCCCGAACCGAAGGCGTAGACGCCGCCGTCCTCAAGCAGGATCGGCGTTGGCCGGCAAAGCACCGCCGCGTCTGGAGAAGAGGGAATCAGCAAATCCATGAAACCACAAGGGCGGGGCACGCATTCACCTGAATTCCAGAAATTAGGAGCTCAAGTAGCGGGGGCTAGCGTTTGCGAATTTCCAGATTTTACGATTTAATGGTTATGGGAGAGATGGCCTATGTCCAGTCACGTAGATATCGCGCTCGTCAATTTGCCCCATCGCACATTGGGCACATACCCGGTCGGCGAGCACCTTGGGTTGTGCTATCTTGCTTCTTGTCTCAGGCAAGCCGGGTATCGAACAGAAATAGTCGACGGTTGCATCCATCGCATGTCGCTGAGCGGCGTGGTCCGTGAGGTTCAGCGCATGCGACCCAGGGTAACCGGGCTTTCTGTGTCTGAACCGTGTCTGCCCCAGGCCATCGTGCTGACCCGGCACCTGCGACGTGCCATCCCAGACCTGCACATCACGGCAGGCGGCTTTCTGCCTACACTGGCCGGCGAAGGGGTATTCAGACTCATTCCTGGGCTCAACAGTGTCATTACCGGAGAGGGGGAGCTTGCCATACTGGACCTCATGCGCAGACTTGGTTCCTCCAGTCTTGGAGAAGGGATCGTTCTGCACGGGGAGAAGCCCGCCCTGGATGAACTGCCCCCGCCTGCGCGCGACACACTCCCCTTGCACGTCAAGATGGGGTTCCCCGCGTCGTTGAGCACCAGCCGTGGTTGCATCGGCACGTGCACGTATTGCAGCGCGGGCTCATACGCGCGAGCATCCGGCGGCGCGCCCTGGCGGGCGAGGTCAATAGAATCAGTCGTGGCCGAGCTGGAGTCATTGGTCAAAGAGTATGGCGTGCGCATAGTGAAGATAGTCGACGACAACTTCCTCGGCCCCCAAAATGGCGCAGCAGCCCGGGTGCGCGAATTCGTCAACCAGCTAAAAGCGCTGCGCCTCAAGGCGCGATTCTCTCTGTCCGCGAGAGTAGATACCATAACTTACGACATGCTGGAAGAGCTCAAGTCTGTGGGCTTGTCGTTTCTCTCCGTCGGCATCGAGTCCTGCGTCCAGCGTGAACTTGATGAATGGGACAAGAACTCCACCATCGCCCAGATTCGAGCGGGCTTGCGCGCGCTCGATAAATCAAGGATTCCGTACAACGCTGGCTTCATCATGTTTGGCCCCAATACGACGCTGGAGGAATTGCGCATCAAAGTGGAGTTCATGATGGGATTCGCCCCTTCAACGCCGGCGGCGGCCCTCAACGTAATGAGGCCTTTCTGCGGCACTCCGCTGGCATTTCAACTACAGGATGCCGGCCGCCTGCGTGGCAAGCCGGGTTTCCTCAGCTTCTCCTTCAGTGACCCGAGGGTCGCCGCTATTCACCAGAACCTTAAGACGAGACTTCTCAGGTGCTTCCGCAGTGCGGTAATCACCGAAGCGGATCGCTACCGGGGCTCCGCCGTGAGTCGGGCTGCACAGCGAGGACTGGCAGAGTTGAGCGAGTTGGTATTGAGGGCGGGGGGGCAGTAGCCGTCCACCGCTGAAGGGTGTGATACGATGGCAGGCCAGGCTGATGTTCCCGAGCGGGCTGACGATTACATCAACGTAGAGCCACGGCTGTACGTGATCCAGCGGCTGCTGGAGACCCTCCTTGAGGTCGTCGACGTCGTAGACGAGCGCGGACGCACGATCCCTGTAGATGGGTTTCGGCTGAGGAACCCGGCGGACTGGCTGACTCACGAGGACAGTAGGCTGCTGGATAACATCGGGCCGCTGGCGGCCACCTGTAACTGCGCCTGTGAGTTCTGCTATGAGCGAGGCAACCCGTTCCCATTCCACAGAAGGCAGATGAGCATGGATGAAATCAGGACTCGGATTCGACTGTACGATGCCAACTCGCGCCGGGGAATGTTCCCCACTAATGCGCTTTCGACCGAGGCCTTCTGTAACCCCCACTTGTTCGACATTCTGCATCTAGTCAGAAGCAAGGTCCCTGCTGAACTATTCAGAATCACGACCAATGGGGTATCGCTCACCGAAGGAGTGATCGCGAGATTGCTCGACTTGAAGCCAATACAGATCTGTCTTTCAATCAACACAGTCAACCCCAAATTGAGGGAGAATATCATGAGAGATGCGAATCCACATGTGGCGGTTAATGCCCCTCGGCTGTTGCGGGCGTACGGCATTCCATTTCAAGGCAGCATAGTGGCCTGGCCCGCCCTGTTTGACAACATAGCTGAGACTGTACGGCTGCTCGATGAGCATGAGGCCCTCGTCATCAGGATCAACCTCCCGGGGTACAGCCGGTACTTTCGGCCGCCGCCTACCGGCATCGACGCGAGCTACTGGCAAAGGGTTGTAGAACTGGCAGATCGGCTTCGCGAGCAGTGCCGATCGCCGATCTATCTCCCACCCGTGCTATTCTCCATGCCTCACAATAGACCGGTTATCGCGGGCGTCTTGAGAAACTCGCCCGCGGAGAGGGCCGGCCTGCGGTATGGGGACGAGATCAAGGCGGTGCAGGGCAAGCCTGTAGTCTCAAGGCCGCATGCCGCGCACTTGCTCGCTGATGCGATAGCTGCCGGCCAACCTCGCATCGCGCTCTCGGTGAGGACGGTGGACACCGAGCGCGTCGTAGTGATGCTCAGGACCGCCCCCACTGATGATCTTTACCCTTACCGACCCCTCGGTTACTCGGAAACTGAGGCGCTCATGGGGATTCTGCTGCCCGGAGGCTTCAAGCTATCATATATAAAGAGGCTGCGCGATGTTGCAGACTGGCACGGGGCACGGCGCGTCGCAGTAATATCTTCATACCTCGTCAAGCCGCTCCTCGAAGAAGCTCTCACAGCAGTTGGCGATAGAGATCTCATTGAGCGCGTAACGATCCTCTGCCCGCGGAACGAGTATCTCGGCGGCAATATAATGCTGGGCGATCTCTTGCAGGTTTCCGATTACATCACCTGCCTTCGCGAACATCAGCTTGAACGTCCAGACCTGGTAGTAATCCCATCTAGCTTCGCCCGGGGTTGGGGACGGGACCTTTGTGGCGTGTCGTACCTGGAGATCGAGCGGGCAACTGGTATTCCGGTTGAGTTGTTGCCTTGCGAGCGGATCTTTATGTGAGGTAGCGCGGGAGTCCCCCCACCACACGGTCAGAGACCGCATAACGAAGGGGGGGAATACGATGGACTACGAGCGTCTGTGCGCCGAAGAGGCCGTGGATCAAGTGTCGAGCGTGCTTCAGTGCGGAGACATGTGCTGGTACTGATCGGCGTTCTCGTCGGACTCAGTGTCAGCGTGCAGCTGACCTGACTGTCTAATCGGGGGGACTCCCGCCCTTGTATCCATCTGGAGGTGGGCCGATGAAGGAAGACCTTCACTCTCCTCACGATGTCAGTACTTGTCCGGCAACGGAAGAGGTCGCGGGGCTAGTAGGCAAGCAGCTCCAGGTTCTCCTGCAGCTCGTCGCACTGGAGACCCAGGGGAAGATGATCGAGACGGCCGGCTTTCGATTCAAGAACCGTGTTACTGAGGAGGGGAGCCTCTTGGGTGAGATCGAATCCACCACCGGTCATCGTGATGAGCATATCTGGAGGTTCCGTCTGGAGGGAAAGCCCGGCGCGGGCGGCCATGCCGATGGACTGGTCGAAATGACCAGACAGCAATTCCTGGCTCTGTTTGAGGTGTGCGTACTGACATACCAGGGCCGAAGGGTACAGGTCGACGGCTTCAAGTTTCTCAAGGAGGATAGTCCCGTTTTCGCTCTGTTGCCCGACGACGCTGGCTAACCCCTTGTCCGACCACTGAGGGGTGACCGTCAGAACCATCAGTAACAGGGCTCGCTCAAACCTACAGTCTGGGCGACCCTCGCGTCACTCGCGGTTACTCGGAGCCCCTCTCTATCTGGCTCACGGCTTCCTCGGGCGCAGCATTCCCGTGGATGATCGCCATGATGCCGGGGGGGGAAGTATTTGTCCATAGTCTTGTCGCCCAGGCCCAACTGCCCGAAGTTGTTTCCGCCAAACGCGTAAACATCGCCGTTCTCCAGCAGCACGAGGCTGTGATCGTAGCCGCTGGCGCCGGCGGGAACATCAGCGGTCTATGAGCGGCTGGACGCGTCCTTGCACGATCATCTTGTAGCCGCGCATCACCCACGCCGGAGCCAGGAAGCCGGCCGCGATGGCCAGGCCGGCCACGCTCATGGCTCCTTGCGGCGACAAGATCCTCAACGCGACCGGCAGGACGGCCATCGACAGGAGCTCGCCTGGGGCCAGCACCGCACGCGCCGCGCTGTAGACCCGGCCGCGAAGCTCGGTGGGCGTGAGCTCAGCGAAGTAGACGTTCTCGACGACAAACGCCGCGCCGAGCGCTACGTTACTCAGCAGCATCAGGGCCATCACGGCGCTCATGGGCAAGCCGACGGCGAACGGCACGAGCGCTAGCCCACCGATGATGCTCCCCACGCTGAGGACCACATGGCGGGCAAGCTTGCCCTCCGCGAAGCTGATGCCGATCGACCCGATCACGAGCCCGGCGCTGGCCATCGCCATAACCCACCCGTACATCGAAGCCGGGGCTGCAGCCACTTCGCCGACATAGACCACCAACACGACCGCCGGCATGGTGCCTCCGATCCCGCGCAGGGTCTGCATCACGGTCATAAACAGGAGCACCGGCTGCTGGCGCAGGAACGACACCCCACCGAGAAACTCGGCGACTGCCGATTTCATGAAGGGAGGCCTGGCAGTGGCATGAGACGGGGCTCTATCTGACGCCAGCCGCGGCAGGGTCAGTACGGCGAGGACGACGGCGGCCACCGCGAAGCTGAGTGAGTCGACGGCGAACGCGGCCACAGGTCCGATGTAGGCAAGCAGAACGGCCCCCAGGGCGGGCCCGCAAGTCGATGTGATCTGAGTAGTAACCTTGGCCACGGTCGCAGCTTTCAGGTATAGACGCCTCGGGATGATCTGGAGCATGACAGAGGAGTGCGTGGGCAGGTAAGCTGCCGCAAGACAACTGGAGATCAACTGGATCAAGTATATCTGCCACATGGCATTGACCCACACCAGCATGACCACGAGGAACGCCCGAATGGCGTTGATGGCGATGAGCATGCGCTTACGGTCAGCCCTGTCGACGATGACCCCCGCCACAGGCCCGACTATCATCAGGGCGGCGTATTGCATGGCCAGCGTCAGTGAGAGGGCTACGGCCGAGCCCGTACTCATGTAGACGTAGACGGGCAGGGCCGTCCGGGTTACAGCGTCTCCCACCTGGTTGATTACTTGAACCACCCACATCGGCCGGTACACGGGGTGGCTCAAGAGCTGGCCATAGGTAGCCCCATCGCGCGTCGTGACGCTCACTTGACTGCGGTCACCCCTGCCGGATTATTGCGCTCGGCCGCCCCTGCCCGCTGCTCCGGCACGAGCACGGCGCCGCGTGCCACCAGATGGCCGATGAACTCTGACACCCATTCACGCGCCTGTTGCATCGATACCTCCCCGGCAGCGGATACCGCCCGCGCGATCTCCTCGACCGAGCGCGTGCCATCGATTAGGTCCCAGATGCATGTCCCGCCCGCGTTGAGACTGAGATACTCGGAGGTCGCGGGGGTGTATAGCTTGAGCCCGTCACCCCAGGGGGCGAAGTTGGCTCGGGGGTTGCGCCTCGGCACGGAATCGGGTATCACCTGGGCCGGCTCCACGGCAAGTTCAGGTTCAGGAAAGGCAACAACTCGATTGTCGACCTGCCCCCGGCGGGGGATGGCGGCCAGTGCCTGTTCCGCGCGCAAACAGATGCCGTTGACGCAAGTCTCGCTGCCCGTGACGAGGCGGCCGAACTCCATCTCCACTGGACATGAGTCACACATGGACCGATAACGACAGCGATTGCAAGGCTGATACTCACGTCGCCTAGTCTCGTCGTGGTAAAAAGCGAAGGCCGCCCGGAATGACGGTGAACTGAGCAACTCGTCCAACCCCATGTGAAGGACGTCGTTGGCCCTCACGTTGAGCCGGCCGGCATGCCTCAGCGCCCTGGTCTTGAGGCCTTTGCCGCAGGGGAATGTCTCACCATTGCTCCGGATATAGAAGTAGGCACTGGCTCCGGTACAGGTGTACGGATGAATGGGAATGGAACAGCCATACTTGGCGTTGAGGTAGTCGTTGAGGAGGATGGCGGGCGGGAACACCCAGACAGTGGTCTTGCCCGGACGGGCGGCGGCCGTCTCGGCAATACGCTCGCAGGTCGCGAACCACTGGTCGTCGTCGATGAGGACGTCGAGTTCGTTTTTCGCCGCCAGCCCCAGCGGTTGCGCCCTCAGGAAGTAGACATCGTCGAGGCCCAATGACTGGCAGAAGGGTATCATCCTCGGGGCGGCCAACATGTTCGTAGCGGTTACCGTGTAGTGAATGGAGATGTGAATCGGCCGTGCACGCTCCCTGAGCTCGAGCGCTCTCTCAACATTGCCCAGGACCCGGTCAAACGTGCCTGCCCCCCGGATCGCGTCATTCGTAAGCGCATCAGGGCCGTCCAAGCCCACGACAAGCCTGCAGAAATCGAGGCCAAGGATCCTTCTCATAGCATCCTCGTCAAGCGCAAGAGCGTTGGTGTTCATCTGGACCGCGGCGCCCGCACGATTGAACTCCTCAATGATGCGGAAGAAGTCCGGATGACACAGGGGCTCTCCCCCGAGAAGCTGTACCAGCTTCACCTGGCCCTCGAAGCGCCTGATGATCGACGTGATCTCGCCGGTGGTCAGGTCACGTTTGCGCTCGATGTCAGAGCCGGCGTGAGGGTCATGGTTGTAACAGTGATGGCACGCCATGTTGCAGCGACTGGTGAGGTCCCATTTAAGGGTAACCACCCCGCTATCCCTCCAGTGCCTTATTTCAGGGGCGGGATGGCACCAGGCCATCCCGCCCGTTCCTTGCTACAGCTCAGGGGTCGGGAGGACAACCTCGAGGGCCGCGTCATTAGCGACACGCTTAAAGCTCGGATGCATCTGCCTTCACCTCCTCAATCCATATTCTACCATCAACTTCCGCTCCGGGTCAAGCGTTCGGAGGGTTGGTATCGAGCCTCTATTACGACACTTATTGGGATTGAGTCGTCCGGGCTCGCTCGTCCTTGCTCGCTCTGCTGCAGAAGACCTCGCCGCAACGCACGGGATCGTCGACGCTCAAGCCGCACTCCCGCGCCGGTCGCACGTAGGAACGCGCGTCCTGGTCGTGGTTGACCCACGGGACGGGGTCGGATCGGCGGGGGATGGTCACGTCCCAGAGCAGGAACTCCCCGCCCGGCCGCAAAACGCGATATGCCTCACGCATGACCTGGCGCCGCTCGGGCCGGGCGACGTACATCAAGGCGAAGAATGAGGTGACGGTCCAGAAGCTCTCGTCGAGGAACGGCAGGCTTTTCGCGTCGGCGATGACCTTGGGCGGGCCCGTGGCGCGCGGCCCGCTGACCCCGCCACAGGAAGCAGCTTACTGCGCCCCTGCCCTAGGAAACCGGCCTCGGGCGTAGAATACCTTCACGGCAAGCCCCGCACCCGCGCACCAGTTTTTGGCTGTTGAGGGTTGCCGCGCCGCGTGTTAGACTGGTCATGGGTGAAGGAGGCTTCGGGACAAGCTCACCGGCTGCTCTTGTCGCGGGGGTCGATGAGTTCCGCATAGCGGCCTTGTTGGCGGGCAGTCTTAGGGTGGGCCGGCGCCGGGCGCCGCGATGCGCTTGGCCGCGGCCCGCCCCGGGCGGGAGGGACGCCCCGTGGTGCGCAAGCAGAAGAGTCTGTGGATCCTCATCGTGCTGCTCCTGGCCGGCGCCGCGGCCGGCACCGTGGTCGGAAGCGCCCTGGGGATGCTGGTGCCGGTGATCGGCGAGTCGCTGCGGATGGGCCTGGAGCCGCCGGTGACCATCGACCTCGTTTTCTTCTCCCTCACCTTCGGCTGCGGCCTTGACCTCAACATCGGCAGCGCGTTGGGGCTTTTAGCGGCGGCGCTGATATACCGCCGGCTATAGACCGCAAGCCGCAGACCGCCGGCCGCGGAGCGCTGGCTGTAGGGGGGTGCGAGGTGAACCGGCCAGAGGGCCACGCGCGCGCGCGGCGGATGCCGCGGCTGATCCTGGCCTCGTCCTCGCCGCGGCGGAGGCAGCTTCTGTCTGACCTTGGCCTGCCGTTCGAGGTCCGCGAGTCAAACGTCGCCGAGGATGAAGAGGCTTCTGGCGCGACCGGCCTGGCCCAGGCCGTCGAAGTCGCCCGGCGGCTGGCCCAGTGCAAGGCCGAGGCCGTGGCGCGGTCGCTCGGGCCGGAGGCGGCAGGGGCGATCGAGGGGGTGGGTGTTGACGGCGCTGTGGCGGTGGGCCCGCTGGTGATCGGCGCCGATACCGTGGTCGTGCTTGACGGCCACATCCTGGGCAAGCCGAGGGACGCCGCCGAGGCGCGCGGCATGCTGCGCGAGCTCGCCGGCCGCAGGCACACCGTCGTTACCGGCGTGGCCGTGTGCGACGTGGCGAGCGGGCGCTCGCTGGTCGCGCACGAAGAGACGCGCGTGTTCATGCGCGGGCTCGCGGCGGATGAGATCGCGGCGTACGTCGCCACCGGCGAGCCGCTGGACAAGGCCGGGGCGTACGCGGTGCAGGGGCTGGGCGCCCTGCTCGTCGAACGTATCGAAGGCTGTTACTTCAATGTCGTAGGGCTGCCTCTGGCCAGGCTGGGATCGATGCTGGAGTCGTTCGGCGTCCGGGTGTTGGGCGGGGAGTAGCAGCGACCCCGGGCTGCCGGAGTCAAGCCCCCCATGGGGGGTTCACGGTCTGAGCTACCATTGTACCATTAAGGACATGCCGCTCGAGGACAGGCCCCGCGAGCGTCTCATCGCCAGTGGGGCCCAGGTGTTGTCGAACGCGGAGCTGGTCGCGGTCCTCATCCGCACCGGCTCTCGTCACGAAACGGCGATCGAGGTGGCGTCGCGCCTGATCGGGCGCGGCGCGGCTGCGGCCGCCGGCGGGGCGAGCGGCGACGGCGCGGGGGCGGAGGATGCGAACGGCGTCGGCGTCGTGGGGACGCCCGGGGCCGCAGCGGCGGGGCTACGCAACCTGGCCACGGCCTCGATCGAGGAACTGGGTGCGGTGCGGGGGATCGGGCCGGTCAAGGCGACGCAGATAAAGGCGGCCATCGAGCTGGGGCGGCGCCTGGCGTGTGCCACCGCCTCCCGGCCGGCCGTGCGCACGCCGGCGGACGTCGCCGGGCTGGTCATGGAGGGCATGCGCTACCTGGACAAGGAGCACTTTCAGGTGGTTCTGCTGAACACCAAGAACCAGGTGCTGGGGGTCGAGCTGGTCTCCGTGGGCGGCCTGAGCTCGTCGCTGGTGCACCCGCGCGAGATATTCAAGGTCGCGCTGCGCCGGTCGGCGGCGGCTATAATCCTGGTCCACAACCACCCCAGCGGCGACCCCGAGCCGAGTCCCGAAGACATCGGCGTGACCGGACGCCTGGTCGAGGCGGGGCGTCTCCTGGGCATCGAGGTGCTCGATCACGTCGTTATCGGCGACGGGTGCTACGCCAGCCTGCGCCAGCGCGGCCTCGCCTGAGCGGGGCTGCGCCTGACGGCGCGGCGCGGGCGCGGTGCGGGCGCGGCGCTGGCGCGCCGGGCTTCCAGGCCACCAGACGGAAGGAGAGGGACACTGGCGATGATAGGGTTATTCTCGCGCGACCTGGCTGTCGACCTCGGCACCGCCAACACCAAGGTGTACGTGCGCGGGCGGGGCATCGTGCTGACGGAGCCCACGGTGATCGCCATGCAGCGCGAATCCCGCGCCGTCCTGGCGGTGGGCGAACAGGCCAAGCAGATGATCGGCCGCACGCCGGGCAACATCGTTGCCGTGCGCCCAATGAAGGATGGCGTCATCGCTGACTTTGACGTGACCCAGGTCATGCTCCGCTACTTCATGGTGAAGGCGCAGCGCCGGCGGCCGCTCGTCCGGCCCCGCGTCATCGTGTGCGTGCCGTCCGGGGTGACTGAGGTTGAAAAGCGCGCCGTCATCGACGCCACGCTGCAGGCGGGGGCGCGGGAGGCGTATCTCATAGAAGAACCCATGGCGGCGGCCATCGGCGCCGGCCTCCCCGTGCACGAGCCGACGGGGAACATGATCGTGGACATCGGCGGCGGCACCACCGAGGTGGCCATCATATCGCTGGGCGGCATCGTGACCAGCCGGTCGATCCGCGTCGGCGGCGACGAGATGGACGAGGCGGTCATCAGCCACATCAAGCGCACCTACAACATGCTCATCGGCGAGCGGACGGCCGAGGAGGTCAAGATCACCATCGGCTCGGCCTTCCCGCGCCCGGAGAGCGAGGTGTTCGAGGTGCGCGGCCGCGACCTGGTGACGGGCCTGCCCAAGACGCTGACGATCACCTCGAGCGAGATCCAGGTGGCGCTGGCCGAGCCGGTAAGCGCGATCCTAGAGGCGATCAAGGTCACGCTCGAGCGCACGCCGCCTGAGCTGGCGTCAGACATCATCGACCACGGCATCGTGATGACCGGCGGCAGCTCGCAGCTGCGCGGGTTTGACCGCCTGGTGGCCGAGGAGACGGGAATGCCCGTGAACCTGTCCGAAGAGCCCCTGTTGTGCGTGGTGCGTGGCGCGGGCAAGGTGCTGGAGGAGCTGGACACCCTGCGCCGCCTGCTGGTGACCTCGCGCAAGGGGAGCTAGCCGCGCCGCGGCGGTCGGGGGCGCGGCGGGGGTGTGGAAGGTGGGGTTCTTCTCCCGGATCCGCAAGCTTCTGGCGCCGGCGCTGACGGTCGTGGTGCTGGTGACCCTGATGGCCGTCACCGCCCGCGAGCGCGAGCACATCAGCCGCTTGGAAGAGGTGCTGGTCGAGGGGCTGGCGCCGGTGCAGCGCGCCCTGTACAGCGGTGCCGAGGCGCTGGGCAGCGGCGTGCGCTCGCTGGCGGGCTGGCGCAACCTCAAGCGCGACAATGCCCGCCTTCAGGCGGAGGTCGGGTCGCTGACGGCGCTCGCTGAACAGGCGCGCGAGACGGTGGAGGAGAACCGCCGCCTCAGGCGCCTCTTGGGCTTCGCCGAGACCCTGCCCTTCGATTACCTGGCGGCCCACGTCATTGCGCGCAACGCTGACAACTGGTTCTCCACCGTGCTCATCGACCTCGGGCGGCGCGACGGCGTGGCGAGGAACATGCCCGTAGTCACGCCGCCAGGCCTGGTGGGGCGGGTGATCACCGTCACCGCTGACACGGCGACGGTGCTTTTGACGAGCGACCCGGACAGCGGCGCCGGCGCCATGATCCGGCGGTCGCGGGACTGCGGCGTCCTCTTGGGCGAGATGGGCGGGCAGGGGGCGCTGACCATGCGCTTCTTCTCGCGGCAGGCGAGCGTGCGCGAGGGAGACATCGTGATCACCTCGGGCCTCGGCATCCTGCCCAAGGGGCTCCTCCTGGGCACGGTGCGGCGCGTGCGCACGAGCGAGCAGGGCCTGCTGATCGAGGCTGACGTTGAGCCCGCCACCGACCTCGGCCGCCTGGAGGAGGTCCTGGTGCTCATGCGGCCGCATCCTGACTACATGGATGTGCTTGAGCGCGGCAACGAGCCCGCGGCGCACCCGCCGCCCCTGGACATGCGGGACCTGCAGTAACGCGCGGCGGGGAAGCGGCGGCGGGCCACGAGGCGGCAAGGCACGAGGCGGCAAGGCACGAGGCGGCAAGGCACGAGGCGGCGGCGGGGGGTGACGGGGGTGCGCTGGCCCAAGCTGCGGCTGTTCCTGGCGCTGATCGGCATCCTGACGGGCATCATCGAGTACGGGCTGGCCTCGCACGTGGCGTGGCTGGGCATCAAGCCTGACTTCACCCTCGTCCTGGCCGTGCTGGCCGGCCTGGCGTTCGGCCCCTACGACGGGGCCGTGGCCGGGTTCTTCGCCGCCTTGGTCCCTGACCTGTGGGGCGGTCGCTACCTCGGGGTGCTCCCCGCCGTGCACCTGGCGGTGGGTTTCCTGGCCGGCATCGTCGGAGGCCGCGTCTTCAAGGAGAACATCGCCGTCCCCCTCAGCGCGGGCATCCTGGGCACCCTGACCGGTAACATCCTGGCGCTTCTGCTCTATCGCGCGCTCGGGGTGCCGTTCCCGGCGGTTCTGCCGGCGCTGTCGATCATGCTGCGGTCGTCGCTCTACAACGGCCTTCTGGCGCCGTTCGTGTACGTCGTGTTGATCAGGCTGCGGACTGCGGTACGCGCGACCGGCGCGCCGGGGACGCCGGGCGCGGGGAACGGCTGACGGGGGTTTTGCCCATGGAGCCGAGGGAGCTTGAGAAGCGGGTCAAAATATCCCTGGCGCTCGTGGCGCTGGTGTTTCTGGCCCTCTTCTCGCGGCTCTTCGAGCTGCAGGTCGTCCACGGCCAGCGCTACGACGACCTCTCCAGCAACAACCGTCTGCGCATCCTGCCGATCAGCGCGCCGCGCGGCGAGATCCGCGACCGCGACGGTCAGGTGCTGGCTGAGACGCGGCCGGCGTTCGCCGTGTCGCTGATGCACATGGGCGTCACCGACCTCGACCGCACCATCGACTCGCTCTCCGGCATCCTGGGCATGACCCCGGAGGAGATCAGGAAGCGCATCGAGGCGCAACGCGACCGCCTCTACGAGCCCATCCTGCTCAAGTCGGACATCCCGCCCGAGATGCACACCATGATCGAGGAGCGACGCCTCGACCTCCCCGGCGTCGTCGTCGAGGTGCGGCCGATCCGCTACTACCCCCAGGGGAAGCTGGCCGCCCACGTCCTCGGCTACCTCGGGGAGATCGACCAGGCGTCGCTTCTCGCCCTGGAGGCGAAGGGCTACCACGCCGGCGACATCGTGGGCAAGTCGGGCATCGAGGCGACCTTCGACGAGTACCTGCGCGGCAGCGACGGCGGGCGCCAGGTCGAGGTCGACTCGCGCGGCCGTCCCAAGCGCGTCATGGGGCGCATCGAGCCGCAGCCGGGAAGCACCGTGCTCCTGACCCTGGACGCCGGACTGCAGCGCGTGGCCGAGGACGCCCTGCGCAAGTCGATGGAGTCGCTGCGGACCAACAAGTACGACCCGTACCCCAACGCCCGCGCCGGGGCGGTGGTGGCGCTTGACCCCTCGACCGGCGAGATCCTGGCCCTCGCGTCTGAGCCGGCGTACGACCCCAACCTCTTCGCCAGCCGCATCTCGGCCGCCGACTGGCAGGCGCTGCAGGGCGACCCGCTGCAGCCGATGCTTGACCGGGCCGTCTCGGGGCTGTACCAGCCGGGGTCGGCGTTCAAGATGGTGACCGCCATCGCCGGCCTGGAGACCGGCCACACGACCGGGCGCGAGGTGTTCCCGCCGTGCACCGGCCTGTACCACGTGACGGCGCGCGATGTCAAGCGCTGCTGGGCGTTGAAGTACGGCGGCCACGGCGCGCTGAACCTGGTGAACGCCATCGGCCAGTCGTGCAACTCGGTGTTCTACGAGCTCGGCCGCCGGGTGGGCATCGACGACATGGCGCGCTACGCGCGGGAGCTGGGCTTCGGGCAGCTGACGGGGCTTGAGGACATCGGCGGCGAGAAGGCGGGATTGGTGCCGACCACTGACTGGAAGCGCCGCGCCTTCCCCCGCGACCCGCAGTGGTGGCTCTCGGAGTCCCTTGACGCCGCCATCGGCCAGGGCTTCCACCAGTACACGCCGATCCAGGTCGCCAACTACGTCGCGACGCTGGCCAACGGCGGTGCCCGCTACCGGCCGTTCCTGGTGCGCCAGGTCCTCGACGCCGGCGGCCGCGCGGTGTACACCGGGACGCCGAGCGTCACCGGCCGCGCCGCCATCAGCCCCGCCACCCTGGACATCGTGCGGTCGGGCATGATCGCCGTCACCAGCCCTGGCGGCACCGCCGCCGCGGCTTTTAGCGGCTTCCCGTTCAAGGTGGCCGGGAAGACGGGCACGGTGGAGTTCCCGGGCAAGGACAACCACTCCTGGTTTGTGTGCTACGCGCCGGCGGACGACCCGCGGATCGCCATCGCCATCCTGATCGAGGAGGGCGGCAGCGGCTCGCTGGCCGCGGCGCCGGTGGCGCGCGCCATGCTGGGGGAGTTCTTCGACCTGCTGCCGGCACCGGCCGGCGACTAGGGGCGCGGGGATGTGATGGGACGATGTTCGAGCGCCGCATGCTGAGGAACCTGGACCTGCGCCTGCTCGCCGCCGTGCTGGCGTTGATGGCGCTCAGCGTTGTCACCATCGCCAGCGCCACGCGGACCAGCGGCGGCGCGTTCTTCTCCCAGGCCGTGCGCCAGCAGATGCTGTGGATCCTGGTTGGGCTCCTGGCCATGGCCGTCATGATCTTCATTGACCCGGGCGACCTCAGCCGCCTGTCCGTGTTCATATATGTCGTGAACCTCCTCGCGCTCCTGGCGGTGGGGTTTCTGGGCTCAAGCGTCCTCGGCGCCCAGCGCTGGATCCCCATCGGGCCGTTCAGGCTGCAGCCATCCGAGCTCGCCAAGGTGTTCCTGGCGATCACGCTGAGCGCCAGCCTGGCGCGGCGCGAGGGGGGCTTCGGCGGTTGGCGCAGCTTCGTGATGAGCTTCTTGCACATCGCCGTGCCGCTCGGGCTCATCCTCAAGCAGCCCGACCTGGGCACCTCGCTGGTGCTCCTGGCGGTGCTGTTCGGGATACTGTTCTTCGCCGGCGCGCCCCTGGGCAAGCTCTTCGGCCTTTACGGCGCCGGCATCGCCGCCGCCGTGCTGGCGGTGGTCCTGCACCTGCGCTTCGGCCTGCCGCTGCCGCTCAAGGACTACCAGCTGATGCGCCTGATCGTGTTCGCCAACCCCGACCTCGACCCGCTGCAGGCCGGCTACCACCTGCGCCAGTCGCTGATCGCCGTGGGGTCGGGCCGCCTCTTCGGCAAGGGCCTGTTTGCCGGCGTGCAGTCGGGCCTCGACTTCCTGCCCATGCGCCACACCGACTTCATCTACTCGGTCGTGGCCGAGGAGCTGGGCTTGATCGGCGCCGGGTTCCTGCTCATCCTGTACCTGATCCTCGTGTGGCGCGCGGTGCTCATCGCCGGGATGGCCCGCGACCGCTTCTGCTCGCTCCTGGCCGCCGGGCTGGCGGCGATGTTCGCCTTCCACATCCTGGTCAACGTGGGCATGACCATTGGCATCATGCCCATCACCGGCATCCCGCTGCCGTTCATGAGCTACGGCGGCAGCGCCATGCTCGCCAACTGCATGGCGGTCGGGCTCCTGCAGAGCATCGCCGCCCGCCGCAAGAAGATACTGTTCTGACCCCGCCTCGACTCTGACCCCGCCTCGATGCCCCTCCGGCCCTCCGCCCCCCGTCCCGGCCTGTGCCCCGCCAACATACCCTGTCCCGCGCCCTCATATGATCGTGATGAAACCCCCGTCAACGGGCGTTTGCGGGTGAAGCGCCCGCGGGCGCGGCACGCCGGGCGGGCGGATCGGGGCTGGGGGGCGGGCGGACATGGAGCGTCGTCAGAGGGGGACGGGGCGGCGGTCGTACCCGGCGCTGGGGCGGGACCGGCGCCAGCCGGGGGGCCGGCACTTCGACCGTGCACACCGGGGCCCGCAGCATCGCCTCAATGCGGCGCGCGCGGAGGAGGCGGGCAAGAGGCGCCCGTGGCGGCGCTTCTGGCGCCAACTGCTGGTCGGGGCGGCGGCCTTCCTGCTGGTGTTCGGGGCGGTGCACCTGCCGTTCGGGCTCGGGACGCGGGTGCAGGCCGGCCTGCACTACGTGCTCAACGCCCCCTACGACCTGGGCCTGGGGCGGGCGCTGGCCGCGGGCGGGGCGCTGGAGGGCTGGCGCGCGTGGGCGAAGAAGGTGGGCAGCGGGTGGTGGTCGCCTCCGGCGGCGACCCCGGCCAGCTCGTCGGGCACGTCCGGCTCGTCGGGCTCGACCGGGGCCGCGACTCCCGGGACGCAGGGCGGCGCTGCGCCCGGCGCGACACCCGTCGCGCAGGGCGACCTGGCCTGGCCGGCTGAAGGCACGGTGACGTGCGCGTTCGGCTGGGTGAGTGACGACGCCACCGGCACCTACACGCTGCACGAGGGGCTGGACATCGCCGCCGCGACGGGAACGCCGGTGCTGGCCGCCCTCGGTGGCGTGGTGAAGTCCGTCCGCCGCGACTCGGACTACGGTTGGCTGGTGGAGCTGGACCACGGCGCCGGCCTGACGACGGTGTACGCCCACAATGAGAGCGTGCTGGTGCGCGAGGGCGAGACGGTGCGCGGCGGCCAGGAGCTGGCGTCGATGGGCGCGACGGGCCTCGCCTCCGGGTCCCACGTGCACTTTGAGGTGCGCTGCGACGGGGCGGCGGTCGACCCCCTGCCCTGGCTGCGGTCGCGCGGAACCGGCGCATGACCGCTAGGGCCGGTCGGCGCGCCTTCCTACGCTTGAGCCCCCTCCTGCTCCTGGTCCTCGCGCTGGCGCTTCTTTGCGGGCAGGGCGCCCTCCTGGGGGCGCTGGCCGCGGCCCTCATGGCCCACGAGGCGGCCCACCTGCTGGCGGCACGGCTCCTGAGGGTCGGCGTGTCGTCGCTGGAGATCCACCCGTTTGGCGCCGTGGCGCGCCTTGTGGCGCCGGGGGGCGGCGTGTGCGGCGAGGCGGCGGTCGCGGCGTGCGGCCCCGTGGCCAGTTTTTTCTCGCCGCCGTCGCGGCGGCAGTGCTGCAACTGGCTGGCCCGGGCGACCCCGTCGCCGCCCTGCGCGGGCCCATCCTGGGCTTCTGCCGCAACTTCTCGCACCTGAGCCTCGACCTCGCGCTCTTCAACTGCCTTCCCGCCCTGCCCCTGGACGGCGGCCGGGTGGCGCGGGCGGTCCTGGCGGCACGCGTCGGGGCCGGCCGCGCCACGCGCACGCTGGCGCGGGCAGGCCGCCTGCTGGCGCTGGGCCTGGCGGTCCACGGCGCGGTCATGCTGGCCCGCGGGGGCGTACCATGGGGGCTCGTCGTCGCGCCCTCCCTGTGGCTGGGGGCGGCGGCGGCGCGGAGGGAGGCGGCGTTCCAGGTGTGGCGGGACATTCTGGGGCGGGCGGGCGCGGGGCCGGGGTGGGTGGGCGCGGGGCCAGGGCGGGCGATCACCCTGTGGGCGCCGGCGTCCACCCCGGCGCACCGCGTCGTGGCCGCGTTCTCTCCCGGGCGCTACCACCTGGTCGCCGTCGTCGACGCCGGCGGGCGGCTCCTGGGCATCCTGGGTGCGGGGGACCTGGTGGCCGGCATGGCCTCGGCCCCCGCAGGCGCCACCCTCGGCAAGGTGCTGGCGGCGTCGTCGGCAGGTGTGCCACCGCCGCCGGGACTGCCGTGACCCCGTTGCCGTCCGTTCCGCCGTGTACATTCTTCTCGTCTCCTTTGCTGTCACGGGTTTGTCCATCCGGACCCCTCGCAAACGCTGTCCGGCCGCCACCGCGTAAAATATTGGACAGAAGTGCGCACTTTACCGCCCGGGCGTGCTATAATCTAGGAGGACAGGGGAACTGTTGGCGCCGACTGGGGGGGATGCCACGGCATGGACGGTAGTGCAGTGCGGGTAGCTATTCTGATCGACTACGAGAATATTCACTGGAGCATGAAGGAGAACTACGGACTGCTACCCAATACAGAGAAGCTCATCGAGTCGCTGCGGCAGGTGGGGGCCCAGTACGGGAGCGTCGTACTCATGCAGGCGTACGCGGACTTTGACAACCGCGACTTCTACGGCCTGCAGTCGGAGCTGCAGCGGCGGGGGGTCGAGACGCGGCACGTGTTCTCCAAGAGCTACGTCGATGGCACGCGCAAGAACGCGGCCGACGTCGAGATGAGCCTGGACGCCCTCGAGCTGACTTACACGCGCGGTGAGATCAACATGTTCATGCTGGTCTGCGGGGATCGCGACATGATTCCGCTGATCAAGAAGCTGGTCAGCCGCGCCAAGCAGGTGGAGGTCGTGGCGGTGGCCAAGACGCTCAGCCGCGACCTGCAGGACTTCGTTGACAACGTCCACACGATTGAGGAGCTCCTGGGAGTCGAGCCCGGCGAGGTAAAAAACGGCCTCCATCGCGACATCTTCATCCGCCGCCTGCAGTCCCTGCGCGATGAGGCGCACATGCCGTACATCGTGCTCAAGTACTTCATCGGGCTCTTCGAGAAGGAGGGCCACGACCGCCAGTCGGTCAAGGACGTCATCAACCAGGCGATCCGCGAGGGGCTCCTGCGGACGCGGGTCGTCGACAATCCCGACCCGGCCAAGCGCGAGTTCCCGGTCACCATCGTGGAGCTGAACGATGGCCACGAGGAGGTCCAGAAGGCGCTGCAGATGACGGGGTAGCGATTGCGGCAGGGGAAGCCGGCCCCGGCGGCGAATAGCGCGCTGTATCCTCGCGGCCGTCAGCCACAAATCATCATCCCTGAATGCAGCAGCGGAGGCGCTACGTGATGGCCCGACACGCGCACCTGGCCTTGCTCGCGTGCCAGTTCATGGTCATGGCCGGCTTCGGGATGATCCTGCCCACGATACCCTTCCTGGCGCGCGGCCTTGGGGCGTCGGCGGTCGAAGTGGGCCTGGTGGTGACGCTGTTCGCGCTGGCCCAGTTCGTCTCGGCGCCGTTCTGGGGGGCGGTTTCGGACCGCATCGGCCGGCGGCTGGTGATCGTCTTCGGCATGGTCGGCTACGCGGTCTCGTTCGTTTACATGGGCCTGGCGCAGACGATGGCCGGGCTGCTGGTGGGACGAGCCCTGGGCGGCCTGCTGTCAGGGTCGACGATGCCGGCGATAATGGCCGCGGTGGCCGACGTTACGCCGCCGGAGGAGCGGACGGCGGCCATGGGCGGGATGGGCGCGGCGGCGAACCTTGGCTTTGTGTGCGGCCCCGTCGTGGGCGCCGTGCTGGCCCCGCTCGGCATCCGGACGAGCTTTTTCGCTGCCGCCGGCCTCGTGGCCGCCACCGGCGTCATGTGCTGGGTGCTGCTGCCGCGCCGCCATCAAGAGACGGCGGTCGCTTCGTCGCATTTCTTCCGCCCCGCCGACCTTCTGCGGGCGATGAAGGGCCCCGGCGCCCCGTTCCTGTGGCTGACGGCCGCCCTGACGCTCGGTGGCTCGAGCATGTTCTCCATCCTGCCGTACTACATGATTGACCGCATGGCCGGCACGCAGTTTGACGCCAGCCTGGTGTTGACCGCCATGGGCGCCGCGGCGGCCGCCGTGCAGGGGTGGGTGGTGGGCCCGCTGGCGGTGCGGCTGGGCGGGCGGCGCGTGGTCACCGCCGGCTTTCTTGTCGGCTGCGCCGGCTTCGGCGGCGTGGTCGCCTCGCCCCACGTGGCGCCGCTGGTCGTGGCGGCGGTTCTGGTCAGCGCCGGCATGAGCCTCGTCCGGCCAACGATCACCGCCTCCATCTCTGCCGCCGCCAGGACGGGCCAGGGCCTGACGATGGGGGTGCAATCGTCGTTTGACAGCCTGGGCCGCATGATCGGCCCGGTCTGGGCCGGCGCCATCTACTCACTGTCGATCTTCGCCCCGTACTTATCAGCGCTGGCCATATACGCTGGCGGCGCCGTTGTCTGCGCCACATTTGCCCTGCGCGTGGTCACCGCCCCCCGCCGCTGACGCCGGGCGTGACGCCCGCGGGCTCCAGCGTCGTCGTCGCCCGCCGCCCGTAGTCAAACGAGAAGAACTCAGGTATAATTGTGTAGGGCAATGGCGGCATAATAGAGGGCGGAGGGCGGTGAGAGCGGGCAATGGAAGGCGGTCGGGGTGCACCGGACGCGTCGCCCGTTTCGCTGCCCGATGACCTCCTGTTGACCGTCGAGCGCCCGGCGCGCTACGTCAACGGCGAGCTCAACGCGGTCAGGAAGGACCACGGCGCGGCGGCGGCAACGTTCGCCCTCGCGTTCCCCGACCTGTACGACGTGGGCATCTCGCATCAGGGCACGCACATCCTGTACGACGTGCTCAACCAGCGCGACGACGTGGCCGCCGAGCGCGCGTACGCGCCGTGGCCGGACATGGAGGCGCTCATGCGCCGGCGCGGCATCCCGCTTTACGCGCTGGAGTCGCGGCGGCCCCTGCGCGGCTTTGACATGGTGGGCTTCAGCCTGCAGTACGAGCTCGGTTACACCAATGTCCTCAACATGCTCGACCTCGCCGGAATCCCGCTTTTGGCCGCTGACCGCGGGCCCGGCGACCCGCTGGTGTGCGCGGGCGGGGTCTCGGCCCTCAACCCCGAGCCGCTCGCCGACTACATCGACTTCTTCGTGCTCGGGGAGGCCGAGGAGGCGCTGCCGGAGGTCATCGACGCGTACATCGCGGCGCGCGGCGTTGACCGGCGCGGCGTGCTGCGGCGGCTGGCGCAGGTCCCCGGCGTGTACGTGCCGTCCTTCTATGAGGTCACATACCAGCCGGACGGGCGGCTTCTGGCGTTTCGCCCGCGCGACGCGGCGGCGCCGGCGCGGGTGCGGCGGCGGCTGGTCGAGGACCTCGAGCGGGCGCCGTTCCCCGTCCGCCCGGTGGTGCCGTTCGTGGAGGCCGTGCACGACCGCGGCCAGGTCGAGGTGTTCCGCGGCTGCACGCGCGGCTGCCGGTTCTGCATGGCCGGCATCATCTACCGGCCGGTCCGCGAGCGGTCGCCGGAGAAGGTGCGCCAGCTCATGCTCGAGCTTTCGCGCCACACGGGCTACGAGGAGCTGTCGCTCGGGTCGCTGAGCACGGCGGACTACACCGCGGCGGCGGACCTGGTGCCAGCCCTGGCCCGCGAGCTGGGCGCGGCCGGGTGCAACCTGTCGCTGCCCTCGCTGCGCGCCGACGCCTTCTCGGTGGGGCTCGCCGGCGCGGTGAGCCGGGTGCGCAAGAGCGGCCTGACCTTTGCCCCCGAGGCGGGCACGGAGCGCCTCAGGCGGGCGATCAACAAGGGGCTGACCGAGGACGACCTCATGCGCGCCGTTGAGGCGGCGCTTGCGGCCGGCTGGGAGCGCATCAAGCTGTACTTCATGGTCGGGCTGCCCACGGAGACCGAAGCAGACGTCGAGGCCATCGCCGACTTCGTCGGCCGCATCGGGGCGGCGGCGAAGGCCGGCCGCCAGGAGGGACGGTTCTCGGGACGGCCGCTGCGCCTGTCCCTGAGCGTGGCGCCGTTTGTGCCCAAGCCGCACACGGCCTTCCAGTGGGAGCCGCAGCTGGGGCTTTCCGAGCTTTGCGCCCGCCAGGACGCCGTGCGGCGCCTGACGCGCGGCGGGCGCGTGGAGTTCTCGGCGCACGACGCGCGCGCAAGCCACATCGAGGCGGCGTTCGCGCGCGGCGACAGGCGGCTGGGCCGGGTCGTCCACGAGGCGTGGCGAGCGGGCGCGAAGTTTGATGCCTGGAGCGAGCACTTCCGCTACCAGGTGTGGCTTGACGCGTTTTCGCGCGTCGGCCTTGACGTGGACTTTTACGCCGGCCGGCGGCGGGAGCGGGAGGAGCTTCTGCCCTGGGACCACGTCGACGTCGGGGTCAGCCGCGAGTTCCTGTGGGCGGAGTCGCAGCGGGCGCTTTCCGGTGAGGCGACCCCTGACTGCCGGACGGCGGGCTGCACGGGGTGCGGCCTGTGCCCGGCGTGGGACGTGGGGCCGCGCCTGGCGGTGCCGCCCGGCGCGCCGGGGGCCGGCGGGCCCCCAGGCGCGGCGGGACAGAGCGCCTGCGGGTGAGTTCACCGGCGGGTGAGGGGGTGCGGGGGTCTTGGGGATGCGGGTGCGCATCAAGTTCCGCAAGGAGGCGGAGGGGCGATTCATCTCGCACCTCGACCTCCTGCGCGTGGTCGAGCGCGCCGTCCGGCGCGCCGGCCTTAAGGTCGCCCACACCCAGGGCTTCAACCCGCGGCCGCGCATACTGTACGCGTCGGCGCTGGCGCTGGGCGCGACCAGTGAGGCCGAGTACGCCGACATCGACCTCGAGGTCGCGGTGCCGGCCGCCGACGTCCCGCGGCGCCTGAACAGCGTGCTGCCGCCGGCCGTGCGCGTCACGGCCGCGGCCGAGGTTTCTCCACGTGCAAAGCCGCTCATGGCGGTGGTGAACGCCGCCGAGTACGACGTGCTCGTGCCCGTGACGGCGGCCGCGGACGCCGTGGACGCCGCAGGTGCCGCGGCGCCCGACCGCGCGGCGGTCGAGGCGGCGGCGCGGGGCGTGGCCGCCCGCGGGCCGGCGGCGGGGGTGTTCGCCCTGGAGGTGGTGGGGTTTTGCCCGCCGCTCCTGAAGCTGCGCGTCGTCCTGCGCCTGGGCGGCGCGGGCACCGTCCGGCCGGCGGCGGTCGCGGCCGAGGTGTGCGCGGCAGCGGGTCTTTTGGCCGGCGTCCCGTGCCTGCACCGGCGCGGCCTTTACGCCGCGCGCGGCGACGAGCTGCTGACGCCGTGGCAGTTAGGGTAGCGCGGGGCGGGCAGCCCGGGCTGAAGCATTTTGGACGGGGTGTGAGTGATGCCCAAGGAGATATTGGTCAGCGTTGAAACCGACGAGACGCGCGTGTCGCTCCTTGAGGACGGCGAGCTCAGCGAGGTGTACATCGAGCGGCCGGTCAGCCAGCGCGTGGCGGGGAGCATCTACAAGGGCCGCGTCGAGAACGTCCTCCCCGGCATGCAGGCGGCGTTCGTCGACATCGGGCTCGAGCGCAACGCCTTCCTCTACGTGGACGATGCCTTGCCGCTGGGCGAAGAGGAAGACGACGCGGTCGACGACGGGCGGCGCCCGACGATCAAGGACCTGCTCCACGAGAAGCAGGAGGTCGTGGTCCAGGTGGCCAAGGAGCCGATCGGCTCCAAGGGCGCCCGCGTCACGCGCCAGGCCACCCTGCCGGGCCGCTACCTGGTCATGATGCCCATGGTCGATTACGTCGGCGTCTCGCGCCGCATCAGTGACGACGCCGAGCGTGAGCGGCTGCGCGGGCTCGCCAACGACCTGCGGCCGCAGGGCACGGGCCTGATCGTGCGCACCGCGGCCGAGGGGCGGCAGGAGGCCGACCTCAAGCGCGACATAGAGTTCCTGACCCGCTTGTGGGGCCGCGTCCAGTCGCGGGCCAAGGTGAGCCGCGCCCCGAGCCTGCTGCACCGCGACCTGGGGCTGGTGTTCCGCGTCGTGCGCGACTCATTCTCCGACGACGTCCAGCGCTTCGTGGTCGACAACCGCCACGAGTACGAACGCATCCTTGACATCCTCGACGTCATGGACCCGGCGCTCAAAGAGCGCGTCAGCCTGCACGCCGGCAAGCGGCCGCTGTTCGAGACGGCGGGGATCGAGGAGGAGATCGACAAGGCGCTCAAGCGCCGCATCTGGCTCAAGTGCGGCGGCCACCTGGTGCTCGACCAGACCGAGGCGCTCACCGTCATCGACGTCAACACGGGCAAGTACGTGGGCACGACCAACCTGGCCGACACCGTGCTCAAGACGAACCTCGAGGCGGCGCAGGAGATCGCCCGGCAGCTGCGGCTGCGCGACATCGGCGGCATCATCATCATCGACTTCATCGACATGGAGGTGCCGCAGCACCGCCACCGCGTGCTGGAGGCGCTGCAGGAGGCGCTGCGGCTGGACCGCACCAAGGCGCACGTGCTCGGCATCACGCACCTCGGCCTGGTGGAGATGACGCGCAAGAAGGTGCGCCAGGGGCTGGACGAGTTCCTGCAGCGGCCCTGCCCGTACTGCGAGGGCCGGGGCCGGGTGCTCTCCGAGGAGACGATGTACCGCAAGGTGCGCCGCGAGATAAAGCGCATTCTCAGGAGCTCCAGCGGCGAGGCGATCCTCGTCGAGGTCCACCCGTCGGTGGCCGCCCTGCTCATCGGCGCCGGGGGCGCGAACCTCAGGGAGATGGAGCGCGAGACGGGGCGGACGATATACGTGCGCGGCTCGGACGAGTGCCACCTCGAGGACATGAACCTGCGCGCCCTGGGGACGCGCGACGAGGTTGCCGCGCGCGCCCTGCCCGTCCAGCCGGGCCAGGTCATGGAGCTGCGGGTCGAGGAGCCGCACGTCTCCAACCTGTGGGACGGCATCGCCCGCGTCGAGGGCTACGTCATCGACATCGAGGGCGCCGGGAAGCGGGTCGGCGAGAAGGTCAAGGTCGAGATCACCAGGGCGTTCCGCACCTACGCCAAGGCGAAGATCGTCTGAAGACGCGTCTGGCGGGCAACCGGGGCGCGCCGCGATTGACATTGGGGCCAAGGCGTGCTAAAATTATAGGTCGTAGTGTGCCTTTCTTCTTCCGCGGCAGGAGGTGGCGCCGTGTACGCGATTATTGAAACCGGCGGCAAACAGTACCGCGTCGCCGAGGGCGACGTGGTGACCGTGGAGCGCCTGGCGGCCGAGGTGGGCGCGGAGGTCGTCCTGCTCCGCGTGCTGGCCGTTTCGCGCCAGGAGGGCCAGCTGACCGTCGGGCACCCCGAGGTGCCCGGCGCCAAGGCTCTTGCGCGGGTCGTCGAGCACGGCCGCGGCAAGAAGCTGATCATCTTCAAGTACAAGTCCAAGGTCAATTACCGGCGGAAGACCGGTCACCGGCAGGCGTTCACCCGGCTGCGCATCGAGAAGATCGAGGGGTGAGGTGCCGCACGTGATCCGCGTGCTGGTCACGCGCTCGGGCGACGGCGCCGTGGTCGGGTTCAGCGTTGCCGGCCACGCCGGCTACGCCCGGCGCGGCAGCGACATCGTGTGCGCCGGCGTCTCGGCGCTGGCGCAGGCGGCGGCCATCGGCCTCAAGCGCGCCGGGGTCCCGGCGCGAATGCGGACGGGCGCGGGGCGGCTCGAGTGCCGGCTTGGCGATGGCGCCGGGCGGGCGGCCCCCGTGCAGCTGATGCTGGAGACGATGATCGACGGGATGCGCGCCATCGCCGGTGTGCACCCGCGTTGCGTGGCGATCGTTGAGGAGGTGGCGACCGTGAACATGGACATGACTAACATCAAGGATATCGCCGGCGCGTTCGACCTGCAGCTCTTCGCGCACAAGAAGGGCGTGGGCAGCTCCCGCAACGGGCGCGACTCCAATGCCAAGCGGCTGGGGGTCAAGAGCCACGACGGGAACCTGGTCACTGCCGGCAGCATCATCGTGCGGCAGCGCGGGACGCACGTCCACCCCGGCACGAACGTGGGCATGGGTCGCGACATGACCCTGTTCGCGCTTGTCGACGGCCGCGTGTCCTTCCACCGCGCGGGCCGCGACGGCAAGCGCGTCAGCGTGGTCGCGGCCTCGGCCGTGAGCGAATAGGCGCCGCCATTCGGTCCGCGGCGGGGCTTTTGCCCGGGGTGGTGGGAGCGGTGCGCCAGGCTGTCGGACGGGGCGGTGTGCTGGTGGTCGCCCTGCTGTGGGCCGCCGCGGCGCTGGGGGCAGTGGCGGCCGCGGCCCTCGTGGTGCGGGTGGGCACGGCGGTGCACGCGGGGCACGGGGTTTCGGCATGGGAGTGGCTGGCGACAGCGGCGCTTCTCGCCGGCGGCGCCGTGGCCGCTGCGGCTGGCTGGACGCCGTCGCGCGCGGCGCGGTTCTGCGCCGAGCGCGCCGCGCACGAGCGCGAGCTGATCGAGTTCGCGCGCGGGTACCGGCACAGCCTGATGAACCACCTGCAGGTGCTGTCCGGCTGGCTCCAGCTCGGGCGCGGCGATCGGGCGATGTCATACGTGGAGCGCCTGGTCGGCGACCTCGAGCGCGAACGTGGCTTGTTGCAGCGCGGCGGGCCCCGGCTCGCGGCGCTTTTCGTTTCGCGCGCGGCGCGGGCCGGCACCGGCGCGGTCGCCGTCAACTACGACGTGGACGATGAATTCGAGCGCGCCTGCGCGCGCTACTCGTGGCTGGCCGAGGCGGCCGGGACGCTCATCGACGCGCTCGGCCAGCGGGCCGCCGACGGGACGCCGTGCGCGGCGCTCGACGTGCGGCTCTTCGCCCGCGCCGGGTCGTGCGGGGTCGCGGTGACGCGCCGGGGCGTGGGGTGCGGCGAGCTTGAGTCCATGGCATCGGGGCTGACGGTGGGCCGCGCGCCGGTCCCCCTCGGCGCCGCCGTGCGCCGGGCGGGCGGGCGGCTCCTCCTGCGCGACCTGCCTGACGGGGTGGCCGACCTGCGCATTGCCCTGCCCTGGCGCGGCCGGGGCACGCGGGGGCCACGGCGGGCGAGGGCGGGGCGTCGCGCGTGACGGCGGTCGTGACGGCGGTCGGTGAACGGACGGGGGGTGGCGGGTTGTTCGTCGACGAGGCCCGGGTATTCGTGCGCGGGGGCGCCGGAGGGCGCGGCTGCCTCTCCTTCCGCCACGAGAAGTACGTGCCGCGGGGCGGCCCCGACGGCGGGGACGGCGGCCACGGCGGCAGCGTGGTGTTCATCGCCGACGCCGGGCTGGGAACCCTGCTCGACTTCAAGTACCGCCAGCACTTCTTCGCCAAGCACGGCGGCCACGGCAGCGGCGGCAACCGCCACGGCCGCTCGGCCCCCGACCTCGAGGCCAAGGTCCCCCCGGGGACGGTGGTCCTGGACGACGAGACGGGGGCGCCGCTCTGTGACATCGTGACCGCGGGCCAGCGGGCGGTGGTGGGGCGCGGCGGCCGCGGCGGCCGCGGCAACGCCCGCTTCGCCACGCCCACCGCCCAGGCCCCGCACTTCGCCGAGCTCGGCGAGCCCGGCGAGGAGCGCCGCATCAGGCTCGTCCTCAAGCTCATCGCCGACGTCGGGCTCATCGGCCTGCCCAACGCGGGCAAGTCCACCCTGCTCGGCCGGGTCAGTGCCGCGCGGCCGCGCGTGGCCGACTACCCGTTCACCACGCTGGCGCCGTGCCTGGGCGTCGTTGACGCCGGCGACGGGCGGTCCTTCGTGTGGGCCGACCTCCCCGGCCTCATCGCCGGCGCCCACGCCGGGGCCGGGCTGGGCCTGCGGTTCCTGCGCCACGTCGAGCGCACGCGCGTCCTGCTCCACATCCTCGACATCGTCCCGCCCGACGGCGCTGACCCGGCGCAGGGCTTCGCCACCATCAACCGCGAGATCGCCCTGTACAGCCCCGTCCTGGGCGCGCGGCCCCAGGTGGTCGCCGCCAACAAGATGGACCAGGAGGGCGCCGGGGCGGCCCTGGAGCGCCTGCGGGCGGAGCTTGCGCCGCGCGGCATTCGCGTCGTGGGCATCTCGGCCCTGACCGGCGCCGGGGTCGCCGAGCTGGTGCGGGCGGCGTGGGCGGCGGTCGCGGTCGCCGTGGCCGCCGATGCTGCGCCGGAGGTCGCCGACAGTGCGCCGGACGCCGCCGGCGCCGCGGGGGAGGCCGCCGGCGCCGCGGGGGACGCCGCAGCCGGGTCCGTCGCGCCCGCGACCGGCCCGCCGGTGGTGGTGCGCCGCGAGGGCGATACCTGGGTCGTCGGCGGCCGCGCGGTGGACCGCCTCGTGCAGGCGTTTGACCTGTCCGCCCCCGACGCGCGGCGCTACGTTGAAAGCAAGCTCGCCCGCCTGCGCGTCGAGGCCGCCGTGCGCCGGGCCGGGGGCCAGGACGGCGACGAGGTGGCGGTCGGGCCGCTGCGGTTTGAGCTCGGTCAAAGCCAGGCGCGGCGCGGCCCGGCGGCGACAAAGCCGGCCCACCGGCGATCTGGTCGAGTCCAGCGCGACGCAATGCAGGAAAACGACCATCAGGGAAGAATAAAGTAGGGACGTGTGGGAGCCCCTGGCGCAGGCGCGCCACGAGGGCACAGCTGGCGTGCGGAAGGGGGCGGGCGACACGACGGGTCCGGCCGGCCGGGCAGTGGGGCTGATGGGCGGCACATTCGACCCCATTCACATCGGCCACCTGGTCACGGCTGAGGTGGCGTGGCAGCACTTTCAGCTGGACCGCGTCGTGTTCGTACCCAGCGGCAGCCCGCCGCACAAGGCGAACCGGGCGGTCAGCGACGCGCAGCACCGTTACCTGATGACCGTGCTCGCCACGGTCGACAATCCGCACTTCAGCGCATCGCGCGTCGAGGTGGACCGCGGCGGCGAGTCGTTCACGGTGGACACGGTGCGGGAATTCAGGCGCCACCTTGGTGAGGAGGCGAGGCTGTACTTCATAACCGGCCTTGATGCCGTGCTCGACATCTTGTCGTGGAAGGATCCGCGTGAACTGCTGAACCTGAGTTCGTTCATCGCCGCCACGCGCCCGGGGTTTTCGAGCGACGGCCTGCGCGCCCTGGGTACGGCGCTGGGCGGCGGCGCGCTGGAACGCGTCCATCAGTTGGAGGTCCCGGCGCTGGCCATCTCGTCCAGCGACATTCGCCGCCGTGTGGCGCGCGGGGAGCCGATCCGCTACCTAGTTCCGCGAGCGGTCGAGAACTACATATACAAGAACGACCTCTACGGCGGGGCGGAGAGCATCGGCAGTCGGGGCGCGGGCTGGTAAGGATTGTGTATAGATGGGTGGCGGAGGGGAACATACTATTTTTGCGGCCGGAACGGCCGGCGAAAGTGAGGTGAGAATGGTTGGCGAAGACGCTGTACGTGGGGAACCTCCCCTGGGGAACTACCGAGGAGGAACTCGCTCAGGCCTTCTCCTCGATTGCCGAGGTTATCAGCTGCCGCATCATCACTGATCGTGAGACGGGGCGGTCGCGGGGCTTCGGTTTCGTGGAAGTGTCTGACGACGACGCCGAGAAGGCGGTCACGGCCTTGAACGGCACCCAGATGGGTGGCCGCGAGATCGTGGTCAACGAAGCGCGCCCGCGCCCGGAACGCTCGTTCTAACGTTGCCACCGTTTCCCGGCAGCCGCAGCGGCGGCCGGGACGGGCAGGGGCCGCTATGAATGCTGTGGAGCCTCCGGTGGCCAGCGGGGGCTTCGCTTTTGTCCGGGCGGCGCCGGCCATCGCGTCTTGGGATGCGAGGGGCGCCGCCCTGGGGGTGGGGGGCATGACTTCACGCGCCGACATCGAGCGCCGCCTCTGCGCGCGCCTTCCTCCGGACCGCTGCCGCCATTCCGTGCGCGTGGCCGAGTACGCCGGGGGGCTGGCCGCGCGCTGGGGCGCGGACCCCGAGCGGGCGGCGCTGGCCGGCCTGCTCCACGACTGCGCCCGCGACATCGACCCCGCGGCGTTGTTGAAAATGGCGCGCGGTTCTGGTATACTTGTTGACGCAATCGAGGCTGAGCATCCCCCGCTCCTGCACGGCAAGGTGGGCGCGGTCCTGGCGTCCGGCGAGTTTGGGGTGACTGACGCCGAGGTCCTGCGGGCGTTGGAGACGCACCCCACCGGTGCCGCCGGCATGGGGCTTCTGGCGCGGGTCCTCTTCGTGGCCGACCACGCCGAGCCGGGCCGGACCTACCCGCGGGTGGACGAGCTCCGCCGGCTCGCTGAGCAGGACCTCGATAGCGCGCTGCTCCTGGCGTTGGACATGACGGCCGACTTCCTCGCGGCGCGTGGCATCGTGCCCCATCCGCGCGCCGCGCTGGCGCGCGCCGCCGTCGCCGCCCGCATCAAGGGGCGGGCCGCGGCGCCGCGATAGGGGGCGCCCGAGATGATAAACAGCGAACTCCGGTTGCGCAGGCTGAGGCGGCGGCGTGCCCGGCTGCGGCGGACCCTCCTCGCGGTCGGGGGCGCGTTCCTCCTTCTGGCGCTCGTCGTGGTCTCGGCGGGGGTCAGCTTCTACCTGGGCATACACCGCGCCGTCCCCGGCGCCCTCGACCCGGCCGGCACCCGGGCGGGGCAGCCGATCACCGTGCTCGTCATGGGTGTGGACGCGGGCGTGGACATCCAGGGCAGCGCTAACAAGCGCACTGACACCATGATGCTGGTCAGCTTCGACGCCACGTCGCGCCGGGTCGGCATCCTGTCCATACCGCGCGACACGCGGGTGCCGATCCAGGGCCACGGCCAGGACAAGGTAAACGCGGCCAACGTTTACGGCGGCGAGGCGCTCGCCATGCGCACGGTCTCGGCGTTCCTCGACGTCCCCGTCAACTACTACGTGCTCGTTGACCTGGCCGGGTTCGCCCACATCGTCGACACCCTGGGCGGGGTCGTGGTCGACGTGCCGCAGCGCATGTACAAGGTCGACCCCAACCAGGACCTGGTCATCGACCTGCAGGCGGGGGTCCAGCTGCTTGACGGCGACCACGCCCTGCAGTTTGTGCGCTTCCGCGACTACGAGAACGCCGACCTCGGCCGGATCAAGGCGCAGCAGGTCTTCCTGCGCGCGCTTGCTGACAAGGCGTTCCAGCTCAAGAACGTGCTCAAGCTGCCGGCGCTTTTCGTCGATGTCGCCCGCTACGTCGACACCAACATCGGCTCCGGGGACATGATGCGGCTGGCCCGGCTGGCGGCGGCGCTGGAGCCCGGCGACATGCGGATGGGGACCGTCCCCGGCGAGATCGGCTGGGTGGACGAGGTGTGCTACTACGTCGCCGACCCGGCGGGCACGGCCCTGGCCGTCAACCGCCTGGTGTGGGGCATCGACGTCGAGGCGAACGCCAGGCTCCGCGTCGCCGTGTACAATGGCACTGACCGGGCGGGCGCGGCGCGCACCCTGGCCGACAAGCTGCGCGCGCAGGGCTTCAACGTGACGGTGGTCGCCAGCGCGCCCGAGCCCGATTGCCGGGCGACGGCGGTGTACCCGGCGACGGGGGGCACCGCGCAGGCCGCGGCGGCGGCCAAGGACGCCGCGCGCGCCGTGGCGCGGGGGATGGCCGCCATCGGCGTACCCGCGAGCGTCGAGCGCCGCGGGCCGCCGCCGGGGGTCGCTGGCGACGGCTCGCTGGCGCAGGCGCGCGACGCGACGGTGGTGGTCGGGGCGGACCTGCCGCGGTGAGCGGCCAGGAAGGGAGGTCGGCTGGGGGATTGGACTGGAGGCAGCTGGCGCTTGACGCGGCCCTGGCGGCAGACGAGCGCAAGGCGCGGGACATCGTCGTCCTCGACGTGCGCCACGTGTCGCCGTTTTTCGACTGCTTCCTCATATGTGGCGCCCAGGCGCAGGTCCAGGTACGCGCCATCGGCGACCACATCGAGCACGCGCTGCGCGAGGGCGGCCACCGCCTGCTGCACCGCGAGGGGTACCACACGGGCACCTGGCTGCTCCTGGACTTCGGGCCGCTCGTGGTCCACGTGTTCCGCGACGAGGAGCGGCGCTTCTATAATCTCGAGCGATTGTGGGGCGACGCCATCCCGGTGCCGACGCCGTTTGGCGACCCCGGCGGCCGCGCCGCAGGCGGGGGTGGTCGCCTTGACAGTCGCGCGGAAGTGCCCTATAATGATAGCCAAGTGCATAGCGATACCGGCGATGATGGGGAGTAGTAGAACGCGGCGCGAGCGCCAGAGAGCCGCCGGCCGGTGCAAGGCGGTGCGGCGCCGGTTCAAAGCTCGCCCCGGAGCCGCGCCGGCGACGGGCGAGGAGTGCCCCAGCCGGCGCCGGGCGGCGCACGTTACGCGCAACACAATGAGTGGATAAAGATTCCGTGGGGCCGTAGCTCAGCTGGGAGAGCGCGTGAATGGCATTCACGAGGTCGTGGGTTCGACTCCCATCGGCTCCACCATTTCTTTATCAACCGGGGTGGTACCGCGGGAGGCGCGGTGAATCCTCTCGTCCCTGAGCGATCAGCGGCGGGGGGGTTCGGTGTTTTGAGGCGCCCCCGGGGCGCGGCCGGCCGCGGTGAACAGGGGGGTGGCGCGCGTGGCAGCTGATGAGCGTTACCCGTTCCGCGACGTCGAGGCCAAGTGGCAGCGGGCCTGGGAGGAATCCGGCCTGCACCGGACCAGCTTCGCCGCGGAACGCCCGAAGTACTACTGCCTGGAGATGTTCCCCTACCCGTCAGGCGAGCTGCACATGGGGCACGTCCGCAACTACTCCATCGGCGACGTGCTCGCGCGCTACCGGCACATGCGGGGGTTCGACGTGCTGCACCCCATGGGCTGGGACGCCTTCGGCATGCCGGCGGAGAACGCGGCCATAAGGCGCGGCGTGCACCCGGCCGAGTGGACGCGCAGCAACATCGCCCACATGCGCGAGCAGATCCGCGGCCTGGGCCTGACCTACGACTGGGACCGCGAGCTGACGACGTGCGAGCCGGACTACTACCGCTGGACGCAGTGGCTTTTCCTGCTCATGCACCGCCGCGGCCTGGCGTACAAGGCCAGGGCGGCCGTGAACTGGTGCCCGGAGTGCGCGACCGTGCTGGCCAACGAGCAGGTCGTCGGCGGCCGCTGCTGGCGCTGCGACAGCCCGGTGGGCAAGAAGGACCTGGAGCAGTGGTTCTGGCGCATCACGGCCTACGCCGACCGCCTGCTTGACGACCTGAAGCTGCTTTCGGCTTGGCCCGAGCGCGTGCGCACGATGCAAGCGAACTGGATCGGCCGCAGCGAGGGCGTCGACCTCGACTTCCTCGTGCCGGCCGCCCACGACCGGATAACCGTGTTCACAACCCGGCAGGATACCATATACGGGGCGACGTTCCTCATGCTCGCCCCCGAGCACCCGTGGCTGGAGCGGGTGGCCGACCTGGGACCTCGCGGCGACGAGGTGCGGGCGTTTGCGCGCCGCGTGGCCAGCCTGTCATCGGCCGAGCGCGGCGCCGAGGTCGAGATGGAGAAGGAGGGCATCGACACCGGTGTCCAGGCCAAAAACCCGTTCACGGGCCAGACGGTACCGATCTGGGTCGCCAATTACATCCTGATGGAGTACGGCACCGGCGCCGTCATGGGCGTGCCGGCGCACGACCAGCGCGACCTCGAGTTCGCCCGCAAGTACGGGCTTGAGGTGCAGCCGGTGATCGCGCCCCCAGACGCCGCGCCGCCATCCGGCGACGACGTGGCCGAGGCGTACGTGGGGCCGGGGCATCTCATCAACTCCGGCCCGTTTGACGGCCTTTCCAACGCGGATGCCCTGGAGCGCATCGCCGAGGCGGCCGAGGAGCGCGGCGTGGGCCGGCGGCGCGTCAACTACCGGCTGCGCGACTGGCTGGTCTCGCGCCAGCGCTACTGGGGGGCGCCGATCCCCATCGTGTACTGCCAGCGCTGCGGCACGGTCGCCGTGCCCGAGCGCGACCTGCCGGTCGTGCTGCCGGTGGACGTCACCCTGGGGGCGACGGGCCTGTCGCCGCTGGCGCTGCACGAGGGCTTCTGCCAGATCACCTGCCCGCGCTGCGGGCGCCCGGCGCGCCGCGAGACGGACACGATGGACACCTTCGTGTGCTCGTCGTGGTACTACCTGCGCTTCACGTCGGCGGGACAGGAGGACGCGGCGTTCGCGGTCGCCGACGCGGCGCGCTGGATGCCGGTCGACCAGTACACGGGCGGCATCGAGCACGCCATACTGCACCTGCTGTACTCGCGCTTTGTGACCAAGGTCCTGTACGACGCCGGGCTGCTGCCGGTGACCGAGCCGTTCACGCGGCTCCTGACGCAGGGCATGGTGACCCTGGGCGGCGCCGCCATGTCCAAGTCCCACGGGAACATCGTCTCGCCCGACGACATCGTGAAGCGCTACGGCGCCGATACGGCGCGGACCTTCGTGCTGTTCACGGCGCCCCCCGACAAGGACCTGGAGTGGAGTGACCAGGGCGTCGAGGGCTGCAGCCGCTTCCTGTCGCGGGTGTGGCGCCTGGTGACCGCCCACGTCGCCGCCCGCGATGCGGGGGCGTTTGCGCCGGGGACGGGGGCGGACGCCACCGCCCTCCGCCGTGTCGTGCACCGCACCATACGCCGCGTCGGCCGCGACATCGGCGAGCGCCAGAACCTCAACACGGCGATCAGCGCGATCATGGAGCTGGTGAACGCCATGTACCACTTCCGCGAGGCGGCGGCGGGGGGCGTGGCGCGGGACGCGGCGGGGCCCTCGCCCCGGGCGGCCATGGACGAGGCGGTATCCACGCTGGTCAGGCTTCTGGCGCCGTTCGCGCCGCACCTGGCGGAGGAGCTGTGGCACCGCCGGGGCGGGGCGGGCAGCGTCCACGAGCAGGCGTGGCCGGAGTACGACCCGGCGGCGGCGGCGGAGGCCGAGGCCGAGGTGGTAGTGCAGGTCAACGGCAAGCTCCGCGACCGCATCGTGGTGGCCGCCGATGCCCCGGCGGCCGAGGTCGCGGCGGCGGCGCTGGCGAGCGAGCGGGTGAAGGCCGCGGTCGGCGGGCGCAAGGTCGCGCGCGTCGTGCACGTGCCCGGCCGGCTGGTCAACGTTGTGGTGCAGTAGGACCCTGATGCAGGGGGGAATGCAGGTGCGCCTGAATCGATGGACCCTGGTCGCGATCGTGCTCCTGGCCGCCCTTCTCGGCTCGGCGATCGGCGGCGGGACGGTGGCCTACCTCGCACCGCAGCTCTTCTCCGGGCGCGTCCCGGCGGTCGAACCGCCCGCCGGCGACGGCCATGCCGGCGCCGCCCCCAGCCCCGCGTCGCCCGGCACGGTCACCGGCGGCGAGGAGGCGGTCGTCAGCGCCACCGAGCAGGTGGTGCCGGCGGTCGTCGGCGTCAGCGTGGTGCAGCTTCAGTACGACATGTTCTTCCGGCCCGTGCCCGTGCAGGGCGTGGGCTCGGGCGTCATCGTCGACGCGCGCGGCTACATCCTCACCAACGACCACGTGGTTGGCGGCGCGGAGAGCATCAATGTGACCCTGGCCGATGGCCGGCAGCTTGAGGCGGAACGCCTGTGGTCGGCGGCCGACCTCGACCTGGCGGTCATCAGGGTCAAGGGCTCCGCCTTCCCGGTGGCGCGCATGGGCGATTCCGACCAGGTGCGCGTGGGCGAGACGGCCATCGCCATCGGCAACCCCCTCGGGCTGTCCTTCCAGCGCTCGGTCACGGCGGGCATCATCAGCGCGCTCGGCCGCAGCATCACCGTCAGCGAGGACGGCGGCCAGCGCCTGATGGAGGACCTGATCCAGACCGACGCCTCGATCAACCCCGGCAACAGCGGCGGGCCGCTGGTCAACCTCCACGGCGAGGTGATCGGCATCAACACGGCCAAGGTCTCGGGCGCGGAGGCCCTGGGGTTCGCCATCCCCATCAACACCGCGCGGCCGATACTGCTCGACGTCATCGAGAAGGGGCGCTTCGTGCGGCCCTGGCTCGGCGTCGGCGTGGTCGACCACCTCATCGCCGCCCAGGTCGGGGTCGAGGTCAAGCAGGGCCTGCTGGTGAGCCACGTCGAGCCGGGCGGCCCGGCGGACAGGGCCGGCATGGTCCAGGACGACGTCATGATCGAGCTTGCGGGGAAGGCGATCAACACGGTGGCCGACCTGCGCCGCCTGCTGTTCCAGCGCGAGGTCGGCGACACGGTCGCCGTCGTCGTCCTGCGCAACGGCCGGCGCCTGCCATTCAACGTCGTGCTGCAGGAGATGCCTGGCGAGGGTGGGTAGGGCGGAGGGGCGGTAGGGCGGAGAATCCCGTCCCGCGGGCGGGCATAGGCTTCGTAGCGGGGCGGTAGTATGCGCGGCGGCGCGTTTGCGGCGGGGCGCCCGGCGCTGGCCATCGTCGGCCCGCCCAACGTGGGCAAGAGCGTCATCTTCCACCGTCTCACCGGGGCCTACGCCACGGTGTCCAACTACCCCGGCACGACCGTTGAGCTGCGCCGGGGCCGGGCCCGCGTCGGCGGACGCGACGTCGAGGTCGTGGACACGCCGGGGATGTATGGGCTGGCGAGCGTGACCGAGGAGGAGCGCGTGACGGCGCGCCTGCTGTGGGAGGAGGCGCCGGCGGCCGTGGTCCAGGTCGCCGACGCCAAGAACCTCGAACGCATGCTGCCGTTGACCCTGCAGCTCCTGGAGGCCGGGCTGCCGCTGGTCCTGGCCCTAAACCTCATCGACGAGGCCGAGCGGCTGCGCCTGGCCGTCGATGCCGCGTACCTGGCTGCGACGCTGGGCGTGCCCGTGGTGTGCTGCGCGGCGGCGTTGGGGCGGGGGATGGACGAGCTCAGGGCCGCCATCGCGGCGGTCGCCGGCGCGGCGGTCGCCGGCGCGGCGCCGGGCGCGACCCCCGACAGGGCGGCGGTGCGGGTCCCGCGGGGGCCGGCGCTGCAGTACGGGCGCGGTGTCGAGGCCGCGGTGAACGAGGTTCAGCGCGCGCTGCCGGCGCGGCTGGGGCTGTCGGGCCGGGCGGCGGCGCTGCTGCTCTTGCAAGGCGACGCCGAGGCCCGCGGGCAGGTCCTGCGGCGCGGCGGGAGACGGGCGCTGGCGGCGGCGGAGGAGGCCGTGGCGGCGGCCCGGAGGCTGCCCGCGGCCGCCGGCCCCGCCGAGCTGGCGTACCGCGTCGCCCTCGTCCGGCAGCGGCTGGCGCGGCGCTTGGCGCGGCGCGCCATCACCGGGCCGGCGCTGGCGGCGCCGCCCGGGCCCGTCGCTGCCCAGGTTCGCCCCCCGCGCCCCACCGGCGCGCCGCGCCGCCCCAACGGCACGCCGCGCCGCCCCAACGGCACGCCGCGCCGCCCCAACGGCACGCCGCGCCTCCCCGAGCTTCTTGGCGCCCTGCTCATGCACCCCATCGCCGGGCTGCCGGCGCTCGGCGCCGTCCTGTACCTCGGCCTGTACCTGTTTGTGGGCCGGTTCGCGGCGGGGACGCTGGTAGACCTCCTCGACGGCGCGTTCCGGACGCGCCTCAACCCGCTCATCGACGCCGCCCTGGCCTCGTTCATCAAGTGGCCGCTCCTGCGCGAGCTCTTCGGCGGCGACTACGGCATGCTCACCCTGGGCGTGCGCTACGCGGTGGCCATCGTGCTGCCCGTCGTCGCGTGCTTTTTTTTCATGTTCTCGCTGCTGGAGGACTGTGGCTACCTGCCGCGGCTGGCGCTCCTGACCGACCGCGTCCTGAAGGCGTTCGGGCTCTCCGGCCGCTCCGCCATCCCGATCACCCTCGGCCTGGGCTGCGACACCATGGCCACCATCGTCAGCCGCACCCTGGAGACGCGCCGCGAGCGGGTGATCGCCACGCTGCTCCTGGCCCTGGCCGTGCCCTGCTCGGCGCAGCTCGGCGTCATCGTTGCCCTGCTGGCCAGCCGGCCGCTGGCGCTCCTGGTCTGGGCGGCGTGCATCACCGCCGCGTTCGCCGGCGTCGGCGCCCTGGCCGCCCGGCTCCTGCCCGGCGCGCCGCCGTCTTTCTATATCGAGGTGCCGCCGCTGCGCGTGCCGCAGCCGGGCAACATCCTGGTCAAGACGTGGGCCCGGCTGCGCTGGTACTTCTGGGAGGTGCTGCCGGTCTTCCTCCTGGCCAGCGTGCTGATCTGGGCCGGGCGCGCCACGGGGGTCTTTGACCGCCTGGCCGGCTCGCTGGGCGCCGTCCTCGCCGCCGCCGGGCTGCCGCCGCAGCTTGCGCCCGTCTTCCTCTTCGGCTTCTTCCGCCGCGACTACGGCGCGGCGGGGCTCTACGACATGCGCGCCGCCCTGACGCAAAACCAGCTCGTGGTGGCGGCGGTGATGCTCACGCTGTTCATTCCGTGCGTGGCGCAACTGGCGGTGATGGTGCGCGAGCGCGGCCTCGTGGTGGCGGCGGGGATCGTGCTGTTCGTGTTCCCGTTCGCGCTGCTTTGCGGCTTCGCGCTGAACTGGGCGCTTGGCGCGCTGGGGGTCGTGCTGTAGCGGCGGGGACAGCGCGGGCATATGCTGCTGCGGGCTGCCGCGGGCGAAGACCCGGAGCGGCGCCCGGGGGGCGGGTCCGTGGCCTCTGGACCTTCAAGGGCGGGCGGCGGGCGCGGCCCGGGCGGCCCGCTCGGCCCGGGCGGCCCGCGCGGCCCACGCGGCCGCGTCACGACCCTGGCGCTCATGCGCGCGGGCGAGCGCGGCCGAGTGGCGGCGCTGGACGGCAGTGACCCGGCCCGCCTGAAGAAGCTCATCGCGCTGGGGCTGGGGGTCGGGGCGGCGATCGAGGTGGTCCAGCGCGCGCCGGTCATCGTCATCCGGGCCGGCCACGCCACCCTGGGCCTGGACGCGCGCGCCGCCGCCGGCGTCCTGGTGCGGCGCGCCGGGGGCACGGGGCGCCCCGCGTCGTTCCAGAATGGTCGCCCCCGCCCGCCCAGCAGGAAATAAGTTACAGACGTCGAACCATATTGATGAGCGCCGGCGGCCTGGCAGGAGAGGCGGCCGTCCGGCGCAGGGGAACGCGTATGTGCACCTTCTCGCGCGGTGAGCGGCTGGCCGTCCTGCTGCTCATCGCGCTGCTGATCCTGGGGGGCGGGCTGGGGTTGGGGCGAGTCGTGGCGGCCCGGCGGGCAAGCGCCGCCGCGGCCAGGGACATGGTCGCGCCGGAGGTCGCCGGGCCGGGCGCGGCCGCCGGTCCGCTCGTGGACGCCGGCCTTTTTGGGGATTCCGGGCCGGCCCGCCCGGTGGCGGCCCAGCTCATGGTCGTGCACGTCGCTGGCGCCGTGCGTCGCCCCGGGCTGTACCGGCTGGCCCCGCCCGCGCGCGTCGCCGACGCTATCGCCGCTGCCGGCGGCGCGGTGCCGGGGGCGAACCTTGACTCAGTGAACCTGGCGGCGCCGCTCAAGGACGGGCAGAAGGTCACGGTCACTCGCGCCCGGAGCCCGGCCGGGGGGTCATCCGGAGCGGGGGGCAAGGCCGGGGCGGGGGGAAAGGCCGGGGCGGGGGGAAAGGCCGGGGCGGGGGGAAAGGCCGGCACGGGGGCGGGGACGGGGACAGGCAGCGCCGGGGGTCCCGCAGTAGTCGACATCAATACCGCCGGCGCGGACGACCTTGACCGTCTGCCAGGCGTCGGTCCGGTGATCGCGGGGCGCATCGTCGAATACCGCGAGGCGCACGGCCCGTTCGCCAGCGTGGATGGGCTTCTGGACGTGCGCGGCATCGGCCCGCACACCCTGGAGGACCTTCGCCCGTTCGTCACCGTGGGCGACCAGCCAGAGGCCGCCACGGCCGCCCCCGCCGCGGGACCCTAGCGATACAGGAAGTAGATGAGCGCCGTCCCGGCCGTTATCATGACGGTAAAGGGCACGTAGTAGCGGTAAAGGGACGATAGGCGCACGTGGAAGTGCTCGGCGGTCAGGGTCTGGCATAGGTGCAGGGGCGACAGGAAGTACGATAGCAGGGCGGCCGAGTAGATCACGCTGGCGTAGACGATCTGCTGGTCGAGGCTCGCGGCCGTGCCGAGCAGCACCGGCACCGCCACCCCGACCGCCGACGACTGCGCGCCGCCGATGAGGCCGATGACCCCCGGCAGGCCGAAGAGTAGCACCAGCGGCGGCAACCCGCCGCCAAGGAGCGCCTGGACGAGGGCGGGGATGGCGTCGAGCTTGGTAACCACGGACTTGAACACCATTATCCCGATCATCGCCAGGACTAGCGACGGCTCGATTCCGTGCCGCAGGGTGGACAGCGCCCGGGTCAGGGTCAGCTCGCGCTCGATGGCCGCGATGACGAAACCGAGCAGCAGGCCGAGAAGAAGCGACAGCGGCAGGAGAACCCCCCAGCCGAGGTACAGCGCCAGGGCCAGGGCCAGCGGCGCCGAGCCGACGGCGAACCGGCCCACCAGAAGGGCCAGGCCGGGTTGCGGCTCCAGCGCCGCCGCCACGTCCGGGGCCGCCGCCCCCGCCGCCACGTCCGGGGCCGCCGCCCCCGCCGCCGGCGTGCCGCGCGCCCCGCCCGCCGCCGCCCGGCGCCGGAAGCGCCAGCCGGGGCGCACCGTGACCAGGAGCCCAGCGATGATGGCGGCCAGGGTCAGCGGCCACAGAACGCGGATGATCTCGAAGGCGTCGACCCCGGTCAGGCGCGCGCAGAGCACCATCGACGGGTTGAACGGGAAGATGAAGAACCAGGCGTGGCGGAATATCACGTTCACCGCCGCCTTGCGCCGGCTGTCGAGTGCGATCTGGTCGCCCAGTGAATCGACGATCGGCGCCGAGATGATCGCGCCGCCCGGCACCGCCAGGCAGCCAAGGATGCCCGGGATGATGACCATCGACACCCGCGCGCTGCGGGTGATGGCGCTGAACGACCGCACCATGCGGTCCAGGAGACCGAAGTCGCGCATCTGGCGGCTGAGCAGGGTGATGAAGCACACCGTGACCGCCAGTTCGATGGTGTCACTCTCGATCAAGGCTCGCAGCATCACCAGAAGTGGCTCGACCACGCCGCGGCCCATGGATAGCCCGACCATGATCGAGGCGATGAGCAGGGCCAGGCCCAGAGAGACGCGGCGGCTGACAAGCACGAGGATCAACGTAAACGCCAGCGCGAAGACGATAAGCTGCAACAAGCGGCCCAACCCTCTTCCCTGCCAAGATGTGTACTCAAGCCAAAGATAGCATAGTATTCGCCCGAAAGCGGCGAAGTCCTCTCAACTTCGGAGCGCTCTTCTCCCCTGCCCGCGAAAGTTTCCCCCGCGCCAGGCAGGAATTTGCCCCCAAGCCTGGAATACATCCCCAATGGTGGAATTTTACCCCAAAGGAAACCGTGCCACTATGCCGCGCCCGAGGCGAGACACGCGCGACCCAGACCACGCAGGGAGGTATGGCCATGACGCAAGCTGACGGCTCATCCAACCGTCGTCCTGGCGCGTCGCCGGAGGCGTTCGGGCGCCTTGAACGGCAGATGTGGGTGGGCGGCCGGCGGGAGGCGAAGCCCCAGGGGATCCCGCGCCGCCCTGAAGGGTCGCCCCCCCTGTCATTCAACCAGCAGCAGCTGTGGTTTCTGGACCAGCTGACGCCGGTCAACGCCGCGTACAACATACCCCTGGCCATGCGCCTGGAGGGGCCGCTCGACGTCGCCACGCTGGGGCGCGCCATCGGCGAGATCGTGAGGCGCCACGAGTCCCTGCGCACCACGTTCGCGGTCGAGGAGGGCCGGCCGGTCCAGGTCATCCACCCGTTCGCGCCGCTGGAGCTGCCGGTGATCGCGCTGGACGATGCGCCCGGCGGCGAGGGCGCGCGCCGCGTCGAGCAGGCGGTCAACGAAGAGGCCCAGCGGCCCTTCGAGCTCGAGCGCGGGCCGCTGTTCCGCGTCAAGCTCCTGCGATTGGCCGAAAACGACCACGTCCTCGCGCTGACCATGCACCACATCGTCTCCGACGGCTGGTCGATCGGCGTCTTCTCGCGTGAGCTTAGCGCCCTGTACCCGGCCTTTCTGGCCGGGAAGCCGTCGCCCTTGCCCGAGCTTCCCGTCCAGTACGCCGATTTCGCCCACTGGCAGCGCGAGTGGCTCGCGGGGGAGACGTTCAAGGCCCAGGTGGCGTGGTGGAAGGAGCAGCTCGCCGGCGCCCCGCCGAAGCTCGACCTGCCCGCGGACCGCCCGCGGCCGCTGGTTTTGACCTTCGCCGGGGCGGCCCAGCAGTGGTTCCTGCCGGCCACCCTGAGCCGGGAGCTGAAGGCCCTCGCCCGGCGCGAGGGCGCCACCCTGTTCATCGCGCTCCTGGCGGCGTTTGACGTCCTGCTATGTCGCTACACCGGCCAGACTGACATCCTGGTCGGCTCGCCGTTCGCCAACCGCAACCGGTCAGAGCTGGAGCAGCTCATCGGCTTTTTCGCCGGGCCGGTGATCCTGCGCTCGGACCTCAGCGGTGACCCGACCTTCCGCGAGCTCCTGGGGCGCGTGCGCGCCGTGACCTTAAACGCCTTCGACCACCAGGACGTGCCCTTCGGGCAGCTGGTCGACACGCTGCAGCCGGTGAAGGACCAGAGTCGCGCGCCCCTGTTCCAGGCGATGTTCATCCTGCAGAGCGCCTCCATGGACCTGCCCACGATCGCCGGGCTCAACCTGACCCTCGTCCCCGAGGAGACGGGGACGGCCAAGGTCGACCTGACGCTGTCGATGAGCGAGACCGAGGACGGGCTGGGGGCGGTGCTGGAGTACTCGACTGACCTCTTCGACGGCGTCACCATCGCCCGCCTGTTCGAGCACTTCAGGATACTCCTGGAGGGCGCCGTCGCCGACCCCGACCGGCGCATCTCCGAGCTGCCCCTCCTGGGCCCGGCGGAGCGGCGGCGGGTCGTCGTGGAGTGGAACGACACCGCGCGCGCCTACGTGCGCCAGTGCGTGCACCAGCGGTTCGAGGCGCAGGTCGCGCGCGCGCCGGACGCGGTCGCGGTCAGCTTCGCGGGGCAGGGGCTGACGTACGGCGAGCTCAACCGGCGCGCAAACCAGCTTGCCCACCACCTGCGGCGGCTGGGCGTCGGGCCGGAGACGCTGGTCGGCATCTGCGTCGAGCGGTCGCTGGAGATGGTCGCCGGCGTCCTGGGCGTCCTCAAGGCCGGCGGCGCCTATGTGCCGCTGGACCCGACCTACCCCAAGGAGCGCCTGGCGTTCATGATCGAGGATACGCGATCTGCGGTGCTGCTGACCCAGGAGCGGCTCGCGGCGGGCCTTGCCGGGTGCGGCGCCACGGTCGTCTGCCTCGACCGCGACTGGGGCGCCATCGCGCGGGAGAGCGCGGAGAACCTTCAGAACGCGACGGACCCCGGCAACCTGGCCTACGTGATATTCACCTCGGGCTCGACGGGCCGGCCCAAGGGCGTGATGGTCACGCACGACAACCTGCAGAACGCCTGCACCGCCTACGAGACGGCCTACCGCCTGAGTTCGGTGGCCACCTGCCACATCCAGATGGCCAGCATGTCCTTTGACGTGTTCGCCGGCGACCTGGTGCGCGCCCTGCTCTCTGGGGCGCGGCTGGTCATCTGCCCGCACGAGCTGCTCTTGGCCCCCGACGGCCTTTACGACCTGATGCGCCGCGAGCGCGTCGACGCCGGCGACTTCGTGCCCGTGGTCCTGTCGACGCTCGTGGACCACGTGAAGGAGGTCGGGGGCGCGCTCGACTTCATGCGCGTGCTGGTCGTCGGCGCCGACGTGTGGCGCGGCGGCGAGCACCGGCGGGCGCTGGGGCTCTGCGGCCCGAAGACGCGCCTGTTCAACACCTACGGCGTCAGCGAGGCCACCATCGACAGCACGTACTTCGAGACGGGCGCGATCGAGTGCCCTGACGGCGCCATCGCCCCCATCGGGCGGCCGTTCGCCAACACCCAGCTCTTCGTCCTCGACCAGTGCCTCGAGCCGGTCCCGATCGGGGTGTACGGGGAGCTTTACATCGGCGGCGGGCGGCTGGCGCGCGGCTACCTCGGGCGGCCGGAGCTGACGGCGGAGCGCTTCATCCCCGACCCGTGGAGCGACGAGCCGGGCGCGCGCCTGTACCGGACGGGCGACATGGCCCGCCACCTGCCCGACGGCAACGTCGAGTTCCTGGGGCGCATCGACGACCAGGTCAAGATCCGCGGCTTCCGCATCGAGCCCGGCGAGGTCGAGGCGGTGCTCGGAGAGCACCCGGCGCTGCAAAAGACCGTGGTCGTGGCGCGCGAGGATGCGCCCGGCGACAAGCGCTTGGTGGCGTACGTCGTCCCGGCCGCCGGGGCGGCGCCGGCGCCGAGCGAGCTGCGTGCGTTCCTCCTCGACCGCCTGCCGGAGTACATGGTGCCGGCGGCGTTCATGGTGCTGGACGCCCTGCCGCTCCTGCCCAACGGCAAGGTGAACCGCCGCGCGCTGCCGGCGCCTGAGAAGACCAGGTCCGAGCCCGAGGCGACCTTCGTCGCCCCGCGCACGTCGGTGGAGGAGGTGCTGGCGGTCGAGATATTCGCCAAGGTGCTGGGGGTCGAGCGCGTGGGCGCGAACGACAACTTTTTCGACATGGGCGGCAACTCGCTGCAGGCGACGCAGCTTATGTCCAAGGTGCGCGGCGCCTTCCACGTCGACATCCCGCTGCGCACCATCTTCGCCGCGCCCACGGTCGCCGCCCTGGCGCGGGCGATCGACCTCGCGCGCCAGGACGCCACCGCCGTGGCGTCCATGGCCGCCGTGGCCCACGACCTCGACGCCGATTCTGTGCTTGACGACGACATCCGCCCGGATGGGCCGTACCAGCCGGACAGCGCGGCCGCAAGCGCGCCCCGGCACGTCTTCCTCACCGGCGGCACGGGCTTTGTGGGCTCGTTCATGCTGCGCGAGCTCCTTGACCGCACCGGCGCCCACGTGCACTGCCTGGTGCGCGCCCCAAGCGACGCGGCGGCCATGGACCGGCTCAGGGGCAGCCTGGAGCGCTACCTGATCTGGGACGAGTCGCTGCGGTCGCGCATCGTGCCCATCGCCGGCGACCTCGCCCAGCCGCTTTTGGGACTGTCGGCGGCGCGGTTTGAGGAGCTTTGCGCGACGATGGACGTGATATACCATTGCGGCGCCTGGGTCAACTACGTCCTGCCGTACCAGGTGCTCAAGCCGGCGACCGTCGGCGGGACCAGGGAGGTCCTGCGGCTGGCGTGCCGCGGCAAGGTGAAGCCGGTGCACTCCACGTCGACCACCGCAGTGTTCGCGCCGCCCGCCGACGAGACGGCGGTGCTGACGATACGTGAGGACAGCGACCTGCCGCCGCCCGGCTGGCTGACCATCGGCTACTCGCAGAGCAAGTGGGTGGTGGAGAAACTGCTCCAGGCCGCCAGGGCGCGCGGCCTGCCCGTGTGCATCTACCGGCTGGGGCGCGTGTTCGGCGACAGCCGCACCGGCGCCTGCCAGACGGGCGACTTCATGTGGCTTCTGATCAAGGGCAGCATCCAGCTCGGCGGCGTCCCGGAGCTGGGGCTGGAGCAGAACCTGGTCCCGGCCGACTACGTGGCCAAGGTCGTCGTGCACCTGTCCCGGCGGCCGGGGACGCTGGGCCGGGTCTTCCACGTCTACATCCCCAAGGCGACCACGCTCGACGAGGTCATGGATTTCGCGCGTTCGCTGGGCTTCAAGGTCGATACCATGCCGTACCAGGAATGGGCGGCCGGGCTTGAGTCTGACCGCTCGCAGGACAACGCGCTGTACCCGATGCTGCCCATCTTCGGCGGCCCGTCGGTGGGGGTGCTGAAGTTCGAGTGTCCGAGCACCCTTGAGGCGCTCAAGGACGCCCCCTTCACCTACCCCGCGGTTGACGAGGCGTTGCTGTCAAAGTACTTCACGTACTTCATGCGCACCGGCTACTTCGCGACCCCCGGCCGGGGTCCGGGGAAGCCCTGAGCCACGGCGCAGTGCCGGGCTCGACGAGGAGGGTGGACGATGGGCCAGACGCCGCGGCGCGTCCCTTTGTCATTCGCGCAGGAGCGCATGTGGGTCCTGGAGCAGCTGGCCTCCGGCCAGCCGATATGCAACATGCCGGTGGCGTTCGACCTTGAGGGCGCGCTCGACGTACCCGTCCTGCGGCGGTGCCTCGACGAGATCGTGCGGCGCCACGACGTGCTGCGGGCGACCTTCGCCGCCGCGGGCGGCCGGCTGGCGCAGCGCATCCCGCCGGCGGCGCGGCTCGACCTCGCGCTGGTGCAGCCGGGCGACCTGCCGGCGCAGGCGTGGCGGCCGTTCGACCTCGGGCGCGGCCCGCTGCTGCGCGCCGCGCTGGCCCGCCTGGGGGACGAGCGCCACGTGCTGCTGCTGACCGCGCACCGCATCGCCGCGGATGCCCGGTCGATGCGCGTGCTCGCGGAGGAGCTGGCCGCGCTCTACGCGGCCTACGCCGCCGGCAAGCCGTCGCCTCTTCTCGCGCCGCCCGTCCAGTACGCCGGCCTCGCGGAGCGGGAGCGGCTCCTGCTTGAGGGCGGGGGGCTGGAGGCGCATCTGGCCTACTGGAAGGAGCGGCTTGGCGGCGAGCTGCCCGTGCTAGAGCTGCCGGCCGACCGGCCGCGGCCGGCGGTGCAGTCGCTCGGCGGCGCGACGCGCTCGCTGGCGTTGCCGGCGGCCCTGGCCTCCGGCCTGCGCGCGATCAGCCGCGACGAGGGCGTGGACCTCGACACGACGCTCCTGGCCGCGTTCCAGGCCCTCCTCCACCGCTACACCGGCCTTGACGACATCATCGTCGGCACGCCGGTCGTGACGGGGGCCGCCGGGGCGGTCGTCGGGCCACTGGAGAACCCCCTCGTCCTGCGCGTCGACCTGGGCGGCGACCCGACCTTCCGCGAGCTTCTGGGGCGGACGCGGGCGGCCGTGGCGGAGGCGCGCGCGGGCCAGGATGTGCCGTTTTCGCTTCTGGCCGAGACGCTGGCGCCGCGGCGCGACCTCGGCCGCACGCCCCTGTTCCAGGCGATGTACGCCTTCGCGGACGCCCCGCGCGCGCTCCAGGCGGGTGACCTGCGGCTGCGGCCGGTCCCGGCGCACAACGGCACCTCGGAGTTCGACCTGACCCTGGCGCTGGCGGACGACGGCGCGACCCTGGCGGCGACCGCCGAGTACAACGTCGACCTGTTCGACGACGCCACCATCGACCGCTTGCTCGGCTGCTTCGCGACCCTGCTTGCGGGCATCGTCGCCGACCCGCGCCAGCGCCTGGCCGGCCTGCCCCTGCTAACGGCGGAGGACCGCCGCCGCCAGCTTGTTGACTGGAACGCCACCGCCGCGCCGTACCCCCACGACACGTGCGTGCACGAGCTCTTCGCCGCCAGGGCGGCGCACTCACCCGCCGCGGTGGCGGCGACGTTCCAGGGCCAGGAACTGACCTACGGCGACCTGGAATGGCGGTCAAACCAGCTGGCGCGCTACCTGCGGCGGCTGGGCGCCCGGCCCGGCGTGCTCGTGGGGGTCTGCACCGCGCGCTCGCTGGAGATGATCGTCGGGCTCCTGGGCATCCTCAAGGCCGGCGCGGCGTACCTGCCGCTCGACCCGGCCTACCCCAGGGAGCGCCTGGCGTTCATGCTCGGCGACGCGCAGGTGCCGGTGCTGCTGACGCAGGAGCGGCTCCTGCCCGCCCTGCCCGCATCCGGCGCCAGGGTGGTGTGCCTGGACGCCGGCTGGGCGGATGTCGCCGGCGAGGCGGGGGAGGCCGTGGAGAGCGGCGTCACGCCCGAGGACCTGGCCTACGTCATCTACACCTCCGGCTCCACCGGACAGCCCAAGGGCACGCTCCTGGCGCATCGCGGGCTCTCAAGCCTGGTCACTGCGGGGGCCGGGCTTTACGGCGTCGCCCAGGGCAGCCGCATGCTGCAGTTCGCGTCGCCGTGCTTTGACGCCTCGGTGTGGGAGTGCTTCACGGCGCTGGCCCAGGGCGCGACGCTGGTTCTGGCCGCGTCCGAGGAGCTGCGCGACCCGGCGGCCCTCGGGCGCCTCCTGGCCCAAGAGCGCGTCACCGTGACCCTGCTGCCGCCGCCGATGCTCGCGCAGCTGCCCCCGGACGCCGGGCCGGCGCTGGAGACGCTGGTCGTTGGCGGCGAGGCGTGCCCGCCGGCCCTGGCCGCCGCCTGGGCCGGGCGCGTTCACCTCGTCCACGCCTACGGCCCGACCGAGGCGACGGTCATCGCCACCGCGTGGCCGGTGCCGCCGGATGTAGACCCCTCGCGGCCGCTGCCCATCGGCCGCCCGGTGCCCAACGCCCAGGTATACATCCTTGACCAGCACCTGCGCCCGGTCCCGGTGGGGGTGCCCGGCGAGCTGTGTGTCGGCGGCGTCGGGGTGGCGCGGGGCTACCTTAACCGCCCCGAACTGACGGCCGAGCGGTTCGTGAACGACCCGTTCAGCGCCGCCCGCGGGGCGCGCCTTTACCGGACGGGCGACCTGGCGCGCTTCCTGCCCGGCGGCGACATCGAGTTCCTGGGCCGCATCGACCACCAGGTGAAGGTGCGCGGCTTCCGCATTGAACCGGGCGAGATCGAGGCCGTGCTCGGGCGGCACCCGGCCGTGCGCGAGGCGCTGGTCCTGGCGCGCGAGGGTGTCCCCGGCGACAAGCGCCTGTGCGCCTATATCATCGCCGCCGGTGACGAGGCCGCCGGCGGCCACGTGGCCGCCGGCGGCGACCTGCGCGCCTTCCTCGCCGAGCGCCTGCCCGAGTACATGATACCGTCGGCGTTTCTCGTCCTCGACGCGTTCCCGCTGACCCCCGGCGGCAAGGTCGACCGCCGCGCGCTGCCGGCGCCGGAGGCCAATCGTCCAGGCGGGACGGGGGCATACGTGGCGCCGCGCACGCCGGTTGAGGAGCTCCTGTGCGCCGCCTGGGCCGAGGTGTTGGGCTTCGAGCGCGTCTCCGTCGCGGACGACTTCTTTGAGCTCGGCGGCCACTCGCTCCTGGCGACGCAGGTCATCTCGCGCATCCGCGAGGCGCTCGGGGTTGACCTGCCCCTGCGCGTGGCGTTCGAGGCGCGCACCGTGGCCGCGCTGGCCGCCGCCGTTGAATCGGCAAGAAGCGCCGGGGGCAGGCTTGAGGCGCCACCCATTCAGCCCGTGCCGCGCGACGGCCCGCTGCCGCTATCGTTCGCCCAGCGGCGGCTGTGGTTTCTGGACCAGTACGAGCCGGACAGCCCGTTGTACAACCTGCCCTTCGCCATTCGCCTGTGCGGGGCGCTCGACGCGGGCGTGCTGCGGCGGGCGCTCAGTGAGCTCACGCGCCGCCACGAGGCGCTGCGCACGACGTTCGTTGATGCGGGCGGCGAGCCGGCCCAGGTGATCCATGAACCCGCGGACCTGCCGCTGCCCGTGGTCGACCTGGGCGGCCTGCCCGCGGCCGGGCGCGAGGCGGAGGCGATGCGTCTCCTCAGGGAGGAGGCGCGGCGCCCGTTCGACCTGCGGACGGGCCCGCTCCTGCGGGCGACGCTCGTGCGGCTGGGCGAAAAGAGGCACCTGCTCATCCTCAACATCCAGCACATCGTCTTTGACGGCTGGTCGATGGGCGTCCTGTTCAGCGAGTTCGGCGCCCTGTACGAGGCGTACCTGGGCGGCGGGCCGTCAAATCTGCCGGACTTGCCCGTACAGTACGCCGACTTCGCGCAGTGGCAGCGGCAGTGGCTTTCCGGCGCGACCCTGGATGGTCTCCTGGGCTACTGGGGCAAGAAACTCGCCGCCCTGCCGGCGCTGGAGCTGCCGTCCGACCGCGCGCGCCCGCCCGTGCAGACGTTTGGCGGCGCGACGACGACCTTCCGGCTGCCGCCCGACCTGGCCCAGAAACTCAAGGCGCTGGGCCGGCGGCACGGCGCGACGCTGTTCATGACGCTCCTGGCGGCGTTCAAGGCGCTCCTTGGCCGCTACTCGGGACAAGACGACGTCGCGGTCGGGTCGGTCATCGCCAACCGCAATCTGGGCGCGATCGAGGGCCTCATCGGCTTTTTCGTGAACACGCTCGTCCTGAGGACCGACCTTTCGGGCGACCCGCCGTTTAGCGAGCTTCTGGGCCGCGTGCGCGACGTGACGCTTGAGGCATACGCCCACCAGGACCTGCCGTTCGACCGGCTGGTCGAGGCGCTGCAGCCGGAGCGCGACCCGAGCCGCTCACCGCTGTTCCAGGTCCTGTTCGTGCTGCAAAACGCCCCGGCGGCGACCGAGCTTCCCGGGCTCACCGTGACGTGGACCGAGGTTGACACCGGCACGGCGAAGTGCGACCTGACCGTGCAGATGTGGGACGCGGATGACGGGCTCTTGGGCGCGGTCGAGTACAACACCGACCTGTACGACGCGGCGACCATTGCGCGCCTGCTCGGGCACTTCCGCGTGTTGCTCGAGGGGGTCGCCGCCGACCCCGCCCGCCGCCTGTCTGAGCTGCCGCTGCTGATGGCCGGGGAGCAGCGCCAGCTCCTGGTCGACTGGAACGACACCGCGGTCAGCTTCCCGCACCGCGCCTGCGTCCACGAGCTCTTCGCGGAGCAGGCCGCCACGACCCCCGGCGCCGTGGCGGCGACGTTTGCGGGGCAGGGGCTGACCTTCGGCGAGCTGGACCGCCGCGCCAACCAGCTCGCCCACTACCTGCGGCGGTTGGGCGTCGGCCGCGACGTGCCGGTGGCCATCTGCGTCGAGCGCTCACTGGAGATGGTCGTCGGCCTTCTGGGCATCCTCAAGGCCGGCGGCGCCTACGTGCCGCTCGACCCGGCGTACCCCCGCCAGCGCCTGGCGTTTGTGCTCGATGACGTGAAGGCGCCGGTGCTCCTGACCCAGGAGCGGCTCCGCGGTGAGCTGCCCGCCGGCGCGGCGCGCGTGGTGTGCCTGGACGCCGGTTGGGACGCGATCGCCGGCGAGGCCGCTGGCGACCCCCGCGCCGGCGGCGACCCCCGCCCCGGCGCCACGCCGGCGAGCCTGGCGTACATCATCCACACCTCGGGGTCGACCGGCCGGCCCAAGGGGACCCTGCTCAGGCACCGCGGCCTTTCAAGCCTGGTCACCGCCCAGGCGGGGATATACGGCGTCGGGCCGGGCAGCCGCATGCTGCAGTTCGCCTCGCTGTGCTTTGACGCCTCGGTGTGGGAGTGCTTTCTGGCCCTGACGCGCGGGGCGACCCTGGTGCTGGCCCCGTCCGAGGAGCTGCACGACCCGCGCGCCCTCGCCGGGGTGCTCGCCGCGGCGCGGGTGACGATCGCCCTGCTGCCGCCGTCGCTTTTAAGCCAGCTGCCGCTTGACGCCGGGCCGGCGCTGGAGACGCTGGTCGTGGGCGGCGAGGCGTGCCCGCCGGCGCTGGCCGCCGCCTGGGCGAAGCGCGTGCGCCTGATCAACGCTTACGGCCCCACCGAGGCCACCGTAGTCGCCACCACATGGCCGGTGCCGCGGGAGGTCGACGCCGCGCGGCCGCTGCCCATCGGCCGCCCGGTGCCCAACGCCCAGGCGTACATCCTGGACCAGACCTTGCGCCCGGTGCCGATCGGCGTCCCCGGCGAGCTTTGCGTCGGCGGCGTCGGGCTGGCGCGCGGCTACCTCAACCAGCCCACTCTCACGCGCGAGAAGTTCATCCGCCACCCCTTCGACGGGCGGCGCGGGGCGCGTCTCTATAAGACCGGCGACCTGGCGCGACGCCTGAGCGACGGCAACATCGAGTTCCTGGGCCGCATCGACCAGCAGGTGAAGATCCGCGGCTTCCGCGTCGAGCCGGGGGAGGTCGAGTCGCTCTTGGCGCGCCACCCCGCGGTGCGTGACGTCGCCGTCATCGCGCGCGAGGACCGCCCCGGCGACAAGCGGCTGTGCGCCTACGTCGTGCCGGCCCCGGGCGCGGCGACGCCGGCCCCGGGCGCGGCGACGCCGGCCGAGGACCTGCGCGCCTACCTGAAGGAGCAGCTGCCCGAGTACATGGTCCCGTCGGCGTTTATCACCCTCGACGCGCTGCCGCTTCTGCCCAACGGCAAGGTCGACCGCCGCGCGCTGCCGGCGCCGGACACAGCGCGCCTGGAGGCGGGGCGGGGGTACACCGCGCCGCGCAACGCGGTCGAGGAGACGCTGTGCGGCATCTGGGCGCAGGTGCTGGGGGTGGAGCGGGCCGGCATCCACGACGGCTTCTTCGACCTGGGCGGGCACTCGCTCCTGGCGACGCAGGTCATCGCGCGCGTGCGCGAGGCGTTCAACGTCGAGCTGCCGCTGAAACGCCTGTTCGAGATGCCGGCGGTGGCTGACTTCGGCCGGCTCGTCGTCGCGGCCCAGGGCTCATCGTCAGCCGGCCCGGCCGCCAGGATCCGGCGCCTCTACCGCGGCGGCGCATCCGGCGCGCCGCAGGCGGCGCGGGACCGCGACCGGTTGTTCACCGACCGCGAGCTGGAATCACTGCTCGGCGACGTGCTGAGCGAAAGGGAGGGTGAACAATGAGCGAGCCCGGGCGGGTCGCCGGCCAAGAGCCGCCTGACAAGGAGGCCCTTCTTGCGCAGCGTTTGGGGAAGAAGCCGGGCGAGGTCTTCCCCCTGTCCTTCGCCCAGCAGCGGCTGTGGTTCCTGGAACAGCTTGAACCGGGCAGGCCGATATACAACGTGCCGCTGGCCATCCGCCTCCGGGGGCCGCTGGACAGGCCCGCGCTCGAGCGCAGCCTAGACGAGGTGCGCCGCCGCCACGAATCCCTGCGCACGATATTCCCGGCCCTCGGCGGGCGGCCGGTGCAGGTGATATCGCCGCCCGAGCCGCTGGCCATGCCGGTTTCAGACCTCACCGGCCTCCCCGCCGCGGACCGCGAGAAGCGGGCGCTGCGGCTGGCGAACGAGGAGGCGCGGCGGCCGTTCGACCTCGAGCGCGGCCCGGTGATGCGCGTCTTCTTGTTCGCCCTCGGCGAGACCGACCACCTGCTGCTCCTGAACCTGCACCACATCGTGGCCGACGCCTGGTCGATGGGCGTGCTCATGCGCGAGCTCGGCGCGCTGTATGCGGCGTTTCGCGCCGGGCGCGCGGCGGATCTGCCCGATCTGCCGATCCAGTACGTCGACTACGCGCACTGGCAGCGGCAGTGGCTGCAGGGCGAGGTGCTGGCAAAGCAGCTGGCGTACTGGAAGGCGCAGCTGGGCGGAGAACTCTGGCCGCTTGACCTGCCCACAGACCGGCCGCGGCCGGCGGTGGCGACGTACCAGGGCGCGACCCTGTCACGGGACCTGCGCGGCGACCTCGCCGCGGGGCTGGGGCGCTTGAGCCAGGAAGAGGGCACAACGTCGTTCATGACGCTCTTGGCGGCGTTCCAGGCGCTGCTTTGCCGTTACACCGGCAAAGAAGACATCGTCGTCGGGGTGCCGGCGATCAACCGCGCCCAGGGCGAGACGCAGGGGCTCATCGGCTTTTTCACCAACACACTGGCCCTGCGCGCGGACCTCGGCGGCGACCCGACCTTCCGCGAACTGCTGCGGCGCGTGCGCGCGACGACGCTTCCCGCCTACGAGCACCAGGACCTGCCGTTCGAGCGGCTGGTGGAGGTGCTGCAGCCGGGGCGCGACCTGAGCCACACGCCGCTCTTCCAGGTCATGCTCGCCCCGCAGACCCCGCCGGCCCAGGGGCTGGCGCTGCCCGGCCTGACGATAACCGACATGGATCTGCACAACGGGGCGTCCAAGTTCGACCTCACGCTCTTCCTGCGCGAGGGCGCGGGGCGGCTGAAGGCGACCTTCGAGTACGCCACCGACCTTTACGACGCGGCCACCATCGCCCGCATGCTGGGCCACTTCGAGACGCTGCTTTGCGGCATCGCCGCTGACCCCGACCAGCGCCTGTCGCACCTGCCCATCCTGAGTGGCGCCGAGCGGCGGCGGGTGGTGGTCGAGTGGAACGACACCGCCGCGCCGTACCCGGACCAGGAGCGCGTCCACGACCTGTTCTGCGCCCAGGTCCGGCGCACCCCCGACGCCGTGGCCGTGACGTTTGACGGCCGGCAGCTGACATACGGCGAGCTCGACTCGCGCGCCAACCAGCTGGCGCACTACCTGCAGGGCCTGGGGGTCGGGCCGGACGCCGTGGTCGGCATCTGTCTTGAGCGGTCGCTGGAGATGGCCGTCGCCGTGCTCGGCGTACTCAAGGCGGGCGGGGCGTACCTGCCGCTCGACCCGGCCTACCCGGCGGAGCGGCTGGCGTTCATGCTCGCGGATGCGCGCTCGCCCGTGCTCCTGACCCACAAGCGGCTGCCACCGGCGCGGGGCGAGCGATCACCGGCCGCCGCGGCCTCCGCGGTCCCCGCGGCCTCCACGGCACCGCGGGCGCGGGTCATCCGCCTGGACGCCGACTGGGAGGCCATCGCCGGCGCCAGCGACGCGGAGCCGGAGTGCGCCGCGACGCCCGACAGCCTGGCCTACGTGATCTACACCTCGGGCTCCACGGGCACCCCCAAGGGGGTGGCCATGCCCCACCGCCCGCTGGTGAACCTCATCGCCTGGCAGCTCGGCCGCTCCGCCTGCGGTCCGGGGACCAAGACCCTGCAGCTCACGTCGCTGTCATTCGACGTCGCCTTCCAGGAGCTCTTCGCCACGTGGTGCGGCGGCGGCACGCTGGTGATGATCGGCGAGGCGGCGCGGCAGGACCTGGTCGGCCTGCCGCGCCTTCTGGCCGAGCGAGGCGTCGAACGGCTGTTCCTGCCGTTCGTGGCGCTGCACAACCTGGCCGAGGTGTGCCGCGCCGAGGGCCAGTTCCCGGTGGACCTGCGCGAGGTCATCACCGCCGGCGAGCGCCTGGAGGTGACGCCGGCCATCGTGCGCCTGTTCACCCGGCTGCCGGCGGCGACGCTCGACAACCAGTACGGCCCGAGTGAAAGCCACGTGGTCACGGCGTTCAAGCTTGAGGGCCCGCCGGAGAAGTGGCCGGCGCTGCCGCCCATCGGCCGCCCCATAGCCAACACCGCCATGTACATCCTCGACCGCCACCTGAACGCCGTCCCGGTCGGGGTGCCTGGGGAGCTCTTCATCGGCGGCGTCGCGCTCGCCCGCGGCTACCTCGACCGGCCGGAGCTGACCGCCGAGAGGTTCAGCGCTAGCCCGTCCGGCGGGGACCAGCCCGGCGGCGCGGCCGGGCGCCTGTACCGGACGGGCGACCTCGGGCGGTTCCTTCCTGACGGCAACATCGAGTTCCTGGGCCGCGCCGACAACCAGGTGAAGGTCCGCGGCTTCCGCGTCGAGCCCGGGGAGGTCGAGGCGACGCTGCAGCGCTGCCCGCGGGTCCGGGAGGCCGTCGTCGTCGGCCAGCGGTATGGGACGGGCGACAAGCGCCTGGTGGCGTACCTCGTCCTCGGCGGCGGCGAAGAGCCCGCGCCGGCGGTCGAGGACCTGCGGGCGTTCGTGCGCGAGCGCCTGCCCGAGTACATGGTCCCGTCGGCGTTCGTGCTTCTGGAGAAGCTGCCGCTGACCCCCAGCGGCAAGGTCGACCGGCGGGCGCTGCCGGCGCCGGAGGCCGGGGGACTGGGCCTGGCCGTGGCGTACGAGCCCCCGCGCACCAAGCGCGAGGAGACCCTGGCGAAGATATGGGCGCGCGTCCTGGGGCGCCAAAAGATCGGCGTCAACGACAACTTCTTCGCCCTGGGCGGCCACTCGCTCCTGGCGACGCAGGTGATGTCGGGCGTCAGGCAGGCCTTCCAGGTCGAGCTGCCGCTGCGCGTCCTGTTCGAGCGGCCGACGATCGCCGGGCTGGCCGCGGCCGTCGAGGACGCGCTTCTGGCCACCGTGGACGCCGAGGAGCTGGAACACGTTCTTGACGAACTGGAGGGCGCGAGTGATGGCCGATAATGCATCCCGGTTATCTTCACTATCCAAGGAGCAGCGCGACCGGCTCTTGGACCGGCTGCAGGCGCGGCGCGGCGGGGCCGCCGGCATACCCCGGCGCGAACAGGGCGCCGACCCGCCCGCGGCGTCGTTCGCGCAGCAGCGGCTGTGGTTTCTGGACCAGTACGCCCCCGGCAGCCCGGCGTACAACCTGCCGTGCGTCCTGCGCCTGCGGGGCCGGCTCGACGTGGCAACCCTGGAACGGGCGCTGGGCGAGGTCGTGCGCCGCCACGAGGCGCTGCGCACGACGTTCGCCGCGGTCGGGGGGAAGCCGGTGCAGGTCATCGCCCCGTCCCCGGCGCTCGCCCTGGAGGTCACCGACATCAGCGGACTGGCACCAGGGGAGCGCGAGGCGGAGGCCCGGCGGCTGGCGACCCGGGAGGCCGAGCGGCCGTTCGACCTGGCGCGCGGGCCGCTGGTGCGGCCGAGCCTGCTGCGACTCGGCGATGAGGACCACGTGCTGGTGGTGGCGCTGCACCACATCATCGCCGACGGCTGGTCGCTGGGCATCCTGACGCGCGAGCTCCAGGCGCTCTACGCGGCGTTCTGCGCCGGGCGGCCGTCGCCGCTGCCCGAACCGCCGATCCAGTACGCCGACTTCGCCGAGTGGCAGCGGCGCTGGCTTGGCGAGAAGGGGCTCAAGGAGCAGCTGGCGTACTGGAAGGAGCGGCTCCACGGCGGCCTGTTCGCCCCCGGGCTGCCGCTTGACCACCCGCGCCCGGCGGTGCAGACCCTCCAGGGCGCCGCGTGGTCGTTCCTCCTGCCGCGGGGGCTCTCTGACGCGCTCAGGGCGCTGGGCCAGGGCGAGGGCGCCACGCCCTTCATGACGCTCCTGGCGGCGTTTGAGGCGCTCCTGCACCGCTACAGCGGGCAGGACGACATCGTCGTCGGCACGCCCATCGCCAACCGCAACCGCGCCGAGACCGAGGGCGTGATCGGGTTTTTCGTCAATACCCTGGCCCTGCGCACCGACCTCGGCGGCGACCCGACCTTCCGCGAGCTCCTGAGGCGCGTGCGCGCCGTGGCCCTGGGGGCCTACGACCACCAGGACCTGCCGTTCGAGGAGCTGGTCGAGGCGCTGCGGCCGGCGCGCAGCCTGAGCCACACGCCGCTGTTCCAGGTGCTGTTTTCCCTCCAGGACGCCCCGCGCGAAACGCTGTCGAGCGCCGGCGTGACCCTGGAGCCCATGGAGATCGCCACCTCGACGACGAAGTTCGACCTGACGCTATCGATGGCCCAGACCGGGCACGGCCTGCGGGGCACCCTGGAGTACAACACCGACCTCTTCGACGCCGCGACCATCGAGCGCATGATCGGGCACTTCAAGACCCTCCTCGCGGGCGCCGCGGCCGAGCCCCAGAAGCGGCTGTCAGAGCTGCCGCTTCTGGCGCCGGAGGAGCGCCACCAGCTGCTCGTCGGGTGGAACGCCACCGCCACCGATTACCCGCGGGCGGCGTGCGTGCACGAGCTTTTCGCGGCCGAGGCGGCGAAGACGCCCGGGGCCGTCGCCCTTGTGTTTGGAGGAGCGAGCCTGACCTACGGTCAGCTGAACGCGCGCGCCAACCAGCTGGCGCACCACCTGCGGGCGCTGGGGGTCGGCCCGGAGACGCCGGTGGGTCTCTGTGCCGAGCGCTCGCTGGAGCTGATCGTCGGCATGCTCGGCATCCTCAAGGCCGGCGGCGCCTACGTGCCGCTGGACCCGGCGTACCCGCGCGAGCGGCTGGCGCTGATGCTCAATGACGCGTGCTCGCCCGTGCTCCTGACCCAGGAGCGCCTTCTTGCGGCACTGCCGGCGCACCCGGCAAAGGTGGTGTGCCTGGATGCTGATTGGCCGGCGATCGCCGCCCACGACGCGGGAAACCCGGCAAGCGGCACCGCCCCCGGCAACCTGGCGTACGTGATGTACACCTCGGGCTCGACCGGCACGCCCAAGGGCGTCAGCGTCACGCACCGCAACGTGGTGCGCCTGGTCAAGGCGACGAACTACGCGGCGTTCGGGCCCGATGAGGTTTTCCTGCAGCTCGCCCCGGCGTCGTTTGACGCGGCGACGTTCGAGGTCTGGGGCAGCCTGTGCAACGGCGCGCGCCTCGTGGTCATGCCGCCGGAGACGCCGTCGCTGCCCGCGCTGGGCCAGGCGCTGCGCGAGCACGGCGTCACGACGCTGTGGCTGACGGCCGGCCTGTTCCACCTCATGGTCGACGAGCGCCCCGGCGACCTGCGCGGCGTGCGCCAGCTCCTGGCCGGCGGCGACGTCCTGTCGGTGCCGTGCGTGCAGCGCGTGCTCAGGGACCGCCGCGACGGGGCGCTGATCAACGGCTACGGGCCGACCGAGACCACGACCTTCGCCTGCACGTACCCCATGGGGGCGGGCGCCCGGCTCGGCGCGACCGTGCCCATCGGCCGGCCCATCGCCAACGCGCGGGCCTACATCCTGGACAAGCACCTGGAGCCGGTGCCGGTCGGGGTGCCGGGGGAGCTTTACATCGGCGGCGACGGCCTGGCGCGCGGCTACTTGAACCGCCCCGACCTCACGGCGGAGGCGTTCCTGCCCAGCCCGGTCGCCGAGCGGCCGGGGGAGCGATTGTACCGCACGGGGGATCTGGCCCGGTACCTTCATGACGGCGCTATTGAGTTTCTGGGGCGCATCGACTTCCAGGTCAAGATCCGCGGCTTCCGCATCGAGCCGGGGGAGGTCGAGGCGGTCCTCGGCGGCCACCCGGCGGTGCACGTCGCCGCGGTGGTCGCCCGCGAGGACACCCCGGGCCAGAAGCGCCTGGTGGCGTATGTCGCCCACCGCCCGGGCCGGGCGGCGGCGAAAAACGACCTGCGCGAGTATCTCAAGGGCCGCCTGCCCGAGTACATGGTGCCGTCGGCGTTCGTGGCTCTTGAATCCATGCCGCTCACCCCCAGCGGCAAGGTCGACCGCCGCGCGCTGCCGGCGCCCGGCCGGCCGGGAACCGGCCGCGAGGAGAGCTACGCAGCGCCGCGCACCCCGGTCGAGGAGGTCCTGGCCGCCATGTGGGCCGAGGTCCTGGGCCTGGAACGGGTGGGCATCCACGACGACTTCTTCGAGGCCGGCGGCCATTCGCTCCTGGCGACGCAGCTCATCTCGCGCGTGCGCGACGCCTTCCAGGTCGACCTGACCGTGCGCGCGCTGTTTGAGGAGCCCACCGTGGCCGGCCTGGCGCAGAGCATCGCGGCCGCCCGCGGCGAGGGCGAGGGCGGGGGCGAGGAGGCGTCAGGCGTGCGGCCCGTCCCGCGCGACGGGCCCCTGCCGCTCTCCTACGCCCAGCAGCGCCTGTGGTTCCTCGACCGCCTAGAGCCCGGTACGGCGACGTACAACATCCCCTTCGCCGTCCGCCTCTCCGGCCGGCTCGACCGTCAGGCGCTGGAGGCGGCGCTCAACGAGATCGTGCGCCGCCACGAGGTGCTGCGCACGACGTTCCGCTCGATCGATGGCCGCCCGGCGCAGGTCATCGCGCCGTCGCTGACGCTGACTCTGCCGGTGGTGGACGTCGACGCCGCGCCGGACGAGCGCGAGGCGGAGGCGCGCCGGCTGGCGCTTCAGGTGGCCCGCCGGCCATTCGACCTCCAGGCCGGCCCCCTCCTGCGCCCGGCGCTTTACCGCCTGGAGGCGGAGGAGCACCTGCTCCTGCTGTCCATGCACCACATCGTCGCCGACGGCTGGTCGATGGGCGTGCTCTACCGCGAGCTGGCCGCCCTGTACGACGCCAACGTCGCCGGATGCCCCTCGCCGCTCCCCGACCTGCCCGTGCAGTACGCCGACTTCGCCCAATGGCAGCGGGAATCGCTCGCGGGCGACGCCCTGGAGGCGCAGCTGGCCTTCTGGCGGCAGGCCCTGGCCAAGAGCCCGCCGGCCCTGGAGCTGCACTGCGACCGCCCGCGCCCGCCGGTCCAGACCTTCCGCGGCGCGACCATCACCCGCCGCCTGCCCCGCGGGCTCGGCGACGCGCTCAAGGCGCTCAGCCGGGACGAGGGCGTCACCCCGTTCATGACGCTCCTGGCGGCGTTCAAGACCCTGCTCCTGCGCTACACCGGGCAGGAGGACGTCGTCGTCGGCACGCCGATCGCCAGCCGCAACCGGGCGGAGATCGAGCCCCTGATCGGGTTTTTCGTCAACACGCTCGTGCTGCGGACGGACCTCTCCGGCGACCCGACGTTCCGCGAGCTCCTCGGCCGGGTGCGCGAGGTCGCCGTGGCCGCCTACGCCCACCAGGACCTGCCGTTCGAGAGGCTGGTGGACGCGCTGGAGACGGTGCGCGACCTCGGCCGGTCGCCCCTGTTCCAGGCGATGTTCAACCTGCACAACGCCCCGGCGCCGCCCCTGGCCCTGGCCGGGCTGACCCTGGAGCTTTCAGACCTTGACGTGGGGACGGCGAAGTTCGACGTGACGCTGGCGATGGCCGAGCAGGAGGCGGGGCTGGTCGCGTCGCTCGAGTACAACGCCGGCCTTTTCGACGCCGCCACGGCCGAACGCATGCTGGGGCACTTCCAGGCGATCCTGGAGGCCGTCGCCGCCGACCCCGGCGAGCGCCTGTCACGCCTGGCGCTTTTGGACCCGGTCGAGCGGCAGCGGCTGCTCGTGGCGTGGAACCGGACGCGGCGCGACTACCCGCGCGAGGCGTGCGTGCACGAGCTCTTTGAGGCCCAGGCCGCGCGCACCCCCGGCGCGACGGCCGTCACCGGCGCCGCCGGCGACACCGGAGGCGATGCGCGCCTGACCTACGCCGAACTCGACCGGCGGTCAAGCCAGCTCGCCCACTACCTGCGCCGCCTGGGCGTGGGCCCGGAGGTCATCTGCGGCATCGCCATGGAGCGCACGCCGGACATGGTCGCCGGCATTCTGGGCATCCTCAAGGCCGGCGGCGCCTACGTCGCGCTTGACCCGGCCTACCCCCGCGAGCGCCTCCAGTTCATGCTTGAGGACGCCGCGGCGCCGGTGCTCGTGACGCAGCGGGGCCTTCTGGCCGGGCTCCCCGCGCACGCGGCGCGCGTCGTGTGCCTTGACCGCGACTGGGACGAGATCGCGCGCCAGGGCGCGGAAAGCCCGGCGCGCCCGGCGCGCCCGGCGCCCGCCGCCCGGCCGGAAAACCTCGCCTACCTCATCTACACGTCGGGATCCACCGGGCGGCCCAAGGGCGTGGCCATCGAGCACCGGAGCGCCGTCACGCTCCTGCACTGGGCGCGCGAGACCTTCACCGACGCCGACATCGCCGGCGTTCTGGCCGCGACCTCGACGTGCTTTGACCTGTCGGTCTTTGAGCTATTCGCCCCGCTCTGCTGGGGCGGCACGGTCATCCTCGCCGGAAACGCCCTCGACCTGCCCAAGCTCCCGGCGCGGGACCAGGTGACGCTGATCAACACCGTGCCCACGGCGATGGCCGAGCTCCTGCGCGGCGGCGGCGTGCCGCCATCGGCGCGGGTGGTGAACCTCGCCGGCGAGCCGCTGCCCGCCGCCCTGGCCAAAAAGATCCACGAACTGGGCACGGTCGAGCGCCTGTTCAACCTCTACGGCCCGTCCGAGGACACCACGTACTCGACCTTCGCCCTGATCGAGCGCGGCGACGCGCGCAGCCCGGCCATCGGCCGGCCCATCGCCGACACCCAGGCGTACATCCTCGACCGCCACCTCGAGCCGGTGCCGGTCGGCGTCCCGGGCGAGCTGTACCTCGCCGGCGCGGGGCTGGCGCGCGGCTACCTCGCCCGCCCCGACCTGACGGCGCGGGGCTTCATCCCCAACCCGTTCAGCGCCACGCCGGGGGCGCGCATGTACCGGACGGGCGACCTCGCGCGCCGCCGCCCCGACGGCGCCATGGAGTTTCTGGGCCGCATCGACGGCCAGGTGAAGGTCCGCGGCTTCCGCATCGAGCTCGGCGAGGTCGAGGCGGCGCTGATCAAGCACCCGGCCGTGCGCGAGAGCGCGGTCGCAGCGCGCGAGGACGCCCCCGGCGACCGGCGGCTCGTCGCTTACGTCGTGCCGGCCGCGGACGTGCCCCCGGCGGTCGTCCGGGAGCTGCGCGAGTTCCTCACGGGCAAGCTGCCCGACTACATGGTGCCGGCGGCGTTCGTGCTCCTGCCCGAACTGCCGCTGACCCCCAGCGGCAAGGTCGACCGCCGGGCGCTGCCCGCCCCCGACCGCGACCGGCCGGAGATCGCGGGCTTCGTGGCGCCGGGCACCCCCGCGGAGGAGACCCTGGCCGCCATCTGGGCCGAGGTCCTCGGCGTGGCGCGGGTCGGCGTCCACGACAACTTCTTCGAGCTTGGCGGCGACTCCATCCTGAGCATCCAGATCATCGGCCGCGCCGGCCAGATGGGGTTGAGCATCGCGCCGCGCGACCTGTTCCAGCGCCAGACGATCGCCGAGCTGGCGGCGGTGGTGGGCCGGTCCGCTGCGGAGCAGGCGGACCAGGGGCCGGTGACCGGGCCGGCGCCGCTGACGCCCGTGCAGCACTGGTTCTTCGAGCGCGACCTGCCCGACCCGCACCACTGGAACCAGGCGCTCCTCCTGGCGCCGCGGGAGCGGCTGGACCCCGCCACGCTGGAGGAGGCGCTGCGGCGGCTGGTCGTGCACCACGACGCGCTCCGCCTGCGTTTCGAGCGGGCGGCGGCGGGGTGGCGGCAGTCCAACGCCGCGCCGGGCGAGGGCGAGGACGTGACGCTGCAGCGGGTCGATCTCTCGGCCCTCGACGGACCGGGGCAGGCGGCGGCGATCGCGGTCGAGACGGCGCGCCTGCAGGCGCGCCTCGACCTGGGCCGCGGCCCCCTCGTCCGCGCGGCGCTCTTCGACCTCGGCCCCGCGAGGCCGGGCCGGCTCCTGCTCATCATCCACCACCTGGCGGTCGACGGCGTCTCGTGGCGCATCCTCCTTGAGGACCTCCGGACCGCATACCGCCAGCTCAGCCAGGGGGCCGGCGTCAGGCTCCCGCCGAAGACGACGTCGTTCCGGTCCTGGGCTGAGAAGCTCCATGAACACGCCCAGTCGCCGGAGCTCGCCCGCGAGCTCGACTTCTGGCTTGACGACGAGCGGCGGCGCGTCCCGCGCCTGCCGGTGGACGAGCCCGGCGGTCAGAACACGGAGGGGTCGGCGCGCAGCGTGGTCGCGGCCCTTGATCCGGAAAAGACCGGCGCCCTCCTGCACGAGGTCCCGGCCGCGCACCGCACCCAGATAAACGACGTGCTGCTCGCGGCCCTGGCGCTGGCGGTCGCGGCATGGACGCGGGAGCGGTCGCTCCTTGTCGACGTCGAGGGCCACGGGCGGGAGGAGTTGCCCGGGGGGTTGGACCTGTCGCGCACGGTGGGCTGGTTCACCTCCGTCTTCCCTGTGCTGCTTACGCTGGGGCCGTCGGCCAGGCCGGCGGCGGGACAGGCGGCGGGGACGTCGGCCGGGCCGTCGGCCGGGCCGGCGGACGTCCTGAGGGCGGTAAAAGAGCGGCTGCGCGCCGCGCCGAACCGGGGCATCGGCTACGGGCTCCTGCGCTACCTGCGGCGGACCGCGGGGGATGCCCCCGGCCCGGGCGAGCCGGGGGTCGTGGGCCAGGCGCTGCGCGAGCTGCCCCAGGCCGAGATGAGCTTCAACTACCTCGGCCAGTTCGACCAGGCACTGGCCGGGTCATCGCTTTTCGGCCTGGCCCCGGAGCCGGTGGTATCAAGCACCAGCCCCCGCGGGCAGCGGCGCTACCTCGTGGAGGTCAGCGGCGCCGTCGTCGGTGGGCAGCTGCGGCTGACGTGGACGTACAGCGAGGGCGTGCACCGGCGGGAGACCATAGAAGACCTCGCCCACCGCTACCTGCACGAGCTGGGCGCGCTGATACGCCACTGCCAGTCGCCCGCGGCCGGCGGGCTCGCGCCGTCCGACTTTGAAGACAGCGGCCTGACGCAGGACGAGCTGGACCGCCTGCTGGCCAGGAGGGCGAAGAACGCCTGAGGAGGCGGCGCGATGAACGCACACGACGTCCAGGACATATACCCCTTGTCGCCGCTGCAGGCGGGCATTCTCTTCCACACCCTGTACGCCCCGGCGCCGGGGATGTACCTCAACCAACTGACGTGCACGCTTACGGGGGACCTGGACGTCCCCGCCCTGGAGCGCGCGTGGCAGGGGCTTGTCGACCGGCACACGATCCTGCGCTCCGACTTCGCGTGGCAGGATGTCCGCGAGCCCGTCCAGGTGGTGAACCGGCGCGCGCCGCTGCCGCTCCGGCAGCTCGACTGGCAGGACTTCACCCCCGCCGAGCAGGCGGCGCGCCTGGAGGGCTTCTTGCGCCTTGACCGCGAGCGCGGCTTCGACCTGACCCGCGCGCCGCTCATGCGGCTGACCCTGATCCGCACCGGCGCGAAGGCCTACGAGCTGGTGTGGAGCTACCATCACCTGCTCCTGGACGGGTGGTCGCTCCCCCTCGTCCTGGCGGAGGTATTCGCCCGCTACGACGCCTGCTCCCGGGGACAGGCGGTGGAGATGGCGCCGAGCCGCCCGTTCCGCGACTACATCGCCTGGCTGCGGCGCCAGGACCTTGACGCGGCGCGCGCCTTCTGGCGCCAGACCCTGCAGGGGTTTCTCGCGCCGACGCCCCTGCCCGCCGCCGGCGCGACCGGGCGTGACGGCGCGACCGGGCGTGACGGCGCGACCGGGCGTGACGCGGGCTACGTCAAGCTGGAGGCCCGGCTGCCGGAGGCGCCCACGTCCTCGCTGCAGGCGCTCGCGCGCCGCCACCAGGTGACCCTGAACACCCTGGCGCAGGGGGCGTGGGCCATCCTGCTCTCCCGGTACACCGGCGAGGAGGACGTCGTCTTTGGCGTCACCGTCTCCGGGCGGCCGGCGGACCTGCCCGGGGTCGAGTCGATGGTCGGGCTGTTCATAAACACCCTGCCAATGCGCGTCGCGGTTGCGCCCGGCGCCCCGCTCCTGGCGTGGCTCAAGGAGCTGCAGGTGCGGCAGGCCGATCTCATCCAGTACCAGTACACGCCGCTGATCAAGGTCCAGGGCTGGAGTGAGGTCCCGCGGGGCACGTCGCTGTTTGAGAGCATCTTCGTGTTCGAGAACTACCCGGCCGCCCTCACCCTGCCCGAGAAGGAGAGCGGCCTCGCGGTGACGGTCACGCGTTCCCTCGAGCACATGAACTACCCGCTGGCGCTGATGGTCGGCGTCGGGCCCGCCCTGTCGCTGACCGTGTACTATGACCGGGGCCACTACGACGTCTCGGCCGTGACCCGCCTGCTCGAGCACTACCAGGCCCTCCTGGAGGCCATCGTCGCCGGCCCAGACCGCCGGCTGGCGGACCTGCCGCTACTCAGCGGCGCCGAGCGGCGCCAGGTCCTTGTAGAGTGGAACGCCACTGCGGAGGCCGCCGGCCCGGACGCGTGCCTGCACCACGCCTTCGAGCGCCAAGCCGCGACGACGCCGGACGCCGTCGCCGCCGTCTTCGCCGAGGAGCGCCTGACGTATCGCGAGCTGGACGCGCGCGCCGCGCGGCTCGCCCGCCGCCTGCGGCGGCTGGGCGTCGGGCCGGAGGTGGCGGTGGGCGTCTGCGTGGAGCGCTCCCTGGACATGGTCGTGGGCCTGCTGGGCATCCTCAAGGCCGGCGGTGCCTACGTGCCCCTCGACCCCGACTATCCCCAGGACCGGCTGGCGTTCATGCTCCGGGACGCCCGGGCGCGGGTGGTGCTGGCGCAGGAGCGGTTCCGCGCCGCCCTGGCCGGGTGTGGCGCCGCCATCACCGTCGTTGCGGACGCAGACGAGGATGGGGCCGGGGCTGAAGCTGGGGCCCGAGTTGGTGCCGCGGCCGATGCCGCCCCCGTCGCCGGCGCGGCCCCGGGGCCGCGTAACCTGGCGTACATCATCTACACGTCGGGCTCGACCGGCACCCCCAAGGGGGTCGCCGTGGAGCACCGCGGCGCGGTGAACCTGCTTTCTGCCATGTGCCGGCGGCCGGGGCTTTCCGCGGGCGACACCCTCCTGGCGGTGACCTCTCCCGCCTTTGACATCGCCGCGCTCGAGGTCTTCGGCCCGCTGGCGGTGGGGGCGACGGTGGTCGTCGCCGGCCGCGACGACGTGCGCGACGGCAAGCGGCTGGCGGCGCTGCTCCACGCCCGCGGCGCGACCGTCATGCAGGCCACCCCGGCGACGTGGGCGATGCTCCTTGACGCCGGGTGGCGGGGCGACGGGCGGCTGAAGATGCTCTGCGGCGGCGACGTCCTGCCCCGCGCCCTGGCCGCGCGGCTCCTGGCGGCGGGCGGGGAGCTGTGGAACCTTTACGGCCCCACTGAGACGACGGTGTGGTCGACCGCGCGCCGCGTCACCGCCGGCGACGGGCCGGTGCCCATCGGCCGCCCCATCGCCAACACGCGCCTGTTCGTCCTGGACCGCCGCCTCGAACCGGTGCCGGTGGGCGTGGCCGGCGAGCTGTACATCGGCGGCGCCGGCCTGGCCCGCGGCTACCTGGGCCGGCCCGACCTGACCGCCCAGCAGTTCATCGCCGACCCGTTTTCGAACGAGCCGGCGTCGCGCCTCTACCGGACCGGCGACCGCGTCCGCTGGGCGCCCGGCGGCGACCTCGAGTTCATCGGCCGCGTGGACCGCCAGGTGAAGATCCGCGGGTTCCGGGCCGAGCCGGGCGAGGTCGAAGGGGTCCTGGCCGCGCACCCCGGCGTGCGCGAGGCGGCGGTCGCGGCGGGCAAGGACGCCGCGGGCGGCCCGTGCCTTGTAGCCTACGTCGTCTTCCGCCGCGGCGGGCCGCCATCGGGGACCGATGAGCTGCGCGACTTCCTGGCCGGGCGCCTGCCCAGCCACATGCTGCCGTGGGCGATCCTCGCCGTCGACGAGTTGCCGCGCACGCCCAACGGCAAGGTCGACCTGCGCGCCCTGCCGGAGCCCGACCGTGACCGGCCCGCGCGCAATCGCTTCGTCATGCCGGCGACGCCCGTCGAGAAGGCACTGGCGGACATGTGGGCCGCGCTCCTGGGGGTCGGCCGGGTCGGCCGGCACGACAGCTTCTTCGAGCTGGGCGGGCATTCCCTTCTGGCGGCGCAGCTGGTGTCGCGCGTCCAGGGCGAGTTTGACGTCGAGCTGCCGGTGCGCGCCGTGTTCGAGCGGCCCACCGTGGCTGATCTCGCCGGGGCCATTGAGGCGGCGCGCCAGGCGGCGCGGGGCGACCGGCTGCCGGAGGCGCCGCCCGTGCGCCCCCTCCCGCGGGGCGGCGACCTGCCGCTCTCCTTTGCCCAGGAGCGCGCGTGGTCTCTGCACCAGCTTGAGCCGCAGAGCCCGCTGCAAAACGTCGCCGCGGCCTACCGCCTGCGGGGCGCCCTCGACGCGGCGGCGCTGGAATGTGCCCTCATCGAGGTCGTGCGGCGGCACGAGATCCTGCGCGCGACCTTCGCCGATGTCGCGGGGCGGCCGGTGCAGGTCATCGCCCCGTCACCGGCGGTGGCCCTGGCGGTGCGGGACCTTGGCGGGGTGCCGGCGGGCGAGCGTGAGGCGCGAGCCAGGGAGCTGGCCGCGGCGGAGGCGGGGCGGCCCTTCGACCTTGCCCGCGGCCCGCTGGCGCGGGCGGCCCTGCTGCGGCTTGACGCCGCGGACCACGTGCTGCTTTTGGCCATGCACGAGATCGTCGCCGACGGCCCGTCGCTGGGCGTGTTCATGCGCGACCTGTGGGCGCTCTACGGGGCCATTGCCGGCGGGCGCCCCGGCGGTCCGCCAGGCCTGCCCGCCCTGCCCGCCCTGCCCGCCCTGCCCGCCCTGCCCGCCCTGCCCGCCCTGCCCGTCCAGTACGCGGACTTCGCGGGCTGGCAGCGCGAACGCCTGCAGGGCGTCGTCCTTGAGCACCACCTCGCCTGGTGGCGGAAGCGGCTGGGCGGCGCGCCCGTTTTTCCCCGCGCGCACGACCACCCCGCCGGCCCGGCGGCGCCCGCGCCCGTCCGCGACGCCCGCGGCGCCCGCCTGTCGGCGACGCTCAGCCCGGATGCGACCCGCGCCCTGGCGGCGCTGGGCGACGGGGAGGAGGCGGCGCCGTTCATGACGCTTCTGGCGGCGTTCGTGGCGCTGCTGGCCCGCTGGTCGCGGCGGGACGACGTGACGGTCGGCTCGTTCATCGCCAACCGCGAGCCGCCGGAGGTCTCAGGGCTGGTGGGGCCATTCGCCAACGCCCTCGCGCTGCGGTTTGACACCAGCGGCAACCCGTCGTTCCGGGAACTGCTGCACCGCGTGCGCGAGGCGGCCGCGGCCGCCTACGACCACCGCGAGCTGCCCTTCTCCAGGCTCGTGTCGTCCGTGGCGCCGGAGCGCCGCCTTGACCCCTTCCCGCTTTTTTGCGCCGCCTGCAACTGGGTCGCCTCCGGCGACGGCGGGGCTGCCCCGCCCGGCCTGAGCGTCGAGGCCTTCGCGCCATACGCGCCCGGCCTGGGCCTTGACCTGGCGGTGAACCTCAGCGCGGACGAATCGGGCCACGTCGCGCTCCTCATCGCCTACGACCCCGCCCTCGGCGATGAGGTGCGCATAGCACAGCTCATCGAGGACTTCGAGCGTGTCTTGACCCAGGTCTCAGCGACGCCCGACACGACTATCGAGCGGCTGGAGATTTCCCAGACCCTTCCAACGCCGGTCTCTCCCGCGTCCTGACAGGATCGGCGCGATGTCAGGCCGCCCCCGACCCACCCGTTCCTCCTACAGATTATTACACTTTACAGGAAAAGGATTTCGAATCATACTGGCGAATATATGAATAGTATAGCAAAACATGGCAGTCAAGGGGGTGATAGACAGTTTAGACATTTCTTGTACTGTCGAATCGCGGGCACAAGAAGAAGCTCTACAGGAGAGGTGAACGGGAAGTGAGCGTGAAGCGCGTTCTAGCGATCGCCCTCGCGACGATGCTGGTTCTGGCGCTGTCTGGTGGCTTCGTGGCCGGGCAGAAGGCCCTGCCGCCGCAGGCGGCGGAGAAGGTCCGCACCACGCCGGCGATGGACGCCAACGGCAACCGCGTGTTCGACGACCTCGAGCAGATTATGGAGCAGAAGGGCGCAAGCGACGGCATCCCGGTCATCGTGATGCTTGAGAAGGAGCGTGGGCCCAAGGACCTCACGTCCTTCACGGGCAAGGTCGATCCCAAGTTCGAGTTCGCCGCGATCAACGGCTTCGCGGCGACGATGAACAAGGGCCAGATCGAGCGCCTGTCGCACGTACCGTGGGTCGTCCAGGTCGAGTACGACCACCCGGTGTACGCGACCCTGGGCACGGCCACGACGTGGTTCGGCGTGCAGAAGGCGCGCACGGATTTCGGCGTGACCGGTGACAGGAACGGCAATGAGACGTCCTACACCAAGGACGACATCGTCGTGGCGATCATCGACACCGGCATCGACCCCGGCCACGTCGACCTCGACGGCGGCAAGATCATCGGCTGGAAGGACTACGTCAACAGCCAGACGACGCCGTACGACGACCACGGCCACGGCACGCACTGCGCCAGCATCGCCACCGGCGAGGGCCAGGGGAATCCCACCTACAAGGGCGTCGCCCCGGGCGCGGCGCTGGTCGGCGTGAAGGTCCTGGACTCCGCCGGCAGCGGCTCGATGTCCAACGTCGACGCGGGCATCCAGTGGTGCATCACCAACAAGGCGACCTACGGCATCGAGATCATCAGCCTCAGCCTGGGCACCAGCGGGAGCTCGGACGGCACCGACTCGACCTCCCAGATGGTGAACAGCGCGTTCAACAACGGCCTCGTGCCGTGCGTCGCGGCGGGCAACAGCGGCCCGGCGAAGTACACCATCGGTTCCCCCGGCGCCGCGGCCAACGCGGTCACCGTGGCGGCCATGGCCGATGTCGGTGAGCTGGGCTTCCAGCTCGCCTCCTTCTCCAGCCGCGGCCCGACCGCGGACAACCGCACCAAGCCCGACATCGCCGCCCCCGGCGTGAACATCATGGCGGCGCAGAAGGGCACCACGAACCAGTACGTGTCGATGAGCGGCACGAGCATGGCGACCCCGTTCACGGCCGGCACGTGCGCCCTGATCCTTGACGCCAACCCGGCCCTGACCCCGGCCCAGGTCAAGTCGACGCTCACCGGCACGGCCATTGACTGGGCCCCGGCGGGCCAGGACGTGGACTACGGCTTCGGGCGCCTGGATGCGTACGCCGCGGTCAAGTCGGCCGGCGGCTACACCGGGACGGGCCCGGTCGTGCCGGGCCACGCCTACAAGTTCGATAGCCTGTCGGCCACCGGCCAGTACAAGGAATACACCTACAACGTCACCTCAACCACCTACCCCATATCCATCACCATGATCATGCCCGACTGGGCCTCCAGCTCCAACCCGGACTTCGAGCTGTACCTGTCCAACCCGAGCGGCACCCAGGTCGGCAGCTCCACGGGCAGCGTGCGCCAGGAGCAGATCGGGTACACCCCGACGGTCACCGGCAACTATAAGGTGAAGGTCAGCTCCTACGCCGGTTCGGGCAACTTCTTCTTCGACATCAGCGCCGGCCTGGGCGCTGGCGGCGATAACCCGCCGACGTGCTCGATCGCGCAGCCCGCCAACGGGGCGACGGTCAGCGGCACGTACCGCATCAAGGTCTCGGCCGCCGACGACGTCGGCCTGTCCAAGGTAGAAGTGCAGATCGACACCGGCTCGTGGGTCAACGTCACGGCCAACTTCGACGGCACCTACTACTTCTACGACTGGGTCACCACCGGTTACGCCAACGGCAGCCACACCGTCAACGCCCGCGCCACCGACACCATCTCGCAGGTGACCAATGCCACGCCGGTGACGGTAACCGTGTCAAACGGCGGCAGCTACCAGCACACGCTGACGTTCAACGGCACCGTCACGTCGTCGGCGCGCGACGCGTGGTTTAACGTCAACGTCGCCAGCGTCGGCTACATCTACCTGACGCTTAACTGGAACACCACGGCCGACCTCGACTTCTTCGTCTACGGCCCGAGCGGCGCGGAGGTCGGGCGCGCGTACACGACGAGCAAGCCCGAGACGCTGCGCGTGTATACTGACACCTACGGGACCGGCCTGTACCGGGTCAAGGTCAACCTGTACAGTGGCGTGGACACCAGCTTCACGCTGACTGTCGACGGCTACCAGAAGAAGACCTGGACCGGCTCGGTGACGCCAACGTCGCCCAACTCGTGGGTCAACGTCCCGTGCGACTACACCGGCAACTCGTACTTCAAGCTCGACTGGGGCAGCGCCGTCAACGACCTCGACTTCTACGTCTACGACCCGACCGGGGCGCTGCGCAGCCAGGCTTACACCACCAGCAAGCCTGAGACGCTGTGGCAGGTCATCGACCGGACGGGCACGTGGCAGGTCAAGGTCAACCTGTACTCCGGCGCCTCCGAGAACTACACCCTGACGGTGTACGTACCGGAGGACAACCTGTACTAGAGACTCCCGGCCGCGCGGCCGCCGCGGCGCTCGCGGCCCGTGGACCCGGGCGGCACGTTCGGCCCCGGACGCAACTGAATAGCTCGGTCAAGCCTGCCCCCGGTGGGGGGCGAGTATCCCGGCACAGGCCGGGACGGGGGCGCGCCGCCCAGAGGAACGCGGCGGCGCGCCCCGCCTTCTCCGTCCTGCCCGGCGGGATATGGTTCGGGGCGACCGTGAAGGAAGACCGGATCCAGCGCCTGTCGAACATGGCTTGGGGTAACCTGTATTGACATTGGGGACCAGGGACGTCTCGGGAGAGGTGGAGCGGGTCGCATGGAATCGCGCGGAGGCGCGCCACTCTATGCGGAGGGGTCGCGCAGCCCATGTTCTACACCGGCGGCCAATTTTACATATGGCAGGAAAAGGTCTTTCGAATACTGTTGGCGAATAAAACAATAGTCGCCAAATCCTGGCAGCCATAGGGGGTGAGAGACAGGAAAGGCAGATCTTATATCATGCGGGCGTGACAGGGCACGTGAAAGCTAGACGGGAGAGGTGAACAGTAAGTGCACGGTAGAAAGATCCTGGCCCTGTTCCTGGCCGCGACGTTCGTCCTGACCGTGTCGCTCGCCGCCGGCGCCGGCCAGAAGCTGCCCCCACAGGCGGCGGAGAAGGTCATGACCACGCCGGCCATGGACGGCGACAGGAACCGCGTCTTCGACGACCTTGACAAGATCATGTCCAAGAAGGGCCCCAACGAGGGCATCCCGGTCATCGTGATGCTCGAGCAGGGGCGCGGGCCCAAGGACCTCACGTCCTTCACGGGCAAGGTCGATCCCAAGTTCGAGTTCGCCGCGATCAACGGCTTCGCGGCGACGATGAACAAGGGCCAGATCGAGCGCCTGTCGCACGTACCGTGGGTCGTGCAGGTCGAGTACGACCATCCGGTCTACGCGACACTTGACACGGCCACGGCGTGGTTCGGCGCCCAGAAGGCGCGCACGGACTTCGGCGTGACCGGTGACCGCACCGGCAATGAGACGTCCTACACCAAGGATGACATCGTGGTGGCGATCATCGACACGGGCATCGACCCCAACCACGTCGACCTCAACGGCGGCAAGATCATCGCCTGGAAGGACTACGTCAACAGCCAGACGACGCCGTATGACGACCACGGCCACGGCACGCACTGCGCCAGCATCGCCACCGGCGAGGGCGAGGGGAATCCCCTCTACAAGGGCGTCGCCCCGGGCGCGGCGCTGGTCGGCGTGAAGGTTCTGGACTCCGCCGGCAGCGGCTCGATGGCCAATGTCGACGCCGGCATCCAGTGGTGCATCACCAACAAGGCGACCTACGGCATCGAGATCATCAGCCTGAGCCTGGGCACCAGCGGGAGCTCGGACGGCACCGACTCGACCTCCCAGATGGTGAACAGCGCGTTCAACAACGGCCTCGTGCCGTGCGTCGCGGCGGGCAACAGCGGCCCGGCCAGGTACACCATCGGCTCGCCCGGTGCCGCGGCCAACGCGATCACCGTGGCCGCCATGGCCGACGTTGGTGAGCTCGGCTTCCAGCTCGCCTCCTTCTCCAGCCGCGGCCCGACCGCTGACAACCGCATGAAGCCCGACATCGCCGCCCCCGGCGTGAACATCATGGCGGCGAAGAAGGGCACCACGAACCAGTACGTGTCGATGAACGGCACGAGCATGGCCACCCCGTTCACGGCCGGCACGTGCGCCCTGATCCTTGACGCCAACCCGGCCCTGACCCCGGCCCAGGTCCGGTCGACGCTCACCGGCACGGCCATTGACTGGGCCCCGGCGGGCCAGGACGTGGACTACGGCTTCGGGCGCCTGGACGTGTACGCCGCGGTCAAGTCGGCCGGCGGCTACACCGGGACGGGCCCGGCCGTGCCGAACCACGCGTACACGTTCGACAGCCTGTCCGGGACCGGCGTCCAGAAGGAGTACACCTACAACGTCACCTCAACCGCCTATCCAATATCCATCACCCTGATCATGCCCAACTGGAGCTCCAGCTCCAGCCCGAACTTCGACCTGTACCTCTTCAACCCGGCCGGGACGCAGATCGCCAGTTCGACGACCACCAAGCGCCAGGACCAGGTCGGGGTGACCATCACCACGACCGGTAACTACAAGGTGCGGGTGAAGTCGACCGCGGGCTCGGGCAACTTCTTCTTCGACATCAGCGCCGCCCTGGGCACGATCGACAACCCGCCGACGTGCTCGATCGCGCAGCCGGCCAACGGCGCGACGGTCAGCGGCACGTACCGGGTGAAGATGTCGGCGGCCGACGACGTCGGGCTGTCCAAGGTCGAGGCGCGCATCGACTCCGGGACGTGGGTGGACATCACCGCCAACTTCGACGGCACATACTACTTCTATGACTGGGACACCACCGCCTACGCCAACGGCAGCCACACCGTCAACGCCCGCGCTACTGACACCGCGACGCAGGTCACCAACGCCACGCCGGTGACGGTGACCGTGTCAAACGGCGCCGACAACCCGCCGACGTGCTCGATCGCGCAGCCCGCCAACGGGGCGACGGTCAGCGGCACGTACCGCATCAAGGTCTCGGCGGCCGACGATGTCGGGCTGTCCAAGGTCGAGACGCAGATCGACTCCGGGTCGTGGGTGAACATCACCGCCAACTTCGACGGCACCTACTACTTCTACGACTGGGTCACCACCGGCTACAGCAATGGCAGCCACACTATCAACGCCCGCGCCACCGACACCGCCACGCAGGTCACCAACGCCACGCCGGTGACGGTGACCGTCCAGAACGGCGGCGGCGGCAACCAGCACACGCTGACGTTCAATGGCACCGTGACGTCGACGGCGCGCGACGCGTGGTTTAACGTCAACGTCGCCAGCGTCGGCTACATCTTCAGCACGCTGAACTGGAACACCACGGCTGACCTCGACTTCTTCGTCTATGGCCCAAGCGGCGCCGAAGTCGGCCGGGCGTACACGATCAGCAAGCCCGAGACGCTGCGCGTGTATACTGACACCTACGGCACCGGCCTGTACCGCATCAAGGTCAACCTGTACAGCGGCGTGGACACCAGCTTCACGCTGACCGTCGACGGTTACGAGAAGAAGAACTTCAACGGCTACGTCGACCTGCTGACCCCGGACGCGTGGGTCGACGTCCCGTGCGGCTTCACCGGCAACTCCTTCTTCTCGCTCAACTGGGACGGCATCTTCGACGACCTTGACTTCTACATCTACGACCCGGCCGGCACCTACCGCAGCCGGGCGTACACCATCTGGAAGCCCGAGACGCTGTGGCAGACCATCGACATGACCGGCACGTGGCGGGTCAAGGTCAACATGTACTTTGGCATCGCCGACAACTTCGTCCTCACCGTGTACGTGCCGGAGGACAACCTGTACTAGCAGACGCGGCCCGGGCCGCTAGGCCCGGGTGAGGATCGGGGGCGCGCCGCCCGGAAATGGGGGCGGCGCGCCCCGCTTTTTGGCGGGCCGGGGCGGTGGGGGCCGTCCCGCGCGGTCCCGGCGCGAGATGGGGCCGGCGGGGCGCCAGGCGGGGTTTGATCCCTGCCCCCCGGCGTGGTAGGATCGACCAGTGAAGCCGCGCGCCCCGCGCCGGGGGGAGGGGAGGCCGGGCGCAGGTGTGCGCGCCGGCCGGGTCGCCTTGCCGGTGCCCCCGTTCGTTCTCCTGCTCGGGGCATACGTCGCCGGCATGCTCCTGGCCGCGGCATGGCCGGTGACGCCGGCCGCCGCTGTCGTCGCCGCGGCGGGGGCCGCGGCGCTTTGCGCCGCCGCGACCCTCGTGACCGCCGGGGCGCGTGCGCCGGCGCCCGGCGGGCGCGGCGCGCGCGCCGCCCGGCCCGGGGACGCGGCGCTCACGGCCGCGCTCCTCGCCTGCCTGGCGCTCACCGGCGCCGCGTCGCTTCTGGTGCGCGACGCCCGCGACGCCGGGACGCTGGCGGGATTCATCGACGCCGGGCGCGGCGATGGCGCCGCGGCGGTCGCGGTCGTCCTGCGCGGCACGGCGTTTGAGACCGGCGCGACCCAGGCCGGGCGCTGGTGGACAGTGCGCGCGGAGGCGGTGCGGGCGGAGGCCGTGGGGGCGGGCGGGGCATCAATTGCTGCCTGGACGCCCGCCGCGGGCTGGGTGCGCGTCGAGCACGGCCCCGCTGCGCCGGTCGCCCCGGGGCCGGGCCCCGGCGCCCTCGTCGTCGCCCGTGGGCGTCTCCAGCGGCCGCTGCCGCCGGGGAACCCCGGCGACTTTGACCGCCGCCTGTACCTGGCCGCGCGCAACGTGCGCTACGTGCTCGCGCTGAGTGATCCCGGCGCCGTCACTGTCATCGGCCGCGGCCGCGCCCCGGCCGTCCTGCGCCTGGCGTGGCGGGCGCGCGCGGGCTTCCAGTCCCTGTTCAGCGCGGCCCTGCCCGCCGGCCAGGCCGCCCTCCTGGAGGGCATCATGTTCGGCGACGCCGCGGGCATCGACGCCGCCGACGCCGACGCCCTGCGCCGGGCGGGCACCGCCCATGTGCTGTCAGTGTCCGGCCTGCACGTGGGCTACGTGGTCGCCGCCTGCCGCGCCCTGGCCGCGCCGCTGGCGCGCCCCGCGGCGGCCGCGGCGCTGGCCCTGCCCGCCGCCGCCTTCTACATCCTCCTCGGCGGGGCGCGGCCGGCCGTCCTGCGCTCGTTCGTCATGGCCGCCGCCGTCCTGGCGGCGCCACTTGCCGGGCGCCGCGCCCACCCGCTCAACAACCTGTGCCTGGCGGCGTTCGTCGTCCTGACGCAAAACCCGTTCGCCCTGTGGGACGCCGGGTTTCACCTGTCGTTTGGCGCCACGTGGGGCATCATCGCCTTCAGCGCGCCGATTGCGGCGTCGGCGGCCCTGCGCCGCCTGCCGCGGCCGCTGCGCGCTGCCTGGGCGACGACCCTCGCCGCCCAGGCTGGATCCGCAGCCATCGTCGCCTACCACTTCGGGCGGCTGCCGCTCCTGGCGCCGCTGGCCAACCTCGTTGCCGGGCCGGCGGCCGGCGGGGCCGTGGCCGCGGGCCTCCTCGCCGGCGCCTTCGGGCTGGCCTGCCGGGCGGTGGGACGGTTTCTCGCCCAGGTCGCCGGGCTGGCCGCGCAGTGCGTGGTCTGGTCCGGGCGCGTCGTGGGCGGCGTGGCGTGGGCCGCGCCGGCGCTGCGGGTCGGGGCCGCCGCGTGCCTCTTCTGCTGCCTGGCGCTGGTCGTGGCGGCGGGGGCGTGGCGCCGCCCGGGGTCGCTGCCCCCGCTGGCGCCGCAGGGGCGAGCCTTCCGCCCGGCGCGGCTGGTTGCGGCGGCGCTGATCGTCGCCCTGGGGTTCGTGCTGCCGCGTGCCGCCGCGCCGCCCGGCGTGCTGCGCCTGTACGTCCTTGACGCCGCGCAGGGCGACGCCGAGCTCATCGGCCTCCCGGACGGCGGCTGGGCGCTCGTCGACGGCGGCCCTGCCCCCGACCGCGTCCTGGCGTACCTTGACCGCCGCGGCATCCGCCGCCTGCGCCTGGTCGTGCTCACGCACCCCCACGCCGACCACCTCGGGGGGCTGCAGGCGGTGGTCGAGGCGCTGGCCGTGGACGAGGTCTGGGACGGGCCGTGGCCGGCCGATGACCCCCAGTACGCGGCGTTCCGCGCGCTCGTCGAGCGGCGCGGCATCCGGCGCGTGGCGGCGGCCGGGCTGTCGACGACCCTGGCGCCCGGCGTCACGCTGACCGTCGTGCATCCGGCACCGGGCGCCGCGGCGGCGATGGCCGCGGCGGCGATGGCGACGGCGGAGACAGAGAATGAGGGCAGCCTGGCCCTGGTCCTGCGCTGCGGGCATTTCACGGCCTTTCTGGCCGGTGACCTCGAGGGCGCCGGCGAGGCCGAGCTGCTCCAGGCTTATGGCGGCTCGGCCAGCCCCCTTCGCTGCGACGTGCTGAAGGTCGCCCATCACGGCAGCGCCCGCGCCTCGTCCGACGCCCTGCTCGCCGTCCTGGCGCCGCGGGTGGCGGTGGTCAGCGTGGGCCGGCGCAACCCCAACCACCTGCCCGACCCGCGCGCCCTGGCGCGCCTGCGGGCGGCGGGCGCCGTCGTCTACCGCACCGACCGCGACGGCGCGGTCGTGGTCAGCGTCAACCCTGGCGGCGGTTCCTGGGGCGTCCGCGCGACCCTCGCCCAGCCGCGCTTCCCGCGCATCGTGGCAAAATGATCGGCGCTGGCAGCTGGCGCCGCACCCTCCCCTTTGTTATAATGGTACTGACGGTAATGCCAGGGCGTGGGAAAGGCGTGACCGGCTCAGTAGGGGGTGGGCGTCGTGGAGGTGCGCAAGGTGTTCCGGGCCGGCAACAGTCTGGTGGTATCGCTGCCGCGCGACGTGGTCAGCGGGCTGGGACTGGAAGAGGGGGCACCGGTGGCGGTCGAATACGATCGCGACCGGCGCCGGGTGACCATCGAGCCCGTGCGCGTGGCCGGCGGGGATTCGAACAGTCATGACGCGCGCGTGATCGAGGACTTCATCGACAAGTACGCGGATGTGCTGAGGGGACTGGGCAAATGAGCGGGGCTTCAGCGCTGGACGCCCGGGAGGTCCTGTTCCTGCACTATCGCATCATTGAGCGCACGGGCGGCGAGCACGGGGTGCGCGACCTCGACATGCTCAAGGCCGCCCTGGCGCGGCCGCTCTTGGCGCGCGAGGGGAAGGACATCTACCCGACCCTCCATGACAAGGCGGGGGTGCTGCTGCACGCCCTGGCCGCGGGGGCGCCGTTCAAGGAGGGCAACCGGCGCACGGCGCTGGCCGCCGCCGCGCTGATGCTGATGCGGGGCGGCCTGGAGCTTGTGGTCGGGCGCGTCGAGGCGGGCGAAACCATGCGCCGGCTGGCGCAGGGCGAACTCAACTTCCGCGACGCGGCCGCGTGGCTGCGCGACCATTGCCGGCCGGACCCCGCGGCGCGGCCAGCCTGAGCGGGACGCGAGCGGGGCTTGGCGACCCGGGGCGGCCGACAGGAAACGCGGGCGTCTGTGGGGAAGAACCCCCGTGAGAGGGGGTGGGGCCGGTGGCGGGTGCGGCGGCGAAGACGGGCTGGGCCGATTACTATCGCGCCCTGAAAGCGCTTTCCGGCGGGCCCGTGCGCCCGTTCTACCTGCTTTTCGGGCCGTCCTCCCTCCTCCAGCGCGAGTTTCTGGCCGCGCTGCGGGCCCGCGCCGGCGCCACCGACGACATGAACTTCAACCGCGTGCCTGACGCGGCTGAGGCGCCTGCCGTCGAGGCCGTCCTGCAGGCGCGCACGCCGTCTTTCTTGGGCGGCACGCGCGTGGTGGTCTTCCCCGGCGACCGCGTCTTTGGGCCCGCCGGGGGCGGCGCTGGCGGCGGGGCCGGCGCGCCCAGCGCGGGCGGCGCTGACGGCGAGGCGGGTGACGCTGTGGCTGGCCCGGCGGGCGGGGCGGGCGGGCGCAGGAAGGCCGCGGGCGGCCGGGGCGCGGGCGCTAGCGGCGCGGGTGGCGCCGCGGAAGAGGCGGCGCTCGTCGAGTACCTCGCCGAACCGTCGACCTTCTCGTGCCTGGTCGCCGCCTGCGCCGAGGTGGACCGGCGGCGCCGGGGGTTGCGGGCCGCCGAGGCGGCGGGCGCCGTCATCGTGCCCTGCGCCGGCCCCACGGGCGAGGCCCTGACTCGCTGGGCCGGCGAGTACGTCCGCCGGCTGGGCAAGGCCATTGACGCCGGGACGTCGGCCCTGCTCATCGGCCGGGTGGGCGAGGACATCGACGTGCTGGTACAGGAGCTCGACAAGCTCGCCGCCTACGCCGGCGACCGCCCGGCCATCGGCGCCGCCGACGTGGCGGCGGTGGCGTCAGGGCGCCCCCTGGAGCGGGTCTTCGTGCTGCTTGACGACATGGGCGACCGGCGGCCGGACCGCGCCCTGGGCCACCTGGCGATGCTGCTCCGGCAGGGCGAGAACCCGATGCGCATCATCGCCCTCATCGCCGGCCACGTGCGCGTCCTGTGCCGTGCGCGCGCCGCCCTCGACCGCGGCCTGGCGCCCTTTGGCGCCGAGCAGGAGCTGCGCGGGGCGGGCGTCCACCCCTACGTCGCCGCGCGCGCCGTCCGCCAGGCGGCGCGCTTCCAGGCGCGCGAGCTTGAGGACCTCGTGGTGCAGCTTTTTGGCGCCGACGCGGCGATCAAGAAGGGCCAGCTGAAGGACACGCTGGCCCTCGAACTCTTCCTATTGGGTGCCGGTCACGTAGGCCGCGCCGCGGGCGCCCCGGCCTGGGTCGCCGGCGGGGGATAGGCGCGACCGCGACCTCGCCCACTCATGCCCGACCCCGCCCGCTCATGCCCGACCCCGTCTCACTTGGCCTCAAGCTTGTTCGCGCGCTGCGCCAGGCGGGACTTCTTGCGCCGGGCGGCGTTCTTGTGTAGCGCCTTCGCGGCCGCCGCCTTGTCGATGACGCTGGCCACTCTCGACAGCGCCTGCGCCACCTGGCCCGGCTCGCGGCTGGCGAGGGCAGCTTCGAAGACCCGCTCGCTCGTCTTGACGTGCGTCCGGGTCTGCCGATTGCGCTGCCGGCGCTCGGCAGACTTGCGCGTCTGCCGTGCGACCGACCTGCTCTCTGCCACCACCCTCACCTCCCATCATGCTCATCACGACATCCACGCTTCCCATTCTACCATCGGCGGCCGCCCTTGGCAAGGTGCCTTTCGCTCCTGCATAGGCGGCGGCGGGCGCGGTTAACATAGGGGGCGAAAGGCGCCCGCGCCGGACGCGGGGCGAATCCCCCGCGTGACCCGGGCCGGGCCGGGGCGGTGTTGGGGGAAGGAGGTGCATCATGCTCGGCGCTGTAGTGCGGTTCGTGGTATCAGCCGTGGTCCTGCTCCTGGTAAGCTTCATCATCCCAGGGTTCCAGATCGCCGGCTTCCTGAACGCCCTGATCGCCGCCGTCGCCATCGCCGCCGTGGGCTTCCTGGTTGAAACCCTCCTCGGCCGGCGCATATCGCCCCGGAGCCGCGGGCTGGTGGGTTTCCTGACCGCCGCGGTAGTCATCTTCCTGGTGCAGTTCATCGTGCCCACAATGCGCGTGACCGTGCTGGGGGCGCTCCTGGCGTCGCTTGTTATCGGCGTCGTCGACGTATTCGTGCCCACCGAGCTGCGCTAGGGGCGGCGGGGGCCCGGGTCGCGGCGGCGATGCGCTGCCGCCATTGAAGCCCTTGCAGGCATTGGAGCCATTGTTGCCGCTGGGCCATCGGCATTGCAGCGTAGAACAGGCCCGGGCATCCGGCCCGGGCCTTGCTGTTGCGGCGGTGCACAGGCGATCGCGGCCGTTCGGGCTGCCAACGACTCGGGTAATAGCGCCCCCCCCGGCGACATATGTTTTCCAGAGCCGGGGGTGAGCCTCGTGAAGCGGGGTCAGAAGCGGGAGTGGCGCGCTGGCGGCCAAAGGCCGGTACACCGCCATCCGGCACGCGGCGGGCGGCGCCCTCACGGCGGGCGACGGCTGGCGGTCGTAGGGGGCGTGGTCCTGCTGTTCTTCCTCGGGGGAATAGCTGGGCTGGGCAGCGCCCTGCCCCAGGCGGCGCCGGCGGGCGGAAGCGCGGCTGGATCCACCGCGGGCGGCGCGCCCGATGCCGGCGCGCCCGATGCCGGCACGACCGCCGGGTCGCAGTCTGGCGCGGGCGGGACGCTGTCTCTTTCATCCCTGCTGCGGCTCGCGATACACGCCGCCATCCCCGCCCTGGGTGCCGCGGTTTCCCCACGCGGCGACCCCGCCGCGGCCACAACGGGTACCGCGAACCGGGTCACGGCCGCCGACCGGGGGTGGGAGTCGCGCCTCGCCGATGTCCTCGACGGGGTGGCCTGGGTGCTGTCTGGGGTGCGGCTTACCAGCCCGCGCAGCCTGACGCGGTCGTGCCTGCCGGTCATCGCCGGCCTCCTGGGGCCGGAGGGCGCCGCGGCCGGTGGCGGCGGGGCTTCGAGCGGTGCACCGCACTCAAGCCCGGCGGGCAACGCGGCCACAGCCCCACAGGGCGCCGCGCCGGCCGCGGGGTCGCCAGCCCCCGGTGTGGCGACCGGCCCGGCGGCCGCTTCTTCAGGCGCGGCCCCCGCAACCGGCGCCACAGGCGCTACGGGCGCCGGCGGATCCGCCCCCGCGTCAAGCCCGGCCGCCGCTGGTGCGGGCCAAGACCCGGCGGCGGCCATCGCCGCCGCACTCGGCGTCGCGCCGGGGGTTCCCGTCATCGCCATCTACCACAGCCACGCCCGCGAGGCGTACCGCTCGGCGGGGGGCGGGGGGGGCGACCGGGCCACGTCCGCGGACGCGGTCCACTCCGACGACCTCAGCCGCACCGTGGTCGCCGCCGGCGAGGAGCTGGCCGCCTGCCTGTGGGACAGCTTCGGCATACGCGCCATACACAGCGAGGTCGTCCACGACAAAAACGGCCGCATCGGCTCGTACGTCGAGTCGAAGAACACCGTAACCGGCCTCATCGGCGAGCAACGCGCCCTGCGGGTGTTCCTTGACCTCCATCGCGACGCCCTGGGACGCGACGACACGACGGTGGTCTTCGCCGGCCAGCCGGTGGCGCGGTTGATGGTCGTCCTGGGCACCGACAACTCCAACTGGCGCAAGAACTACGCCCTGGCCCAGCGCCTCCTGCAGCGCCTGGAGGCGGCCTGCCCCGGCATCTCGCGCGGCATCCTGACCAAGTCCGACAACTACAACCAGGAACTCGCCGCGGGCGCCCTGCTGCTGGAGGTCGGCGGCCCCGAGAACACCCTCGACGAGGTCCGGCGGACGATGCGCTTCCTCGCCGCCGCCCTCGCCGCCATGGCGCTGGCCAAGGAGTTCCCGGCCCCGCCCGGCTGAGGCTGGAGCGCGGCCCACCGCTGGCTCCCGCCGCATAGGCCGTCCGCCCCCCGGACAGCATACGACTATGTACTTCACCACGCACCTGCTCGCCGGGGCGGCGCTGGGGACCGGCCTTCATAACCCGCTCCTGGCCCTCCCGGCCGGGCTCCTGAGCCACGCCGCGCTCGACGCCGTTCCCCACCACGACTACTGGCGCGCCGGCAGCGGCGCGCTCGACCTCTTCTGCGGGCTGGGAATCCTGGCGGGCCTCATGGCCTGGCAGGCGCGGGCCGGGACCGGAGCGGCGTTGAGCCTCCTGGCGGGGGCGGCCGGGGGCACCCTGCCTGACCTGGAACTGGTGCTGGCGTACCTCGGCGTCATCGGGCGCCGCTTGCGGTTCCCCAGCCACAGCGGGCTCGTGCCTCACCCGCAGACGAGCTTCTGGCGGGGCGCCCTGAACCAGGGCGCCGTCGCCGCCCTGGCCCTCCTGCTCCTGGCGCTGGCCTAGAGCGCCGCCATTCCGAGTGGGCGGTCACAAGATTCCGGCCTCTTCTTCTGCATCGCATATTCTCTCGTGTTCAACATCTTGCTTCAGCACCCCGATTCGGCTTGATGCCCAAGCCCGCACCTCGGAATACTCGTGGTCAAGGAGCTGTTGAAGTGCCCTTATCTGCCTTTCGTAAAACGGTACTGCCGACCCCCAGAATCCACCGCTGCCCACACCCGCGCCCACGACTGATAGAAATCGCCGATCTCTGCCGAAACGGTCAATCAGAGACAATACGAACGGCTGCCAGAGTGAAGTCTCGTCATCTTGCAGCAGCGGTGCGAGGATGTGAACGAGAGTTGTCGCCCTTTCGGGCATATCGTCGCACCAGCTCATGAGAACACTGCTAGGCAGCTCCATAAGCACGGGCGTCTCCTCTCGAGCTTCATCCGGCCCCAGCAGTCCCTCAAGGTGGAGCTTGGTCCGAGAGGCCTTTGCGAGCAGAGTCTCCGTCAAGGCGGGCCAGACTGCGTGCGAGTAGCGGCGCAAAAGGATCCGAAGGACGGGTTTCAGGCAGTGATCTATGCGTAGATACAGGTCTTCAGCAGCGCATGCGTCGACGATCTCCTTGCACAAACGGGTGGCAAGAAGCTGGTCATCCTCGCCTTCCTGGAGGAGTTTTTCGGCGGCCTCTTTCCAGCGCCACGAGTCCATGCCGGTTGCCGCAGCGCATGCCAGTACACCCTCGGCGAGAAGGGTTTTTCGGACTTGCGCCCCACACGAATCCCATGTCAGCGGGTCGTTGTCTGAGTAAGCGAGTAAGACATCCAAAGCTGCTACAGCCCCTTCAGGGCCGTGCGCCAACATCGCATTGCAGAAGGATATGACGGTGCTCACCGGAAACCCCTGCAGCACATTTCCGTAGGCAAAGCTCCGCAGAGACGACACAGGCACGCGCTGCGCCTGCACGAGTGCCAAGGCCCTTTGAAGGTCCCGCTCGGGGGGATGGATCCTGCAGCTCAGGCCAACCACATACGGGCAGGTCTTGTCGTCGTCTGCCAACTTGTCGAGAGTCTGAGCCACCGTGTCTTCGTGGGCAGGTCGTATTCCGTCAAGGAAGCCCTTCAGGATGACGGGGTTTGCCTGCTCATGAGGTAGTGCAGCTAGAGCCGCACAAGCTGCGTCAATGAATGTTTCGGGCTCATCCCAACATTCACCTAAGCGATGGCCGAAAACGTACCCCTGGCGCTGCTCACCCTGCATCAACTCCGGGAGGCAGCCAAGAAGATCTGGGGAATGGGCACATTCTCTGGCAAGCCCCTTGGCCCTCAATGCGGCAACATCTCTCGTTCTTCCAGAAGGGGTCTTCTCGCACTCCCAAGGCGGAGTACTGACGATCAGGCGCAAGCGCTCCGACAGGGACTTTGGCTGCAGTGCCTTTACAAGCGTTTCTAGGTGAGCAACGGTGTCGGGAGGTAGCTTACTGCCGAGAAGGCTGAGAGCACTGCGCAAGCCAGCAAGCGCATCAGGCCAATAGGGTCCGCGACGGCGAACGATCTTCAACAAGGACTCCCTCAGTTCACTTACCTGCTCACATCGAACAAGCCCAAAGATGTTCTCTGCAATCTGTTGACAAGCCAAGTCCGATAGGTCTGTCGCGGTGCAGGCCAGTTCCGTTAACCGCTCCAGCGCAGACCTCCGATAGTCTAGTGCTTCGCTGGCGGATGTCGGAACCCAATCCTGTCGAGTAGGTCCGCTGCCCTGGTGTTCTGGGCCAGCGCTGCGAGTGAAAGGGTATATCCTTAGTGCTTGACCAAGGGCTTCCACGGCCAGTCTGCGCTCCTCAGGAACGGGGCTGTGCAATGCGTGCTCCAGGAGCGCCAGGCGCAGCGAGGGCGGCGCTTCCGTACCCGCGAGGTACACTCGAAACAGTTGGAGGAACTGGGCCGTTGCGTTGTTGCCCCACGTCTCGTTCTCAGCCGCGGCAAAAGCCAACATCAACTGGGCACCAGCCGAGAACGTTTCTTCCAAGAAGCATATCTTCTCCAGAGCCCATACGATGTTTCGACGGCCCGGCCCAACTTGAAGCAGTTCTTCTCGGAGTCGACCGCCAAAGACTCGGTTGAGCGCCTGAGCAGCCGCACGAGGGTTAACCTCGGTCAACGAGAGGAAGAGCCGGGAACCCACCTCAGAGTCCAGCACTTCCGCTCGCCCAAAAGGGCCGCGTTCCCCGCAGAGTTCACCGACGAGATTCCTGGCTTCCGGGAGGAAATCTAGCAGCGCCATGCGATCACACATGGCCTTCACCAAGGACGACGGCATCGTCTCCAATAGTGAACGCGCCAACTCGGGTGAGCAACCTCTCCACCAGTCTGCCGCCAGTCTAACCGCCAACGGGATGGGTGTGACTCTAACAAAACGACCGTGTCGCACAAGGATGCCTCGGCTCTCGAAGGCAAGTGCGTGCTTGTAGAACTCGTTCTTGTCTACCTTACATATGTGCTCAGCAACGAATTCCCGCTCCGCTGCCATATCTGCCTTGAAACCGAGCTGCTCGAACAACGCGCACCCGGATATGACGTTACCGGCGACGGGGTCGATCGGCCTGGGTGTTCGGCCCCAAAGGAGTCTGTCGACCAAGTCATCATCGTTAAGACTGGCGATGCTTTTGGCATCGGCCAAGCGCGCCTCGGCCAGTAATGCGGCCATTTGGGGGAATCCCTGAGCGAATCCCGCTATTCGCTCTAGGTCGGATCTGGGTAGGCTGGGATAAGCCTGTTCAAGAATCTTCTTGATGACTTCGTTGCTGGTTGGAGCCAACTCGATGAGCGGATGCCGTTGATCGCGCCGCACGTCGTAGTCCAGGGTCAGCAGGTTCAACTGGCTCTCACAGTGTTCGACTTCTTGGCAAAGGGTCTTGTGGAGCTCCAAAGGACAGTTGTCCACAACTAATAGAGCCGATGCCCTTTGACTGCGCCAGTTGGCGACATCGTCTGCAACTTGGGACGAGGGCGCCCTGTTCGCGTCCAGATAGGCTACCGAATCACTGAGAGATTGCTGAAACGCGCTAGCTGAGGGATGCGGTGGCGGGCGGAAGGCCTCAAGTGCTAGACGTGTCTTGCCCAAACCAGACGGGCCGATGATGCGAGCCACTTGTCGCGGCGATTGCGAGAAGTGTGACCTGAGTTGGTCAATATACCCATAGAGGTCCTTATCACCGACGTACTCAAAGCGCATCCTCGGGTAACCTTGCCAGCCTCTCCAAGTCTGCCAGCTGGCCAAGGCTCGGCGCCCCAACATCTGATGCACGTCCAGAACGGCTGACGGAAAGCAGTTCACCCAACTGGCTATTTGCCCTGAGTCGTAGACCATGAAATCGGGGTTGTACCGCTCGGGAGCCATTCTCTCTACGGCCTCACGGAAAGCACCGACCAGAGGTTCTCGCCGAAGGGTATTGCAGCCTCTGGCGTAGAATAGAACGTAGGTGCCCTCCTGCTCAAGCAGCTCCTTCACCGGGAGCTTCAGTTCACCCGACTTGGTCGTAATCTCGTCCTTGCACTGGGCCGGGGCCATGTGAGTTGCCTTGCACTGAAAAAAGGTGAAACGCCTCGGGAGAAAGTCGGTGCGCTCGGGATCGCCCTGCCACTGAATTCGACCGTCTTCCCCCCCGTCCCCCACGCATATCTGGGCCTGCACCCTGACTCCAGAAAGCGGTATCTCGTGAAGCCTTGCCTCGAGGTGAAGAAGTATGCGAAGGATGGTGGTAAGCTGCTGAGCATCTAGCCTTTGGATGTCCTCGGCATCAACTCTGAGAGGCATGGGCACTTGAATCCCTCCCGGACCCCGGAGAATCTATTCAGCCAGCAGCAGTTGAGTACGAAATTGCCATGATACCCCAAAGACAATATAGCACATAAGGGAGGGACTTTAAAGTACAAGAAGGGGCATGCATCGCAATACGGCTATAGTCACGGGCATAACGGTGTCCCGGAATCGAGGTATTCCCGAGTTACGCACAAATCCGCCGCCTCTGATGGGAGCCGTAGTCCATCCTCTAAGTTGGAGTAGCCATATCGACCGCAGCGCATGGACAATTCCCGGACAGTCGGCCGTTCGTCCGCCGGTGTAGTGGACGCGTGCGGCGACTAGTCGTATACAGCCGGCCCAAACATCCGACACTCCGGGTAAAAGAACTCGTGGCTTGATACCAGTAGCCCGGCCGGACTATTATGGGAGCAGGCGCCACGGGGCGATTGCCGCCCGATCGGCCCACAAGGGGGGCTCTGTTATGACGGTCAGGGAACTCGCGCTGCGCCTGGACGAGGAGTTCGCCGTGTCGCGATTCGCCGCCAGCGAGCCGTTCGTGGCCAGCCTGCCGGGGCTTTACGGGGAGGGCTGGGGGGAGTTCGAGCGGCTCACGGTGCCCGCCTTCCGCGAGCTCGGGAACGGCCTGCTGCTAGCTGGCGGGGACCTTGACGCCGCGCCGCAGGCGGTGGCCCTGGCGGTGTTCCCGTCCCCGGCCGTCGTCGCGCGGGTGCTCGCCGATGCAGATGAGTGGCCGCGGCAGGTGCTGATCGTGCATCACCCCGCGCACTACCGGGCCGACGCCGGGTGGCAGCCGGTGCCCACGAGGGCCCTGGCCAGCCTGCAGGGGGCGGGGGTCTCGGTCTACGCCGTGCACTCGCCCCTCGACGCGCACGGGCGCTTCGGCCCCTCCGCCAACCTGGCCCGCGCGCTGCACCTGAACGTTGACGGGCCGTTCTACCCCACGGACGGCCCCGCATCAGGCTTCGTCGGCGTGGCCGCAAGCCCCGTCGCCGCGGTCGATTTCGCGCCGTTCTGCCAGCGGGTCCGCGAGACCCTCGGCCTGCCCTGCGTCGACGCGCGCAGGCACAGTGCGGCGCCGGTCGCCCGCGTGGCGGTCGTCGGCGGCGGGGGCCACACCCTGCCCGGCGTGCTCGAGCGCTGCGCGGATGCGGGCTGCGACACGTACCTCACGGGCACGGTGATCGAGCGCGTGCCCAACGAGCGCTGGCAGCAGGCGAACGCGCGCTTTCTGGCCGAGGCCGCCGAGCGCCACATCAACCTCATCGGCGCCTCGCACTGCGCGACCGAGAAGTTCGCCATGCTGGCGCTGGAGAACTACCTGGACGAGGTCGGCTACACGGTTCGCTTCTTCGGCTGCCCCCGGCCCTGGGAGTGACGCCGCGGCGCGTGCGCCTACTTCCGCCCCACGGCGATGAATATCGAGACCGTCGCCGCCTCGCCGCAGGGCGAGGTCGTGCGGCAGCACGAGCCGACGCAGCCGACGCTCACGTCCTTGAACCCGGCGCCTTCAAACCACGCGCGGACGTCGTCGCGGTCAAAGCCCATCCAGACGTCGAACATTTCCCGGGCAAACCACGTGTTCTGGTGGTGGTCAAGGTCGGTCACCGCCGCGAACCCGCCCGTCTTCAGCACCCGGTACATCTCGCCGAGCGTGGCCGCGGGGTCCTGGGCGTGGTGCAGCGCCATGTTGGCGACGACGGCGTCAAGCTCGCCCGCGACAAACGGCAGCCGCCCGAGGTCGCCCCCCACGTAGTCGATGTTCGCGATGCCGCGCGCGGCCATGTTCTTTCTCATCGTCGCCAGCATCTCCGGCGACTGGTCGAGGGCGAGAAGCCGCGCCACCAGGGGCGCGACCGCCGCCGAGACGAAGCCGCTGCCGGCGCCGAGGTCGGCGATGCGCCAGTCCTTCCCGAACGGCACCCGTGACGTGATCGCCTGCAGCACCGACTCGTCGTAGTAGTCCTTCCTGATGTCATCCCACTGCCCGGCCACCTTGTCAAAGTACGGCCGGCTCGAACCCTCCGCCACTTCTCATCCCGCCTTCTGTCAGGATTTCACCTGTGTATTACCCTCCCGGCGCCCGAAAACCCTGCCGCGGCCGGACGCCGGGGGATGTGAGTAAAATGATCTGGGGGGACGGGCGTCGGGGTTGAGGGAATGAAAGGGAAGAGAGGGCTCGCTCTCGAACGAGTGGAGTGTCCAAACAACACCTGTTTGAAGCGAGGAGGCCTCTCTTCCAATGGACGACGCGATTGTGGGGCTTTTGGCCGACGGGAGGCTGACGTTTCGGGAGATGGAGAAGGCATCGTTTGACGCCGTCAAGGATGAATTTCGGCGTGGACTGGTGGAACTCCTTGAGAAAGTGGACCAGTACTTGATGGAGGCCAGGGACACAAGCCGGTAC
>Ga0315295_10000013_pt1 | contig 193889 bp, 165 predicted proteins | sample YL17G14_0_MG_FD_204453 | JGI IMG/M metagenome (GOLD analysis project Ga0315295, IMG submission 204453) | Sediment microbial communities from Yellowstone Lake, YNP, Wyoming, USA - YL17G14_0 | ecosystem: Environmental > Aquatic > Freshwater > Lake > Sediment | place: USA: Wyoming | collected...
CCTTCGACTATGCTCAGGACAGGCCCTTCGACTATGCTCAGGACAGGCCCTTCGACTATGCTCAGGACAGGCCCTTCGACTATGCTCAGGACAGGCCCTTCGACTATGCTCAGGACAGGCAAACGGATATTGACGGCGTGCTGCTGGGTTTTTGTTTCAGCGACTCTTTGTTTGGCAGCGGATTCGACACCGCGGGATGAGCCGCTGGCGAACGCGAATCTGTCCGGTCTTTACGTTCGCTCGATAGACCAGGTGCTGCGCCTTGCGCCCGACGAAATCGACATAGGCATCGCCGCATTGATTGTTTCCGAGGCCTGGAGCGATATGGTTGCAGGCAGGCGTTATCAGCAGCAGCTCGATGAAATGGCGATGGAAATTCGCAGCCGGCTGAAAACTCCGAAGCCCACCGCCGCCGCAATCCCCGTCATCAATGCTTACCTGTTCGACGAGCTGAAGTTCAGTCCCGTCGACAAGGCCGACGACCCATACGACCTTTTTCTGCACTCGGTTATGGATAGAAAACGCGGATACTGCCTGAGCTTGTCCATTCTGTATCTGGCAATCGGCGAGCGATTAGGGCTGCCCCTATATGGCGTTGTTGTGCCGGGGCATTTCTTCGTCAGGTACGACGACGGCCGATTGCGCTTCAACATCGAGACAACCAGCAAAGGCGCTACCGCCAGCGATGACCATTACGCCAAAAAGTTCAATGTCCCCCAAAACGGCAGCGCTTTTTATATGACAAATCTCAACAAGCTCCAGACGCTGGGGTGCTTTTTCAACAACCTCGGCAACGTTTACAACGACATCGGCAACATCGACCAGGCGGAGGCAAGCTTGCGGTGCGCAGTTTACATAAACCCGTCGCTGGCGGAATCACGGATGAACCTCGGCAATATCTATCTGAAAAAAGACCGCGTCGATGACGCAATAATCGAGTATCAGCACGCCGTAAGAATGAATCCCGACGATTCAAAAGCCCACAACAACCTCGGCAGCGCATATCAAAGGCGCCAGTGGTTTAACGACGCCCTGGGCGAGTACACCACATCTATCCGCCTCGACCCGAACTTTGTCGATGCCTACAGGGGTCTTGCTATCGTATATCGAAAACTAAACCGATTGGCGGAGGCCAGAGGCGCACTTACGCAGGCCATCGCGTTCAGACCCCGGGACCCAATCCTTTACCAGGAGCTGGCAGATGTTTACGTTCAATCCGACGATTGTGATAAGGCGGTCCCGCTCTACGAAAAGGCGCTCAGGTTGAAACCCAATCTCTCCGAGGCATACTTAGGGCTTGGCTGCTGCTACAACAAACTCGAACAAACAGACGAGGAAATCGCAGCATACCTGAAAGCCCTTGCAATCAATCCAACTATGTTCACGGCCCTTGCAAATCTGGGCAACGCCTACTTCACAGGAGGCGAGTTCGACGCCGCCATCGAACAATACAATAAAGCCGTCCTGATTAACCCCAGCGACGGCAAACTCTATTACAACCTCGGCGCTGCGTATTCCAACAAGGGCAGTTTCGCGCAGGCCGTGAAGCCGCTCCTCACGGCAATCGAGATTGACCCGCAAATGGCCGACGCCCATCGCGCGCTTGGCCTGGCTTACTACAAGCTCGGGAATTACGACCTGGCCGCCAAACACATAAAGACAGCCGAACGGTTAGGCGCGAAAATCGACCCCGGCCTACTTAAGGCCATCGAACGCAAAAACTGATAAGATTATCCCTTTACTTCTCGCTGCAAATTCTTGACAACGTATCAAAGACGGTGAAAAATAGCGTGCAGCGTATATAATACGCCAAGTGCTATCGAGAGACAATATTTGAGAAGGTAAACGAAATGCAAACAATCGGGGATAAAATCTATGAATACCTGATGACCTATGGGCTTCAAATCCTCGCTGCGGCGGCGATTTTCATCGTAGGCCGCTGGGTGGCGAAAATAATCTCGAAGCTCATCGGCAGGGCGCTCGTAAAGGCCAAAGTCGAAAGAACGCTCACCACGTTCGTGGAGAACGTGTCATACGTTGTGCTTTTGGTGTTTGTGATTATCGCGGCGCTTGCCAAGCTCGGCGTCCAGACGGCACAGTTCATAGCCGTGATTGGTGCAGCCGGTCTGGCAATAGGCCTGGCATTGCAGGGGTCGCTGTCCAATTTTGCCTCGGGGGTGCTGCTGATAATATTCAAGTCGTTCAAAGTCGGGGACTTCGTCGAGCTGGCGGGCGTAAAAGGAACGGTGCAGGCAATACAAATATTCAACACCGTGCTTAATACGCTCGACAACGTGCGCGTCACCATCCCCAACGCCCAGGTGACGGGCGCCAGTATTATGAACTACACCGTCAACGGCAAAAGACGCGTGGACCTTGTATTCGGTATTTCCTACGGCGACGACATAAACAAGGCAAAGCAGGTAATCGAAGGCGTCCTCGCAGAGAACAACAGAGTGCTGAAAGAACCCGCCCCAACGGTCGCGGTTCTGGCACTTGGCGACAGCAGCGTCAATTTTGCAGTCCGCCCCTGGGTAAAGCCGGCCGACTACTGGGATGTTTACTTTGACGTCACCGCCAGGGTCAAACTTGCACTCGACGCCAATGGAATTACAATACCATTCCCACAGCGGGACGTGCACATAATAAACGCCGGCAAACCAGGCCTCAGTATTTGATGGAAAGGATGATTACCAATGGCAACTAAAAAATCGGCGATACTTCTGATGTTGCTGCTCGGCACAACTGGTTTTGCTCAAAGCGCCGGCGGCAGTGAGCAGCCGGACAGTAATGCAACGCTTTCGATAGGTCCGGGCGTGGTAGTTTTGGTAAAGCCCTACGAAGGGGTGCATCCGACGGTTTATCCATACCCGCCGACGGTGTTCATTTATGACCGTTTTTATTTTGCAATCGACACAGCCGGCTATCGACTGCTTGCCAACCAGAGGGGGACGCCGGAGCCGGGCCAAACGTACTGGTATCTCGACGCCATCGCAAAGTGGCGGTCAGACGGCTACGATGCCGACGACAGCGACGAGCTTGCGGGTATGCACGACCGGCGCCAGACCATCGACGTCGGCGGCGAGTTTTCCGTATTCGGCGAGTGGGGTGCTCTTAAAGCCGGGTTTCTCACGGATGCGTTAGGTCAGCACGACGGCCAGGAGTTTCGCGTGACATACGCCAAGCCATTTGATAAAGCATTTGACGTCAATAATCTGCGCATATCACCTTCGATTGGTCTGGCCTGGCTAAGCAGTAATCTGGCCGATTATTACTATGGCGTCCGCCCGGATGAGGTCCGCGCCGGCAGGCCCGCATACGACCCCGGCGCCGCGGTCAACTGGTTTGTGGGTTTGGATACGAACTATCGACTCAACGACGACTGGACGCTGCTTGCCAGCATCACTTATTACTGGTTAGACAGCGATATTCGCCACAGTCCCATAGTTGACGACGGTTACGCGATTTCGATTCTCGCGGGTGCGATGTACAGGTTCTAAACCCGACGGAATTACAAAACTCGGCATAGGAGACAAAAAAATGAAGACAAAAAAGATAATCCTGAACTTTGTCGCGCTGCCGCTGGTTATTCTGCTGATTGTTCTTGTGGTCGCATTCCTTCTCGTAGGCAACACTCTGATTAAAGCCGGCATCGAGGCGGCAGCCACCAAGACCCTCGGAGTGCCCGTCACTGTAAAAAGCATAGACCTGTCGGTTCTGAGAGGCCGGGTTGGCATAAAAGGGCTAGTTGTCAAAAACCCGCAGGGCTACGCCAACGAAACCCTGTTGGAGCTGGGTGAGGGGGTGGTCAATCTTGATATATGGTCGCTGATGAGCGACACCGTCAAGATACAGCTTATCAAGCTCGACGGGACAAAACTGACGATGGAGCAAAAGGGATTGACTAATAATCTAAAGGAGATATTAGACCGGCTGCCAAAAGAGGAGAAGCCGGCGGCTGAAGAAAAAGGAAAGAACCTGCATATCAGCCGACTCGAAATCACAAATACAAACGTCAAGGTCAAACTGCTGCCCTTGCCCGGCAAGTCGGATACGGTGAGCATGAATATCGACCCGATAGTTATGGAGAACCTCGGCACCGACCAAAAGCTGCGTATCGGCACGCTGGTGGCGAAAGTTCTTGGTGCAATTGCCACCGGCATCGCCAAGCAGGGTGTTGGCTTACTGCCCGATGATATGGTCAGCGGCGTCGAATCAGCCCTCGGCAAAGGCGCCGAAATCGGCAAGGCCGCAACAAAAGAGGGCAAAAAAATTCTCGAAACCACTACCGGCGCCGGCAAAGACGTCGTCGAGGGACTCAAGGGACTTTTCGGCGGCAAGCAGGAGCCGAACAAGTAGCGGGAGTATCGTTAAACGTTTGCGGTTGCGCAGCTCGTATCGGTTGCGTTAAACGCAGAACGTCATTTCATTCGCAACCGTCTAACGATTGACGAAACGAGCAGCGTAACCGATAAACGAAATTTACAGATTTTTCAAAAGCACGTTCGCCGGCGACTTTTCGACAACCTCGCCGAACTGTCGCAGGCAGCCGGAGAGCTTATTAAGCTCTGCTGAGGCACCAACGGGTATGTTGGAGGTGCCTCGCTGCTCAATGCGGTCAATGACGAATTTTACCGTGATTTTATCGACATCGGTTGCTGGCTGACAGGCGAGCTCCTTGTCCTCGCCTTTGCGGACCTCCGACAGAACGCCCGATTCCGACAGCTCGTATAAAATCTGCCTGACTAATCGGACGGGTATCTCCAGCGAGTGCGAAAGCCCGGAGGCGTCGCTCGGTTTTTCCCCATCGCAGAATCTCTGCACTATTCGCCGCGCAATAAGCAGCGAAAGCAGCGTCTTGAACGAGTGACTCACCGACAGGCAGTCCGGCTCGAGCTCGTATGTCTCGACGTTTTGATACGCAAATGACACTTCAGCGCCAAACAGGACAATGAGCCAGCTTGTCTGAAGCCAAATCAAAAACAGCGGCAGGGCCGCGAAGCTGCCGTAAATGGCGCCGTACTTGGCGACGCCTATCTGGAAGTTTATGTAGACCCACTGGACAACCTGAAAGACGGTTCCCGCCACGATGCCGCCAATAAGGCCGGATTTGAATCTGACCTTTGTGTTGGGCATAAAAATGAAGATAAACGTAAACGCAACCCAGAGCGTGCAGTAGGGCAGCACCTTTATCAGCACCCAAAACACCGGCCCAAGGTTGTGCAATAACGGTATTTTCTCGCTGACAGTTTGAATCTGGCTGCTCACGAAGACGGTTGCGCTTCCGGCGATGGCCAGCAGGATGGGACACACGAGCATCATGGACAGGTAATCGCCGAACTTTCTGCCGAAGCTTCTCGACTTTACGACGCCCCAGATGTCATTGAAGGACCTTTCGATATTGCCGAGAACGCTGATTATGGTCCAGAACAAAAAAGCGACGCCGATGCCTGCGATGACGCCGCTGCTTGTGTTGGCAAGTAGTGAGTTTGCAAAATCGATTATTTTCGTGACAACTTCCTGTTGCCCTTCCATCTTCGCCAGCAGTTGTGCTTCCACCTGTTTCTGCAGGCCGAATCCCGTGGCGATTCCGAACATCAGCGCGATTACCGGTACAATTGAAAGCAGGGAGTAATAGGTCAGGGCCGAAGCCCTCAACATACATTTGTTTTCGTCAAAGCCGCGGACAGCAAGTGCGACTATACGCACAAGCCGGATAAGGAACGATTTGCCCGGCGAATGGTCCTTTAGGCGTAATCGCCAGATGTCTGTTTTGACGAAATTAGTCAATTTTGTAAACATAACAAACTCCCTTCTTATTTGACGGTCTTATTCACCATAACGCAGGAGTATACTGCAAAACAGGCCAACCTTCAACATTCACAATCCACCCGGCTCGCTGGTGCCGCCCGCTGTTGGCTCGATAGCGTTATTCACGACGGCCCCATAGTAAGCGGCGGTTTTACGATTTCGACTGCCGCTGGCGGACGTGCCGGTTCCAAACCGGCCCTCTCCTACGTAACTGCCTGATAATGCTGTGGTTATGGAACAGGATGTTGTTGTAAAAATTCTCACGTCCGATAAAGTTTTTTCTTGACACCGTGAGGACGGGAGTGGTAAACTAATATTATCAGGTATAGTCGAGAGATTGTGTAGATAAACGGTGAAATTGGCTCCCTTGCCAGAGAAGGGTCAAGCCAAAAAGGGACAGAGAGAAAAGCGTCCCGGTTCGCGAAGAAGGAGGAGTAGAGTATGTGCAGCAAATTCATTTCTGTTTGCCTTGTTTTAATTCTGTGTCTAGCTTCTACCAGTTTCGGTTACATTATAGGCGACTGGGAAGAGGATATGGATGGATGGGAAATCACGAGTGGGGGCAACTTTTCCCCTGGCTCGACGACTGGGGTGACAAGGGGCAGCGGTAGTCTCAAAGTAACAGAACCTATGGAAGTGGAACCTCCCTACTTGGAGGTGTGGGGGATACAGGCCTTTTTTGACGGGGACAATGCTCCCGGGCCGGAGGGTTCTGAGGTGTTCGAGGCATTCGGTACGCTTGACACTTTTAAAATAGACGTCACCTGGTACCCGCCGGAATATCCTCCAATCGGCGGCACCTCCAGCGGGACCATTTACCTATATCTGTTTGGTATGTACCCAGACTACTCCGATGTGTTCATGAAGAGTGCAACGTGGGACCTCACCCCGGATATTACGCAGACGCTTGTCCTTAGCTGGAGCGATGAAGATCTGGGAATACCCTCGGACCCTGACTGGCAACCGGCCTATTTTCTGATTACAGTAAGCACGCCCAGCGAGGGCCTTTACACCCTTATGTCGGATTACTACCTGGACAATGCGCAGCTTGTCCCCGAGCCAGCGACAATCGTCCTGCTGGGCCTGGGTGGTCTTGCCCTGATTCGCAGGAAGCAATAAATTGGGCTGACAGTGCTGTGAATATGAAGAAGGAGGAGTAGAGTATGTGCAGCAAATTCATTTCTGTTTGCCTTGCTTTAATTCTGTGTTTGGCTTCCACCAGTTACGGCCTTGAAGTTGTAGTAGGCGACTGGGAAGACGGCAGCGCGGATGGATGGGACAATGCTCCCGGGTGGTATGCTGAGAGTAACGCCACGCTAACTCCCGGCCAGACGACCGGAGTGACGCTGAACACCGGCAGTCTCGAAGTTTCAGGGATACCGCTGGGCGACGCAAGGCCCCTAGGCACTCGCGTCGATGGATACGACACAGATGGCGACCCGATATACATGCCCAACTACGATCCGGACTATCCCAATTGCTGGTGGTTTCTGAGTGGCGACCATAGCACGATTACCAACGATTCACTGGTAAAGTCGCCGGGCGTGTTCGGGCAGTCCAAGTTTGAAATTGATGTCACCGGCGTGCCGACGGGCGCCACCATCCGTGGATTTGTCCACTTCGGCGGTCCCAACATAGGTTATGCGAAGTCGGACTTCGTAGGTATATCTGTGCCGAGTACCACTACTACTGTCACCCTCGACTACATCGCATACCCGACTGAGATTTGGTACGACGGGATATTCCCGTTGGAGTGGGCGCCACCCATGACACTGTGCGACCTTGTGGACTGTTCGACCTGGGCGCCAAGCTGGTACGAGGTTATTTTTGCCCTGGACAGCCCCGATATGTCGGGCACCGCGACTCTCTACGTTGACAATGCGCGGTTCGTTCCTGAGCCCGCGACAATTGTATTGCTGGGTGTGGGCGGCTTGATTCTCATTCGCAGGAAGCGGTAACTTGAGCCGGCAAAAGCATCTAATCGAGTAATTGGCTGGTAATGAGCCGAGGCCCGCTCCGAAAAAGCGGGCTTCGTTGTTTTTGTCGGCTGGTTTTATTGACAGGCCCGCTCATATTTTGGTATCCTTCCCCCTTCGGCTGTGGCTCCCCCGCCATTTTGCTTCGCAAAAGCGAAGCAGCGGGGGCCGAGACGTGTTCGCTAATTAAGGGTGATAATGAAAATCAAGCCATTCAAGGCGTACAGGTTTAGCGAGGCGGTCGTCGGCGACGTTGGGCGCTGCATTGCGCCTCCCTACGACGTCATCAGGCCGGCGCAGCAAAAACGCCTGTACGAGAAGAGCCAATACAACATCGTCCGAATCACCAAGGGCATTACCACGCCCGCCGACAGCCAGGCCGACAATCAATATACGCGGGCCGCCGAAGTATTCAAAAACTGGCTTGCCACAGGCGCGCTGGCCCAGGACGCAGTTGAGGCCATTTACGGCTACGTCCAGGATTTTCAAATCGGCGGGGCGGATTTTCAGCGGCTCACCTTCATTGCCTTAGCCAAGCTCGAGGAGCTTGGCGCCGTGGTGCGACCGCACGAGCGAATCCTCAGCGAGCCAATCACCGACCGGCTGAATCTGGTCAGGGCGACACAGGCCCAGTTCGGGCTGGTCTTTATGCTCTACGAAGACCCCGACGGCGTCGCGGACAAGGCAATACAGAAAGTTGCTGTCCAAAAACCCGTTATTGATTTTGTGGATGACGACGCCGTACGCCATCGCGTCTTCGCAATAGCGGACAAAAAAGCCATCGCATCCATCGCCAAAATGATGCGCAACAAGACCTGCGTCATTGCCGACGGCCACCACCGCTATACCACGGGATTGCTTTATGCAAAAGAAAGCGACAACCCTGCCGCACAATGCCAGATGTTAGGATTCTGCAATACCCGCCACGAAGGGCTTATAGTCCTCGCCACCCATCGCCTCGTCGGCGGACTCGATAATTTCAACTTCGATGACCTTTTGTCCGGCCTTGAGACCAGCTTCAAGCTTACCAAATACCCCTTCGACCCCGCTCAGGGCAGGCCGTTCAATTCCGACGGAACCAAACTGGCTGCAAGAAGACAAATGCTCGAGCAGATGAAGGCCGAACACCAAAGAGACAAAAACGCCTTCGGCATTTACGGGGCTGCCGGCGCCCCTTCGGCAGTAAGCTCAGGGCCGAACTGCTTCTACGTGGCCGTGCTGGCTGATGCATCCGCGATGGACTCGGCGGCGCCTGATATGAGCGTCTCCTGGAGGTCGCTCGACGTCGCCATTCTGCAAAAGCTCATTTTGGAGAAACTTCTCGGCATAGGCGACGAACAATTAGCCGGCGGAAAACATATAGAATACGTAAAGGACGGCAACCACGCGGTTGATGAGGTAATCGCAAAGGTGGATTCCGGCTGTAAACAGGCGGCGTTTTTCCTGAACCCGCCGAAGATACGCCAGATACAGCTTGTGGCTGAGCACGGCGAAAGAATGCCGCAAAAGTCGACGTATTTTTACCCGAAGCTCTTTACGGGTCTAACCATACAAAAATTGTAACTTTTTTTCAGGAGTATTATTTATGGCAGACTGGCGCAAACCGCCGCGACTGTTCATTCCCGGTCCGGTACTGGTCAAAGACGACGTTGGCCAGCAGCTCGCCCGCCCCACGCTGGGACATCGGGGCAAAGAATACGCCCAACTGCATAGTGAGGTCCTGGATATGCTCAAGAAGGCCCTCTTCACCAGCCAGAACGTTTTTCTGGTCACATCGTCGGCATCCGGGTTATGGGAGGCGTCGATTCGCAACTGCGTTGACTTCAGCGAGAAGGTTTTGGCCACCTGCTGCGGGGCGTTCAGCGACAAATGGGTCGACGTGGCGCGGAGCTGCGGAAGAAACGTCGACGAGTTAAAGGTCGAGTGGGGTCAGGCGGTGACAGCCGAAATGATTGACGCCAAGCTGGCGGGCGGCAAATACGCAGCCATCACGCTGGTCTATAACGAGACGAGCACGGGGCTTACCAATCCCCTCTATGAAATCAGCGAAATGATGAAGAAGAAGTATCCCGACGTGCTCGTATTTGTCGATGCCGTCAGCGGTATGATAGGGCTGCCGATGCACTTCGACCGGCTGGGCTGGGACGTTGCCTTTGCCTCGGTTCAGAAGGCATTTGCGCTTCCGCCCGGCTTCACGGTCGCCGCCGTAAGCAGCCGGGCTATGGAAAAAAGCAAAAAAGTCCCGCAAAGGGGCTATTACTTCGACTTCCAGAATTTCGCCAAATCCAACGAGAAGAACCAGACGCCGACAACGCCGAGCATCCCGCACATATTCGGGCTGCACTACCAGTGCACCAAACTGCTCAAGGAAGGTATGGAAAACGTCTGGAAGAGACACAAGGAAATGGGCGACTTTGTAAGAAGCTGGGCAAAGCAAAAATTCGCACTGTTCTGCGAAGAGAAATATGCATCCAACACGCTGACAACCATCAGGAATACGAGAGGCATTGTCGTCGGCGACGTGATAAAGGCCGTACAGGAAAAACACAATACCGCGTTCGGCAACGGCTACGGCAAACTAAAGGACCAGACCTTCCGCATCGCCCATATGGGTGATATTACGCTGGCGGACCTGAAGGAGCTACTCAGCTGGATTGACGCAGAACTGAAATAGCGCCGACCTGCAAAAACGAAACCTACCTATAAAGCCCCCCGACCTGTCGGGGGGCTTTTTTTTGGGCCTCAAACCATCGGCCTCACGAGCCGAGGCGGCAACTGAACTCCAGCACCTTCGGGCTGGTCAGCTTGCGATAGTCGGCCATCTTTATCCGAACCGCCTTGTCGTGCGAGCCGGCCTGAAACATTATATGGTCGTCGGCTTCGAGGGCCTTGTCCATTATCGTGGGCATATCGTACAAGTTCCCAAAGGGGGGTTCGGCCCCAAGCTCGCAATCCCCGAAGAGGCGTCCAATTTCCTCCTCTTCCGCCAACTCCACGGATTTTGCGCCGAGCTGCTTCTTCAGCGAGGCCAAATCCACCTTGCAGCTGGCGGCCAGCACGCACATCATATATTTGCCGTCCGCTTTCACTATTACCGGCTTGGCCACGAACTTCCCCGACTCGTGCTGAGCCGCCGCCATTTGCTGTGCGCTGAACGTCGGCTTGTGCTCCTTCGCCTCGTACTTCACCCCCGACTTTTTGAGATATTCCAGCACCTGCATAACAAACCCTCCAAAAAGAATCTAATTTTCGTGTATTGACTGCCGTTTTGCCAACGCTTTTACATTCGGCCGCCTGCTGTGTCAATCCCCATATTCCAAAAAGCTTTTGCCAGCCGAACCCTGTGCTTATACAATCGTATAGAGAAGGTGTAACCCGTAAAACGTCACGATATTGTGGAGGTCCAAAAATGAACGCAGTTGTCTACTCTCGCAGCAGCAGGGAACTCTCACTCTCACGCACCAAAACCATCTTAATTGGTCTTGTCATCCTGTCGCTGGCGGCGTCTGTGGCGCCCGCCGAGGACCCAAAGAGCATCGACACCCTTCGCCAGCTGGGCAATGCGTTTGCAACAATCGCTGAAAAGGCCTCGCCGGCGGTCGTCGCCATTAAGGTGGAAAAACACGTAACGGTCAATTCCCCAACTTTTCAATCGCCCTTCGACGACCAGTTTGACCCCTTCAGCGACGATTTTTTCGATTACTTTTTCCGCAGACGAGCCCCTCGGCAGCAGCCCCAACAGCCGCGCAGGTCCCCGAAACGCGAATACCGCCAGATGGGCCAGGGTTCGGGCTTCATCGTCTCAGCCGACGGGTACATCCTGACAAATAATCACCTCGTGGGAGACGTGGACGAAGTAAAAGTGGCGCTGACCGACGGAAGAGAATTCACTGCAAAGATTATCGGCACCGACCCCGATTCCGACGTCGCTGTCATAAAAATCGACTCCAATAATTTGCCTTTTCTGGAGATGGCCGACTCCGACAAGATAGGGGTCGGCGAATGGGTCGTTGCCATCGGCAATCCATTCGGGCTCAGCCATACCGTCACCGCCGGAATCGTCAGTGCAAAAGGCAGAAGCGGTCTCGGGATTTCAGCTTATGAGGACTTTATCCAGACCGACGCGGCAATCAACCCCGGTAATTCCGGCGGCCCATTAGTGACCCTCGACGGCAAAGTCATCGGCATCAACACCGCCATAATCGGCCCGGGCGGGAACATAGGCATCGGCCTGGCCATCCCCATCAACCTCGCCAAATCTTCCTATGAGCAGATTGTCGACAAAGGGTCTGTAAGCCGGGGCTATCTCGGCATCACCATCCAGGACCTGACGCCTGAGCTGGCGGAGCAGTTCAACATCAAAGATACAAAGGGCGTCCTTGTCCCCGACGTTATGGCGGGTTCGGCGGCGGAAAAAGCCGGCATAAAGTCCGGCGACGTCATCGTTGAACTCGACGGCCAGCCGGCGGAGAAAGCAGCCGAGCTGCGAAATAAAATCGCCATGAAAAAACCCGGCGCAGAGGTCGAAATGGTCGTCGTCCGCGAGGGTAAACGCAAGACCCTTGCCGCCAAACTCGATGAACGTCCTTCCAAAGAGGCGATTGGGGCGGGCAAGGGCGGTCCGGCCGCCGAAAAACTGGGAATTTCAGTCCAGAACCTTACCGACGAGCTGGCTGGTCGCTACGGACTCGAGGGACTCAAGGGAGTCATCGTCACCGAGGTGGAGCCCGGCTCATCGGCGGCGATGGCCGGTATTCAGCCCGGAAGCTTAATCCAGGAAGTCAACCGAAAGCCGGTTGAAAACACAAAAGAATTCAGCGAAGAAATGGAAAAGGCGGCAAAAGATGGAAAGGTTATGCTTCGCATAAGGCACGAAAACAACAGCATCTTTATTGTTCTGACGTTGCCGAAAGAATAGCGACGCCTTAAACCCTTTTAACCTGATTTAGAGGCCCCGCACTACGCGGGGCTTTTTTATTGCCGCTGACTAACGCAGACGCTTATACTGGCCTTGTATGCTCAACAAGGTGCTTGCTTTCTACACAAAGTACTTCGCCCTGTGGGTGGTCATCTTCGCCGTCCTCGCCTATTACTTTCCCCGGCCGTTCAGGACGCTGCGCCCGTACAACAATTATTTCTTCGCCCTGACTATGTTCGGCATCGGCGCGGTCCTCTGCGCCGATGATTTCAAACACATCCTCAAAAACCCGGTTATCATTCTCATAGGCGCCTGTGCACAATTTATAATAATGCCCTTTGGCGCGTTCATCCTCGCACGGCTTTTCAATTTGCCCGCAGAGGTGGCCGCCGGCCTGATACTCGCCGGCGCCGCGCCCGACGCAATGGCCGGCAACGTTATGGCCTACATCGCCAAGGCCGACACCGCCTACGCCGTCTCGCTTACCACCGTCTCGACCCTTGCTTGTCCGGTCCTCACGCCCGGCCTGACCTACCTGCTGGCCGGCTCTCGCCTCGAAATCCGATTCTGGGCAATGCTGCTCGACCTGATGATGACCGTCATTATCCCGTTGTTACTCGGCTTCGGCGCCAGACACTGCTTCAAAAAACAATTCGATAAAATCCTCCCGCTGTTCCCGGCCCTCTCTACAACCTTCATCGTCTTTATATGTGCCCTTGTCGTCGCCCTCAACCGCGACTTCATTCTCAAAGCCACGGGGCCCATCCTCGCATCGGTCATTGTTCTCAACGTCGGCGGAATGTTGGGCGGCTACGGCGTCGGCGCCTTTTTCAAAATGGGCTATATGCAAAAACGCACCCTCGCCATCCAGGTCGGTATGCAAAACGCCGCTTTAGGCACCAAACTCGCCCTCGACCACATCGGCGAAAAGGCCGCCATCCCAACCGCCTTTTTTATTTTCGTCTGCATCCTCACCGCCGCCCTTGCCGCCGCAATCTGGCAAAGAACCCCAGCCGGAACTGACTAACCGGTGACTGACATTCGACATCGACTGACGGGTTGACTGCTTGTGCCCAATCAACTAAAGTTATCGCTATGGCAACCGGACTACGTACAACGAGCCACGGGGCACGAGTCACGAGCGACCCCCGCCGTTTTGCTTCGCATAACGAAGCAGCGGGGGCAGGCGGGTTAAAGCCGCAATTGATTGCCTTTGAGGTGACAAGGCGATGTCGGTATCAGTGTCGGCATTGCCGGGCAAGCGCCGGGCCGGATGAGGACTCAGAGCTGACCACGCAGAAGTGTAAAAGAATAATCGCTGCGGTCGCGAAGTTTGCAAAGCCGGTGCTCATACTGACCGGCGGTGAGCCGATGGAAAGGCCCGACCTGTATGAGTTGATTGAATACGCCCGCGAAAAGGGTTTGCGCGTCGTGATGGCGACCTGTGGCTATCTGCTGGACGATGAGTCGATGGCCAAACTCAAAAAGGCGGGCGTTTCGGCTTTGGCGTTTAGCATCGACGGCTCTTCCGCTGAGACGCACGACCAGTTCAGGCAGAGCGACGGCGCTTTTGACTCAGTGGTGAGGGCCGCCGAGGTTGCCCGGCGGGCGAAGATGCCGTTTCAGATTAATACGACGCTCAGCAAACTCAACGTCGGCGAAATCGTCGGCATCGTCGAGCTTGCCAAGCGGCTCAAGGCCTCGTGCCTCGATGCATTTATATTGGTGCCGACCGGCCGGGCCAAAGAGATTGACGACGCCGTTTTGGACCCCGTGCAGTATGAGTATCTGTTGAACGAGCTGCTTGGCGTCAAACTTCGCGGCGGCATCGACGTCCGCGTCACGTGCGGGCCGTCTTTTGCCAGGGTTTGTGAGCAGGCCAGGGCGAAGGGGCTGACGGCGGAAGCCAAAGGGTGCATGGGCGGCAGGGGGTTTGGGTTTGTCAGTTTCAAAGGCGACGTGCAGACGTGCGGATTTTTAGACGTTTCGGCGGGTAATTTGGTCGAAAACGGCTTCAATTTTTCAAAAATATGGCTCAAATCACAGTTTTTGAACGAAATAAGGGACATTTCGGCCCTCAAGGGTAAATGCAGGGATTGCGAATACGTCGGTACCTGCGGTGGCTGCAAGGCCAGGGCAATGGCGGTTTACGGGGATTATTTAGCCGGCGATGTCGTTTGTGGATACCAGCCGGGCAAGAAGCAATGAGGGGTAAACTAACCGCATTCGAGAAACGGCTGTGCAACGCGCTTCAAAATGGCCTGGCGATAATCGAAAGACCTTATGCCAAAATCGGCAGGGCGCTGGGCAGCGATGAGGAAACGGCGATAAGGCGCACACGCGGGCTTGTAGAACGGGGAGTCATCAGGCGAATCGGGGCGGTCGTGAGTTGGCGGGCGATTGGCAAGGCCGGCACTCTTGTTGCAGCCCGTGTAGCAAAAGAGAAACTGAAAGAGGTTGTTTCGGCTGTCAACGCAATAGCGGGGGTGTCACACAATTATCTTCGGGAGCATCATTTCAATCTTTGGTTCACTATCAGGGCGGATTCCGATGGAGACATCGAGAGAATTTTGAAAAATCTGTCGCAGCGGTTTGGCGTCGAGTTTCATAGTTTGCCCGCGAAGCGGATTTTCAAATTAGACGTTCGCTTCGACGCCCAAAGCGGGGGGCGGCGATTGCTGCCGATTTCGGAAAAAAGAATGCAGGGAAATAAACATCGAACAATGAACAATGAACGTCGAACATCGAACGTGGATGAGATTGATGAGTGGATATTGGCGGGGATAGAGGGGGGATTAGAGGTGGTTGAGAGGCCTTATGATTTTTTATGCGCGGACGGCCTGCAAATTGACGATGTCCTGTCGCGGATAGATAAAATGATTGTCAGGGGGGTTATTCATCGTGTGGGGGCGGTTGTGGACCATCGCAAGCTGGGTTTTGTGGCCAATGCGATGTTTGTGTGCGAGGCAAAAAAAAATCGCGCCGGCGCAATTGGTAAAGCGCTCGCTCGGCTGCAAAACGTCAGCCATTGTTACCAGCGCGAAACGTTTAAGGATTGGCCTTATAATCTCTTTGCTATGATGCACGGCAAAACCCACACGGCTATCCGGCATGTGGCTGAGAGATTCGTGCGAGAGCAGGGAATAGAGGCGTGGGAGGTGCTGGCGACGGTGGAGAAGCTGAAGAAATAGGCCTTTTATTGCGGATTTCGCCTTCGTACAAAAATACGGCGAGATGATGCCGGGTCTCCACGCCGCCTCCGTCCTCGCTAAACTTCCCGCCTGACGTGCCAAGTCGCGGGGCGGTAAATCTTAAACATGGATTCACACAGGACTTGTCCTCCGAAACCCTGCTGGACAGGCAGGTTTAGCGAAGGAGGGTTGGCACTGTATCTTTTTTTGGCGATGTCAGTAGGTGGCAATACCACCTAGCGCGGGTAAATAAGTGAATTATAAGAGTCAAGGGAGGTTAGTATTCAGTAGGTGGTAATGCCACATAGCGCAGTTAAACAGAGTATAGAAAGACAATAAACCAAAGAGTCAGCTAGTCATTTACCCAGTTCGATATGGTCTGCCTGGCGCCTGATTGACTGCCAGAGAATGTTCATTTGGGCGAGGGTTTCACGGCCCGTATTGGTCAACTGGTAGTATTTTCTTTTTGGGCCATCCGGGGATTTGGCTTGGGCGGTTTTTACAAGTCCTTGTTGCCTGAGCCGGCGTAGAATGGCGTAGATTGTCCCTTCGCTTATGAGCAGCCCCGTGGATTTGCGGAATTTCCTTTCGATTTCATAGCCATACATTCTTCGGTTGCGTATATCGTTGAGGATATTGAGTACGAGGGTGCCTTTGTGGGCTTGATTTGTCCAGTTATTGAAAAAGGCAGCGTTCATAAGTGGTATGATAAACAAATTTTAGTGCCTGTCAATGCCACACAGAGGAGAAAGAACAAATTGATTGCAAGAGTCGGGAAGGTTGACGTTCAGTAGGTGGTAATGCCACCTAGCGCAGGTAAATAAATGAGTTACAGGAGTCAGGGGAGGTTAGTATTCAGTAGGTGGTAATACCACCTAGTGGTCTGTCGCAACTCAAATGATGGGCGTCATTCCTGCGCCAAGCAGGAATCCGGAGCCATTGGTTGTCTGGATTCCGCATCAAGTGCGGAATGACAACCCCTCGAATCATCTGTGACAAGGCACTAGCGCGGATGGACGCAGAAATTCTTAAGACACGGATTTCGCCTTCGTACAAAAATACGGCGAGATGACGCCGGGTCTCCACGCCGCCTCCGTCCTCGCTAAACTTCCCGCCTGATTAGAAGCATTATTTGCTAAACAGAACCTCCAGAACATTGATCGTATCACGCATAATCTTCCATGCATCATTTCGACTGTCTGGCTGTTTATGGACAGCATTGTTGCCTTGCGTTTTTATCTCTATGGCCAATTTCTTGATGGAATAATCGATAAACCCCTCTTCAAAAGCAGCTTCTATTCTATTGTCTAACGTAAAGTAGTTTTTCTCTTTCTGACCAAAATATTTTTCACAAATATCATATGAAATCTTTTTTTGAAATGCCGCATCTAAAATGCTTCTGCACAGAATAACGCACTCGGGATCAAAACCCCATATATAACATCGGCTGAGTCTGAGAAGATAATCTATCGTTGGTCGAGAGGGTCTAAAAGTGCGCATCATCCTGTAAAGATTAAATATCCTATTTGCACCTTCGGCCATTTTATCTGCTGATTGCCACGCGAGGTCTATGCAAAACCTCTCCCATACAAGGCGCAATGGCGAATTCTCATTTCGTGGCTCCTCCGGTTGTTCCTCAATATAATTTCGAAAGAGTTCTTTTGTTTTTTCAATTTCTTCTTTTGAAGGAGTTTTACCGGGCTTTACTATCTTTCGTGATTCCTCATTAAACTTCTTCGTTGCGGTATCTTCCTTTGTAGCCTCATATTGAAGGGCAGTTAGGTCTTCTTCAATTTTTTGTGCATTTGCAAGATTTTCGGTTCCCTTCAAAACAAATTGAGCAAACCTCTCGGCCCTGTCATATTCTATCTGGTAGTCAAGGCCTTTGCTTGCCCAGAAACTCTCACGTTCATTTTCATATTCTTGAATTACGCCTTCGAGAGGGTTAGTAATATCAAATTTGTAAAAAAATCCTTTAGATTCCTCGTTTTGCGAATCACTCATTTTTCGTCTCCCTACTGCAAAGGAACCCATCATTCAATAAATTTCATCAAATCTCTGAAATTCCTGTATTCAAATCTGCGCTAAAAGCACCACGTAGTTTTTGCCATAGTACTTCGCGCACTTGGGGCAGGTTGTATAGAAAAAGTATAACTTCTTTAGCCCTTTTCCCCGCTCACGGACGTAATCGGTCATCTGTTTTACCCACTGGCGGATATTCTTGTATGGCCCTTCAAAGACCTGGCTCAAGAAGGTCCCTGAAATCTTCACCATTTCCGCGTCTGGCACGTCTTTGGCCACAGCGATATAAATATCCGCTCCCCAAAGCGAATTTTCGTCGCTAAGCACCATCGGCTCAGAAGCCAGGGCTTGCGCCTGCGCAATACTTTCCATATTCCGCACCATCACACCCTTGAAGTTCAGCGGAATATGCAGGAAACTCACAACATGGTCTTTAATAAAAAGCTTGTCCTTGAAAGTTACCTCTTTTTTGTCCCACGGTTCCGGCTTAAACCTCGGACAACACCCCGTCTCCGCGTTTTCATACAACCTATCCATAACATACTCCTTGAATAAATTTTAGCAAATCGCCGAATTTGTCCCCTGCTAAAAACAGAAACGACAAGGTCGCGATAATCCACATTGTCGGCTTGACCTCGCCAGCCCTCAACTCAAAGTAATCGCCCGCCATAATCGACCTCCTGTCATATTACAGCGCCGCCGTCTAATCTAAAAAACCACTGCGAGCGAGAGGAGTCGAACCTCCACGTCCCTAAGGGACACAAGGTCCTAAGCCTTGCGCGTATGCCAGTTCCGCCACGCTCGCGCACCTGTTATGACTTGCCGCTGTCTTGTTCGGATGCTATCTTCTCGATGCGTTTTTCCGCCTCCTGCAGAATCTTTCGACAGTGCTTTATCAGCGTCATCCCCTTCTCATACTGCTGCAAGCTGTCGCCGAGTGCAATCTCCCCCTGCTCGATTTTGCCGACTATTGCCGTCAGCTCCTTTATCGCCTGCTCGAAAGTCAGCTTACTAACATCATTTTTTACTTCTTCTTTCACCATCGTTTTTTGCCTTTTTACTTTTAACTTTTTACTTTTTTATTACCTTGCTTTCAATCAAATTCTCACCAGCAAGCTCGGTCATCAACAAATCCCCCATCTGCACGTCCGCTGCGGCCTTGACCACCGTCCCCGTCTGTTTCAGCATCGTTATCGTATAGCCCCGTTTCAGCACCGCCTTCGGATTCAGACCCGCAAGGCGATTCTCTTGAGCGGTAAGCTGCATCGCCGCCCTGCCTAACAAAGCCGTTACTGCTGCATTGGCTCGGCTCCTCAAGTCATTCACAGCAACCTCATTCCTGCCCAAAAGTCGATGCGGCTCAAGCCGAACCACCTGCTCATAAATCTCTCGCAGCTTCTCTCTCGCCCCCGCCAGCATATCCCTCATTAATTCCCCAAGCGTGCCTCCCATCTCATCCAACTGCTGCTGGTGGTTCCACACAGGCAAAAGCGGGTTCCTGAATACGCTACTCGCGCATATCGTCTCCAACCTCTGTCCGGCAAGCTCAAGTAGTGAACCAACCTCACCCGCCAACCGCCTCTCAACAGCCGTAAGTTTTTCAAGCACCTCTCGCCTGTCCGGTACAGCCACAACCCCCGCCTTTGTCGGCGTAGACGCCCTCGCGTCCGCCACCAAATCCGCTATCGTCGTATCAACCTCGTGACCAACCGCGCTAATAATCGGTATCTTCGAATCGTAAATCGCCCTTGCCAAAACCTCCTCGTTAAACGCCCACAAATCCTCCAGCGACCCGCCGCCCCGACCCACAATCAAAACGTCAAGTTTGAGTTTATCGTTTCGCTGATTCACGTCCCGAATGGCCGACGCAATCTTTTCCGCCGCCCCTTCTCCTTGCACCGGCACAGGATAAAAATACAACCTCACGCACGGCCATCTGTCAAAGATACTTTTTACGATATCCTGGAACGCCGCCCCCGATTCGCTCGTCAATATTCCAATCCTCTCTGGATACCTCGGCAATGGCCTCTTATGCGCCTCATCAAACAATCCCTGCGCTTGAAGCCGCTTCACCATTTGCTCGAACGCCAACTGCAGCGCACCAACGCCCGCCGGCTGCATCGACTCAACATAAAACTGATATTTACCCTGCGGCGAATAAACATCTATGTGTCCCGTCCCGAATATCGCCAGACCATTCTCTGGTTTGAATTTTACTTTCTTGAAACTGCTCCCCCACATCACACAAGGCAGCACCGCCCCTTCGTCTTTGAGCGAAAAATAACAGTGCCCGCTTGAGTGCAGTTTCCAGTCGCTTATCTGGCCCGTCACCGTCAGCCGAGCCGGCAGATTACTCTCCAGCACCGTCTTTATCAGCGTGCTTACCTGGCTGACTGTATAGATTTTCAGCTTCTGGTTCGCCATAGACGCCGATTATATCCCCGCAACGCGCAAAACAAAAGCTGCGGACCAAATCAGCCCGAAGCTTTCCAGTTTTGCCCAAAAATATATTTCAAACCTAATCCTTAATGCTTCATTTAAGTTGACCACGCAATAGACCAACCAGCCCGATAATGGTCGCAACAATTCCGCCGAGCAGCATCCATATCGCCTTGTCGGTGGGCGTGCCGGTGAAAAATCGGGAAATGTCAGAGCTGAATGATTCTGTTGCAGCAACGCCATATATCACAAGAACGATACCCGCGACAAGAATTACGAGCGAGACTGCTTTGTTCATAGAAATAACCTCCTTCTGATTTTCATACCTGGCTCTACGAAATGGTCACAGGGGTTTTCGTCCGCTAATGATTCTAAGCAAGACGACCACGATGGCTATCACCAGAAGGACGTGAATGAAACCGTGCATGGTGTAGGAAGTGACCAACCCCAGGAGCCACAATATAATCAAAACAACAGCGACAGTGTAAAGCATAATAAGCATCCTTTCCTTGTTTTGGTTTAGTGTTAAACGCAAACAGCCAATCCGCCTAACGGACCAAAACCACGGCTATTTAAGGTTTTCTTGTATTTTTTGATAAATCAACATCGCTTTTGTTTCATCGCCGAAGAAGCCAACCCGAATGGATACTTCTGTCGTATTTTCCGATGTTGCTCTAATTTTTATTGTTACTTTCTTGTCCCGCGAGTCACGTGCGATTATCCTGCCGGACAGTTTGTCCAAGTTTTTTTCCGTTATATTAAAATTGAGCTGCTCTATTGCTTTTTCAGCCGCTTTGTAAACAGTGTCAATATCTTTGGCCTCTGCGCCCTTTAAATCACCCGTTACATATGCCACTGTACCTGCCCCTCCACCGACTGCAGCAGCAATACAACCGCCGATAAATAAACATGTTCCCAAAAACAGAACTGTTAAGAAGATTTGTTTTTTATCCATTTTGATTTCCCTTTCATAAATTTTCGCAGATGAATATCCTGTCTCCTGCTTTAGATTATTTACAGGTCTTCTCTCGGGCGCGCCACCCGTGATTTCGTTTTGTATGCCGACTCGAAACGGGTTATCGTTGCCTGAGCAGCTTGACTTTTCACTAACTTTTTTTCTCAGGAGTGTCTTTTCTTTAATTCCTCGAGATACCTTGCCGCGGCATCTTTACCGCCTAATCCAAAGGCAAGTGCCAAAGCAAGGCAGACGCCGCCAAGGATGATATTGAATGTGGTAGTCACCAAAAGCGTTGCGATACCAAGCTGTGCCAGCGCGATTGTTAGTGCAAAAATTATAATCGCCCATCTGCTTATGCCGGCCAATAGCTCCGGTTTGGGTAATTTCGCGTTACCCGCAGCTATCCGCACTATTCCTGACACAAAGCCGGCCAGAAACATCGCAACCACCAGAACAAGCAGTGCCGCTATGACATTCGGGATGTAAGCAAACAAGCTGGCAAGAACGTCTGAAGTATTCGGCAGCCCTAATGCGTTTACTGTCATCACAAGCACCATAATAATAACCAGCCAATAAACCAGGCCGCTGACGACCTCCCGGGCGGTAATCTTCAAATCGCCCTTGCTTAGAATTTCTGATATACCTGCCTTGTCAGCCAGCGTATCGAAGCGTACTGCCTTAAGCAGCCAGTCAACTAACCGCCTGATTACCTTTGCCACAATCCAGCCCACTATCAGAATTATTAATGCACCAAGCAGGACAGGAAGGTAGGCCAGGATTTTCGCCAACATTTGGCGTATCGGGTCAACAATAAGTTCATTCCAGTTCATTTTTTGTACCTCCTAAATTAAATTGTTAGTATTGGATGTTTGTCTTTTTATTTCCCAACCTGTTTTTGCGTTCCGATTTCCCCCAAAAACTAATTTGCGATAACTATCCAATTAACATACTAAAGCCGATATGTCAACGGGTATACCCCACTCATACCACTGACAGGAATTCTACATACCCCAACGTTCAAATGTAAAGAAAATTTGTCCTGTGAAAACCAAAAAACTATCTGCTGTATCCTCTTATCGGCAAACAACTTACGCGACTTCCTGATTGCCCGCGTTAATCAATCCGCTTTCGATACAGTTTGGTTTCCAGGGGCTTTTGCCAGCCGGTCCAGCTGGAATCGCCCGGCTCACGGTCAATCAGCCGAGTCACCTGATTCATCTTTGCGTCGAGGTCGTCGATGTAATAGACCATAAAGGCCTCCGCCGTCGCCGGCAGCTTCGGCGAGCCGAACTCGTATTCGCCGTGGTGCGACAAAATTATGTGCCCCAGCGCATCCAGAATTGCTCCGTCAATCTGCACGCCCCTGCCGACAAGCGCTTCCGCCTTTCTGTGCAGCATCAAAAATGTCTTTGATATGTGTCCTATGAGCTGTCCGGAATCGGTGTATGAAAATGCCGTATCGTATTTAAGCTCCTCCGTCTTACCCATATCGTGTATAAAAATCCCCGCCAGCACCAAATCGGGCTGCACCTCCGGATACAAAGGCAGTATCGCCGAGGCCACCCGCAGCATATTCCAGGTATGCTCTAAAAGTCCCCCGATGAAATCGTGGTGCATCGACATCCCCCCCGGACAATAGCAAAACTTCTTCATCAACTGTTCGTCAGCCAAGAACTCATCGACAATCACTTTCAACTGCTGATTTTTAATCGTACCGACAATCCGTTTCGCCTCTGCAAATATCTTGTCAACGTCCTTGTCGGTATGGGCCAGAAAATCGTCGATATTCACCTTGCTTGCGTCAATCACGCTGATATTGTTGACCACAATCTGCAGGTTGTTCTGATAGACCTCGCTTCTGCCCTCTATGTGTATAAATCCGGGTTTGGGTATTGCCTTGTACATTTGCTCGCTGGCCTTCCAGACCCGCCCGTTCAACTGCCCCGTCTTGTCGCAGATAAACATCGCTATATACTGGTCGCCCCGCGAAGTCGGCCGCAAAATCGCCTCCTTAACAAGGTAAATATCATCGACCGTCTCGCCGGGGCTTATCTCATTGATAAACTTATGTGCCATTTTTGATACCCTCTTCGATTTTCTATTAAAATTTGCCGGTTGCGTAATCCGTCTGTCGGTTGCGCGACTCGTATCGGTTACGTTCAACGTCCTACGTTTGACGAAACGAGCATCGCAACCGCCCCGTGAAATTCAAAGAATTTCCGGGACTTAGTCCTCGGAATCTTTTTAAGATTCCTGAGGGCAACCGTTTGACGTTGTTTTGACCTTACGAATTATGCGTAATCCACCCCCGATAATCAACCAAAAACCCTCTGTATTGCGAGGCCGCAGGCCGAAGCAATCTCGAGTGTGCCCTCTTTAACCTTGCAACTCCCGCGTTTTTGGGCTATAAACTTTTCCGTTATTCTTGTCTTGGTCTTGGGTCTTGGGTCTTGGGTCTTATGTCTTAGGTCTAAAATTATGCGATACAGCCGAATGTTGATACCAACGGTCAAGGAAGCCCCTGCCGACGCCGAGATTCCGAGCCACAAACTGATGCTCCGCGCCGGGCTGATGCGAAAACTTGCCAGCGGCACGTACACCTATCTGCCGCTCGGCTGGCGTTGCCTGCTGAAGGTAATCAATATCGTCCGCGATGAAATGAACAAGGCGGGCGCACAGGAAATCCTGATGCCGGCTGTCCAGCCGATGGAGCTTTGGCAGCAGACGGGCCGGGACGTCGATTATGGCCCAACTATGGCGCACTTCGAAGACCGCCACGGCAGGCAAAACGTGCTCGCCCCAACCGCCGAAGAGGTCGTCACAAGCGTCGCCGCAGGCGAAATAAAATCCTACAAACAACTGCCGATGAACCTCTATCAAATCAGCTTCAAATTCCGCGACGAGTTTCGCCCGCGGTTCGGCGTCCTCCGCTCCCGCGAATTCATTATGAAGGACTCCTACAGCTTCCACGCCAACGCAGAATGTCTCGACAAAGAATACTGGAATATGTACGAGACGTATAAGCGCATCTTCAAACGCTGCGGCCTGGATTTCGTCATCGTCGAGGCCGAATCAGGCGAAATGGGCGGCTCCGGCTCGCACCAGTTCACAATCCCCTGCCCTTCCGGCGAAGACATCATCGTATATACCGAAGACGGCTCATACGCCGCCAATCTCGAAAAAGCCGCCGTTGACGCTTTGGTTAGCCCCCAGGCCCGCCTGGGGGTTCCTGTGAACCAGGAAAATTCCCCCAAACCGGAAGAAATCCACACCCCCAACGTCGGCTCAATCGAAGCCGTCTGCGATTTCCTCAAAACCAAGCCACAGCAAATGATAAAGACACTGGTCTTTTCCGCAGGTGCTGACATCGTTGTTGCCCTCATCCGCGGCGACCACGAATTAAATCCCGAAAAACTCACTCAGACCCTCGGCGGAAGGCACAATGAGCTTGCAAACCCCGAAACCATCGAGCGTATCACCGGCGCTAAAGTCGGCTTCGCGGGCCCTATGGGCCTCGCAGGCAAGGTTTCAAAAATGATTATCGACCACGCCGTTGCAGCTATGGCAATAGGCGTGACGGGCGCAAATAAAACCGATTACCACACAAAAAATATCGTCCCCGGCCGGGACTTCCCGCTCGAAGGTAACAACATCATTGTCGCCGATATCCGAAACGCCGTCGAAGGCGATACCTACGACGGCAAAAAACTGCTCTTCAAACACGGTATCGAAGTAGGCCAGGTCTTCAAACTCGGCACTAAATACTCCGCAAAGCTCGGCTGCAAATTCTTAGACGAGACCGGAAAAGAAAATCCCTGTCTTATGGGCTGCTACGGCATCGGCATAAACCGCATCGTCGCCTCGGCCATCGAAGCAGGCAACGACAAAGACGGCATAATCTTCCCCGTATCCATCGCACCATTCGAGGTCATCATCGTCACCGTTAATCAGGATGATACAGAGGTCGTCCAGACAGCCGAGAAGATTTACAGCGAGCTCAAAGATAAAGGCGTCGAAGTCCTGTTAGACGACCGCGACGAACGCGCAGGCGTCAAATTCAAGGACGCCGATTTAATCGGCATTCCCGTTCGCATCACCGTCGGCAAAAAGGCGATTCAACAGGGCAACGTCGAAATCAAGCTCCGCACCGAGCCCAAACCCCGACTAATTCCCGTCGGCGATGTGGCGCAAAAAGTTATCGAGATAGTAAAAGAGCTCAAGGCGAAAGTGAGTGCCTAACTACAGATTAACAAGGCATAAGTTTTCCCGTAGCGAAGCAAAATGATACTATACAAATATCGTTCATTAGCAAATTTCGATTACATCCTCGATATAATCCTGAATCAGCGATTGTATTGCTCTACATACCCCGAACTAAATGACCCTTTTGAGGGCATTTTTGAAACAATAAACTATCGGAGAGTAGCAGGCCTGCGCGCGCGAATGCTTACTCCAGCTCACCGCAGAGCTTTAGTTGAGTTGCAATGTAAAACTTTCAAGAAGGCGGAAGATTTATTTGGTGGTGAGATTGATAAGATTAAAATTTGTAGTTTGTCTTCTGACTTGAATGATGTTCGCTTGTGGTCTTACTACGCAGATGGACATAAAGGGAGCGTTTTCGGGATCGATTTCTCGGGATTGGAAACAAAACTCCATGAAGTACACTACTCAGAGAAATTACCCTGGGGCGTGTCACCCAAAGTAAGTATTCCACTTGTATCAGGATGGACAAAACCCCATGACGTGTTATCACGAAAGACCAATCATTGGAAGTTCGAATCTGAGTATCGAGTCATCGACGAAAGCAAGTATTTAGAAGAAGGCAAGTATTTTGACATTAGGGGCAGGATTAAAGCCATCTATTTGGGAACTCGCACAAATGGTATTCACCGCGAATTATTGAAGAAGATTGTGCCAAATGAAATACCAATCTACACGACAAAGATTAACGAGGGGAAAATTATAGTGGAAGCAGACGAATGCATCAAAGAAAGAAATGTGTCATCTTAGCAACTAATTTACTTGATGATATTTGGACCGACAAACAGCTGGCGTTGCGTCGAAGACCATATCGGTGATATCACCGATATGGTGGGTATCGGGAGCAAGTAATTGGCGGGCAAGCCCCGCCCTACGTTAGGGAATAAAAATGTGGGATTTGCAAAACCCCAAACCCGTCAAATTGATTATCGGCGTCTTAGCCGCGAATGAAGACGCCCTTGCCGAAGCTGTCGAAGCAGTTAATAAACATCTCGGCGAAATCGACCTCGCCAGCGACGTCTGGCCATTTACCCAGACCGATTATTACAAAGACGAAACCGGCCCAAATATCCTGAGGCAATTTGTCAGTATCGAAAAGCTAATCGACCCCGGCAAATTAGCCAAAATCAAACACGCCACCAACAAACTCGAACAAAAACTTGCCCGCCGTCTCAAAATGTCCTTGTCCAGGCCGGTCAATCTCGACCCCGGCATCGTCGAACCGTCGAAATTAGTTCTGGCCACGACAAAAAACTACTCGCATCGTATATACGTCGGCCATAAAATGTATGCCGAGGTCACGCTTGTGTATGAAAAAGGCAACTGGCGACACTTTGAATATACCTACCCTGACTATAGGCAACAGTGTTACCACGACTTCTTTACAAAAATCCGTTCCCGTTTACTGGAGCAATTGAAAACGTGTCACTGACCGCCCTTGCAATAGTCCTGCTCGTCGGCTCGTTTGCCCTTTCCGCGGTTCTCACCGGCGTTGTGAGAGAACTTGCCGAGCGCATCGGATTTGTCGCACACCCAGCGCAGGACCGCTATCACCAGCGTCCCGTCGCTCTCGGCGGAGGTATCGCCATCATAACCACAGTCCTGTCTTTCCTCATCGCAGCCATCCTGATTGTAAGATTCGTCGTCGCACCGGGGCGCTTCTCCTGGCTCGATGAGTCCGTTGCCATCCACGCGCCCGGCTTTCTCGGCAAAATCGGCCAGCTCGTAATCGTGCTGGTTTGTGTCGCAGCACTGTTCGTGCTGGGACTCGTCGATGACATAAAACGTCTCGGCCCGTTTCCAAAACTTGCAGTAGAGTTCGCCGTCGCTGTCGCCGCCGCCGCCTTTGCGGACGTCCGGGTAGAGATGTTCATCCACAGCAAGCTCCTCACGACCCTGATTAGCGCCTTCTGGATTGTGCTGGTCATCAATGTTTTTAACTTCCTCGATAATATGGACGGCGCCGCCGCCGGCATCGCTGTAATCGTCGCCGCCATACTCTTCACCGCCGCCGCGTCGAGCGGCCAGGTTTTCATCGGCGCCTTCGCCCTGCTTTTCACAGGCACTCTGCTTGGCTTCCTCGTCTTTAACTTCCCGCCCGCAAAAATCTTTATGGGCGACGCCGGGGCGCTGCCCGCCGGCTTTCTCCTCGCCCTGCTTACCCTGCGAACCACCTACTACCACCAGGCCGCCTCAGGACAATGGTATCCCGTGCTCATACCACTCATCTCTATGGCTGTCCCGCTTTACGACTTTTTAAGCGTCACCTTCCTCCGTATCAGTCAGGGGAAATCACCTTTCGTCGGCGACACCCAGCACTTTTCTCATCGGCTCAGACGCCGGGGCCTCACCGATACCCAGGCCGTCCTGACGCTGTACCTCGCAACGCTCTCTACCGGCATCGGCGCGACTTTCCTCTATCAGGTTGACCTCGTCGGCGCCGCACTTATCTTCGTTCAGACCGTTATGGTCCTGGCGATTATCGCAATACTGGAAACGACCGCACAAATTTATCCGCCGAAGGCGCAATGACAAGCCCGACAATCAAAACCGATAACCCAAAAGGCAAAGCCCTGTCGCTGCTTGAAAATGTGCTCTTCATTTGCTGCGTCATCGTTATCGTCCTTCGTGCGACCTATGCCGAGGCCCCGATGCCGCAGTCCGCACAAATCCAGGCCGCCATAAACGACACGGTCTATTCGCTTGCCTTATCCGCCGTTCTGATATTCGCGTCGCTGCTCCTGCTGCTTGTCGCGCTGTTCAGCGGTCGGCTTTCATACAGGACGACGGCGATGGGAATCGGCCTGGCGATTCTCTTCGCAGGGGCGACGTTGTCCGCCTTCTGCGCCGCAAACAAGCGGGCCGCAATCACAGCATCCATCACGCTGCTGGCCCCGCTGCTTATGGCAATTTCGCTTATCGGCCTGCTCGACTCGCACGCCAAAATCAAGATATTGCTCATCGTTATCGTCGCACTCGGCCTGGTCGCCTCCTGGCAGTCAGCCGACCAGCTCTTCGTCAGCAACAACGTTATGCTCCAGCAGTATCAGGACGACCCGAATTCAATCCTTCAGCCGCTCGGCGTCCAGCCGGGTACGCTCAACCATATGCTGCTTGAACACCGCATCTACTCCAAGGACGTCCGCGCCTCGTTTACCACAAGCAACTCCGCCGGCTCCTTCGCCATCCTCACTTCTTTTGCGGCAATCGCGCTGCTGGCTGAGCTGCTGAAAGACCGCAAGACCTCCTCCCCGCCGTCTGGCAATCCGCTACTGGCCGGCTGTGTCCTCATTGTCGTGCTCTTTGGCCTGGCCCTGACGCACAGTAAAGGCGCAATCGCCGCGTTTCTGTTCGCCGCAGTAATCTTCGCTCTGCTTGTGCGAACCAAACGACCCAAATTATCCAAAAATGTCATTCTTGCCGGCGCCGCTGTCGGCCTTGTCGCTCTTGTGCCTGTCGTCGCCTGGTTCGGTCTGAGGTTCGGCCAGCTGCCGGGCGGCAACTCGATGCTCGTCAGGTGGCAATACTGGCACGCCTCCGCGCAAATGGTCGCTGACCACCCCCTCACGGGTGTCGGGGGCGGCAATTTCGCCACGCTCTATCATCGCTACAAACACGCCTGTGCCCCCGAAACCATCACGGACCCGCACTCACTTTTCCTCAGTCCTCTCACGCAGTACGGCCCGCTCGGCCTGCTCGGTTTCCTTATAATCGTTCTGGCTCCCTTGTGGCGCACGTCGCTGTCCAGCTCAAATACGCTCGAAAGGCCAGCCGGAACCCGGTTCAAAAAACTCGCAATCGCCTGCATAATTGCCCCCGTTCTCGTTATGCTCCTGCTGCGCCCCTTCATCATACCGCCGAGCACCGCCTCAACGCTGGACGAGAAACTTTACATACTCTTCACTGACTACATAGCGCCTGCCGTCACCTTTGCCGTGGGTGTTATATTGCTGATGAAGGCGCTCGAGACCGTCGGCAATAACGGATACTCGCTGCAAAACACCTCCGTCACCGCGATAGCGCTATTTGCCGGCCTACTCGGCGTGCTCATTCATAATCTAATCGACTTTGCAATTTTCGAGCCGGGCGTCCTGACGACGTTCTGCGCCGTTCTCGCCTGTCTGGTCGCTCTGGATTTACAAACGTTGCGCCAGCCAAAGGCGGTGCGCGCAACCCCCGGCTGGCTCAAGGCAGCGGCCATAGGCGCCTTTTTGATAATCGGTTATGGTTATTTCAACTATGCACTGCTGCCCGTCGCAAAAAGCACCGCCAAAATCGCAAAAGCCCGACGCTCCATCGAACTCGGATGGGTCTATCTCGCCCACAACCTGCTCACCGACGCCACGGAAGATGATGCTCTCAGCCCGGACGCCCCTGCAATGAATGGCCGGCTGTACCTGCAGCGGTTCTACAGGCCGTCTGTGCAACAGCCACAAATGCTTACCCGTCTTGACTGGCTCAACGAAGCTGAGCAGGCCCTCTTCATTGCCGCCCAAAGAAACCCGGAAGATTACAAAAATTTCGAATCGTTAGCCGATGTCTATTCCCTCCGGGCAAAGTTGCACCCCGACCAAAAGAACCACTGGCTCAATGAGGCCTTCGCCGCCGCATCGGTCGCCCTCTCGCTTTACCCCGGCGACGCGGAACTGCACTTTCGCCTGGCCCAGCTCGCCGAAGAAACCGGCCAGCCGGACACCGCCTTAAAACACTACCGGGAGACGGTCCAAATCGAAGATAGCTTCCGCAAACAGTTCCGCTTGATGTACCCGGACCGGCAGGTAATCAGCCGAATGCCCAGCGACAAATACCTCCTCGCAAAAAAACGCCTCGAAGCGCTCTCCAAATAGCATTCAACGGACAGTCATAAAAATCCCAAATCCTAATCTCTAAATCCTAAACGCTATACGCTAAACGCTGTCTGCTATACCTGGGGTTTTGGATTGCTGATGGGCGGCAAATCGGCATAATACGTGGGTATGAAAAAGTCATTAACACATCTGTCTAAGCGCAAACAGACCCCAACGGATGAAAGTATTACAGTTTAGCCCTGCCGCTCGCGGCAGGGGAAAATTGAAGTTGTAGCCCCCGTCGCTCGCGACGGGACTAATCGTTGTGGTTCTGTATGTATTCGATTTTCCTGGCCAAGTCAGCCTCAGTAAAACAAAACCGTTTGTCGAAACCAGTGGTCCAAATTGGGCCTGACCTGCCGCCGGCCGAAAAGGCAGCCAGGGAAGTGCTGGCCATTCCCATCTATCCGGAATTGACTGACCGGATGAAAGATTATGTAGCGGAGACGGTCCTGTCATTCTTGGATTAGAGCAATGCCCAGCATAATGTATATCCGACAATTTGCCAGTGCAGACCGAGGCGGTTCACATTTTTACTTATGACAATTAAGTTTAGGGTCAACTTGTCTGAAACAAATCCAGCGCGTGGTATAAGACATAATCTCACAGAGCTTCTTTTATCTCGAAAATCACAGAAGGATAGCCCTGTGCATAAGTGAAAGCTATTTGACCGGAAGAATCGGCTTGTTTAGTTTCAAGAATGGTTTTATCTTCCAGATTCTTGATATACCAAACTGTGTAATATTTACCCGGTGAAAGGTCTCCTACAACATGAGCAGTAACAATTGAAGGATTGTCAGTTAATTCTGACCAGTTCTTGTAATAAGGTTCTTCGGTCTGCCAATTATCGATGGCTACAGCAACCGAGTCAGCGGAAGGGGTAATGGACATATTTACAGAGTTAATATTTGTCTGGCCACTCACGTCAGCCTGGATGGTTACCGTATTCTCGGAAGAAATCACAGTAACAGCAGGTGGTGAATTGGGATGGCTGAAAGATTCGATATGCAGCTCGACTGAAGATGTGCCTTCAAGCACTAATTCAATTTCGTCTGTCGATTTATTATAAGTTGCCTTCAATACATCCACACATGGGTCCGAAATTGAAGACAATCTTGGAAGAGAAGCGTCATAGGATTCGCCAGTGACGGTCACAGTGTATGAATCTGTTCCCTGGTTGTTGTAGAATGTATCGTTGTCGGTGTAAATTGCGAATTCATCGTTGGGCAGTTTTACTTCTTTGATTGTCATCCCCGGCAGCCTGATATGGCCCCTGAAGCCGTCTTTTGTGATACTATCGAATGCGATTGTCTTGTTTGCGTAATCAAATGAAACATTCCTATATTCAACCGGCGTCAGATAAGTACCGCTCATGGGTTTGTTAAATCCAAGATTCCAATCCACTGTGGCATTTACCGGCCGAATGATTAGAGGAATCATTATAGTGGGCAAAAACAACATTTGTGACGAACTATAGTAACCAAGATAAGAATCGTCCTCAAATGTATATGGATCTACGGAGATAATGTAACCGAGCGGGTTTTCTCTTCTATGCTTTAGCAGAACCTGATGATAAAATTGGATTGAACTATCAAGATAAGATTCGTCTCCCGTTTCGAGATACATCATATATCCGGTAAACGGAACTGAAAACGTATGCCAGATAGCGCTTTGATGATTGCCGCTATCTGAACCGTCAGGATTCGTGCCGTGTACGACTAAAAAGTTTCGCATAGTGAGCCCGTCCATAAACGATTTATCGAAGTCAGACTTGGCGGTGGCGTATGTCGTCGGGTTATTTGTGATGTGGGACGCTCTAATCATGGCATCGTCAAGCCAGCCATAACAGAATTCATATATGTCATACCGCAAGGTATTGTCCATACCTACACGGTAGCTATAGCCATGCAGTACATCAGTATAAACATAATTATTGATTGCTTCACTGTAATCTTCTATTATCGCTTTTATATCGGGGTCTTGCGTTATATAATAAGCATAATTCAATGAATTCAGGAAACCGCCTCCGGTTCCCCCCTGTTTCATACGTCCATCTTCTACAGTACCGTTTGCCCAATAGGTAAATCCTATCAGGTTCGTGCAAGAATTTCTAAGAGTCCACGATGCGAAAAGAATATCTAATGCATTGTCTCGGTAAGTAATATTACCGGTGAGTTCATACAGCATAAGCAGGTCTTTTACAATCAGCATTTCCTCGTTTGCAAAAATGACTTCGGTCCTATTCGTGCTACTGCAGAGAAGATGGTTAGATGGATTGATGTATCCCGTAATTATCCCGTTGGAAATACTTTGCGCAAGAGGGATATATGAACTGTCTATCCTGGCCAGGAGAATTAGTGAATGCAGTATAGTAGCGATGTTTCTGGTATCTAATGTCTGCGTGGTTCGTGTATGTTGCACAGGGTCCCATTGAAAAACCAAATTATTTCCGCCTAAAAGATACGTTCTCATATCATCGGCAGCATGTTTTGCCGTATTAAGATAAGTTTCGTCTGATGTAACAAGATATTGATATATCGAATGAATTAAATATGGAAGTGCGAAAGATTCGTTCGTATGAGTGTGGTAATTATAGCGAGTACTAAAATAATAGGGAGCATCTCGCTGATTCATAAAATGATTGTACACGATTTCGCCGTTAGCGACAATTTCGTCCCATGTTAAGGATTTGCTGGGTGAAAGCACTTTATATATAGCGACATCATCCAGATACATATTTCCGGGATTTTGATAAAAGAATATTTGGAGTTTTATGTAGCTACAATTCTTTGGAGTGGAAAATTCCCATTTTTTGTTTGTCCAATCATAGCTTCCACCTACATACCAGAATGTTTGACTTCGAAGAAGTGTTTTATTTGCAGAATAATAGTTAACATGTAACATTATATCAGTCGGCTGCCAAGTATTGCTTTTAATCCACATACTACAGTCATACGAGGATTTTTCATTGACATCAATATATTCGGAATCAAGCCGAAATCTTGAGTCTGATGAGGTCCCCCACATTTTATAGGATGCTGTTCCTGAATGATAGGTGCTTGAATCGACTGTTCCATTTCCGCCCCCTGATTGGTAGGACTTTGTCCATGGCCAAGGATTTTGACCGGCTCCCGTTTCAAAATCGCCATTTACAACCAGATTTACAGCCGGATTAGGCGGTGCCTTCCCTGTCCAATACGGCCCAAAGAAAGCGAAATCTATGAAATCAACATCGCCACCGTTATCGAAGTCAGCGCCGGCGCACCAATCGGACGGTGAACAATTTTTGTTCGACCATTGTTCAGTAAAAACAGCAAGGTCAGCCCAATTAAAATTACCATCCGCAATCAGATTGGGGTCGCAGGCTGAAACCAGACCTGGCAGGCTAATTGTCAGCCACAAGAGCAGCAATATTACTCTTACAAAACCAGAACTGCTTTTCATTGTCATCTCCAGGGCAAAACTTATATGTTTTCTGGTAGCCAGCGCAGAGAACAACCAATTGTATTGTATTATAACATTTCTCCGCAAAAAAGCAAGCCGGAAATCGAGGTATAGTCCCCGCGGCGTGCTTTGCAGTTCATTGTTCGTATATCGTCTGTCGTATATCGGAATAAGGTTCCGGACCTCAGATGGCAACCCGCCAGACGGATGGGGGGTAAAAAGTAACCCGCGCAATAAATTGCGAGGCTAAATTACCCTCAACGTTATATAATACCATCTGTCGAACGCTATGAACGCAACAAGCAAAAAAGGGAAGGTTCACCCACCATACGCTGGGCGGGTTTATCTTGTCGGCGCCGGGCCGGGCCGGGTCGATTTGATTACAGTTCGCGGTCTTGAACTGCTCCGTGCCGCTGATTGTGTCATTTACGACAAACTCGCCAATCCGGGTCTGCTCCATTACGCCCGCGGGGACGCCGAGTTAGTCGGCGTCCCCAAGCGCGTCGGCGTCGAATCGTTCACCCAGCAGCAAATAAATGACCTGCTTGTCGAAAAGGCCTTGCAGGGCAAAACGGTTGTCCGGCTCAAGGGCGGCGACCCATACATTTTTGGCAGGGGCACCGAAGAGGCCTTTGCACTCGCCCAGGCCGGTATCGACTTCGAGGTCGTCCCCGGCGTGACGGCGGCGCTGGCTGCCGGCTGCTACTCAGGCATCGCACTGACCGACAGGAACCTGGCATCAGAGGTAATCTTCGTCACGGGCCACGAGGCCGAGGGAAAAGAGCATTCCAATATTGACTGGGAGCTGCTCGCCCATTTTCGCGGCGCAATTGTCTTTTATATGGCGATGAGCAATATAGATTCGATAGCCAATCGACTCATCGAAAACGGGATGTCTGCCGAGGCCTCTGCCGCCGTCGTCGCCGACGCGACATTAGCGACGCAGAGGACCGTCAAGGCGACGTTAGCCACAATCGCCGACCAGTGCGTCAAAAATCACATCGGCCCGCCCGCGCTTGCTTTCGTAGGCCCAACCGCCGCGGGCGAGCCCCATCTCGACTGGCTTTCCAAGATACCACTCTTCGGCCAAGCAATCGTCCTCACACGCGATGCTGTCGGCAACGCTGAACTCGCCGCCAAGCTCACCGCCAAAATGGCACGGGCCATCGAACTGCCCGTCACCAGAATAAAGCCGCTGACCGACTCAAGCGTCTTCGTGAAGACGCTCGCTGAAATCAATACCTACGGCTGGGTAATTTTTACGAGTCCAAATGGCGTCGAGACGTTTTTCGCTGCACTGTCGAAGCTAAATAAAGACGGCCGCATTTTCGGTTCTGCGAAAATTGCGGCTATAGGTTCCGGCACCGCCGCTAAACTGGCACACTTCGGCCTCAAGGCCGACTTTCTACCGTCAGCGTTTACCGGCAAAGACCTCGCCAAAGAGCTTATTGAATTTACCAACCTGCGGGGCCGCAAAATCCTCCTTTTGCGCTCGCAGCTTGCCTCCGACGAGATGCCGCGACTTTTAGAAGCCGCCGGCGGGGTCGTCGATAATGTCCCCATCTATACCCACGAGAAGAACCTGTGCGATTTGAAGCCCCTGTCTGAGATTTTAGCCGCCGGAAAAGTCGGCTGGCTCACCTTCGCCAGCCCTTTCGCTGCCAGGTGCTTCTTTGAGCAAGTTCCAGCCGACTTCGCAAAATCGAGCGGCGCAAAGGTCGCCTCCATCGGCCCCGTCACATCCGAACAACTGCGAAAACTCGGTGTGACGGCTGACACTGAAGCTGCCGAGCATACAATCGACGGCCTGCTTGCGTCAATCGAACAATACGCAATGCGAACGACGAACAAATGATTAACATATCCAAACTTTACTGCGGCCTTGCGGGCCAGTCCGACCACCTGCGTTACGACAGGTCCGATTCCCTCGGCCCCGTCGTCGTCTATAACTGCACCTCCCGCTGCAACCTGCGCTGCCTTCACTGCTACAGCGCCTCCGACTCGACCCGCCGGGATGACGAGCTTACCACCGCACAGGCCAAAAAACTGTTAGCCGAGCTGGTCGAAGTAAATTGTCCCGTCGTTCTTTTTTCAGGCGGCGAGCCGATTTTGCGTTCCGACCTGTTTGAACTGCTTACCGAGGCAAATCGGCTCGGGCTTCGCACGGTGCTTTCCACCAACGGCACGCTCGTAGACGGGGACACGGCCCGCAAACTTGCCGAGTCGGCTGTCAGCTACGTCGGCGTTTCAATCGACGGCGCCGAGGAGTTTCACGACCGCTTCAGGCAGACAGCCGGCTGTTTCAGGGCCGCAACAGCAGGCATCCAGAACTGCCGGAACGCCGGCCTTCGCACAGGGCTTCGCTTTACCATTACAAAATCGAATCACTCACAGGTGCCGAAAGTATTCGATATCTGCGCGGACAATAACATAAGGCGTCTCTGTTTTTATCATCTCATAAGGTCCGGCCGGGCCGCAGAAATCGAAAGCGAAATCCTCTCACCCGAACAGACCCGCAGCGTCGTCGATACTATTTGTCAAAAGACCGGAGAGTTTGTTCGCAAAAATCTTGTCGATGAGGTCCTCACGGTAGGCAATCACGCTGACGGGCCGTATCTGTTAGTGAAGATGCGAAAACAAGAAAGTAAAAACTACGACGAGGCAAAACGTCTGCTTACCGCTAATGGCGGAAATCGAATTGGCGAAGGGATTACCTGCGTCGATTGGAAAGGCGATGTTCATCCGGACCAGTTCTGGAGGAACTACTCTTTAGGCAACGTCACGCGAAAAGGACTCAAACAAATCTGGACTAATAAGGATGAGCCGGTGCTGCAAAAGTTGCGCAATAAATCGAAGTTTGCGGACAAGCGGTGTTTGAAGTGCCGATGGTTTGACCTGTGCAAAGGTAATTTCAGGTTTTTAGGCCCCGACCCGGCCGAAAAAAACTGGCTCTTAGAGCCAGCGTGCTACCTGACAGACGCTGAAATCGGGGTATAATATCTGAGTTAGGTTGCTTATGGAGGCAAAAAATGGGTTTTCCAAATATCAGGATGCGTCGGCTGAGAAAATCGGATGCAATGCGTCGATTAGTCCGCGAGACGACAGTGGCCGTTGACGACCTTGTGTATCCGCTGTTCGTTCGCAAAGGCAAAGGACTCAAAGAGCCGATTAAATCAATGGCTGATTGTTTTCACTTCTCGCCCGATACGATTGCCAAAGAGGCACAGGAAGTCGCCAAACTCGGCGTCCCCGCGGTGCTTTTGTTCGGCCTGCCGGAGAAGAAAGATAAAATGGGTTCGGAGGCGTGGTCCGAAGACGGTGCGGTGCAGTCGGCCGTTAAACAAATTAAAAACGCTGTTCCTGAACTGGTCGTCATTACTGATGTTTGTCTGTGCGCGTATACAAGCACGGGGCACTGTGGCGTAATCGAAGATAATAAAGTCGATAACGACGCCACCTGCGAACTGCTTGCCAAAATCGCGCTATCGCACGCTCAAGCGGGGGCCGACATTGTGGCGCCATCGGATATGATGGATGGGAGGGTAAAGGCAATCCGCGAGGCGCTCGAAGCGAATAACTTCAAAGACGTTGCGATTATGTCTTATGCCGCCAAGTTCGCGTCGGCTTTTTACGGCCCGTTCAGAGACGCAGCCGAATCAGCACCCGTGGTTCGACTCTTTCGACCACGCTCAAGACAGGTCGGCTCACCACAGGACGCCTCAACGGGTCTTGCCGACAGAAAGACCTATCAGATGGACTCCGCCAACGCCCGACAGGCGCTTGCCGAAATTGCGCTGGATATCGAGGAAGGCGCCGATATTGTTATGGTCAAGCCGGCACTTGCGTATCTTGACATTATCGCCAAAGCGAGAGAGCGGTTCGATTGTCCCATCGCCGGCTATCACGTCAGCGGCGAATATATGACGATTTGTGACTCCGCCAACGCGGGGCATATTGATAAAGAAGCCGCAATGATGGAAATCCTGACCGCTATCAAGCGCGCCGGCGCGGACATAATCATCACATATTTCGCAAAGGACGCGGCGGTGGGAATGCAAAGGGGTTAAACACTCAAGGCAACATGATCTGGCGCATTGCAAACGCCTGCTTATCGTGGTAGAAAAGTTAATATGGCGGTTCAGTTTATACTCGGCAGGAGCGGCACGGGTAAGACACACTATTGCGTCCGGGCAATAGTCGAAGCCCTTCGACCCAGCTCAGGACAGGCCCTTCGACCCAGCTCAGGACAGGCCCTTCCGCGAGACGACAGCCAGCCATTATTGTTCCTTGTTCCTGAGCAGGCGACCTATCAGGCGAGCAGGGCCATCCTGAACGACCCGCGAATAGCCGGCTACAACCGGCTCGGCGTCCTTTCGTTCGACCGGCTGGTTTACTTAGTCGGCGGCAAACAGGCCAGACCCACTATCTCTCGCTTAGGTCGCACAATGGTTGTTCAGAGGGTGCTCCGCGACTGCTGTGCCAAACTCACCGTCTTCAAGAACTCCGCCAAACTTCCCGGCCTGGGTAAATGCCTCTGTGATACCATTTCCCAGATGCAGCAATACGCAAACACTCCGGACGATATTGAAGACCTTGTGCGCAAGCTCCAAAAACAATCCGCCGACAACCTGACAACGGCAAAATTCGCCGACATCGGAATCGTCTTTAAGGAGTACCTGAAGTTCATTGAGGGCAGATTTCTCGACCCCGATATACAGCTGACCTCGGCCTGCCGGGACGTCGCCGGGGCGGATTTTGTGCGTGGGGCAAAACTCTGGGTCGATGGCTTTGCCGGCTTCACCGCCGGCGAGCTTGCGCTGCTGACGGAGCTGCTCAAAGTCGTCGAGGACGCTCAAATCGCCCTTTGCCTTGACCCATCCACGACCGACCTGACAAATCCGGACAAAAATAAAATTGATATGACCGATTTGTTCGGCCCAACCGTACAGACATACGCCGAGCTTGTCGAGCAAATAAGAAAGTGCAAACTCAAAATTGCCGCCCCCGTCATTTTAGACAAACCGTACCGCTTTTCCAGCAGCCCTGCGGTTGCTCACGTCGAGCGCAGCATCTTCACATCCGAGCCGACTCGGATTTCCGCCGGCGGCCAAATCCGAATTGCCTCTGCTCCAAACGCCCGCGCCGAGGTGCAGTTTGTAGCACAACAGATAACAAAATTAGTCAGGTGCGCCGGCTACAGATACCGCGACATCGCCGTAATAGCATCGGATATCGACTCTTACGAAAACTACATCAAGGCCTGCTTCGAAGATTACGGAATACCCGTCTTCATAGACAAGCGAAGGTCCCTCAATCAACATCCGGTAATCGAGCTGATATGTTCGGCCCTTGCTGCCGTGACGGGCGATTTGGCCGCCAACGAGATATTCGCGTACCTCAAGACCGACCTGCCCGGCATCGAACGCAGCGACATCGACCTTCTGGAGAATTATTGCCTCGCCTTCGGCGTCACCGCTTCCGACTGGACCGGCCCCGGTCCGTGGCGATATGCGGGCGAGAAGGCGGAACAGTTCAAGGAGCAGCAGGTCGACCAAATCCGCCAGAGGGCAATCGCCCCTCTGCTCCAGCTGCACAGGCAACTTGCCGACGCCACTGATTCGCAGGGGGCCATTGCCGCCGAGGAGTTCACAAAAATCATCTTCGATTTTCTCGAGGCCGCGGGCGTCCGCAAACGGCTGGCGCTCTGGGTCGAGCAGTCGCTCCAGCAGGGTGATTATTCGAAAGCCGACGAGCATCACCAGCTTTACGACCGTCTTGTCGACATCTTTGACGAGCTGGTCGAGGTTTTCGCCGGCTCACCGCTGGACTGCTCGGATTATCTTGCAATTGTGCGCTGCTCTTTTTCCCAGATGACGCTGGCCTTGATACCTCCCAATCTCGACGGGGTGCTCGTCGGCACGATTGAGCGCAGCCGGCATCCCGATTTGAAGGCCGTCTTTCTCATCGGCGCGACCGAAAGACAATTCCCCTCGCCCGTTGCTTTCGACCGCATTCTGAGCGAAGAAGACCGCGCTGCCGCCCAGTCGTCGGGTCTTACCCTGCCGGCCGGCGTTCGTCAGGAGCTTGCCAGCCGACGCTATTTGGCCTATATCGCGTTTACCAGGCCATCCGAGTTTCTCTGCATCACCTATCCGGCGGTTGCTTCCCGGCGGGGCGGGGCGGTCGCCCGTTCGCCGTTTGTCGACAATCTGTGTCTGCTTTTTGACGACCTCAAAGCCGAATCGGCTGCATCATCGCCGCCGGCCATCGACGAGGTCTGCAATACCTTCGAGCTTGAGGACATCCTTTGCTGCAGTTCAACCGATGAGCAGTTAAATGGACTTTTGCACGACATACTCAACGATGAGCAGCTTGCACCGATTGGCTCGAGAGTCGCACGGGCAATCGGTTATGAAAACAAGGCGATGCTGGATGACTCGGTCGTCCGGCAGCTTTTTGGTAAGCAGTTAAGCAGCTCCTCATCCCGCCTGAGCACCTTTGCCGCCTGCCCTTATAAGCATTTTGCAAGATACGTTCTTGACCTGAAGAAGCGCGACGAATTCAAGCTCGAACCCTTAGACGTCGGCGAATTTTATCACCGCGTTCTCGACAGATTCCTCAAACGTGCTGTCGCCGAAAAGCTGCAATTTGAGACCGTCCAGCCGGCTGAATTAGCCAATGTCCTCACCGAGGAGGTCGACCGGCTGGTCCGGGAGGACTCCTTCATCTCCCGGTTCGCAGCGCACAGCCGGCACAACACTTTTATGGTCGGCTCCGCGGTAGAGGCGCTGCTGGCCTGCGTCGTCGCGGTATCGCAAATGATTTCCGCCGGCAGCTTCCGGCCGGCGATGTCCGAGATTTCTTTCGGGCGGTCGAAGCAGGCCGGCGACTCCGTCGGCGAATTCAAAATTGCCCTCGGCGACGGCCGGCAGCTTTCATTGAATGGCCGGATAGACCGCCTCGACGTCGCACATATCGAAGGCCGAAGGGTCACTCTTGTTTTCGATTATAAAAAACGCTCCGAAGGTTCCTTCAGCTGGTCGCAGTTTTACTATGGACTTGATATGCAGCTCGCGATTTATATGCTCGCGGTCCTCAAAGCCGGCGACGCACACAAAATTGCGACCGACGTGGCGGGTGCATTTTATCTGCCCATCGAAGCAAGTCCCGTCGAGACGTCGCCCGGCGAATTGACCGCCAGCCGGTCGAAGTTCACTCACAAGGCAAGAGGGGTATTCAACGGCGAGTACGCGCGTTTGCTTGACCGGTCGGCCTCGAAGGACAGCCGATTTTACAACTTTTATGTCACGGCCGATTGCTCACCATACGGAAAATACGACTACCTTGGTGCACTAAAGCCCGCGGACTTCGAGGCATTTCTCGATTTTTGCTCGCGAAAGATAACGGAGCTTGCCTCGCAAATCGCATCGGGCAAAATCGACATCGCGCCGTATCGGCTTGGCGGAGTGTCGCCGTGCAGTCGCTGCGATTACAGGCCGGTCTGTCGATTCGATTGGCAGATAAACAATTACAACCTGCTCGCAAGCGTTAATAAACAGCAGGTCCTCGAAAGAATAACAAACTACGATGAACCAAAAGAAGATTAAATGGACCACCCAGCAAATCCGGGCGATTGAGGAGCACGGTCGCAACGTCTTCGTCTCGGCCTCAGCCGGGACCGGCAAGACCGCGGTGCTCTCGGGCAGCTGCGTCGACGTCATAACCGACGCTTCCGCCTGCCCCGACGTCTGGAGCGTGCTCGTCGTCACGTTTACTGATATGGCCACCGAGGAAATGCGCTCGCGCATCGCCCGGCAGCTGGGCTACGCAATCGAGACAGCCACGGACGCCGCTCTTCGTCAGCATCTTCGCCGTCAGCTTGTTCTGCTCGGCGCCGCCGACGTCAGCACCATACACTCATTCTGCAAGCGCCTCATAACCGAGCATTTCTACGAACTCGACCTCGACCCCACGTTCGGCATAATCGACGCCGACGAATCGAAACTGCTCAAGGCGGAGACCCTCGAAAAAGCAATCGAGTGGGCCTGGAACCAGCCAAACCTCGCCGACGCGATGCGACGGCTCTTTGCCCGACGAGACCTGCGGACAAACGACGGCTTTGCTGCGACGATAATCCGGATAAGCGATTTCCTCGACGGGGTCGTGTCTCGCACCGACTGGCTGACAAGGGCGCAAATGCTCGCAGAGGCGACAAATCCTTTTGCCACGGACCTCGCCGAAAGCCAAAAACAAATCGTCGCAGACAAACTACAGGACGCCCTGAGCCGGCTCGAATACGCCCTGAAAATTTATCGCAGAGATAACCCCAGCGGCCAATGGATTGCAAAATACGAAAAAGATTACGTCGGGCCGGTCCGGCAATGTCTCGAATGGCTAAAAGCCGGGCGCTGGGACGCCGCCTCTGCGGCGATAATCGGGTTTTCAAAGCCAACGGTCCGTGCGCCCAAAGACGTCCCCTCGAACCTCGGCGGACTGATGCAAAAAACGGTGAAGCAATCGCTTGATGCCGTCGAAGGACTTAAAGAGCTGGTTATTTTGAATCCAGAGTATCTGAGTAAATTCTCCGGCGCCGTCAATTCGCAGACGATGGTCCTCGTCGAACTGGTCAGGCGGTTCGATTACCTGTACGGCCGGGCCAAGAAGGCAATCAACTGTCTCGATTTTGCCGACCTCGAACACCACGCATTACGGCTGTTGACGAACCAGCAATCGCAAAACGGAAGGCCCGAACCATCGCAAACGGCTATGGCATTGCGGGAAAGATACAAATACATATTCGTCGATGAGTATCAGGACATAAACGGCGTGCAGCAGACAATCCTCGATATGCTAAGCTCCCCCGGCAATCTCTTTGCCGTCGGCGACCCCAAGCAGAGCATTTACCAGTGGCGCGGCGCCAGGCCCGAAATTTTTCTCAAGCATCTCAACGCGGCGTCGGCCTGTCCCGAGCAGCCTGTGGTGAGCAGAGCCGAACCGAGTCGAGGGGTGCGGCCAGCCGGCGCCGATTACGGCCTTCGCGTTGACCTCAACGTCAACTTCCGCTCAGTCAAACCAATCCTCGATTTCGTCAACAAGCTGTTTGGCCGAATAATGACCTCCTCATTTACCAACATCGACTACGACGAGGCAGCGCATCTCCAGCCGGCACCACGGAGCAGTCCCGGCGATACGACGGCCGGGGCGCCCGTTGAGCTGCATATACTCGACGAGGCACAAACCGGCGCCGAGACAAGCTCGCCGGATTTCAGCAGCAGGCAGCTGCAGGCAGCATTGGCAGCGCATCGCATAAAGCAAATGGTCGGTGTGGACGAAAATGAAGAGCCACTGCAAATCCTCGACAAAGAAACAAACCGGCTGCGACCCGTCGAATATCGTGACATCGTTATCCTGATGAGGTCGCTGGCCGGCAAAAGTGACTTCGTCGAGGTCCTTCGGCTCAGCGGCGTCCCCGTAAGCTCCGAGGCAACCGCCGGATATTTCGAGGCAACCGAGATTACCGATATGCTGTCCTTGTTGAAGGTCCTCGACAACCCGCGGCGCGACATAGAGCTTGCTGCGGTGCTGCGAAGCCCGTTGTTCCGTTTCAGCGACACCGAACTGGCAAAGATTCGACTGGGCGGAAAAGATAACGACAAAGCGGGTTTTTACGATTGCGTGGCAGACTGCTGCCAATCAGCGGACGACCGCGACCTGGCCGGCAAACTCAGCGAGGTTCTTACCACGCTCGACAACTGGCGAACCGTCGCTCGCCGTGGCCGGCTGGCTGAACTGATTTGGCATATCTATCGGCAGTCCGGCTACCTTTCCTTCGTCTGCGCACTGCCCGACGGTGCCGCGCGAAAAGCAAATCTGCTCAAACTCCACGACAGGGCCATTCAGTTTGAAAGTTTTGCGAGCAACGCGCCCGTCCCCTCGCTTATGCGATTCATCGAATTCGTTGAAAAGCTTGTAGCGGCGGGCGAGGACTGGTCGCCCGCGGAGCCGGAATCCGCTGCGGGAAACGCCGTCCGCGTTTTGAGCATCCATAAAAGTAAAGGCCTTGAGTTCCCCATCGTGTTCGTCGCCGACCTCGACAGTCAGTTCAGCACAAAAGACGCCAGGCAGGATTGTCTGGTGGACGAACAATCGACCGTTGGCCTGCGCATCATCGACGCTGACGGCAATTTCCGGCTCGATTCAATCGGCTACCAGGTAATCGAGGAGCAGGCCCGACGCAAGTCGCTCGCTGAAGAGATGCGCATCCTCTACGTCGCAATGACAAGGGCGATGAACCGCCTTGTGCTCGTGGGCGGCAAGGACAAGGAAAATTGTCAGCGAGTTCTTGCCTCCGCAGTTTTCTTCAATGACCAGTCGATTCCACACTGGCACCTGGCCTCATGCAAAAGCCACCTCGAATGGATTCTGTGCGCATTGAGCGACTGCGCCACTCTGCACCGGACATTCCAAACCGGCCTGTCGCCCCGAACCGCCGGCGATGATTCATTCAGTGTTCAGCTTTACAGCCAGCCGCAACTCGCTCAATTAGCCGGCTTCATACAATCGGTAAAATCCAAAACCTTGCCCCTGCACATCGCAGGCAGGGGTCAAAATCTAAAACCCAAAACCCCTGATTCAGAATTCAGACGCATCGATTTGGCCATGCTAAAGCAGTCCCTAAATTGGCGATATCCCTTTGGCGATGCGCCGATGCTCCCGGCCAAAAGGACCGTCACGCAGTTTACGCACCGCAACGACGAATTTGCAAAGCTCGATTATTCTATGTCCCTTGGCCGAATGCCAAAAGTAATTCTCCCAACGGAGCAAACTGACGGCAGAACCATCGGCACGGCAACGCACCTTGTCCTTTCGCAGCTTGACCTGGCCAAACCCATAACGACGGAAGCAGCGAAACGTCTGACAGACAAACTCGTCGCCGACGGCGCCGTCATTTGGTCCGTTGCATCACAGATAGACGCCGAATCGATAGTGCGATTTTTTGAAACTGAGCTTGGCCGAACGGCCCTCGACAAAAACAACTCTGTATGGCGCGAATGGCCCTTCACGTTTGCCGTCCCCGCCTCTCAGTGGAATGAGACGTATCGGCAAACTAAAAACTCAAAACTCAAAACTAACGACTACATAATCATTCAGGGTATAATCGACTTGCTTATCAAAACGCCAAAAGGTCTTTTGGTTGTTGACTTCAAAACAGATGACATCTGTCCTGATGAGGTGCCACGCCGTGCCGAACTGTACCGCCCGCAGGTCGCTCTTTACGCCCAGGCAGCAGAAGCCATCACAGGCCAAAACGTCCTATCCAAATTGCTATATTTCCTGTCCCGGCGCGCCGGGGGCTGCGCGGTCGAGGTTTGAGCCTCCTTATTTCATATATTTCTTATGATTTCCAATGTCTGCTGTAAAATATATCTTAGCTCCCTGTCTTTTATGGATAACGGCGGGTACAGATAAATGATACTGCCCAGCGGCCGCAGAATGAGATTTCGTTTTAGTCCTTCTTTATAGACCTTAAGCCCTATTCTTTCATTAAAGCTGAACGGTTTCTTTGTTTTTTTATCTTTGACCAACTCCACAGCGCCTATCATACCTATATAACGCACGTCGCCTACCGCGGGCAGTTTTTTGAATTTATCCATACCCGCGTGAAAGACGGGTATGAGCGTCGCCAATTTTTTCAGCGTTTTCTCTTTTTCAAAAATCTCAAGGCCGGCCAGAGCGGCGGAGCAGGACAGAGGGTTTGCCGTATAAGTGTGTCCGTGATAGAAGGTTTTTCTCTTTTTATAGTCGGCATAAAACGCCTTATAGATACGGTCCGTGGTCAGCGTCGCCCCCAGCGGCAGGTATCCGGAAGTAATCCCCTTGGAGAGGCACATAAAATCGGGCTGGATATCCGCGTGCTGGCACGCGAACATCCGGCCGGTCCTGCCGAAGCCGGTAGCTATCTCGTCCAGCACCAGGTGAACTCCGTGCTTTTTGGCAATCTGAGCCGCCTTAACCAGATATTCCAGAGGATAGACAATCATTCCGCCGGCTGCCATAACCAACGGCTCCAGAATAATCGCTGCTATCTCACGGCGTCTGTTCGCAATCAGGGCTTCCAACGGCTCAATACACTCCAGCATACAGGAGCGTCTGTTCTTTCCCGCCGGGCAACGGTAGCAATATGGCGACGGCACCTTAAAGGACGGGAAGAACAGAGGTTTGAATACTTCGTTAAATAAATCCACGCCGCTTACGCTCATCGCCCCGATGGTATCGCCGTGATAACCGTAATCCAAAGACACGAATTTTGTCTTTGTTTTTTTGCCTGTGTTTTGCCAGTACTGGAAAGACATTTTTAGAGCTGTTTCAACCGCCGTCGAGCCGTCGTCTGAAAAAAATACCTTGGCAAGATTCGGCGGGCTAATCCGAATAAGCTTCTCAGCCAGCTGAACAGCGGGCTTATGGGTGAACCCGGCGAACAGGACATGCTCCAGGCGGTCAATCTGTTTTTTTATGGCCAGCTTTATCCGAGGGTGGTTGTGCCCGTGGACGTTACACCACCAGCTGGATATGGTATCGTAATAGAATCTTCCTTTGGAGTCATAAAGCTTTGCTCCTTTGGCGCGCTCTATTAAAATCGGAGGGAACTCCCGGCAATCCTTCATTTGTGTATAAGGGTGCCATACATACCTGAGGTCCTTTTCAACCCATCCTTTCATTTCAGCAACTCCTTTTCAGGGCGAAAATAACCTGTTTTCCTACAGGAATAAATTTCCTGTATAACAAATTTTCATCTTTCGACCACGGCATAACCCCAAGTATCGACTCTTTTGTCAGGGCTTTTATTATTTCCGGGTTATCTGCCAGAACGGTCCTGTTTGTGGTCCCGTGGTTGTTATTAAACACAAGGCCTATTATCTTCATCTTTCTTCTTCTTACGGCCTCCACGGTAAGCAGGGCGTGATTAATCGCCCCCAGCCGGTTGCCTACAACGATTAGCACCGGCAGGTTCAACTCCGCGGCGATATCTATAATCAGCTTCCTTTTACTAAAGGGCACCAGCGCCCCTCCCGTTCCTTCGACTATGACAATATCAAAGTTTTTTGACAGCGACTTAAAACCACGTTTAATCCTGTCTGTGCGAATGGATTTCTTTTCCAGGCGCGCCGCCAGATGCGGGGAAGAGGCAAATTTGAAAACATAGGGCGAGAGAAAAGGCCGACAGTTTCCCAGGTCCTCTTTTCTTATTTTCATAAGACGCAAGTGCGTATCGACGTCGGAAGAAAAACTGCCCGTGCCCGTTTGAATCCATTTCTGCGTTATAACCCTGAAACCTTCGTTCAGAAGGAACCTGCCCAACAATCCTGCTATTAAGGTTTTCCCGACGTCTGTATCGGTGCCGATAACAAAGATGGCTTTCATTTTACGCCCTTGAAAAAGAAAACCTGGTATGTGACTACTATCTCTTTGAACATCTTTCTGTACGTTTCTTCCAGAAGATTCATCGCCCGGGGCGTCCAAAGCCCTTTTCTTGTCGCGCCATTGCCGCCGGAGCCGGTGTATTTTATCTTCTTCAGCAATTCCTGCAGCGAGGCAGGCCTTTCCTCAAATATCTCCTGCTCGCACTCGACCTTTCTGAAAAGGCGCTTTGTGACCCTTTCTATTTCTGCGTATTCCGTAAAGTTCCGTGAGATTATCGGCGAGTCGCCTACGAACGACGCCTCTATGGATTTGCTCAGTTCGTTAAACGTCAGCGGGCCGAACATAGAAAATAAAATAACCCCGGCGCCGCCAAGCAGTCCCTTGTATTTCGAAAGCGCCATACCCGGATTTTCAAACCACTGAAAGCAGACATTCGAGGTTATGAGGTCAAAGCCGCCCTCAAAATGCGACGTCTCGGCGTCGGATACGACGAATTCTACTCCATCGCATTTCAGTTTCTCCCTCGCGATTTCGACCATTTTCCGTGAGATATCAACCGCTTTTATTTTGGCGTCGGGGTATTTGTCTTTCAGCTTCCTGGTATAATTGCCCGTCCCGCATCCTATATCCAGAATTTTTGCGAACCTGTTTGGGCCTGTTTTATCAATAAGTTTCGATGCACACAGATTCTGGATGGTGCAGTATTTGTCGTAATACCCGGCGTAGCTGGAGAAATTTCTGCTGATTTTATTTTTGTCCATCTATATCGCGCCGCTTATATCCGTTTCCAGAAACAACATGTGCCCTGCGTCTTTTACGGGTATAAATTTCGCCCGCCCCAGGGCGTTTTTTATGTCAATGGCTTCCTGTATGGGTGCAATCTTATCACGTTCCCCGTGTATGATTGTTATTTTGTTTACAGGTTCCAATAACCTACGAGTTATCCGGGCATATCCGAGATAGTCCAGCAAGTCAAGCAAATAACCCGTATCAAACGTCTCGCAGTAATGCCTGAGAAGATTCGTCATAAACCAGCGCATATTTTCTTTTCTGGAAAAGCACCTATTATAAAATTTATACAGATACGCCTTCTTGTTTTCCCTGAGAAGCTCTTTTGCCTCCGCCAGCTCCTCATTGCCGTATTTTTTTCTTATGCTTATTAAAATAAGCTCGTCCACCAGATTTGCGTGCTTTGAAGCGAACTCCGCCGCCACAAAGCCCCCCAAGGACCAGCCCAGCAGAGAGACCTTGTTTATGCTGCTTTCTTTCAATTTCTCCAAAAGGCCTTTGGCGAACGTTGGAGGATGAAAATTAACGGGAACGAGATAGTTGAATTTCAGGTTCAGTGTCGCAAAGATTCTACAGTCGGTGGCCCAGCCGGGGAGCAGTACAATCACGCGCCGCTGATTTCTCCCGATATACTTAAAGGCGGTTGATTTCGCATATATCATCGATGAGCTTTCCCAATTCGTTCCCTGAGTGGTGATAAGTTAATGAGAATCTCAATCTGGATTTTCCTGCGGGGACGGTAGGGGGCCTTATGGGCAGGACCCGGCAACCTCTTTTCCTGAGCTCTTCGCTTAACATAACGGCTCTTTGGCTTTCTCCGATAATCAATGGAACAATCTGAGACGAGCCCAATACCTCAAACCCCCGTTTGCGCAGCTCTTCCCGGAAGTAATTTGCATTCTCCAAAAGAATGCTTCTGCGAAAGGGTTCATCTCTTACGACGTCCAGGGCGGCCAGATTGGCTGCTATTATGGCCGGGGGTAGCGCGGTTGAATATATAAAACTTCTGCATGCGTTTATCAGATATTGCTTTATCACGTTCGAGCACGCTATGTAGGCGCCGAAACTCCCCAGCGCCTTGCTAAAAGTCCCCATTGTCAAATCCACGCAATCGATCAGGCCTTCTTTTTCGACTAATCCTGAGCCGTTTTTCCCGAATATGCCGGTAGCGTGTGCTTCATCGACCATAAACATAGAGTTGTATTTTTCCTTTAGCGCGACCAATCCTTTTAGCGGCGGCATATCGCCGTCCATACTGAAGACCGTCTCGGTTATTATCAGAGAGACATCGAAGTTATGCCTCTCTCTTTTAAGCAGATGCTCCAGATTATCCAGGTCGTTATGTCTAAAATGAAAGAACCTTGCCCCGGACAACATTACCCCGTCTATTATGCTCGCGTGACTTAATTTGTCGAAAAAGACGACGTCTCCCTTTTTGCAGAGTGAGCTTATAACGCCTACGTTGGCCTGATAGCCGGAATTAAAAACCAGTGCGCTCTGCGTGCCCTTGAATTCGGCGGTCTTGTCTTCCAATTGGTGATGTATTTCCAAATCACCGCTCATAAGCCGGGACGCGGAAGAGCTTGTCCCGAATTTTTCCGCAGCTTTTATCGAGGCCTCTTTAAGTTTTGGATGTTCCGACAGACCCAGATAGTCGTTTGAAGAGAAATCCAGATATTCGCCGCCATCGAGGCGGATTCTTCCCCCGCTGCGGGAGGTTGCGGCGTGCAAAGTCCTGAAGAGGTTCTTGTTTTTTCTATCCAGCAGGAATTCTTCTATTCTGCCCATAGTTTCTCTACCTCTTTGACAAGCCGGCGGTCTTTTTCTATATCCCTTCCTTTGATTGTCAGGTACCCGCCGATAATCATACCGTTGGCTCCAGCCAAAAACCCCAGCGCCTGGAAATCGCTTAATATGGTATCTCTGCCCGCCGCTATCTTTATGATTTTATCTCCCAGAACAATCCTGAAGATGGCTATCGTTCTTATGACTTCATTACAGGAAAGAGGTTTAACGTGCTCAAACGGCGTCCCCTTTATAGGGACCAGGATATTTATGGGAATGGAATCCACATCCAGTTTTTTCAGGACATCGGCCATTTCCATTCTGTCCTGCCACGTCTCGCCCATACCGATTATCCCGCCGCTACAGACCTCGAGGCCGACCTCCTTTGCAGCGGTTATGGTCTCAATTCTCTCTTTGAATCCATGAGTCGAGACAATATTCGCATAAAAACCGGGCGAAGTTTCTATGTTGTGGTGATAGCGCGATAACCCCGCCTCTTTCAGCGTTTTTAATTCCTGCTTGGTCAGGGCGCCCAGAGAGGCGCATACGGCGATACCGATTCCGTCTTTTATCTCGGACGTCGCTTTGGCTATTACGTCTATTTCCTTTATACTCAGCCGGTTCCCGCTTGTGACAATGCCGAATTTGTGCGCACCATTGGCCTTCGCCCTGCGGGCGGCCTTTACTATTTCATCTTTGCTTTTTAGCGGATAGGCGGATATGCCTGCGGAATGCCGCGATGACTGTGCACAGAATTTGCAATCTTCCTTACACAGCCCTGATTTGGCATTCAAGATGCTGCACAATTCCAGTCCGGGGCCAGCGCAACTCTTCCTGACGGCGTTGGCCCTAGAAATCAACTCTGTAAGAGGGCATTTCAAAAGGTCCATAATCGTTAGCTGTTTTAACATATCAGGTTTACATTTTCAAAGGTATCAAGACGATGATGTTCATTGGCTATCCCAAAATTTGCCGGAAAACAATTGACAGGATAGTGCGTAAACACTATACTTTAGTTGTATTCGACTGAAAACAGGCGGATGCAGTCCTGAAGGCCGTCTTTGGCGGGGTTTCGGGATTATGGTTGGGCCACAAACTTTGTTTTGGTCGGCCGAGCTTGTGGTGAGCTCGGCAGGCCTTGCGGAGCGGCCCGGAAAACTGTAGATTGCCGGAATATTGTCCCGTCTCGGTGTAAACGCCGAGCCGTGGCAGGCAGGAAAGGCATATAAGATGAAGACCAAGTCAACTGGCTCGGCTGGTTCGGCCGAGAAATCCTCACTTCTCAGGACGGGCGCTGAAATTGTTGTCCAGTCACTGATTGACGAGGGCGTCGATACGATGTTCGGTTATCCGGGCGGAGTGGTTCTGCCTTTATTCGACCGATTGTACGATGCGCCGATAAGATTCATAATTCCACGTCACGAGCAGGGCGGCTGTCATATGGCCGACGGTTACGCACGTGCAAGCGGAAAAGTCGGCGTGATAGCCGTCACCAGCGGGCCCGGCGCGTGCAACCTAGTGACGGGGCTTGCGACGGCGATGATGGACTCGATTCCGATTGTTGCCATAACAGGTCAGGTTCGCACCGAGCTAATCGGCAACGATGCGTTTCAGGAGGCCGACACGACGGGAATCACGCGGCCGGTGACAAAATACAATTGTATAGTCAAGGACGTCAGGGACCTTGCCCGGACGATTAAGGAAGCGTTTTACATTGCCTCGACGGGCAGGCCCGGGCCGGTCGTCATTGATTTGCCCATCGACGTGCAGGTTGCCAAGTGCAGCGTCGACGGCCCCATCGAGATGAAGCTGCCGGGGTATCGACCAAAGACGAAGGGACATTCGCGGCAGGTATCGATGGCGGCGGAGGCGATAAACAAGTCGGAGCGGCCGGTGCTTTACGTCGGCGGCGGAGTAATAATTGCCAACGCCTGCGATGAGCTTCGCGCCTTAGCACAAAAGGCGCATATACCGGTGACAATGACGCTTTTGGGACTGGGCAGCTACGACCAGACAAAACCGGAGTCGCTGGATATGCTTGGGATGCACGGCTCGGCTTACGCGAACTACGCGGTGCAGGAGTGCGATTTGCTTATAGCGGTCGGTGCCCGCTTCGATGACAGGGTGACGGGCAAGGTAAAGGCCTTCGCGCCCAACGCGAAGATAATCCACATTGATATCGACCCTGCGAGCATCGCCAAGAACATTCGCGCGGACATCCCGGTTGTCGGCGACGCGAAATATATCCTTGCGGAGCTGGTCAAGGAAGTCGAATACCGTGAGAGGAAGGAGTGGTTTGCGAAGATTGCACAATGGAAGCAAAAGTACCCGCTTGCGTACGACAGGAAGTCGACGAACATCAAGCCGCAGTACGTAGTAGAGCAAATTTGCGAGCTGACTGGCGGCGATGCGATAATAACCACCGGCGTCGGTCAGAATCAGATGTGGACGACGCAGTTTTACAAATTCAGAAGGCCGAGACAGCTGATTAGCTCCGGCGGCTTAGGGACGATGGGCTACGGGCTGCCCGCGGCGATAGGGGCACAAATTGCGAAACCAGATGCGACGGTTGTTGACATTGACGGGGACCACAGTTTCAATATGACTATGACCGAGCTTCGCACGGCGGTGCAGTATGAGCTGCCGATAAAGGTCTGCATCCTCAACAACGGGTATATGGGGATGGTTCGGCAGTGGCAGCAACTCTTTTATAACGGGCGATATTCAAAAAGCTATCTGGCGAATCCGGAATATGCGAAGGTTGCCGAGGCGCTTGGAGCGGTCGGCATCACGGTCGAGAAGAAGGCCGACGTTGACAAGGCGATTAAGAAGATGTTAGCGGAGAAGAAGCCCTGTGTCGTCGATTTCAAGGTGGAGCGTGAAGAGAACGTCTGGCCGATGGTTGCTGCCGGCAAGTCCCTGAACGAAATGGACGGGCTGGATTTGTTAGAGAGTATGGCGTAACCGATTTATTATTTATTATTTTCTATTTACTATTTGAAAATGATAAACGAGGCGCGAATATGAAACATATAATAAGCGCGTTGGTTGAGAACAAGCCCGGAGTTTTGGCGAACGTTGCGGGTATGTTTGCGGCGAGGGCGTTCAATATAGATTCGTTAGCCGTCGGGCGTACCGAGGACCCGGATTTGAGCCGGATGACTATCGTCGTTGTCGGCGATGACAGGGTTCTTGAGCAGGTTCGCAAGCAGCTTGCCAAGCTGATTCCCGTGGTAAAGGTCCAGGACTTCGCGGGTCAGGCGGTAGTTGCACGCGACCTGATGCTGATAACGATAGCGGCACCGCCGGAGAAAAGGGCGGAGATGTTAGCGCTGATTGAGACCTTTAAGGGCAAGGTTGTCGATATCGGGCAGAAATCCATTATGGTTGAGTTAAGCGGGCCTGAGGAAAAAATCGAATCGTTTATCGAGATGTGCAGGCCATACGGTATCAAGAACGTGGCGAGAACCGGCACGATAGCGATGCCGAGGCAGGAGAAGAGTGCAGGTGCTACCGAGGGTGCAGGTGCAGAGTAAGTAATTGACGATTGCCGATTGTCGATTGGCGATTTTTAACCGCTGAGACCGCAGAGATAGTTTTGAGTTTTTAGTGTTGCCCTCCACACAAACGGCGGGTAAAAGTTTTGAGTTGAGGAAGGGGGAAAATGGTGTGCCAAGGGGCGAAATAACATTAGATAACGCTTATCATTCAACCAAAATCGCCGAAAACTTTGGAGCAAAACATGCGGATAAACGCTATAAGTTAGCCATATTAACAAAGATGGGCAGTATGGGCAAGGCAGGGTAGGGAGAAAAAATATTTTGCATTGAAAAAGGCCTCAAAAAGCACCCCAAATGTGCTTGTTTTGACAAGAAATGCGCGCGTTTTTAGCAAAAAGTCACAAAAGTTGAGCACTTTTTTACTGGTTTTGATACCCTTTTTTGAGTTCGATATATTAGCGGAATTAATAGTAAAACTGGGCAACCACAGATTACACAGATGAACACTGATTTTAATTGCCGCAAAAAAGCACAAAAATCACAAAACCACGGATGGACACGGATTTGGCCGGAAGACAGAAAACAGCCAACAAAATATCAATTCAGGTTTTTATTATAAAATTTGCACATTAACCTATCAGCTCGGTATGTGAAATCTCTGATATGGTGATACTTGTTTATAACGATAGCTCTAACCTCTAAACGTAATGTTTCATCATTTGAAGCCTGATTAATTTGTTCCAAATTTGCTGCGTCTATTTTCCCTTCGAGAAAAAAATTAACTTTTTTATTCGCCTCAATTTTTGCACCAAATAATTCAATCGCCTTCATCGAAGCACTATGGAGATAACCAGATATTCCCACTCTATCTATTTCGATTGGAAATGGATTATTGTTTCTAAATTCAAGTATAACTTTAAACATTGACTGGCACTTGTCGCACCAAACTTCCACCGAGCCCTCTTGAGCAGATACATAAACCTCCACGTTCCTCTTTGTTCTTTCAGAAGAATACAGCCAAAAACTAATTATTTTAGGCAAATGAGAGATTAACTTTAACAAGATGTCTATGCCCCATTCCATAATTTATTCACCAAAAAACAAAATGCTGATTTTAAGCCAGTTTGTAGGCGATTTGCTCGTCGAGGATATCTTTGACGGTAAGGGCACGGATGATTTTGCCGGTCTTGCCTTTGAATCACCATAAAATAAGACTCGCCTTTTTCTATTCCGTTACATGATCACAGTTTCTTCAGATATCCTTCAAGACGTAGCATAACAAATTGTGTAACTATCAGGCATATTTGTCTAAGCAGGCGTGCCTGATCTTCTTCTGCCATGTAGGGATGCCCGCCGGTGTGGCTGAGCAAGGCATATATTTTGTCGATTGCCTCCCGTTCCTTCTTTTCGATTAGATTCGCAGTCTCAAGATACTCGCGGACAGCAACTGGCTTTTGAAGAATATTAGGATTCAAAGATTCACCCTTTGTGATCGAATATTTACCGGCAACTTTTTGAAGCACTGCTTCAAAAAATTTCCTCGCATTACTGATACAATCTGACCATCTGCCGGCGATATAATGCTCTTCGGTAAGTTTCAAGAACTGAAATGTTGTCTGTTGGTCTTGGAGTGCTAAACCGGCATAAAGTTTTTGAAGAAGCCCTGTTTCCTCTTCGACATTGAGTACTTCAGCTTCCGACTTATACAGTTCATTGTTCCTAAATACGTATCCATCTATTTCGAGCCTTCGAGCCATTTCATCGTGAACATCTCTACAAAATTCCGAACTATTCTTGTTTGTGTAGCTCCTTTCGAATCCTGCTAACACAGTGCCTATTGCTGAGGATTTGATAGAAGAATGGCGTTTTTCTTCTCCTTCGTGAAACCATACCATAAAGTCCTGTGCCAAGTTCTTTAGGTAAAACTGTCCGAGTTTTTTTCGCTCATCCAATGACCACGTTGGTGTTGCTTTTTCAATACTTTCTCCTGTATGGAGTCCGAGGATAAATTCTTTGAGTTGTTTGAATCCAGGTAGATATTTGGCAATATTGCAGAACCACGCTTCATATTCACGTTCATATAAGAAATCATAGAGTTTTTCCCTGTCCAATGGTGGTTCTTCTGTCCGTGCATATCCATAAGTCGGCAAAGAGCGGAATTTTACGGCATAAGCACCTGCAATCGCCATTGTCGATTTTCGGCTTATCATTTTATTATAACCTGTTCAATAGATGGTATTTTTCCTTTGTCTCGCCCCAGAAGACCTCATAGTTGCGGTTGGAGTTAAAGGGCGGGTCGATGTAAATCAGGTCAACGCACTCAGCGGGGAATTTTTTAAGCTGGTCGAGATTATCGCCGCAATATATTACCCGCGTATCGACTAATGAGGATGGTTTGCCGGCTGATGGAGTTTTCTTAGCCATAGGTAAATAGTGTAAGCGATATGGGAATATTTGCAAGATACGATTGGTGTGCATCTTGCCGTAGGGCAAAATTGCGCCGCCGTGCCGGCGGCGTCTCGGCCTACGCCGAGACGAGAAATTCGTCCGCCGAAGGGGAATAAGATGCAATCGGTGGGGTAATCCGACAACGACCCGCCACAAAGAAGGCGGGTAAATATTCGAGGGCAAGAAAGCCCACCCTACGAATCAAATTTAAGCAATCCTCGCGTGGGCATAACCCCCAGGCAGGCCCGCCTTCGGCGAGGTAAACCTGGGGGCTAAACGATAAGGAAACCGCCTGCGGCGGCATATCAGTTTTTCTTTTCTTTTGAGGGGGATTGGTGTATAATTCCATGAATGTTTTTTAAGTGTTCGGTTTGATTATCAGAGTAAGGAGAAATGGGCGTGGAAAACCATCGCAAGAGCAAGGTGAAGCGGAACCGCAAGAGCGGATTTCTGGTCCGTATGCGGACGAAGAAAGGGCGGCAGATGATAAGCCGCAAGCGTCGGGTTGGCCGGTCGGTGAACGTGCGAAAAACAATGAAGTAAGGCAATCCTAAAGATTGCCAATTTCCGATTTAATTTCGGATTGTAGATTGCAGATTTTTATAGATTTAGGAGAAAGATAAAATGGCATTGAAGATATTTTACGAGAAGGATGCGCCGCTTGAGCCGTTGAAGGGCAAAAGGGTAGCGGTAATCGGTTACGGCAGCCAGGGGCACGCACACAGCTTGAATTTGCGCGACAGCGGTATCGAGGTGGCGGTTGCGGAGCTTGAGGGCACGGCCAATTACGAGTTCGCCAAGCAGCACGGTTTTTCGCCTGGCAACATCGAGACGGCGATGAACGGCGCAGCGCTTATCATAATCACGCTGCCGGACGTTGTGCAGGGAAAGGTTTACGAGGAGCACATCAGGCCAAACCTTGCAGCGGGGCAGACACTGGGGTTCTGTCACGGCTTCAACATTCACTTCAAGTACATCGCGCCGCCAAAGGGCAACAACGTGGTAATGATTGCACCGAAGGGGCCGGGGCATTTGGTGAGAAGCGAGTTTCAAAAGGGCGGCGGCGTTCCGTGTTTGGTGGCGGTGGCGAAGGACGCGACGGGCGACGCGCTTGCGACGGCTCTTGCGTGGGGCTGCGGCATAGGCGGGGCCAGGGCGGGTATTATAAAGACGACGTTCAAGGAAGAGACGGAGACGGACCTTTTCGGGGAGCAGTGCGTATTATGCGGCGGGTTGTCGTCGCTGATAAAGGCGGGGTTTGATACGCTGGTGGCGGCGGGTTATCAGCCGGAGATTGCGTATTTTGAATGTATGCACGAGGTAAAGCTCATCGTTGACCTGATGTATCAGGGGGGGCTGAGTTATATGAGATATAGTATCTCAGATACGGCTGAATACGGCGACCTGACGCGAGGCCAGCGGATTATACCGGCGAGGACAAGAGCCGAGATGAAGAAGATTCTCAAGGAGATAACGTCCGGCAAGTTCGCCAAGGAGTGGATGAATGAATATCGCACGGGGCTGAAGAAATTCAATAAGCTCTATGAGAAGGATTATAACGGCAAGCTCGAAAAGGTCGGGCGCAAATTGCGGAAGATGATGAAGTGGATTGACGCCAAGGAGATGTGAGTCCTGGTTTCGATTACGGGCGCCGGCGGACGCGGGAAAACGGTATAAAGAGGCAGATAAAATGAAAGCGATAAGATTTTCGGTTCTGGCGTCTTGTGTTTTGCTATCCGGCTGTTCGATGTGGGGATTTGTTAAGCCGGAAGGGCCGCCTTCAAATGCGCAGGTTTACGCCATCTATCGACAAACGGTGCTGAAACAAAGCACCAGCGCCGACGTGCTGGCGGCGTTTGGGCAACCCAAATATGCGCTGCTGAGCCAGAGCAAAAGCATAATTGCCCTGGCAGGCCAGAAGGAGAAGGGCTACAAGACGTGGCTCAATATGGTCGCGTTCGATGAGAACGAGCTGATAGCGAGGCGCAAGTACGTTTTCATTGCTGATGAGCGTCCGAGGCAGTTGTTTGTGGAGCCGTGGGAGGGCGTGTATTTCGATTGCAAAATGGTCCTGCCGCGTGAGGTTTTAGACGAGCCATACGCCAATGAGAACGCCAGGCGAATCGCCATACTAAAACAGATTGGCGCAGATACCCGCAAGGATACAAGCGAGGTTGGTACGGACAACGAGGTCATTGGGGTCCGCGGTATGGTTGCAGGGCAGGCGATAGATGCGGTTGCGGTGAAGCTGAGCGGCTCGCCTGCGCTTGCCGCCCGGCTCACTGACCCCGGCGGGCTGGAGTTTGAGCACACCGGTTTTGACAAGGGGCTGCTGCGTATGGTCGTGGAGGACGACGTGGTGACCGTCAGGATACGCCTCGGCTCATTCGCAAAGAAGGGCAAGATTAGCTTCGAGAAGGAAATGCGGGCCGAATAAGGCGGTATGTGATTTCCGGTCGGGAATTCCAATAGGAAAATCGAAAGAGTGGGTCTGTAAGCCGAGTTCTGTCTTGGGCAGCCATTTATCTGGGCCGGCTGTTGCCAGCCGGCTCAAGCGACCTACCCGCCGGTAACGCCCGGGCCAGGCACCGGCTTCTTGGTCTTGCAGGCGGTGGGGTTTTCATTGCCGGGATTGTCGCCAACCCCGCGGTGCGCTCTTACCGCACCATTTCACCTTTGCTTGCCCCGATTGCTCGGGACGTCAGCCGTGTATTTTCTGTTGCACTTTCCCGTCCCGATAAATCGGGAGGTGGCCGTTAGCCATCACCGTGCCCTGTCCTGCTCGGACTTTCCTCCCCGCACCTACTTTGAGAAATAAGCTGCTGTCCAAATCACAAGATTTGTTCATTCAAACAATCCTGCAATAGTTGTTAAGAGCCATTCCTCAAAGTAGGTGCGGGGCGACCGCCCGACCCACTCTTTCAATTTTCGTCCGCCTTACGTACGGCGGATTAAATTTACTATTTGCTATTGATTATTTGCTCGGCAAATCCGAGGCCATTATACCACAAGGGCGATTATTCCTCACCCCTAAACTCGGTATGTTTTTTGAAATTTTCGTCGGGGTCGGGGTAATCGATTCTGCAGTGGACGCCACGGCTTTCTTTGCGTGCCAGAGCGGATTGGGCAATGAGCAAACAGACGGTGAGCATATTCTGAAGCTCCCAGCCCTGGGGAGAGTCGAAGGTTTTGTCCATAACGTATCGCTGCCAGAAGCGGATGATTTCCTGAGCTTCTTTCAGCGGTTGAGCTTTGCGTGTTATTCCGACGTTTCGCCACATAAGCGCGCGGAGAGAGTTTTTTACATCGCTTGTATCGAGACGGGTGCGGTCGGAATGGGGGATTTCGTATTTTATTACCGGCATTCTTTCGCGTGCCGGTTTCCGGCTGACGGCGGCCCGGCCTGCGATTCTGCCGAAGACGAGCCCCTCGAGCAGCGAGTTGCTGCCCAAGCGATTTGCGCCGTGGAGGCCCGTCGAGGCGACCTCGCCGCAGGCGTATAGATTTTCTATGCTGGTTTTGGCAGCGGCGTCGGTCTTTACGCCTCCCACCATATAGTGTGCGCTGGGGCGGACGGGTATAAGGTCGCGGCTGATATCGATGTCGAAGCTCTCGCACAATTCGCTGATAACGGGGAATCTCTTGGCGAAGTAAAGTTTATCAAGGTGGCGGACGTCGAGGTAAACGTGGGTGGCTTTTGTTTTGAGCATTTGTTCGAGGATGGCCCGGCTGACGATATCCCGCGGGGCAAGCTCGGCAGCGGGATTATAGTCCTTCATAAATGCCCTGCCTTTGGTGTCTCGCAAGACCGCCCCTTCGCCGCGTAGCGTCTCGGTAATCAGTGTGCGGGATGCACCTGCGATGTAGAGCGTTGTGGGGTGGAACTGAACGAATTCCAAATCCTGCAGCACGGCCCCTGCGCGCCAGGCGATTGCAAGGCCGTCAGCGGTGGCACAGGACGGGTTAGTGGTTTCGCGATAGAGTTGTCCGGCGCCGCCCGTTGCGAGGATTGTGTTTGCGGCCCAAATAATCTGTGGTCCTTTTTCCCCGTCCCATCCGATAACGCCGAGGCATTTGTTATCCGCGGTTCGAATTAGTTCGGCTTTGCTCACTACGGGTTGCTCGCCACAGGCAGTCAGCACGTCGAGCGTGAAAAAGTTTTCGATGATTTTGATATTTCGCTGCTGTCGTGCCTTTGCGATGAGGGTTTGAGCGATGATTCTGCCGGTTTCGTCGCCGTGAGCGTGTGCGATTCGGGGATGGCTGTGGCCGCCTTCGAGCGTGGTGGCGATGGAGTTATCCGTCATGTCGAAGGCAACGCCCCAGTTGAGCAACTGGCGGATGAGCTGGGGGCCCTGCCGGATGACGAGGTCGACGATTTCTTCATCGCACAGGGAGCAGCCCGTGCGGAGCGTGTCTTCGATGTGTGATTCGAATGAGTCGGTCTTGCCGAGGACTGAGGCGATTCCTCCCTGTGCGTGCCAGGTATTGCTGTCTTCGACGGTGCCTTTTGTGACGACGGTGACGGAGCCGTTCTGTGCGGCCTCGATAGCTGTGCGAAGACCAGCGATACCCGCTCCTATGACCAGGTAATCGGTCGATTGCTGATGGGTCGAAACCGAGTCAATATCAACGAGATAGCGTCTGAAATCCGGCGCTTTGGTCATTGGGTTATCACCTTTGGCTTCATTCGCGCTGGCCCCTAACGGGTCAGGGTTATATTGTTATACCGATGTGGTATTGTATCATTTGGCGGCGCGTTAGCAACGAAAGCGGCGAATTGATTTGCAAAAGGGGGCCGTTGGGGCAATTATTATCGCTATGTGTGCCGGGGCCTGTGAGAATGCATTTGACCGAGAACGGCATCGGATGGTTGAGCGGGACCTGAAGGGCCGGGATATCACCGAGCCGGGAGTGCTTTCGGTGATGGGACGGCTGCCGCGTGAGGAGTTTGTGCCGGGGCCGTATAAGTCGCAGGCGTATGCCGATTGTCCTTTGCCGATTGGGATTGGGCAGACGATTTCGCAGCCGTATATCGTTGCGCTTATGACGCAGGAGCTTCGGCTGAATAATTTTTGCGAGGTGCTGGAGGTCGGCACGGGCAGCGGGTATCAGACGGCCATACTGGCGAGGTTAGCCAAACGTGTTTACACGATAGAGCGATTTTCGGAGTTGTCGGCTTTGGCCCAGGCGGTCTTGGGTCGATTAGGATTTACGAATGTCGAGTTTTATATCGGCGACGGCAGTGCCGGCTGGCCAAACGACATCGCTCAGGGCAGGCCCGAGAAGCGGACGTTCGACAGGATTATAGTGACGGCTGCCGTGCCGAAGATACCGCAGCCAATGATTGACCAGCTCGGCGAGGGCGGCCTGATTGTCATCCCCATCGGCGGCAGCAGTATGCAGGAGCTTGTTGTGGGGACAAAGAAGGAAGGTAAGCTTATTGAGCGGGTGGTATGCGACGTTAGATTTGTCAAGCTCGTGGGCCAGTGTGCATTCGAGCAATAACATATTGTCACTCCTGCGAAAGCAGGAGTCCAGAATTGATATTGATAAAACTGGATTCCCGCTGGAGTTTACCCCGCACAATGATGCGGGGCGGGAATGACAGTATTGAAAGGGGCGATATGACGCGAGCGGAAATAGAGCAAAAGAAGAAAGGGGAAAAGCAGTGAAACGTAAAGAAATCGCCGAATATAGACAACGACTTAATAAAATCTTAAATATGGAAGACGAAGACAAGCGGCTTGGGGAGTTGAAACGGTTGGCAAAAGAAGTGGGGGCAGGTTATGAACGTACAGAAATTGCCGCCGTCACAACAAGAACTACTACCAAAATAATGGGCATGACGCTTAACCAAACGACGCCTCACAGAAATTATATTTCAGAATCAGAACTTGTTCTAAATATCAACAACGCTTTACAAACAGAAACAATGATTGATATGTGCAAAACGGCTTCGCGGAATTTTTGGATTGCTGTGATTTCTGCGGCAACAGCATTGTTAGCAATGTTAGCGGCTTGGGCGGCGGTGCTTGTGAATTTCATCGGGTGTGGTAGATAATGTCATACCTGCCCCGCATCAAGGTGCGGGGTAAACTCCAGCAGGTATCCAGAAAACGGTGAGAAGTGGAATGGATTCCCGCTTTCGCGGGAATGACAATAAGGTGTGGGAATAAGATGGGAGAGTATTTTGTTTACATATTGGCGAGCAAAAGGAACGGAACGCTTTACATAGGCGTTACGAATAATCTGCTCAAGAGAGTTGATGAACACAAAAACAACCTTGTTCCCGGGTTCACAAACAAATATGGCGTTCACAATTTGGTGTATTACGAGAGATATAGTGACATCTATGATGCAATCGCAAGAGAGAAAAGAATGAAAAAATGGAAGCGTGCGTGGAAGATAGAGTTGATTGAGAAGTCGAATCCTGAATGGCGAGACCTGTATAATGACCTTGCTATATGACTGGATTCCCGCTTTCGCGGGAATGACAGATAGGCGCAGGAATGACAAGGAAACACAGGAATTACGAATGAGTGAGACGGTTTCGGGAACGGCTGAGAGGGTTGATTTGTCGACGGCGGTGCGGTATTTGAAGGGTGTGGGGCCGGCGAGGGCGGAGGCGTTTGCGCGGCTGGGGGTCAAGACGGTGGGGGATTTGCTGGAGTATTATCCGCGGGACTGGGTCTTTGCACCGGGGCCGACGAAGATAGACCAATTGCGGCCGGGCGAGACGGCGACGGTTATCGGGTTGATTGAGTCAACCGACTATCAGCCGTATCGCAGGCAGCCGGTTTTCGAGGCGACGGTCGATGATGAGACGGGCATTTGCCGGATGGTGTGGTTTCACGGCGGGTATCTTCGGGACAAATTGCAGCCGGGACAGGTGATAATGGCCTGGGGGAAGGTGAACGAATACAGGCATCAGTTGCAGATGGCAAATCCGAAGTTTTTGATAGTCCAGCAGAATACCGAGCGGGAAAAGGGGTCTGACCCCTTTTCCTCGCCGGCGGAGTATTTCAGCGGCGGGGTATATCCTGCGGGCGGCGGGCTGGGCAGCACGCAGATAAAGAAAATAATCAGGCCCGCGTTAGACGACCTTGAGCGCCTGGTCGGCGAATTTTACGACGAGGAATTCCTGAGAAAAACGGAGCTGATAGGTCGCAAAGATGCTCTGCGGTGGATACATTTGCCGGATGACGAGAACGAGCTTGCGAAGGCGAAAAGGCGGCTGAAGTTTGATGAGCTGTTTTTGATGCAATTAGGGCTTGCGCTTCGCAGACAAGGCAGGAGTAAATTCGCCTCGGCTGTCGCGATGAAATTTAACGAGGAGATTGACAGGCGAATCCGCAGGCGATTTCCATTTTTACTGACCGAAGACCAAGACAAAACAATTACTGAAATTGTCGCTGATATGCAAAAGCCGACGCCGATGAACCGGCTATTGCAGGGCGACGTGGGCTGCGGCAAGACGGTGGTTGCGCTTTACGCTGCGCTATTGGTGGTGGCGAACAAGACACAAGCGGCGATTATGGCGCCAACCGAGATACTGGCCAATCAGCATTTCATAAGCATCGAGAGGTATCTCAGGAGCAGCGCCGTAAGGCGGGTCCTGCTGACCGGCGGGTTGACGGGGAAAAAGAGAGCGGGGCTTCTGGGGCAGATAAAGGCCGGCCAAACCGATATCGTCGTCGGGACGGTGGCGCTGCTGGAAAAGGACGTCGAGTTCAGGAGGTTAGGTTTGGTCGTGATTGATGAGCAGCACAAGTTCGGCGTTCATCAGCGGGCGCGACTGCGGAAGGCCGGGACGCCACACTGTCTCGTTATGACCGCGACGCCGATTCCGCGAACTTTGGCGATGACTGTGTTCGGCGACCTGGACGTGTCGGTAATAGGCAAAAGCCCGCCGGGAAGGGGCGCCGTCATCACGCGATGGGTCGCTCCTGAGGACAGGGAAAAAGCATACGAATTTATTCGAGAACGATTGCGGGCAGGCAAGCAGGCGTATTTTGTGTATCCGCGGATAACGGGGGTTGAGAATGAGGGAGACATAAAGGCGGCGACGGACGGCTGGCGGGTATTGTCGAAGGTGTTTGGCGAGTTCAAGGTGGGGCTTTTGCACGGGCGGATGGGTTTTGAGAAGAAGCAGCAGATAATGACGGAGTTTCGCAGAGGAAAAATTAACGCGCTGGTGGCGACGGTAGTAGTAGAGGTCGGCGTAGATATTCCCAACGCGACGATAATGGTCATCGAGGGGGCGGACAGATTCGGGCTGGCGCAGCTGCACCAGTTGAGAGGCCGAATCGGCAGGGGTGAGTCAAAGTCGTTTTGTTTTTTGTTCGCCGATATGGACGCCGATAACGAGGTTGCAAGAAGCCGGCTGGAAATGATGGAAAGGAGCAGCGACGGCTTCGAGATTGCCGAGCACGATTTGCAGCTGCGCGGGCCGGGCGAGCTTTTCAGCACGCGCCAGCACGGCCTGCCTGATTTGAAAATCGCTGACATCATCGAGGATTACGATTTGTTAGTTATGGCCAGACGAAGTGCGTTCGAACTTGTCTCGGCTGACCCGATGCTTACAAGGCCAACGCATAAAAATATCCGACACGCCCTGATAACCAAATTTGGCGACTCATTGGGTCTGGCGGATATTGCATAGCGGCGGCAGGTGGTAAATTTGCTGGCGGTTAGCCGATAAGAATATAGAATACTGCGATTACATTATGCGCATCGCTTATAAGAACGGACCATTCGAGAAGTTTCTAATCGTTGTCAATACGGCCACTGCGGTGGTGGTGGTTGCGGCGTTTGTCCTTTTGTTCGGGTTAAGGGAGCAAATGCTGCCTGCACACGTTCTTTATGCGGCCCTGTATGTGTCGCTTTTTGTCTTTGTTGCGGAGAAGGTTTTTCGACTTATAAATTCCGTTTCGTTTCGAGAATTCTGGCGTGCCAACTGGTACGAGGCGCCGCTTTTGTTTGCGCTGACGGTCACGATTATTGCCGCGAGGGGGCGCGCCAGCGCCGACGCGATTCGACACACGGCCGTCGGCATTTACCTTGTCCTGCAGGTAATCGTGAAGGTTTGCAGGACCACTGTTGCGCTTGCGGCCTCGGGCAGGAATCCCACGCGGACGCTGATTGCAAGTTTCGTTGTCCTGATACTGTCTGGGACAGGTATTCTGATGCTGCCGAAATCAGCGGCCGGCGACGGGGTCGGTTTTGTAGATGCATTATTCACGGCCACAAGTGCGACCTGCGTGACGGGGCTTGCCGTCAAGGATGTTGGCAGTGATTATACGCTGATGGGGCAGTTGACGATTCTGTCGCTGATTCAATTAGGCGGGCTGGGAATCGTAATCTTCGGCGCGGTTTTTGCGCTGCTGCTGGGTCAGGCGCTGGGCATTCGCGAGTCGGCGGCGATGCAGGATATCCTCAGCGAGCAGACGTTAGGGCGAATAAGCAGGATGATTGCGTTTATATTTGCCACAACCTTGCTCATCGAAGCCGTCGGCGCCGTGAGTATGTTCTGGATGTGGGATGATGTCCCTGGCAAAGTGACAAGCGTTCACTGGCAGTGGTACTGCAGTATTTTTCATTCGATAAGCGCGTTTTGCAACGCGGGCCTTGGTCTTTTCAGCGACAGTATGGTGAGCTACAAATCTTGCTGGCCGGTTTATGGCGTGATGTGTCCTTTGATAATTTTAGGGGGACTGGGTTTCGGTGTGCTTTACGACCTTGCCGGAGTTGCCGCCAGAAGAGCGGCGGTGTTGTTTAGAGAGATGTTTGGCGCACCGACGCTGTTTGCTGCTGGGGTTCCGAAGAGGATGCAGTTGCAGAGCAAGATTGTGCTGGTGGTGACGTTGTGTTTGATAGTGTTCGGGACGCTGTTGATACTCATATTTGAGAGGTTCACCGGCAGCGGGAGTTGGGACATTGGCGGGGCGTTTTTCCAGTCGGTGACGGCAAGGACGGCGGGGTTTAATACGGTGAATATTGCGTCATTGTCGGCTTCAAGCAAATTTATTTTGATTCTGCTTATGTTTATCGGCGGTTCTCCGGGCGGCACGGCGGGCGGAATCAAGACCGTGACGCTGGCCGTGGTGATAATGGCTGCGGCGGCGACACTGGGAAAACGCAGCGAGGTGCGGGTCTTCAAGCGTTCTTTAGGTCTGCTTATCGTCCGCCGGGCGATTACGGTTACACTGCTTTTCGTTGTTTTGTTGTTTGTCGGCGGGCTTGCACTTACGATTACAGAAAGCCGAAACGGCTTTACGCTGATGGACGTTATGTTTGAGACCGCTTCGGCTCTTGGGACGGTGGGGTTATCGACGGGTATAACGCCGGCTTTGACAACCGCCGGAAAGCTTATTATCATTGCGGTGATGTTTATCGGCAGGTTGGGCCCGTTGACGCTGCTTGCGTCGCTGACGTTTAACCTCAGGCCGGCCCGGTATAGTTATCCGGAAGAAGTGGTTATCGTCGGCTAAACGGTTTGGCCGGCGGCGAAGAATCCCGCCCAGCGCTGGGCGGGACTTGTCAAATCGGCGTTTATTATGCAGGAGCAGATACCGTGAGACGATTTGCCGTTATAGGGCTTGGTCAGTTCGGCAGGAAGCTGGCAATCGACCTGGCGAGCAGCGGGTCAGAGGTTATTGCCATTGACAAGGATAAAGAGGAAGTCGAGATGCTGCGTGACCAGGTAAGTTGTGCGGTGCGCTTGGACAGCACCGACGAGGAGGCGCTGCGTGCCCAGGACGTCGACAAGGTGGACGTCGCCGTTGTTAGTATCGGTCAAGCCCACGGGCAGGGTTTTGAATCGGCAATACTGACGGTTGTCAATCTCAAACAAATGGGCGTTCCGGTGATTTATGCCAGAAGCGAGGACCCGATTGCCGGCGAGGTATTCTCGAAGGTCGGGGCGACCGAGGTGATTTATCCTGAAATTGAATCGGCGCAGCGGTGGGCGTTCAAGCTGATTGCACCACACATCGAGGAGCGGCTGGATTTTGCACCGGGTTACAGCGTGGCGAGAGTAAAAGCACCTGTCAGCTTTGACGGCAAGACGGTCAAGGCATTGCAGCTTCGCCAGAAGCACAACGTCAACCTTGTAGCAATCACCCGTGCCGAGCACGCCGCCAACGGCGTAAACGCCAAGGGGGAAATGGTAAATGTTCCTTTGCCCGATACGGTTATTTATAAGGATGACATTCTGATACTGGCCGGTGCGGATACGGACCTTGCCGAACTGCCGCAAGAGTAAAACGGGTGTTTTTCAGGTTTTGCGGTATTTTCGGAGCATATCGAGAAGGTTTTGCATGTCGTCGGGCAGAGGGGCTTCGAAGCGGACGATTTTCTTTGTGGAGGGGTGCGTGAAAGCGATAGTCCATGCGTGCAGTGCGCAGCGAGAGATAATAGGGTCTTCGGGGGCAGGGTCGGCGTTTTTCAACTGCCAGGGATAGACGGGTTTTCCGCCATACATATCGTCGGCGACGACGGGGTGCTTGATATATGCGAGGTGGACGCGTATCTGGTGGGTTCGGCCCGTTTTGGGGGTTAGCTTCAAAAGCGAAAAGCCGCGAAAGCTTTCGAGGACCTCATAGAAGGTAATCGCTTCTTTGCCGGTTTCAGGTCGGATTGCATATTTGTACCTGACTTTGGGATTGACGCCGAGCGGGGCGTTTATGCGGTCGCGTGTGAGTTCGGGGATGCCGTGGACAATTGCGAGATAGCTTTTTTCGACCTTTCGGTCGTGGAACTGCCTTGAGATTTTCCACTGGGCGACGTCGTTTTTGGCGAGAATCATCACGCCCGTGGTGTTTCTGTCCAATCGATGGACGATACCGGGACGAAATTCGCCGAGAGCGAAGGGAAGCTTGTTTTCGTCGGCTTCTGTCTGGTCATTTTCCTCTTCTTCGTCTTCGTCGGTTTCCGCCGAGGCGGGTTCGGCAAGCTGACCGCAGGCAAGATGGAAGGCAAGGGCGTTTGCTATTGTGCCGTGGATGTTGCCGCGAGCGGGATGGACGATTATATCGGCGGGTTTGTTGATGACGATGAGGCAATCGTCTTCGTATAGGATATTGAGGGGTATATTTTCAGGCGGGATTTCGCTTTTGGGCAGTTCGGGCAGGGTTATTTCGATGAGGTCGTCGGGATTAATTTTCAAGCTTGGTTTGGCGGGCTGGCCGTTGACCTTGACGGCGCCGGCCTTGATTACCTCCTGTAACATTACCCTGCTGAAGTTGCTGAACCGGCCATGCAGATATTTATCGAGGCGGCGTTCCTGCAAGGAGCGTCCGACCCGCAGGGTCAACGGATTCTCGATTTTCGATTTTCGATTTTCGATTTTCGATTTGAAAAATTAAAAATAGTAAATACTAACTTGAAAACCTCACGGCGTTTGGTTCGGAGACGCCTGAATCGTTGTCTGTTCGGCAGGCGTAGCCGGCGGGGCTGGCGTCGCAGCTGGCGTGGGTTTCGGTGCGGGTTTAAGGACCAGCTTTTCGGCGAAGGAGTCCATCAAGTCCAGCCGTTGTTTTGCGGCTGCTGCCGGGGCGGTTGCCTCGAAGGCGGCGCCGGTTGCCACCTCCTTGTATAAGTCCCGCGCCGAGTCGAAATTGCCAAGCTCTTCCTCGCATAGTCCCAGGCCGAGTTTGGCAAGGGCCTCGAGTGAGCGATTGGGGCTTCTTTTCAGGTACACCTCAATCGCCTTGTTATATTTATCTTTGGCCCTGTTTATCTGATTTGTGATGCCCTCCTGCGTGATGGTCCCAAGCCGAAACTGTAGTTCCGTTCGGAGGATTTCGGCCTCCTTAATAAGCGACAGGGTGGCCACCGCGTCTTTCTTGGTGCTGTTTGCGATTGCGTCCAGCTCGTCGGCCGCCTGCAAAAGCGTATAGGAGTTGTCTGTACCTTCGGCCTGAGTCCGTGCAATATATAGCTTCTGCTGCGGCAACTGTGACAAGATAACCGTCATAGCGTTCTGTTCTCGGCTGGCCACTGTGGTTTTTTGATAGTGGCGGTGGAGGTATGAAACGGCAACAAGCACAACGACCACCCCAATATAAATTATCATCCTGAGGTTCTGCTTTACCCATACGGGCAGATTGCTGAGCCATTCGGCCAGCTCGTTGGTCTTAAGTTCGTGGCGATGTTCGGCCCTCATTGTTTTCTCCATTCAAATCATTTTCTGAAGGAAAGCTCCCAGCTTTACCCGCCCAACGTAAGGCGGGTTAACGTTGGGGCCTTTGAATCACACCTGGTTATTTTAGCAGGGGTCGTTTTGTGTTGCAATGCCGTATATCTGATTGTAGGATAAAAGTTTTGGCTGGACGATGTTTCAGAGGGTATAAATGCCCCGGTATTTAGCGAAATTTCAGGCGGGTGTTTTAGCCGGCGTGGTAAGGCGCAAATCCTGCGTACTTGTGCTCCTTTGCTCTTTTGCTCTTTTCGCTGCGGCCTCCCGAGCAGAAACTCCTAAGGGGCTGGACGGCGTCTGGGACCCCGCTAAATATATCAGCGTTGACGAGATTAAACCCGGGATGGAGGCGTATTGCCTGACCGTCTATAAGGGTACCGAGGTAGAAAAATTTCCCGTCGAAGTTCTGAGCATAATTCGGAATATAGCGCCAAACCGGGACGCCATACTGGTTCGTGGGACCGACGAGCGTTTCATTCATACCGGCCCCGTTGCGGGCTGCAGCGGCTCACCGGTTTACATAAATGGCCGATTGGCCGGTGCGCTGGCGTACGGCTGGCTCTTCAGCAAGGACCCGCTTTATGGCGTGACGCCCATTGCAGAGATGCTTCGTGCAGGTACGGGCGGTGGAGGAACAACGAACAGTGAACAACAAACAATGAACAATGAACAAAGAGCGCAGAGCTATGGTCCCGGTCTGGCGTTTGATTTTTCCAGCCCCATCGATTTTTCGCAGGTGGAAAAGAAGATTTCAACGGCGTTGTCTTCTGCGAGGCCCCGCACAGCGCTTGGCGGCGGGGCGACCGTTTTGCCGAGTCCGCTGGTTGTCTGTGGTGTGCCGGAGACGGTAAGGGCGGACCTGGATGACTTACTTGGGCCTCTGGGATTTATGGCTGTTCCCGGCGGTGGCGGCGGCAGCGCTGACGTCTGTGACATCAAGCTGGCCCCCGGCGCGTCTCTTGCGGTGCCTTTAGTTGCGGGTGATATAACGCTCGACGTTATTGGTACGGTGACGGAGGTAAGAGGCGACGAGATTTACGGTTTCGGGCACGCCTTTTTAGGTTACGGCGCGATTGATTTGCCGATGGCGACGGGGCAGGTGCATACTGTGATGTCGAGTGTGATGCGCTCGTTTAAGGTCGCGACATCAGGGAAGATAGTGGGCGCTTTGAGGGTGGATGAATCGACGGCGGTTCGAGGCAAACTTGGGGCGGAGGCGAGAATGATACCGCTTACCATAAAGGTGAGCCGGTATAACGACAGCCAGCCGAGGCAATATAATTGCCGAATAGTTGACAATCGGCTGCTGACACCTTTGCTGCTGCGGGTGGCGGTTGCCGGCGCGGTTCTTATGCGGGGCGAGCTGCCCCCGGACAATACGCTTCAATACAAGGGGACCGTTGAATTGGACGACGCGGAACCTCTTGTATTTGAAAATGTCTCCACGGCAACGGGTCTTGCGGAAATGATACGCGACAGCATCAGCCCTGTGGCGCTACTGATGAACAATCCTTACAGGCCCGTTCATATCAAGTCGTTTGACTTCGACGTGTGTGTAAATGAGAAAAACATCACCTCGGCGATATGGTCGGCTGGGCTGTCGCGCTCACGGGTGAAGGCCGGCGAGAATCTGGACGTGGAGGTGGTGACGGAATCCTTCCAGGCCCGGAAGCACAAATACACGTTCAATTTTGTTGTGCCTGAAGACACCGCGCCGGGGATATATCAGTTGATTGTCTGCGGCGGTTACGACTACGAGGAATTCCTGAGGAAGGCGGTGCCGCACAGGTTTATCCCCGAGAATCTGGATACGCTGGTCGGCACAATGAATGAGATTCTGGCCATCGGCAGGGACGAGCTGCACTGCATTTTGGTGCTGCCGAGGGGAGGGATGGCGCTGGAACGGGCGGAGCTGCCCGAACTGCCGATGACCAAGGCAATGGTACTCGGTGACGCCAAGAGGGCCGTTACGATGCAGGCGTTTCCCAGCTGGATAGACAAAAGTGTCCGGACAGGTGCGGTGATAATAGACAAGAAGATTATGAACATTACGGTAGAGCAGTAAATTGGAGGACAGATGGCCGATAAAAAACGATTTGCGGTGAGAATCTGCGTTTTTGTGTTATTGTTGCTGGCCTTTGAGCCGGTTTTGGTCTGCGAGGCGGTGACAAGCAGGGTGACACGTCACCGCAGCAGCGAAGATTTTCTCAAGGGCGACGCGAATGACGTTGTGATTGGCTCTCGCGGCACCATTCAACTGGGCCGGCGAGCCGAGGTTCTCGTAAAGCGTTTCGACCCTTCGATTGGACTCAGGGCGGGCAAGCTCACGACTCGACCAAGCTCGCCTGTCCTGAGCAAGGCCGAAGGGCCGAAATCCGCCCCGGGCGAACCTGTCTTGCCTGTCCTGAGCGCAGTCGAAGGGAGCGAAGTCGAAAGAGTCGAGGGGGGGTTTAGGGACGTCTGGTCAATCAACAGTATTGTCGTGCACGGCGACAAAGTGTACATCGGCACCAGCCCCAACGGCGGCGTTTACGCATTCAGCGAGGGGGAGCTGAAAGAGGTTTATTCGGCGCAGCCCGTGGCGCGAGCCAAGAGCCGGGAGCCAAACGAGCCGAATGACTCGAACGCCGTGGAAACTGAAAGGCGTCTTGCCAATGAGCACATCTTTGCGATGGCAACGGACGTGGCGGGTCGTCTTTTGGTGGGCATAAGCGGACAAAGGTGTGCGCTGTGTCGGCTTGAAGGCGGGGAAATGAAGGTTCTCTTTGAGCCAAATGACGCCAACTACATATTCGCAATCACGGTTGACAAGGCAGGCGATATTTACCTCGGGACGGGGCCGCAGGGAAAGGTTTACCGACTCGATTCATTAGGCAAAAAAGCCGAGCTTATTTACGATAGTCCCGACAGGAACATACTTTCGCTGGCGCAGGGACCCGACGGTTTGATTTACGCCGGCAGCGACAGTCGCGGGCTTATCTACAAAATTAACCCGCCGGACGTAAGGCGGGTGAATCCGCGAACCAAAGACGCCACGGTGTTGTATGACAGTGAACAGCAGGAAATCACCGCATTGTTGTTTTTCGGCGAGGACCTGTACGCCGCCGCGACGCTGGCGGATGTAATTCAAGCCGAGACGATGTTTGCCGCACAGCCGCCTCGAGTCGGCAGACCTGAGCCGCAGCCCGAGGAGGAACCGCCGTGGGATGGCGGCGGGGACAGCCCCTCGACTCTTTCGACTTCGCTCAAGACAGGTTCGCTCGAGACAAGCGGCGGCGGGACGAAGCTTCAAGTTGCCAATACGAGGGAGCGGCCAGGCAAGCAGCCGGAAGAGCATAAAGGGCCTCCTGCAAAACCGCCAAAACCCGCCCAGGCCAGCTTCATTTATAAGGTGACCAGGGACGGCTTTGTGACGGATATATTCAGCGAGACCGCTGTGTTTTTCTGCCTGGCGGCTCAAGGCAAGGAGCTTTTAGTCGGGACCGGTAACTCCGACAGAATCGGGGCTCAGCTTTTTGCGGTTGAGCCGGCTTCGGAGGAACAGACAATTGTTTACGAAGACCGTCAGGCGTCTCAGATTACTGCGGTCGCTGTGGCCGGCGACGACATATATGTGGGGACGGCCAACCCCGCCAGAATGGTAAAGCTGGCCAAGGTCTTCGCGCGCGAGGGGACATACACATCGGAGCTTGTCGATGCGGGACAGCCGGCCAGGTGGGGCAAGCTACAGATTGAGGCCGACGTGCCTCATGACTGCAACATGCTGGTATGCTGCCGCAGCGGCAACGTCAAGGACGTCAACGACGCGAGTTTTTCCAAATGGACGGAACTTGCGGATGTCAACGGCCCGGTTCAGCTCGATTGTCCGGCGGGCAGGTTCTGCCAGTATAAACTGGTGCTGCGGGGTGATGACGAAGGTCTCGCAAGCCCTATTATCCGGGAAGTCGCCGTGGCTGACACCGTTCCGAATCTGGCGCCGAAAGTAGAATCGGTCAGCGTCACGAGGGTTGACGCTGTGGAAAAAAGCGGCGTATTCAAAGTCAGCTGTGAGGTCAAAGACGACAACGGCGACAAGCTGATTTATAAAATAGATTTCAGAAAGGTCGGAAGGACCGGCTGGATAGAAGTCGAAGACGGCCTCGAATCCAGCAGCTTTGAATGGGACAGCAGGACGGTCGAGGACGGCAGATATGAAATCAGAGTGACGGCAAGCGACGAAAGAAGCAATACGCCGGACACCAAGCTGGCGGGCAGCCGAGTGAGCGAAGCGGTTGTGGTCGATAACACGGGGCCGGTTGTCAGCAGCCACACAATCCAAAAGGCCGGAAAGACCGTCACGCTCAAAATGAACGTCAGCGATGAGCTAAGCGCCGTCGGCAAAGTCGAATACACGGTTGACAGCGACGCCAACTGGATGGGGGTTTTGCCGGACGACCTTGTATATGATACCACAAGCGAGGACTTCACTATTGTCGTTGACAAGCTGTCGGCCGGGCAGCACGTTATCGCCCTGAAACTTGCCGACGACGTGGGCAATACGACGTACAAGACCTTTGAGGTCAATATAGACAAAAGTGAGACGCATTGAGTTTACAAAGATTGCTGAGGCGGTCGAGTCGCTTTGTATAAAGGCGGCATACGAGCTGCCCGCGGATGTCTTGTCGGCCTTGCAAAGGGCAGTCAAAAACGAATCCAATCCCCGTGCAGCAAGGATACTCCAGCAGCTTATCGAGAATGCGCGTCTGGCGGTTACTGAGCGGATACCGCTCTGTCAGGACACCGGGTTAGCGGTTGTTTTTGTTGAGCAGGGTTGTGACACAGTTATCGACTGCCCGGCGGGAAAAACAGCGGTCGATGCAGTCGATGCGGGCGTTGCAGCCGGCTACGAAAAAGGGCTGCTTCGCAAAAGCGTCGTCGCCGAGCCGCTTACGGGTCCCGAGCAAAGTCGAGGGAAAGAACGCAAAAATACAGGCACAAATACCCCGGCAGTCATTCACTGGTCGATTGCGCCCGGTGACAAGCTGAAAATAAGTTTTATGGCCAAGGGCGGCGGCTGCGAAAACAAAAGCGCGTTTCGGATGTTCAGACCCACCGCGGCAGTTGATGAGATAACCAATTGGGTAGTCGATGTCGTTAAAAACGCCGGCGCTGACGCCTGCCCGCCTTTTGTCGTTGGTGTCGGCATAGGCGGCAATTTTGAAAGTAGCTGTTTATTGAGCAAAAAGTCGCTCCTTCGAAGCATCGATGAGCCGAACGCTGATTCATTTTATGCCGGTCTTGAGGCCGATTTGCTTTCACGAATCAATCAGCTTGGATTAGGCCCACAGGGGCTTGGCGGCGATACGACGGCTTTGGCTGTTTTGATTGAAACCGCCCCCTGCCACATCGCGTCTCTGCCCGTCGCCGTCAACATTGAATGTCATAGCCACAGGCACACAGAAATCATCATTTAATCGCCCGCCCTTCATAGCGACCTGTCCTCCATAGCTCATAGCGACGGAGGAAGCGTAGAAGGGAGTGCCACAGCCACCGACATTGTGCCACAGAGATTTAATAGCCGCAAAAAACGCACAAAATCACAAAATTTTTAGACACAGATTTACACTGTTTTTCGTCTTTTGTCATTCCCTCGCAAGCGGGAATCCAGGTTTTGATGCAGCCTGCCCTGCGCGGCCTGTGGTGAACTTGTCGAACCAAGTCGAAGGGAGAGCACAGAGATTTCTTGACACCGATTAACACTGTTGAAATTTTGTTTCCACCGCATTATATTGCTGACACAAGTTTTGGATATTACTATTCTATGCATGAGAATTAAATGCAAAAGAATCATAAAAGATTTGTCGCACATTTTGATATGCTTGGCATGAAACAGGCAGTATTGCGAAATTCCAAAGAGGCGTGGGGGGCATTGTGCGATATTAATGAGGCTAATAAACGTATTTACAAACTTACCATCAATATTAATAATTCAAACCAGATTATTGAAAATAGAGTTCATACTTTCTTCTTTTCTGATACAGTGATCATCTTTACATTGAGCGATGAACCTGAAGATCTTTATGCCATTCTGATTCTGTCATCTGAATTTTTTTCTAATTCACTTCATAGATGTATCCCTTTGCGTGGAGGGATAGCACATGGAGATTTTCTTTTTAATTTAGAGGAGAATATTTTTCTCGGAGAACCTTTAGTTAGAGCGTATTCACTTGGCGAATCCTCTCAATTTATGGGAATTATACTCGATGATTTTACTGCCACAATGGCAGAACGTTATCCCGACTTGGGGCAAAATATAATTCAATGGGATGTACCGCAGAAAAATGAGGGACGAAAAAGGCAGTATGTGCTTAACTGGCCAAAGATATTTAGAAATAACTTTATTGTCAGGCCGATAACCGTAGTTACGTTTTATGAGGCCTTCGAGCCATTATTTGGCTCTTATTGTGAGCTTCCGGAGAGCGCTAAAATAAAGTATGAAAATACAGTCATATTTATCAATTCAATGCTCAATAGCCCATAGTATATGCTAAAGGACGGGTCGGAAAGATTGTTGTGTATGTCTATGAAACAAAGGATGGGCAATGTCGTTATTTTCACATAAAGATAAATCAGAACGAATTGGTTTGGAGTTGTCGAACCAATTGAAAAAGGTTATTGCGACTATTCCAGATGTATTGTCGACTGTTCCAACTATTAACGATGTATACCCCAATATTGGTCATACTGGTTTGGAAGACATAGATAAGAATAAAATAGAGGAGGAGTTGGCTATATTGATTTATGTTGGCCAGCGACTTGCTGTGCAGCTATGTGAGCAAAAGAAAGGTGGGGAGCGAACCGAAGAAGAACGGAAGGCAATATTAAGCGTTTATGATTCGTCGGCGTTGGAATATCTCGATAAGTCCCAAGAGTTTCGTAAACTGTTAAACCCAAGGGGTGAACGGTATTTTCAATTAGTTCAGTCTCATATTGATGAATTTCATCGTGGCAAATTGGACCAGTTCCTACACAGATTATCATTTGAGTTCGAGCAATTTTGTAGGGGAGGTGGAGGACAAAATGACCCCATTGTTATAGGTGAGTGGTTTGCATTGCTTCCTTTGCCGTATTTATCTTGTCGTTATTGGTCAGAAAGTTTCATGTGGACTTTCAAATATCTTATTGAAAATGAATAATTGTTGAAATTTTTGTGACCTCTGTCCCGCCAAAACGGGACCCCGTGAAATCCAGAGGATTTCCGGGGTGTTCTCTGCCTGCCCTGCGTAGCCCGCGCGGCGAAGCGGGGTGGCTACGAGAAATTCAGCCGTGCAAACTCCTTATGGTATTTTCGGGCCCCCGCCGTTTTGCAAAGCAAAACGAGACGCGGGGGTCTGCGCTTCGCTACGACGGCTTATTTTTTAACATAATCTTCTCTCGTAAAATTCAGACGAGCAAAATCGCGGTGATACTTGATAGCTGCACGGTCATACGCTTTAGCGGCATCGATTTCGTTTTCGAATCTGCCTAACCGCGTCTGTCTGCCTTTGATACGCATAAAGGCCCCCCATTGCTGACAGCTCTTTTCAAAACAAACGCCGCGATATTTCGAAGAGGTCTTCAATTTTGTTTTGGGCCTGTTTATGGCATTTTGAGAATAAGTCGCCAGACGCAGATTGGCCCTGCGGTTGTCTAAGCCATTGTTGTTTTGATGGTCAACAAGAATCCCCTTGGGTGCGTTCATAATTTCCCTGTGCAAAGACACTATCTTTGTTCTTTTAGGCCCGATTTTGGCTTCGCGAACTGCATAATAATTGTTTCCGTCCGCCGAAAGAATCCATTTGTATTTGCCATAGGCATAATAATCCGGGGGTTCGACGATTGTGTATTCTCCCTGCCCAAGATAAATTTTACGGAAAGTGTAACCGTATTTCAGCTCGCGATACCGCATCAGCGGCCAGATGCAGATTTTGTCCAGCCATTCGGGAATCCTGATATTTAAATTCGCAGACATGACCCAATCCTCCTTTGTTCATTGTTCAGCGTTCATCGTTAGTAGTTGTTTCAATGAACTACAAACAACAAACCAAAACACTTGCCCCCCTCCGGGGACTACCTTGCCCTGCTGGGTCATATCTTGCGCCACGCCCGCCGTAGCTTTCGGCGAAGGCGGGTGCTGCGCCATCTGCCCGGCCGGCCTGCCCTCGAATGTCTTAGTCGGGGGCCCACCACCAGCCGATGCAAGTTTGAATTATATCAAACAAAAACTTTAAGTCAATATAAATCCAACAATTTTCCAAAAATTGCCCCTCCATCATAAGTCCTTGCGATTATTAGCTTTAGGTAGGCAACCGGCGGGGTTTACCCCGCCTGCCGTAAGGCATCCTGCGGACTACATTTATTCTTTTGTGAATTATGCGCCTTTTTGCGGCAAAATTCTCTGTGTTCTCTGCCCTCAGGAATCCCTTTGGGATTCCGAGGACTTAGTCCCGGGAATTCCTCGAATTCCACGGGGTGTCCTCTGTCCGCCTTTGGCGAGACCTCGCCTGCCGCTATGCGGCGTGGCGGGTGGCTTTATGATTCGCTGCATAAATTCGCTATTGCCACGAATTGCTCCGGCGTGAGCTGGTCGGGCCTGATAGTGGGGTCGATACCACATCGGCTGAAAATATCGAGCCAGTCGTAGCACGGCCATTCCCTCGACTTCACTCGGGACAGGCCTGGCCGTGCCTGCACGGGCTGGAAGCCCGTGCTACGCTCACCCGTCATTAGTTTGCAGCAGCCCTTGAGCATTTTGCGACGATGCCGTAAAAAGGCGCCGACGATTTTGCCGAGCATTTCGATATTTTTGATTGCTTTCAATTTTTCGGCGTTGCGGACGTAACTTATTATTGCCGAATCGACCTGTGGCTGGGGCCAGAAGACGGTCGGCTTTAAGGTCCTGATGTGCCTGATATCGCCGGTGGCCGACAGGAGAATGCTCAGCGTTCCGTAGTCCTTTGTGCCCGGATGCGCGGCCATTCGGTTCGCAACTTCCTTTTGCACCGTCACAAACATCGCATCGGCGACAATCTTTCCCGTAATGAGGTTCAGCATAATAGGCGTCGCGGCGACATAAGGCAGATTGGAAACGAGTAACAGGCGCCCCTTGTGAACTGCACGGCCTCGGTTCAATGCGTCGACTACGACGGGGTTGATTTCGAATTTGTTTTCGAGGACGTCGGCGTTGATTATTTCTACGTTTTGCTTGTCGGCGAGCTGCGATTTTGCAATACCTGCGAGGACGGCGTCGATTTCAACTGCGACGCAAAAGCCCGCTTTTCCCGCAAGCGCCCCGGTCAGCGAGCCGGTGGCGCAGCCGACCTCGAGGACAACGTCGTTTTTGCTGATGCCGGCTGAGTCGATAAGCAGGCGCATCAGGTTGAGGTCTATGAGGAAGTGCTGGCCGAGACGCTTGTTGGGCTTTACACCTGCCGACGAGAGCAGGAAGCGTATCTGCTGTTTAGTGTGCATCTGCAGCGGCCTTTGTATGTACGGGCTGGCGTCGTGCCTTTTTTGTGGTAACCATTTTGATGGCGGTGGTAACGGCGGCCATCATACTGGAGGGGTCGGCGAGATTTTTGCCTGCGATGTCGAAGGCGGTGCCGTGAGCGGGGCTGGTGCGAATGATGGGGATGCCGAGGGTGACATTGACGGCCTTATCGAAGGCCAGCAGTTTCACGGGTATCATACCCTGGTCGTGATACATAGCGACAACGCCGTCGAACTCGCCCTGGGCGGCCCGCAAAAACAGCGTGTCGGCTGGTATTGGCCCGACGCAGTCGATGCCCTGCTCCTGTGCCATAAGAATTGCGGGTGAAATGATGCGGCTCTCCTCGTCGCCGAACTGGCCGTTTTCGCCGGCGTGAGGGTTAAGGGCCGCGACGCCGATTTTGGGGTTTTCGATATCGAAGTATTCTTTCAGGGCGATATTGAGCAAGTCAATCGGCTCAAATACCCGGCCGATGGTGAACTTGTGGCGCAGCTCAAACAGCGCCTCGTGAATGGTCGCCAGTGCCACCTTCAAAGGGCCTGCGACAAACATCATTACCTTTCGAGGCGACTTGCAGAGCTTGGCCAACATTTCGGTATGCCCCGGCCAGGGGGAGCCGGCTAATTTCCAGCTTGTCTTGTTTATCGGGGCGGTTACTACGGCGTCGATGATGCCGCGTTTGGCGGCGTCAACGGCGTCAATACAGAACTTCAGCGACGCCTCGCCGGCGACTCTGGTTGGTTCTCTTATCCAGGGCGGCAGCGAAAATTCATCGTAGTCAGCGACCATAACCTTGTGGGGATAATCCCTGCTGATTTTTTCGTGCTGATGCCGGCCCCAGAACGGCTCAATCTCGGCTTTGTCGGCGGCATAGCGCAACTGCTCATCCATGCCGAATATGATGAACTTGGCGGCTCGGCGCATAGCCGGGTCTGCCAGGGCCTTGACGACCACCTCCGGCCCGATGCCAGCCGGATCGCCCATCGTTATCCCTATTACGGGCTCATCGTTTATCGAGTTGTGATTTACATTATGGTTCATCTGTTTATTACTACGGATTACTTAATAGCCCTGTTGCTGAAGTTCTTCGATAGTCAGGTTGCTTTTGAGAGGGATGTGCTTTTCCAAGCACTTTCTGACCGTCTTGGTTATTATATCAATTTCGACGTTCACTTTTTGATTTATTTGGGCTTCGCCGAGTATTGTTTGTTTGAGCGTTTGCGGGATGACGGCGACGGTGAAGCCCTCGGCGGTCGATTCGGCTATGGTAAGCGAGATGCCATCAACGGCAACGGATCCCTTTGGTATCATTTGACTAAGCAGGTCTTTGGGTGCTGAGAAGGTGATGGTTGCGAAGTCGCCTTTTTTTTCGATTCGTCGTACTGTTGCGATGCCGTCGACGTGGCCCAAAACGAAGTGGCCGCCGAATCGCTCGTCGGCCCGCAGGGCAAGCTCGACATTAACCTTCGAACCGGCAACCAGTTGACCGAGGTTGGTTTTTGCCAGCGTTTCGCTGCTCAGGTCAAACGTTGCCAGCGTACCGGCTAATTTCGCTACGGTCAGGCATACGCCATTTACGGCGATGCTGTCGCCTGTTTTCGCCTGCTGGGCAAGTTGTCGCAGGTCCACCAGTAGTGTGGCTCCGCCGGCCGCTGGCGCCAGCGCCTTTACCGTGCAAATCTGCTGTATTAGCCCCGTGAACATTTGCAATTGACTATTTTTTATTTTCGATTTACGAGTCAGCAAAAAACGGGTGTAATAATCATAAGTCAATTGTAGGCAATCGGCTGTGAATAATCAATCGCCGGATGAGAAAGGGAGTATGGTCGTTATGGATAACTTTTGGACAAAAGTAGCTATTGCCGTTGTAGTGGTAGTGGCGGTTGTTTTGGGGATAAACTATTTTAAGGGGTTAAAGCGGTTCGACGACGCTCACCGCGGGCCGGAACAGCCGGCGCCGCGGGAAAAGACGGTTGGCGACACCTGGCGAGAAGATGAGAAACGATTGCGAGCCGAGCCGAACGTTGCAACGACAGCAAACACGGGGCAGCCAAAACCAATGCAGTTTAAGCAGCTTACCGAGGAAGAGCTGGCGGGCGCCGAGCAGCTTTTTGAGATGGCCATCGCCTCGCGTAAAATGGGGCGCCTGCCGGGGCTGAGCTACGGCCAAATGGTCGATTACTGTCGGCAGATTATTGAAAAGTATCCCGGCAGCGAATTCGAATACAAGGCAAGACGTATGTTGGGCGAGGTCCCGCGAGAAAAGCGGGAACGCTACAAAATAACCGAGCAGGAAATCAATCCTGCCCAATAGTTTTTTTGCCATTTGTGCTTATGGAGGCGTTGCGAATGATTAACGTTTCATCGAAGGCGGACGTGCCGGTGATTTCGATAACGGCGTGTTGTTTGCCTGAGGCGTGGGAAAAGGCGGTGCTGGCGGTCTGGGATAACGGCATTGAAATCAAGACCCAGTACGATAAGCCGGACGACCCGCCGAGCAGGGACGCGACGGTAATGGTGACGGTGACAAATCCGTTCGCCGAGCCGAGGATACACAAGAATTTTCCGGGCGGGCCTGAAGAGCTTGAGGCGTATCGGCAGGAGGTGGTCGATGGTATTCACGACCACTGGATAGACCCTGCCGCGGGCAAGTGGACATACACGTATCACGAGCGGCTGGTTGCATACTCGCCGGTGGAGGACATCAGAAATCCCAAATCCCGCAAGCCGTTCAAAAAGGTGGACCAGATACAATACATTATCGATTCGCTGGCGAAGGTTACGCATACGCGAAGGGCGCAGGCGATAACGTGGATGCCGACGGCGGACCCTGCTACCGACGACCCGCCGTGTCTGCAGCGGATATGGTGCCGGCTGGTCGCGGACCCTTCTACGCTGCGCTCCGAAGGGCAGGCGGGCGGATTTACCCTGTATATGAACACCCACTGGCGCAGCCGGGACCTTTACAAGGCCTGGTTTATGAACGTCTTCGCCCTGACCGACCTGCAGCGGACAATCGCCGAGCGGATTTCGGAGAAAATAAACAAGCCCGTTGCAGTCGGCAGATACGTCGATATCAGCGACTCGCTTCACATCTACGGCAGCTACTTCGGCGATGTCGCCAGAGAGGTGAAAAAAATGCGAGCCAGTCCGTTTAGCGAGCGGGCGTGGGCGAGCACTCATCCCGCGTTTATGATGATGACCACTGAGGCGAGGGAGAAGCTGGCAAAAGACCCGGACTGGTTCGCAAAAGCGAGGGGGTGAGCGAATTTAGAATGTAGAATTCAGAATTTAAGAATACAGAACGGAGGGCATATCACGTGGGGGCTGCGATTTGGCGTTCAACGGTTTTTTTCTTATAGTTTATTTGGCTGGGCACATAAAGGGGACTGAGCCGGGCACGTTGTGGCCATCAGGTGGTCCAGTAAAAAAGGAACCTGCTCAGCATCCATCCCTTCGCAGCGCCGTCTCATAATCACGGCACCGAAGGGTTAAAAAAAGACCGCTTTCATTCTATGCGGAGGCGGGTGAGCGAAAAGTTGGGGGGCCATATAAGTTTCTTTCCGAGTTAGGCCTCTGCGCACCTGGCGCAGGGGCCTTTTTTTTACTTGGCCCGAATCAGTTGAATCCCGCGGCATTAGTAGCCAAAATAGCAGGCGTAATGCCTGTAAAAAAGTCCTATCGACCGCATAGCGATAATCGCAACAACCTGCTCTGTGAGGTTCACCGCCAGATTGCCCGCGATGGACAACGCTGATGTCTTTGCCAGCAGCGGGTATTGTTTGGCGTTTGCTTCGAAAAGTGAGGCGGCGGCGAGAAGTCCGACCACGACCATATAGGGGGCAATCGCCCGACAGATTGGGGCAATTAAACGGTCAAGACGGAACAATTCAGGCAGGTCTTCAATAACCGCCGCAGCCAATATAGCCATAGGGAAGAGGAAAAGCCCTGCAACAAACAGGAGCCGAAGAACCAGATTCAAGGCCGTTCGCGTTTCCCATATATTCTCCCAGGTCACTCCTTTGTCTTTGAAAAATGCGAGAGCGACGATGAAAGGAAGCTGCACTATGAAGACCGCAAAGACAAAGACGAAAATCGGCTTGATTATATGCCACAAAAACGTGACGCCCGTCCCTACTTCGAGTTCGGGCAGTTTGTCGCCGGCGGCGGCTGTCTCCTGAATAATTCGCAGATAGAACCCGAAAAGACACCCTCACGCGGCAAAGAACATCACATGCCCCAGGCAGCAGGCACCCGCCGAGAAAAACTTGAAACACACCGCTGCAATTACAAACACAATCGCCGTCAGATTGTCCCTGTCGAAAAACATCTTCCAGCTATCGACGAACACCGCACGATAAAATCCCGGCAGCGGCGCCTCGGGCTCCGTCCTCGGCTCGATTATCTGAGGTGTTTGGCCATTTTTTGCAGGTATCACCAACTGCTGGCCACAGGTCAGGCATCGCGCCGACCTGCCAGCGTGTTTGTCGGCAAAGGCAATGAGCGCTTTGCACTTTGGGCAGTTGAACTGTATCGTCATTGTTGTTTTCTGTCGGCCTGCATTGCGTCAGTGAAGCTCTTCAGGTCGTTGGCCCATTTCTTTGCTTCGAGGAGGTCAATCTTGTCCTGCTTTACGAGCATCGCAAGATGTCTTTCCATCGTTGTCATCTTTTCGTCCGGCTTGGGCCCTGTCTTGGTCTGAAGCTGCGAGTATATCTGCTCGATTTTGCCGGTTCTTATGAGATTGGCGCAGGCGTAGCTGTTGTTGAGTATTTCCATTGCTGCGATTCTGCCGGAGCCGTCCTTTCGCGGTATGAGCTTCTGACAGACGATATACGCAAGCCCAAGTGAGAGCTGGTTGCGTACCTCGCTTTGCCTGCCCGACGGGAAATAATCCAGCACCCGCGTTATCGTGCCGACGGTGTCCCTGGTGTGCAGGGTCGAAAAGACGAGGTGCCCGGTTTCGGCGGCCATAAGCGTCATCGCTATTGTCTCGGCGTCGCGCATCTCGCCGACGAATATCACGTCGGGGTCTTCCCGCAGCATCGCCCGCAGGCCGTCTTTGAAGCTCTTTACGTCGCGTCCGACCTCGCGCTGCGATATCATACTGTGCTTCTGCGGGAAAATGTACTCTATGGGGTCTTCGAGCGTAATCATTCGACAGGCCCTGTTCTCGTTTATCCGGTCTATCATAGACGCGATTGTCGTGGATTTTCCCGCTCCCGTGATACCCGTCACCAGGACCAGCCCCTGCCTGCACTCGATAATATCCTCCCAGACGTTGTTCGGGAAGCCGACTGATTCGAGCTTGGGAGTATCCAGCGACAGCGCCCGAATCGCTGCGCATATCCCGTCGTTTTCGCGGAAGACGTTTATGCGGAACTGCAGCGACTCCACCCGATGCGAACAATCGACGTTGTTTTCCTGCTGATATTTGCGGATATTGTCGTCGCTTAAAAGCGGGAATATAAGCTTTTGTGCGATATCCGGCGTGACCGGCGGGCCTTTGAGGTAAGTTATTTCGCCGTCGATTCGGTATGCCGGCGGCGTGCCGACCTTGATGTGCAGGTCCGAAACCCGCATTGCACCTTTCTTCTCAAAATACGTCAGCAAATCATAAATGCTGAGCGCGCCCATATTATCAGTGTGGTATGCCTTGGCCGTCACCACATATCCTTCAGCCATATTTACCTCCCGCAATTCATTGTTTGATTTTCAATTTGCCATTTGCTATTTTCAAGTTGTAAACCAAAAACAGTAAATCGTAAATAGAAAATTGCAAGATGTGGACTGACTGATATGACAACAAAAACCGAAACCTACATCCCTTTGAGCAGAATACAGCGGCTAATAGGCCAGAGGATGCTCGAAAGTAAGCACACCAAGCCCTGCTGCTATATGGGGATAGAGGCCGACACGACCGAGCTTATGGACAGCCGGCAGGTATTAAAAAAACAGCTCGGCGTCAAAATCACCTCCAACGCATTCTACATCAAGGCCCTCGCAATGGCAGTTCGGGAATTCCCGCTTACGGTCGGTCGGCTCGAAGGCGACAGTATCAAGATAGCCGATTGCATCAACGTCGGTTTTGCCGTAAGCGCGCCACAGGGATTAGTTGTGCCCGTGGTCAAAGAAGCCGACAAAAAGACGCTTGCCGAGATTGCCACCCTCGAAAAGATTCTTACCGACAAGGCCCGGAGCAATAAACTAACATTAGACGATATTACCGGCGAGACGATTGGGTTGAGTAATCTTGGCGTTTACGATATTGATTCGTTTATCGGCATTGTTCCGCCGCCTGCGACTACGATTCTAAACGTGGGCAATACGCTGCGAACTGCTGTCCCTCAAAATGGCAAAATCGTTATCCGCAAAATCACGGATTTGACGATAGCCGTCGATTCAAAGGTTGTCCCCGAACCCTGCGCCGCTAAATTCTTAGCCCGTATCGCTGAACTGCTGCAACAACCACAGGAATTGAAATAGCGTATATATATGCAACTGTCCCAAAGGGTGTGGGCTCATATTTTTGAAAAAGTGCGCCACAAAGCCACTGGCCGGCAAGAGAATAAGAAGAGCCGGCTTCTCGACAGCAACGGTATTTAAGAAACGAGACGTTTTCAACAGTCCCCTGTGCCTCTAATTTTCCCGGAGTCAGTTTATCGCACTGGAATAGTAAACCTGCGATTTTTCAGCGCACTGCGAAACCGCCGCCAAAAAAAGAGCGCCTCCGGGACAAATCCCGGAGGCGCCTTCAAGAACCGTTGTCTCAGAACGAATATGGCTTCCAGATTTAGGGGTCCTGGTTCGGATTGGTGCAACTAAGCCACTCGTTCGCCATGTAATCAAAGTCCTTGAGATTCACTTTGCCGTCGTGGTTGAGATCGCTTTCGACGAATCCCAGGCCGCCTGGTTCATCGTCCTGAACAGTGACCTCAACCGACATGCCGCCCTTGTTGAAAGTCGGATTGGTGGTGCAGCTAAGCGAATGACTAATCTGGACGGTCTCATTGCCGCCTCTGGCCTCTGTGTCATTCACCGCATTTACATCGACATGCTGTGGTGTGTACCAGTTGAACTCATTAAAGGTCAGGTCAAGCGGCTCGCCGGGTGAATGGGAACCAAGCCGTACGGCCTCGCTGCTGGGCGTAATAGTGACGGTCACTGTATGCCCGATGCCGGGCGACGAAGGCAGGTTGACGTCGTATGTGTATCCCGTCCCCTCGGTGAGCACGATGGACTCGGCCGTCAGGTTCAACATGGGAGCAATGCTATTTTGGTTCCAGGTGGCATACTGCAAACCGACTTTGGCGGTCGGATGACCTGCGCTATTGGCCAGCAGCTGCTGAACGATTTCGCTTTCCATAAATGCATTGGTGTCCTCCACATTGGCGCCGGTTATAGACATGAAATGGCTTCGCAGGCCTGAACCGCCGCTGCCGATTTCAACCCAGTCAAGATTCGTGAATGTGCCGTTTGCGTCGCCGTTTTCGCTAGCGTTGACGCTAAACTCGTGTTTATCAACGGTGAGGTTGTTGATGACTTCTTCCTCGACCGGCAGCACACGGCCTCCTTCTGGATTCCCTTCGTCAGCCATAGTGACCAGTTCGGCGCAATTACCCTTCCCATCGGGGTCCCAGTACCAGCTCCACCAGTAAAGAATATACGGCCTCGGGAGGTAGTAGCGGTAGGTCAGGCATTTCTTAAAGCCCCAGAACCATGGGCCGCCGCGCCACTGCCAGTTACGCCACCAAGGGGCATAATAGCGATAGTACGGCCAGTAGTTCCAGTATTGCCAGTACGGATAATTGTAATAGTAGGGCCAATACCATCCGATTCCACCGTACCACGGCCAGAACCATGTGCACTGATGGTGCCACCACCACCATCCTCCCCAGTAGCCGTTCGGCACGGTCACCGGTATCACAAGACCTGAATAGCGGTCATACGTGCGTAGCAGTCTTATTCTGCCGTCGAGATACCAGTAACGCGGGAACCACTTGCGATTTCCCAAAGCCGCCGCCCCCAGCGTAGCCACATCGTCTCCCAGCTGGCTGGGGCCAATTCCTGCGTCCTTTACCGTGATGGTGTGCGTTGTCCAAGGCAGATATTTCACGATGACCAGCGCTGTCTGCGGATTGCCCCTTACCCCCATATCAATCCTGGCGCGTAAGGCGCCGTCGACGTTGACCTCGGCGATTCCATCGTTATCGTCGCCGTTGAGGTGTATCGACACTACGTTGCTCGGGACGGTCGTTGTCGTCCAGATTGAATGTGTGCTGTTCCGCATCCAAATCTCAGTGGAACAGCCGTCAATCTGGCCGGGATTCGACACGGTCCAATCTTCATAAGTAGGAACCCCACCGTAATCGGCGTCGCGCCAGTCGAGGACAAGGTACGTATCGACGTATTTGCCGGCGATTAGGGGGTTCTCGAACTCCAGGGTGTTGGCTGGCCGTCCCAGGAAAATGTCGGTGCCGGCCGCCTGCCAGAGAACCCTGGCTGCCTCAGCCGGCGAAACCGCCGACCCGACAAACAAAGCTGCAAAAATACAGAGAATTAACAATTTCGACTTCATCTTTTTCATAATCGATTCCTCCACAAAAACAGTTTGCCCCTTGCACAAATGCTTCCTGCGGCCACAACCGCAGGTCATCCTTTCAGCTCCTGTTTCGCGAAACCGGCGCACAACGCATTAGAAACTTAAAGATGCAGGCAGAAATGTACCGCTTTGTCCCGTCGAGAATCCCTGCACCGCGCTCACGCAAAAAGGTAAGCATGTGCACCGCTCCTTGCTAAAAAGGTATCTATTGCTAACGCGCGATAGTTTACTGAGCCGGCGACGAAAAAGTCAAGAAAATTATCGGACGCGCGGCAACTGGTCGGTTATATGGGAAACTTACGCAACAGGTTAGATTTCAATGTGTCTCAAAAAACCTGTCTTTCAGCGTCTAAATGCGATTTTACCCCCGACCAGCCTGCTTTTCGACAATGCGTAAATGCGGTAGATTTTTTTAAAAAAGGAAGGCATTTGCCGTGCAACCAAAGGATAGGATTCTTGTCCCGAGAGCAGGGCTAACGACTCACCTTGGCAGTGCCTTTTCGTAGGCGGCAATCAGGCGGTCCATAAAGCGATTGTATTCGTCATCCACGATGCAGCGTTTCGGGTTGGTCTCGAACCATTCAATCGAGTGTTTGATGCCTTGAGCGAAAGGCATCGTCGCGACGAAGCCGGGGACGAAGCGTTTGATTTTGCTGTTGTCGAAAACGGCACACCAGGATTTATCGCCCAGCAGAGTGCCGCTTTCCTCGGGGGCGAATCTTGCGATAAAGTCGGAGGGGATACAGACCGGCTTTAGCTCTGCTCCTGCGGCATTAGCTACCGCCTCGTGTATCTGGTTCCAGGTAAGCACCTCATCGGATGTGATGTGGAATGCGTGGCCGATTGCGTGCGAGTTGCCGAGAAGGCCGACGAAGCCCCTGGCGAAATCGGTGTTGTGCGTCACCGTCCAAAGCGAAGTGCCGTCGCCGTGAATGATAACTTTTTTGCCTTTGCGCATTCGGTCCACAATCGTCCAGGGTTTTGTCCAGTTGTTAATCGCGGCGGGTATCATCGTGATGCCGTATGTGTGCGATGGCCGGACAATCGTGACGGGGAAACCATTGTCGCGGTACTCGGCCAGCAGTCGCTCTTCGCAGGCGATTTTGTCGCGGGAATACTGCCAGTAGGGATTGGCAAGCGGGGTTGATTCGGTGATGAGCCAGTGCGTCGGGGGTTTTTGATAGGCCGAGGCGGAGCTGATGAATATGTATTGGCCGACGCTGCCCTTTAGCAACCCGATGTCTGTCTCGACGTGTTGCGGCACAAAGGCGACCCAGTCAACGACGACATCGAAGGTTTTGCCTTTCAGCGTTTTGGCGGCGGCTTTGGGGGTTCTGATGTCGCCTGTGATTACTTTGGCGCCTTTGGGGACAAATTCCCTGTGCTGTCCGCGATTAAAAAGATACAACTCGATTCCCTTTTCTACCGCCAGCTGCGATACAGCCGAGCTTATTACTCCCGTCCCGCCAATAAATAGAACTTTCATTACCGCAGGCCTCCAGCCTTTATGGTTGCGTATATTCGTTTATCGGTTGCGCTGCTCGTTTCGTAACACGTCTTACGGTTGCGTATTAAACGACGCTTTGCATTCAACGCAACCGTGACGAGCCGCGCAACCGCAACCGTTTAACGCGACCTGTTAAGCTCATCTCTTTTCATAAATCACCTTCATCTGCTTTTTCACGTCTTCGATGATGTAGGGATTGATGCAGTCGAATTCGCCGAGGTCGACTTTTCTGCTGAATGTCCTGCTGAGAATTTGCTGCAGTTCCACCAGATCAAAAAGAGATTTTCTCGAACCTTTTCTAAATCGTATGGCTATGTCGACGTCGCTTCCCCTTTTCTGCCCGCCGCGGACAAAAGACCCGAATATCCCCATAAAAACCACGTCGTTTTCCCGGCAGACCTTCAGCAGTTTCTCCTCAAGCCCTCTCTTTTTTAATTTAGCCGGTATGTTGCCAAATTGAACCATCCGCGTTTCGCTCCTGCTACTTATCCAAAAAACGGCATTTACTTGCAATTATACTGCATCTGCATCGAAACAACCTTATCTTTTACGACGTCTACCGCCGTACTTTCTACTTAACTTTGGCGGATGCCAAGGTGGCGGTATCGAACACCCTTTGGTGATTGTGATCCAATTATACTCATCGAGAAACCTAGCAAAAGTTTGCGGAGGATTGTACTTAAGGTTATCCGAGAGAAACTTAGCAGGGTCTCGTTTCTGTCGAGGATAGCGTTTATTGAACGCATTACATACATCAGTTGCCTTCTTTTGCATTAACTGTAGGAATGTACCATATCCCTTTGCGCTGTCTAAAACTTGGGAGTTCTTATCGTGAAAATCGTCACGTATTTTTCTATCCCACATAACAAACAGCTTTGGTTGAAGGATATGGAGGAGTTTGGATGTAGCCGTTGCTGCAAATCTATGCTTTACGTCTTTGCGGAGGTCTTTGTAACATTTCTCGACTGCCTGCGATATTGTAATCTTTTCCCCATCTACAAAAACATTGGTGTCGAAGTTGACGGTTGCTATATCGAGACCCTGGAGTTTTTTTATATAAGGATGTAGGCCAACCAATTGTTTTCGTATCGCGTTCGCCGCGCCTTTACCTTTTTCCATTCGGCATCCCCAAGCGTTGAGAAACCCATCTATGATGTCTTCTTTGATTTGGGTGCTCTTTGATTTCGCTGGCTGAGTTCTTAGAGTTTTAAGTAGCCGTTTCTTCAAGATGTTTTGATAACTGCCCTCCTCTGTCTTATCAGGGGGGTGCGTTGCCCAATGTACAACAGCCGCCCAAGCAAATTCATTCCACGTCGGCTTGGTGTGCTTCTCTTTTCCTGACATATTAACCCATTTCGACGAGGACATCGTTTTCTTTTTTCATTTTGGAGACAGGAATCAGGTTGCCTCCAAGGGGCTGGCCGTTGAGAGTGATGCGCTTAACGCCTTTCTGGACGCCCCTAGGGTTTATAACCCTGATGTTGAGTATCTTGTTGCGGAACCGGCGGACGGCGGTAAATTCCTTCCAGGTAGCGGGGATGCAGGGGTCGATGCGAAGGCCTTTATAATCCGGCTGGATGCCTAAGATGTATTGCGTCGCGGCGTAATAGGCCCAGGATGCGGCGCCGGTGAGCCAGGGGACTCGCGATGCGCCGTAGCGGGCGCTGTAAGTGCTGTGGGTGTACTGAGAATAGACGTAGGGTTCAATGCCGCGAATTTCGGCCTTGTCGTTTTGTGCAGCGGGCATATAGTTGCGGAAATACTTGAACGCCCTGTCGCCGTGGCCCAAGATTGTTTCGGCCATAATTGCCCAGCCCTGCGTGTGGCAGAAAATGCTGGCATTTTCCTTGACGCCTTTATTGAACAGAATCGAACGAATTTCGGCGCAGCGGATGTTTTCATAAGGCGGCGCGCAGAGCATAAGGCCGAAGTCGGTGGCTAATTGTTTATTGACCTCGTTCATAATTTGTTCTGCGCGACGTTTATCGGCGTGGCCGCTGATGACGCCCCAGGATTGCGTATTGAGGTAGATTGAGCCCTGTTTGTTTTCCTTTGAGCCGATTTTTTCACCGGATTCTTTGTAGGCCCGCAGGTACCATTTGCCGTCCCAGCCGGACTTGTCGAGTTTTGCGTCCAGCGTTTGAAGCTGCTTTTGCGCCCATTTGACCTCTGCGGGTCTTTTGAGCATCTCGCAGATTTCGATATAGGTTACAAGACCGTAACGCACCTGCAGGGCGACAAAAACTGAAGTGCCCTTTGTGCCGAGTCGGAGGCAATCGTTCCAGTCGGCGAGCAGGCCCGAAGGCAGACCATGTCTGCCGGTGCGTTTGAGGTTGAACTCGATTGCCCGGCGCAAATGACCTAATACGGTGGCTTTGCCTTTGTCGGCGTAGGGCAGGGACTTATTATAAAAGTCGATATCGCCCGTCTCTTTGACGTACGTGGGTATTGCATTGAACAGCCAGAGGGAATCGTCGGCGCGGTATTCGTCTTCTTTGGGCGGCTTTTCCTTGCCTGGCTTGTGCGTGAACGCCATCACGATTGGCATAGCGCCGCCGCTGGAGCACTGGCCCGTAATCATAAGCTCGAGGCGTTTTGCCGCCTCTTTGGGGATTATGTGCATAACGCCCATAAAGTCCTGGACGGTGTCGCGGTAGCCGAGTCCGTCGCGTTCGCCGCTGTAGATTAAGCTTGCCATCCGCGACCAGGAGTAGGTCATCAGGCAGTTGAAGGGGCTCCACATATTCATCATACTGTTGAACGCCGCATCGGGCGTGTGGACGGCGAGCCCCTCGATGCGATTGTGCCAGTACTGACGGAGCTTTTCGAACTCTGCCTTTACCCTCGCGGGGTCGCCGAATTGTTTGGCGACCTTCTTGCCCTCGATAGCCGCCTTGCCGATGCCCATCAGGACGACAAGCTCTTTGGTTTGGCCCGGTTCGAGGTCGATATCGATTTGGATTGTGCCGCAACCGTCGTCGCTCTCGGCCAATGAGCCGGTGCATTTACCCTTTTCGACGACGGCCGGGTTTGCGTAGCCGCGGTACGGGGTGATGAAGACGTCGCGGTCGGTGTCGAAGCCGACGATTTCGCCGCCGAGGAATGCAAGGAACGTATGTCTGGCCTGGCCACCATCGAGGATATCGTCCGGATTCGGCAGCGCCAAGACGGAGCCGCCGTGGTCGATGATGCCATCGACGAAGTCCATCTTCACTATCCCGTGCGAGTACTGCAGATTGAGAAAGTCATTGAAACAGTGCCAGGTGCTCGGGTATTCGACGAAGGTAAATAAGCTCAAGCTTCTTTTGACGCTGTCTTTGTTCGTCACTTTCAGCAGCCAGCATTCGAAGTATTTGCCTAATGGGACGAAGTAGGTGGTCTCGGTTTCGATATTGGAGTATTTGGAGTTGATGATAGTGTATGCGGTGCCGTGCCGGCAGGTAGATTTGAACTGGCCGAGCGGTTTGCCGACGGGCTGCCAGGCATTCGACCAGTAGTCGCCGGAAAGTTTATCGCGGATGTAGATGTACCTGCCCGGCTGGTCCAGTGGAACGTCGTCGAAACGCAGCCGTGTGAAGCGGCCCTGGGCGGCGGAGTGGAAGAAGCTGTAGCCGCCTGCGTTGTTGGTGATTATTGCGCCGTATTCGGTCGAGCCGAGATAATTGGCCCACGAGCGAGGCGTGTCCGGCCTGTCGACTACGTACTCTTTTGCGTTGTCATCAAAATAACCGAATTGCATTTTGCGCCTTTCGTTAAATTGGTTGTGATATTTTTCGGCACAATATTATAATCTCCCCGGTTAAAAAACGCAACGTGGAACCGAGATAATTGGCCCACGACCTCGGCGTATCTGGCCTATCAATTACGTATTCTTTTGCCTTGTCGTCGAAATGTCCGAATTGCGTTTTTGTGCCTTTCGTTAAATTGGTTGTGATATTTTTCGGCATAATGTTATAATCTCCCCGGTTAAAAAACGCAACGGTGTTAAACCCCTAACTTCACGCCCCCAGGCCTGCCCTGAGCGTAGTCGAAGGGTTTATCCTGGGGGGTAGGCGTATATTATGTGGGAGGTTATGAGATGTTGACGACGATTGTTGATGTAAAGGCAAGAGAGATTTTGGACAGCAGAGGCAATCCCACTGTTGAGGTGGACGTTCTGCTGGAAAACGGCTCGTTTGGCCGCGCTGCGGTGCCTTCGGGCGCCAGCACCGGCGCTCACGAGGCGGTTGAGCTGCGCGACACCAATGCCAAGCGATATATGGGCAAGGGGACGGCTGGCGCGGTTAAGAACGTCAATGAAAAAATCGCCCCGGAAGTGTTAGGGATGGATGCGACGTCCCAGGAAGAGATTGACCGGCTGATGATAAAATTAGACGGCACACCCAACAAAGGCAAATTAGGTGCAAATGCGATATTAGGCGTGTCACTTGCGGCTGCCAAGGCGGCTGCGGCGTCTTCCTGTCTTCCGCTGTATCGTTACTTAGGCGGCTGCAACGCGAATATACTGCCCGTGCCGATGATGAATATCCTAAATGGCGGCAAACACGCCGACAACAACGTCGATTTCCAGGAGTTTATGATTATGCCGGTCGGCGCACCGAATTTCGCCGAGGCGCTGCGCATGGGCGCTGAGACGTTCCACACGCTAAAGAAGGTCCTCAAGGATAAGAAGTACTCAACCAGCGTTGGCGACGAGGGCGGGTTTGCTCCGATGCTGAAGAGCAACGAGGAGGCGCTTGAGGTGGTGATGGACGCGATAAAAAAGGCGGGATACAAGCCCGGCAGCGACATCGCAATTGCGCTGGACCCGGCCGCCAACGAGTTGTTCGACGGCAAGACGGGCAAATACAGCTTCTTCAAATCAGACCCGAAAAAGAAGGTCTCAAGCGAGGCAATGGTCGAGCACTGGGCGAAATGGGCGGGCAAATATCCGATAATTTCAATCGAGGACGGGTTGGCCGAGGATGACTGGGACGGGTGGAAGAAGCTCAACGCGAAACTCGGCGATAAAATTCAGCTCGTCGGCGATGATTTGTTCGTCACCAACACGCAACGGCTGGCCAAGGGTATCGAGCTTAACTGTGCAAACGCGATACTGATTAAGTTAAACCAGATAGGCACGCTCACCGAGACGTTCGAGGCGATAAATATGGCAAAGCGCGCCGGATGGAACGCGGTTATAAGCCATCGAAGCGGCGAGACGGAGGACTCGACAATCGCGGATTTGGCCGTGGCTTCGGGTGTCGGGCAAATCAAAACGGGCTCGGCCTGCAGAACAGACAGAATCTGCAAGTATAATCAGCTGCTGCGAATCGAAGAAGAGCTTGGTGCCTCGGCGCGATACGCCGGGTTTATGTTTTAACCACAGCGGATAGCGGATAGCGTTTAGGGAACAACTATGCGCTCCACGCTATACGCCAAACGCTATCGGTCGTTGCGATGCGAGTCATTCGAGCCATTGTGTTTATCGTGTTTTTCAGCATTGGTGCAGCCGTATTGAGCGCGACGGTGCTGTGCGACGACCTGCTCGATTATTTTCACAATAGAAACCTGCTCAAACAGGCCGAAGCGAACCTCAAAAAGCTGGAAACCCTGGACGCCGACTACGATGCGCTGCTCGGCCAGCTTGAGGGCAATCCCAAAGAGCTTGCCCGATTAGCGCCCGCGACGCTGGGCATCGAGCCAAACGACCCGAATACCGCCTATCCCCGTGCGTCGGCTGACAAACTCGCGGCGGCAAGATGTGCTTTGAGTGAAGAGCCGAACAGGCCCTCCGATGACGGCGAAGCAGTCCCTCGTGGGCTGTGCCTGTGCTGTCAGTGGCCCCGCCGGCATATCCTGTTTTTCTCCGGCGCCGCGCTTGTGCTTATTTCGTTTATCTTCTTCGGCCCAGCCCGCAAACCAACACACTCAATCGACATAACCACCAAAACCGAGCCGCCAAAAAGCCCACAAAGCGGATAACTGAAAGTTCAAATCCCAAAACCAAAGCTTAAAACCGAAAACTTTTGGGCTTTCGGTTTTGGTTTTGCGCTTCGCACTTTAAGCTTTGAGTTCCGCAACAATCTGTCGCGTCAGCGGTGACTGGTTTCGCTGCGCGTCCTTGAAGGCCTGTGCCGACGCGGGATTGGTCTTCTTGAAAATCTCGTTTGCCAAAACGATTTCCTTCAGTGCGTTCGACTTTGCCTTCGCATCCCGCAAAAACCGGACAATCCTTGTCGCATAAGCCCCGCCGAAAAGCCCAGCTATTGCAATACCCAGTTCCACCGCCGAATCCGCCACGCCCCACACATCTGGTTTTTCGCCCGCCTCACTTATCGCTGCGGTTGCTAATTGCTGACTCGATTCGGAAAGCACGTCCTCGGCCGTATCGGCCTTTGGAAACTCATCCGGCAATCCGCAATACGCCACAAACGCCCTACTTTGCACTTCCGACAGTTTCGTCAGCTCCTGCAGCTTCTCCGATGTCTGCTCCGCTGCCTCGCTCGCCGCTATCGCAGCCGTCCGATTATGCACCCAGGCGTTTTGCTTCTGCGCCTCCCCCGGCGCAAACCGTATCTGCCCGCATCCCCCCGCGATAAGTAAAATCAAACTGCCAACCGCCAACGCCATTGCTAATGCCATTCTCGCTTTTCTCATTTTCTTTTCCTCCGTTTTTCAGTTAAAATAATAAAGTTTTGGAGAATAACTTTTGGATATCGCCCGCAAATTCAGGCCCGATACTATTCTGCTTTGGGAAAAAGTCGCCGACGACCCCGAGGCCCGCCGAATCGTCAAACTTTTTCCATCCGCACAAATCAAAATCATAAACCATCAGCGATACTTTTCTCATACCGCGACACCAGGCCGGGCAATCGTTGAAGGAAAGCAGACCCTGATGATTGGCCAAACGTCCTCATTTGTAGGCGACTTTACAGGCCAACTGGGCGACAACGTCCGCTGCTGTCCTTACTATAAACTCGTGCCCGTCTCAAATGGTTGCCCGTATTACTGCTCATACTGCTATCTCGCATACGTTTATCGCAAACACCACCCGTTCATTAAAATCAACATCAATTACGACACGATGCTCAGGCAAATCGCCAAACTCGCCGATGGCCAAATGCACAAAATCAGCTTCAATATGGGCGAGATGCTTGACAGCATCGCCCTTGACCACGTCACAAATCTGACTTCAATACTCGTCCCTTTCTTCTCCCGCTTCCGTAATGCCTTCCTAATGCTGCTCACAAAAAGCTCCAGCATCGATAACCTGCTTTCCCTCAAACCTAACAGCCAAACGGTTGTCTCCTGGAGCTTGAACAGCGATACTGCGATTAAAACGTTTGAACCAGGCACTGCCTCGCTCGATGAACGTCTCGATGCAGCTAAACGCTGTCAGAAACATGGCTACCGCATCCGCTTCCGAATCGACCCCGGCATTTTGCATTTGAATTGGCGAAACGCGTATGCCGAAATGATTCAAAAAATGTTCGCGTCCACCGAACCTGAAAACATAACACTCGGGATGCTGCGTCTTGTCCCCGGCCATCTGCGACTCGCTCAACAAGCTTATCAAAAACGCGCCGAAAACCTTTGCAATCAAACTTTGACATCGCTCGCCTCTGATGGGAAACTGCGATACCCCGAAGATAAACGAATCGAATTTTATTCCCATATCATCGATGCCATTCACAGCTTCAACAAAACCGTATCCATTAGTTTGTGCCGGGAAACTCCTCGCGTCTGGATCGCCCTCAAAAATCACCGCCTAAGCCAGACCTGCAACTGCCTCGGCTAAAACATTTTCCACTAAAGAATCCTTCCCTCCATAAATTCAATTTGACTTTCATAATCCTCGATTCTCGATGCGCGATGCTCGTTCGAATATCGAGCATCCAAACCTCACTCCTGCAATCCCGCTGTTGTGTCTTTTTCGAGATGCTTCAATCTGAACTCGTGCGAAACCACCTTATCTTGAAGGGCATCCACCTTTTCCGCTGAGCGTTTCTGACTTTCCAATAAGCTCGTCACGTCCCGCTGAAGCAAATCCAATTGTCTTTGCAGATTGACCCAGCTACCCACAATCAGCGACGCTAAAAATCCCAACTGCACTAACACCGACAGATTCACCGTCCTGTTCAGCCGCCAATTCTTTCCATTCTGTCTCGACATCTTTTGTCTCTGCAATCTTTAATCCGCAATTCCTTTACGTCTCCGCGTAAAACACATTCTTGTCCCCTGTCGTGCATACCAGCACATATTTGCCGGCAGCCAGTTGTCCCTGCTGGGTGAAATCCTCCGCTATGTTTGTCGCCTTCAATTCGCTGCCAAGCTCCGCTGGCGTCTGCCCTTCCGCGAGTATCTCGACCACGCGAATCTTATAGACGTTGAAGGCGTAGCTGCTTTTGACCTTCGCCACGAACGCAGCTGCACCACCGCCCGCGCTTGCGACCCTCCTCACCTCGCCCGGCCCCATAACTTCCAAAGCGTTCATCGCTCACATCCCTCCATTCAGGACATTCTCCTGCGAACCACCTTAACTTCGGAGGCCTGTTTCTGAAAGTCCATCCGCACCCGCTCAATCCAGCATACGCTGCGATTGTCGAGCACGCCTGAGAAGATGTCCTTGTCGCCGGGGTTTGTTTTGACGACGTCCCCGACCTCAAAACCAAGACAAAGATAAGGCGTCCGTACGTCGAACGTCTCAATCATCGCTGTATTCGCCTGCGCACGCCGCCTGACAAACCGGTTCAGCGCCGCAGTATCATCCACCTCATCGGCGACCCCCAGCGAACTATCGGACCCGCCGGCGAATTTGCTTTTGCCGGTCACCTTGCGAAACTTGAATCTGCTCGCCGCCGTGATGATACGTTCAACCACCGGCGCCGCCGACCCAACCGGCCCATCGGCAACCGTGCAGCTCAGCCGCTCGTCGCTCACAACCGTCGCCGTTAGCCGAAACCGCAGCGCACCTTTTATCGCCGCAACCCAGGTGTTTATGTCCAGCCGGCTGCTGGAAAGCCATATCCCGCACTCGTCCAACAGATTCTCAAACGCATACGGATATTGCCACCAGTGCACGCCAGCGTCATAGGACACCTCAAGAAAGTATCCCAGCGACCTTTCCTGTGCGTCCCGCGACAGCGCCGGCCAGAAACGCCGCTGGCGATGAACGTATTTGTCGGTCCCGAAAACGTGCGTAAAGTCATACGCCTGGCCCTGAGTAAACGGCTCGTCCGTGTAATCGCCCGCCTCGTTCAGGCACCACTTGCGCCACGTGTCCTTGACCTTATAAAATTCCGGATTTGTCGATGGCGAAAACTTCTCGTAGTCGATGTCCTCGTCGTACCAGGGCCAGCCCTTTATCAAGTCGAACGTCGCTTCGAAAACTTTGTAGTCCCCCTGACCCGTCCAGCGGTGCGTCACCGGCCAGAAGTCCCGCCTGCACGCCGCCTTCCAGACATTCGTCTTCGATATGCTCAGCCGTTCACCACCTCTTTGCAGGTTGATTTCGATTTCTCTGCCCGTCCCTTTTCTGTAGAACACAATCGCCTGTCTCGGCCCGCCTTCACTAAGCCGCGGCACAAACTTAAACTCCAAACCTGCCTGCCCGCAGCACTGCTCAAGCGCCTCCAGCAAACTCAACCCTGTCACGTCAAGGTCCCGCACCGTTTCCCCCGCGGCAATCGCCCGCAGACGCTCTTGGTCCGGCACCAACACCTGACCCGCCGGCACATACTCACAAAGCAGATACCGAATCACATCCGCACAATCCCACAACCTCGCCTGCGATGCGTTCGCTGCGAATAACCGAACCATATTCCCATTGTGCTCAAGCAGCTCATTGCTTGCGTTTGGCTGGCCCGATTCGTTGAAGACCGTCCCTGCCCCATCAATAAAAACCGTCCGCCCGTCAATGTCACGCACCCACCGCCCGAACACGCCGGTCCGCTCAAACGCCGCACTAAAATCTCGCGCCGTCACCTCAACGGTTTCGCCATCGGGCCCCAGTGTCGTCTCAATCCCCTCCACCCGCCCGGCAAATATCACAAGCCCCTCCGCGCCAGCCCCTGGGTCAAGCGCATTGTAAATCCATCTAATGCTGACATCCCTGCCCATCCCAATCTCGCCTTCAACCTCCTCGATGGCTGAGCTGCAACCCTGTGAATCCGCAGCCGGGTTATATGTCATCCGTGCTGTTCCAAACTCGCCCAAGCCGCCTTGAGTTATCTCCACAACCTCCAGATACGGAAACAATAGCCCCTCAATAAACACGAACGCCCCGCCCGCAGACAACGTTAACTCTTGTCTCTCCGCCTGATATAAATCCACCCTGTTCATTGTCATTTAATATCCGCCATACGCTACACGCTGCTAACGCCCACAATCTCAATCGCTTCTGCGCTTTTACCGGAAACTTCGACTGCAACTTGCCGCATCGATTCACGCTCGCCGCCCCCGGCGTCCGCCGCCCTTATCGCAAACAGATACCGTCCCTGCTCAAGATGCTCGCTTTGGTATCTGTAAAACCTCCGCCCTTTATATGGCGTCGCCGCCGCAGGATTCTGGTAATCTACCTCGCCTGTCCCCTCGTCGAAATAAACCCTCAACTCCGCCGGGCGGCTTCCCTGCTCAATTGGGCAATAATGCCAGACAAGCCCAACCTTGCCGCCTAGCTGCTGCACAGCCGCCAGCCCAAAGACGCCGTTCGGCCTGCCCTCGCCCAATTCACCGTCGTCTTTTATTGGTGCCTTCACCGCCGCAGAAAGCGTCCGTTCAATTCGCCCGCAACGATTTGCGCACCGCACAACATAAAAATACACCTGTCCCGGCTCGTGCGCCAGATAACTCGGCAGCGCAATCTCGCTTGCATTTGGCGCCGCAACGGCAAGTATGTCGTCAAAAGTAATCTTCTCCATACTCACGCCGCGATACACTATCCGACAGCCCCCGACCCGCGCCCAAAACCATCCCAGCCCAAGCAATGTCCCCAGCTTGAACCCATTGGCGGTCTGCCCTGCAAACAACGTCTCTTTCAGCCAAACCGGCTCCATTAACTCGCCGTCCTCGTAAAACTCGACTCATCTTCATCAGGCGTGTGCGTCGCTATTACCGTCTGCCCGTCATCATCAAAATACTGAATCTCGCCAGTCAGCTTGTCCTGCACCGCCTTGTTCAACAGCATCTTCGCCGCTTTGTGCAACAAGGTGAGGTCAATATCTCCTAAGTTGCTTGCATCTACTGCCCCCGCAGCGTCTATTTTCAGCTTGTTCGCCGCTCCGTTTGTGAATAACGCCGCGCCCAGTGCATTCGACCAGCCTGAATCGCTTTGGATAACTGTCCCTTGAGCTATGCTGTAATTGCAATTATGCACGACTACTGAGCCATTGCTGGCATAAATGTCCGCTTTAGCGCTCGCGTATGGCGCGTACATCTTGAATGTGCAGTTTTCTAAAACAACTTGCGATTGTGTGAAGGGCGGCGCACCGCTCTGGTAGACGTGAATGCCATAGGCGACACCGGTCGCCAAAGGCATATAAACGTCAATAATACAATTCTGTAAAGCAATATATGTTGAATCGTCACAGCGTATGCCTCTTAATCCTTTTGCGTTTGCATCCCCTCGTATGGCTTTAATAATCGAATTTCTGATTACCAACGACTTGCTTGAACCCAAGAGTCCTGAATGGTCATTGGCCGTATCAACGACAGGGTCGGAAGTTTGAATAATGCAATTGTCGATGATTGTCTTTTCTGCATCAAGCACGGTAAGGCCATCCCCGCCGATAAATATGGAATTACTTAATTTTACATTTTTACTATATGCGGCTGCACAACCATCATAATAACCATTGCAGATACAGTTATCCACGATGACGTTTGACGCTGGACTGCCTGAACCGTGACCGATTCGCAGACCCCAGATTGATGCTAATTGCTGCAAACCCTCAAGATTGAGATTCTTTATAGTTGTATTAGAGCCAACGGTTAATGCGGTCCCTGTGGCAGGAGCTATCTTGCAGATTGAACGGTGTGTTCCGGTGATATTTAAGGCCTTCGAACCGATGTCAATACTTTCCTCGTATGTCCCCGGCCAGATGATAATCGTGTCGCCATCTGATGCGGCGCTCACCGCCGCTCCTATCGTCAGTTTCGCATCGTTGGCCAGGTTTACCGGATATTGCCCCGCGTGTCCGCCGTTGGCGTCGTTTCCGCTCTTGGCAACGTGCCAAACCCTGCTCGAATCATTAACGTAAAGCATCTGTTTTTCCTTTTGCCTTTTGACTTTTACCTTTTCCCGTTCTTAGTGAGCTTGTCGAACTATTTGCCGGCATTACCCGGTCCTCATCAGAATTCGACAATCCTCAATAGCCGTTATGTCCCCGTCCGATGTCGTCGCTATGGCTAAACGAATGTGCGGCGTGACAGCCATATCAGGAAAATCGCTGTATTCATTTGTCACTAAAACTCCCACGCTTGTCAGGTAAACGTAGATATTCGCCTTGTCGTCCGCCAGTGTGTTGCCCGACGACCCGGCGTAGCTTACCTGCTGCGTCCCCGCCAGGAACTTCCCCGGCTTTACTCCGATATTCAGCCCGCCTTCATCATACACTCGCAGGTCATTTGCACGCCTTGTCGCCTGTAAAAGCCGATACAGCATCCTGCGAAACTGCAAATAATACGGTGACTGACCCGTCGCTATGTACTCCACTCCCGTCTCACCGTCCTGCTGCAAATTCAACAACTCATTGTCGCTCGGATAAACCTCCGCCATAATCCCGCTCCTTTCATAGTGAGCTTGTCGAACTATTATTGTCCGCCGCTCATCCCAAGCACCAATTCATTCGTCTCTGTGTCAAACGACAATACGCTTAATCCTTTTGCCGGCCTCGCCGCCGGTATCACCGTCGCGTCCACCGTCTCGCTCGCCGCACTCTCATTGCCTTTTTCGTCAATGACTTTTACTCCGAATCTATACACACCCGCATCCAAAGCCGGACTCACCCATTCGATAATATCCGCGTCAGCTCCGAACTCGCCCGACCCGAAACTGCCTCTGCCAAATCCCGCACCTGCCGCCCACTCGTATCCGAAATCGACCTCGCCAAATCTGGCCAGACCCAGGCCCGCCTTGTCCTGCCAGCACCCCCAAACCTGTCCTCCCCCTATTGGATTCTCGTAGTCAATCTCGCCATTGCCTTCGTTAAAATAAACCTCAAACCTGGCGCCCGCCGGCAAACGCTGACTCCGCAATAAACTTATCTTCACCCGACCGCTGTCCCCTTCGCTCCGCTCAATCGCCTCGCCGAAATCAACGTCCGCCTCATCCGGCTCAACTGCAAAAACCTCCACCCTCACCGCCCTGTCAAAACAGTTCGGCGCATGCACCAGCATTTGCCGCTGCTCGCCGTCAACCGTTGCGCCCGCGTACCTTCCGTTGACATACACCTGGTGGACCTTATCCACCCACGCCGACCGCCACTTCACTAAGCAAACCCTCGGCTCCGCGACAACCCCGCCGTCCGCCCAAACGCCCATCGGCAGTTCAAACGCCCTCACCCCGTCTATCCCGCTGCTTATAAGGCCCATCGCTACACCATCAATTGCATATAAACTATCTCGTAGTCCGCAATGACGCTGCTTCCGCTGACACGCTCATTTTTCACGCTCACGGAATCAATCCGCAGATTCTCAAATTTCTCGCCCCGCGAATTCACAAGCGTATGCGTCTCGCCATCCATAAACGCCGATATCGCTTCGGCCTTGCTGCTCAGCTCTGCTCTGCTTCTGGCCCGAAGCACACCCTTTTGCCGAATCTTCCGCCCCCGTCCGCCCAAATCGATGCTCATCACGCCGTCCAGCCCCGCCGCAGCCCTCTCTATGCACTCACGAGCGAAACTGCCTACCTCGATTTGCGACTCCTCTTCGCCGAACAACATCACCCCGTCTAAGCTTGCACCCATACCAAAACTCACATTTATCAATAATCAATTATCAATCTTCAGTCCCGTATCAGCCGACCGCATCCGCCGAACCGCACTCTGTCCGCCACGCCGTCGCCATTCGTGTCCAATGCCGCTCGGCAGCGCTCTTTGCCCTTCTCAAACAGCCGCTCGTAATGCAGACCCTTGTTCCAGAATTGCTCTCCACCCGCCTTACTTGCCAGCATTGCGTATGCCGCCGATATAACCCCGAACGCACACACCTGACCGATTGCCTCCGTATCCAGAATGTCCTCAGCCGACAAATCACTGTCCGCCTGACCGGGCCTGATGCCCAGATACTGCGTCAGCCGCAAACTAACCTCTGCCGCCTGTGGCCGTAGCGTGCTTATCCGATAAGAAATGTCACTGCCCGCCGGCGGCGCTATCGGGTTCGCCTCTTTGTCCGCTCGCAAAACCGAAATGCACAATTGTGTCACCGAATCCACCGCTATAATCTCATACGCGCCATCCAACAATCCGTCCGCCGACCATAGGTAGATTACTCCGCCCGGCTCAACCTGCCCTGACTCAAAATCAGCACCGCTCGCTGTAAACGTCGTCCCCGCCAGCGTCCCGCCGGAACCCGCCGCCAAGACCTGATTCGTCGGATGAAGCTCGCCGAACAACGCCGGTTCATACTTCAAAATATCAATATCATTGCATAACCTGACCATTGCTTACAAACTCCCTTCTTCGCCGCGGCCGCGGATAGCGTATGACGCCTGCATATCGTGGCCGCCTATACGCTACCCGCTATTCGCCAAACGCTTAACTCACGCTCAGTCCCCGAATAATCCCGTGTGCCGCCTCGTTCTTCAACTCCAGTGTGTACTCGCCAATCAGCTCGCCGCTCTCATAGTCGCCGACGCTGGCCAATGGCTTAAAGTAAAAACTCCGACCCGCCAGAGGCAATACTGCTGTCCGAGACGAATCCAAAAGCAGCACTGCGTCCTGCGGCAGCCACCGCGTCGTCACAATCCGGCAAACACCAAAGTCGCTCTCGTAGATGTTGACCAAATCAGTGAATTTCGTGTCCCCGGCAGCGTAACTCCTGCTGCTCGATACAAAGCTGTTTATCCGCCGCTTCTGATACCCCCCCACCACTATCAGGTCGATATTCCCGTTGCTGTTGGCCCAGATTTTCCTCAGCACGTAGTTAATCTTCGCCTCATCAAGGTCGGTTCCCGTCGGGAACCCGCTGTCACCCGTGCGATAAACATTGGTCTGCAGATGTCGTACAATCCCCTTCATAGAACGTCTGGCTGTATCGCTGCCCTGAGGATTGCTCGCTGGCTGCCCGCCGTTGATTACCGTATTCTCAAGGTCCCGAATCAGCTCTCGCAATCGTTCCTGTTTCTGGTAGTCCATCTCGTCCGCCAGACCAAGCTGCCCCGCCGCAACATCCGTCCCCGAAACCTCTACCGTTGCCGTAAATATCTGCGTGTAGTTGCCTCGCCTGCTGCGGTTGGTAAATCGAGTGCCCGGCTTGTCGGCGCCCTCCAAAGCAGCGTTGCCTAAAATGTTGATTATCTGATTGTCCGCCAGGTTCTCCGCCGTTGTCCCGGCATAGCCGCGAACCACCGTCAGAGTGTTGCTGTTCACCGCCGTCACTAACATCAGCTCTTTGCTGCCCTCAATTTGTATCTGGTCGCCCACCCTGAACCTGCTGCCGTTATCCACCACAAAATCCGTGTCCGTGGCAGGGTTGGTAAACGTGCTGTCGTTCACCGCATCCTTGTTCGGCAGCAGTTCGTCCTCAAGCCATTCGTGATGCGTGCTGGTCGCCTCCCTCAATGGGTCACCCAGAGCATCCAGCAACGGCGTCTCGTAAGGTGAAACTATCCCGATTAAATCCGAAACATCTTCCGCTAACTCCGGCAAAGTCGCCCCCGCCGAATATGTCGCTTTTCCCGTAAATGCCATTTCTTGTCCTCCTATTCTGTCTTCCGTTTTCTGTCTTCTGTTAAACTATGCTTCTTCTCTTCCTCATATACTCCTGCAAATCCGCGCGGCTGCCCGTGCCCGCGGCGCGCTTCGCGGCCCTCTCAATTGTGCCTGCGCCGCCTCTGTGCTCCTTCGCGGGCGATGTCCTTATGGGCGCCGGGGCGCCGGCGGATGGCATCTGGCCGAACAGATACTGCTTCTCCCTTTTCAATTGCTCCACAACGCCGTCCAAATCCGTTTTGTTCGCACCGGCCGGCAGCCGCGCCTCGGCTATCAGCACCGCTGCATCCAAATCCCTCGCGCCTGCAGCAACCAGCCGCCTTGTCAACTCCTGACCCTGCTGCATATTCTTCAGCTCATCAGCCAGTCGCACCGTCTCGGCACGCGCCTCCGCCAACTCGCCCGCAAGCTCCTCCGTACGCCTCTCGGCACTCTGTGCCCGCTTGCGATACCGAATCGACTCGCCCACCGGCACCAACCGAACATTGTCCCCATCTTCCTGTTCCACTTTGTCTTCTGACAAATCCTCTCGCGTCTCTAACGCACTCATCTTTTCTTGTCTCCTTAACCCTGCCCCTGCGTGTCGTAATGGCGTAAGCCATCCCTTACGGGAGCAGGGGTCAAAACTCACGCCCCCACGCTTTGCTTCGCAAAGCGAAGCAGTGGGGTGCAACACTAAAAACTAAACACTCGTCTCGTATCCCAATTCTCTGAGCACCTGCTCAGTCGGAACACCCAATTCCTTCTTTGCCTTGGCCTCCTCTAATTTCTCCATCACGTTCTCCGGCAACGGGTTGTGAAACACAATCTCCACCTCCCGGTCGGTATCGGCGGTGTGATAGATATTCGCCTTGTCTAAAATCTCCAGAACCATCCTGGCAATTTTTTTGAGCCCCTCGCCGTAGGCGAATCTCTTGCGTTCCGTCTTCGAAAGCATCCCCATCAGCGTCAGCTTCAGCGCAACGGCGCTGGTGAGATTGCCCAACTTGCTGCGAATCACGCCCGCCACCAGCGGGGTGACGCCGCTGATTTTGTCCATCGCCTCCCGCATCTCCGCTATGTGCATCGCCTCGCTGGGATTGTCCTGGTCGCCCCCGAATTCCTCTACTGCCGCATCGGGATTATCCGTGCACCACATCACGCCCGGCGACACCGGCTTCTCTGAAAATCCCTCTATCCCTTTGCCCAGGTACATCTTGAACGACTGCATCGTTATCCGGCTCGCCCGGTCGCTCAACCGCGTATTCAGTTCGTCCTGTATCGGCACTAACGGCTCAACGTCGCTTTGCCCCTCGTAGTAAAATGGCTGTGCTATGTTCTGGATGTGAACCACAGGCAAAAATCCCCACGACAGCTCTCCTTGGGCCACAAGCTCCTCGTTCTCATACCTCTGCCACGCCTGGGCCGACGTAATCTCCGTCACACTCACCACCTGTCGCCTGTCAGCACTTCTGCCGAACAACCCCAACAATACCCCGCTGCCAGCCGCCAGATTGTTCCTCGCCTGCTGAAAATGCTGAACGTAGTAAACCACCCTGCGGTAATCATTCTCATCCAGGACAGGCAGTGCCCGCGGCGCCTCTATCAGCTCCAGAGCGATTGCGCGTGCCAACTGCAGCACAACCTCGTAACTCGTGTCCCGAGCTGGGTCCGCCGTTGGGCGTCCCTTACGGGAGAGGGAGAGGTCTGAAGAAGTGCCCGAAATGTGCTCGTAGATTTCCCGGCCAGGCCTGACCATACAATCGACGAAACCATAGACGCCCCCGAGCACCGCCATATCCTGCAAAAACCCGATTCCGCCGTTGGCCGAAAAAACCGCCTTTATTATCCCTTCGATTTCTGCTCGTTTCGTGCCATCCGGCGACCGGGATACCACGCTTATCGGCTTGCCAAACAAAAAATCCACCGCAGCGTTTATCCGCCACGCTATATCATTCTCAATAACCACCTCTTTGCGCTGAATGTCGGCAACCGGACTTCCGCCGAATACTCCCGCCTCCGCACAACGCACTAATCCCGTTATCCTTGCCGGCAGTCCATACTCCTGCGCCTGAACATAACTCTTGCCGCTCTCGCTTGCCTTACGTTCCATTGTATGGCCGGCAGTTCTGTACAAATCCATTATCGGATTTGTGTAATACTCCCACAGTTTTCCAAAGTGCGTCTGTATCTGTGGCCACCGCTCATCAACTAACCAGTCCAGATATTCAGCATCTAACGGCTCATTAGTTTCATTCCGATTAAATATCGAAAGCTCAAGCGACATCTAAATCCCTTTTCAACCAAGTTACTGCTTGCGATTGCAGGCAATCCCCGTGCGACACGTTTTGGTCTCTTAGCAGAGTTTTCCAAGAAACCGCCTCTGCGGATGCTGAACGAGAAGCTTTTGCCGGTTTTTTTGCTTTTCACTTGTTCTGCGTTCTGAGTTCACTGCTCGTCCATCGTTGGTTGTTCTAAGTTCAATGTTGGATGTTCGATGTTCATTGTTCGTCGCTGTCAAGAGCGAGTCCCGCCCAGCGCGGGGCGGGACGAAGCAATCTCAACCAACTCAAAACTAAACACTCAAAACCAACAACTCCGGAGGACGCCGACCAATCGGCCCCTCCGTATTAGGCGCGAACTTGCGCGCTTTTGACGAAAACTAAGGAATTTCGAAGGAGTGCAAAACGCCTAAGTGCTTGTGGGGACGGGAGTAAAATTTTTTTGAAAACTACGATTCTAAGGTTTTGCCGCTTGCGCGCTTTTGACGAACAGATGTTTCAAACGACCGTTTCAAACAAGCGTTTGAAACGGTCGCCCCGAGCAAGGCCCCGCGTCTTGCTGTCGCAAGACAGCAGCGGGGCCGCGTCGAAGGGCCTATCCTTTTAAAAACACTTGTTTTGCCCGCCCTGAGCTTGCCTGTGGCGAGCATCGTCGAACTGTCGAAGGGCCCAGATTAACATCTCCACTTTTCTCTTGACATTTTGAGCATTCACTTGGTAGCATCAACCTGCCTTTGGCCTGCGGTGAGTTCATTTATCCTGAGCTTGTCGAAGGAGTCGAACCGCTGGGGGCAAAAGGCAAGCTTGTCACGGCGAAGGCTAAGCCGAAGCCGGAACGGAGAAGGGTATGAGAGAAGTAACACATCTATCTGAAGCAATTCACTTACATAAACATCCGTGCGCAAAATCTGCGCTAAAACTTTATAAATTTTTGAGGAGTAGAAGAGATGGTGTCGGAAAGTAAATTTACCATAGTTGTCGTTACCACAACAGCGTTCTTATTATTTCCAACCTCACAGATAAAAGCGCAAATGCTCGACATTCAAGTTCCTTCTAACGGAACACCTGTAATATCCTCAGTATTGGAGGCGGGGAAGGAATACGAGATTTGGGTTGAGGAAACGTATAGTTACTGTTATACTCCCAATGGCTTTGCTGATGCTGAATGGTCTTATGATACAGCAAATAATATTTGGATTGAGCATATAGTCGGGTTCACAAAAGATAATCAAGACCTTTTCATAAACAACACAGAATATGATTGGTTAGGAAGGGAAAACGTTGGCGAGGATTTTACTCTGCACACTTTTAGCCCAGACCATATATATAAGCTACCATGGATGGGGCAGGGAGAGCCATTGGAATTCCATATTTATGATGAATACTATGGTGATAATAGTGGAACATTAACCGTAAATATAATCCCAGAACCAGCCACGCTTCTTCTGCTCACCCTCGGCGGCCTGCTTTTGCGAAGGAGAAAATAAAAAATAACGCTCTATGTTGAGCACACACTAACTACACTTTTGAAAGGGGAAGAAAATGAAAAGAGATCTTATTATGATTTTAGTGACAACGATACTGGTTTTCAGCAGTTCGAAAGCCAATGCTACGATAACGTTGGGCGGTTATTCTTTTGATGACAACGCGTTTGCGGATGAAGTCCTTGAAGTTTACGGTAATTGGTCTGGTGATGCAGTAAAATCTTTGTTGGGACCCAATATTACGGACGCGATTGTTAATTGGCCCACCTACGAAGAAAACGCTTACATCAAGGTAGCTTTCACCGACAATTCAATCGTAAATGGGCTCGGAACAGATTTAATCTTATTCGAAGCCAGTGCGGGACAGAGCCTCGGTTGTCCGGCAAAAATAACCATAAACGGGATTACAAATACATACGATACGTATTGGCTTGGGAGAAGGACAGCTGCATGCTGCGATCGTCAACCTGAATGATTTTAGTATCGCTCCCGGCGGCAAAGTTTCGACCATTACCCTTTGGGGTGGTGCCAATGATACAGATTATATGGGCATGGGGGCTCTAAATAACGGCGATCCTATGCCCGAACCCGCTACGTTATTCCTTCTCACCCTCGGCGGCCTGATTTTGCAAAGAAAGAAATGACAAAAATCCTTGGTTAAAAATAAACTCTGTTAACGCCGTGTTACCTGTCCTGAGCGAAGTCGAAGGAATCCGCGATTTGTTTTGAATTTCGTGCTTTGGTCCTTTGAATTTGTTTCGGACTTGTCCGCCGAAGCTTAGGCGAAGGTGGATTTAGGATTTGGTGCTTAGGATTTATTTCGTTCCAACTGTCCGCCGAAAGCGAGACCTCGCCGCTCTGCGGCGGGGCCGCTGTTCTTCTAATCCCGCTCATCTATCGCCTTCTTCATCGCCGCGACCACCGGCGAATCAGGCATTTTTTTTGCAGCGGATTCGATTGCGATGCGGGCAAATTCCAGCCGGCCCATCTGATAATATACGTAACTAAGCAAAAACTCCAGCTCGGCCGATTTGCTTATGTCGAGCCATTCCCTGGCCTCGAGTATCCTGTTCTCGACCGTATCCTTGTCGCCTATTATCCCGACAAGGTCTATCCTGAATTTCGCATATTCCGGAAAAACCTCCAGCGCTCTGGCTAAAAATAGCGAGCTGCTCATATACTCGCCGGTAGCAAACAGTGCGATGGACTTACCCCCATACCCAAGCGGGTCTTGGGGCTTATATATCGTCGCAAGCGTGTATGCGTCGGCGGCACGGTAGAACCTGCCCTGCTTCATATAACTCTCCGCCGCCCTTATATGCCGATTGAACTTGTCATTGCTGTACGCTGCAAAACTCTCGTACGTATCTAAAATCCCCCCAGCGCCAATCTGGGCTTGGCCATCCCTTTCGGGAGTGGATACATCTGTCGCACCAGCCGGCGAATTGGGCTCCATCCCCTGAACCAGCTGCATCTTCATCTGCTCGAATATATCCAGCCCCTCGACCTGGCTCGGGGCGGTGAGCCCGTCGAACCGCTCCCCCTCGACTTTGCTCGGGGCGGTGAGCCTATCGAACCGGCCGTCGTCCTGCCTCGGCTCGACGCCGAGTCGAGACGGGTCCGTCCTGCCTCGGCTCGACGCCGAGTCGAGACGGGTCCGGACTTCAGCAGGCTTGGTCAAACCACGGGCCAGTAACATCGCCACATTCGGCTCAGTAGTCGTCGCTCGTGACTCGTCGCTCCGCCGTAAGGTGTCCCTTTCGGGAGTGACTCGAGTCACGGGTCCCGAGTCACGGGTCACGGTCTTCATCGGCACCCTCAACTGTTGCCAGAACTGTTCCCCCTCGACTTCGCTCGGGGCGGTGAGCCTGTCGAACCGCTGCAACTGAACATCCTGCCTCGGCTCGCCACCCAGCGGGTATCTTGCAATATCGGCCTCAATAAGCTTTTCCAGCTCCTGCTGTCCTCTCGACAAAGGCCGATTGACGACCTGCCTAACCCTCTGGTAATACCCCTTCTGCTCACGCGGCAAAGCCACGCCCTGGCGTAAGCCATCCCCAAGCGGAGAACCGGGGCCGCCGACCACCCTGCCTCCCGGCACAGTCGTAGTCACCGTCCATGTCGGTGAATAATAAGGGGTTATGCCGCCGCGCTGCTCAAAATCCTGCGAACCAGCCGTCCCCCTCAGAAATGAGTCAATCCCTCCCGATGTATGCGCCAGCGAGCTTGCCGGGGCCGAGAAATTCGTCGCGCCGCTGTATGGAACGACGCCCCGAAAGTGCATCCCGCCAGCAACATTACCCGTCACCACCAAATTTCCGCTTGTGTCGATTGGATTGGCACTGGGCATCAGCCCCGACTTATACGCCGTCGGCGGAACTATCCCCGACCCGACCGGATTAACAACCCCCGGGCCTTCAAGCGACAGCCCAACCCTGCACAAAGCAGCCACAAGTGTCATCAATGTATAAATTAAGCTTCGTCTTCTCATATCACTAACTACCCCAGGCAAGGCGAATATGTTCCTGTCGTCGCAAAGTTTAAAACTTAAAGCTCAAAATCCAAAGCCATAACGTAAATCCTAAAAGTTTTGGGCTATCAGCTTTGGTTTCGAGTTTTACGCTTTAAGTTTTGCGCTGCTTGTGCACTTTTGCTCCCCAGCCAAGCTTGGCCGCCAATGTATCCCACTTGCTGCGAAGTGGATTGTTCACAATCAAAAATTCCGCCCGCGCCCGCTGCACCTGCACTGCATCATTGGTATCCAGGTCCAGCGATGCCTGGCCGTCTATCGAAACCGTCGACCCTTCATTGAGACGCACGCCCCTGATTTCAACTATGCTGTCCGCCTTAATCACAATCGGCCTGAAACTCAGGCTGTGCGGACAAATCGGCGTAATCACCATCGCCTGCATTTCCTGCGACAGAACGGGACCACCCGCAGACAAGCTATACGCCGTCGAACCCGTCGGCGTAGAAACCACCAGGCCATCGCTGACACACTCTCCCAGAAGCTGGCCGTCCACGGACATCCTCAGTTCAATCATCCGAAACGGCGGACCAGCTGTAATGAAAACATCATTCACCGCCGTCGAGCGAAATCGTTCCCGGCCAGCCCTGAGCTTTGTCGAAGGGCCGCTCCGCAATACCCGGCAAAGCAGCATCATACGCTTCTCTATCACCACCCCCCCGCTTCGCAGCCGCGGGAAAAACTCCTCCAGCTCCTCTACGCTGAACTCCGCCAGGTAACCAAGCTTGCCGACGTTCACTCCCACCACGGGAACTCCGATTGTATCGGGGCTTCGACTCAATTGCCTCGCGGCGGCAATAATGCTGCCGTCCCCGCCGAAAACTACCGCATAATCGGCCTGCCGCAGGCCCTCAAGAGTGCACTCATCTATCCCGCAACTGACTACCGTTTTGACCCCGGCACGCCCACGCCTTATAAAATCCGAAAACTCCGAAATCGCCTCTGTGACGTGCGCCTTTCTCCGGTCACCAAGAATCGCCAGCTTCAATGCTCTCTTGCGGCCCAACTTCACCATAATTCTGCATTCTCTCCCGCACCAGCCGGTGCGGGATTTAATTCAACCTGCTACTTGCTCAAAATTCCCCTCACAGCTTCCGCTATTCTTTCGGCATTTATCCCCACATCCATAAGCTGGCAGAGGCGAGAATTGTGCCCGATAAACCGCCTCGGCACTCCCAACAAACGGACCGCTCCCGCCTGTGGTGAGCAGGGTCGAACCGCACCGGACGGCGCGGGACAGAAACCGTCACACCGCTGACCCGCCGCCTCCAGCACCGCCGAGCCGAACCCGCACGCGATGCCGTGGTCCTCAACCGTCACCACTTGCTTACCAGACCTCAAAAGCTCAACAATCCTCCCGTCGACCGGCGCAGCAAACCTAGCGTTTATCACGTCAACTTCCACGCCCTCTTCAGCCAGCCGCTTCGCGGCACCAATCGCTTCCGAAAGAACACTGCCGTAACTGACCACCACAGCGCCCGAATCCCTGCTGCTTCTTACGACCACGCTCCTGCCAAGCTCAAACGGCTCAGCACTGGCCTCCGTAATGCGCTCCGCTGCAACATAATCCTTCGGATACCTTATGCACACGGGCCGGCCCGCACCCATCGCAAATTCCAGTGCACCCTTCATCTCCGCGGCGTCCGCTGGTGCCACAAGCGCCAGGTTCGGCATCATTCGCAGAAATCCGATGTCCATAAGTCCGTGATGCGTCGGACCATCGGCGCCCACCAGTCCGGCCCTGTCGATACAGAACACAACCGGCAGGTTTTGCAAAGACACCTCCTGAAATATCTGGTCAAAACTCCTCTGCAAAAACGTCGAATAAATACACACAACGGGTCGCAACCCGCTGCTGGCCAAACCCGCCGCTATCTCTACCGCCGCACTTTCCGCTATCCCGACGTCATAAAACCTCCCGCCGAACCGCTCGCGGAACTCCATTAGCCCCGTCCCGTCGCACATCGCGCTGGTTATCGCAACAATCCTCGTATCCTTTTCTGCCAACTTCACCAGCTCCTCGCCGAAAACTTGTGTGAAACTTCGCCCCACACCGTGCGGGGGCGTTGGCTCTATCGCCTCGCCGTTCATCCTGAAGGGCCCCGTCGAATGATATTTGCTCGGCTCACTCCCCGCAGGCGTAAACCCCATTCCCTTTTTGGTAAACAGGTGTAGAATCACGGGGTGATTAACCTGCCTTAGCGCCCCAAACAACTTTATCAGCGAGCCAACGTCGTGCCCGTCCACGGGGCCAAAATAAGGGATGTTCAAGCTCTCAAACAATTGACTCCCCGGCAGCACCATACGAATGCTCTTCTTAATCCTTGCTATCGCCTCTTCGACCGTCTTGCCGATGACCGGCACGTGCTCCAGAATATCGCTCGTCGTCCTGCGCAAATCCTCGTATGTCTGACTCAGCCGAATCCTCGAAAAGTATTTCGCAACCGCACCCTGCGTCGCGTCTATCGCCATCGAGTTGTCGTTGAGCACAATCAACAGCTGCCGCTTGACTAACCCCAGATTGTTCAACGCCTCGAAGCTGGCCCCGTTAACAATGCTCGCGTCCCCGACCATCGCGACGATTCTCTCATCCGTCCCCTGATGTGCTGCACCCAGCGCCATCCCGATGGCGGTCCCTATCGATGTCCCTGCGTGCCCGACGGCAAACCGGTCGTACGGGCTTTCCACGGGATTGGGAAACCCGCTTACCCCGCCCGAATGACGAAGAAGTCGAAACGCTTCCTTCCTGCTCGTGATTATCTTGTGCGCATAACACTGATGCCCCACGTCCCACGCTAATTTGTCCCGCTCAAAATCGAATACATAATGCAGCGCAAGCGTCATTTCCACCACCCCAAGGTTGCTCGCCAGATGCCCACCTGTCCTGCTCACTGTGTCTAAAATGAACCTCCGTATCTCGTCGGCCAGCGCCTTCAACTGAGTCACGGAAAGCCCCTTCAAATCGCCAGGGGCGTTTATCCCGCCAAGCAGCGGATAACCCTCCCACGTCCCAGATTCGTCCGTCGCTTGCCTTGCGTAGCCCCCCGCGTCTTCTTGTCGAAGACAAGAGAGAGGGCGAAGCGGGGCCCCCTGTCCTCTGTCCTTCTTCGTTTCTTTTGAGTCCAATCTCCGCATTTTATCCAAACCTCAACCTACCATGCGTCTGGCGGGCCAAATTCGTCCTTCTCAGCCCCCGCGTCTTGCGACAGCAAGACGGCAGCGGAGACGAAGAACGGACACATCATTATACAAACGCACACGCCATACTTCAAACTTTACCCGCCCAGCATATGGCGGGTTTACCCGTCATCGAAGGAAGGAAAAGGGGTCAGACACCTTTTCCCCTCGGCGCGGACTCGTCTCGGCGAAGGCCCAACATAGGGCCAATACGCAGCTAATAACGCCGAGCCGGAGCCGGACAAAAAAAGGCCATAAGCACACTGCCTATGGCCCGTTGGTTCGCAAAAACTTTTTTTTGAAACCTTAAGGAGGGCGAGGCGGTGGACGTATCCTGTATGCTAAATGGTATACTTCAAAAAATTCCCCGCACCGTCTGATGCAGGGTTGGCTTTCAGATGAAAAGGCGGCCTCCACTCCAACCAAACCCACCATCAGCGACAGGCTAAAGATACGCACACCCAGCCCAATAGGAGAAAATACTTCTTCCACGGCCAATCTCCCGCTCGTCCCGGCGAAGGCCCAACATAGGACCAATACGTAGCCAACAACACCAAGCCGTAGCTGGACAAGACCTAGTAATATCATCGGCAAGGCCTTCGACTTTTGATTACCCAATCCCGACTTGCGGTGAGTTGAACAGTAGAGCAGTTGACCACCACGCACTTATTTTGAGATGTTGGTGTTGACCAGATATGAGGCGTTCGAATGATCTCAAGCCCTTGTAAATGGTGTGATACCTGCAACTCAAAATAGGTGCGGGGCTCAAATGCTCTGTTGGCCAAAGTTTACACGCCGTCGGCGAGGCCAACCGCATTATCAGTATTGAAAAAGCCGGTTTCCCTCAAGCGATAAAATCTCAAACCCCAAATCCGAAATCCCCAAAAAGCACCAATTATCAATCCCGCCCAGCACTGGGCGGGACCAATCTCAAAACGGCTGACGCCCGTGGTTTTGAACATTAGAATATTTGGATTTGGAATTTGTTTGGGATTTGGGGGTTCTATATCGGGATTTCCTTCGTATTTCGGATTTGGTGCTTGGGATTTTTATCTGGTCCTGTTCAAAAGCATCGTCGCCAGCCAGCGAAGCCCTTCGGCCTTTGCGCCGAACGGCTCTAATGCCGCGACTGCTTCACCAGCAAGTTTCTCGGCCAATCTTCTCGACTCTGCCAGCCCTACCACCGCAGGATATGTCATCTTTCCCTGCCTTGCATCCTTGCCGCTGGTCTTGCCCAACTGCTCGCTGCCCGCACACACATCAAGTATGTCGTCCGCTATCTGGAAACCCAGCCCGATTTTAAGCCCATACTCGCGCAAGCTTAACAGCTTCTCCTGGCTTGCCCCGCCACCTGTGGTGAGCGCAGTCGAACCACATATCCCTCCCATCACCGCCGCACACCGAAATATCTTGGCGGTCTTGTTGGTGTGAATGTACCGCAGCGCCTCTTCGCTTGCACCCGGCGCGCCGGGGCTCGTGGCCTGCCAATCAGCCGTCTGCCCTGCCACCATTCCGGCGGGACCAGCCGCCTCGGCAAGCTCGCAAATCAACTGCACCGCCGTCTCCGGCTTGTCTACCTGTTTTGCCAGCACCTCAAACGCCAGCGTCAGCAAAGCATCGCCGACTAATATCGCCGTCGCCTCATCGAACTTCTTGTGACAGGCGAGGCGTCCCCGTCGATAATCGTCGTCATCCATCGCAGGCAAATCATCGTGGATAAGCGAATACGTATGCACCATTTCTACCGCCGCCGCCGCAATCTCTGCATTGCGGTTGACTTCGCCGGCCATAAGCTCGCAACACCACAATGCTATCGCCGACCGCACACGCTTGCCTCCCCCTTCGAGCGCATAGCGGACCGGTTCTTCAAGCTCGCGCCCAATCAAGCCGGGCTGCGACAAAATCCGCTCAAGCACATCATTGACTAATCGAACCTTGCGCTCAAGCTGAGCCGAAAAACCTCCATCCGCACTACCGCCTAACTTCATAACTACCTGCCACTGTAAAAGTTGTGTTCCAGACAGCAAAAACGTATTATACACCGGCTTCGCGGCCTTCTAAAGAGATTTATGGATAACGCAAGGATTCTCATTCTCGGCGTCACTGCATCCGGCAAAGGCCGGCTCGCCTTCGAGCTGGCAAAATATCTCGATGCCGAAATCATCTCCGTCGACTCCATGAAGGTCTACCGCCGAATGGATATTGGCACCGCCAAACCGCCTACCCAGGCCCGCCTCCAAATCCCATATCACCTCATCGATGTTGTCGAACCAGGCGCCCCATTCAGCGTCGCACGCTTCTTGGAGCTCGCCAATGCTGCCATCCGCCAAATCGAAAATAAAAATAAACCGGTCGTCGCAGTGGGCGGCACCGCCCTCTATATCAAGACGCTGCTTTACGGCCTCTTTGAAGGCCCGGGCGCAGATGAACAAATCAGAAACAAACTGAAGGCACAGGCACAAAACCAGGGTCTTGACTCGCTATATGAACAATTGCAGAGAATCGACCCCGGCGCCGCAGACCGCATCAGCCGAAACGACGCAAAACGCATCATCCGCGCTCTTGAGGTTTACAAGCTCACCGGCAAACCCATCTCCACGTTCCAAACCCAGTGGGACACACAACGAACGCACGACCCGTCTCGACAAGGCGTCGAGCCGAGGCAGGACGCAATACGCAATACGCACTCCGTAAGGAGTCCCCAGGACGACTGGACTATCATTGGTTTGCGAAGAGAAAAAACAGAAGAAAATAAACGCATCAACGCAAGAGTCAAAAAGATGATTGACGCAGGACTACTCGACGAGGTCAAACGACTGCTCGCCGAGCCAAACCCTCTTGGCGACCAGGCCCGCTGCGCCATCGGCTACGCCGAAATCACCGACCACCTGGCTGGCAAAATATCGCTCGACGACGCAATCGAGCTTATCAAAAAAAACACCCGCAAACTCGCCAAAGCCCAGCGAACCTGGTTCAAAACCTTCCCCAACGTCCACTGGCTCGACCTCGCCCCAGACGAAACCGCTGAGTCAATACTCACCCGAACGAAAGCGATTCTGAAACATGAAACCTGACCGGCGACATTCAAAATCGCTAATCCTCTTTCTCGCCGCAAGGCCGAAGTTCCTCACCGCAAGCGCCGCCCCGGTGCTGGTCGGCTCGACACTTGGTTTTGCAGTTGCAGAGGTGTTCAACTGGCCTTTGTTTCTGCTCGCGCTGTTTGCAACGATGGCCCTGCACTCGGGAGCCAACATCGCCAACGACTACTTCGACCACCTCTCCGGCAACGACTGGGTTAATAAAAACGCCACACCATTCTCCGGCGGCAGACAATTCATTCAGCAGGGTGCCCTCTCACCAAAAACAACCCTCCTTGCGTCGCTGGTTTGTCTGACCGTTGGCTCGGCGCTTGGCGTAGTAATATTGCTGATTACGCGAAGCATCTTCATTCTTCTCCTCGGGATTACCGGCCTGCTCGGCGGCTTCTTCTATACCGCACCGCCGGTCAAAATCGGCTATCGTGGCATAGGTGAATTTGCCATCGCCCTCTTGTTTGGCATACTGCCCGTGTATGGCTCGTATTATCTTCAAACCAGCTCAATCGACGCAATTCCCCTGGCCGCCGCGTGCATAATGAGCGTCTTGATTTTCTTGGTGATTCTGGTAAACGAATTTCCCGACCTTGCCGCCGATGCCGCCGTCAATAAAAAAACATTAGTCGTTCGCTTTGGCGTTCGCCCCTGCGCCTGGATTTACCGAACCGCCGTCATCAGCACTTTTCTCATCGCCGCGATAGGCGCATTCATCGGCCGCTTTATGCTCTGGTCCTCGGCGCTTTATTTTCTGTTTGGCCTGCCCGTCGCTGTCGCCGCAATCCGCTTCGCAAATGCAAAAGACCTTTCCGCCCCCGGCCGAACCCAGCACTGCGCTAGCGCAATAACAATTTTCCTTCACCTCCTCGCCGCCCTCACCCTCTCCGCCGGTTTTCTCGTTTGGGCGTTCGTGCGCAGCTATATGGGTTAATAGCTTGACCGGCTGTTGGGGCTGGCGTAAACTTTTGGCCGATGGAGAAACGGCTTGTCATAAATGCTGATGACTTCGGGCTCTGCGTTGGTGTCAATAAGGCAATCGCCGAAGCGCACACCAACGGCGTGCTAACAAGCGCGACGATTATGACCAACATGCCCGCCGCCGAGCAGGCGGCGGAGCTGGCCAAAACGCTGCCAAATCTCGGCGTCGGCGTGCACCTCAACCTGACCGATGGCAAACCCATCTGCAGAGACGCAATCGTCAAATGCCTTTCAGACAGCAAAGGCAATTTCCATTTGTCGCCGGGCAAATTGGCGATATTGTCGTTGATAAGCGGCAAAGTAAGGTCGGCTGTCGAAGCCGAACTCGCCGCACAGATTCAATGGGTAATTGACAATTGTCTAAAACCGACACACCTCGATTCGCACAAGCACATTCATAGTTTCCCAGCCATATTCCCGATTGTCTGCCGATTAGCCAAACGCTTCGGGATACCTGCGATTCGCTACACCTACGAGCCAAAACACTTGTGCCAAATGCCCTGGCCCTTTACAGACCGCAACGGCAGAAAAAGGGCCGCAACGGTGCGGACGATGGCAAAGGTAAACCGCTGGCAAAACCGCTCGTTTTTCAAAACCGAAGCCATTCTGGGCGTAGCGCATACCGGAAACATAAATGTTAATTTCTTCAGGGCGGTTTCGTTGTATAATACCGCTGCAACAGCCGAGGTAATGACCCATCCGGGATACACATTCGATTTGGATTCGAGCAAAACCCGGCTGGTCGGGCAGCGCCAAGTTGAGCTTGAGGCGCTATGCAGTGAAAAGACAAAACGGTATTTCAAAGAAGCAGGGATAAAACCGGTGCACTATGGCCAGCTCTGACAACCTCACAAAACAGCCGCAGACAAAAACGAACACGGCAATAGATTGCTCCATCATTGTGCCGCTCTATAACGAGTCGAGCGTCGTCAACGAGCTTTACCAGCGCCTGACCAAAACGCTCACCACAACCGGCTTGTATTACGAGCTTATCTTCGTTGACGACGGCAGTTCGGACAACACCCTGCAGCTCCTGAAAAACATCGTCGCTGGCGACAGCAAAGTCGTCGTCGTCGAGCTGCGCCGCAACTTCGGCCAGACGCCCGCACTCGCCGCCGGCTTCGATGTAGCACGGGGCCAAATCATCATTTCAATGGACGGCGACCTGCAGCATCTGCCCGAGGAAATACCCGCATTTCTCGAAAAACTTAATGAGGGATACGATGTCGTCAGCGGCTGGCGAAAAAAACGCGTCGACAACCTGCTGGTGCGAAAAATACCCTCCAGGGCCGCAAACTGGCTCGCCTCTAAAATAAGCGGCGTCGACATCCACGACTTCGGCACAACCTTCAAGGCATATCGCCGCGAAATTGTGGAGCAGTTGCAGCTCTATGGCGAAATGCACAGATTCATACCGGCATTGCTTAGCCAAAGCGGAGTGAAAATAGCAGAAATTCCAATCACCAATATCATAAGACCGTCCGGCTCAAGCAACTACGGCCTGGGCCGAATGTTCAGAGTCGCCTTCGACCTGATTACGCTGCGGTTCCTGCTTCTGTATATCACAAGACCCCTGCACTTTTTCGGCAGAGCCGCCCTGTACTGCATTGTCACCGGCCTGTTACTTTCCGCTTACATACTGTTCGACAAGTTTTATTACAACGTACCCATCATCGTCGCGCACGCGCCTCTGGCGGGCCTTGCCGTCGTCCTGCTGCTGGTCGGCACCATTTTCATCGCCACTGGCCTCATAGGCGAAATGATAAGCAGAGTTTACTTTGAATCCACCGGCAAAAAAATATACTCGGTGCGGAAAATGTATCGCAAAAACGCCCTGGGAAAGATTGAACAGTGAAAAAGAAAAATCCAATAAGGGTTCTTGTAATCATCCTGCTTTTCGCAGTCGCAGCAATCCTGCTGGTCAGGCATTTTCAAATCAAGAACTTCAATGTCATAAACCCCGGCATCCTGTATACAAGCGGCCAGCCCAGGGGAATGGACTATACGCGACTGCTCTACAAATATCACATCGCCACAATCATCAACCTCCGCTCGCCTGCCGAGCACCGCGAGAGAAACTGGTATAACGAAGAGATTACCTGGGTCCGCAGCAATGGCGTCAAATACTTCGAGATGCCCCTCGACAGAAACATAGACAGCCCCGCTCATTACCCGGATGCGAATACGCAGGGACAGTTTCTCGCCATAATGGCTGACAAGGAAAACCTCCCCGTTCTGGTTCACGACAGCAGCGGTGAATCAAGGGCTGCAATACTTGCAGCCGTCTGGCTGATAAAAAGCGAACAACTGCCCGTTCAACAAGTCATCGATATAGCTTCCGGAATCAAGTCAGCGCCACTGTCAAAACCAGAGAAGCATTTCATAACCACCCTGGTCGACTAAAAATCGACTAAAGGGGCACGCCGTCGGAGCTCCCGACGGTCGATGATTGCCTGTGAAACAGCCCCCCCGCAACCGGGTTCGACCCGTGCCGCTCAACCCCCTGCTCCATATACACAAGCTCAAATCGCCCGGTCTTCAGCAATTCATCCAAATTCCTGCCGAAGGCGGCAATCCAGCAATCTTCTTGATAGAACCTGTCCAGCTCGCCGATATCCCGTATTTCTGAAACAGGCCTGCCGAAGTAATGGACGAATCTGGCGGAGACGCCCCCGTATGCAACCAGCCTGTCCGCCGTCGGCACTGTTTGCGCGGCCGCGAGCGTAAATCGCCTCGAGGGCTCGTTATAATCGAGCGGATTTATAAGCCCCACAAAGACAATCATAATCACGGCGATAAGGCCGCCAAAAATGCAGCCATAGGCCGGCCCCGGGCGATTTCGGGCGAACAGTACGGCAACGACAATCGCCACGACGACAATCACACCGGCCGTCGTAATCGCCGCCGGCAAAAACTGACGCCACCAGCCAACACTATAGGCAACCAGCCCCGCAGCCAGTAAAAACGCCGCAGCAAGATGCATCCCAAGAACACCCTTCGCTTGTTTGACCGTAAACGCCGTACGCTCAAACATCATATCCTCCAGAAGGATACCTGTCAGAATGGCCATTACGGGTATTATCGGCATTATATAATGCTGGCGTTTTCCGCCCGACAGCATCAAAAACGCCAAATCAGCAACAAATACTACCCACAAAAACTGCATAACCGGCCGCTTCCCGCCCCAGACGCGATAAAACGGCGCGGCAAGTGACATCGGCAAAAAAACAACCCACGGCGCAATAAACATAAACATCTGCGGCAGATAATAGAAAAACGGCTTGTTGCCCGACGCGTAGCCGCCGAAAAGGCGGTCGACAAATTCCTTCTTCCATATCACTATGTCCCAGTTAACCTTATATGCAGCGGCAATCGGCCAGGGCAGCATTATCACAAGAAAAATCAACACGCCCCAAACCGGCAGCATCTTAGAAATCAGCCGCCATTGCTTGGTTATCGCTATGTAGATAACCAAAGGAACGCCAACAAGCGGAATCGGCGCAGGCCCCTTGGCAAGATTCCCAAGCCCGAAGCTGACCCAGAAAACCAGCATATACACAATCTGCCGTTTGCGCGCCTGCGAAGTCAGGGCGGAGTAAAAACTCAGAAAACAAACAACAACAAAAAACGTCAGCGCCATCTCAGGGCGGGCATTATGCGCATAACGGACATAACCCAGCGATGTCGCCCATACCCCCGCACACACAAGGGCCGTCCGAAGCGACAGCCACTTCTCAACAAAATAGACAATTGCACAAACGGAAAGAACTGCAAAAACCGCGCTCGGCAACCGAGCGGTAAACTCATCAACTCTGCCGGTTGTCTTTGCAATTGCCGCAACCAGCCAGTATGACAGCGGCGTCTTTTGCAGCCGCGGCTGGCCGTTGAATGTCGGCATAACCCAGTTGCCGCTTTGAAGCATCTCACGAGAGGTCACAGAAACAAAGCACTCGTGGTTGTCGAGCGTCCTTGCCGAAAGTGTCCAGCCGGCGCTTATCGCCGACAAAAGCAATGTTCCCGCGACCAGAAATATCCTGCCAAATCCCAATTTCTTCATTTTTATCCGCCGTGGCGGACTAAATTCTCAATTCACTCTATCAACTTGACTATCTGGTCAAAATCGTTCGACGCTTCAACTGGAGGGTTGCTGAACTGTCCCTGCTTTTCCTTGTGGTAATTGACCGTCACATTCGGGTCTTTTAGCGCGTGACCCGTAAGCACGCAGGCAATGCGCTCGTCAGCGCTGATAACACCCTCGGCCCGCAACAGTTTCAGTCCCGCCACTGAAGCCGCTGAAGCCGGCTCACAGCCAAGCCCGTATTTGCCGATAACCGCCTTTGCATCGACAATCTCTTCGTCGCTCACCGCCCGCACCACCCCGTTGCATATACCTATCGCCCGCAGGCACTTCTTCAAATTGACGGGCCGTGAAATTTCTATCGCCGATGCGCAGGTATGCGGCGAAAAATGGCGGGCCGTCAGGTCGGCATAATAGTCCCTGATAACCGTGCCGTCGACTGAGCCATCGTTCCACACAAGCTTCTTGTTATTCACAAGGTCGCTAAGCGTCGCGGCGCCGGTTGCGTTTATGATGGCCATCCGCGGTATTCGCTTAATCAACCCCAGTTGCTTCAACTCGTAAAACGCCTTGCCGAACGCGCTTGAGTTGCCTAAATTGCCCCCCGGCACCACAATCCAGTCGGGCACTTCCCAGCCAAGCCCCTCAATGATGCGATACATTATCGTCTTTTGGCCTTCCAAGCGGAATGGATTCAGCGAATTGAGTAGATACAGCCCTAATTTACTGCAGACGTCCTGCACCTGCCGCATACAGTCGTCGAAGTCGCCCTTTATCTGTATCGTCCGTGCCCCGTAATCCATTGCCTGCGACAGCTTGCCGAACGCGATTCTGCCCGAACCGACGAAAACCGTGCATTTCAGTCCGCAGCTGTGCGCATACAGCGCGACCGACGCAGAGGTGTTGCCCGTTGATGCGCAGGCGCTTGACTTTGCGCCGACCATTTTTGCGTGGCTAAACGCCGCCGCCATCCCGTTGTCCTTGAACGACCCCGATGGATTCAACCCCTCATACTGCAAAAACAATCGTCCCGGCTTTATCCCTGCATATTTGCCCACCTCGTCGTTGGGCTGCAAAATCGTCTGACCCTCCCCGATTGTCACCTTGTATTCGTCGTCGCAAAAATTCAACAGCTCCCGAAATCGCCACACGCCTGATAAATCGAGTGCGTTGTTCCTGTTCGCCCAGCGCTTGCCGAAGTCACTGAGTTTTTTCGGAACTTTGATTTTGTCCCAGTTGTATTGTGCGTCTAAAAGGTCGCCGCACCGCGGACATTTGAACATCACCTCGCCGACGTCAAACTCCGCCGCACAACCCGGATTGATGCACCTCTGAAATACAGCCGACTGCTTACTCATCCAACACCTCATCAGAAAACAGAGAACAGAAGGCAGATTGTCTGTCCTCCGTCCTCCCGTCGTCTGCATTAATCTTTTTAATAAGCTCCGGCAGTTCAGCGATTTTGTTTATTTTCCATACGCCGGACGGCGCATTTTTGCCTATGTTCGTGTAAGCTGATTTCAGCACCGCACGCATACCGGCCTTCAACGCCGGCCAAATATCAATGTCTAAACGGTCGCCGACAAAAAGTATTCGCTCCGCTGGCTCACCCATTTTAGCAACCACCGCCTCAAAAATCCGCCTGTCGGGTTTCCGAAACTCAAACTGATAGGAATAAAGCCGGCAGGGGAAAAAATCCAACATTTCCAACTGCGCTAAATGCCTGTCTAAAGAACTGGCACTTACGAACGTGTTGCTCAGAATACCGAGCCTAAGACCCATCCGGCGCAGCTTGGTCAAAGTATCTTTTATATCCGACTCAATATTAGCCAATTTGCTTAACGGCTCATACCAAAGCCAGCCAACCTCCCGCCATTGCTCATCAGTGAGTTTGTAGCCGCGCTTGGCACCGGAGGTTTTCAGCAGCGACAGCGCATCGAAATCTTTCCCCGTGATATCAGCCCACAGACATCGCAATCGAATGGCGATTAAATTTCGCAAACAGTACCATCTGAAATCGCCGGCCAACTGGCCACAGCTTATCAGGTAATCATAAGTCAATCGCGCGCTCTGCCAAAACACCCTGGTCGTCCCGACCCTGCCGAAATTCAGCAAAGTGTCGCCCAGGTCGAACAGAACCGCTTTAATCGCCCCTTGTGTCATTGGGTAACACGAACCACATTGTTAATTGTTCCGTGTTCATTGCTCGTTGACTATGAACTACCAACAATTAACTGTGAAAACTTCTCACCTCAACGGCGGCAAACCATCCGCAAAGGCCTCTTTTACCCATTCAAACATTTCATCATCCGATATCGCGGATACCCTGTCCATCGCGTATTCAGCCGCAATCTTGTCCCTTACCTTGACTACACGCGGGTCGTGCTTGGTAATCTCAATCTGAAACCGGGATTCAATCCAGTGTTTTATCCCCGCAGCTCCCGTCTTGTCGGTAATGGCCACCTCCACAGGCCGCTTGAGCAGCTTGTCGGTGTCAAAACAGTTGTATATCTCCTCGTTTTTCAATAACCCGTCGGCGTGAATGCCCGCCCGCGTCACGTTGAAGTCCCTGCCGACAAATGGGTAATTGCTCGGAATCTCAAAGCCAAGCTCCTTTGTCGCATATTCGGCCAACTCCGTTATCGCGGCGTAGTTGACGCCTCCTGTCAGCCCCTTGATTTGCGCGTGCTCAATAACCATTGCCTCAAGAGGCGGATTGCCCGTTCGCTCGCCTACGCCGAATATGGAACTGTTGGCCGCACAGCATCCGTAAAGCCAGGCCGTCGCCGCATTCACCGCAACTTTGTGCAGGTCGTTATGGCCGTGCCACTCCAACAATTCAGCCGGCACACCGATTTCCCGCAAGCCCGCTACCAGCTTCGGCACGCTTCTCGGCAAAGCCGAACCCGCCCACGGCAGTCCGAAGCCCAGTGTATCGCACAGCCGAATCTTTACCGCACTTTTGTACTGCTCGCCAAGCTTCATCAGCTCCGCGGCAAATGGCAGCACAAAGCCGTCGAAATCGGCTCTGGTCACATCCTCAAGATGACACCGTGGAATCACGCCCTGGTCCAGTGCCGACTTGACCACATCCAGATACGCCGCAAACGCCTGTGCACGTGTCTTTCGCAGTTTTAGAAATATGTGGTAGTCGCTCACGCTTGTCAGTATCCCCGTCTCCGCAAGACCCATCTGCTTGACAAGCCGGAAGTCCTCCGCCACCGCCCGAATCCAGCCGGTTATCTCAGGATACTTGTATCCGCGGGCCTTGCACAGTTCGACCGCTTTCCTGTCGCGGTCCGAATACAGAAAGAACTCGCACTGCCGAATCAGGCCCGTATCGCCGTCTATCTTGTGCAGCAGGTCGTATATCCTCAAAATCTGCTCAGGCGCATATGGGGGCCTGGCCTGCTGGCCGTCGCGAAACGTCGTGTCCGTCACCCATATCTCTGCGGGTATCTCATACGGAACGGTTCTGCGCTCAAACTTCACACGCGGAAACTCCGTATAAGGAAACATCTCCCGATACAGATTCGGCTCCGCAACATCTGCTACTTTTAGAACCCTTTTCGCCATTTTCTACATCACCTCGTGCTGGGCTCTTCAACCAAACCAAACATCAAAACTTTCTATTCAACAAGCAGTGGCCGAGATGGGAGTCGAACCCATACGCCCTTACGGGCAGGGGATTTTAAGTCCCCAGCGTCTGCCATTCCGCCACTCGGCCCCAAAACCACACGCAGTCGCTTCTCAACCACCACTGACCACTGTAAGCCCCCCAACCCCGCCCTGAGTGTAGTCGACGGGTTTATCCGCCGCGGCGGACCTGTGTTGGCGGCCTTTACCTCTATACTACCAAAACAACTTAACCAATTTCGTCCGGTTTTGCAAACCGTAAATCCCGAATGTCGGCCCACGACGGGGAGAATCGACAATACGCCGCTCGGACTTACCCGCTTTATATTCTCTTTAGCTTCACATCCGGCTGGCGGAGATAATTGGGCGCAAGTCGAATCGCGTCGGCGAAGTCACCGCACTTGGCTTTTTGCCAGCCGAGACGATGAACGTTGGCAGCCGATGGATTCCAATGCCTTTCATCAAAAAACCGGATTCCATCTGCCGCGAAGCTGCCCTTGTAATAAACCAGCCCCTCGCCCAAGAGCCATACCGGTTTTTTACTGTCGGCAAACTTGGCCAGAAACTCCCCGGCAGTCATCAGGCAATCCGGCTGAACTTTTATCAGCGGACAGGCAACACTGAACGCTGTCCGTAAGGACTCCATAGGAGAACACTGTCCGCCTGTCCTGCCTGCCCCGCATAGCCCCGTCGTCTGGGGCGAAGCGGGGAGCCCAGTCGAAGGGCTGAACGCTGGTCTATAAACAGCCACGAAGAATTGTCCCCTTTTGGCATCCAGAATCGTCGCCAGAAGTTCGTTTGGTCGTAAGCCCCCAAGTTTGTCCTGGGAGTTTTCGGCGGTGGTGAAATTTATCACGTTGGCTGCGATGACGTCTAATGTATCGACGGCAATGATTCCGACGTTATTGGCCAGAGCCATCGTCTTGGCGATAGTCACTGCTATCCGCAATCCGGTGAAGCTGCCGGGCCCGACTGAGATGTAAACCTGCTCGATATCGACCGGCTTTTTGCCAAATCGCTCAAGCAGGCCGACTATCGCGGGAAAAACCTCGGCACTATGCCGCATAGGGCCGGTGAAACGACTCTCGCCCAGTAGCTCCTCACCCTGTGCAATCGCAACCGACCCCATCCGTCCGCTGGTTTCTATGGCTAATATCACAGGGCTATTGAAGTCGCTTTTAGTCGTCATGGCTTCCTTCGGATAATACCCGCCAGCCGATGGCAAATCAAACGCTTTCGAACCAGCGACTTATGTCAAAACTTGGCTGAACCCCTTATATACATCCACGGCCAGCTAAAAGTTCCCAAAGTGCCCTATCAGCGGAAAAACCCGCTTTGGGACCCGCCGGAGAGCTCCCTGACCATAAAAAGTTTACTAAACAAAGAACATTAAGATTTTTTTGAAAAAAAACAAAATAATCCTTGACAAGAGTTCTCCGGAAAACTAAATTGGTCTCGTTGTTAGGCAAATACACAACAACACCCTGCAACATTAAGGAATTGGGGCATCACGGGTAATATTTAGCCCACCGTTTTACGGCGGGTTTGAACGGTGTGAAAAGATGAGTCGGCTGAAACTTCTGACACAGCCGAAGGGGACGGAGTATGAACGAACATATCAAAAACAAAACGGAGCCAAGCGGGAATTTATGACCAGGTCCAGAACATCACAAAACATCGTTCGCCGGAGCAAAACTGAGGATGGCTTCAAGGATAGAATCGACCTGCTCCGATGCAGAGCGGAACTGCTGACCGGCGCGGACCGTGCCCTGATGCAGATGTATTTGGACAACGCCAACACATTCAGGCAAATGGCCCGATTGTCCGGCGTCAACGAGGCGAACGTTGCCAGGCGCATTCACAAACTGATTCGCCGATTGCTCGACGGCCAGTACATCACCTGCCTGCACAACCGCGACAAGCTCACCCAGGAGCAAATCGAAATGGCAAGGGATTATTTTGTCCTCGGGCTGCCGATGAGCGAAATCGCCGACAGATACGAAACCACCTATTACGCCGTCAGGCAGACAATGAAACGGATTCAACGATTAACTGCTGTTGATGATTGATTATTGACGACTTCGCCGTACCTCGGCGGCTATTAAATAATCAATCATCTATAATCAATATAAAATGGAAATCTGCTGATGCTAATACTTTCAGTGTCAAAGCAATTCGACGTTAATGTCCCCATCAGCGACCGGGTGTCGATGATTTGTCGGATGTTCGGCGTCAGTATCGACCGGCTGGCGACCAATCGCAGGACGCACCAATGCACAATCAACGTGGAGGACGGGAACGTCGTTTACATAACGGGGCCTTCGGGAGCGGGCAAAAGCGTCCTGTTAAACCAGTTGCAAAAGGGCATCCCAGCCGACGAGCGAATCAGCATCGACCAGATACAACTGCCGGCGGACAGGGCAGCCATCGACTGCATCGGCAACGACTCAGGGACGGTTGAGGCAATGGCGCTGCTGGGCTATGCCGGTTTGAGCGACGTATTTTGTGTTCTGACCGCCCCCGCCAATCTGAGCGAAGGACAGAAGTATCGCTTTCGCCTCGCCTCCTGCCTGGCCTCAGGCAAAAAATTCGTCTTCGCAGACGAGTTCTGCAGCAACCTGGACCGCATCACCGCAGCTGGTATCGCCTACAACGTCCGCAGATTTGCAAAACGGAACAACGTGACGTTCTTCCTCGCCTCCGCCCACTCGGACATACTCGCGGATTTGCAGCCGGACGTGCTGGTCGCAAAACACCTCACGGGGCCGGCTGAAGTGACATACAAAAACAGCTGGCGTCCAGCAAACAGCTCTGAACGCTGTCCGCTGTCCGTAAGAACTCCATAGGAGAACGCTGTCCGCTGAATAGTATGGACATCTGCACTGTAACAAAAAATCTTCAAATCGTCCCCGGCACACGGGCAGATTATGAAACGCTGTCGCACTACCACTACCGCGAGCATCGCCTCGGTCCCTGCTCGGCGATTTTCGCGTTAAAGGGCAAATTCTACACCGCCGAAAACCTCGAAACCGCCGGCGTAATTGTCTATTCGATGCCGGCTGCCGGGGTGCAGATGCGAAACGCAGCAACAGGAGAAGTATTTGCTGGCTTGGACAGAACCACCCGGCTCAAACTCATCAACAAAAACATCCGCACCATCAGCAGGGTAATCATCGAGCCGAGGTTTCGCTCGCTGGGCCTCGCCGCCAAACTGGTCAACCAGACAATGCCGCTTATGAATGTCCCTCTTATCGAGGCACTCGCCGTAATGGGCAGGGTAAACCCTTTCTTTGAAAAGGCCGGTATGACCCGCTTCGACGCGCCGCCCTCCGCTGGCTGCGTTCGGCTTATCGAGGCGCTCGGGACCGTGGGCGTCGATGAGCAGGATTTTATCGACCCGCAGATTGTCCAGCAGAAACTCGACAAGCTCAAATGGCCCGCAGCTGATTTTATCGAACGCGAATTGTCCCGATTCCTCCAAAGCTACGGAAGCCGGCGACTTATGCCTCCCGGAATCGAACGCACAAGATTCATCGCCAGCAAACTCACAGACCGACCGGTTTACTACCTCTGGCGAAACCAAAACATAGAATTGAGAATTTAGAATGAAGAATGCAGAATCAAAAACCGAAGGCACAATTAAGTCGATACCGCTGTCGAAACTAATCGCCCATCCGGGCAATCCAAACGTGATGAGCGAGACGACCTTCCGCAAGCTGGTTCGCAACATTGAACGGACGGGACTTTATGAGCCGATTGCGGTCAGACCCCATCCAAAAAGCGAGGGCTGCTTCGAGATAATCAATGGCCATCACCGCGTAAAAGCACTCGACCGGCTTGGGCGAAAAGAAGCGGACTGCGTCATCTGGGACGTCGATGACGAACAAACTAATGTGTTGCTGGCTACGCTGAATCGGCTCTGCGGCTCTGACGAGCCGGCAAAAAAAATCGCACTGCTAAAAGACCTGACAAAGCGAATGGGCTCAGCCGAGCTTGCCAAATTACTGCCTGCTTCGGCAAAGCAGATTGACCGCCTGACCAACCTTAAACTGAGCGATGTCCTCATAAAAACCGATGCCGGACAGTTTGCAATACCCCTTGTGTTTTTTGTCAGTCAACAGCAAAAGGATGTAATTGAGCGGGCACTGGAGATGGCATATTTAGCCCCCGCGCTTGACTGCGCAAACAGTCGCGGGGGGCCGAACTTGTCAAAGGCGCAACGCCGTGCCTCGGCGATTACCAAAATCGCGGAGCATTTTCTGGCAAAATCATAATAAAGCGCCAGGAGAATCCAATGGTGGCGAAGATGGAGATTTACAAATGCCGAACAACAAAGGTCTGACAAAAAGACAGCTCGCGGTGATTGAGGATTTGTTCGCCGGTCAAATAGACGAGCAACAGATTTTAGACAAGTATAAAGTTGACCGCCGGCTTTATGACAAGTGGCTGGCCGACGAAGTTTTCATCGGCGAGTTTGAACGTCGACTCCAGTCAGCCCGCCGACAAGGCGAATTGATAATCGCTCGCTACGCGGCCTTTGCCGCCGCCAAATTAGTGCAGCTGACCGAGTCGGAAAACCAGGAAACCGCCCGCAAGGCCTGCCTCGATATCATCGGCCTGCTTAGACCTGGCACAGCCAAAGGCGAAGCCGACCTGCCGGACGACAATCCTGCTGCCCCACCCGCCGAGATCCCCCCCGCCCTCGCCAGCCGATTATTATCGGCATTGGCAGCGGGCAACGAATCACCAGGGACGCTTGTCCCGAGCAGTGTCGTGGGGAGCGACGAATAAAAAAAGGGAGACACTCGCTCCTTTAGGGTACGCAATAATTTGCCGGGCGGTCTCCCTTTATTTTGGCACGGCCCTCCCTGACCGATTTTATCCGCCACGCGTCAGGCGGATTTACATACTCACCTCCGTATAAAGTATACGTAAAATTTCGAACAACGCAAAAAAGAGTGGTCGCATTGATGAATAAAGAAAGAGAGACGAACGCCTGAAATCTCACCCTCACTTTCTTGGCCTCGTCTCTCTTTACAAAAAGGCGGTTATATGTCCGTACCGGACGAATTCACCCCTCCCCAAGCACCCCCGCCGTTTTGCCCCTTAGAGGCAGCGGGGGCGTCTCTCCGATTAAAATATGCGATATATTCCGATGCAGCGTGAATAAAAGCACCGAAAAAATCCCGATATAAATCGGGATTTGAACTGGAAACCAACAAACGCTATAATCAGCAGCGTTCAGCTTTTTCTGTCCGCTGTACGCTATCCGCTGCCTTTGTGATTGGAAAGGGAGATGACGATGAAAATAGCAATCGGCTCGGACCACGCAGGGTTCAAATACAAAGAGCACATCAAAAAACAGCTCATCGAGAAGGGCCACAAGGTCGACGACTTCGGCACTGACTCGGAGGCGCCGTGCGATTACCCCGATATTATCAGGCCCGTTGCACAGGCCGTCGCCGCAGGCAAATACGACCGCGGAATCATCCTTGGTGGCTCAGGCAATGGCGAAGCAATGGTCGCCAACAAAATTAAGGGCATCCGCTGCGCCCTCTGCTGGGACCTGCGTTCCGCCCGCTTCAGCCGTGCCCACAACGACGCCAATATGCTCGCGCTTGGCCAGCGGATGATTTCAATCGAAGAAGCCCTCGAAATCGTCGAGCTTTGGCTTGCTACCCCCTTCGACGCAGGCCGACACCTCCCACGAATCCAGAAAATCGACGCAGCTTAAAACAAAATAAATAGGCCGCAAGTTCTACATTTCCATACAGGCCATTTCATGACTGTCATTCCCGCGAAAGCGGGAATCCAGAAGCTCGTTTTTGTCGCAATATCCTCGATTAAATCGATCCCATGGTAAAAACCGAGGTTATGAAATGGCCTGTAATCACTCTATCCAAGTTAGGGAGATAGACTATGACCGATGGTATTATTCTGCCCACAACTACAAACCTACAGACCACTGGTGCTGCCCGACTATACGAATCACTCAGGCGGACAAGGCCAAAGACAAAACAGGACCTGAAAAACTACATCAAGGTCTTTCTGGCTATCGACATCCCCGATAAGCAAATCTGCCCGGAGCATAACAGCCCATTAGATTACCTATGGCACAGCTTTAACAGTGATTTTACAAATCCGAAACCTGCCAACGCTGACTGCATTGTCTGGGCGAATCGCGGCGGAGGCAAAACCGACCTCGCAGCAATAGCGACGCTGCTGGACTGCATCTTCAAGCCCGCCTGCCAGGTGCGAATCTTAGCCGGCTCAGAAGACCAGGCGGGCAGAATGTATCAGTACCTCACCGACTTTTTACGAGCTGGCTTCGAACAATTCCTGACAGGACCAATCCGAAAAGCCGGCTGCCGATTCGCCAACGGCTCCGCTGTTGACGTCCTCACGCAATCGCAGTCAAGCGTCCGCGGCCAGCACATCCAAAAACTCCGCTGCGACGAGGTCGAGCTTTTCGACCCGGATATATTCAACGCCGCAAAGTTCACTACGCAGAGTGCGAACGGCATAATCGCAGCGATGGAATCAATCAGCACAATGCACAAACCCTATGGCCTTATGCAAAAACTCGTCTCATCAGCAATGCAAACCACCACGCCTGTCTTCAAATGGTGTCTGTGGGAAACAATTGAACGATGCGTCGACCGAAACTGCTCGCAATGTCCCTTATGGGGTGATTGCGCAGGCAAGGCAAAACAAGCTGATGGCTATCTCAAAATCGATGATTGCATCACGCAGATGCAAAGGGCCAGCCGAGCGGGCTGGGAAGCAGAAATGCTTTGTTTGAAGCCGAATCTCGAAAATGTCGTCTTCGACCAGTTTGACCTTGGCCTGCACGTCAAGCCCGTCGATTACGACCCGAATCTGCCTTTGTATCGCTCGCTGGATTTCGGCTTCGCAAACCCCTTTGTGTGCCTGTGGATTCAGGTCGATGCCGATGGCGTCGTGCGCATCATCGACGAATACATCCGCAGCCGGGCGACAATCGACGTCCACGCGGCAGAGCTGAAGACCCGAACCCCTGCCAGCGAATCACAAGTCATCGCGACCTTCTGCGACCCCGCAGGCGCGGGCGCCAACGACGTCACCGGCACAAGCGCCGTCCGCGAACTCCGCTCGCTTGGCATTAACGTTCGCTACCGCCGAAGTGGCATCGCCGAGGGTATCGAGCTTATCCGCCGCGCCATTCGCGCCGGCGACGGCAAAAGCCGACTTGTCATATCGCCCAAATGCCCCCGTCTCATCGAGGCCCTCACCTGCTATCATTACCCCGATTCGCCCGCCGCTGGCGATGAACTACCCCTCAAAGACGGCGTCTATGACCACCCCATCGACGCCCTGCGTTACTTCTTCATAAATTACACCCTTCCAAACAAAGTAGCAACTCGGAATTATTGAGGAGTTGACAACCAAGACCATCGAAAGAAATAAGACCACGCCGCCTTACGGGGCTGAAAAATGCGTTATCTATTTCTGCGCATAAAAAAACAGGACTGGGTCGGAGGGAGGGGAGAAAGCGAGATATCCCAGCCCTGTTGTTGGCTAAAAAAACGAGTTCAGGCCATAGAATCCACCGGTGTGGGATTTAGTGAAGGTAAATTCTCGTCTCAACTTCAGGTATTATTGTAGCATAACCGGCCAAATCCCACAAGAGGAAATTTCAAAAAAATACGAAAATTTTAGCCCCCGCCGGGCCGCTTAAAACCACCCCACACGCAGCATCCCAAGCCGGTCAATTTGCAGTAGTTATGAACGTCCGAAAGGGCTATATGTGCATAAAAAAATTGGGCTGGGGTCAGGAGGGAGGAGAGGAGAGAATTACCCCAGCCCGTGGATATCGTTCAAACTTTTCTACGCCAGCCGGCCCGATAGGTTCGGGGCCTTCGCCGATAATCGCCGTTTTTTAATCCGCCCCATTGCACAAGTCAAGCATTTTTTGCATAGTTTCGGCTGTAATTATCAATCAGGAATTACAGACATATGAAGTTAGTAAGGTATCGCAGAAACAACGTGGAATCGGTCGGGGTTCTGACTGGCGAGGCCGTCGTAGATGTGCGGACCGCTTGGCAGGGAACGAATCCGCCGAAAAATATCGTCGAAATCCTGCAACGCGGCGCAATCGCAAAAGTCGAAAAACTCGCGAAAACCTGCGATATCGTAACGCCGATAAATCAGGTAAAGCTACTCTCGCCCATAGAAAGGCCGGGCAAGATACTCTCGCTGGCGGGCAACTACTCCGAACATATTCGCGAAGCGAGCTTAAAACGCGGCTTCAAACTCGGCCTTTCGGACGCAAAAAGACAGACAACCGTTCCCAGGCCCTTCCTTAAGCCCGCGACAGTCGTCATCGGCCCCGATGATGAGATTGGCTGGCCGGCGTATAGCGAACATATCGATTACGAGATTGAACTTGCCGTCGTAATCGGCAGGCCTGCCAGATGCGTCGAACCTAAATGCTCACTCGGCTTTGTCGCGGGATATACGATTGCCAATGACGTCTCGGCCCGCAGCGTGACATTCAAAAAAGGCAGGCAGCAACGCCCGTGGGATGAATTTTATGACTGGCTCACCGGCAAATGGGCCGATGGGTTTTGCCCGATGGGGCCGTATTTGGTGACCAGTGACGAAATTGAGGATGTTCAAAATCTGGACATGGAGCTGAAGGTAAACGGCGTCACTCGCCAAAAGGCCAACACCAGCCAGATGATTTATTCCGTCGCGGACGTTGTTTCATTTTTGAGCCACATAATGACGTTGGAGCCGGGAGACGTGATTTTAACGGGCACGCCCGCCGGCGTAGCCGTCGCGACGGGCAACTTTCTACAGCCGGGTGATTGCATCGAGTGTAAAATCGAAAATCTGGGCATTTTGAAAAACACACTCGGCCAAAAACCGAATAACTTTTACGAACCACTCACGTGAAGCCCCAACGCCTTGCTGTCGCCTGCCGCCTCGACTCGCGCCGAGAGACGCGGAGGTGGGCAAGACAGCAGCAGGGGCTTGCCCGCCACTTTGCTTGGCGTGGTTTACCTCCTCGACAAAACAAGAGGGCCCTGCACCGTATGGTGCAGGGCCCTCTTTCGTGGTCTGCCCTAAGAGGCGTTATTGTGGGGTCACGCTAACGGCACAGGGGCCTTTTTTGCCCTGGCCGACCTGGTATTCGACCTTCTGCCCCTCCTTAAGGTCGTCGGCGTGTCCCTTAACCTCGGAATGATGGACGAACAACTCTTCGCCGCCGTCGTCGGGAACGATGAACCCGAACCCCTTTTTGACATTAAACCACTTTACTGTACCTGTACTCACTTGTGCTCCTTTGGCCGGTTTCGGCCACATACTATATACATCTCTCGCTTTGTTCTAACGAGGATATTCCCGAGAGACGAAAGAATATGCTCAATAGAGGGTGGTTATACCAAAAAGCCGACGCAAAATCCAGACAAAAATGAACAAATTTTTAGCTCAATATCCTGCCGGAGCGCCCCCGCAGCGGGTTTATTTGTGTGACCACCGGAGAATTTCGAGCAACACAGAGATTATCGGGTCAGCAATTTGGCATCGGGGCAAGTTGGCCTTATACTTTAATTAGGTTCCCGCACCATCCGGGGGGCCGGAAACCGTGCTTTTGTGCACATCGTCAGACATATGGAGAGGTGTTTAGCCCTGACGCAACAGAGAAAGCAAATCAGTGATGGACAAAACGAAAGGTTTGAAGGAGGGCATCGCGTGCGCCCAATACGAGAATTAAGACGCGGCAAACGGCTCGCAATCATACCGGCCAGACCGGGAATGACCATCATCGAAGTGATGCTGGCTGCTCTGATTCTGGTGATAGCAATCATCGGCACCTCATCTTCATACGTATTAGCAAGACGGCTTGTGGTCAAACAGCAGCACTCCCGGGCGGCTGTGCAGTTTGCGTCGCAGAAACTCGAACAGCTCAAAGCAGCCGGCTACGACAACGTCGCCGTAGGCCAAAATGAGGAGACGCTGTCCGTAGAGAGGCAATCATACCTGAGGCGAACGCAGGTAATACTGACAGCCCAGCCCACGACAGAAGTGCCAAAACCCTGCAAGAAAGTCACGGTGACTGTCGTATGGTCATATATAGCAGGCCAAAACGAATCGTGTCTTGTCACCTACATCGGACCCTGACCTATGCAAAGAACGAAAATAGCAAATCGGACTCGTCTCGGCCCAGCACCGTATGGTGCAGGGAACCGTAGCCGGGCAGGATTTACCCGCCTCTCGTGCGCCGGATTGACGCTGATAGAAATGATGGTTGCCATCGGAGCCGCGTGTATTGTCTTGCTTGCAATGGCCATCATCCTGGTCTTTGGACAAAGGTCGTGGAACCGCACGTTGCAGCAGGCGAACCTGCAAAGAGACGCTTCATACGCGATGCTGAAAATGGGGCGGGAGCTGCGAGCAGGCGCTAAAGCGCAGCTCGAAGACAGCGGACGGGTAGTTAGGATAACAGACAGCAACGATGTGTGGACACTGTTCCGGTTTGTCCCGGGCCAAAACCAGCTGCGATACCAGCTTGAGGGAGAGGATGAGCAGACGCTACTCGACGACGTTGTGGAGGGCGTCACTTTTGTTGTGGACCCCAACACCGGCATGACAGTGACGGTGGACCTTGAACTGCAGGACGGCACCTGTGAGACCCGAATGAAATCGACGACATTAATGCGGAATCACGCAGGGATGTAAAGGAGGACCGATATGTTCAGAAAAGAAACTCGTCTCGGCCCAGCCCAGCGCCGGGCTGGGAGCCGGAAGGGTGTTGTGCTGGTGATTGTGGTGGTAGTCGCCATCATTTTTGCCATCGTGGGCTTTGGGGTGCTCGGCCTGGCCCAGCACGAGATAACCCTGACCAGAATCGAAACCGACAAGGCCAAGGCCCTCTATATTGCCGAATCAGGCCTGGCGAAACTGAGCGAAATGCTGCAGCAACCTGTGGTTGGCGACATAGATGACGTCATCGGCGACGCCTTAGAGAATGAAACCGTGGAGCAGGGCAGTTTCGGCGTTGAGCTCGATACGAGCCATACCCCCTGCTATGCAATTTCAACGGGCACATCCGGCACAGTCCAAAGAAAAATCCGTGTCCAGGTAAATTTCCTGGCGGCCCCCTTTGAGCACGCCATCTTTGCGATGAACGCAAGCGGAGGCGCCTGGGGCCTTCAGTTAAGAGGCAGGGGCGTTCCCGACTGGCGGGAAAGGGGTGGGCGCGATGCAGTCAACGGCAATATCTTCGTGGATGGAGACACTTTTTTGTATGAGGAAAGCTCCGTCAATCCTGCCCCTGCGCCAAACAAATGGAATCTAAACGGCGACGTCGGAGCGACCGGCAACATCTCCGTCCTGGACAGCGCTTCCGTAGCGGGAGCGACTAATCCACGCGCCACGGAACCTCCGCCGGTGGACTTGACGACGATGAACTACGCGGTGAACAACACGCACAACGTAGCGCAAATCTTTCAGAGCGCCGGAGTCAGCTCAGGACACCTGCCGTTAGGCAGTCCGTTGCGAGACGTCTTTGAGAAAAACCCCTCCGACAGAAGCGCCGAATGCGGCTCCACCTCCGGCGATGACTACTTCCTCGAACCTTCCACCGGCTTCATATTGGGAGATGAGAAGGAGGGGGAAACGCCCCTCCACGCGGGAACTGACAGGGTCTATTATGTTGACGGGGATGTGTGGGTGCACAGCAAGTCCACCTACGGCTTCAAAATGGATGGGAAAGTGACAATCGTCGCGACGGGTGACATCCACATCTGCGACAACATAGAATACAAGGACAAAACCAAAGACCTGCTCGGCCTGGTGGCCCTGGGCAAATACGACGGCTCGGGCACACTAACCAGCGGAGGCGACATCTTTTTTGGCGACCCGCGCTACGGAACAATGTACACCATCGCGGGCCTGATGTTTGCAGCCAGTGATTTCCTTTACAACACTTACCCTGTCGATCGCAGGACTGCGGAACCCACGTCCGGTTTTACGGTCAACGGCAGCTTCGCAGCGATGAACCAGGTTGTGATTGAGCGGGACTGGTACACCAAAAGCGGCAGCGGGGCCAAGCCGGCTCGCTATGACTCTGCGACCAGCCGATGGGTTGACTGTGCAACAGGAACAGCCCTGACCGCATCGGAAAAAACCTCGCTGAGGCATTATCGAATGATTGTCAATTACGACGACAGGGTGCGAAGCGTAGAAACCCAGCCGCCGGGTCTGCCTCGCGGCGGTGCAAGTATTTTTGCCGGCTTCTCAAACTGGGAAGAACTGTAAACCCTCTCGGCAAAACGCCGCTTTGCCCCTACGCCTCGGTCCGCGAAGCCCCTGATTTGTCCGACATTGGCCAGGATGGGGGCTGATACTTGTGGTCCAGAAACCCCTCTAATTTCCTCGCACGGACGGGGTGCTGCAGTTTCCTGATGGCCTTTGCCTCGACCTGCCGGACGCGCTCACGCGTCACTTTGAAAATCCTGCCGACCTCTTCGAGCGTATATGTGTAGCCGTCGCCGATGCCGTATCGCAGCTTGATGATTTCACGCTCGCGGTAAGACAGCGTCTTGAGGATATGGTCGATGCGCTCTTTGAGCATGGATTGCGTCGCCGTGGAGACGGGAGAATCAATTGCGTCGTCTTCGATAAAGTCGCCGAAGTTGCTGTCTTCGCTGTCGCCGATGGGCCTGTCTAAGGAGATGGGGTGTCGGGACATTTTCATTACCCTGCGAGCTTCATCGATGCTCATCTGGGCTTCTTTTGCAATTTCCTCGACGGTCGGCTCTCTGCCGAGGCGTTGCATAAGAACTTTGCCCGCGGTTCGCAGCCGGCTCATCGTCTCAATCATATGAACGGGGATGCGAATGGTGCGGGCGTGGTCGGCTATCGCACGGGTGATGGCCTGACGAATCCACCACGTGGCGTAGGTGCTGAACTTGTAGCCACGCCGGTATTCGTATTTGTCCACCGCACGCATCAGACCCGTGTTGCCTTCCTGGATGAGGTCGAGAAAACTCAAGCCGCGATTGCGGTACTTTTTCGCGATTGAAACGACAAGACGCAAGTTTGCGCTCGACAATGCCCGCTTCGTCTTCTCGTACTGGACGAAAATGCGGTCGATGACCATTAGTCGTTTTTCGAGCTGGACGGGCGTCTCGACGACAAGGTCCCGAAGCCCGGCGAGCTCCTGCTTCATTGTGTCGATATCTTCGGGGACATAATGCTGAGTGGGGCCGGCGGCGATGATGCGCTGCAACTGACGCATCTTGGCAAGCATTCCGTGAAGCTTGTCCTTCATCGGCGCAATTCTGCTGGTGCGCAAACTGAGCTCTTCAAGCAGGACGGCGATTCGACGCCTGTTTCTGCCCAGGCGTCGCAGAACGACCGCCTGCTGGACGGTTTGCGAGGCCCCGTCGAGCCGCAGGTGCTCCTTGAAAAGATTCTGATTCATCTCAAGCAGCGTATTGACGGTGCGGAGGTTCTGCGGAAGACGTTTTTTTATCACGCTTCTGACAAGATTCTCGGCGGTGCTTATCTTCATTGTTCTGTCAAATGATAACCCCCCGTCCCGGACCTGCTGGAGAACTTCGACGCAGTTTTTGGCGCAGTAGTCGTTTTCGAGCATCTTGCGCCGAAAAGCCATGCGAGAAACCTCTATCTTGCGCGCCAGCGAGATTTCATCGTTCCGGCTGAGGAGCGGAATTTCGCCCATTTGGGTCAGGTATGTCCTGATGGGGTCATCGACCCTGCGGCCGGGTTCGGCCTCGATAAGCTCTTTCTCAATGAGCTTATCTTCTTCGATTTGTTCTTCTTCAGCCGGCTCAAAGCCCTCTTCCGCTATCGCCTCGGGGATAGCGTGCTTATCAATGTCGGCTTCGTCAATCAAACTGACGCCCATTTCGTCGAGCACTGTTAGAAGGGCGTCAAGCCGCGCAGGGATGATTATTTCCTCGGGCAGCTCCGCGTTCATCTCCTCGTAGGTCAGATACCCTTTTCTTCTGCCTTTTTCTATGACGGCCTTGATTTTCGCCTCGGTATCGATGGCTGCCTGCTGTTTCGGCTGCTGCGCCTGGTCTGGCTGGCGTTCGGTCTTCTGCGGCTCGACTGTTTCTCTTTTCTTTTCCACAATCACTATCCTCAAAGCATACAATGCTGCGCTAAAATTCCATAATTAAACCATACCCATATTACGAGGGTCGCGCCTGGCGGCGTGTTCGCAGGTGCGGCGAAGCAGCTCTCTTTCGTCGCCGGCAATTTTCCCCTCCTGTTGTTCAATCTGTTCCATAACGGCTAAAGCGTCAGCCAGGCGATTCCGGAAGTTGCCCTTCCGGACGCCTGTCTGTTCAAGGTCGAGAATCAGGCCCGCAAGCTGCGGCTCCTCGACGCAGCCGCAAATATCCCGGGATGTTGCGCTAGGTTTGACGGAGAGTATCTGAAAAACAGCTTCGGCGACTCGCTGCAGTGCAGGCACGTCGAAACTCTGTGGCGTCACTCTCCCCTTCGCCTCGGCAAACAGCCGCGGTTCGGCTAACAGCACCTCAAGTATCTCTCGCTGGGAATTTGCGGAAAGCCCCTCGCCGGGGTCGATTGGCGGCTGTTGCCTGCCGGCCGCCTCGGCCGTATTGGAATAAACGGAGCTGCTCTTCACCCGGCCGATTCTGCGGTTCAGCTCGGTATTTATGTCCTTGGCCTCGATGTTCATAATGCGTGAGAGCTGGTTTATGATTAGACCTTTTTCGATTGTCTGAAGGTTGCCGACGGCAACGGCGGCGGCAACAGCGTCCAGGTATTCGTCGACGGCTTGCTTCTTGCCGGCCAGCGTCGCCTCGGCGCCAAGGCTGTCGATAAGGCGTGTCCACTTGAACTGAAAAACGTTGGGCGAGTTTTCAACGAGCGTCTCGAAGGCCTCCCTGCCTTTGGCCAGGAGGAACTCGCAGGGGTCTTTACCTTCGGGAACACTTGCAACGGCGATGTCAATGCGCCAGGCAAGCGCGACCGCAAGCGCGCGGTTTGCGGCTGCCACGCCCGCAGCGTCGCTGTCGAACAACAGCACCACTTTTTTGGCGTACCTGCGGAGGATTCGCACCTGGCCCGCGGTGAAGCTGGTGCCTAAAGTCGCGACGACGTTCGTTGCGCCGAACTGGTGCGCCATAATGCAGTCGGTGTAGCCCTCCACGACGACCACGGTGTCTCGATTCGTCGGGATTTGGTGACGCGCGTGGTTAAGGCCGAACAGCGCGTTGCTCTTGTCGAACAGAACGGTGGCGGGCGAATTGATGTACTTGGCACCCTCGCCTGTGAGAGTTCTGCCGCCGAAGCCGATGATAACGCGGCCGGTGACATCGGCGATAGTGAACATCAGGCGGCTGATGAACCTGTCGGCCAGCGATAAGCCCGAACCGACGACCAGCCCTGCGGCGACAAGCAGCCGGTCGGGTATTTTTGCGCGCCTTGCGGCTGCCAACAGGTCGCCGCCGGAGCCGCACGCAAGGCCAATTTGCCATTTCTGGATAGTATCAGGCAACAATTGTCTCTCCTGCAGGTACCGGCGGGCGTCTTTGCCTCTTTCGGGATGCGCCAGGTTCGCCGCGAAATACTTTGCGGCCCAGGCGTTGACCCTCGCAAGCTCATTCGGATCAACTTCGTCGACCGTCGCTCGTGGCCCGTGACTCGTGCGGATTTCAATTTTGACCCCGGCGCGGTCAGCAAGACGCTCAATCGCCTGAGGAAAGGATAGATTTTCGCGCATCTGGACGAACTTGACGACGTCGCCACCGGCGCCGCAGGCGAAACATTTGAATATCTGCTTTGCGGGGTTGACGTTGAAGCTTGGCCGATGGTCATCGTGGAAGGGGCATAGGCCGACCATTTCCCGGCCCTTGCGCTTCAACGACAGATGCTCGCCGACCACGTCAACGATATCGTTGGCCTGCTGAATGCGAGAGATTAAAGCTGTATCAAAACTCGGCATTTTCCCCGTTTCGCCGTTCGTCCCGCGGCGGGTAAAATTTCGTGAAAAGACAAAACCCTGATAAACCCAGACAAACATCAGGGCAGGTTGATGAGCTAAACAGCGACAAAACAGTATAGGGGCAATGAGGCAAAAAGTCAACTTGGGGCTGAAAATCGCATTTTCAGGACTGGTAATGCAGCTCTTCGTCTTGTGGACACTCGGTGAAATAGGACGACTCGCTGGTGATTTACTACTTGTCCACAGGAGTCCTGCCGCCGGGGCGAAGGCGGATTGCCGATTTGAAACCATTGACTAACAATTCGGGTGCGCATATCATACCCGCCAGTCAAAAAAGCCGTGTAGGGACCTGTCGCCTCCGGCGGACCCCTGCCAACTGCTTGCAGGGGGAGGAATAAATCGCTATGGAAGCCGTTCTGCAAACGCAAATTGGAAACGTTAAGCCGAAACGCGGCAAGGTCCGCGACATCTACGACCTCGGCGACAAACTGCTCATCGTCGCAACCGACCGCATCAGCGCATTCGACGTGGTGATGGCAAACCCGATTCCCCTCAAAGGCCAGGTCCTTACGCAAATTTCCCTGTTCTGGTTCGATTTTTTGTCACCAATCGTCAGCCACCATCTCATCACCGCCGACATTGCCAAATTTCCCGCACCTTTCAACAAGTTCGAGAAGCAATTAGCCGGCAGAAGTATGTTAGTCAAAAAGGCCAACGTTTTGCCGATTGAATGCGTCATTCGCGGGTATTTAGCCGGCTCCGGCTGGAAGGAATATAAACAGTCGCAAACGGTCTGTGGCGTCAAACTACCAGAGGGCCTTCGACAGTGCGACAAACTCCCACAGCCAATCTTCACGCCCGCCACAAAAGAGCAACGAGGCAGCCACGACGAAAATATCAGCTTCGAGCGGTGCGTCGAAATCGTCGGCGACAAAAATGCCCAATACCTCCGTGACAAAAGCACGGAAATTTTCAAAAAGGCGAGCCGATACGCCGAATCAAAAGGCATCATTCTGGCCGACACAAAGTTCGAATGGGGCGAAGCCGCCTGTGGCGAGCAGGGTCGAACCGCCGGCGAAATCATCCTCATCGACGAGGTGTTGACGCCCGATTCGTCCCGCTTCTGGCCCGCCGATAAATACCAGCCGGGCAGGGACCAGGAGAGCTTCGATAAACAGTTCGTCCGCAATTACCTCGAAAGTATCAACTTCGATAAATCAGGCCCCGGCGTTAAACTCCCCGATGACGTCGTCAAAAAAACAAGCGAAAAATACGTCGAATGCTACGAACGCCTGACAGGCAAAAATTTCACGTTCGCAACGTAAATTTTTCTTATGTTATGCCGCTCGAAACAATACTTAGCCCACGGTTTTACCGGGAGTTCGCCCACGCTCCTGTTTCTACTGATTTGTCTCGCGCTCGCTGCTGCAACTTTTGCCGTTTACCTGCCGGTGCGTACTCACGAATTTGTCCGCTACGACGACGACACTTACGTCACCCACAACCCAAATGTAAAATCGGGATTGACCGCGCAAGGTATCAAATGGGCCTTCGCAACCGGCTACGCTGCCAACTGGCACCCGTTGACCTGGCTTTCACACCAGTTGGATTGCCAACTGTTCGGCTTAAACTCCGCCGCGCACCACCTGGTCAACGTCCTGTTTCACGTCGCAAACGCCGTGCTTGTCTTCCTTGTTTTGAGCCGTATGACAAAGCGCTTCTGGCAAAGCGCGTTTGTAGCGGGGCTTTTTGCGCTGCATCCGCTGCACGTCGAATCCGTCGCGTGGGTCGCTGAGCGAAAAGACGTCCTCAGCACGCTGTTCTGGCTCCTGACGATGCTGGCGTACGCGCGGTATGTGGAGCATCCCTCGGCGGGTCGATACGTCGTCGTGATTGTGCCGTTCGTCCTCGGCCTTTTGTCCAAGCCGATGCTCGTCACGCTCCCAATCGTCCTGCTTTTGCTCGATTACTGGCCCCTTAACCGCTTTCCAAATTCTAAATTCTCAATTCTCAATTCGCTTGTTGAAAAGGCTCCACTCTTCCTGCTTTCCATCGTATCCAGCATCGTCACGTTTCTCGTCCAGCAAAAAGGCGGCACAGTGCTTGCCGTTTACAAGCTGCCCGTCAGAGACCGCGTTGTCAACGCGATATACTCGTATCTGGCCTACATCGGCAAGATGGTTTGGCCGGCCCGGCTCGCGGCACTCTATCCGCACCCCCTCGCTCAAATCCCAACCGCCAGGGCCGTCATATATGCGATAATACTCGTCCTGATAACCATATTTTTAATCTGCCACAGCCGAAAGCACAAATACCTGATTGTCGGCTGGCTCTGGTATCTCGGCACCCTCGTCCCCGTCATCGGCATCGTCCAGGTCGGCTCCCAGGCAATGGCCGACAGATACACTTATGTCCCCCTGACGGGGCTGTTTATAATCATCGCATTCGGCGCTGCTGATTTGCTGATGAAAATACCCCTGAGGAAATTCATCCTCACGGCGCTGGCGCTGGCCATTCTCTTTGGCAGTGCGCTGGCCTCGTCGGCACAGCTAAAACACTGGAAGGACAGCTTCTCGCTGTTCGACCACACTCTGGCGGTCACCGAAAATAACTACGTTATGCTCAACAACTACGCCAACGTTGTCAACGAGCAGGGCAGTCCCACAGAAGCCGTCAAATACCTCGTCGAAGCGCTCAAGCTCCTGCCCAATTCCACCCACATCCGCAATAACTACGCCAACGCCCTGAAGGAGCTCGGCAGATTGGATGAAGCCATCGAGCAGTATAGAATTGCCGTCAAACTCACCCCCGACTCTGCTCTGCCGCACTATAACCTTGGCTTGGCACTGGCCGACAGAGGCGACTACGACGAGGCGATTGAGCAGTACAAAACCGCGATGACGCTCAAACCTGACCTCTCGCCGGCGTACAGCCACATCGGGTATGTGCTGGCACAGAAAAAACTACCGGCCCAAGCAATAGAATACCTCGAGAAGGGACTCCGCATTGAGCCAAACGACATCTTCGCCCACGGCCAGCTCACCCTTGCCCTAGCGTCTGTCGGCAGAATCGACGAGGCAATCGAGCACTGCCGCATCGTTTTGGCCGCGCGTCCCAACGACGTCGAAATGCACACAAACCTCGGCATCCTGCTGCAAACCCAGGGCAAACTCGACCAGGCCGTCGAATCCTACAAAAAAGCCCTCCAAATCGACCCCAATGACAAACAGGCCCGCGACAACCTCAACGCGCTCACCTCAAAATAGCTTCCACTCCACTTTTACTTTTGACTTTTAACTTTCGCCTTCTTAAAGTCCCCACGCTTTGGCAAAGGCCTTGAAGCTGCGGTCGTATAGGTTTCTAAATCTGAAATCCGAGGCAAAGTCCTTTTGTTTGAGTTGCAACGTATTGTGTATTGCTGACGAATGGATTACAATCGGAAACGGTTTGGTGCTATTGGTGAATTTTTATTATCGGGAGTGGCTGGCGAGGTATATATGACTCAAATATTAGCTCACGGAATATCCACGGATATGAACTATCCCGCTTTGATAGTCTTGTTTGTCATTGTTCTTGTGATATGGCTTCGGGGACAAACTTCTCCTAAAATAAAACATTTACGCGTAAGCGCCGTTGTTTCTTTTATTTTATTGTCTGCAGCAGCTATTCTATTGTCCGCAACAAGAGGATCGGGTGAATTGTCTCTCGCAGTAGTCATATACGCTTTTATGCTTATAATCCTGTGCCCGGGATGGATGATAACTTGGTTAATCTGGGAATTTCTTTCAGCCGCAGATTTTCGGGTAAGTATAAATGATGATAGTTTCTGGGTTTGTATATTAGTTTTTTCATTCGTAATAAATGCCTTTGTTATATTTTGGATCACAAGAATTGCGTCATACATCTGTAAAAAACGTTTCACGGCACAAGCAAACGCGTCTTAAGTATCTTTACTCTTTGAGAAACAAAAATTTCACTGGTGTGGAGGTTTTACAGTTTCCACGCCTTTGCGAACGCCTTGAAGCTGCGGTCATAGGTCTTCTCGACTTCCGGCGGGAAACAACACCCGGGCAGTTGCCTGCTCGACAAATGATAGCTCAGGCACTCGCAGCACGTCCCCTTCCTGCTGCATCCCGGATATGTGCACCCGCAATTTTTCGTGTTCTGCTTCTTCCGGCATTCCATCACATCATCTCCTATACGCTATCCGCTAAACACTATACGCCAACCTGCCGTCACCACCAATTCATGAAAAATGCAGCTCCACGATGTCCTTGTCGCTCAGGACGTGGTCTCGCTGCACGCTCTGGCCCTCATAAACGTCCGTTCCCCATATTCTGGCATGCTTTAGTTTCTCCGCAAGGTCACGGTGAATCGTTCTCGCCAAATCCTGCACGGTTGAACCCGCCGGTATCGTAAACGGCTCATTCATATCCGGCTTCTTGCCCGGCGGCCTGGCGTAAATCCGGATAATGTTTAACTGCCTGAACAAAACCCCGGGCAACTCGCCCGTTCCCTCGCCCGTCACCGTCGAAACGGCGATAAACTCAAAACGATTCCCGCACAATTGCCTAATCTTCTCTGCCTCGCCCTCCCGCACAATGTCGCATTTTGTGCCGACACAAACCACCCCCTTGCCCAATACGTTTCCTCGCTCATCCGACTCATGCATCCGCTCATCCAGCAATAAATTCCTCGTTTCCAGAAAATCGACGCACACCTTCCACTGCTCTTCAACGTCCACAGACAAATCTATCACAATCCCAATCAAATCGCAGTTTCGGTACGTCCCTGCCTGCCCCGGCGTCACAAAATCAGCCGTTATCGGCGGCATATCAACAACCTGAATATGAACCCCCTCAAAATTCATCATCCCAGGCACAGGGGCGCTTGTCGCAAAGGGAAAATCCGCCACGTGCACCTTCGCGTTGGTCAGCACCTCCACTATCGAGCTTTTCCCGCTGTTCGGCGTCCCCAGCAGCGCCACCTGCCCCGCTCCCATCCGCGGAACGTGAAAAATATCCACCCCCGCACTCTTGCGTCGTTTTCCCTCGCCTTCCTTCAATGCGCTGAGCTTTTGTCGAAGGTCCGCCTTGAGCTTGTCGGTCCCTTTGTGTTTTGGCATCACGGCAAGCATCTGCTCGAGCGCAAGGATTTTCTCCTCCGTTGTCGTCGCCTGGCGGTACCACTGCTCCGCCTTGAAATAATCTGGCGTCAGATTCGCCGGCATAACTTTTTACTTTGCTAATTCGTCTGCAACAAGGTCACCCACTTGATTTGTCGAATAGCCCATTTTGCCTGCGGCTAAAGATTTCAATTTATTCGCAGTCACGAATTTCACGGCGTCCTCGATTTTCGTCGCCGCCTTCTGCTCGCCAAGGGTCTCCAGCATCATTCCGCCGGCGCATATTGCCGCCAAGGGATTGATGACGCCCTTGCCGGTGTATTTGGGTGCGCTGCCGCCTATCGGCTCAAACATACTCACTCCTTCGGGATTGATATTGCCTCCCGCCGCTATTCCCATCCCGCCCTGAATCATTGCCCCCAAATCGGTGATGATGTCGCCGAACATATTGCCCGTCACTATCACGTCGAACCACTCGGGGTTTTTCACAAACCACATACACGTCGCGTCAACGTGATAATACTCCCGCTTGATATCGGGGTACTTATTTTCGCCCATTTCGTGAAACGCCCGTTCCCACAAATCATAAATATAGGTCAGGACGTTTGTCTTGCCGCAAAGTGCAAGTGTATTGTTCTCGCCTTTGCCGCGCGCCTTCTTGCCGTATTTCTTTGCATATTCGAACGCGTACTTCAGGCACCTGTCCACCTGAAATCGCGAATAAACCGCCGACTGCACCGCCACTTCCTGCGGTGTTCCCTTCATCGTAAACCCGCCCGTGCCGGTATATGCGTCGCCCGTGTTCTCACGCACCACGACAAAATCAATGTCCTCAGGCCCCTTGCCTTTTATCGGCGTCTCAACGCCGGGATACAGCCGAACAGGCCGAAGGTTTACATACTGGTCAAGTGCAAACCGCAATTTTAATAAGATTCCTTTCTCTAATATCCCCGGCGCAACATCAGGATGACCAACCGCGCCTAACAATATCGAATCGAATTCGCGCAGCTCTGCTATCGCGCTATCCGGCAGCGTCTCGCCCGTCCTCTTATATCGCTCGCCGCCGAAATCAAAATGCGTCATATCCAGCTTAAAACCGAACTTCTGAGCCGCTGCCTTTAGAACCTTCACCGCCTCCGCAACCACCTCCGGCCCGGTCCCATCCCCTGGTATCACCGCTATCTTGTAGCTCTTGCTGCCCTTCGCCACGTCTTGTCTCCTGAAAAATTTTTAATTTTTCACCCCGCAGCCGTTTGAATTTTGCGTAATCTTATGAAGCAAAATTCTTGCGGGGTATTTATCTTCAATTAAACTTCGACATTCAATATTGGAAATTCGTCATTGGACATTATTCTTTTACCTTTTTACTTTCTTAATGTGTGCCAGCAGTCCGCCGTCTCTAATAATCTCCATCGCGAAATCCGGCAAAGGCCGAAACTCGATTTTTTGGCCGTTTGTTTTGTCCTCGATTATACCCCGTTCGTAATCGATTTGCGCCTCATCGCCGTCATTGATTCGCTCGACGGCGTCTTTGCTTTCGATTAAGTAAAACCCGCAGTTTATCGCGTTGCGATAGAATATCCGCGCGAAGGTCTTCGCAATCACGGCCTGCACGCCCGCCCCGCGCAGCGACCACACCGCGTGCTCCCTCGACGACCCACAGCCAAAGTCCCCGCCCGCCACAATCACGTCGCCCTTGCTTAACTTCTTTACGAACCCGGCGTCTATATCTTCCATACAGTGCTTCGCCAGTTCCTGCTCGTTGTCCGTATTGAGATACCTCGCCGGTATTATCTCGTCCGTGTTTATATGGTCTCTTTTGTAAACGTGAGCTTTTCCTGTCATTTTAGAATACCTCTTGCCTGGCCGGTTTTGATTATTTGGATTCCGATATTTTTCATATCTCTCACATTTGCTTCGTGAATTTTTTGGCTTTGTCCCGCAACAGCATCTTCGACCAGCCAGGTGTTATAGTTATACGCAACCGCATCAAAAACGGTGGCCCGAACGCAAGTTGGGGTCTGAATTCCCACAACGACAATGTTCTTTACGCTGAGGCTTCTTAGAATCGAATCCAAATCGGTGTTGAAAAACGCGCTCATTCGGATTTTTTTGATTACATACTCATTCTCTTTCGGTTTGAGCTGGCCAATTATTTCTGCTCCTTTTGTGCCTTCAACTGCAAAAGGAGTCTTTGAGAAAATCTGCTTTCTTGTTATCTCCACGTCCGCGCCGTCATTTCGATGAACTCTGACAATATGTAAGATAGGCAAATTCTCGGCTCTAAAGGCCTCCAAAACTTTTTTTACGTTATCAACGACGTCCAGGGCATCTTTTACTCTGAATGGTGCGTTTTTCAATACAAAATCGTTTTGCATATCGATGATTAGTAACGCAGCTTCTTTGCAGTTCATAAAAACCTCCTCGGGTCGGTTAGTTTTCCTTCTATTGCGGATGCTGCAGCGGTAGCGGGGCTGGCCAAATAGACCTCGCTTTTCGGATGCCCCATTCTTCCGACGAAATTGCGGTTCGTCGTGCTGACACACCTCTCGCCTTCTGCCAATACGCCCATAAATCCGCCTAAGCACGCCCCGCAAGTCGGCGCAGCTATCACGCAGCCGGCCTTGTAAAAAATATCGAACAATCCTTCATCGTCCGCCTGCTTCCATATCGTAGGCGTTGCTGGCACAACTATCGTGCGAATCTTGACCTCTTTGCCCTTGAGAATCTTCGCAACAACCCTGAGGTCTTCAATTCGCCCGTTTGTGCAGCTGCCGATATACGCCTGGTCCATCGCCCTGCCTTTGCACTGGCCAATCGGCACCGCGTTACTCGGCAAGCTCGGCAGCGCAACCATCGGCTCAATCTTGGCGCAGTCAAACTCGTCGGTAGCAACGTATTCCGCGTCCGCATCCGATTCAAAGACCTTATAGGTCTTTGAATGGTGAGCTTGTCGAACCACTCGACCCTTGAGGTGCTTATCGAGATATTTCTTCGTCGTCGCGTCGAAGCCGATGACGCCGTTTTTCGCGCCCGCCTCTATCGCCATATTAGTGATGGTCATCCGTGCCTCCATCGACATATCCTTCAATGCGGGCCCGACAAATTCCATCGCCTTATATAGCGCACCATCCACGCCAATCCTCGCTATCACCGCGAGGATTACGTCTTTGCTGTAAACGCCTTTCTGGAGTTTGCCGTTGAGAACGAATTTTATCGACTCCGGCACCCTGAACCAAAGCTCGCCCGTCGCAATCGCCGCCGCCAAATCCGTCGAGCCGACGCCCGTGCTGAAACAGGCAAACGCCCCGTATGTGCACGTATGCGAATCCCCGCCGACGATTACCTCGCCCGGCCGAATATGCCCCTGCTCAGGCAATAATGCGTGGCACACACCCGCCTTGCCGAGCTTATAGTAGTATTTGATTTTGTGACGTCTGGCCCATTCATCAAGGCGTTTGTGCAATTCGGCGCTTTTAATGTCTTTTGCCGGCTGAAAATGGTCAGGCGTCACGACAATCTTGTTCTTGTCGAACACCTTATCAATCCCCTTTTCAATCAGCATCGATATCGCCGCCGGCGTTGTCACGTCGTGACACATCACGACATCTATCTTCGCATTAACCAGTTCGCCTGCTTTTACTGTTTTCTTTCCGCTCACTCTTGCGAGTATCTTTTCCGTTATCGTCATGCTCATAATTTTATCCGTCTTTCACTCCGCAATTTTGCATTTTGCATTTTGCATTTTGACTTTTAATTTTTCTTGTTCCTATCTCGCCACAAGAACGCCGCCGAGCACTATAAACAAGCTGCCTATCAGTATCCTCACGACTCCAGCCATGTCAGGTATCTCCTTCAAAACCATAATACCCAGCAGCACCGCCACTAATGTATTGCAGTTGAAAATCGGCACAACACGGGCTACGTCGGCCCCTGCCTCGAATGCAAACAGCGAAAACACCATTCCCAGGGCCCACAGCACCCCCTGGGATACACCCGCTATCGCGGAAGGCGCGGTAATCTCTGGCTTCGCACCCTTGCTAAAGGCCCAGTATATCCCAATTACAGCAATTATTCCGCCAAGCATCAGTAGCGCCGACCACTTAGGCCCCAATCCACAATACTTCTCTGCGGTCGCTACCTTCGCTACTACTATATAGCAACCCCAGCAAACCATTGACAGCAACGCAAACACTAACCACGTCTTCATTTATCACCTTCCTGTCCCCGAGTGCTGCTTACTTGGTAAGCAACAGGGGATCCATTTTAAGTTTACCTTTTTCCCTTTTACTTTTTGCTTTTCTTAAAGCTCTGCCTTAAGGCCCGGCTCTTCTTTGCCGGCCCGGCCTACCATTCTGTTTATCGCGTCGATATATGCCTTGGCGCTTGCCTCGATGATGTCTGTCGATATGCCTCTGCCGACAAACGTCCTGCCATTGTTTCGCACCTTGACCGTCGCCTCACCGAGCGCCTCTTTGCCGCTCGTCACAGCGCGTATCGAGTAGCTCTCCAAATCCGGCGAATAGCCCGTCGCCTCGCGTATCGCGTTATAAGCCGCATCGACGGGCCCATCGCCTTCGGCCTGTGCTTCTTTTACGCCTTCTTTGCTGCGAATCTTAATAATCGCTTTGGGGCTTACGCCGGTTTCTATCAGCACCCGCATATACTCCAATTCAAACGTATGCTCGACTACCCGCACCTCGTCGTCAATAATCGCAACCACGTCCTCGTCGAACACCTCTTTTTTCTTGTCCGACACCTGCAAAAACCTCTGATAAGCCACTTCAAGCTCTTCTTTGTTTAACTTGTACCCTAATTTTTTGCACCGGTCGACAAACCCGTGCCTGCCCGTATGCCTGCCTAAGACCATTCTCGAACCCGAAAGCCCAATCGTCTCAGGCGTCATAATCTCGTATGTCTTTCGCTCCTTTAAGACACCATCCACGTGCACGCCGCTTTCGTGTGCAAACGCGTTGGCGCCAACGATTGCTTTATTGGGTTGTATCACAAAACCCGTCAAACGCGACACTAATTGGCTTGTCCGGTAAATCTCAGTGGTCTTGATGCCCGTCACAAGCGGCTTTCCACCCGCCGCCTCGCCTGTGGTGAGCATAGCCGAACCAGTGAAAAAGTCGGGCCTTGTATGTATCGCCATTACGACCTCTTCGAGCGCAGCATTCCCCGCCCGCTCGCCAAGCCCGTTGACCGAGCACTCCACCTGCCTCGCCCCGTTTCTCACCCCCGCCAGGGAATTGGCCACCGCCTGCCCTAAGTCATTGTGGCAGTGCGTGGAGATGACGCAGTTATTTATGCCGGGCACCTTGGTGACTAATTCCGCGATGATTCGCCCGTATTCGTAGGGCAATACGTAACCAACCGTGTCAGGGATATTCAGCGTCGTTGCGCCGGCTTCAACCACAGCGGTCAATATCTCAATCAAAAACGGCATTTCGCTTCGGCAGGCGTCCTCAGGCGAAAACTCCACGTCGTCGGTGAACGTCTTGGCGAGCTTGACCGCGGCGACGGCCATTTTTAGAACCTCGGCGGGCGTCTTGTTCAGCTTGTGCCTCATATGTATCGGGCTTGTCGCAATAAACGTATGTATCCGCTTTTTTCTCGCCGGCGTAAGCGCCCTGCCGGCGGATTCGATATCCTCACTCGTAGTTCTTGCAAGGCCGCAAATCGTAGGCCCTTTAACCTGCTCAGCTATCTGCCTTGTCGCCTCAAACTGGGCGGGCGACGAGACGGGAAAGCCCGCCTCGATTATGTCGACGCCGAGAACGCTCAGTTGCCGGGCTATTTCAAGCTTCTCCGCCACCGAAAGTGACGCACCCGGCGCCTGTTCGCCGTCGCGTAACGTCGTGTCGAATATCAATACCTTGTCGTCCATCGGTATATCTCCAAGTTTATGTTCTGTCGAAAGTTAGGCGGTTATTATGCCCTAAAACGGGCATAAAAGCTACCGCTTTGTTTAGGTTGAAAATGGAAAATCGAATTGTGGTACTATCGTTTTTTGCGCCTTAGCGGCGCAGCAGCAGCGCCAAGCCGATTTGGCCGGTAAAAAACGAACAAACTGTTGCGCTGACTGCCATACTGCTAATCATTATACGAACTATCGGAAGCTTTGCAAGAAAAAAATACACGTATAGCCGATACGAAAGAGCGGCATTAATTAGCAGGGGCCTTGACTGCCGAGCCATCGGGGTGGTATACTGATATCCGCATTTCATCGTGTGTGCTGGTCCGCCGACGCCTCGGCCCAGCGCCGGGCTGGGGGCCGGAGCTGAACGCAGTCCCGTTAGGGACACCTGATGGCGGACGCACAATGTGGAACAAGATTTAAGGGACGAGTTATGAAATCCACACCGAAGGCCGGCCCGCCAAACGCAGGGCGGGCTCTTTCCAGCGTAGGCCGGAACGCAACCGGGCCCCTCCTGGAAGCGCCAAGCCGGAGCAGGGTCAGCAGGGTTGTGCAGATTTTAACCACCCTGCAGACGGGTAGAGAATTCACCGCCGCCGAGCTTTCACGATTGTTCGGCATCAGCCGGCGCACATTGTTCCGAGACCTCAAAGAAATCCAGAATATCGGCATCCAGCCCCGCACCAATTCGGTACGGGGATATACCATAGCCCCGTCCACCGATGGCGGGTTCCTGCCCCCCATAAACCTTAACCTGCAGGAGGCCCTCGGATTGCTGCTGCTGGTCCACAAGATACGCCAGGCAATTCAACTGCCGTTCAAACATCCCGCACTGCTGGCGGCAATGAAAATTGAGAGCTTGCTGCCGCCGCGAGTCAGGTGCTACTGCGAACACGCGCTTGCTAAAATCTCCACCAAGGCCGGCCCACAGGCGCCCCCTCCGGTGCTGCCCGGCCTCGACAGCGTATTCGGCTCGCTGCAATCTGCTATCGCCCTGCGCCACAAAGTTCATATCCAATATGACTCGCTCTTTGATGGAGGCGCTATCGACTCCGACCTGTCACCGTATCATCTCTTCTACAACCAGCGCGCCTGGTATGTTATAGGCCGCTCGTCGGTGCACAATGCCGTCCGCACGTTCAAGCTCAACCGCATCAGAGACACACAAATCCTCGACGACGCCTTCGACGATGGCAGCAATTTTGACCTCGCCGAGTACATCGGCCGCGCCTGGTCTATGATACCCGAGGGCCGAATCTATGACGTCCGCCTCCGCTTCGCTCCAAAGGTCGCCAGCAATGTCACTGAAGTGCAATGGCACAGCACGCAGAAAGTTGCCCACGACGTCGACGGCTCGGCAATAGTCGATTTCCGCGTCGATGGTCTTGGCGAGATTACTTGGTGGGTGCTTGGTTATGGCGACCAGGTCGAGGTTCTCGCACCGGTTGCCCTGCGGAATAAAATTACTGAAGTGGCTCACAGAATGGCAAAGTTAAATAATGGGCCTGCCCCCACCAAAAAATAACAAGTTATCCACCCGTTACACTATAGCTGTGAATACACACATCCACCGACACAATAAGGCGTAACAAGACGCCGCCTCCTCAAATCCCAACAATATCATACCCCTTACGACTCCTGATATTACAAGTTAACAACTAACTATTAATAATCACCGGAAAAAGTGTTTGATTTTGTCAGCGCTTTTTTGTAACTTATCGTGAAACTAATAATCATTGTTGGTGTGTACGACTACCATTGGCGGACAACCCATTATCAATAACCAATAGGAAAAGAGGGGCGTAAAAATGAAGGTGCAATTTAACAGGGAAGGATTAAGCCAAGCGCTGGCGCTATTGACGTCAGTGGTGCCGGACCGAACACCCAAACCAATACTGCGGTGTGTCAAGATAGACGCGGCAAAGGATAGCGTCCGCGTGTACGGGACAGACCTTGAGGTTGGTATTAATTATCTTCTGTCCGCAGTTGATGTCAAAGAAACTGGCCAGGCAGTGGTGCCTGCGGCGCGTCTCGCCGCCGTGGTGCGGGAGAGCGCCGATGAAACGCTGTTGCTGCATGCCGACAAGGGGCTGTGCGAGGTCAGAGGTGCCGACAGCCACTTTTCCATCTACGGTCAGGAGCCGTCTCAATACCCGCCGGTGCCGGTGTTTGCGGGCGAGCCAGACGCTGAAGTGCTGCTTGACAACCTGCGTATCGGTATAGAACAGTCGCTGTTTGCAACCGCCAGAGAAAGCACCCGCTACGCCATCAACGGCGTGCTCTGGGAGATGAAAGGAAAAAAACTAACCCTAGTCGCAACCGACGGCAGACGGCTGGCGCGCACCCGTGTCAATCTTGTCGGCAATCCCAGCGAAAAAGCTGCCTCCTCCAAACTAATCGTCCCGGCTAAGACAATGGCGCTGCTGGCCAAACTCACCGGCGGCGAAAAAGACAAGGTCGCCGTTCGCCTCGTCGACAACCAGATAATGTTCGCCGCTGGCCCTGTGGTCGTCTGCTCCAGCCTCGTCGAGGGCAACTTCCCCAAATATGAGGATATAATTCCCGCTGACTACCAGAAGAAGCTGACGCTGCCGACCGACGTTGTTCTTAGCGCGGTTCGTCGGGCGGCACTATTGACCAGCGAGGAGTCCAGGGGTATAAAAGTGGCCGTCAGCAAAAACAAGCTGGTCTTCTCAGGCAAAGCGCCCGAGACCGGCGACGCAGAGGTGGACGTGGCCGTCGAATACGGCGGCGAGCCGGTCGAAATCGGCTTCAACCCCCAGTTTCTGGCTGATTGCCTGCGAGTCATCCACGAGCCGCAGTTCGAGCTTGAGCTTGGCCAGCCGGATACGCCGGGGGTTATCAAGGCGGGAGCTAATTTCCTTTACGTCTTGATGCCGATAAGCCTTTCGTAATCAAGTATCGAGCATCGAAGAATGGAACCAACGATGCAAGCAAGACGCCGACCACAACCCGCTTTGCTGGCTGACGCGCTGGCGGCAGTGATGGAGGCCCCCATAGCCGGCCTTTCCCGGCGCTATGAAGCAGCCAGCCGGCTCGGAGAGCTGTGGGCGCAACTGTTGCCGCCCGAGCTGGCGCAGCACTGCCGGGTGGCTGACCTGTCAGCAGGCCTGCTTACCATAGAGGCCGATTCGCCGTCGTACGTCTATGAGCTGCGCATCAGCAGCCACCAGATGCTCGGGTACCTGCGTCAGGGATGCCCTGCTGCGAAGCTCAGGGCGATAAAGGTTATGCTCGCCCCGCACCACAGGGAAGGTTAGTATGCAGGACCACAAATACGACGCCAGTAAAATAAAAATTCTGGGCGGCCTCGAGGCAGTCCGCAAACGCCCCGATATGTACATCGGTGACCGTGGCGTCGGCGGGCTGCACCATTTGGTTTACGAGGTGCTCGACAATTCTATCGACGAGGCGCTTGCCGGCTTCTGCGACAAAATCCTCGTCGAAATCAACGCCGACGGAAGCTGCGCCGTCGAAGATAATGGCCGCGGCATACCCGTCGAGGAGCACAAGGAGGCAAAAAAAAGCGCGCTGGAGGTCGTCCTGTGCACACTTCACGCCGGCGGCAAGTTCGACAGAGACAGCTACAAAATGGCGGGTGGCCTGCACGGCGTCGGCGTCAGCGTAGTCAACGCGCTCTCGGAGTGGCTCGAAGCAGACGTCTACAGAGAAGGTCGCCACTATCATTTCGAGTGTCGCAGAGGAAACGCCAAAGGCAGCGTCCGCGAGGTCGGCCCAACCACCAAACAGGGCGCTCGCATTTCCTTTATGCCCGACGAAGAAATTTTTGGCGACACCGAGTTTCAGCACGACGCGCTTGTTAAGCGCATCCGCGAGATGGCGTATCTCAATGCCGGCCTGCAGATAACCTTCAAGGACGAAAGGGTCCGAAAAAAGGAAGTATTCAAGTTCGAAGATGGCCTTCGCGCATTCATCAAACACCTCAACGAGGGCAAAGAGACCCTTCACTCCGACGTCGTTTTCCTGTCGAAAGAAGACCCGCAGGCGATGATAAGCTGCACGGTGGCGATGCAATATAATACGGGTTACGCAGAGAACGTTCTCGTTTTCGCCAATAACATTCGCAATATCGACGGCGGCACACACCTGTCCGGCTTCAGGACGGCCCTGACGAGGACGATGAACTATTACGCGAAGGCAAACAACCTTATCAAAGAGGGCGAGGCCGCTTCAGGCGAGGACTTCAGGGAAGGCCTCACGGCGGTTGTCGCCGTCAAGCTGGCAGACCCGCACTTCGAGGCACAGACCAAGGTTCGCCTTACCAACCCGGAGGTGGGCAGTTTTGTTGAGACAGTCGTCAACGAACAGCTGGGCCACTACCTTGAGGAGCACCCCGCTGAGGCAAAGCGAGTCCTCAATAAGGCCATCCAGGCGGCGGCGGCACGGGAGGCCGCGCGCAAGGCCCGCGAACTGACCCGACGCAAAGGTGCGCTTGGCAGCTCCAGTCTGCCGGGCAAACTCTGGGACTGCGCCAGCAGAGAAAAACACGGCACCGAGATGTTCTTGGTTGAGGGCGACTCGGCGGGCGGCTCGGCCAAAGCCGGCCGGGATAAAAACATCCAGGCAATCCTGCCGCTGAAAGGCAAAATCCTCAACGTCGAAAAGGCCCGGCTCGAAAAAGTGCTCGCACACGAGGAAATCCGCACACTTATAAGCGCGCTCGGCACCGGCATAGGCGCCGATGAGTTCGACGTCAGCAAATGTCGGTATGAAAAAATTATCCTTATGACCGATGCCGACATCGACGGCGCACACATACGCACCTTGCTTTTGACGTTCTTCTTCAGGCAAATGCCCGACTTGTTCAGCCGGCAGATGATTTATATCGCCCAGCCGCCGCTCTACGAGGTCCGCGCGAAGGGCCAGAAGAAATCCGAGTACGTCCTTACCGAAGCGGTGATGCACAAACGCCTGATTGACCGCGGCCTGCAGGGCGCCGAGCTGACAATAGGGGACGGCAAAAAAGGCAAAGAACAGAAAATTACCGATGCCAAGCTCGCCGAGCTTGTCAGGATTTTAGTGGATGTCGAGCGCTGCGTTGCGGTGCTCGCCCGCCGGGGTATCAGGTTCGACGAGTTCATCCAGAAATACTACAACGGCAAAGGACTGCCGATGTTCCGCATACACTCCGAGGGCCAGGCCTCGGCGGACTCGGTTGAGCCGGACGAAATCTTCCACGACAAGGATGATTTTGAAAAACGCGTCGACGAACTGAAAGACCGTGGACAGCCCGAGGCGGAAGAAACCTTTGTGGCTGAAGAGCTCCATGAGGTCGGCAGAATCAACGAGCTGGCGAAAAAGCTCAAACGCGACTTCGGGCTTGACCTCGGGGACTTCCTGCTTAAAGCTGAAAAGACGGTCAGTGGCGAGACACTGGCAACTAAATTCCGCCTCACTACTCGTCTCGGCCCCGCACCGGACGGTGCGGGGAGCCGAACCGCCCAGGAGAGCTTCGATGTCGCCTCCTTGTGGGATATCTGCTCGGCTGTCCGGAAAATCGGCGGCAAAGGGGTGGAGATAAAACGATTCAAGGGGCTTGGCGAAATGAACGCCGAGCAGCTTTGGGAGACGACGATGAACCCCGCTACAAGAACGCTTCTGAATGTCAAGCTCGACGACGCCGGCGAGGCGGACCGGCTGTTCAGCATCCTTATGGGCGAAGACGTCGAGCAGCGCCGCAACTTCATCCGTGACCATGCCCTCGAAGTGCAGTTCTTGGATATTTGATTTTTCGGCACGTCGAAAAAATTTCTCTTGCAATGACCTCTGCGATTGGGCACAATACCGCTACTTGTTTCTCGATGCTCGCTCGCGAGCATCAAGTATCGTATATCAGGCGTCATTGTGTTTTTGACATGGAGGCGCAAGATGAGTCCTAAACAATATGTGATTGTTGTAGCGGTGGTATTTTGCGCGTTATTGTTCAGCGGATGTCAGCGTGCAAGCGTGGCAACGGTCGGCCAAAACCCAAGGGCCGCCGCAGATATCCGCAAGGCCGAGCTGCAGCGCGAGCTTGACAAAAAATGGGAAAGCCCAAATACTCATTTTGAGCTGGGCCAGTTATACCACGCCGGGGGCGACTGGCCTAAGGCGGAGTGGCACTACAATATCGCGCTGGGTTTCGATCCGGCTATGCGCGACGCCCAGGCCGCGATAGTAAAGGTCCAGATGGACAAAGGCGACAAGTCCAGGGCTGAATGGGCCGCCAACACGTATATGACGCAGGCGGCGTCTTCGCCGGAGCAGCTTCTGTCGCTTGGCATGGCCTTCGAGAAGCAGGGGCTTGACAGCTATGTCGACAAGTGCTACCAGGAGGCGCTCAAAATCGCGCCGAACTCGCCGACGGTTAACCGTCAGCTCGGCTACTATTACTTAGCCAAGGATAAAAAGGACATCGCCAAGGAATACTTCGTTCGCAGCTTTCAGCTTAACCCCGATCAGCCGGACGTCGCCGGCGAGCTGGGTCGGCTGGGGGTGGCAGTCAAAATCCCTGAGACGTCCGCCGTGTCGCCTGAAAATCTCCGGCAGCCCGTCAAACCGGCCTCTGGGCCAAAATAGCATCTTCGCCATTCGCGTCTCGTTGCTCGGGCAACAAGAGCTGAGTCACGAACGACGATTCTTTATGCCCTGTGGTGAACGGATTCGCCGCGGGGCTTTTTTATTGCTCGCCGTATCGAGGGAGGAGTATCGGGATTGCAGAGAAGCTATCGCAGTTGCCGATGTATTCTTTGTGCCTCGTGACCCGGCACCCGTGACTCGTTTTTTGTCGAGTGACAGGTCGCGAGCAACGGAATTTTATAGGACGTTTTTACTGTGAGTCGGCCCAAGGACAAACGTGTTAAAGAAAAGAGCTTACAGTGCCTGATGGTGGCGGTTCTATTGGTGCTTTTCTGCAGTTGTCTCAGTTTCAACATCGGCGACTGGCCCAGCGGATTCGTCTATCCGCACAATAAGCCGGCCGCCAACTGGTGCGGCGCGGCAGGGGCGATGTTTGCCTACTACCTGCTTTATTATGTCGGCCCCGGTATCTTTGTCGTGCTGGTTGCCGGCTTGTATTTTGCGATTACCAAAATCGCGGACGCTGAGGTTGGCCAGCCGATTCTGCGCGGCGCAGGCCTTGTTCTGGTGACAACCGCCGCGTCAACGACATTCTATTGTTTTACACCACACGGCGTCTTCGGCTTCCCCGCAGGGTCAGGCGGCGTCCTTGGCGTCGCTACGGCGCATTTCCTCCGAAGCCAGTTCGCCACGTTGGGCACCTGGTTGCTGCTCGGCGCCACTTGGGTGGTTGGGATGATTCTGCTGGCTGACCGGATAGTATCACTGGTTTTCGGCTGGCTTGGGTTTCTCCTTCGCAAGACGCTGGGCGTCGCCGCGCCGAAGTGGTTGACGGCCGGAGAACATTCAAGAATGCTCGGGCAGATTTGGCGCCGACTAAGCATAAGGCAGAAAGCGTCCGGCGTTACTCGTCCGTCGTCCATCGAGGCTTCTTCGACGAGCGACGAGAGACAAGTGACCAGTGACGAGCATCGTCCATCGCCCATCGTCCGTCGTCCATCGAGTATCAAGGGACCCGTCAAACCTTATGAGCCGCCAAGTTACGATGATTACACCCTTCCGACTATCGACCTGCTTGATGAGCCGGAATATACCTTTACAGCCGTGCAGGAAAAGGTCGTCAAGGCCAAGGCCGTCGCGCTGGAAAGCCTGCTGGGCGAGTTCGATATCTCCGCCCGCGTCGTCGCAGCGGAGACGGGGCCTGTGGTCACGATGTTTGAGTTGCAGCTTGCCGCCGGCGTTAAGGTCAGCCAGATAAGCTCGTTGGCCAACGACATCGCCCGCGCCCTGGGTGTCGGCGCCGTCCGGGTAGTAGCGCCTCTGCCGGGCAGGCATACCATAGGCGTCGAAGTGCCCAACAGCGAGAAAGAGCGGGTGCGCATGAAGGATATGCTGCGATTGGGCGGCAGCAAACCAGCCGGTTGCGCCATACCGCTGTTTCTGGGCAAGGATTCCTCAGGCGAGGCGCTGGTCGAGGATTTGTCAGCTATGCCGCATCTGCTTATCGCGGGCACCACCGGCTCGGGAAAAAGCATCTGCATCAACAGCATAATCACCGGCATACTTCTCACTCGCAGACCCGACGAGGTGAAAATGATTCTCATCGACCCCAAAATGGTCGAGATGACCGCCTTTAATACCATACCTCATCTGATGACGCCGATTGTCACAGAAACCCGCCGGGCCGTGCAGATTCTCGAATGGGCAACCATCAAGATGGACGAGCGATACGCCCTGCTGGCCGAGGCACGCGTAAAAAATATCGGCGAGTACAACGCCCTGGGCGCCGAAGAAATCATAAGACGCTTTGAACCGTTAAATTCCGATGAAGAGGCGCAGATTGCCAAAAAATTGCCTTTCGTCGTTATTGTCATCGACGAGCTGGCGGATTTGATGATGACGGCGGCCAAGGAAATCGAGGCGCACATCGTGCGCCTCGCACAGAAAAGCAGGGCGGTTGGAATCCACATAATTCTGGCGACTCAGCGGCCGCAGGCGACGGTTGTAACGGGGCTGATAAAGGCCAATATGCCCACGCGCATCGGCTTCAGGGTCGCCGCCAAGATGGACAGCCGAATTATCCTCGACCAAAACGGCGCAGAGACGCTGCTGGGCCAGGGCGATATGCTCTTCCTGAAGCTTGGCGCCAGCGACCTGATCCGTGCACAGGGCACGTTTGTCAGCGAAGAAGAGGTCAAACGAATCGTCAAGCACCTCAAAGAAGTGGCCGAGCCGCAGTTCCATCCTGAGCTTACACAGCTCGGCCAGCCCGACACCTCCGATATGGTCGAAGACGAGTTGTTCGACGACGCCGTGCGGGTTGTTCTCGATAGCAAGCGGGGCAGCGTTTCGTTGTTGCAGCGTCGCTTAGGCGTCGGCTACGCGAGGGCGTCGCGAATGATAGAAATGATGGCGGCGCTAGGCGTCTTAGGCGAGTACAAGGGCAGCCAGGCCCGTGAGGTGATGATGGCCGTCGAGGATTGGGAGCAGCTCCGAGACCAGCTGGAACAACAGAAGACGGAAGACGGTCCTGGGGACTCCTTGCGGAGAGGACAGAAGACAGATGACGGAGAATCCTCGCCGGCACTTGTCCGCCGTAGCGCAAGCGAAGTCGGAAGCGTTAGCGAAGGCGGATACGTCAGCGAAGGCCAGCAGGGATATACCGCCGTCGAAAAAGAAGAGGAGTAGCGCGGCCATCCGCCGAAAGGCGTCCCGTGGACTGGCCGTCCTTTTATGGGCTGGAAGCCCGTGCCACGTCTTAAATATAGTAAAATACCCTTATGGACAAGGACCTTAAATCGAAGACGTTTGGCGAGATTGAGCGGCTGGTTGTGGGGCTGGGGCAGAAGAAGTATATAGCCGATTACATCTTCGGCTTCATACACACTAAAGGCGCAGCCAACCTGGCCGCAATCACGCCACTGAGCAAATCCTTCCGCAGCCGGCTTACTGAGCAGGGCTACTTCATCTCGGCGTTAGAAACAGTTGATAAGCTGACCGACCCGGACGGGACAGTAAAATACGTCTTCGGCCTGCCCGCCTCGGCGTCTCTCGACGCGAGTCGAGGCGACGGGCCTGATGGGGGGCGAACTCGTCTCGGCGAAGGCGCTACATTGTCCAAGAAAGCATTAGAGGCGCCGAGCCGTAGCCGGATAGAGTCGGTCTTGTTGTTCTCCACAGGACGCCTTTCGGCGGATGACGGGCGACACACGCTGTGTGTCTCGACGCAGGTCGGCTGTGGAATGGGCTGCGTTTTTTGCGCCACCGGGCGACTCGGCCTCGCCCGCAACCTGACAACGGCCGAGATTGTTGACCAGGTCAATGTAATTGCTGATTGCGGAGTTCCGATTTCTGATTGTAAGAAAATCAGCAATCAACAATCAGAAATCAGCAATCGTATTACCAATATCGTGTTTATGGGCATGGGCGAGCCATTAGCCAACTATGACGCCGTGCTGACGGCGGTCCGCATACTCAATCATCCAAAAGGCAAAAATATCGGTATTCGCCGTCTTACAATCAGCACCTGCGGGTTGCCGGAGGCGATAGAACGTCTTGCCGATGAAGACATCCAGCCGCGCCTGGCGATATCGCTCAATGCGCCCACTGACGCAATCCGGCAAAAGCTTATGCCGATTGCCGGGAAATATCCTTTAGACCGGCTGATGCAGGCGGTCCGGCTTTATCAGCGCAAGACACGCAACCGGGTCACGTTTGAATATTGTATGATTAAGGGCGTCAATGATACGGCGCTGCATGCCCGTCTTTTGGTTAAACGTGTGCGCGGGGTCCTGTGCAACGTGAACCTAATCGAGTATAATCCGCATATAGGCTGCAAAATGCAGCCGAGCAGCATAGAAGCCATTGAGCGGTTTGCAAGGGTGTTGAAAGGGTCTGGTCTGGAGACGACGGTTCGGCTGAAAATGGGCCAGACCATAAACGCGGCCTGCGGCCAGCTGGGAGCGGACGCAGCTTACAAGGAACAGCGGACAGCGTATAGCGTTTAGCGTATCCGCTATACGCTAAAGGATGAAGACGGGAGTTTTTGACCTGTCTTGAGCGGAGTCGAAAGAGTGGATAAATTCTTGGTCACCGGCGGAGCCGGATTCATCGGTTCGAATATCTGCACGGAACTTGTCCAGCGGGGCTGTTTCGTCAGGGTGGTTGACAATCTGCTTACCGGCAAAAAGAGCAACCTCGCCGATATTTTGGACAAGATAGAGTTCATCGAAGCGGATATGGGCGAGCCGGATGTCGCTCGCAGGGCGATGAAGGGAATCGATGTGGTCCTGCACCAGGGCGCTTTGCCAAGCGTGCCTCGCAGCGTCGATGACCCGGCTGCTACACATAAACACTGCGTCGATGCGACGTTTGCGCTGCTTTTGGCGGCACGGGATGCGAAGGTGAAGCGTTTCGTTTACGCCGCCAGCTCCTCCGCTTATGGGGACACGCCCGCTTCGCCCGCGAAACGAGGCGAGCCGACCCTTCCAAAGGTCGAAACGATGCCCGTCAATCCGCTTTCGCCTTACGCCGCCGCAAAGCTTGTGGGAGAATACTATTGTTCCGTCTTCTACAATGTCTTTGGCCTGGAGACGATTTCGCTTCGGTACTTCAACGTTTTTGGACCAAACCAGGACCCGACGAGCCAGTATGCTGCGGCGATACCGGCCTTCGTGACGGCGATTCTGAAGGGAAAACAGCCGACCGTTTACGGCGACGGCGAGCAAAGCAGGGACTTCACATACGTCGATAACGTCGTCGAGGCGAATCTGCTTGCCGCCCGTGCAAAACAGACAGCCGGAGAAGTTGTTAATATCGCCTGTGGCCGGGCAGTGACGGTTAATGCGATAATCGATAGTATTAACGAGATTGTCGGCAAGTCGGTCAAGCCGATATATGCACCTCCACGCCCCGGCGATATCAAGCATTCTCTTGCCGACATCACGGCCGCCGAAAAACTTCTCGGCTATAAACCCGTCGTCAACTTCAAAGAAGGCCTGCAAAAAGCCATCGACTGGTACCGGGACAACCTGCTTTGAGTGCGTAGTCCATAGTTAGTGAATAGCGAACATAGAACAGCCGACTACGGACCTCTCAAACGCTCTGCTGCTTCTATAAGTTCCTGCCTGACAATTTCCTTTTGTGGTTTGAGGTCGAATGACCATTCGTACGAGTCGATGACTCGGCCGGGGTAAATGTTCTGTATGAGAAAGTCTAAGCCAAAGCAGTCGTGCCAGGGGGCCTCGAGTTTGCGATTGACGGCGAGCGTTTCGTAGCCCTGCTTGCGGATTGTGACGTTATAATCGCCGTACCAGTTGAATGAAACGGTCGTTGGCGAGACGCCTATCTCCTCGTCGTTGAGCAGCACAAGCGCACCGGATGGATTCGTGTTGATGGTCAGCTTGCGCTCGACACAGCCGGCCAGCAAGAGCAGACAGAGGACAGAACACAGAGGACGGATGGCGGAGGACAGCTTGTTGTCTTCTGTCTTCGGTCTTCCGTCTTCGGTCTTTCGCCTTCTGTTCGTTCTCATAGATGCCGACATTATACGCCGGAGCTACTACACAGGAAAGCCCCTATGTGTATTAAGAGGAAAAGGGGTCAGGCCCCTTTTTCTCCATAGTCCTATAATCCTGATGGCCGGTACTCCAACAGAATTGACTCCTGACGAAATCGAGGCAATTTTGTATTCAGGATGCCTGGCTGATTTTACGATTAGATTAGAAGAACAGCGAATAGCGTATAGCGTTTAGCGTATCCGCTATACGCTACCCGCTAAACGCTAAAGGATTAAGATGATTAGCTCTGCGGTAACAAGGACTATCGGGGGAGTTGCCGGCGTCGGGCAATTCGGCAGGTTTGTCTGGCGCTCGGTGGTGTCCTGCGCCCATATCATTGCAACGCCCGCGGCTTATCCGCTCGTATGGACACAGATGCTGCTGATAGGCGTCCGCAGTGTCCCGGTTATTATGATAACCGGCGCCTTCGTGGGTATGACGCTGGCCATCCAGGCATACGACCAGCTGGCGGGAATGGGGCTGGAAGAGCACCTCGGCGTGCTGATAAATGTCTCGGTGGTGAAGGAACTTGGGCCTGTGCTGGCGGCGGTGATGCTGGCGGGACGAATCGGCGGAGCGCTGACGGCCGAGCTGGGCACGATGAACGTCACCGAACAGATAGACGCAATAGAAAGCATGGGCACCGACCCCGTCAGGTATCTGGTGGCGCCGCGCGTGCTGGCGTGCCTGCTGCTGACGCCGGCCCTAATCATTTACGCGGACCTGCTGGGTATCATTGGCGGCTGGTTCGTCAGCGTCGCGCAACTACACATCAACGCACGGGCGTACTGGAGCTTCAGCGCATACGGCGTGGAACTGTGGGATGTGGCCTGCGGCGTCGTAAAAGGGTTTTTCTTCGGCGGCGCGCTGGCAATGATAAGCTGCTTCAAGGGATTCAACTGCAATCAGGGAGCCAGAGGCGTTGGACAGGCCTGCACGGAAGCGTTTGTGCTGAGCTTTATCTCGATACTGTTTCTCGACTTTGCTCTGGTGGTGATTTTCAAGACGCTCTACAGCATCTTCTGGCCCCTGCGAAGTTTGGTGTAGGATAATCAGCGCTTAGCGTACACGCTATCCGCTCTACGCTATACGCTATTACAGAGAATGGACAAAGAAACCGAACAAGACGAAACTGTAACTGCTGCAAATGCCGGCATCAAGCCCGACGCTGGTGTCATTGTCCTCAAAAACGTCACCAGGAAATTCGGAAACAATGTCGTTCTGGATAACATCTCGCTGGCGATAGAGAAGGGCAAAACCACAGTTGTGATTGGCCCAAGCGGCTGCGGCAAAACAGTGCTTCTCAAGCATATGATAGTCCTGCAGCGGCCGACCTCGGGCGAGGTCTACTTCAAGGGCCGGCGAATAGATAATCTCGATGATGCCCAACTCAACAGCATACGTGCGCACTTCGGGTATCTGTTTCAGGCGGGGGCGCTATTTGACAGCTTGAGCGTGGCTGAGAACATAATGTTCCCCGTCAAGCAGCACTGCCGGATTACACGCTTCAGTGCAGTGGAAGAGCTTGTGCGAAATAAGCTCCGGATGGTGGGACTGGACGGGCTTCAGAACTTTTATCCGGCAAATCTGTCGGGCGGGCAGCGCAAACGTGTCGCCCTTGCCAGGGCGATAGCGCTTGACCCGGAGGTGATATTGTATGATGAGCCGACAACAGGACTTGACCCGATTCGGGCAGACACGATAAACGAGCTTATTTTGAAGCTGGAGCGGGAGCTTGGCGTCACCAGCGTCGCGGTCACGCATGATATGAAAAGCGCCGATAAAATTGCGGACCGCATCGTGATGCTGCACAATGGCAGGATAATCGCCGATGGAGATGCTGACTACATTCACAGCCACCCAGACCTCGTTGTTCAGCAGTTCATCAGGGGCGAGGCCAGCAAAAAGGAGCTTGAGCAGCTTCGCAGCACTACACCTGTTTCCCCGACGGGTTGTTCGCAGGTCAACAGGGCAGGTGATAGATAGCCCTGAACCGCTTCTGGTTCAGGGCGAAGCTAAAAGCGTAAAGTTCCAAGCGCGAAACCAAAGCTGAAAACTGAAAGCTTTACGTTTTGGTTTTGCACTTAAAGTTATTGGTTTTGCGTTTCCGCTCTACCCGTTATTACTGATTTTTTTGTCTTGGTCTTCAGCTGGCTGAGCGTTCTGCGGTTCGACCGGCTCACCGCCCCGAGTGGAGTCGAGGGGCTCATCCGGTTTTTGGGTGGCTTCTTTCTGGGCGGCCTTGAAGGCCTCGACGTCGGCGCCTTCGGGGACAACAACCACGCTGACCGAGGCCGTCAGGTCCTCTGCAAACCGTAAGGTGACGCTGAAGGTGCCGACCTGCTTTATATGCTCATCGAGCGCCACTGCCGTCTCCGGGACCTCAAAGCCCTGAGCGCACAGGTTCTTGGCAATCTCGTGTTTGAATACCGAGCCGAAGAGGTGCCCCTCCTCGTTGGCAGCAGCAGCGATGACGGCCTCGGCGCCATTGACGGCTGTCGCGACCCTTTCAAGCTGCTGGCGTTCGAGATGACGCTGGTCGGCCCGCTGCGCCTTGGCCTTGGCGATTGCCTTTATATTCCCATCCGTGGCGGCCTCGGCAAGCCCTTGGGGGAAAAGGTAGTTTCGAGCGTAGCCGTCAGCGACCTCAACAACGTCACCAAGCCAGCCCAGCTTGCTCACGTCAGCAGTTAGCAACACCTTCATTTACACACCTCCGCATTCTTATAGTTTTTAGTTTTGAGCTTTAAGTTTGTAGTTAAGAACAACTAAAAACTCAACACTAACAACTCAAAACTCTTTTCGTGCTGCTGTGGTTCAGGCACAAAACGGCAAAAGCGCCATATACCTTGCACGCTGGATGGCCCTTTTGACCTTGCGCTGGCAGCCGGCGCAGTTGCCGCTGCGCTTGCGCGAGTATATCTTGCCGCGATGCGTCAGCAGCTTTTGCAGGGTTTCGATGTCCTTGTAATCGACATACTTATCGCCTCGCCTGCAAAACCTGCACTGGGTTTGCTGCCGGGTAGGCATCCTGGTGCCGCCCGTTTCGTCCTGCGTCCGCCGTAAGGCGTCCCTTGCGGGACTGCGTCCCTCGTCCCTCGTCTCTCGTCTGGTGTCTCTCGATGGACGATGAGCGATGGACAACGGATGAGGTCTTTCTTTGAATTCCGCCATATTCTTTCCTTTCTTTGTTTCTCGTCGCTCGTGACCCGGTGCTCGTTAAAGGACGAGGCACGAGTCATGAGCCGCGGTTTAGAACGGTATATCATCTGCGGGCGGGCGTGATTCCTTCACAAGCCCCGCCTGACCGCCGGTTTCCGGCCTGCCCTGAGCGCCGTCGAAGGGCTCGGCCTGGTTGTCGGGGGCTGGCTCGCCGCCAGCTCCCCCCGGCGTACCGAGGAACTGGCAATTATCGGCGACGACCCTGTGCCTGCTGCGCTTGGAGCCATCCTGTGCCGTCCAGGTCTCATACACGAGACGGCCTTCGACAAAGATGGGTCGGCCTTTGCGCATATACTTGTTGATATTTTCCGCCAGCCGGCTAAACGCCCGGCAGTCAACAAAGCAGACCTCTTCTTTGCTCTCGCCTTCCTTGCTGGTCCACTTTCGGTTGACCGCGATGCCGAACTCCACAACGGGCGTTTGACTGGGCAGGTACGACAGTTGCGGGTCGCGGGTCAAATTGCCCATCAGCAACACTTTATTAAAGTTGGCCATAAGTCGCTCCTCCTAATGTTGCGTCTCATCCTGCCTCGGCTCGACGCCGAGTCGAGACGGGTCCCTCGTCTGCTCCTTGATGACGGATGACGGAACGTCTATCCTCTGCCCTCTGTCCGCCAAAGGCGAAACCTCGCCGCTCTGCGGCGGGTCTTCTGACTTCTGCAGGGCCTCTCCTGTCTTGAGCGTAGTCGAAAGATTGGCAATCGCATCTTCTGTGATGTGGTCGGCCTTGAGAATCAGTGCCCGCATAATGCGGTCTGACAGCTGCACGTCCCGCTCGATATCGCGTATTTTTTGTCCATCGGCCCTGAAGTAGGTAAGGATGTAGGTTCCCCGGCCGCATCTGCGGATTGTGTAGGCCAGCGCACGCTCATCCCACTTGCGGATGGATACGATTTCAGCGTCGGCCTTGACCAGCGTCTTTCTGACAAGCTCCATGATGCCGTCCCAGTCCTTTGCCGCCTCGGCTGAATCTATGAGAAACATACCTTCGTAGAGTTTTTTAACAGCAGTTTCCAAGTTAGTCGCCTCCAGCAAAAATCGTTAATTTGCCCCGCCCAGCGCTGGGCGGGGTCGCTTTCCAGAACCTTGCCCGCCGTGGCGGGCCCGCCCGTCCGGCAGGCGGGGGTTAAATTTGGTCATCGCCGCCTCGATACCTTCCACAAGCCAGCAAATAGCCGCGTCTTTGGCTCGCTGCAGGCCCTCATTTATCAGGGCGGCTTCATCCTTCTCCGGTTCGCCCAGTACGTAATCAACGGCGTCGTCCGTTGTGCGGCCCGCCCAGCCCAGCCCTGCGGGGGGCTGCCCGATGCCGATTCGCAGTCGCGGAACATTTTCCGTCCCGAGTTTGTCGAGCACGTCCTTCAATCCATTGTGCCCGCCCGCGGAACCTTTGGCTCTTAGCCGGATTTGTCCCGGCTCAAGCCACATATCGTCGAGCACCACGAGCACCTCGCACAAATGCAGCTTGTAAAAGGTGATTGCCTCGGCCGCCGGCCGGCCGCTGCAATTCATATATTGCCAGGGCTTAAACAGCAGAACCTCTCTGCTGGCAAACTCGCCTTTACCCAAGCGGCCGCCAAAACTCCGCTTGTCAATCTGTATGCCGACGGCTTGGGCGAGCGAGTCAGCCACCTTGAAGCCCATATTGTGCCGCGTCTCGGCATATTGCTTGCCGGGATTGCCAAGTCCTGCTATCATCTTCATACTTTAGGTACAATTGCGACTTTCGTCTTTTGGTTGCGCTGCTCGTTTCCCGTGCCACCGCAACCGTTTAACGCAGTCCTCCTACTTCTTCTCCTCCTTTTTCTCTTTCTTTTCTTTCGGCTCTTTTGCTTCCTTCTGCTCGGCTACCTCTTCGCCCTCACCCGGTTCCTCCTTGGCCGCAGTTATTACCTCGGGCGCAGCAGGCGCCTCGGCCTCAAGCTCCTCGGTGGTCTTGACTTCGGCGACAAGATGGCAGGTCGCCAGGAGCAGCTCGGGCGGGCTTATCAGTTTTACCCCTTCGGGCAGCTGAAGGTCCTTTACGTGCAACGCATCTCCAAGGGCCATTTCCTTGATGGACACGGTTATTCGCTCAGGAATCTCAGTGACGCGGCACTCAACTTCCACGCGGTCGGTGTGGACCTCGACCATACCGCCTTCGTGGGCGCCTTTCGCGGTGCCTTTGAATTCTATCGGGACGGCCACGCGGACCATTTCGGTGACGTCCACCCGCATCAGGTCGATGTGGATGATTTCCTTGCCAAGATAGTCGTACTGCACCTCTTTAACGAGCATCTTCTCATTCTCTTTGCCAAGCTGGATATCCATCAGCCGGCGCCCATGATGCAGCTCTTCGACGAAGCTGCGAGCGTCCAGAGATATTGCGACGGGTTCTTTTTTGTGGCCGTAGATGATGGCCGGGATTTGGCCCCGTTTGCGTAATCCGGCTGCATCCTTCGACCCCCGGGACGAGCGAATCTCGGCCTTTAACACCACTGTTTTATCCATAGTTTCCTCATAACAAACTTAAACGAACAAGCTGCTGACAGATTCATTTCTGTGAATTCTTTTTATGGCCTCGCCGACCATAGCAGAGACCGTTAATACCTTGATTTTCTTGAGCTTGGCGGCCGTCGGCTCCAGCGGTATGGTATCCGTGACCACGATTTCGTCGATTGGCGCCTTGTCCAGCCTCTCGACGGCGCCCGGCGAGAAAACGCCGTGTGTTGCGCCGACACAGATGTTTTCGGCGCCTCTTTCCTTGATTAGCTGGGCGGCGGTGCAGATGGTGCCGGCGGTCGTAATCATATCGTCACACATAAGAACGTTCCTGCCCTTGACGCTGCCTATAAGCTCCTGCGCCTGCACCTCGTTGCCGCTGATGCGCCTTTTGTGCACAATCGCCAAGTCGCCCCCAAGATGCGAGGCATAACGTGATGCAATCTTGATATTGCCCACGTCCGGGGACACGACGGTGAGTTTTTGCATCTTTTTATCGCGGAAATACTTGCTTAACACAAGCTCGCCCGTGAGGTGGTCTACCGGTATGTCGAAGAAGCCCTGAAGCTGCTGGGCATGCAGGTCGATGGCGAGGATGCGGTCGGCCCCGGCGGCGGTGATGAGATTAGCGACGAGTTTTGCGGTAATCGGCACGCGGCCTTCGTCCTTGCGGTCCTGCCGGGCGTAGCCGAAATAGGGAATGACGGCCGTGACGCGCTTGGCGCTGGCGCGCTTGAGGCAATCGAGGTAAATGAGCAGCTCGACGAGGTTCTCATCGACGGGAGAGCAGGTGGACTGAATCACGAAGCAGTCCCTGCCGCGCACGTCGTCTTCGACGCGAATGATTTTTTCGCCGTCGGGAAACTTCTCTATCTTCGCCCCGCCCAGCGGCACCTCGATATAGTCGCACACGGCCCTTGCCAGCGGCTCGTTACTGCAGCCGGAAAATATCTTTATATGGTCATTTAGAAACATCGCGCACTCCCGAATTCAGAATTCTTCATTCCGCATTCTCCTGCCTCGGCTCGCCTCGGCGAGACGGGTCCGAACGAACTACGCTTCCCGGCTCTATGTGAGCGCCGTCTTTAAGCTCGAGCGGCGCTATAAGCACCGAGCCGGAACCGATGAAGCAATTATCGCCTACGGTGGTGCGGTGGACCTCAACGCCGTCGTAGTTGGCGGTAATGGAGCCGGCCCCGACGTTGACGTTTTTGCCGACGGCGGCGTCGCCGATATAACTGTGGTGGCGGGCGCGAACGCCTTCGGCGAGTGTCGAGTTCTTGACTTCCGTAAAGACGCCGAGGACGACGTCGTCGCCGATGACCGTGCCGTTGCGCAGGTGCGCAAACGGCCCGATGCGGCAGTTGGCGCCTATGACAACCTGGCCGTATATGCAGGTGAACGGCTCTATAACCGTGTCCTGCCCGATTTGAGCCCTCGCGTCTATCCACGTATTGGGCGGGTCGACGATGGTCACTCCGTTTTCCATCAGTCGCTTCTGGATTCTTCGCTGCATAATTTTGCCGGCCTCGCTGAGCTGCTCCCGGCTGTTAACGCTTACCGCCTCTTCAGGCCTCACGGCCGTGACGGCGACAACCTTGTGCCCTCCCGCGATAATCAGGGCCAGCGCATCGGTGAGATAAAACTCGTCCTTGGCGGCGTCAGGTTTTACCTGCGAGACATACTCAAAAAGCACTTTGTTGTTAAACAGATAATAGCTCGGGTTGACCTCCTGGATTTTGAGCTGTTCGGGCGTGCAGTTTGCGTGCTCAACGATACCCTCGATATTGCCGTAGGCGTCGCGGACGATTCGACCATAGCCGGTTGCGTCCTCGAGTTCGGCTGTGGCCAAAGTGGCGGCGGCCTGCTCAAGTTGGTGCTTCTCAACCAGCGTTTTGAGTGTCTCGGTGCGAATCAGCGGACCGTCGCCGCAAAGCACTAACGTCTGCCCCGCGAAATCCTTCAAAAACTCTCTGCAACACAGTACCGCGTGCGCCGTGCCTTTTTGCTCCTTCTGCTCGACCCATACGATGTCCTGGCCATCGCCAAAGCGCTCGCGAACCTCGCTGGCGCTGAAGCCGACCACTATGTACATCTTCTCGACGCCGACGTCTCGACAGGCGTCGATGACGTAGTCAAGCATCGGTCTGCCGCAGACCTCGTGGAGGACCTTGGCAATCCTCGTGTTCATCCGCTTGCTTATCCCAGCAGCCAGTATTATCGCAACTCTTTGCATTTAACTTTCAACTCCCAACATTGAACGTTCAACGTTGAGTGTTCGATGTTCGACGTTCATTGCGCTTTTGTTCTTCTTCATCTACCCGGCCAGGACTCGAACCTGGAATGGGAGGACCAAAACCTCCTGTGTTACCGATTACACCACCGGGTATTTCATTATTGATTATTTGTAAGCGGCACACACGCCTGGCAACCATTAGTCATTAAATTATCAATAATCAGTCATCAATTATCAATCTTCGATGTCACGGAGGCCTTTCCCCCTGAACCAGAAGCGGTTCAGGGCCGGCCTGACTGGACTTCTGTCGGAGGCCTGAATCAACAAAGCCGTGATACTGTTGACCCACTTTCGTATTGCGCCCTCCGTCGTGCATAGCTCAAACGCACGACGTATCACGCTCGACGAACCGCCCCTTGCGACAGAGCAGACCCGCCACACATCTGGCGGGTTAACACAACAATATACACGCTTGGGCCCAGGCCGGCAAGAGCTTTTTTAAAAAAACGGGAGGAAAGATGAGAAGAGGTCAGAGGAAAAGGGGCCTGACCCCTTTCCCCCTTCTCCTGAAATCCGCAATCTTTTAGCTGGCGGGCTGGTTGGCCTCCGGCTTTGCGGGCGAGGGCGGGGTTGTCTGATTTGCGTCCGATAGATTTTCGCGGTCAATCATCTGGAAGGTCGTGACGATGTGTGTGCGAACCGGCTCGGGAGGGGCGGGAGGCCGGAGCATTGGGCCCTGGGCAAAAACCTCGACTTCCTCGACCAAATCCTTCGTCAGTGTATTAGCGATGATGCGACCCGTAACTTTCTCGATTTCGACCCGGCCCGTGCCATGGCCCCGGACCTCGCGTCTGGCCTTGGCGCCACCGATTGTGGTCTCTTCCTTCTCGGCCGTGGGCCTGATAACAAGATTAACGTCGATAACAGCAACAGTTCCACTTGTTTCTCTCAGCCGCCAGGTCTGCTCCACCACCACCGGCACGCCGGCGTTCTCCTCATTTATCTGCTCAGTGCGGCTCCAACTACAAGGCGTAAGAGCACCGGCCATAACTGCAGCAGACGTATGCTCTTGTGCGCCTGTACTCTTGTGCTCTGTATTCGGGTCAGGAAATACAGCTAATTGGCTTTCCAGCACGCGTCTTATCGCCGATTCGGCGAACAGGTTTTCGACGGCACCGACGAGCTGTTCCCTGCCCTTGACGTTGGGAAGTTTGCCCTTGGCCGATACCACAATTGCCTGCAGGCCGTTGATTTTGTCTATGTGGCCCTGCGGGGTTATTTTCATATAGAAACTTTCTCCCAGCTCAAGCGCCAGCGGCAGGGCCTCAAAAGGCACTTGGGGCTGATTTGCCTCTGAGTCATACGTTGTATCTACGCCCAGGCCTTTAATCTTCATTACGGCCTGCCTGTAGGTATACTTGGCCCAGGCACATCCGCTCTCCTCGACCTCTTCAACATCCAAATCACATCCAAGCCAAACGGTTTGCTCAGTGGTCTGCTCATTTCCGTGCACTATGCGGGCCATTCTTTGTTTGGTGACCGACACCAAGAAGTATTTGTCGCCCGGCTGAAACCTGAACCTCAGTTCCTCGTCGGCTGAAGACATCAACGCGCAAGCCATAAGCGCATAAGTCATAAGCGCGTAAATCATAGGCCCTGTGCCCCCTTTGCTTTTGTGCTCTACACAGCCGTCGCGGGTTGGTATTCTCGATAGGACTCGAACAGTTCGCGGAAGTAACCACCCTTTAGCGTTTTGACCCCCAGCAGCACACAGCCGAATATCGCGGTATCGACCTGCTTTAATTCGCTGATGGTTCGCACACCAGTGCCTCGTCTGGTTGTGGCCGCATTGAACACCAATATGGTCCCATCGACGTATCTTGCCAGTATTTTTGCCTCGCTTGCCAATAGCACCGGCGGCCCGTCGATTATCACGTAATCGTAGCGGTTCGGCCCCAAGCTCGCCGCCGAAGGGCTGCCCCCCGCTTCTGGTCCGCTGAAGGCAGACCTAATCAGCCGCTCCATCTCCTCGCTGCCCAGCACCTCTGCTGGATTGGCCGGCATCGGCCCGGATTCGATTACCTCTAATCCCTCCATCCCGCTGGGCCTTGTCGCCTCCTCTAAACTACACTGTCCTGCCAGCAGGTTGCTCAAACCACTTCTGCTTGGCACACCGGAACCCGCAGAACTTTGTTCGCCTGCGAATATCTGACGTAAACTTGGTCGCCTGAAATTGGCGTCTATCAGCAGAACCTTCTTGCCGTCGGCAATAAGTGCCGTCGCAAAATTAACTGCTACGGTGGTCTTGCCCTCCTTGGCGCCGCCGCTGGTAATCAGTATTGTCCGGGCCTTTTCTCCGGGCGCAGAAAGCTTCAGATTTGTCCGCACCCGCCTGTACGATTCGCTTATGATGCTGTTCGGCGCCTCCCGCACCACAAACGCGGGCGCGATTTCCTCGACCTGCTCGTCCTCCTCGGCATCCGGTATCATCCCCAAAAGCGGAATGTGCAGGTATATCGCCACGTCCTTAGGCGTCCGTACAAGGTCGTTGAGCAGTTCCACCAGGAATGCAAGCCCGATACCAAAAAGCAATCCCAGCATAAACCCCCCGGGAAAGAACGTTTGCCACTTTGGGAAGCTTGCCTCGAGCGGCTCCGGCGCGCGGGCCACAAACTGGACCTTGGGCGTCTCGGGGTCGTCGTGAATTATCTTCAGCTTTTCAGTCTGCTCTTTAATCGAATTGAGCATCGTCCTTCTTTCGTCCCTTATCGCTACGCGCTGCTGGAATTGCGCGCGGGCCAGGTCGAGCTCCTCCTTGCGTTTTGTCGCCTCCTCGCGCATCCTCTCGAGCTCCTCGAGCCGTTTCTCCATCGTGATAAGCGAGTCCTGGGCGTTGCTCAGGTTCGCCTGTCTCGTTTGTTCGGCAATCACCGCTTTTCTGTGCAGCCGTTCCTCCTGTATCGCATTTATATACTCCCGAATTTGCTGAATGACCCTGTGGTCCTCGCCGAATCTCGCAAGCGCGCTCGCAAGAGATGATTCCTGTAACGCTAACTGCTGCGCCAGTGAGGTCATTATAGGGTCCGTCTCCACCTGCCGTTCCACCTGCACCTGGACCGGGCCCTCCGCCTGTGCGGCAAGCCGTTCTACGCCTGCACGCGTCTGGCCGATGTCCATCACCAGCTTGTTCTGCTCGACCTCCAGGTCGCTGAGCTTCCTGTCGGTGACTGGCTCAAAGTTGCGCTCCCCAAGGTCGGCAAACCCGTATCTGCGCCGAACGTCGTCAAGCGAGCTCTCCGCCAGAGTCAAATCCCGTTGGACGCGAACCTGCTGCTCCTCAAGCCGGGATAATTTTTCCGCCACCTCTTTGCGCTTTGTCCCACCCTGATTGCTGATGAACATATCTACCATTTCGTTCACTATCAGGGCCGACTCTTCCTTGTTCCCGCAGGTCATCGAAACCACAATGGAATCACCGTCTCTTTGCGCATAACCCCCAAAGCGATTCCTCAGGTTTTTGACGGCCTTTCTTATCCGGACGTCCTTTATGGCGCCAAAGTTCTGAAACCATTTGGTCTGTTGTATCTTGTCTCTGTCGAGCAACTGCTGAAGCATACCCTGGCTTGTCAACAATCCAGCCATCGACAGCCGATACCCATATTGAATATCCTTTGCCACGATTGGGGACTGTATTGTGGTGGGATCTTGCTCGACGGGAGGGAGCACCCGGATAAAGGTCTGGGCCGTATACCTCGGCCAGTATCTCTTCAGCAAAAACCAGCTTCCAGCACTGCAGCATAGACCAAACACCGTCAGCAGAACTATCATAAACCAGTGCCTGCGTAGTATGGCGAGGACTTCTTTCGGCGTCATTCCGGCAGCAGCCCCGCCCCGCCCAGCGATGGGCGGGGTCGGCCTCGGAACCACTATCCTGGGTTCACTCATCACCGGCCTTTGCCCTGTTTCTACCATACCGCACCTATTTTTCCCAGACGCTGCCTACGTTCTCGGCGGGACACTATTGCCCCTTACTGTCGTCGTCTCTTGCCTTGCCGAGCCGTTCGATTGCGGCAGTTATTCTGTCTTTAACCACCTTCGGCATATTGTCCCCGCCGGCCTCCAGTGCCTGCTTATACGCCAAACACGCCTGTGACGCCTCGCCGAGTTGTTCCTGGGATTGCCCTAAATGTTCATACACCTCTGCGGGTACGGGCGTTCGTTGTGCCTCGTGCTGCTGTATCGCTGCCTGCTCAAACTGCACCGCCTCGGCGTACCTGCCTTTCTTGTAGAGCACGAAGGCGTAAGTATCGAGATACGTTGGGTCATCTGGCTTTATCTCGTAAATCCGCTTGGCATATTCCAGCGCTTTATCGAGGTCCTGGTTGTTCTCAGCAAGTATATATGCCATATTGTTCAGGATGCCTGTATTATTCGGCATTTTTGTCAGCAGACTTTCGTAAACATCCATAGTCCCTTGAAGGTAGTTTTTATCGGAAGTTTTGCTGTAGGCCAGCGTCAGCACCTCTGCTTTTTGCATTGTGCAGTTGAGCCATTGCGGCTGGTCCGGACTGGTTGTGTTGAGGCATCTGTCGATGTATTCCAGTGCCTTGTTATACTCGCCTTTGAGCCGGCACAAGTGGTACATAACCTGGTTTGCGGCAAACGAGTCCGGTTCCGACGCCAGTTTTTGTTTGCATATCTGCTCCACTTCTTGCTGGCCAAGCAGCGCAGAGGCCCTTTCCAGCACCTGCATAGCGGCCGTCGTATTATCTCCCGCCTTGTCGAGGGCTTTTCTGCAGTACTGAACTGCTGTAACTCGGTCACCGAGCTTCATCTTGCCTTCCGCCATCCTGAAATACGCAACGTGTGCGAGATCGCCGTCGATGTATTTGCTGGCCTCTTCAAACAGCTTGTCCATTTTGCCGCTGACCAGAAGCGCCCGCAGATACCCGCCAAGTGCATCAGCATCCGCCTGGCCCTGTTCTTTGCTTTTTCGCAGCGCGATATCATACAATTGTTCCGCCCTTGCAAAATCACCGGTTGTGCCGGCAAACCCGCCGGCACGCTTATGCCAGTAGACGCTTTCAGGCAGTTTTTCGAGGATTTTTGCGTAGAAATTCTTGAGAATCTCTTCTTGCCCGGCACTTGTGTAGATTTGTTCGAGTAAACTTCTTGCTTCGTCGGGCGCCTGCGGGTCCTCGACGGTGCTTTTGAGTTCTGTGATGGCGTCCTCGGTGCGCCCAGCACTCAAATATGCCTTGGCAAGCACCACCCGCGTCACATCTGAGTCAAATAGGGCCTTGCTGCGCTTGAGGTCCATTATCGCCTGGTCAAGGTCTGCCAGCATAAAATTTATCTGTCCCCGCAGCCGCCACGCTGTTGCGTCGCTCTGGTCGTCCTCAAGGCGTTTGTTTGTCATCTCCAGCGATTCTTTGAGCCGCCCCTGTTTCAAATAGAGCCACGCACTCAGCAGCAGCCCCCTGCCATCCGCCGGATACTTCTCCTGGAAACTTGCCAGCTTTTGCCCGGCTTCGTTGACCAGGCCGGCGTTGAGATAGGTCTGCACCAGCACGATATAATTGTTGGCTGTGTCCTCGGCGGCTATCAATCCTTCGGCGTATTTTATCACAGAGTTCTTGTCGCTGGCACGTTCCGCTAAAAACAACAGCCCCTTGAGCGTGTCCGCGTCCTTTGGGTTTGCCTCGTACGACTGCTCGAGCACCTTCTTGGCGTCGTCAAATAGCCCAGCTTTTACATAGTGTCGCCACAGCAGTCGGGGCTCTTTTGTGGTCGTCAGCAACTGCTCTGCCTTTTCCGCTTGGCCTGTCTGCCGGTAGTATTCCGCATAACTCTCGAGCACCGCAGAATTCTCCGGGTCGTAGCTTTTCGCCTGCTCCAGAGCCGAGGCCGCCATCCCGAACAACGCCTGCTTTCGCTGTGTGTCGGTGCTGTCCAGAGCGAGTCGCGTGGCAAGCCGGCCAAGCAATAGTGCATTTTGCATGCTCGGCGAATTTTCCTGCAAGCTCTGCCGCAGCGCCAGCGCACGCTCCGGCTCGTTTTCGCTGATGTATTCTGCATAAGAGCTCATCAGTTCCAAATCCCCTGGGTTCAGCGCCATCGCCCAGTCCAAAGCGCCTCTTGTCTCGGCTAATTGTGCGGACGAAACGTTGCTACCGAGCTTTTGGTTGCGAAGGTACAGCCGATAGGCAAGTTCCCGTGAGATGGTCTTGTCCATCGGGTTGGTGGTCGCCGCCGCTCGTATATCGCTCAGTGCGACTGCCTCGTTGCCGAGTGCGGCGTTGATGCGGGCCCGAAGTAAATGCCCATACCCGAAAACGGGTCTTTGTGCCAGAGCGCTGTCTATGCTCGCCAGCGCGCTTTCGTATTGTTTTTTGGCAAGTGCGGCTCTCGCGGCAAAAAAGTTGCCTGAACAGCCGTCAAGATTCTCCTGCCGCGCCATCTGTGCAATCTTGTCGGCAACTTCCCAGTCCTTCTTTTCCAAAGCTATGTCAAACAGGAATCCGGCCGCTCGGTGTCGTGACGCCTCATCCGCCTGCAGCGTCTCGGCGCCCGCTGATATGCCGGCCAGCTTTTTGAATTGTTCTGCCGCCTTGTTGGGTTCGTTGGTGGCCTGATAAAATATACCAAGCGTCATCGCTCGCCCGACAGGGTCGGCCATCTTTGCAAGAATATCCTCTTTAATCTGGTTGGCCCTGTCAGCAGAAACCTTTGCCGGCTCCGGCTCAGCAAGCAACTGCTTGTAGAATAACAATGTCGGGCTGTCCGGCTGGTATTTGAGTAGTTTGTCTACTATCAGGTTCGCCTGGTCGAGCTGCCCCGTTGCTATCGCGTCCCCACACGCCGATATTACTGTGGCATCGCCCAACGCATTCGGGTCTTTTTCGAGCAGTTTGTCCATATATTCTATAAAGGCCGACAGGGCGTCTTTCATCTCTGCTGTGAGTTGTTCGGTCGAGCGCTGGTCAGCCGCCACTTGCGGCTGTCGCCGGCCAAGTATGTTCCGCAGGACCGTGCCTGTTCGCGGCTTCTCTTCTCTTCGTTCGATAATTGTGCGAATCTGTCTGACCTTGCCCCCTAATAACGCCGCCTTCAGTGGCATCCAGTTGGGGTCCTGCTGCGATATCTGTTCCCAATATCGCTCCGCATCCGCAAATTCCTTGGCGCCTATGTGCGCGCTAATCCGCAGCATCCGGCTTCTGTCGGTTGTTCCGCATTGTTTCTCGAACGCATCGATGTTCGCCATCGCCATATTCCACATCATCGCTCGTATCAAAATCGTGGCATAGTCCAGCCGCGCCTCCGGCCGAGTTGCCTCTATACCGCTTTGAAGCGCATTGCCGAGAAACTCGGCCGTCGCGCCGCTCTCGACACTGTTGGCAAAGACCTTCGCAAGCTGGTACGAAAGGTACGGGTCTGACCTCGCCGAGGCCTTTAGCTGGGCATAGGTCTTGTACAGCTTTTGAATTGCCGTACTTGTCTCTCCCTTTGCGAGTTTGGCTGCCGCAAGCTCAACCATCCCCTGCCATTTAACAGCCTGCGGGTCATCCCCGCTGCCGAAAACCTGCTCAATTTGTCGAACCACCTGCTGTGCCTCTGCCAGCAGTTGTTGACCCTCCGATTCCCCCAGCGGCTCCGTCGAATCCAGTATCTGGTCGATATAGCTGCTTGCAAGCAGGCTGTTTAGTCGTATTTGATATGTCCTGGCTACTGCCGACCGCGGCCCAGTTGCCTCCTGGATGTCAGGCAGCGAAAGCGCCTTCTTGGCTGTCTCAATCGCCTTGTTCATATCCTGTTTCTGATTGCGGATATTGAACCTTCTGGAGTACAAGTTCGCGGCGAGTAGCGCATAATCCACGTTATTCTCGTCGAGCTCAAGCGCCTTATCAATCGCCTCGATCGCCTTGTCGAGGTAAGCGGGCCCGAGACGGTAGTCCGCGTAGAAGCTGGCAAGCGCCGAAAGCGTTTTGGCGCTTGAGCCGAATTTGCTGACCAGCGCCAGATACTCCTGCTCAAGCGCAAGGATTTGTTTTTGCTGCTCGTCGGACGCCAGACCGGTCTGGGTGGAGAAATGCTTCATCTGCAGTAGATTTATGTTGGCCTGGATGCTGTCCTTCGCCGCCTCTGTTCCCTCCATGAGCAATGCGAACCCTTTTTCCTGCCCTTCCTTTATGGCATCGAGGTTTCCTTTCGATGCCTCTATGTCCCCTTCTACAACCGCCGCCTGTGCCAGATATAGATACACATCAACATTTTCCGGCTCTGATTGTCTGGCGTTCTCGAGGTCGGCGACGGCCTGCTTGAGCGTGTCCGACCTGTTTGTCACCATTCCGAGTCGCGCCGTTTCCATAGTCGCTCTTCCACGAATCAGGTGCAGGTAAGGTCCTAATCGGTGTGCCGGCTCTCCTTTTTGTTTGAGCGCGCCAAGCTCCCATTTCGATGTATCTGCCATAGCCAGTTCATCTGCGGCGCCGGGCCTTTCGACTATTTCTATAAACTCCGAGACCTGCGATGCCACCTCCTGCCAGACCATGCCCGATACCGCGTCTGCAACCATGTAAAAGTATTTCAGCCGGCGATACCTTGTCTGCGTATTCTTGGGGTCGAGACGCACTATCTGACTCCAGCATCCCAGAACGTCCCTCCATTCTCCCGTGTCCACGTAAACATCCGCGAGGCGACACAGCGTCTCGACCTTAAGCTCATCGCTCTTGCCGAGTCCGTAGGCCTTTCTGTAGTTGCGTTCCGCTTCCTTGTAAAGGTTTTCGCGCTGCTGCCGGTCCGTCGTTTGGCGCGCCGCCTCGGCTGCTGCGTCGGCGTCTTTTATGAACTTGTCTGGGTCCCGACTTAAATGCAAGAACACCGCTATGGCCAGAACTGCAACAAGCACTAAAACCACGGACCCGGTCAATGCCACTTTTTTGTTTAATCGTTTCTTCGCCATTGTCTTTCGCTCCTAATTTGCTCGCACCTGCCCATTCATCGGGTGCGGCTCGATAGCGGGCTTGTTTACCACAACCCGCTGGGCCAGTGTTCCTTCTCGAGCACGGGTGAAATAGCCGCCAGTAATCTTTCGCTCGCGGCTAATGCCGCCTGTTTGTTCGGGTGAATCACCCGTCCAAATTTGCTGTTGTAAAATTTCCATTCGACCTTTGAGAAGTAAGAAGATTTGCCGAACAGGTTCTTGTTTAGAATCAGCCGGGCGTCTCCTCTTCCTCCCGCGTATTCGCCGTTGACGCTGAAAGTGTAAAGAACAGGGAAAGTTGTCTCGCCGAGCCAGACGTCCGGCTTTGTCCCGGCAAATACGATATAACTTGCGCTGATTGACTGCTCGCTGCCGCCTTTGTCGATTTTAAGCGCGACCGCCTCGGAGCTTACACGCCGAAAGCCGCCGCCGATATAGCATTCATCGGGCACGTGCGGCACCTTGTCCGGCAGCCCATAATAGGTTATAAACAGCGAGCAGAATCGCACATCACTGTCTGCGGGGACACTTGTGTCTTCCAGATTCCACTGGAGGTAGTCCTCCGTGCCTAAGGTCTGCAGCATGTCGGGGTTCTCAATGGCCTCTTTCGCTACCAGCTTGTAAGGCGTTAGCTTGGAGCTATCCAGCTCCGCGAGCGGTTTTTTTAACGGCAGTGGTTCTTTGACCAGGTATATCCCCGACAGCTTGGTCGCCATTGACATGGCGCCGGCCAGTATCGCCAGCACGCCGGTGCATATCAAAAAGGCCGGCTGAAGCCAGCCGGAAGACGGAGGATGGACGTCTGTCCTCTGTCCCCTGTCTTCTATCTTCCGTATCCTGTCTTCTGTCATCTGTCTTCCGCTAATGGGACCGAACTACAACGTCAGGGGGCTTCCGTTCTGTGCTTTCGACCAGAAGGTTCGACATAAACCACGCTAAAAATCCGTAAAGCCCGAACGCCAGCGGCAGCATCGCCATCCCCAGCAGGTCGTGGTAAATCCCCTGTACATACTGCGGGTCACCCAGTACATAAATGAAACCGGTGATTGTCACTCTGGCGATGTTGCATATTATTGCTATTGGGATGGTGCTGGCCAGCAGGACAAGTCGTTGCCATATTGGCCTGTAGTGCAGGTATGCCATTGCCACGCCAAGCGCCAAAAACGACGTTAGCAATCGTATGCCGCTGCACGCCTCTGCCACGTCCAGCGCCGGTTCGAGGTGCTGGCCCTTGTATATGATATCTATTACGACGCCGGCTGCCGTCGCCTCAAGCTTTGGAACCAGGTTTAGTATGGCAGTTGCAGTTGTTGCCGCCCACAGACGCATCGGTATAGTGGCGCTTCTTATGAAATAATCGGGCAACGGGACGGCAAAGAGCAGGTAGGCAACAGGCAGCCATGTATGCTTCAGCAACGACCAGCCCCCCAGAAACAGCACCGCCGACGCAAGCGCACCAACTACGGCTATTTGCCTGAAGTATCCGTATCCGGAGGGGCTGACTATGTTGAAAACGTAAAAGAGTATCACGCAGGCGAGGAAAAGAAGGCCTACATAGTTTGGCTTGGTTCGGGCGTTGAGAATCTTTGTCTTCGATTGATTTAGAAAGTATAAGCTGAACAGCGGAATCAGAATCCCGTGCGACCAGCTTGCGTCGTTGAACCACTGGTGAACAATGCCCCCGATTTCATTGTGAAACAGGCAGTAAAGCAGCGCTCCTATAATCGCCATCCGGATATATGAATGAACCGATAGTTGTCGCCATTGCTCCAGGGGCAGGGTGATTTCTGACTGTGTTGTGGATTTATGAGTATTATCCGCCATAATCGTCGCCCCGCACCGATTTTGAGGTGCGATTGTCAAACACAGAACAGCACTCGACTGGCAAAACAGCCGTCGAATGCCCTTTGAGAGCCAATTCTCAAAATTGGTGCGGGGTCACGAGCGACTAAAACCAGTTCGGTATTGGCCGCCTTGTGCCGTAGTCGCGGTCGGCAAAGTTGCGGTCATAAATGAAACCAAAGCCGTAAGTTGCCCTGAACGCATTCCGCATCACCGCACGCCATCTGGCCGTCGGGTGGGTCCCGACGTTAATCAGGTCGTTTGGCTTGATAAAGAAATCGGGTTGTTCGCCCATTGCAATTTTATCCAGGTCCACCATTACGACTTCTTCGCGTTTTTTGCCTATTCTTCTGACGACCTCACACCGCTTAGGCCAAGCCAGGGGTCCCAGGCCGCCTGCTGCTGCTATCGCCATCTTCAGCGTCATGGGCCGGCCCGTTATGTTGATGAAGCCCTGGTTGTTGACGTTGCCCATAATACAGAATTCGCCGATAATATCAATGGGCACGTGGATATTGTCGCCGGGCCTAATCACGATATTGTAGCGAGGGTCGCCACTGAGGAGTTTGTCTGCGGCTATCCTTATTACGCGCCTCTGCACGCCTCCGCCGGGGCCGATTTGTTCCCAGCCGATTGCCTGCTCTTCAGTGCTTGTCTTTGGTCGCTCAATGGTTGGGATACGCTCCGTTGGGATTTTCTCTGTGGTGGGTGGGGGCGGCACGGGCTGGCCCACCTGAACCGGCACCCACCGGCCATCCTGAAAAATCCACTCAATCCGGCCTTCTTCATCCTCGTCGCTCGACGCCTGATTCTCGTCACGAGTGCCGAGTATCGACTCTGGTGACGCCGCTTCAGCAAGCTCTTCGTCGGTGACCATTTCAGCGGAACTTACCACGTATGGTGCGATTACCTCGAGCATCTCCTCTCGTGGTTCGCTGACGGATGACGGAACGCCCGTCCTTTGTCCTCTGTCTTCCGTCATCTGCCCTCCGTCCTCCGGTGCCAATTCCTCTTGGCCGGTAATCGGCCGAGAGACATATACATAGCTGATGTTGAACTGGCCTATGCCGCCTGCCGTGGCCAGGGCATCCGCCAGCCGGTAGTCATACCGCGGTATCGCATATCGCCCGGGATTGGGAACCCCGCTGCCTAATATCGAGAACATCTGGCTTTGTGACTGCAGCAGCAGTACGCCCACCGACGGCTTCTTCAGGATACTGGGTGAAAGAATCTGCTTTATCTCCTCCTCTAACTGCGATTCCGTCAGACCCGCCGCCTCAACTACTCCAACATCGGGAATTGATATCCTGCCGGTTTCGGTTACTATAAACTGGTTCGAATACATTATCCCTTGGTTGAACAGCTCGTAGATGTTTATCAATGCGACGTCGCCCGGACCAAACACGTAGTCGGTCTCGTAGGCAACGATGTCGGCGGGTTTCGGCTCCTCGCCGCTCTCCCAGCTTGCGGGGGTTTCTTCCGCCACCCCTAATGAGTCCAATATCACATTCACAGCCGGTACCGGCCGGAATCTGCCTACCTGGGCCGGGTCCCAGAACTTGTCGCCGCAGCCGTTGCAAAGGACCAAAAGGGTAAGTGTGCAAAGGAGCACAGGAACATAATACTTATGCTCTTGTGACTTGTGCCTTATGCACTTATGCCGTTGGCGTCGGATTGCCTTCATATTCATTAGATTATCGGCTTATAAAGCGCCGAACTTCACCCGCCGGACGTAAGGCGGGTAGAAATCAAACGTCAAAAATCGGGCTCAAATCCGCCTTCCCGCTGTTTTGCTTCGCAAAAATAAAGCGGCGGGGGCAGACAAAATAGCGACAATCAACCTTCCCTGGATTCGGCTCCTACGACGTATGTATACTCGCCGGCGCGCGACCTTGTTCGCTCGGCCCTATAATAAAAGGTCCGCCAATATAGATAAGCACTATGTCGCAAATCCCAAACAAGCTCCAAATTCAAATCTTGCCTGTCGGCAGACAGGTTTCTATGGTCGTCAAACACGGGAGCTGGAATTTGATGCGGGGGTCATTTGGATTTTGTTTGTTGTTTGTGAATTGGTATTTGTGATTTGTGGCTTATGGCGCGTGATTCCGCCGTAATGGGCTTGGCCATCCCTTCCGGGAGGCGTCCTGTGGAGGGACCCGGATGGCGAGTCACTGGCGACGAGGATGCGGCAAATGCCGGGGGCCTTACCAGTCGAATGTTTTTTGCCAGGCCTGTTTTAGCAAATTTATTTCCGCGTTGATGACGCTTTTGCCGCGAGGGTCTTTTATGACTAAAGTTTTCGTGTCGGTCACCTTTGCAATTTGGCCGAATGGCAGGCCCAGCATCAGTTTGGCAAATAAATCGTATTTTTCCGGCTCGACCTCGACGATGTATCGAGAATTGGACTCAGCGAACAACTGCGTTTCGATTGTGGTGCAATTCTTGCTTTTTGGAAGCCCTCGCAAGTCCGCCTCGATGCCTAAGCCGCCCGCGAACGCCATTTCAGCCAGCGCCGCTGCCAGCCCGCCCTCCGAGCAGTCGTGGCAGCTGATGACCAAACCCCTGGCGATTGCTTCGGACACTCTCCGGGCTATCTTCGGTGACATCTGCAAATCAACCTCCGGCACCTGACCGGTGACCCGTGGCTCGTCTTTCGTGCCTCGCTCTTCGAGCGACCCGCCCGTTGGCGAGGTCTCGCTTTCGGCGGACGAGCGACGAGCGACGAGCGACGAATAGTGCGAGCCGCCAAGCTCATCTTTGGTCTGGCCTGCTACGAACAGCAGATTGCCGGGCCTTTTAACGTCCATTGTCACGCATTTGTTGACGTCATCGACAACGGAAATAGCGCTTATCAGCAGTGTCGAAGGAATTGAGGTGCGAGTGCCGTCGTCACGCAGGAATTCGTTATTGAGCGAGTCCTTGCCGGATATGAACGGCGCATCGAAGGCGATTGCCCCGTCGTAGCAGGCCTGTGCCGCACGCACAAGCGCGCCTAATGTTTCCGGTTTTGTGCAGTCGCCCCAGCAGAAATTATCCAGTAGCGCAATGCGGTCGGCCCTTGCGCCGACGCAAACAACATTTCTGATTGCCTCGTCTATTCCCGCAAGCGCCATCCGGTAAGGGTCGATGTCCCCATAGCAGGGGTTCATCCCGCAGCTTATTGCAATTCCGCGGTCGCAATTGTATTTGGGTCTTATTACCGCGGCGTCACCGGGGCCGTCGTTAGCGACGCCGGTCAACGGCTTCACGACGCTGGCGCCCTGAACCTCGTGGTCATACTGCCGAATTACCCATTCCTTGCTCGCAACATTGTAAGAGCCGAGAATCGCAAGCAACTCTTCGTTGTAATTGTCTTTCTCGATACTCGATGCTTGATGCTCGATACTCGCACGAGTCACGAGCGACGAGTCACGAGCGACGGCTTTACGCGAATACTTCGGCACGCCCTCGTGCAGGAACTCCATATCGAGCTCGCCGACGACTTGGCCGTTGTAGCGCAGCTTCAATCTTCTATCGCTGGTGAACTTGCCGATTACAGTTGCCTCGACGTTCTCGCCGGCGAAGATTTTCATTATCGCGTCCAGATTTTCCGGCTTTACGGCGACGACCATTCGTTCCTGCGCCTCGCTTATCCAGATTTCGGTGTAGTTCAGCCCGGCGTATTTGAGCGGGACTTTTTCCAAGTCAACTTCTGCGCCAAGGTCCTGACCCATCTCGCCGACGGCGCTGCTCAATCCCCCCGCGCCGCAGTCGGTTATCGCTTCATAAAGTCCCTGTTCATTTGCCTGCACAAGAACGTCTAACATCTTCTTTTCGGTGATGGCGTTGCCGATTTGAACCGCGTGAGAAAAAACCGTCTCGTGCTCGTGAGTCATCTCGCCGGATGAAAACGTCGCGCCGTGGATGCCGTCTCTGCCCGTTCTGCCACCCACCACGATGATTAAATTGCCGGTCTGCGGATGCTTAAAACACTTATTTTTATCCATTATCCCTATATTGCCGCAGAACACGAGCGGATTGGCCAAATATCTGTCGTCGAAGTAGATTGCGCCGTTGACGGTGGGTATTCCCATTCTGTTGCCGTAATCGCGCACCCCTGCGACGACGCCTTTCATAATACGCCTCGGATGCAGCACGCCTTTGGGGACGTCTTCGACCCTCATATTCGGGTCGCCGAAGCAGAAAATGTCGGTGTTGGCAATAGGCCTTGCCCCAAGCCCCGTGCCCATCGGGTCGCGGATTACGCCGCCTATCCCCGTCGCTGCCCCGCCGTATGGGTCCAGCGCCGATGGGTGATTGTGCGTCTCGACCTTGAAGCAGATTGCGCTTGCTTCGTCGAATTCGATGACCCCGGCGTTATCGGCAAAAACGCTTATGCACCAGGGCTTGTTCAGCTCCTTGGTGGCTTTGAAGACCGTTTCTTTTAAGAGGTTGTCAAAGTGGATATTTTGCCCCTCAAAATCCATATCTATTTCGCTTCTGAACGTCTTGTGAACGCAGTGCTCACTCCAGGTCTGCGCGATGGATTCAAGCTCGACGTCCGTCGGCTCTCTGTCAATCCGGCGATAATAATCCTGAATGGTTTTCATCTCGATAGCATTGAGGAACAGGTCCTTTTCCTTGCTCAGCCGAAGCAGCCCTTCGTCGTCTAACTTCCGTACCGGCCAGTCCACAACCTTTAATTCGTATGGCCTGACGTGTGGACTTGGCGGCTCGGCTTCGTTGCCGATGACGCAGACCTCGATGCAGTCGTTGGCCAAAATCTTGCGGGCAATCGTGTCGATTTGTTTGCCGTTGAGTTCTCCCAGCAGGACGTATTTTCGTGCGGTGCGGACGCTGCCGGCTTTTACTCCCATATCCGCCATTGCGCTTGTCACGGATTCCGCCACGGGGTCCGTCACGCCGCTTTTCAAGTGCACCTCAATCAGCGTCGCCTTCGCCAGACCCGCCGGCGCACCGCTTCTGCCGATGTAATACTGCTCGCATACGGGGTCTGCCAAAAGCTCTCTCGCTAATCGCTCAGCAAAATCCCTGTCGAAGTCGGCCTCGATTAGATACACCCTGGCGAACTGCGCCGCCTGGACCGTGCTGATACCAAGCTCTCTTATGTCAGCTAAAACGCTGTTGCCCTGCACGTCGGCAAAACCCGCCTTGTTGAAAACCTCAAATCGCCACTGCTTCACGATGATAATACCTCACAAATCGTTAGCCCCCAACTTTATGTTGGGGGTTTGTGGTGTTCAGCAATAAAAACAGAAAATCACCGACGAATTATAGGGCGGGACGATTGAGTCGTCAAGAAATGCGCAAGCCGTTTCAAATCGACCGATTCAACTTGTCATACCTGCGGAAGCAGGTATCCAGTAGATTATAGAGTCGTCTGGATTCCCGCTTGCGCGAGAATGACAGTTTTGGAATGGCTTATAATTTCAAGCAGTTACCATACAATATGCTGATTTTGTGGTTTTGTAGGGTAACTGTTCAATTCGGCGGGGCCCTTCGACATGCTCAGGACAAGCAAGCCCCGCCCTACTACCTACGACTGTAACAGTGGTTCTGTAAGAGAATTAAAAATAAAAACATTTTTTCAACCACCCCGCTGTCCCCGGTTATTCGGGTTATTCGATTTTCAAGCAGTTACCATACAATATGCTAATTTTGTGGTTTTGTATGGTAACTACTGGTTTGATTCGGCTGGGTAAATCTCGCCCTATCTACGACTATGCGACAATACTCCATTTGTCCCAATTGTGGAAATCTTCGCTGGTTGGGCTTAATCCCCTTGTTATTGTTATCCAATTATACTCATCAATCAGTTTTGGGATAGTTGCATCTATCCTGTTTAACGTTAGCGGCAAATTTTCTAATTGGATGTTATGTCTTGCGCATTGTGCTTTAAGATCGTGAATGACCGACTGTGTTTTTTCAAGGAAGGACTTATACGTTCCTTTTTTTCCTACACAGGTTTCCCGTATGTCATTATCCCACGCTATCAATGCTCTGGGTCTTATGGCGAAAAACGTTTTTGCTGCCGCTATTGGTCCGAACATAACATTCCTGCCATTTTGTTTTTTCGTGGCAATAATTCGACTCGCGAGGTCATCAAACGCACGACCAATGGATTTTAACTCCTGTTCGGTCAAATCCCACAGATTTTTTTCCGCGTCGGGAAGGTCATTACAATGTCTCGAGTACCATTCTTTTAACTCTTCGGATGCTTTTGGATGGTACTTTTTGGCTATATGTCTGCAACCCCATCCATTTAGAAAAATAAGAAGCTCTTTTCTATGTTCGGGATTTCGAAGGTCGGGAAGATATTTAGTTCTATCCCGGAATTCTCCGTATTTCCCGTTATCTAACAATCGAACAGTTACAAACGAAACGAATGCCATCCCGGTGAGTGTTATAGGCATTAAATCAGTTCCTCCCTGCTCATCCTGTATTTCACTAACTTGCTGCGTTTGGCTCTCGCGGCTTCGAGTAGTTTTTCAATCCCTTTTCTGTCGCCGGCGGAAATCGCCTTTTTGAGTTTCACAAGCTGGCTAATCAGCCGGTCGATGCCGCGAACGGTATTTTTGGCGTTTGTCAAAAGCACGTCCGCCCAGATGTTCGGCGGGCCTGAGGCGATTCTGGAGCTGTCCATAAAGCCCTTGCCCGCGAATTTCAATTCCTCCGCGTCGCTGGCGTTGACCAGCGCCGCGGCGGTGATATGCGGCAAGTGACTGACGTTTGCTAAAATTCGGTCGTGCTCGGCAGGCGACATTATTTTAACGTAGCAACCCAGCGCGGACCAAAATTCTTTAAGCACACGCAAGGCCCGGCGATTGGTCGTTTTCGCCTGCCCCGAGCGACCTGTGGTGAGCGCCGTCGAACCAAGTCGAGGGGCGGTCGTCAAAACGCACAAGGTCCTGTCGAACAGGTCGTCTCTGGCAAACTCGATGCCTCTTTGCTCTGAGCCCGCTATCGGATGCGAGCCGACATAATAGATACTTTTAGGCAGGTTCTTGGCCGCCCAGCGATGTGGCATTGCCTTGGTTGAGCCGACGTCGGTGACGATTGCTCCCGCGGGCAGGGCGTCGGCGATTTCACGCAATATCCGCTCGAAGGTGCACACCGGCGTTGCGAGTATACAGATGTCCGCCTCGGCAACGCTCGCCCGCATATCGTCGAAGACCTCGTCGGCCACCTTCAGCCGACGCGCCTTGGCCCGCGTCGAGGACCGATGGGCAAACCCAGCAGTCCTGACCCCGCTCATCGCACGCGATACCGCTAAGCACACAGAACCCCCCAGCAGCCCCAGACCTATAACCGTCACTTTTCTTAAGTGTAGCATATAAAAGACCTTATAGAAAACCTGTGCCGTCCAAACTCCGCTAAAAGCTATAATAAGCCGCCACCGATGTCAATTTTTTTTCTTTGATTTGGGCCGCATCAATGCTACCATAGTGCTTCACCCGATAAGTATCAACAGGTGCGGCAGAACAATCCTTACGTTTTAGGCCGTCTGGAAAATGGGTTGTGAGCGAATGGCGACAATGAAAGATAACAGCAAAATCGGCGACGGCGACTACCTCGATTTTGAGCAAAAGATAGCAGACATCGACCGTCAGATGGACGAGCTGCGCCGCCTGAGCTCCATAAAAGGTATTGACTACTCCGACGAGATTCGCCGCCTTCAGCATGAACAGGTGACCCAGCTTAAACAGGTTTACTCGAACCTCACCGCCTGGCAGACGGTGCAGGTGGCCCGCCATCCGAAAAGGCCGCTGCTGCCCGACTATATCGGCTCGATGGTCAAGGACTTTCACGAGCTGCACGGCGACAGGTGCTTCGGCGACGACCGGGCGATGGTGACGGGCCTCGGCCAGATAGGCAGGGAAAAGGTACTGATTGTCGGCCAAAACAAGGGCCGGGCCTTGAAGGAAAAAGTGGCGTGCAATTTCGGCTGCGCCAACCCGGAGGGGTATCGTAAGGCGCTTGCCAAAATGAAATTCGCCGCCAAGTTCGGCATCCCCATAGTCACGCTTATCGACACGCCCGGTGCCTTCCCCGGCGTCGGTGCAGAAGAGCGGGGGCAGGCACGGGCAATCGCGGTCAATCTGTTTGAGATGTCCCAACTGCCCGTGCCGATAATCTGTATCTGTATCGGCGAAGGCGGCTCAGGCGGCGCACTTGGCATAGGCGTCGGCGACCACCTCGCTATGCTCGAATTCGCATACTATTCCGTCATCTCGCCCGAGGGTTGTGCCGGGATTCTCTGGCGCGACGGCTCGCAGGCCCCACAGGCCGCCGAAGCCCTTAAACTCACAAGCAAAGACCTGCTCAAACTGAAACTCATCGATGAGATAATCGCCGAGCCGTTGGGCGGTGCTCATCGCAATATCCACGACACCGTTTACAATGTCGAGCGGTGCATCATCAGAACGCTCTCGGCTCTCAAACGGACAAAAACCGAAACCCTGCTGGAAAACAGATACAGAAAACTTCGTGCAATCGGCAGTGACCCGACCGCGGTCGTGCGAACTAGATCGGCAAAGATAAAAACCGTCGAAGCCGCACGTCCTCGACCCAGGTCCATCCCCGCAGAAGTGTAAGTTTAGCCCCCAGGTTTATCCTGGGGGTTTTTGGTGGTGGAAAGCTATTCCGGCTCCTGTTTTTGCAGCAGCTCGATTATCTCGGCCTTGGTGGGCATCGCGTCCACCGAGCCGAATTTCGTGCAGGCCAGCGCCCCGGCGGCCGAGGCGAATCTGACGGCCTTGCGCAAATCATCCCCGACGGCTAACGACGCGGCGAGCGCGCCGGCAAATGCGTCGCCCGTGCCCGCGTGGTCGACTAAATCGATAGGATATGCGGGAATGTGGTCGGCGGCATTTCGGTCAACAACCATACAGCCGCGCCTGCCCATCGTTATCACTGCTGCCCCCGCACCCCTTGCGACCAACTCCGAGCCGATGAGTTTCGCGGTGTGGATATTGGCGCTTGAGCGTTCGCTAATCAGCGCCGCCTCGTACAGATTTGGTATCATCACGTCAACCGAAAAGTATTCGGGCGGCAGCGACGCTTCAACTCCCGGGCTGGATGGTCCCAGGACGCCCGCCGGGTCTAAGATGACTTTTTTGCCGTGCAGTTTGGCTGTCACGATTGCCTTGATAATCGGCTCTTTAGGCAGCCGCGCGTGAATAAGACACACGTCCGATTCGGCGATAACCTGCTCGGCGGCCTCGATATCCTGCGGGGCAAGCGCAGCATTTGCCCCCTCGTATCGGATGCAGGCGTTTTCCCCTTCGGTATTCACTAACGTCAGGATTACGCCCGTGTTTTTCGCGTGCGCCGTGAGGACAAATTTGGTCTTTACGTCGTACTGCTCAAGGACGGATTTTATCGTCGCCCCGAATGGGCAGCTGCCGATTTTGCTGACTAAATGTACCTCACAGCCGCAAAGCGCCGCCTCGATGGCCTGATTTACGCCCGGGCCTGTCGCTGTGTACGATAACGCCGTCCCGGCTGTTGTCTGCCCAGCTGCAGGAACCTCCGCGCACTTCGCCGCCATATCCACGTAAACGCTGCCGACCACGACGACCCGTGGTGAGCGTGCCTGTCCCGAGCTTTGTCGAGGGGTCAAATCCGCCCGTGGTGAGCTTGTCGAATCCACTTTCGGATTCCTTCCGCCTCGACTGAGCTTGCCGAAGTCCGTCATCTGCGTCCTCGAAAATCGCTATTCCCGCGTGATTATACCCCTCCACCCGTTATTTGCAAATCTTTTTGTTTACCTTCCATACTTGTCCGCCGTAGGCGGGGCGGGTTAATCCGGGGTTTTTTCTCCTCGTTTTTCGAAGCACGTAATTCCGCCGGCACTCGTATATTCTAATGGAGGACGAGTGATGACTCGTCTGGGCTGCCGGTTTTGGGTGTGGGCCGGCAGCCCTCCTTTTTAAAATCTTTTGCCGCAGGCATCCTTATCGGTTAGCCCCCACCCCTGTGGTGGGGGTTGTCATTCCCGCGAACGCGGGAATCCATTTTTCGAGGATTTATTGGGGGGTTACTTTTGTCTTTGTATTTAGATAATATGAAGGTCATCCTTTCAACGGTTATGATTTGTGCTTTGCACAACAAACAAATCTAACCTTATTGAAAGGAATGACCTATGACAACAGTA